>WNGO01000059.1_pt1 | contig 73265 bp, 71 predicted proteins | sample 5400511 | NCBI WGS metagenome assembly WNGO01 (sample SAMN13153380, study PRJNA577476) | soil metagenome | isolation source: 20 cm soil or saprolite under Garry oak tree replicate 2 | place: USA:California | collected 2016-06-15 | reverse complement strand
TGACCAGCGTGATGACCGTGGCCGCTGCCATGCCGAGCGTCAGGTCGCGCCGATAAGGCTTCAGATAGCCCAGCAAGCGCCGGATGACGGCCGTCTGCCGGCCCGAGACGAGTGCCTGCGCGTCGCGAATCGGCCGCGCCACGCTTTCGGCATACAGCCGGTCCGCTTCGCCGTCGGCCAGTTCACGCGGGTGCCCGGTGACCTGCTCCTCGAGCACGAAGCGGATGTTCTCGAACGCGCGCCGCTGCCGGTGCGTGTAGCGCAACAATGCGAGCGCCGGCTCTCCCGGTGCGCCGAGGATCGTCAGCGTGTTCGCCGACAACCCGGGCGCTTCGCGGACCGCCTCGATGCCTGCCCGCTCGATGCTGCGCACGTCCCAGCCCTCGCTGTCCCGCTTCGCGACCGCGATGTGCCTGGGGCCCAGCGCGAACCACGTTTCCGCGAGCACGAGGCTCTGGTCGAGATCAGCGAGCGCGTACAACTGGACGGGCGCGCCTTGCCAGGCGTGCTCGATCTGCCGGCGCAGCTCCGCAGGGAGCCGAGTCGGCTGGGCTGTGTAGCGCTCGATGATGTGGTCGTCGAGTTGTTGCAGCGTGCTCATGTCCGTGATCCTCTCCTCACCCCCTGTCCCCCTCTCCCTCAGGAGAGGGGGAACGCCTAACAGAACGGCCCCCCAGGTCCATGAAGCACCCGGAAGGCCGGATCACGGCGTAGAGACGATCCGATCGACTTCTAGGGTGCTCCTCCACCTCCACCGGCGCCGGCGCTGCCGGACGCAATACGCCCACGCGCGTCGACAAATGGCCCGAGCCGGCACTGCGTGCCGGGCTCAGCCCAGGTACGGCGCAGCATGGGCGGGACGGTGGAATAACGAATCATTCGGTCCAAGACCCTTTCGTATTGTGATTCGGGAGGCTGCTGCGATGAAACTAATGAACAGGTACGGAGCCGGTCAAGCCGAAGATTCACGATCCTCCCCGTATCGGTCGTCCCACGGCGAAATCGAACAGCGTGGCCCGCCGCAAGCCGTAGAGCGCTGCCCAGTAGCCGCGCAGCGCCTGGACATATTGGAGCAGCGCCTGGTCCTTTTCGGCCTGGGCAATGTAAAGGTTGTCGATCGTAATTCGGCCGATCACGTAGCGATTGTACGCCACCTCGAATCGCTTCGCGGCGACGCTGTCCGACTTCGCGACGAGCAGCACGTTACGGCGGGCCTGCGCCAGTTCGAGCGCGGCGAAGCGCGCGTCGTGCGCGACCTGGCGCAGGGTGGCCGCCGAGAGGTTGGTGACCCGCTCGCGATCGGCTTCGGCCGCCTGCACTCCTTCCTGGTGGGCTCCCCACTGCCATAGGGGAACCTGTACCGAGAGCGTGAAGCGCCGGGCTTCGAGCAGGTTCTGATACGCCAGCGTCGCCCCGGGCGCCGTGGCGTTCAATCCGTAACTGGCCTCCACCGTGGCGCCGGGGCCCGAGCGAAGGCGTGCCTCGGCGACGCTCTGTCGGGCCTGTATCTCATCGAGGGCGACGGCCGTCACCGCGGCCCGATTCTTCAACGCTTCGGCCACCGCCCGAGCCGTGTCGGCCTCGAACTCCGGGACCTCCCCCGTCACCGTGACCTCGACCGGTGTCCCCGGGGCGAGATCGAGCGCCAGGCGGAGGGCATCGGTCGCGCGCTCGTGCTCCAGTCGCGCCGACTCGAGGGCCGTGCGGGAGCGGAGCAACGCGAGCTCGCTCTGCAGCAGGTCGTTCTCCCCGATCTTGCCGACCTCGAACCGCCCGGTGTTCAGGCGGTACAGCGTGTCGTTCACCGCAGCGTTCGTCACGGCGTTTTCGAGCCCGACGCGAGCGGCATACACATCGAAGAACAGCGTGGCGGTTTGCAGCGCCACGTCCTCCATCGCCTCGACGTACGCTCGTTCGTCCAGCTCGGCGCGCACCGCATCCTCCCGACCGATCCACGCGGCGGTGTTCGGACGAAGGATGTCCTGCCGCAATCCCACCGATACCGGCGTCGAGGACCACGATTGGTAGGCTGTCGGGCCGCTCACCCTGAGCCGAGCCAGCGCCGAAGACACGAACAGGTCTCCCCCCGTGAGCGGGATCTTCTGCGAAAGGGTGACCCTCATGCTGGCGTCGGTCTGCTGCTGGGGGACGAATTCGGTGCTGCCGTCGTCCCGGAGCACGGAAATGATCGATTTGTTGTACGACGGCACTGTGCCCACGAGGGATAGCTGTGGCAGCAAGCCCGAGCGGTACGCACGGTGGCGGTAGCGCCCCGATTCGCGTGCCGCCCGCGCGGCACGGGCCTGGGGCCCCCGCTCCTGCGCCCGCGCAATCGCTTCAGACAGCGTGAGCGCCTGGGCGGAAGCCGGAGGAGTCACGATCGCGCCCTCCCCCAGGGCGAGGGTCAGGGTGAGGCATATGCGGATGTTCATGAGATCACTCGTAGCGGAGGCAGTCGACTGGATCCTGACGCGCGGCGCGGTAGGCGGGAACGATCCCGAACGCGATGCCCACGGTGAACGACACGCCGAAGGCAACGAACACGGACAAGGACGACACGATCGTGGTGATTCCCGCGAACCGCTCGATGCCGATCGAGATGCCGGCTCCGGCGAGAATGCCGGCCACGCCGCCGGCCACGCTGATCAGCACCGCCTCGCTCAGGAACTGAAAGAGGATGTCCTTCTGGGTCGCACCCATGGCGCGGCGCACGCCGATCTCCCGAATCCGCTCCAGGACCGATGCGAGCATGATGTTCATGATCCCGATGCCACCGACCACGAGTGAGATCGACGCGATCGCGCCCAGTACGACGTTGAAGATCGTTTTGGTGCGCTGCTCCTGGCGGAGCAGCAACTCCGGTACCGTGATCTCGAAGTCGACGACCGTGTTGTGTCGGCGGGCGAGCATGCGTTGCAGCACGTCGGCGACCGAAGACATGTAGCGCGATTCGGTGACGCGCACGATGATGCGGTCGAGCTGGTTGCGGTTGGTGCGTTCCTCGCGCTGCTGTTCGGATTCCTGCGCCTCGTCGTTCGTCGTCACGGTGACCTCGCGTGAGGCCTGCTCGATGTCGCGCTGCGTGATCTGGGCACGGTTCCGGAACCGGACTAACACCGTCCGCACCGGCACATACACGTCCATGTTGGCGTCGCGGATCCCGAGGCGTTGCGCGGCTTGCTGCGTGAGGCGGCGGTCCTGCAGCACGCCGACCACCGTCACCCACGTCTCACCGACCTTGAGCGGTCGCCCGATGGGGTCCTCCGTGGTGAAGAACCTCGTGCGCACTCCATGGCCGATGATGGCGACGGGGAGCCCCCAGTCCACTTGCGGCGGCGTGAACCCGGCTCCGGCGACGAGCGCCAGATTCGTGAGACGGAAGTACGTCGTGTCGACGCCGACGACCTTCCCCGAGCGGCGGCGGCCTTCGCGCGTGAGCGACGTGTTGAGCACGACTTCGGCGCTCGTCACTTCCACGCCCGGGACGACGCGCGCGATCGCCTGCGCATCGGCGTAGGTGAGCCCGGGAGAGAACTTCGTCACCTTCTTTTCCGGCTGATCGTCGGCGGGCCCCTCGTGCTGCTCGACGAGGGGCGTGATCATGATGTTGTTGGATCCGAGCAGCCGCATCTGCTCGAGGATCTCACGCTCGGCGCCCTTCCCGATCGCGAGCATCGCGATGACGGACGCGACCCCAAACAGGATACCGAGGGAGGTGAGGGCGGCGCGCAGTTTGTTGTGCTGGACGGCCTCGACGGCTGTGCGCATGCTGAAGCCGACGTGGGCGACGAATTGCCGGCGGAGCTCGGCGAGGTTCACCGCACCGGCGACGGAACCGAGACGTTACCTCCCTGGCGTGCGGTGTCGCCGCCCGCGACCGGCAGGCTGTCGCGCACAGACGCGGGCAAGCGCGTCACAGCGATCCGGTCATGATCCGCAGGAGGCGTCAACAACACCCGATCGTTTTCCCCGAGGCCGCGAATGATCACCACTTCGTCGTCGTTCATCGGGCCCGTGATCACTTCCTGCTTCGTGACGTGGCCGCCGTCCTGGCGATACACGACGGGAATCCCACCCGCGCTGCTCAACGCCTCGAGCGGTACGTATAACGCGACGCCGAGCTTGAGCGTCTCGATCGCGTTTCCTGTCGTCATGCCGGGACGAAGCGTCGTGTCCGCTTGCAGGATGGTCACCTTCATCTCGAAGACCTTCGCATCGGCGTTCGGCCGCTGTTCGCCGACGTTCGCAACGCTCGCCACGGTTCCTGTGAGGTGCTTGGTAGGATCGGCATCCAGCGTGACGATTACAGGCTGCCCGACCGCGAGCTTCCGCACGTCGATCTCGTTGACGTACGTGACCGACTCCATCTGCGTGAGGTCAGGCAAGGTGGCCACGCTCGGTTCCCAGGCGTTGACCTGCGAGCCGACCGTGCGCTTGCGCCCATTCCACTCTTTCACGTAGATCACCATCCCCGGCGCGGGCGCGCGGATCGTGAACCCCGTCATCACGTCCTGCACGCCTTTAAGCAGGTTGCGCTGCCGCTCGAGATCGGCGCCGACCTCCCGCATCTTCGCGCGCGCCTGCTCGGTCTTCGTCTGGTAGTCCGACCGCGCCTGGGCCAGCGCGCGCTCCGCTCGCTCGAGGTCGATCTCCGCCTGCCGGCGTACAGTGGGTGCCTCGTACACAGCTTGCTCTTTGGCGAGGCGTTTCTCCTCGAGCGCCAACTCCATGGTCCGAATGTTCTCGCGGGCAGTCGAGAGCGTGAGTGTGGAATCGAGCATCGCCTGCTCGTATTGCGCCTGCGCCTTCTGGAGGGCGAGCCTCACCTCGTCGAGCTTGTTCGCCAGGGTCGAGCGATCGAGTTCGGCGACGATGTCACCCTGCTTCACGATCGTGCCTTCCGGCACGATGGACTGGATCTTCATTTGCCACGCGCCCACCTGCTGCGCGCCAGCGGGCGCGGTGATCTGGACGAACTGTCGCGCCCGCAGCTCGCCGGAGGTGTTGACCGTCACGGCAAAGGGACCGCGCTTCACGCGCGCAACGAGAGAATTGTCCGAGGCCGCCGGGCCCCGCGCGAGGAGCCATGCGCTGGGCACGAGAATGGCCACACCGATCCCGAGCAGTTGCCGCCGAGTGGGACGGAACGCGCGCAGCGTTGCCAGCGAGGGAAATCGGAGCGAAGGCATGGTACCCCCAGGCGAAGCCGTAGGTTAGACACGACCCAACCGTTTTTCGTTCCGCCTCCGAGCCTACGAGCCGCCGAGCCGCCGCGCAACGGTCCGCGTCCACGCCGCCTGTTGGTCCACCAGGAGCCCATGGTCCGTCTCGGCATCGTAGCGGCGCTGCTCGGCCTTCTCCTCCTGGGCGAGCCGCTGCGCCAGGCCGCTCAGCTCCGCATCGGTCTTGGCGCAGGGGCGGGCGAGATCCCCGAATGCCCGCCGCATCCGGCGGGCATTCACCTCCGCCAGATCGAAATGCGTCTGTTCGTGGAGCAGGATGGTCCGGCGTTGCGTGCTGTCGTTGAGGACGATCGCCTTGACCCAGGACTGCCGCGGCCGGAATCCGGCAATCACCCGAAACTCGAACACCTCACCTCTGCACTTCCAGGCGGAGTACAACGTGTACGAGGTCTTAGCGCCCTCCGAGCCCTCCGCAGGCGGGGATCCCTGGAAGTCGCCCCAAGCGAGCGGCCGCCCTGCGGACCAGGCGAAGGCGTGGTCTGCGGCCAGATCGTCGCGCAGCATGTCGTCCACCGTACTCGATACTTTGGCGGGCGGCGATCCCCGCCTCGCTGGCCTTGGAGCGGGTCCCCCAGCAGGAGGAGGGGCCGCGCGGCTGGCACACCCAAGCGCCGCCGCGAGCACGAGCACGACGCCGACTCTCACTGAACGTCCGGTACGATCAGATTCACGATCCTGCCCCGCGGTGGGATGCCCGCCTCGAGCTCCAAGATCCCGACGCTCGGCGGAATCCCAAACCGCGGCGCGCCCGCGCCACCCGGATTCATCACGGTGACGGTCTTGTCCACTAACTCGAGCAACGGCCGGTGGCTGTGTCCGAAGATGATGATCTCGGCGTGAGGAAAAGCCTCGTGCAGCTTGGCGGGATTGGGACTGCCGAATTGATCGCCGTGCGTGACAACGATGGGAAAACCGTCGAGCTCGAGCTCGGCGACCTGGGGAAGCTCGGACCGCAGGTCGAAGCCGTCGCAATTACCGTACACCGCTGTCACCGGCGCCAGGGCGCGCAGCTCGATCAAGAGGTCACTGCGCCCGACGTCTCCCCCGTGGAGAATATGATCGACTTCACGAAAGATCTCGAACACTCGCGGCCGCAGCATGCCGTGCGTGTCCGAGATGACGCCGAGTCTCACTGGCCGGTCGTCGCTCCAATCGCCCGTGACGTGACATAGAAGTTCTCGTCGACGCTCAGGGCGGCCGCGTTGGGTGAGCCCACCTCCAGGGTCTGCCACGTCTCGGTCGGATGCAGGACACGGGTGCCTAGCCCCGGCACATTCACACGCAGCGGCATGTCGAATCCCGTCACGACACTGGTCCAATGATATTCGAGCTTGCCGCTCTCGACCCGGTACTCGAATACCGGGATTTGCGTCGTGGTGAGATACTGGGCGAACACTCTGCTCAGATCGATGCCCGCTTCGCGGCTGATATAGTCTTCCACCTGTTTCCCGGTGACGGTCTGGTGGTAGAACGTCTTGCTCAACCCCCGCAGGATGTCGCGCCACTTCGCGTCGTCGTCGATGATCGCACGAATCGTATGGAGCATGTTCCCGCCCTTGGGATACATGTCGCCCGAGCCTTGCGCATTCACGCCGAAGGCGGGGACGATGGGCCGGTCGTTGCGGATGCCCAACCGCGCGCCGATCATGTAGGCCGCGCCGGCGCTCTTGCCCATCCGGCACTCGGTGTAGATCCCCTCGGCGTAATTCGCAAAGCTCTCGTGCAACCACATGTCCGCGTGGTCCTGTGCCGAGATGTTGTTGCCCCACCATTCGTGCGCGCTCTCGTGCACGATGATGAAATCCCACTGCAGGCCCAGTCCTGTGCGCGACAGGTCCCGGCCCAGATAGCCGTTGAGGTAGTGGTTGCCGTAGGCCACGGCGCTTTGATGCTCCATGCCGAGGTGCGGTGTCTCGACGAGCTTGTAGCCATCGGCGTACCAGGGATACGGGCCGAACCAGTGCTCGAAGCAGCGCAACATCGGAATGACTTGCCGAAACTGGCGGCGCGCAGTGTCGGCGTGATAGTCAAGCGGCCAGAAGTCGAGCGTCAGGCGCCCCCCTTCGCCGTTCAGCGTATCGCCGAGATGCGTATAGCGGCCTGCGTTGATCGTCACGTCATAGTTGTTGATCGGACTCGTGACGAACCATTCGTACGTCGTCGCGCCGTCTACGGTTTTGGTCGTGCTGCGCAGCCGCCCGTTCGATACGTCGATCAGCGAATCCGGTACCGTAATCGCGATGCGCTGGCTGTCGGGCTCGTCGGCCAGAAAGTCCTTGTTGGGCCACCAGACGCTCGCACCCAAACCCTCGTTGGCGGTTGCGAGCCACAGACGGCCCAGACTGTCGGTAGGAAACGTGAACCCGCCATCCCAGGGCAGCCGCCGGCCGACGCGCGGCTTGCCGTGATACCACACGGTGATCGTTCGCGTCTCGCCGGGGCGCTGTCGCGCGCCCAGCGTCACGAAGAAGGCGTTGCCGTCGCGCCGGAACGTCGCCTTCCGCCGGTCTTGGACGACGCTGTCCACCTCGAGCGGCACCTGGAGGTCGATCTGCATCTCCCGTGCGGGCGGAGGCTGGAGGACGCGGTAGGTGATCCCGTTCCAGCCGCTGATGCTGGAGTCGCGTGGGTTCACGCGGGTATGCAGATCGTAGAACTGCACGTCCCACCAGGCCCGTGCGGGACCGTTCGAGCCGCGCAGGGTATCGGCGTGCGTGTAGTGCGTGGTGTCCTGGGCCACGGCCTGCAGCCAGATCAAGGCGATCACGACCATAGGAAGACTCGCTCTCCTTTGAACTTCTTGATGCGCGGATCCCACGGAAAGAAAATCACGACCCGAAACTCGACCTCCGCTCCGGTGGCGGGGTGCGAGAGCCAGCGCCCTTTCTGTGTTCCGGTGACCTTCGCCTCTTCGCACACACCCTGCGGCCCGATCACGATCTGCTGCAGATCGAAGTGAATGTCGGGAATGGCGCCGAGCAGCTCGGTGTAGAAGCGTGTCGCGCCGGCATGGCCTTCCCAGCGCGCGCCTGCTTCGCCGACGACTTCGTACACACAATCCGGTGTCAGCGTCGCGATCAGCCCCGCAATGTCCCGCTTGTCCTCGGCGATCGAGTGCGCCTTCCACAGCTCGCGAATCTCGCGGTACAGCTCCGGCGTGACCTCGCGGGACAGCAGCTCACGGACGTCGGTCATCACCCCTGCCATGGTTTGATGATCTGGATCTCCAGCCCGAGATGATCCACGATCCGCTGCACGATGAAGTCCACCAGCTGACCGATTTCTTGGGGGCGTTGATAGAATCCCGGCGCCGCGGGAAGTATGGTCGCGCCGGCCTCGGCCGCGAGTGTCATGTTGCGCAGGTGAACGAGGGATAGCGGCGTCTCGCGCGGCACGAGCACGAGCTTGCGCCTCTCCTTCAGCGTGACGTCCGCCGCCCGCTCGATGAGCGACCGGCTGGTGCCGTGCGCGATCGCGGCCATCGTGCCCATCGAACACGGGCACACCACCATCCCTCGTGTCTGCACCGATCCCGAGGCCGGCTCGGCACCGCGGTCGGCGTCGTTGAAGGAGCGGATGCTGGCCCAGTCGCCTCCGGTCGCCTTCTTGAGTCCGGCCTCATCCTTGATCCCGCACTCTTCTGCCATGAGCCGCCAGCCGTGCGCCGAGACGAGGAGCCACGTCGGGACATGATAGTTGGCGAGGATCTCGAGCAAGCGCACCGCGTAGGGCGCGCCCGAAGCCCCAGTGATCGCAACGACAACGGGAGCGGGCGGCTTTGACATGGCCCGGAAACATACCCTCTGGCCAGCGACGTCGCGCGAGCGTTAATTCGAACTCCTGTCCTTCGATGAGGCTTCTATGCTTTTCCGAATTCGCGCGTTCGCTCTCGCTCTCGTTGCCTTCGCCCCAGCCGTCATCCGCGCGCAGACACCCGCGGTGTCCGCTCCGGCAGCGGCGCTCACGCCGCCGCTGGCGGCGGTGCGACCTCATCGCTTCGATGAGTTCGGCACGGTGCGTATCGACAACTATTACTGGCTCAAGGAGCGGAGCAACCCGGAAGTCATCAAGTATCTCGAGGACGAAAACGCCTACACCAAGGCCGTCATGGCGCATACGCAGGCGCTGCAAGATCGGCTGTACGAAGAGATGAAGGGGCGTGTGCTCCAGAACGACCAGTCGGTGCCGTTTCGCGAAGGCAACTACTTCTACTATACGCGTCTCGTGGAGGGGAAAAACTATCCGATCTACGCCCGCAAGCGCGGCGCACTCAACGCACCCGAAGAGATCATGATCGATGCGAACGTGCTCGCCGAGGGCAAATCGACGTTCCTGATTCGCGCCTGGGACGTCAGCTCGGCGGGGGACATCCTCGCGTTCGCGGCCGACACGACCGGTGGCCGCGTGAGCGCGATCCGGTTCAGGAATCTTCGTACGGGCGAGATGCTGTCCGACGTCATTCCGCGCTCCATCGGCGGCATCGCCTGGGCGGAGGATAACCGGACGATCTTCTATACGAAGCCCGACTCCGTGTCGGTCCGTCCCTATCAAGTCTATCGACACAAGCTGGGGACCCCCGCGGCAAGCGATCAAATGGTGTACGAAGACAAGGACGAGACGTACTACGTCAGCGTCTTCAAGACCAAGTCGCGTGCGTACATCATGATCCGGTCGTCACAGACGCTGGCGACCGAGTACAGCTACATCCGCGCCGATCAGCCCGAAGCGGCATTTCGCGTCCTGATCCCGCGCGAGCGCGGTCACGAGTACTACGCGAATCATTTCGGCGACTATTTCTACCTCCTCTCGAACGATCACGCGAAGAACTTCCGCCTGATGCGCACACCCGTTGCGCGGCCCGGGCGCGCCAATTGGGAGGAGGTCATTCCGCACCGCCCCGACGTCCTGCTCGAGGACTTCGAGTTCTTCAAAGACTTCCTCGTGTTGAGCGAGCGGAAGGACGGGCTGGTACAGCTGCGCGTCCGCCCGTGGAGTGGGGGGGGGCGCGGGGAGTATTACCTGGACTTCGGCGAGCCGGCGTATCTGGCCGCGCTTCTACACCACCGCGCGCGACGGCGCACGGGTGCCGGTGTCGCTCATGTACAAGAAGGGCATCGCGCGTCCCGCCCCGTTGCTGCTGACCGGATACGGATCGTACGGCGCGAGCAGCGATCCGACGTTCTCATCTGATCGGCTGTCGCTGGTCGATCGCGGCTTTGTGTTCGCGATCGCGCACATTCGCGGCGGTTCGGAGATGGGCCGCGCCTGGTATGAGAACGGCCGGCAACTGCAGAAGAAGAACACGTTCAACGATTTCGTAGACGTGGCCGATGACCTGATCCGCCGCGGGTACACGTCGTCCAGCAAGCTGTTTGCGCGCGGCGCGAGCGCCGGCGGCCTGCTCATGGGCGCGGTCGTCAACCAGCGGCCGGAGCTGTGGCGCGGTGTGGTCGCGGGCGTTCCGTACGTCGACGTCATTACCACGATGAGCGACTCCACGATTCCACTGACCACCGGCGAGTACGACGAGTGGGGCAATCCCCACGACTCGACGTTCTACCGGTACATGCTGTCCTATTCGCCATATGACAACGTCGAGCGGAAGTGACCTGACCCCCATTTTGGATCCAGTTATTGTGACCAATCCTCGGGGGTAAGAGGTTCCGAGCTGTTCGTAGCGAGCAGCTCGGTGGTGAATTCGGCCGGGGTGCGATCCCCGAGGCTGCTGTGCGGTCGGCCGGCGTTGTACTCCTGCCGCCAGCGCTCGATCGTGACGCGCGCATCATCGAGCGTCGCAAACCAGTTTTCGTTCAGGCACTCATCGCGCAGCCGCCCGTTGAAGCTCTCGACGTAGGCGTTCTCGATCGGCTTCCCCGGCCGGATAAACTGCAGCGTGATGCCACGCTGGTAAGCCCATTGATCGAGCACCTGGCTCGTGAATTCCGGACCGTTGTCGCACACCAGCGTCCTGGGCAGCGACTCCTCACCGCGCAGCTGCTCTAAAGTCGCAATCACGCGCTCGCCGCCCAACCCGTAATCCACGACGATCGCCGGGCAGTAGCGCGTACAGTCATCCACGATCGTCAGGACGCGAAAGACGCGGCCCGTGCCGAGCGTGTCCTGCACAAAATCCATCGACCAGCGCTCCCGCGGCCGATGCGGCGTCGGCAGGACGACGCGCGGTCGCGCCACCCGCTTCCGCCGTCGTCGCCGCACGTGCAGCCCGGCGGTCCGATACACACGCTGCACCCGTTTCCGATTCACCTGCCAGCCTTCCCGGGTGAGCAGCCAATGCAGCCGTCGATAGCCCCAGCGCGGCTTCAGCACCGCCAGCGTCTCCAGCCGCTCGCGCAAGGCGGTGTCGTCGCGCTGCGACGTGTAGCGCTGCGTCGAGCGCGCGACGCCCAGAAACCGGCACGCGCGCCGCTCCGAGAGCCGAGCGGCGGTCCTCGCCTCGGCGACCGCGCGCCGCCGCGCTGCCACGGTCGTCACCCTTTTCCCAGGAGATCTTTCAGCACCTGAATGTTGAGCGCTTGATCGGCGACGACCCGCTTCAGGCGCCGGTTCTCCTCCTCGAGCGCTCGCAAGCGTTTCGCCTCATCGATCTTCAGCCCGCCGTATTTGCGTCGCCATTTGTAAAACGTTTCCCGCGAGATCCCGTGGCGCCGGATCAGCTCGCCCGTCGCTGCACCGGCGGCGTGCTCCTGCAGAATCGCCACGATCTGTTCTTCGGAAAATCGGCTCGTCCGCATCGGCCCTCCGAGCGAGGACCGGTCATAATATCTGGATCAGTTTGCGGGGGTCAGGTCAGAAGGCGTATCCGAATCTGCTCATCACGGCGGGCCTGTACGATACGCAGGTGCTGTATGTCGAGCCGGCGAAATGGACGGCCAGGCTGCGCGCCATGAAGACCGACACCAACCGCCTGATTCTCCGCACGAACATGGAGGCGGGACACAGCGGCGCGTCAGGCCGCTACAAGCGGTGGCGCGATGTGGCCTTTGAGTACGCGTTCTTGCTGGATCTGGCGGGACTGGGCGATAAGCCTACTCCCTGACTTCTAGCGTCCCCGGCGATTCGGCGTGGGGGAGCGTTTCGGATGCCGGGGCGGCCCTTTGGGGAAGGGGGACGCGGGACGAGGGTCGGGTAAGGCCGGCTGCTTCAGGCCTGGCGCACCCTTCCCTCGTCCCCCGTCCCCCCTCCCCTTTCTCATAGAATCCGATCCACCAACGCTCCCAGAAACACAACGATACTGACGATCCCATTGGCCGTGAAAAAGGCAGCATTGAGCCTCGAGAGATCACCGGGTCTGACCAGCCGGTGCTCCCAGCTGATCACTGCCACACCGATGGCCACGCCGGCGAAATAAGCCAGCCCGAGGCGCGCCCCCATGCCGAACAGGATCAGCGCGGTGATCGCCACCCCCTGCAACAGCTTGGCCACGATGATCGCCCAGCCCTGCCCCAGGCGAACGACGAGGGACCGGAGTCGCTCGGCACGATCGAACGCCTCATCCTGCAGCGCGTAGAAGATGTCGAACCCCGCCACCCAACACATCACCGCGAGCGCGATCACCAGCAGCAGCCACCACGGCTCGCTCCACGCCCCGGTGATCGCGATGTAGCCACCGACCGGCGCGATCGCGAGGGCGCCGCCCAGCCAGAGGTGGGTCCAGTCCGTGAAGCGTTTCGTGTAGCTGTACGTCGCGATCCAGATGAGGGCCACCGGCGCGAGGGCCGCACACAATGGATTCAACGCCCACGCCGCCCAGAGGAACACGACCATCGCGGCTAGCACGGCGGCCCACGCCTGGCTGACCGTCAGCCGGCCGCTCGGTAACTCGCGACCTTGCGTGCGGGATTTGCGTGAGTCGATGCGGCGGTCTGCAATGCGGTTGAACCCCATCGCCACGAACCGGGCTGCCGTGAATGCGACGACCACCAGGACGCCCGAGCGCCATGTCACCGGTTCGACATACGAAGCGACGATGACACCGAGGAGCGCGAAGGGCAACGCGAAGACCGTGTGGGGGAGCTTCACGAAGTTGATGTAGCGAACGAGGAGCGATTCGCCGCGGAACGTCTGCCCGTCACCGTGCGTCGTGCGTGGTGCGTCGTGCGTGGGGTTCACAACTCAATCCCGAGCTCTTTCCACATCTCATCAACCCGCCGTTTGGTCGCAGGATCCATGATGATTCTGTTCGGCCACTCCCGCGTGAATCCCTCTTCTTTCCACTTCCGCGTGGCGTCGATCCCCATCTTCGAGCCGTACGTAAAGCCACGGCTGGAATGATCGAGCACGTCGATCGGTCCCATCGTAAAGCGCACGTCGCGTTCCGGATCGATGTGATTTAGCGCCACCCACCAGGCTTCCTTGGGATCGCGCACGTTCACGTCTTTGTCGAGCACGACGATGACCTTGGCGAGCGACATCAGTCCCTGCCCCCACAGCCCGCTCATCACTTTGTAGGCCTGCCCTGGGTACTGCTTGTCGATGCTCACGAACACCAGGTTGTGAAAGATCCCCTCGGCCGGCATGTGCAGATCGACGATTTCGGGAATGGTGAGGCGCAGCAGCGGGAGGAAGATCCGCTCCGTGGCGTGGCCGAGGAAATAGTCCTCCATGGGCGGCCGGCCCACGATCGTGTGCGGCCAGATGGGATCGTCGCGGAACGTCACGGCGGTGACGTGCACCTTGGGATAGTAGTCCGCGAGCGAATAGAACCCCGTGTGGTCGCCGAACGGGCCCTCGAGTACCAGCTCGTCGCGCGGGTCGATGTGCCCCTCGATCACGATCTCGGCCTCCGCGGGGACGTCGAGATCCGACGTGACGGCTTTGGCGAGCTGGACGGGCTCGCCGCGCAGGAAGCCGGCGAACAGAAACTCATCGATCGTCGGTGGGAGCGGCGCCGAGGCGGCATAGACGCTCGCCGGGTCGCCGCCCAGCGCGATCGCCACGGGCATCGTCTCGCCACGCTCCGCCATCGTGCGCCAGTGCGCCGCGCCGACCTTGTGGCGTTGCCAGTGCATGGCCAGCGTGTTCTTGCTCAAGACCTGCACGCGGTACATGCCGACGTTGCGGACACCGGACGCCGGATCACGCGTAATGACTCCGCCGAGTGTGATGTAGGGCCCGCCGTCTTCGGGCCAGCAAATCGGCACCGGGAACTGATTGAGGTCGACGTCCGAATCTTTGAGGACCGTGCTCTGGGAGGCTGGACGGCCCACCGTCTTGGGCGGGAACTTCGCGACCTCGGCGAGCCGCGGCAGCATCGCGAGCTTGCCAAGCAATCCTTCCGGCACTTTCATCGCGAGCAGCTCGGCGATGCGCGCGCCGACGTGGTCGAGGCACTCGACGCCGAGCGCGAGCGACATGCGCTTCTCTGAGCCGAACAGGTTCACCGCCACCGGGTATCGAGACCTGCCGCCGCTCGCCAGAGTGGGCTGCGTGAACAGCAGCGCCGGGCCGCCGCCGGGCGACTTCATACAGCGGTCGGCGACTTCGGTGATTTCCTTGTCGACCGACACGGGACGGGTGACCTGCGTGAGATCGCCCGATTTGTCGATCGCGGTGACGAACTCCCGAAGATTATCGAGTGCCATGGTGGACGGCACAGATGCCGCCGGTCAGGCGCTCGAATCCCACGCGCGAAAACCCCGCCGCCACCATGCGCTGCGACAGCGCCTCGGGTTCCGGAAACGCGAGAACCGACTCTGGCAGGTAGGTATAGGCGTCTCTATGTTTCGACACGAGCCGGCCGATGGCGGGAAGAATCCGGCGAAAATAGAAGAGATAGATCGCGCGCGGCGGCGCGAATCGGGGCGTGGCGAATTCGAGGATCACGAAGCGCGCTCCCGGCTTCAGCACGCGTGCCGCTTCGCTCAAAGCCCTGTCGAGGTCGGCAACGTTGCGTACGCCAAATCCCACCAGGGCGCCGTCGAACCGCGCCGCGGGAAACGGCAGCGCCAGCACGTCGGCGGCGACAGGAACGGTCCGCGGCGCCTTATCCTTACCGCGCTCGAGCATCGGGACCACGAAGTCCGCGCCGATCACACGGCCGCGAAACCCGTCGCGGCGCGCCAACTCGGCGGCGAGATCGAGTGTGCCCGCGCAGAGGTCGAGATAGGTGCCGTCGGGTTTCGCTTCCCAGCCGAGTCGCGCGACGGCGGTGCGGCGCCAGGACCGATCCACGTTGAGGCTGAGCAGGTGGTTCAGGAAGTCGTAGCGCGGTGCGATCGCGGTGAACATGTCACGGACGTAGGCTGCGGAGCGACTCATAGGCGCGAAAGATAGGCCGGACCACCTGAGCGACGCCAGCGATCAGCAGGTCGTCGCGTGGGCAAAGCAGGGACATGACGCGGCATTTCGCGAGCTCGTGCGCCGCTATGAACGTCCGGTGTTTTCGCTGCTCTATCGGATGGTGCGCGATCGCGCGCTCGCCGAGGACCTCGCGCAGGAAACGTTCATCAAGGTCCTGAACGGCATCAAATCGTACCGGCCCGAGTTCAAGTTCTCGTCGTGGATCTTCAAGATCGCGAACAACGCGGCGATCGATCATCTCCGGCGCAAGAGCATCGACACGCTTTCGCTCGACGGCGCGCCGAGCGCCGAGACGCCCGAGCAGGTGCGCGCGACGTCGCTGCAGCTCGGCGACCGCGCGGAGAGCCCGCTGGATGAAGTCGAGAGCCGCGAGCTGGGCACGGCAATCGAGCGGGCGATCGCCCGGCTGCGGCCGGAGTATCGATCGTGCATTTTGCTACGTCACGTCGAGGGGTATTCGTACGAGGAGATCGCGGATACGCTCGACCTCCCCCTGGGAACGGTCAAAACCTATATCCATCGGGCCCGTAATGAATTGCGGGGTTATCTGGAAGATCGCCGGGACTGAAACCAGGGCCGAAACCAGGCCGTAGGACACCCAATGACTGACATCTCCATGCATCTCACGACCGACGAAATCGAGCTCTGGGCGCAGGGTCTGCTTCCCGCCGCCCGGGCCATGCACCTTGCTGATTGCTCCCTCTGCCGGACCGAAGCCGAACGCGAGCGCAAAGTCATTCTCGAGCTAGTCCAGCTTCCGAAGTTTGCGCCGAGCGCCGGGTTCGCGGACCGGGTGATGGCGCAGGTGAAGGTGCCGACGCCGTCGGGAGATTGGCAGGCCTAAGGCGATCGATCCAAGAGGAATGTAGGGGCGCAGCATGCTGCGCCCCTACTGCTTTCTATCTTCCCAACATGTCGGTTCCGCCGGTCGCGTGCCTTCGATCCGAAGTCCCACCGTTGCTCCGTCCCAAACACCACAACTGACACGACCGCGCGGATCGCGCGCGAGGGCGCCATAGCCTGGGCCCTCAACGGTGATCGAGACAAGGGAATCGATAGCGGTGAAGCCAAAACTCGTCATGCACGCACCTCCGCGCCGACGCCCAACCCCAACATCCGCGTCGCACTGCCGTCCCGCACCGCGATCTCTACCGTACCCCCAGAGCCCGTAAACGCCAGCAGCGCCCCCGATGCGACGTCCGCGAACGTACGGCGCAGCGGACCCACGTCTACGCCTCCGACCTGAATGCTGGCTCCGGGCTTCAGGGCGTTGGGTGCAATGTTCGAGACCAGCGTCCCGAAGCGATCGACATGGAGCACTTCACCCACGACCGCATCTCCGTCGGTCTTCGGAATCGGCAACGGCAAATAGAGCGGATCGGTAATTGCCGAGCCCAGGGACTCGAACGATCCCCCGTTCGCCAGCACGCCCGCGGCGGGCGCAAAGACGTCGCGGCCATGGAACGTCGGCGCCGCTTCCGGGAGCACCGGGATGGAGATGAATGTCGCGTTCAAGGACAAGAAAGAAAGCAGCCCGTTGTCCGGGGCCAGAAAGTACCGACCAAATCGCGTTGCCCCGAGCACTCGCCGCTCCGTTCCAACACCCGCGTCCACCACGGCGACGTAAATCGTGCCTTCGGGAAAGAACATCCAGGTTCGGCTGAGGATGTACTGTGCGGCACGCACATCGCCGGGCGACACATCATGAGTGATATCGACCAATGTGGCCTTCGGCGCGTACGTCGAAAGCACGCCCCTCATCTCCGCCACGTAGCTGTCGACGGTGCCGAAGTCAGTAACCAGCGTGACGATCGTCATGGCTCAGACCCTGACGGCATGCCAGCGCCCGGCCTTCCAGAAGACAATCATCGCGATCCCGCGCGAGATCGCGGTGACACTCAACGCGAGCCAGATACCGAGCAGACCGATGCCCCGCGACCACCAGGCGCCCAGCGGAATGCGCATCGCCGTCAAGCTGGTGCTCACGATCTGTGGCCAGAACGTGTAACCCGCCCCCGCCAATGCGCCTTCGAGAATCAACTCGAAACTCTGCCCGATCTGCGCGAATGAGATCACGCGCAGGTACAGTACGCCATCCTTGATCACCTGCGCATCGTGGGTGAACAGTGCCACGAGACGCCCGGGGATCAGCAGAAACGCCACGGCCGTGGTCACGGTGACCACCAGGCAATAGCCGACAGTCAGCCGTACGGCCTCCCGCGCCCGTGCTTCCTGCCGTGCGCCGAGATTCTGGCCGACGAGTGCGCTGGCCGCGAGCGCAAAGCCGCTGATCGCGATAAAACCGAGCCCTTCCATCTTATGGCCCACGCCCAGGGCCGCGAGCGCCGGCGTACCGAACCGCGACGTGAACCGCGTGAGCCACATATAGATGATCGACAGGAGCACGCCCGCCAACGACAATGGCGCGCCGATGCGTATGATCGTCGGGATCGCCCGCCAATCCGGCGCCGCGACCCGGACCAGGCCGCGCCGCAGCGCGATGACCAATCCGAGCAGGAACCCGCCGCCGCGCACCATCACCGACGCCAGTGCCGCACCCTCGACGCCGAGCCGCGGGAACGGGCCCACGCCGGCGATGAGCAGCGGATCGAGCGCGATGGAGACGCCCACCGAGCCCGCAAGCATCAGGAAAGGTGTTCGGGTATCGCCCGAGGCACGGAATGTGGCCTCGATGGCGAAGAATCCGAACACGAGCGGAGCGCCGAGCAACCAGGTTGAGAGATACGCGTGCCCGAGTGTGGCGACCTCGGGCGGCACCTTCATGACGCGAAACATCGCGCCGGCCACCGACCAGCCGACGATGCTGACGCCCATACCCGCGAGCAGTGCGTAGACCACGGCGGCCGCGGCGACGCGCGCCGCGCGCTCCGGGTGTCCCTCGCCATGCCGGCGCGCGGCGACCGCGATCAATCCGATCTCGACCATCTCGCCGAGACTGAGCGCCACCCAGATGTAGAACCCCGCCGTCGAGACCGACGCAAGCGCCGCCGGTCCGATGAGCCGACCCACCCAGATGCTGTCGATCAGGTTGAAGGAGAAATGGCAGGCCATCATGGCGACGGCGGGCGCGGCGAGCCGCAACACGACCGGCCGCAGCGGGCCGGTCGTGAGGGACCCGACCGACGGGGGAGGGGCTGAGGCTATGTCCGGTGGATTAGCGGCCGTAGCGTGCTACCAGCACGAGCGCGTCATCGTTGCCCTTCACGTGGCGGGTGATGACGGAGTCGGCGATCTCCTGCGGGCTATTGGAGAGCGCCAGCGTCTCCGCGAATCCATCCTTGATGCCGTCGGAGAAGAGAATCACGGTGTCGCCCAGGGCGAGCGATACCGAGCGCGTCTTGGGATGCGCCGGCTCAGCGCCGATGAATCCCGCGTTCGGCACGAGGGAGATGCGCGAGGGACGATTACCGAGATCGGCGCGCAACAGGACACCGCCGACGTTGCCGACACCCAGCCACGCCATCGTCGCTCCCTGCGGATCGAGGTACGCGAGCCCGAGGACGACACCGCGCAGTCCGACCAGCGCTTCATGACAGCGGCGGACCAGGTCGCTGAGCGGCTCGCGGGAATAGCGGTCGAGCGCGCCGACGGCGGCGTGCGCGGCCGAGGCGGCTTCCTGGCCATGACCCAGCCCGTCGACGACCGCGATGAGCGTTCCCTTCCCCACACGTTTGATGAGACACAGGTCGCCCGATTCCGTCTGCCCCGGCAGCGGCAGCGTGGCGAACGCCGTGTCGATTTTCAAATGGCCCGCCGCCACTTGGCCATGGTGATCGTGGTGCCGCGTCCCACCACCGAATCGACCTCGAACTCGTCCATGAGTCGCTTGGCGCCGGGCAGCCCGGCGCCGACCCCGTGGGACGTCGAGTAGCCGTACTGCATCGCGCGCTCGATGTCGGGAATCCCCGGGCCTTGATCGATCGCGACGACCGAGACGCCCTGGCGATCCCCGTTCTGGACGAGACTGAGGATGATCTCGCCCTTCTTGGCGTACATCAGGATGTTGCGGGCGATTTCGGAGATGGCGGCGGCAATGACGGTCTGTTCGCCGCTCGAGAATCCCGCGACGGCGGCTAGCGCGCGGCCTTGTTGTCGGGCTTCAACGACATCGACGTCCGCGGCGATTGGCAGTCGCAGCTCTTCACCCACGGCTGCTCGGTCTCTTGGGCTTCGATTCCACGACGCGCTCTTTGGTGCGGCCGTCGAGGAAGGCGAGACCTTCTTCGAGGTCCAGCACGGTGGCGACGCCCTTCAGCGTCAACCCGAGCTGGACCATCGCGAACGCGACGTCGGGCTGGATGCCGACGATGACCGTCTCGGCGCCGCGCAGGCGTGCCATATGCGCGATGTCACGCAGCGTGCGTACCGCGAACGAGTCCATGACGTCGAGCGCTGTCACATCGACGATCACGCCGCGGCAGCGCGAGCGCCCGACCTGGGCGATCAGCGCCTCGCGAAGATGGGAGAGATCGGCGTCAGTGAGGGCAGACTGAATGGAAGCGATGAGATACTGCCCCTGCCGCAGTATTGGTACTTCCACAGCGTCCTCCGCGGGCGCGGGTGGGGGCTAGCGGGTGAGTTCCATGCCAGGTTCGCGACCGGCTTGGGGCCCGGGTATCGCGGCACGGTCGGCGAGCAACCGCTCCGCCTCTTCGATGCCTCCCTGCAGGTCGCCGACCGTGGCCATTTCGCTCAGGTCGACGCCGATGGTCACGAGCGTCTGCGCAATTTCGGGCGACAGGCCCGTCACGATGACGGTGGCACCGAGCAGCCGCGACGCCTCAACCGTTTGCACCAAGTGGTTCGCGACACCGGAGTCCATCGCCGCCACACCGGTCACGTCGATCACGACGACCTTGGCGCGATTGGCCCGAATCGCACGCAATAGCTGTTCGGTCAACTGCCTGGCGCGCTGCGGATCGATGACGCCGATGATGGGCAGAATGAGGAGCCGCTCACGCACCTGTAGCACCGGCGTGGACAGCTCCCGGATCGCTTCCTGTTGCTGGCGGATGATGCGCTCACGCTCTTCCACGAATCCGACGGCCACCGTGTTCGCGATGCGGTTCGCCGCGGGTTCGTAGGAATCGAGAATCCGGTTCAGCTTTTCGACGTCGTCCTGGTATTTGGTGAACAGCGAGCGGGCGAGCACGTCACGCAGTAAGAGCACGATGCCGACGACTTCGTCTGTCTCGACGCCTCGCGGAATAATTCGCTCCGACAGTCGACGCGAGTACGCCTGGAGGGCTTCGAAGGTACCGGTCTCGAGCGCCTCCACGTAGTTGTCGTACACCGCGGTTGCTTCGGCGAAGATTTCTTCTTCCGTCATCGCCGTGAGCAGCTCCGCGCGCGTGATGCGCCGCGCCCATTCCTCGCGCAGTTGCGTCCGGTTCTGCCGCAGGTGCGCGATCAGCTCGCGCAGCAGCCCGGCTGACGATTCCGACAGCGCCTGGGGGTCCGAAGCGCGTGTCGATATGCTCATGCTTTTCTTGGTGTCCATGGCTCGAAACCTATGGGTGGACAGTTAGGGAGCAAGCCCTGCGGCCCTGGTTTTGCGACGTTCCTTGGTCTCGTACAGGGCGATATCGGCCGCGTTGAGCAGTGCTTCGACGGTTTCGCCGTGACCGGGGTACACTGCTACCCCGACACTGATCGACAAGTTCGGCTTTTCGGCATCCGTGGCCAGTCGGTCCGCCACGCCCCGGGCCACGTGCCAGGCGGCCGCCTCGCCGGTCTCCGGCAGGACGAGCGCGAATTCATCGCCGCCGTAGCGCGCCGCGGTATCGGTCCCCCGGCAGGAGCCGAGCAGCGCCTCGGCCACGCGGCGGATCGCCAGGCTCCCCGCGAGGTGGCCGTGGCGGTCGTTGATTTGTTTCAGGCCGTCGAGGTCGAGCAGCACGACGGCGAACGGCTGCCCGGTCCGCCGCGAGCGTTTGATCTCGCCCTCGAGCGACTGCACCAGGTGGCGGTGATTGGCGAGTCCGGTCAACGGATCGGTGACGGCAAGTTCTCTCCACGTGCCTTGCAGCTCGCGCTGCACGGCGACGACCGCGGCCAGCACGAGACTCGTCACGGCAGTGATGCCCGTCCAGACCTGCAGCAGCACCAGCCGTTCATTCGCGGTGTAGATCGAGAACGGACCCACACCCTGCAGCGTGCGCCCGATGGCGATCGCGGAAACAATCACTATCGCGGCCGTCGCCTCGCGCGGGTTAAAGCGGAAGGCGACCCAAATCAGCACCGGCCAGAGCAACACCGTGAGGGGATAATGGCGTGAGGGAAAGAGCCCGCCGAACATCGCGAACGTCACCAGGGCGGTGACGGCGGCGAGCGCGAGTGCTTCCAAGACCTGCGCGCGATTCCACCGGGGGGCCGGCTTGACGCCGATCCACAGAATCAGCGCGGGAGCGATGACGATGTCGCCCACGGCATCGCCCAGCCACCATGTGAGCCACACGCGCGGCGCATCGGCCCACGACATCAGGCCGCCGAGCGCCAGCGAGCTCACTCCGATCGATGCAGAGACGGTGGTACTGACGATTGCCGCCAGCGCCGTGAACCGGAGGATGTCGCCGACGCGATCGAACACGCGCCCGCCCCGCGCGAACCGGTTGACGAGGTAGGAGCCGAGCAGCCCCTCAGCGGTATTGCCGATCGCGATCCCGATGGACGGCAGCGCGCCGCCCGTGGTCGTGACGTTCGCGAGGAACGCGGCGCCGAGAATTGCGGGCCACACGCGGTACCCGAGCAGGACGAAGGCCGCCAGGGCGATGCCGGCCGGCGGCCAGACCGTGGTGACGCTGCTGTTGATGTAGGCGAATCGCAACCCGAGCTTCGCGGCGAAGAAATAGACCGCGGCCAGGCCGAAGAGCAGGAGCAGACGGCGAACGGATTGGCTCATCCGGCCTAACCTAAAAGAGGGATTCGCAACAGTTCAAACTTCACTCCTACGATCGCTGGCCCGATCCGTGGCGCCAAATACGTTATGTCGGAGGAGGGAGGTGGACCGTGCCCTGGACCATTGGCCCCGACGAGCGCGACGGCGTGATGGCCGCGCCAGCCACGCCGATTCGCGTGCTGGTTGTCGAAGACGACCGCGTGATCCGCGACGTGTTGCTCGACGGCGGTCTCGCGAACGGCGAAAGCTCCCTCATCATGAAGGCGATTCGCTCCGCGGGTACGGTTCGGCTCACGAAGCGAGAACGAGAGATCAAAGAGTTGATCGAGGCGGGACTGGGCAACAAAGAGATCGCACAGCGACTCAACATCGCCACCAACACCGTGAAGAGTCACGTCCACAACATGCTCGGCAAGCTCGCCGCGCTCGTGCCCTCCGATGGGCGGTCGGGCAATCGCGGGCGGCGCTCCTCTCGCTTCAGCTGACGTCCGCGCGGGCACCTCGAGCAAGAATCGCTGAAACACGGGATTGCGGGGATAGCGCGCGGCCAGTCCCTCGACGTATCCGCGCGCCTCACGCTCCAGCACGGCCCGACCCGCCGGATCGCGCGCCGCTTCGCGTATCAAGGCCGCGGCAAGCACCCACGTGCCCTCGACGCGTGCCAGGTCGCCATCGTGCGCGGCGCGACGCATGTACCGGATTCCCCGCTCGGCGTTGCCGCCGCCCAGGCCGATGAGGCGCGCGAAAATCCTCGCAACGGCGCCGGCGCGCGCCAGGCCGTAATCGTACACGCCCAGCCCCAGGTAACAGTCCGCGCAGGTGGAATCCACCGCCAGCAGTCGACGATAGATGTCGCGCATCACCTTCGCGTCCTTGGCCGCCGCATAACCATGGCCGTGTTCCTCACGCTGGCGCGCGCGATAGCCGAGCGCGGTCGCGAGCCAGAATTCCCCGGGCTTGCCGGCCGCCCGCGCGCGCGCGAGCGCGACGCCCAGGAGCGAGTCGATGCGTTGGAGCTCGAAGTCGGCGGAGTCCTTGGCGGACGCCCACCAGATGTACGCGCCGGCCTGGAACACGAGGGGCGCGGGATCGGTGGTATCGCGCGCCGCCAACTCGGCGAAATAGCTCGCGGCGCCGGCGAAATCCCCGCCGTACAGCGTGTCCAAGCCCGCGCGCAACGCTCGGAGGGCCTCGGGGTGTGGAGCCCGCGAGTTGGAAGAACCGGGAAGCGCGAGCGCGCTCTGCAGCACCAGCACAACCGCGACGAGGGCCTGCATGTCAGCGGGGCGCGGCAGTAATCGGAAGCGCCGGCGCCAAACCCGCCGTACGGGCGGCGACGGTCCGGGCCAGCTCGCGCAACGCCATGCCCGCCGGCGACTCGGGCTGGCTGACGACGATCGGCTCACCGCGATCGGCCAACTCCGCCATGCCCGCCTGCAGCGGAATCTGCCCCAGCAGCGGCACGCCGAGCTCGGCGGCCAACCGGCTGCCGCCGCCCGCCAGGAAGATTTCCGACCGCGCGTGGCAATCGGGGCAGACGAAGTAGCTCATGTTCTCCACGATCCCGACCACGCCGACACCCACGCGCTCGAACATTTTCGCGCCGCGGAGCGAATCGCCGACCGCCATTTCCTGCGGCGTCGTGACGATGATCGCGCCGTGCAGGCGCACGATCTGGGTGAGCGAGAGCTGCGCGTCTCCGGTGCCGGGCGGCAGATCGACCAGAAAATAGTCCAGCTCCCCCCACGCCACATCTTTCAGGAATTGCGTGATGATCTTCATGATGATCGGCCCGCGCCAGATCGCGGGCGCATCCCGCTCCACGATGAACCCGAGTGACATGAGCTTCACGCCGTGCGCCTCGAGCGGGTGGATCTTGCCGCCTTGGACTTCGGGCTTGGCGTTTGCGCCGAACATGCGCGGGATGTTGGGCCCGTAGATGTCGGCGTCCATGAGTGCCACGCGATGCCCATCGCGAGCCAGCGCGGCGGCGAGGTTTGCCGACACGGTAGACTTGCCGACACCGCCCTTGCCGCTCGAGATCGCCAGCACTTTGCCGAGCGACGGCATCTCGTCGGGCGTGGGCGGCGGGGGCGGCGGGGGGGGCGTCGGAGCGGCGGGGCGGCCGGATGGTCCGGACGCCTGGCGTTCCCCAGCGCCGGCAGAATCGACGACTTTCACCTGTACGCCGCTCACACCCGGGACGGCCGCGGCGGCTTTCCGCGCCTGCCGCGCTAACGAGCCGGGGTCCTCTCTGGTGAGCACGAACGTGAACGTAACGGCCCCGTTGGGATCTACAGTGACCTCGCGCACCATTCCCGCCGACACAATGTCACGGCCGTGGCGCGGGTTGATGACTGCGGCCAGCGCCTGCTCGACCTGGGCCTTGAGATCGGTCGTGCTCACGTGGATTGGCCCCCGCCCCCGTTGGTCAGAAAGCGGCGCGCCGCGTTCAGGACCCTTGCTTCGACATCCGCCATCGTGCCGGGCAGCGACGCACCCGCCGCGCGGTGGTGACCACCGCCGCCGAACTGGTGCGCCAGTGCCGCCACGTCGACCTCGCCCATCGAGCGGAACGAGACCTTGATGCGGCCGCTGCCGATATGCCGGAACAGTAACGCCAGACGAACGCCCGCGATCGAGCGGGGGAATTCCACGATTCCATCGAGATCATCGGCCGTGACGTCATGACGGCGCAACGCGTCGGCGGGCACGCTGACCCACGCCAGCCCGACGTCGGGCTCCACGACCAGCGTCTGCAGCACTTCGGCGAGCAGGCGCACGCGCCCTTCGGGCGCGCTGGCGTATACCGATGCATAAATCGCCTCGGGATCGACGCCGCGCTCGAGCAGTGCGGCCGCCACGCGCAACGCGCGCGCGGTGGTGTTCGAGAACCGGAATCCCCCGGTATCGGTCAGCAATCCCACGTACAGCGCTTGCGCGACTTCAGCCGTGACCGGCCAGTCCGCTACCGTGGCAAGATCGAACACCAGCTCGGCGGTGGCAGTCGCGTCCGGTGCAATGAGCGAGGGCCCGGCCGGCAGCTTCACGGGGCTGACGTGGTGATCGATGCACACAAACGGGGGCTGTCGCTTGCTGATGACGGCTGCCAGGCTGCCCAGCCGGCTGAGGTCGCCGATGTCGAGGGATGCGACGACGTCGGCGCGCTCGATCTCGCGCGCCGCGCCGTCGCTCGCATCTGCTCCGGGCGGAACCAGGAATTGGAAGCGATCGGGAATAGCGGTGGGATTGGCGATGCTCACCGAAATACCGCGGTCGCGCAACAGGTGCCACAGCCCGATTTCGCTCCCGACGCCGTCCCCGTCGGCGTTCACGTGCGTCGTCAGCACGACGTGCCGGGCGCTCGTGAGCGCCGCCACCACATCGCGAGCCGCCTGCGCGCGCGCCGGCGGAACGGGAACGACGTTCGGGTTCATCGTGAAAAGATAACCGGCTGGTCACCGGCCTTCATCAACAGGCTGAAGCACACCCTTCAGGGTGTGAATCTCACCGCCGCGGCTGGCCTCGCATGCCGCCTGGGACGGCTGCCGCACCTCCTCCAGACGCCAGTTCACGCTGCAAGCGGCTGTGCTTGCGACTGTACCCGAAGTAGATGCTGAATCCGATCAGCAGCCACACGATCAAGCGAATCCACGTGTCCGCCGGGAGGGTCGCCATCAGTCCCAAACAGCAGACGACTCCCGCAATCGGGACGAACGGGACCCAGGGCGTCCGGAACGGGCGGTCGAGATCGGGACGCTTCTTACGAAGAATCCACACGCCGGCGCAGACCAGCACGAACGCGAGCAGGGTGCCGATGTTGACCAGCTGACCGAGCAACTGCAGCGGCAGGAGGCCGGTCGCGAGCGTCACGGCCACGCCGGTGAAGATCGTCGAGAGGTACGGCGTCCGGTATTTGGGATGGACGGCGCTGGCCCATGTACCGAGCAGGCCGTCGCGCGACATCGAGTAGAACACGCGCGACTGGCCGAGCAACATCACGAGGATGACCGAGCCGAGCCCGAGCACGGCACCGATGTCGATCGCGATCCGGACCCACTCCGGTGCGCCGACCTTCTGCATCGCGTAGGCCACCGGCGCTGCGACGTTGAGCTCCTTGAATGGCACCATGCCGACGAGAATCGCGGAGACGATGATGTAGAGCAGCGTGCAGACGAACAGCGAGCCGAGAATGCCGATCGGCATGTCCTTCTGCGGATTCTTGGCTTCCTGCGCCGCCGTCGAGACGGCGTCGAATCCGATGTACGCGAAGAACACCAGCCCCGCGCCACGCAGTACGCCCGACCAGCCGTAGGTGCCCCACTCACCGGCGTTCGGCGCGATGAGCGGATGGTAATTGGCGGGGGTGATGTGGCCGAGTCCGACGGCGACGACCAGGAGGATGATCGTCACCTTGAGGATGACGATGAAGTTGTTGACCGTCGCCGATTCCTTGATGCCGATGACGAGCACCGTCGACATGACGATGACGATGAACACTGCCGGCAGATTGATCCACGCACCGGTGAAGTTGATGCCCTTGTGCAGACACCCCGCGACCGCTTGTTGGACCTGCAGGGCGGTGCACCACTGCGTCGGGGATGCGGCGAGATGAGTAGGGATCACGAGGCCGAAGTTGCTGAGCAGCGACACGAAATGGCCGGACCAGCCGACGCCGACGGTGGCGGCGCCGGCCGCATACTCGAGTACCAGGTCCCAGCCGATGATCCAGGCGACGATCTCGCCCATGGTCGCGTACGAATAGGTGTATGCGCTGCCCGCAACCGGGACGGCCGACGCCATTTCGGCGTAGCAGAGGCCGGCGAAGGCGCAGGCGACGCCGACAATCGCCATCGAGACCCACACCCCATTCCCGGCGTAGAGCGCGGCGGCCTGGCCCGTGAGCACGAAGATGCCGGCGCCGATGATGGCGCCGATACCCAGCGTGATGAGATTGAGCGGGCCGAGCGCGCGTTTCAGCTGGTGCTCGCCCGCCGCGTCGGCTTCGGCGCGCAGGGTCGCGATGGATTTGGTAGCCCACAAACTCATGCGGGACTCCGTTCAGGGGGGTGACGAATCGACGGCGCGGACCGCCCCAAGGTTCGCCGGGGGGGTCGATCTGTCAATAGAGGAAAGGGTGAACGCTCAGTACGAGACGCGCACGCGCAACGACCACTGCTGGAGCGCGGGCATCAGCGGCTCCGAGAACCCCTCGGCGTTGCCGAACAGCGTCTCGGCGGCATACGGCTCGGGCGAGATCCCGGGATAGCCCGTCCACGTATGCAGGTTGCGGCCCGCCACCGTGACCGAGGCGGACCTCACATGCAGCGCGCGCGCCAATCTCGCCGATACGTCCAGGGTCACCCAGAGCTCCCGCCAGGCGAGAAAATCTCCGTCTTCGAAGTAGCGCGTCGTGGGGCCAAACCGGCTGAGGAGCGCATCAGCTTGCGCGGCGAGCGGTGAGCGGGGATCCACCGCCTCGGGACAGTGGCCGTCCACGCACGCGACCCACAGGCTACGATTGAAGACTGTATGCCCCGCCTGATAATCGAAGCTCGTCCCGACGCGGAGCGAGCGAAAGCTCAACTGCGGCGCCAGCGTGGCGCCTTGCGTCGGATACGGCGTTCCCGCCCAGGTGACCTGATTCGACCAACTGGCTTCGTTCGGCTCGATAATGCCATTCCCATTGGCATCAGCGAAGGTTGGCGGACGATAGGCCCAGTATCCGCCGACCGGTAACCCGACCGACGAGCGTTGCAGCGGCGCACCTAGAGCAACGATGGCGACCGGCAAACTCAGGGACAGCACGCGGTTTCGATTTCCCCAGGCGCTCGTCTCAACAGTCAGCGTCGCGGTGGGCCGATCGATGAGCCGCGCCGTGGCGTAGAGCTCGATGCCGCGATTGCCGATCGTTCCGGGAATGACCACCAACCCGTAGCCGGACGAGCCCGACACGTACACCTCGCCAAAGACGCTCGAGCGCATGTCGTACATGGTGCCGCCAATGCTCAGTCGGCCGGAGCGCGTCGTGAAATCACTGCCGACGGAAATCTCTTTCGTCCGCTCCGGTTTTGTGAAGAAGAATGGCCGACGACCCGCAGAACCGTAGTCCACCCGAACGCGCACCGGCGTGCCCCACCACGCGGCGTGAATGGAAGGGTGTGTCGCGGTCTGGTCGTGCTCCTTGAAATGATCCCGCCTCAGGACCGCCGAGAGCTCCAACCGATCGCGGATCCAAGCGTGCTGTTCCAGCACCAGACTCCAAAAGCTCTGCCAATAGTTCTGCTCAAAGGTTCGGTAAGCGCCACTCGTGCAGTCCGGCGACGTCCCGCTCGCGCATTCCGTCGAATCGCGGTTCACGCGCGAGGTCTCCAGCCCGACATGCGACCGAAGCTCGACGCTGCGCGGCCCCCAATTCACATCGGCCGCGAGCGCACGAGTCGCGCTATTGAGCACTACCGATTCCGACAGGACCCCGGGGCCACCCTCGAGATCGCTCGCAAAGCGAACGCCGTCATGACCGAGCGACCCCATCACCGTGAGCGCCTGGATCGGCGTCCACGCCACGTCGACGCTTCCAAGCCAGCGGCTCATGCTGCTGACGGTCTGGACCTGAAAGGCGTCGCCCGGAGCGATGAGGCCGGCCTGGAGCGCATAGAGTCCAAAACTGTTTGCACTCTCATTCACGAATGTCGGCGCGCGGAGGTCCTGTGACACGTGGAGACCATGCAAGTCGACGCTGATGGCAGCCACCGGACGCAGGCGAAGGTTCGCAGTCAGGTTGCCGTTGCCAACGTGCTGGGGGTGGCGGACGTCGGGTGGCGCGGCCTGTCCGATCGATTGCAGGCGTCTGACCTCGTCGGTCGAAAGCGCAAACGGGCTGCCGTCACCGTCAGATTCGCCGGCGACATAGTAGCTGTTTTGAGCCCAGCCGCCGGTCACCGAAAGCCCATACTGCCGGCGAATCGCAGTTCCGAATTGGCGGGTCAAGGGCGACGACAGCACGGCGATGGAGTCCTGCGTGCATTGGTTTGTCACCGCGGCCATAAGCGTGCAGCCGCCATTGCGAAACGAGGAGTCGGGGCTGCTCGCGTCGAATCCACCCATCCTGATCGGCCAGTGATCCACGGGCGTCCGGGTGCCGACGTCAACGTACCCGCGCCATTCCGGCTTGCCTGGCGCACCTTCCCGCGTTCGGATGATGATGACGCCGTTCGCGGCGTTCGGACCGTAGCGGACTCCCTGCGCCGGGGATAGCACCTCGACCGACAGGATGTCGTCGGGATTGATGTCTTCGAGCCGAGGCATGCCGCCGAGAAAGCCGGATGCGGCATCGAGGCGCATTCCGTCCAGGATCACCAGCGGCAGCCGATCATCGAACAAGGTCTGCGGTCCACGGAACCGCACGCGCCCAATCAAGCCGACCGTGCCCGCTGCGGGCGACACTCGCAACCCTGCGCGCTCGGCCCGCACCACCAGCACATCGGAAAAGCGTGTGCCCGTTCGGTGTTCTTCCTGGTCATCCCAGCTAGGACGTCCGCTCGCCGCCAGGCCCGTGTCACGAGGGACCGAGTCGGCCGGTTGCTGAGCTACGATAGTGAAAGGGACGGAGAGCGCGAGCAGGACTTGCGCGATCAGACGCATGCGTTCCTACAGACTGTAGTTAGGCGCTTCTCGCGTGATGACGACGTCGTGCGGATGAGATTCACGCAGCCCCGCGGTCGTGATCCGGATGAATTCGGTTTCGGTGCGAAGCGCACCGATATCACATACCCCGCAATACCCCATTCCGCTCCGCAAGCCGCCCACCATCTGGAAGATCACGTCGGCCACCGGGCCCCGGTACGGCACACGCCCTTCGATGCCCTCCGGCACGAGCTTCTGCAGCGAGACCTCGCCCTCCTGGAAGTAGCGATCCGCCGAGCCGTCCTCCATCGCGGACAGACTGCCCATGCCGCGGATGACCTTGAAGCGCCGGCCCTCGAGGAGAAACGATTCGCCGGGACTCTCCTCCGTCCCTGCGAGCATCGAGCCCATCATCACACTCTCGGCGCCGGCCGCCAGCGCTTTCACGGCATCGCCCGAATACTTGATCCCGCCGTCGGCGATCACCGGGATGTCTCCGGCCCCGCGGACGGCGTCGACGATGGCGGTGATCTGGGGAACGCCGATGCCGGTGACGACGCGCGTCGTACAGATCGAGCCCGGCCCGACGCCGACCTTGACGGCGTCCACGCCGCGCTCGACGAGCGCGCGCGCCCCGGCTTCCGTCGCGATATTGCCCGCGACGAGCTGCGCGTCCGGAAACGCGTCGCGCAAGCAGGCGACCGTGTCGAGCACGCCCTGGCTGTGCCCGTGCGCGGAATCCACGACGATGACGTCGCACCCGGCGTCGAGCAGCGCCTGGGCGCGCGCGCGCGCGTCCGGCGCGCCACCGACGGCCGCGGCGACGCGCAGCCGACCGTGCTGATCTTTGTTGGCGGCGGGGTACTGCCGGCGCTTGAAGATGTCCTTGATGGTGATGAGGCCCTTCAACAATCCCTGCTTGTCCACGACGGGAAGCTTTTCGATCCGGTGCTTCGCGAGCAGGCGCTCCGCCTCATCGAGCGTCGTGCCAACTGGTGCCGTCACCAGCTTTTCTTTCGTCATGACGTCACGAATCGGCCGGTCGAGCTCACGCTCGAACTGCAGATCGCGATTGGTGATGATGCCGACCAGCTTGCCCGCGCCATCCACAATCGGCACGCCCGAGATCTTGAAGCGTACCATCAGTTGTTGCGCCTCGCGGAGCGGCCGGTCCGGTCCGAGCGTGATCGGGTTCATGATCATGCCGGATTCGCTGCGCTTGACCCGATCCACTTCGGCCGCCTGACGGTCCACCGGCATGTTCTTGTGAATCACGCCGATGCCCCCTAGCCGAGCCATGGCCATCGCCATCTCCGCCTCGGTGACGGTATCCATCGCTGCGGAGACGACTGGAATGTTGAGCGGAATCGCGCGAGTGAAGCGGCTGGTGACCTGGACGTTGCGGGGATGCACCGTCGAATGACGGGGCAGGAGCAGGACGTCGTCAAACGTGAGGGCGACGTCGGGTCGGAAGGATCCCATGGCGGAAGTTACTGGGACGTCTTGGTTTCCTCAACCGGCTGATCGGGGGGGGGCTGGTTCTTGCGCTTCGCTTCCTCGACCGCGGCCTTCCCCGCCGCAGCCAGGCCTTCAAAGAACTTTCCGGCCTTGCCGACCGCGTCCATCGTCCCGCGAATGATCGTGACGGGCACCCGGCCGGCGCGCATCGTGTCCTCGAGCGTCTCGGCGACCTTCTGGAACGCCGGCGCACCCGCCGCCCGTTGCGAGTACTTCGACTCGAGGAACTCGATGTAGTCGAGCACCTGGTACGCCTGCTCGTCCGGCATGACGTCGAGTTTGCGGCGAATCCGTTCGTTCAGGATATCGTTCATGGCGTTCCAGCTCCTCCTCCTGCCTCCAGCGAGACCAGGTCTACGACGGGATTCCCCAGGTACCGGCTGCGCCCGTTCCGCACGCGCGCGATGACCTGCATCGGCGCGAGGGGCGTGAGAGCCCGGAACGCCGGCAGCTTGCTCTCCGGTACGATGATGTACACGAAGCCACGCTCCGGGAGCGGGCCGCGCGCGAGGACGTAGGACACGCCGTTCGGAATGTCGGGCCGCAAGTCGTCGGCTTTTTGAATCGCGATGAATTCCAGATTCCAGCGCAGCACCTGGCCGACGTAGCGCTGCGGCTCGGCGCGCAGCTCAGCGGCCGTGACGCCGACCAGCACGCCGGCGGGCGCGGGCTGCAGATCACCACCCTTGACCCAGCCTTCGAACTGCACCCGCGTCCATTCGCCGTTGCGGCTGAGGACCCGCAACGGCGTCTCGGTCGCGATGGTGCCCGCTTCCGGACCGTCGGGGGCGCGGTAGAGCGTCGTCATGCGCACAGGTTGGGCACGGGAACTGTCCACGCGCGTGGTGTCGGCGCCGGCCCCGGGCCGCGGGCTCGGGGTCAGTCGACCCTGGACAGTGTCTGCGGCGCTGTCGCTCGCGTCCACTGTTCGCGTTGCCACCACGTCGGCGACAGGTGCGAGCGCGCTGCGCTGCACCCAGCCGTCGCGCGTCACGTGGACCCAGCGTCCGCTGCTGTCCGGGGGCGCGCGTTTCAGCCCAAACCCCTCGGCGAGCTCGGCGACGAGCGGGCCGGCGGGCGCCGCGCGCAAGTTTTCGTTGGGTGTGCGCGTGACGAGCAGATCGAAATCGGGGCGGTCGCTGGGGCCTACGGACGTCCCGAAGATCCACCCTTCGAGCGTGACATGAATCCAGTCGTTGCGGGTCGCGCCGCCTGCGGTCAGAACCGCGCCACGCGCGAGGCGCGCGAGGCGGCGGCCTGCGACGTCCTGATAGAACCAGGCGTTGTCGGCGGTCACGCGATAGCGGCCGGCACCCTGGGCATTTGCTGGCGTCGCCAGACTGAGAAGAGCTAGTAGGCTCGGAACGATCCGGCTAACTTGCATCCCCTTCAATATGACAACGACCCGCGGCACGCGCACCCCAGTCATCCTCATCGTGCTCGACGGCTGGGGCTTTCGTCCCGGCCGCGAGGGCAACGCGATCGAGCTCGGCAGCACGCCGGTGTGGCACAAGCTGTGGCAGCGCCCAGCGCGAACACTGCTCGAAGCGTCGGGCCTCGCCGTCGGACTGCCCGACGAACAAATCGGGAACAGCGAAGTCGGTCACCTGAACCTCGGCGCCGGCCGCGTCGTGCCGCAGGACATGGTGCGTATTTCACAGTCGATCGAGTCTGGTGAGTTCTTTCGCATCCCCGCTCTCGTCCGACTGGCTGAAGACACGCGTCGGCAGGACGGCACGTTGCACGTGATGGGGCTGATCGGCACCGGCGGCGTACATGCGCTCGACAAGCACCTGCTCGCGGCCGTCGAACTGGGCCGCCGGGCTGGCGTCCCCGTCGCGATTCACGCGTGGTTGGATGGCCGCGACTCGCCGCCGAAGTCCGCGCTGGGATTTATGGACGTGCTGTTGAACGAAATCGGAATCGGGAGTCAGGATTCGGGAGTCAGCAGAGCCGGCCCCGACTCCCGGCTCCTGGCTCCTGCAGTCTCGACCGTCATCGGCCGCTATTACGCAATGGATCGTGACAAGCGCTGGGACCGCACCAAACTCGCCTACGATGCGATGGTGAAAGGGATCGGCGTGCAGGCTCCCGATCCGATCACCGCGATCAAGCAGGCGTACGCAGCCGGCGAGACGGACGAGTTCGTCAAGCCGCGCGTCATCACCGGGGCGCCCCTGATCAAAGAGGGCGACGGCATCTTCTGCTTCAACTATAGAGCCGATCGCATGCGCCAGATCGTGCGCGCACTCGCCGTTCCGGACTTCGACGGCTTCGCCATGAAGGGCCGGCCCCGGGTGCGGCTGGCGACGATGACGCGCTACGACGAGACGCTGCCCTTCCCCGCCGCGTTCGAGCCGATAGTGCTGTCACGCATCGTCGCCGAGGTGCTGTCCGACCACGGCAAGACGATGTTTCGCACGGCGGAGACCGAAAAGTACGCGCACGTCACATACTTCTTTAATGGCGGATACGAGCCCCCCTACAAGGGTGAAGAGCGGCTGCTCGTACCGTCGCAGAAGGTCGCGACGTACGACCTCATGCCGGAGATGAGTGCCCCGGGCGTCACCGACGTGCTCTGCAAGGCGATCACCGCGAAGCAGCACGACTTCATCCTCTGCAACTACGCCAACGGCGACATGGTCGGACATTCCGGCGTGCTGGCGGCCGCCGTCAAGGCGGTCGAGACCGTCGACCAGTGCCTGGCGCGGGTCCTCACCACCGCCGAAACGGCGAACGCCACGGTCTTGGTGACGGCCGATCACGGCAACTGCGAGCTGATGATCGACCCCGCGACGGGCGGCCCGCACACTGCGCACACGACGAATCCGGTGCCCTTCGTCATGGTCGGAGCAGGGACCGGGACGCAGCCGCTGCGGGCCGGTGGCTCGCTTCGCGACGTTGGACCGACGATCTTGCAGCTCATGGGTATCGAGCCGCCGAAAGAGATGACCGGACGCGATCTACGGGAGAGTGATTGATGCGTTGCTTGTTGGAAGGTTGGAAGGTTGGAAGGTGTGTGATCGTCGGAATGTTTCTTTCCAACATTCCCACCGTCCAACTGTCCGCCCAGGTTGGCCACAACCCCGAGACCTCCCCCTATCACGACATCGCGCTGCACGCCGGGCCGATGTTCTTCGTGGGTCACCTCGGGGCGGATCGGGGCAAGGTGCAAGCCGGTACGAGTAACGCGCTCACGTTCGGCGCGCGCTGGGAGATCCCCGCTGGCCGCTCGCTGCAGTTCCAGTTCACCGGTGCCTACCTGCGGGGCGACCGCTTCATCATCGACCCGCGTGCCGACTCGAATTCCGCGGCGCGGCGGACAGGCCCGGTGAAATCCGATCTGGCGCAGGCAGAGGTCGGCATGCTGCTCCGGCTGACGGGCGGCAAGACCTGGCACGGCTTCGCACCGTACGTAGGCACAGGCCTCGGCCTGGTTTTCGACACGGACTCACCCGGCGACACCACCGGCAGCCGCTATCGGTTCGGCTCGAAGTTCACCCTGGCGTTTGCCTCCGGCGTGCGCTGGTATCCGGCGCGGCGCGTCGTGCTCAATGCCGATGTGCGGGCGTTGTTTTGGCGTCTCAAGTATCCGGTGTCCTTCCACACGCCGCTGGCGTCGGACGGCTCGCGCGTGATCCCACTGAACGAGCGCCTCACCGACTGGACGGTGCATCCCTGGATCACCTTTGGCCTCGGATGGACTTTCTAGCCGAGGGAGTGCGGCGCGCGTGGGGGCTGCTGATCGCAGGTGATTCCGAAGTTGTCGGAATCGCCCTCCTCACGCTCAAAGTTGCGGTCGTCGCGACCGCCATCGCCTGTACGGTCGGACTGCCCCTCGGGTACTTCCTGGCGACGCGGCGCTTCTGGGGCCGGCGCGCCGCCCTCACCGTCGTCAATACGGCGCTCGCGTTCCCGACCGTCGTCGTCGGCTTGCTGCTCTACGGGATGCTGTCGCGGCGCGGGCCGCTCGGAGGCCTGGGCTGGCTGTACACCTGGCAGGCGATCGTTGTAGGCGATGTGCTGCTCGCCCTGCCGATCGCCGCGGCCTTGTCGGCCGCCGCCGTACAGGGTGTCGATCCGCGCGTGCGGCGGACCGCGGAAACGCTCGGCGCCGGGCCATGGCGCACCGCCTGGACGGTCGTGCGCGAAGCGCGCTTTGCGCTCGCGGCCGTCATCACGGCCGCGTTTGGTCAGGTCGTTGCGGAAGTCGGGGCCGCGATGATCGTCGGCGGCAACATCCGCGGCTCCACCCGCACGCTGACCACCGCCGTCGCACTCTACACGTCCCAGGGCGACTTCGGGACGGCGCTTGCCCTCGGGCTCGTGCTGGTGATCCTGGCGCTCGTCATCAACATCGCGTTGCAGGTCCTGCAGGGGCGTGGCAATGGTTGAGCTACGCGCGGTGCGGCACCGCTATGCGGGACGCGTGGTGCTCGATTTCGACCAGTTCGCGCTGCCTCAGGCCGCGGCGGTCGCGGTGGTCGGCCACAACGGCTCCGGCAAGAGCACGCTGCTCCGGCTGCTGGCCCTCCTCGAGCGTCCGACGGAAGGATCCGTGCTCTGGAACGGCACGGTTGTCCCTCGGCGTCCCGCTGCCTCCCTCCGTCGTCGGGTGACGCTCGTCGAGCAGCGACCGGTGCTGCTGCACGGGACGGTGCGTGACAATCTGGTCTACGGTCTCGAGATACGAGGCTTTGGACGCTCAGCGGTGAATGGAATCATCGGGGACGTCGTGGATAGGTTGGGTCTTGGGCCGCTGCTCGGCCGCCGCCGCCACGAACTGTCCGAAGGGGAGATTCAGCGGGTCGCCGTCGCGCGCGCGCTCGCCTTGCGAACGGACGTGCTGCTGCTCGATGAGCCCGCGAGCTCGGCGGACACCGCCGCCGCGGGCGCGCTCTACCGCGCGCTCGCGGCCGAGCGCGCCGCTCGGCCGTTTGCGGTGTGCATCGTCTCGCACCAACTCGAAGATGCCTACCGCTGGGCCGACGACATCCGCGCGCTCGCCGACGGCCGCTTGTCCCCCGTCACGCCGGAGAATCTGTTTCGCGTCGAGCTGCCGGCGGGGGATGGCGTCAAGACCGTGCGCATCGGCAGTATCGAGATCGTGGTGATGACCGAGCGCACTGGACCGGCGGTGGTCGCGATCCCGCCAACCGACATCTTCGTGAGTCGGGAGCCGCTCGCCTCGTCGGCCCGGAACGTGTTCAAGGGGCGGGTAGTGGGCCTGGCGATCGAGCGGCGCGGCGCGGGCGTGCACGTTCGGGCGGAAATGGGGGGCGTGGAGCTTGTCGCCGCCGTGACGGCCGAAGCCGCGCGGGATCTCGCGCTCACGCCAGGCGGGAGCGTCGTCTTCTCTTTCAAGGCCACCGCGGTTCGGGTATTCTAGGGGATGCCGACAGCGTATCTCACGCGGATCGTCGAGTTCACGGCAACGCATCGTTTCCCGGATACACCCGAGTTTGCGGGCGCGACGGACGATCACAGCCATCGGTACAAGTGCGCCGTGACGGTGAAAGGCGTGTTCGATCCGGCGCGCGGCGGGGGGGGAGTCATGAGCCTGCCGGCGCTCAAGGCGTTGCTGCAGCGCGAGGTCGTGGCGCGCTTCGACGGGCGACACATCAACAAAGACATCGCCCCGTTCTCCGCCGGCACCTGGGTCGCAACCGGAGAGGCGCTGGCAGTCCATGTTTGGGAACGTCTCGCAGGCGCGTTGCCCATTGGCGTGACCCTGCACTGCGTGCGTATCGAGGAGAGTCCCCATCTCTACTCCGAATACCGCGGCGAATCGTAAACCCGGCGATCGCGCCGGCCGCATGCGCGCCGACTCGGCCGTGGTCGAGGAGTGGCCCGTGTGGCTGGAAGTGAACGGCGAGCCCGCCGTCACGTGGATGTGCACGCCCGATCAGCTCGAGGAGCTCGCGGTGGGGTGGCTGCACGGCGAGGGCTACATCGCGTCACTCGACGATCTGGTGCAGCTGCGTCCCTGTGCTCCCGACCTCGGCTTCTGGGCCGACGTGAAACCCGAGCGTCTCGCCCAGGTGAAAGGCGAGAACCGCAAGCGCGTGCTCGCGTCAGGCTGCGGCGCCGTCGCTACCATGCTGGCCGACCCGGAGACGATGAGTCGGACGGCAGCGCGGCGCGGGGACCTGCCTCCGGCAGAGACGTTGCGTACACTCTTTAAGCAGCTGTTTGCGGCGGGAGACCGCTACAACGAGACCGGTGGCATTCATGCCGCCGCATTGACCGACGGCACGACCCTGCTCTTCCACGCCGAGGACATCGGCAGGCACAACGCGGTGGACAAGGTGATCGGTGCGGCGGTGCTGGCGCGCACACCGATCGCGGGTCGCGGGCTGCTCGTCACGGGCCGCATTTCCGCCGAGCTGGCGTTCAAAGCCGCGCGCGCGGGACTCGCCTGGGTGGCCACGCCCAGCGTGCCATCTACCCTTGCCGTCACGATCGCCGAACGCTCGGGCATGGTGCTGATCGGTCGCGCCGTCAGTGGAACGCCGCACGTCCACACACGCGACGCATGACAGCGTCGGAGGAAGCGGAGCTCCGCGAGCTCCTGCGCCAGGCGCGCACGATCGCGGTCGTGGGACTGTCTCCCAACCCGATGCGACCCAGTAATTCGGTCGCCCGCTATCTGCAGCGGTCCGGTTACACGATCGTGCCCGTGAATCCCGGTCACGAGGAGATCCTGGGCGAAAAGAGCTATCGCACACTGAGCGACGCGTCACGCGCGCACGCGATCGACGTCGTCGATGTCTTTCGCCGCAGCGACCACGCCGGCGCCGTCGTGGACGAGGCGATAGCGCTGCGACCTCCCCCGCGGCTGATCTGGCTGCAGCAGGGCGTCGTCGATGTGGCCGGCCAGGCGCGCGCGGCCAAGGCCGGCATTCGGTTCGTCATGGACCAGTGCCTCGCCATCGAACACCGCCACCTCGCGGTCTAACGTGCCGGGGAGCGCAGTCCTGGCCGGTGGCGCCGCCCGCCGCTACGGCGGTGTTCCGAAGGGTCTGCTCACGGTCGGCGGGCGGCGCATTCTCGATCGCGTCGTTGAGCGCCTGAGCGCCGTCACCGGCGCGCTGCCGGTTCTGGTGGCCAACGCTCCGGACGCGGTATCCTGGCGTCCCGACCTGCAAACGATTGCGGACATTCGGCCTGGTTGCGGCAGCCTCGGCGGCATCTACACCGCGGTGACCGCGGGGTCTGCGGCGGGAGGGGGACCCGTGCTCTGCGTCGCCTGGGACATGCCGTTCGTGCCGGAGGCACTGCTAGGCGCGCTGGTCGCCGGCGCCGCCGCTGGCGGCTACGACGCATTTCTTCCTGAGAGCTCGGGCCGGCGCGGTTTGGAGCCGCTGTGTGCGGTCTACGGACCGGCGTGTTCCCGCGCCATCGGCCGCCGGCTCGACAATGGCGAGTTGCAGGCCATCTCCTTCCACCCCGACGTGCGGGTCGGTATCCTCCCCCTCGCAGAGGTTAAGGCGTTCGGCGATCCCGATGAGCTGTTCTTCAACGTGAACACGCCCGCGGACCTCGCGCGCGCGGAGGCGCTATCCCGGCGACACGGATGATCTCGATCATCGGGCTCAAGAACGCGGGCAAGACGACGTTCCTCGTCGCGCTCGCGGCCGAGCTGGTGCGCCGCAAGCTGCGCGTCATGACCATCAAGCACGGCTCGCATCCCGCGGACATGGATCAAAAGGGCAAGGACACTTGGCGCCATTGGCACGAGGGAAAGGCGGAGCGCGTGCTGATGGAAGCGCCCGGTCAGCGCGTGCTGTTCGAGCACACCGAGCACGAAGTCGATCCCATTATCCTCGCGCGGCGCTACCTGAGCGAAGCCGACATGGTGCTGGTCGAGGGGTTCAAGCGTGCGCCGCTGCCGAAGATCGAAGTGTATCGCAAAGTGGCGGGCCCCAGGCCGGTTTTCGACCCGGCGGTGCATGATCCGGCCGACTGGATCGCCATCGTGACGGACGATCGCGCGCTGCGGGCACCCTTCCCGGTGTTTCGCTTCAACGACACGGCGTGGCTCGTCACGATCGCGAATCTCGCCTGGGACCAAGCCAAGATCCTGCCGCCATGACTCCTGCCGAAGCCGCGCGGTTCATCATCAGCGATATCCGGCCGCTTCCCGCCGAGCGCCGGCCGCTGCGCGAGGCGCTGGACCTGGTGCTCGCCGAAGACGTCGTCAGTCCCATCGACCTGCCGCCGTGGGACAACTCGGCCATGGATGGATACGCCGTGCGCAGTCAGGACCTACGCGAGAGCGGCGACACGGAGCTCGCCGTCATCGAGACCGTGCCGGCCGGCCAGTTTCCCAGCAAGTCCATCGGACCGGCGCAGGCGATCCGGATCTTCACCGGCGCGCCGCTGCCGCAGGGCGCCGACACCGTCATCCGTCAGGAAGACTCCGAGCAGTCGTCCAACGGCACCGTTAGGATCAACAATCCACGCGACGCGACGAAGAACATCCGCCGGCGCGGTGAAGACATTCGGAAGGGAGCCGTCGTTCTCAACGCAGGCACGGCGCTCGGTCCGGCGCAGCTCGGCGTGCTCGCCTCGATCGCGCACGAGCGGCCGCTCGCGCACCGCGTGCCGCGGGTGGCGTTCATGGGATCGGGTGACGAGATCGTCGACTTGGATCGGCGGGATGAGATTCTGGCCGGCCGGAAGATCGCGACCTCCAACTCCTACACGCTCGATGCCCTGATTCGCCGTTCGTCGGCCGTGCCGGTCAATCTCGGCGTGGCGCGCGACACGAGGGAGAGCCTGCGCGAGCACCTACGTGGCGCAGCGAGCGCCGATTTGCTCGTGACCACCGCCGGCGTCAGCGTGGGGGAGCACGATCTCGTCCGCGACGTGCTGCAGGAATCCGGCGGGGAGCTGAAGCTGTGGCGGATCGCGATGCGGCCGGGCGCACCAGTAGGATTCGGACTGCTGAACGGGATTCCCTGGATCGGGTTGCCGGGCAATCCGGTCAGCACCATGGTGACCTTCGAGCTCTTCGTGCGACCGGTGATCCGTCGCCTGCAGGGGCATGCCCTGCCGTTTCGCAGAACGGTGCCGGTGATCACACGTGACCCCGTCACGCTGGGGCCAAAACTGCGACACTTCCTCCGCGCTATAGTAGAAGAAGGAGAGGCGCGTTTGACAGGCCCGCAGGGGTCTGGCATTCTCACCAGCATGGCGCACGCGAACGCCCTACTGATCGTCCCGGCGGACATACCCTCGGTCCCCGTGGGTACCGAGCTCCAGGCGTTGATCCTCGACGATCCGCGGCACGTCGCCGAGCCTCCGTACTGATGGCGGCGCTCGCTTCACCCACAGTGCGTCAGGCGCTGCGCGTGGCCGGCTATGTGCTGCTGACGCTCCTCGTGTACTGGGTGAACGCCGTCACGCCTTCCACCGCGCGGTTCGGGATCCTGTATACCATCCCGGTTCTGCTCGTCACCTGGACCGAGGGATTGGCCTGGGGCATCCTGTTGGCCGTCGCGACCACGGTATTCCGGGAAGCGACCGCCTGGGTGCAGATGCCGGCGGACACGCCGCTACAGTGGCGCATCCTGAACGGGCTCGCCTATCTCGCCGTGCTGGGCGTCGCGATGGCGGGCCTGCAGTCGCTGCGGCGGAGCCAGGCGCAGCTGGCGCGCCTGGTCACCCAGGACCAGCTCACTAGCGTCCTAAATGCACGCGCCTTCGTCGCGCGGCTCGGCCAGGAGCTCGACCGCAACCGCCGCTATCCACGGCCCCTTGCCCTGCTGTACATGGATCTCGACAACTTCAAGGTCATCAACGACACGCACGGCCATCAGACGGGCGACGCGGTGCTGCGGCTGGTCGCCGACTCGATGCGGTCGTCGGTGCGTCACGCCGACGTCGTCGGCAGACTCGGCGGCGACGAGTTCGCGGTGCTCATGCCCGAGACCGACGCCGCGCTTGCGGACGCAGCCGCGAAGCGGCTGATCGCCGGGCTGCGGAATGTGTTCAAGGGAACGCCCAACGTCACCGCGAGTATCGGGGTCGTATCGTGTGCGGCGACGGACGCCAGTACTGATGATTTGTTGAGAAGGGCGGATCAGGCCATGTACGACGCGAAGAAGTCGGGCAAGGACCGGGTGGTACAGGTCGCGCTTTGATCCTGTTGCTCGTCGCGCTGATAGGCGCGTCAGATTCTACTCCCCAGCTCGCCTACAGTGTCACGGTCCCGATCAATCGTTCCGCGTATTTAGTCGAGATCCAAATCACGAATCCTCCCGATCCGAGCCGCCTGGTCATTCCCGCATGGGCTCCGGGCGCCTACCAGCTGATGAATTCGGGCACGAATATCCGCGATGTTGAGGCCGTTACGCGTGCCGAGGATCGCCTGTCGGTCCGCCAGGATTCGCCGAACTCGTGGGTGATCGACACGCAGGGGACGCAAGTCATCACCGTCCGCTACACGGCCGGACTGCGCGATTCGGTCGCCTGGCGCCGGCCGAACAATCGCTGGTTCTTGCGGGCCACGTCCGGCGTGGTCGACGGGCCGCGCACGTTCATGTATCTCGACGGCTTCACGCAGCTGCCGGCGACGGTCGCGTTCGGGGTCCCGCCGGGATGGCGCGTCGCGACCGGACTATCACCCACGACCAGCGACAGCACCACGTTCACGGCCCCCAACTACGATGTGCTCATCGACTCGCCGATGCTGGTCGGCGACTTTCTGTCGTATACGTTCACGGCCGCGGGGACGTCACACCGCGCAGTCGTCGATCTCGGCGGTGGGCGCGCCGCCGCGCCCACCGTTTTCGTGGACATGTTGCGGCGCATCTCGACGACGGCGATCGGTATTTTCGGCGGCCCACCGTATCGGGACTACACGTACATCTTTGTGGGCGGCCGTGGCGGCGGGCTCGAGCACCTGAATTCCGCGACGATCGGCGTGAGCACGGAGACGCTGGCGCGGAACCCGCGCGGCGCCCAGACCGTCAGCGCGCACGAGTTCTTCCATGCCTGGAATGTGAAGCGGATCCGGCCCATTGAGCTCGGGCCGTTCAACTACGAGCGCGAAGTGCGGACGGTCAACCTCTGGTGGAGCGAGGGCGTGACCGATTACTACGCCGATCTCATCCTGGCGCGGGCCGGGCTCAACACGCCCGCCGATTTCGCGCGCCGGCTCGCGCGGTCGATCGAGAACTTCCAAAATGACGCGGCGCGGATGGTGATCTCCCCGGAGCGCGCGTCCTGGACCACGTGGGATTCGCCGGCGGTGAACCAGGGTGCGTACATATCTTATTATCTCCAGGGCGAGCTGCTGGGTTTCCTCCTCGACCTCGCGATCCGCGACTCCACCGACAACGCCCGATCGCTCGACGATGTCATGCGCTTTCTGATGCGGCACTACTCCGGCGACCACGGGTTCACACGGGACCAGCTCGTGGAGGCCGTGCGCAGCGCGACGGGCCGCAACTTCGAGGAGTTCTGGCGGCTGCACGTGAGCGGCACGTCCGACATTCCGTGGAACAATTATCTAAAGGCCGCCGGCTGGCGGCTCGCCCTGACCAAGACGCCTGCCGTCGACGCACGGATCGGTTCGATTCCACCGGCCGTGCCGGGCGGTCGCTGGCGCGCGGTGGCGCCCCTCGGTGCCGCGTGGCTGGCAGGTCTCCGCACCGGGGATGAGCTCGTGCGCATCAATCGACGCGACATCATCGATGGCACCGACGTCACGGCCGCTGTGCGGAGCATCCGGCCTGGCACCACGGTCATTGTCGACGTCATGCGTAACAACCAGCCAATCACAATTCGCTTCCATGCGGGTCGGTACGAGCGGGAGCACGCGGCGCTGCGCGATCTTTCACTGCAAACCACGAAGATGCGGCGCATTCGCGCCGGACTCACCGGAGCGACACCGTGAATCAGCGGGTGATGGAGCTGCTCCTCATCTTCACGTCGATCCTGTTCATCGTGGATCCCTTCGCCGTGATTCCGACGTTCCTCGCGATGACGGTTCGCGACACGCCGGCGCAACGCCGCGTGCTCGCGCGCCGGGGCGCGTGGACGTGCGCCATCACGCTCATCGCCTTCGCAGTCGGCGGCAGCGTGATCTTCAAGATCTTCGGGATTACAATCGGCGCGTTCAAGATCGCGGGCGGCGTGCTCATCGGACTCAACGCGCTGGACATGGTGCAGGCCAGGCGCAGCCAGCAACGCGAGACCCCAGTCGAAACAGCCGAGGGAATCCAGAAGGACGACATCGGCATCATGCCGCTCGGCGTCCCGATGCTGGCGGGCCCGGGCGCGATCTCGACCGTCATGGTCCTCGCGCTGGGGTCAAAGTCCGTGGCGGCGACGGCCGCGGTCTACATGTCGATCGTCCTGACCGCGTTGATCACATTCCTCGTGCTCTCGGCCGCCTCGATGGTCGAGCGGCGCCTCGGACAAACCGGCATGCGCATTCTGACCCGCCTCATGGGATTGGTCCTGTGTGCGATTGCCGTGCAGTTCATCATCGACGGCATCAAACTGAGCGTCCGGTGATGTTCGATCCGAAGGACTAGCCCCTCAGGTTTAGGCTGCCGCGCCGAGAATTCCCTCCCAAGAATGATTGTGGCGATATGCGCGTTCCCTAATGTTTTCCCGTTATGACTGTTTCCGCTTCCCAGCGTATGAGTCACGAGATGGCAACTTCCCCTGTCAATGCGTTGCTGATCGAAGCGCCAGTCAACAAGCATTTCGCGCAGCTGCACCGCGACCCGCAAACACTGACCGATGCCGTCACGATCTACCTGGAGACGGGCCTGCTGCGCGGCAACAGTGTGGTGGTGATCGCCTCCCCGAAGCACACCGACCTCTTTCTCGCACGCTTGCGATCAGACGGTGTTGAGCCCGGCGCGTTCCTCAAGTCCGGCCAACTCGAGCTGCACGACGCCGAGCTGACGCTGCGCAAGTGCATGCGCAACGATATGCCGGACTGGGAGGATTTCCGGCGCGCGATGGCCGCCATATTCGAGCGCATACGGGCGTTCGGGCGCGGCACGACGCGGGCGTACCAGGAGATGGTGAGTCTGTTGTGGAGGGAAGGAAAGCAGCGCGCCGCGATTGGCTTCGAGGAGTACTGGAACGAGCTCGGACTGTTGTATCCGTTCTCGCTGTTCTGCTCCTACATGCTCGATGTGCATCGCGACCAAGCATATGCCGGCCCCCTGGAGGAGATCGGCCGCACTCACTCCGACATACTGGCCACCGCCGACGATGAGCGGTTCCGCGTGGCATTGGATGCCGCGAGCCGCGACGTGTTTGGCGTCCCGCTCTCTCAGGTGGTCGGATGCTCGCGGCGTCGCGACAGTGGCGAGCAGCGGTTCCCCAGCGGGCAGCGGACCATGCTGTGGGTCAAGCGCAACCTGCCGTCTGCGAGCGCCGCGGTGCTCGAGCGCGCGCGACATTACTACCAAGAATCAGTGTGAACCGGTGTCATCATGATCGAGCCCAATGGTAACAACCTTCTGATTGTCGCACCCACGGGCCATCATTTCGCCCAGTTTCACCGCGATACCGAGGGCCAGGACCGTCGTCGTGACACGCTCACCGAGTCGGCGCTCGTCTTCATCGAGGCGGGCTTGCGGCGCGGGGACAGCGTGGTGGTCATTGCGGGGGCCGAGCAGCGGGACCGGCTGTTCGAGCGCCTGGCCGCAGGCGAGTTCCGCCCGCAATCGCTGCGCGATCCGGGACAACTGTCCGTCCTGGATGCCGAACAGATCACGGCACAATTCGGCGACGAGCCTGAATGGGCACCGTTTCGGAATGCGCTCGCGCCACTGCTCTCGCGCCTCCGGCCATCCGGCCGCGGCACTCGGGTCTACAGCGAGATGGCGAATGCGTTGTGGCAAGCGGGGAACACCGCTGCCGCGGTCCAGATCGAGGACTTTTGGAATGCATTGGCCCGTACCTACCCCTTCTCGCTCTACTGTGGCTACACCATGGATACGCAGTCCCCACAAGCCTACGCGGGCCCGCTCGAGGAGTTAGGGCGCACCCACTCCGATATCCTGGCAACGCCGGAGGACGAGGAGTTCGGCATGGCGCTCGATCGCGCCAGCAAGGAGATTTTCGGGATTTCGCTCACGCAGATGGCGGGCGTTTCCCGGCAGGAAGGGGCGCGGCGCTTTCCGACCGGCCAGCGCGCGATGCTATGGGTGAAGCGCAATCTGCCGCTGTCGAGCACGCAGCTCGCGGAAAAAGCGCGGCAGTACTTCAGGGACAGCCGCGCACCGTAGCGCTACATCCGTTTGTACTTCGGCCCGCTGCCCCCCTCCCGCGGGGTCCAGCGCGGTCCCAGCACGTCGGTCGCCTTACAATCCACGCAATTCGGCGGATTCATGCGTAGCCCGTTGTCGGTGGCCTCGTAGACGCCGGCGGGGCAGACGTGCGCATAGAACCGCGCGACCTCGAGGGGCACGTCTGGGTTCGCGATCAGGTGGCTGGGAATCGTGTCACGGGTCGCGTTCCCGGACTTGAACACCGCGTCCACCTTGCTGATGCCGGTGGACAGTGCGGGTGCGGGTGCGGTTGCACGGCGCGGGACCTCGGCGTCGGCGTGCATCCGGTATCGCCCACTCGGAAATCGCCCGCCCGTCACGGTCATCAGCGCAGCCTGGAAGCCACCCAGGTAGAACCCGCTCCGGAACGCGAGCCGCATGTTGCGCGTGCGATAGAGATCGGTCGCGATGTATGACGCGTCCACCAGGCGGTCGTACTCTCCGAGCCGCGTGCCGTTCTTCAGATGTTGAAAGATGACGCGTGCCGCGAAGATGCCCGAATGCATCGCGTAGTGAACGCCTTTGAGCGACGGGACGTCCACGAACCCCGCTGCATCGCCGAGGAGTACGACACCGTCGCCGGTGCGGCGCTGCGGGAGCGAATAGAATCCGCCCTCGGGGATGGTTTTCGCGCCCCACTCGACCATTTCGCCGCCGGCCAGGAGCTCCTGGAGCAGCGGATGCCGCTTGAACTGCTGGAGCAGGGCGTGCACGTCCAGACCGGCATCGCGATAGTCGAGGCCCACGACGAGCCCCAACGCAATGAGGTTCGGCTCGAGCGGATACACGAAGCTCCCGCCGAATGCATCGCGGGGCAGCGGCCAACCGAGCGTGTGGATCACGCGATCGAGCGGTCGCTTCGTCTCCCACAGCTCTTTCACGCCCAGCGCGAAGATCTGTGGGTTGTCGGACGGGACGCGCTGCCACTGACACCACGCTTGCGCGAGCAACCCCCGCGTTCCCTCGCCGAGCGCCGTGACTTTCGCAATGATATCGTTCGGCGCTGCACTCCCGGGGGCGGGCTTCCCGTCGCGATCGAGACCGGCGGCCGCGGTCCGCACGCCGGCAACAGCGGAGTCCCGCACGAGCAGCTGCGCCGCCGGAAACCCCGTGAACACGTTGACACCGAACCCCTCCGCCTTGGCGCCGAGCCAGCGCACGATCTCGCAGAGCGAGGCGACGTAGTAGCCGCGATTGTGCATGGTGGGCGGCGTCGGGAGGCGAAGCTTGCCGCCTTTGGTCAACACGTAGACCGCTTCCTTCGTCACCGGACCTCGAAACGGGAAGTCCGCGTCTTTCAGGTCGGGAAACAGCTCGCGGAAGGCGCGCGGATTCACGACCGCGCCTGACAGCGAGTGTTCGCCCAGGGCCTCCGCTTTCTCGAGCACGCCGATATTCAGGTCGGCGCCATCTGCCTTCGCGAGTTTGGCGAGCTCGATGGCGCATGCGAGTCCCGCCGGTCCCGCGCCCACGATGAGGACGTCGAGCTCCATACGGTCGCCGGCACCGGCGGCGCCGTCCGGGAGAATCAGTTTGTCGAGTGGCAGCGGTGGTTGATACTGGGCGGGGACGATCTCAGCCATGGAGCTTGCGGATCTCTTCGGTGAGCTTCGGCACGATCTCGAACAGGTCTCCCACGACGCCGTAGTCCGCGACCTTGAAGATCGGCGCGTCCTTGTCCTTGTTGATCGCGACGATCACTCTCGATGTCCGCATGCCCGCCAGATGCTGGATCGCTCCGGAAATGCCGACGGCGATGTAGAGCGACGGGCTCACCGTCTTGCCGGTCTGCCCCACTTGATCGGCGTGGGCACGCCATCCGGCATCGACCACCGCGCGCGACGCACCCACCGCCGCCCGCCCGCCAAAGGCGCCCGCCAGCTCCTCCAGCACCTTGAAGTTTGCGGGCTCCTTGAGCCCGCGCCCGCCTGAAATGATCACCTGCGCTTCAGCGACATCGAGCGTGCCGGCTGGTGCCGCTTTGATCTCGCGCACGGTCACCCGGCCCGCCGGGACGTTGACCGCGACCGCTTCGCTCGTGGCGGCTTTCGGCCGCTCCACCGGTGTGAACACGTTCGGACGCAGCGACAGCACGGCGGGCTGCGACTCAACCTTCACTGTCAGCAGTGCCTTGCCCGCATAGACCGGCCGTGTCACGACCACACCGCCGCCAGCGGCGGCGAGGTCTGTGAGATCCGCCGCCACGGCGACACCCAGCTTGGCCGCGACGCGTGGTGCGAGATCCTTTCCGGTGGCGCTGGCGGCGAACACGATCGCGCGATACCCGCCCTGCTTCGCGCGCTCCGCGAGGGCCTGGGCATAGGCCTCGGGGGCGTATTTCGCGAACGCCGGATTGGTGAGTGTGACGATCTTGTCCGCGCCGAACTTGCCGACCTGCTCGACGCCCTGCACCGTACCGGCCCCGCAGACCACTGCTTCGACGGGTTGTCCCAGGCGTTGGGCACCGGTGACGACCTCGAACGAAATCTTCCGCAGCGCGCCGTTACGCGGCTCCAGCACGGCCAGCGTCGTCACAGGACCTTGGCCTCTTCGCGCAGCAGCCGCACCAGCTCGCCGACGGCGGCGGGGCCCTCACCCACGATCTTTCCTTCCTTCCGCTCCGGCGGAGGCTTGAGAGCGACGATCTCCAGCGCGCCCCTTCCCAGCTGCACCGGTTTCACATCGAGCGGCTTCTTTTTCGCGGCCATGATGCCTTTGAGCGCCGGATAGCGCGGCTCGTTGAGTCCCTTGTCGGTGGTGAGAACAGCCGGGAGCGAAAAATCCACGACCTCGATGCCGCCTTCGATCTCGCGCTCGGCGACCCCCGTGGTCCCGGCGATCTCGAGGTGCGACACCGCACTGACGCACGGCAGATCCACCAGCTCGGCCACGAGTGGACCCACTTGATGATGGTAATCGTCGATGGCCATGCGGCCGAACAGAACTAAATCCCAGGTCGAGCCTTTCAGCTCAGCCGCAATCACCTTCGCGGATTCGAACGGATCGGGCGGGATCTTGTCCGCTTGCAACAGCACGCCGCGGTCGGCGCCCATCGCGAGCGCGGTACGGATCGTCTCCTGGGCCGCCGCGGGCCCGAGACAGACGACGACGACTTCCCCGCTCCCTGCCTGCTCTTTGCGGCGCAGCGCCTCTTCGACGGCGAACTCGTCGTAGGGGTTCAGGACGAACTTCACCCCCGCTTCGTCGAGACTCTTGCCGTCGGTCGCGATTTTGACGCGCGTTTCCGAATCGGGCACGCGCTTGATGCAGACAGCGATTTTCATGAGGACCGAAAGCTACGCTACCGCCTCGCCAATCGGAACACGGCGATGCCCCAACTTTCGGGATCGTCAGGTGGGTTGTCGTTCCAGTCGTTGTACGAGTGCGACCCGTCGGACCGGAATCGCAGGACATACGAGCCGGCGGGAAGTGTGATCACGCCGTCGAACAGCCGATTCTTGTCCGCGCCGCCGGCGGGGTCGGTCGCGTCGTACTTCATCTCCCACACCGTCCGGCCGCCGGCATCCTCGATCCACCCTCGGTCGAACATTTGACCGTCGCGGCCTTCGCCCTCCGCCAGCACGCGCAGCCGGGTTTGCGCCTGCAAGCTGAACGTCGTGCGGGCGTCCTCATCGTTGCCCATGTGGCTCAGCTGGGCAACCGTCGTGTTGTTGTCGCCCGCGCGCATCCGCATGAACGGTCCGACGTCCGCCGGATTCAGCCGGCGGCTCGCCGGAAACAGGCTCACCCCCCAGTAGCGCTCCTCCGCCGGAGGCGCCGCGTTCCAGTCGCTGGACGAGTGCGAGCCGTCGCTGTGGTAGTAGACCAGATAGTTGCCGGGCTCGAGGTGCACGGTGCCGTCGAACAGCCGGTTCTTCTGCGCGCCGCCGCCGTGCTCCGTGTTCTCGTAGCTCATCGCCCACACGCGCTTGTGATGATCCTCGTCCACGATCCACGCGTAATCCGCCATGCGATCCTTGAACCCTTCGCCGAGTGCGTAGATGTGCACGTCCATGGGACGCTTGAGCGCAAAGCCGGCCGAGCGCATCTCGTCGTCATGGATGCCGATGAGCGAGACGATCGTCTGGCCCTGCGGCACCGGCTCATAGTCGAATGGCTTGACGGATGCGCGCGCCGCGGGATCGGCCACGCGAAGCGTGAGCCCCCAAAACTCCGGATCCGTCGCGGGCACGTTGTTCCAATCGTCGGGACTGTGGCTATCATCGCAGCCGAAATAGGCGACGTAGCGGCCCGGCGTGAGTCGCAGCGTCTCGTGCGCCATGCGATTCCTGGCCGCGCCGCCGGCGGGATCGGTCGTGGCGTAGTCCATCGACCAGATCCGCTTGTGCGTGTCGGCATTCATGATCCAGCCGTAATCAAATTCGTCATCGAGCGTGAGCTCGCCGATCGCGTAGATCTCGACCATCGTCGGGCGTGTGATTTCAAAGCCCTTCCGCGCCGTGGTGTTGCGATCGGGAGTGACCCGTGCGACGGCGGACGCCAGGTATGCGGATCTCGCGGCGGTGATGTCGTCCTGGGATGCGACGCGGCCGGGGGGTGGGCCGGTGATCGTCAGTCCGAACTGCTTGTACAATCCGGTCTCGACGTACGGGCCACCGTACTTGGCCCGCCGGCCGAGCCGGATGAGCTCGCCGACGGTGAGATTGAAGTTGCTGAAATCGCCCCCCCTGAAGGAAATCGAGGAAGCGGGATAAGACGCGTAGTGGGCCTCGTAGGTGCCCGCGGCCAAACGCACGCTGCCAGAGAAACGCCGGAGCCCGTTCGACTCGCGGCGCGTGTCCGCCGACCGCAAGTCCCAGACGACGGCGCGTGTCTTGGCGTCGAGGATCCAGGCGGCTGCCGGCCAGGTCGTCTGGTCGTCGTCCTGCCAGTGCTCGTCATCGCGCTGACGCAGGCGGTCCGGCCACGGCTCGGCGCCGACGGCCGTGATCTGCACCTCCTGGGGCGTCGTCAGGACGAAGAACCCGGAATGATGCTCGCGCGGCGAAAGATCATGGATATCGACGAGAATGGGGCCCTGTGTTTGGGCCAGGAGCAACAGCGCTATGAAAGGCATGCGGACATAACGGGGCGCGGACGACCGCGGTTTCTAGTTAAAGGCGTTCAGCCCTGTGATTTCCTGCCCCAGAATCAGGGTATGGATGTCGTGCGTTCCCTCATAAGTATAGACCGACTCGAGATTGGCCAGGTGCCGCAGGGCTTGGTACTCGGCCAGAATCCCGTTGGCGCCGAGCAGCCGGCGGGCCTCTCGGGCGACGTCGGTCGCCATGCTTACGTTGTTGCGCTTGGCGAGCGAAACTTGCTGCGGCGTGGATTTGCCCTCGTCCTTCAGGCGGCCGAGCTGGACACAGAGCAGCTGCGCTTTGGTGATTTCGGTCAGCATGTCCGCCAGCCGCGCCTGTTGCAGTTGGAACCCGCCGATCGGCTTGCCGAACATCACGCGCTGCTTGGCGTAACTCACCGCTTCGTCGTAGCACGCCATCGCCGCGCCGACGGCGCCCCAGGCAATGCCGTAGCGCGCCGCGGTCAGACACATGAGCGGCGACTTGAGCCCGCCCGACTTCGGCAGAATCGCATCCTTCGGGACGTGCACATCCTGCAACACCAGCTCGCTGGTATCGCTGGCGCGTAGGGAGAGCTTGCCCTTTTGATCTTTGGCCGAGAAGCCTTTGCTGTCGGTCGGGACGATGAAGCCGCGGATCGAATCGGGCTGATCGAGCGCACCGGTCTTCGCCCAGATGATCGCGGCTTGTGCGGTCGATCCGTTCGTGATCCACATCTTGGCGCCGTTCAAGACCCAGCCGTCTTTCGTCTCCTTGGCAACCGTGATCATCGCCGCCGGATTGGAGCCGTAATCGGGCTCGGTCAGGCCAAAGCAGCCGATGACCTTGCCGCTCGCCATTTGCGGCAGCCAGTTCTTTTTCTGGTCTTCAGACCCGAACGTGTAGATCGGATACATGACGAGCGCGCCCTGCACTGACGCGAACGAGCGCACGCCCGAATCGCCGCGCTCGAGCTCCTGCATGATCAGGCCGTAGGCGATGTTGTTCAGGCCGGCGCAGCCGTACGCTTCGGGCAGGTTCGCGCCGAATAGGCCGAGCTCGGCCATGCCCGGGATCAGCTGTTTGGGGAATTTGCCGGCGACGTAGGCCTCGCCGATGATGGGAATGAGATTGTCATCCACCCACTCGCGGACGGTGTCGCGGATGGCGCGCTCTTCTTCGCTGAGCAACCCATCGACTTGATAGAAATCCACTCCTTGAAACTTCGCAGCCATCAGTTCTCAAGCTCCTGGAAGAGTTTACTTCGCCGCTTGGGGCTCCAAGCGTGCACCTTGTCGAGCAAACGCCGCGGTATCGGAAGGCTGGAACCGTCGGTGGCCAGCATCCCACCGGAAGAACGTGACTTGCACCGCCGCGGGATCGATCGTGACGAAATTGAAGGAGACAGGCCGCCCGCCGCGCGCTCGGGTCGACAAGGTGCCGGCCGTGGACACGACGACACGGCCGTCCAGCGTCTCGGCGCCTTCCTCATGGTCGTGCCCGCAGAGGACGACATCAGTCCCAACCTCGACGATGCGGCGCTGCGCGCCGCCCCAGCGCGCCAGTCCCATGCGCTTGGAGAGATTGCCGCGCAGCAGATTGTGATGGATCACGAGCACCCGCGGCAGTCCCGGCTCGGCGTTCGCGAATATCGCCTGCACACGCTGCATTTCCCTTTTTGGCAAATGCCCCTTCACGGCGATATCGCGCAGCCGCGCCGTGAGCGAGCCCCACGCGACGCCATGCGCCGTCAGCGCCGACGCGATCACCGCGCCGCCCGGAATCGTCAACGTCGGTGTCAAGTCCGCGCCGAAATAGCTGCGGTATTTTCCGTAGATCGCGTCCTTGCCAAACGGGATGAGCGGCCGGCGCCACCATTGCACGTCATGATTGCCCGGAATCACGAGTACCGGAGCCGTCTCGCGCGCGCGATTGGCGAACGCGCGGCCGCGCTGCAGCTCGCCGTGACGCGCGCGCTGTGAGACGTCGCCGCCGATCACGATTGCGTCGGGGCGAAGATCGGGCAGCAAGCGTTCCAGCGCCTCGACCACGGGCACATCGGCCAGGCCGCCGAAATGCAGGTCGCCGATATGGACGATCTGAACGGTCATGACTCGACTTGGATCGTGTAGGTTAACGTCACTTCTCCACCCGCCGGCACGGCAATTCGAAACCGCGATTCGGTGGAAGACAACCTTTCGGCCGGCACGCTGCTCTCGACGATCTTCCAGCTGCCGAAATGCGCTTCGCGCACGTCTACGTTGACGGCTTCGGCTTTGGCGTTCGTGATCGTCACACGATACGCGGCGGTGATGCGCTGGCGATTCGGCATACCGCGTCGAACCGGTGGCAGCTGCTCCTGATTGTAGTCGGTCTGCACCCGTTCCGCAGTGATGTCGAATGCATCGCCCGACTGGACCCGGAGATCGCGGCCCGGCGCGGTGTGATCATTTGAAGCTTCACCGATGAGCTGCACTCTGCCACTGGAGTCGGCCTGGTAGAGCTGCACCGTGCCCGCTGGCAGCGGCCGGTCGCCGAACACGGTCTTGAGCGCGCGCTTGACCGTGTACCACACCTGCACCGGAACGCGGTTGGGCTCTGGATTCTGGCTAATCCATCCCCGCCAGGGCAGCACGCCCGGAACGACCAACTCTTGAGTAACGGGAGCCGAGCTGCGTGGGAACAGCGCCGCGGTGACGGGAACGTTCGGCTCGATCGAGAGCCGGCCGGGGAGTTGATAGACGTGCGTCTCGCCGACCGCTTCCTCGGTGCTCTCGAGCGCGTCCGCAAGACGTACCCGTTGGGTTTGGAGTGCATACGCCACGCCGGGCTCCGCTTCCTCCGAGGTCTTGGTACGTGTGCGCGCTATTGATCCCGCCACGAGCTGAACGTCAGCACTATCGGCGTGTGGGGCTTGGGATCTCACGGTGGCAGTTCCCGTGACCTGCGCACGAGCACCGCTGACGATCACTTGATACAACGCTTCCCACGTCATCCCGAGCGCCACGTACGCGATCTCGGTGCGCTGCCGCGAGCGCGCTGCGTCGAGCACCAGCTGCGCTTCTGGACCGGTCCGCACGAGCTCGGCGGGGAACAGTGGCTCACCGGGTTGCTCCAGCAACAACCGACCATCCGGCAACCGATACTGCGGGGGATCCACGCGGACCACGGCGGCTTTTACGGTGTCCCCCACACTGCGCACGAACGACAGGGTTTGCCCAATCGCGCGTCCTAGAGCATCGGCCTTGGTCGTCGGATACCGGACGGTCGCGGACGCGATGCTCACGCTGCTGTCCGTGGAGAATAGGGTCGCCGGATCCAGCGCCTCGAGCCGCAGTGTCAGGGCATTACGTCCCTGTTGCAGCGCCTGCGGCAGCGTGCGCCGCACGACCACTCGGCCATCTCTATAGATGGAAAGCGATGTCTGCGCCGCGAGCGGCGACCCAAGCAGCATCCCCACGCACAACGCACCACGCACGACGTACGACGCACGACGCACGGTCTTTCTCATTTGAGCCACTCCCAAGCGACGCGTTTTGCTATGAGAAACGTCAACACGTACCACAGGAGCACACTCGCCGCGCCCACCACGCGCGCCGTCCGCTCCACGGGCAGTGAGAGGGCGACATAGACCGCCAGTGGCACGGTCGTGCCGATCGCCACCAAGCGTGCGATCTTGCTGGCCCGCCGCTCGAGCAGCCTGCTGCAACTCGGGCACAGGCCCCCGATGGCGATGCCTGGCGTATCCGTGCCGCATTTCGCGCACGGATGCTTAGGCCCTAACCCGCTTGACCACGGCGCGGGCGAACTCGGCCGTAGCAGCACGTCCCCCCAGATCCGGTGTCCGGATGTTGTCCTGCACAATCGTCGCTTCGAGCGCGCAGCGCAGGCGCTTGGCCGCCTCGAGCTCGCCCAGATGATCGAGCATCATCGCGGCGGCGAGCATCTGGGCCGACGGGTTTGCGATCCCCTTCCCCGCGATGTCGGGCGCCGAGCCGTGGACCGGCTCGAAGATGGCCGCGTGCGACCCGATGTTGGCGCCGGGCGCGAGCCCCAGCCCACCGACCAGTCCCGCCGCTTCGTCGGACAGGATGTCACCGAACAAGTTGGTCGTCACGATGACATCGAACTGCTCCGGCTTGATCACGAGCTGCATCGCGGTGTTGTCCACGATCTTGTCGTCACAGGCGATCACGCCCGCATACCCCTCGGCGACGCGCTTGGCCACGTCGAGAAACAAACCGGACGTCGCTTTCAGAATGTTGGCCTTGTGAACGATCGTCACCTTTTTCCGGCCGTGCAGCTTCGCGTACTCGAACGCGTATTTTGCGATGCGCTCGCTCCCTTCGCGCGTGACGATCGACATCGCCTGCGCCATGGCCCGCCGGTCGCCACCGACCTTGAAGGTATGATCGAGCCCGACGTACAAGCCTTCGGTGTTCTCCCGAATGATGACGAGATCGACGTGGTCGTAGCGACCGCCCGGCACGATCGTCTTGGTCGGCCGCACGTTGGCGTACAGATCGAATTCCTGACGCATCGCGACATTGACCGATCGGTAGCCGCCGCCCACCGGGGTCGTGAGCGGGCCCTTGAGACACAGATGCGTGCGGCGGATCGAGTCGAGGGTCGCGTTGGGCAACGGCGTGCCGGCTTTCTCGACGGCCGCCATGCCACCGTATTCTTCGTCCCAGTCGAACGTGACGCCGAGCGCCTCGAGCACTTGCAGTGTCGCCGCGGTGATCTCGGGGCCGATGCCGTCACCGTGGATCAGCGTGGCTTCCCGGACCGTCACGGCAGGCCCGGCGTGAGGCTCTTTACCGCGCGCGTCAGCGCCGTCCAGGCATCTGCGCCTTCACCGCGCGCGATGGTGCGCCACCCGATCCTGCCGATGCGCGAGTCGATCATGACGACGGAGAGCTCCGCTGTCGCGCCGGTGGATCCAGCAGTTGGATGCCGGAAAACGAGACCGGCGGGGACGAGGACATACCGACCGCCGACCAATCCCATAAGCGTGCGCAGTTGATAGCGCAGTGGATCCGGGACCTCGACAACGTTTGACGCGCGCAAGAACGGCGTCCCCATTTGGTCGGGATCGGCTGCGATGCCGGGAGCGCGCCGCGCGGTGTGTCGCAGCTCCGGCGGTCCTACCCAGGTGACCTCGGGAGCGCGGGCGGTGAGCAGCATGACGATGATGCTGTCGCACCTATCCAGCGTCGTGCGCCGGTCGGCGATCAACGCACCCCAGTGCAGCGTGTCTTCCGCGGCGACGAGGGCGAGCGGGGTCACCGCGACGCGCTGCCCGGCGAGCCCGGCGGTGGGCAGAGGAGCGGTCGGGGCGGGCGTCGGTTCCTTCGTGGATTTCTTGCCGCCACAACCAAGCGCGGCCACGACTGCGACGACGCACGACGCACGACGCACGAAGTAGTTGTCTTTTAATGGGTTAGTCACGGCCCGAATCTAAGCGAGGGTAAGGCCACCGTCCACTATGATCACCTGTCCGGTGATGTGCCGCGCCGCTTCGCTGCACAAGAAGAGAATCACGCGCGAGACATCTTCCGGCTCGGCCACGCGGCCGAGCACCGATTCATGCTCGGCGCGCTCGAGCACTTCGCGCGGCAGCTGCGTGAGGAGCTCCGTTTTCACGAATCCTGGCGCGACGGCGTTGACGTTGATCCCCGCGGAGCCGAGATCCACGGCGGCAGCTTTCGTGAGTCCGATGAGTGCCGCCTTGCTGGTCGCATAATTGGCGATGCCGAACCCCGGGCGGAACGCCTGATGGCTCGCGACGTTCACGATCTTGCCGAAGCGCTGCGCGCGCATGTGCGGCGCGACGGCGTGAATGCAGTTGAACGCGCCGCCCACGTTCGTGTCCATGACTTCTGACCACGCTTCCGGTGTCAGGCGCCAGAGCGCGCCGTCGTGGGTGACGCCGGCGTTGTTCACGAGGTAGTCGATGCCGCCGAGCTTGTTGCGCACCTCGGTCACGAAGTGCTCGACCAAATCCATCTCGCGCACATCGCACAGCGCCGAATAGCAGGGGACGCCGCACGCCTTGATCGCCGTCTCGGTGAGCAACGCTTGCGGGCCGACTTCGCGGCCCGGCAGCTCGACGTAGTTGAACGCGACGCCGCAGCCGCCCTGGGCGAACTCGAGCGCAACCGCGCGACCGAGCCCCGTCGCGCCGCCGGTGACGATGACGACGCGACCCCGCAGAGCTTCAGGGTGGCGCTGGGGTTGGGGTCGCTCCTGTACCGCAGAGGCGGGGGCCGCGCGCCCCCCTCCGCTCGACGACCAGGGATAGGGACTCGAGGGGCTCAAGGGGTTCGAACCTATGTTCGAACTTGAACATCGGCAAGCGGGATCGCAACTTACGCCGCGTGCGACCGCTCGCGATTGTTGGCTGGGCGCTGGTCTCGCTGCTCGGTGCCGCCGCATTCGGCGTCCTGACACTGGCTCGGGGGGAAACGATCAGCGCCGCCTGGCTCCTGACCGCGGCCGTCTGCACCTACGTCGTCGCCTACCGCTTCTACTCAAAATTCCTCGCCACCAAAGTCTTTGGGCTCGATCCGCGCCGGGCCACACCCGCCGAGCGATTCAATAACGGTCACGATTTCGTCCCGACGAATCGGTGGGTGCTGTTCGGCCACCACTTCGCGGCAATTGCGGGGGCTGGACCACTAGTCGGACCGGTGCTCGCGGCGCAGTTCGGCTTCCTGCCCGGGACGCTGTGGCTCGTCATCGGCGTGGTGCTGGGCGGCGCGGTCCAGGACTTCACGATTCTCTTCTGCTCGCTGCGCCGCGATGGCAAGTCGCTCGGCCAAATGGCCAAGGAGGAAGTCAGTAAAGTCACCGGCGTGACAGCGATGATCGCAGTCCTCGCGATCATGATCATCTTGCTCGCCGTTCTCGCGCTGATCGTCGTCAATGCCTTGCGCGCATCACCGTGGGGCCTGTTCACGATCGCCTGCACGATTCCGATCGCGCTGCTCATGGGGTGGTGGATGAAGCAGTGGCGCCCGGGAAAGGTGGGCGAAGCATCGGTCATCGGCGCGCTGTTGTTGTTGCTGGCGCTGGTCGGCGGCGGGAGCGTCGCGAGCCACCCCGGTCTGGCCGCGGCGTTCACGCACAGCGGGACCTCGATCACCGGCATGATGATCGCGTACGGCTTCATCGCGTCGGTCCTGCCCGTCTGGATGCTGCTCTGCCCACGCGACTATCTCTCGACGTTCCTGAAGATCACGACGGTCCTGGTACTGGGCGTGGCGATTCTGATCATCCTGCCGCCGCTTCGCATGCCGGCGCTGACGCCCTTCGCCACGGCGGGGGAAGGCCCGGTGTTCGCCGGCAAGCTGTTCCCGTTTGCGTTCATCACGATCGCGTGTGGCGCCATCTCGGGCTTCCACTCGCTCGTCGCGTCGGGCACGACGCCGAAGATGATCACGCGCGAGACCGACGCGCGCATGATCGGGTACGGCGGCATGATCATGGAGTCGTTCGTCGGTATCATGGCGATGATCGCCGCCTGCACGCTCGAACCTGGCGTCTATTTCGCGATGAACACGACGCCGATCGCACTGGCTGGTGCGTCGGATGTGTTGAACCAGGCGGGCTTTGTCGTCACACCGGAGTACATGCAGACCCTAGCGGCGCAAATGGGCGAACAGACGCTGATCGCGCGCACCGGCGGCGCGCCCTCACTCGCCGTCGGCATCGCCCACATCTTCTCGGGGCTAACGTCCGCCCTGGGCGGGAAGACGCTGTCTGCGCTCTGGTATCACTTCGCGATCATGTTCGAGGCGTTGTTCATTCTTACCACCATCGACACCGGCACGCGCGTCGGGCGCTTCATGCTGCAGGAGATCGTCGGTCACGTGTGGCCCAAGTTCGGCGAAACGTCGTGGCTGCCGAGCGTCGTGATCGCGAGCGGTCTGGTGTGCGCGGGATGGGGCTTTTTCCTCTATCAAGGCGTCGTGGACCCGCTCGGCGGGATCAACTCGCTCTGGCCGCTGTTCGGGATCTCGAACCAGCTGCTCGCGGCCGTGGCGCTCTGCGTGGCGACGACGATCCTCATCAAGATGGGCCGCCAGCGCTACGCCTGGGTGACGCTCGGCCCCCTCGCCTGGCTGATCACGGTGACGATGACGGCGGGCTATCAGAAGGTCTTTTCTACTGATCCAAAGCTCGGCTTCCTGGCGCACGCGGCATCGCTAGCGCAATCAGCGGATCCCAATGCGGCGCGGATGATCTTCAACGATCGTCTCGATGCCGCGATCGCGCTGTTCTTCGTGGCCGTCGTGGCGATGCTGGTGTTTACCTCCGCGCGGGAGTGGTGGCTGGTGCTGTCACGACGTAAGCCGGCGGTGGTGCACGAGGCGCCGTATGTGCCGTCAGCCATCAGCCATCTGCCGTCTGCCGTCAGCAATCGCTGAGAGCTGATGGCAGAGAGCTGACGGCGCTCTTCGTAGCGCCCCTCACGGTTGCACCCCAGCGCCGCACGACGTCCCGCCGTACCCGGCGTTCTGGCACAGCGCCGGGTTTGAGCTGATCTGGCCCTGCGGGATCGGGAAACGCTTCTTGTAAGTCGCGAGCGGGCCCTGGTTGGTCGCATTGGGATCGTGCGACTGGAGGTTCGTGGACCAGTAGCCGGGCTCTCGCGTGTCGCGGCGCACCAAGTCGAACCAGCGCTTCGCCTCGAAGGCGAATTCCCAGGCACGCTCCATGTAGATGGCGTTGCGCACCGACAGTTGATCCGTCGGACCGGCGTAGTCTGCCGGCTCGGGCCGGTTCTCGGCGCCGGTCCCGTTGCGCGCGCGCGCGCGGATCATGTTCAGGTAGGTCACCGCTGTGCCGGCATTGCCGAGCTCGTTCTGTGCTTCCGCATAGAACAGCAGCGCCTCGGCGTAGCGGTACAACGGCGTGTCTACGTCACTGATGTCCCAGTTCGCTCCGTTGTCTCTTCTTGTACTTGTACGGCATCGGTCCGTCGGCGAGCGGTGTGGCGCACAGGTTGCTGAGGCCGCAGCCTCCCGTGACATAAGCCGCGCTAGTCGTGTAGTCCGCGCCCCCATCGCGCCGGTAGTCACCCGCCGCGTAGCTATTCCAAAACCACGCCGTCGGGTGGATGAGTCCCCACCCGCCGCCCTGACCGCGGTCGAGTCCCCAATCGCGCGGGTAGTAGAACAGCTGAAAAATTGTCCCGGTGCGGGAGTTCATGCCGGAATTCGCGATGACGAAGATCATCTCCCGATTGCCCTTGTTGCTGGGGCGGAACGTCCGCAGGTAGTCGGCGTTGAGCGACCAAAGCCCGGAGTCGATCACCCGCTTGGCCGCATCGGACGCTTGCTGCCACTCGTCCTTTTGCATGTAGGTCGACCGCCAGAGGTAGAGGTCCGCCAGCGCCATCTGCGCGGCCGCCTTCGTCACGCGCCCCTGGGTGGGATCGCCGTAGCCGTCCGTCGCCGGCCACGTCGCCGGCAAATCGGCCTCGGCTTCCGTCAAGTCTTGAATGATCGCCTGATGAACCTGCTCAACCGGCGTGCGCTCCGGTCTAGGGTTGGCTTGCTCCTCCGGCGACAAGAGCAGCGGCACGCCATCGTACACTTTAGTCAGCCACAAATACGCGTACGCCCGCAGGAACTTGGCCTCGGCGAGATTGTACGCCTTCGTCTGCGCGTTCGGTGTCGCGATGTCGGGCCCCTTGGAGAGCACGAGATTGGCGCGCGTGATCATCGAGTACGCGGTGTTCCAATAGCCTCCCGTGAGGCCCGTGCTCGCGTCCCAGGCGATGAAGTCCGGGCTCTTGGTATTGAAGTTGGGCTCGCGATTGTCGGCGCGGGCCATGTCGGAGGCGAGCTCCGGCGCGGTCCAATTCGCCTGGCCCTGCAGCCCGCGCAGCGCGTTATAGATGGCGATTGTGGCGCTGTTCAGATCGGCACCCGTCTTGTAGAAGGTGTCCGTCGTCGTGAATCCCTCGGGATCCTCGACCAGGAGATCGGTGCACGCCCCCGTCAGCCCGACGGAGAACGCCACCAACGCGACCCAGGCTTTTCGTGTCATGGCAGTTCGCTCCTTATCGTGGCTCAGAAGGTGATGCTCAGGCCGAGGTTCCACGTCCGCGTGCGCGGATACGCGCCGATGTCGATCCCGCCGAAGCGCGCGTCACCGCCCATGCTGTTCACATCCGGATCGAATCCCGAATAGCCCGTCAGGGTCCACAGGTTCTGAGCCGTGAGGTATAGCTGGGCTGCCTCCACACCCCGCAGCCAGCGCGCGGGGAGCCGGTACCCCAGCGTGAGCGTCTGGAGCCGTAGGTACGACCCGTCCTCCACGAACGTGCTGTAGAGCCGGCGGGGTCGCGAGCGGTTGGCGCGCGGGATGTCGGTGTCGGTGTGGGTCGGGGTCCAGCGGTCGCGCACGCAGGTCCGCTCGTTCGCCTGACCGATCGCGGCGCAGCCGTATGCCTCCCCCGCGTTCACGACCTTGTTGCCGGACACAAAGCTCAGGAGTGCGTCGAGCGAGAACGGCCCGTAGGTCAGCGTGTTGCTCAGGCCACCGTAGAACTTGGGATCGCCGTAGCCGAGGATGACCCGGTCCGCCGCCGTGATCACGCTGTCGCCGTCCGTGTCGGCGATCTTGTACTCACCCGGCACACAGTTCGAGGTGGCATTCTTCAAGTAGCACTGGTCGCCCGACTGCCACAGGCCAGTGACGGCATAGCCGTAGATCGCGCCGAGCGGCTGGCCCACTTTCACGAGGTAGATGTCGTTCGGGGCGAAGAAATTGCCGGTCCGGGGCGCGAGGAATAACGCGGTGTCGACCCCAAGGTTGAGCACCTTGTTGCGGTTCGCCGCGACGTTGAACGCGCTCCGCCAACTCAGGCGGTCACGCTGCAGGTTGATCGAGCCGACCGACAGCTCGATTCCCCGGTTGCGTATGGCGCCGATGTTGCGCAGCTGACTGGTGTAGCCGGTGGTAGAGGGCAGCGGGACGACCAGCAACAGGTCCTTGGTCGTGGACCGATAATGGTCGAGCGTGACTGTGACGCGGTGATCGAGGAAATCGGCATCGAAGCCGACATTGAACTGGGTCTGCTGCTCCCAGCGGAGGTCCGGGTTCGACTTGCGGGCCGCCGGGGCGAGCGCGGGAATCTCAATGCCCGCGGCGGTATACCATTGCGTGCTCAGCTGTGTCAGCGACTGGTATGACTCCACCGCCTGGTTCCCGACCTGGCCGTAGCTGAGGCGCAGCTTGAGGTCGCTGAACAGGGACTGGCCCTGCATGAAGGGCTCGTCTGTGATCCGCCAGGCGACCGCGCCCGACGGGAAGAACGCCCACTTGTTGTTCGCGCCGAAGCGGCTGGAGCCGTCGTAGCGACCCGTCAGCGTGAAAAGGTACTTGCCGCCGATGTTGTAGTTGGCACGAGCGAGGTAGGAGAGGATCGCCGACTTGCCGACCCCACTGCTGGCCGGGAGCAGTTGCGAGCCGGAGCCGAGATTGTAGACGGTGGTCTCGTCGGTCGGGAACGTCGCGCCATCGCCGCGAATGTTCTCCCCATAGAAGGTTTGCACCGAGAACCCGCCCAGCACGTCGACATTGCCGGGCCCGAGGGCGCGACGGTAGGTGATGGTATTCTCGTTGGTGAGGTTCCGGATCTCCTCCGAGAAGATCCAGCCGGAACCACCGACGCCGCCATCGAGCACCGTACGCGGGGCGAAGAAATGAATCTTGTTGAACTGGAAGTTGCCGCCCAGCGTGCTCCTCAGGTGCAGGTCCGGTGTGACGTCGAATTCACCGGAGACGCTCCCCAGCAGCCGCGCCGTGGTGTTCAGGTCCGTCTCCTCGAGCGCGTTAGCGATGGGATTCGGGACCGGCTCGGTCGTCGGCGAGGTCTTGATCCAGTTGCCGGCGGCGTCTTTGGGCGCCACGAACGGCGCGAACTGCATGGCAGCCTGGATACCGTTGGCGCTGTTGCCCAGAGACCCGTTCTCGACCCTCGGCGCATTGCGCGTGACCTCGGTAAAGCTCAGGCTGCTGCCCAGCCGGAATCGCGGGCTCACGGTACCGTCGAGATTGACCCGGACACCGTAGCGCCGGAAGTCCGAGCCGAGCTCGATACCGTCCTGGGCGGCGTAGTTGCCGCTGATCAGGTATCGCAGGCCCTGGTTTCCGCCCGAGAATGAGAGGGCGCTGCTCGCCTGCGGTGCGGCGGCGCAATATTCCCAGGTGTCGCAGGTGCGTAGCATCATCGACGGGTAGTTGTAGGTTGGGGCGGAGGCGATTTGGGCAGCGGTGTACGGCTGCGTGAGCCCCGCGTTGGCCGCCGCCTCGTCCGCGAACTGCATGTACTCCGGTCCGGTGAGCACCGGAATTGTCTTGGCCAAGCGCTGAAACCCGTAGCTCGTTTCGACCGTCACCCGACTCCGGTCCGCCTGGCCGCGCCTGGTGGTGATCAGCACGACACCGTTGGCACCTCGCGCCCCGTAGATCGCCGTCGCAGAGGCGTCTTTGAGCACGTCGATCGACTCGATGCCGTCGACATCAATGGACATCAGCGGGTTGGCCTTTGGATCCGACGCCGAGGTCCCCTGTTCCACGGGAATGCCGTCGATCACGTACAACGGCTCGCTGTTCGCGCTGATCGAGCCGGTCCCGCGGACGCGGACGCGCAGACCCGCGCCCGGCATCCCTGAATTCGAGGTCACCTGCACGCCCGCCGCCTTGGCTTGGAGGCCCGTGGTCAGAGTGACGATGGGCGCCGCCCCGGCCTTGAACTCGTCCGCCGAGAGCGACGACACCGCCCCCGTCAGATCGTGCTTCTCGACCGTGGCGTACCCGATGGCCACAACGGGGTTGAGCTCGATCGCGCTCTGCTGCAGCGCGATATCCACCACGGCCTGCTGGCCGTCTTGCACCGTGACGCTGGCCTCCGCGGGGACATACCCGACCAGTCGGGCTCGAACGCGGTAGGTGGCCGGTGGGACGTCAGCGATCGTGTACTGGCCGTCCGCCCGGGTCTCGACACTGAACCGCGTGCCGACGAGCGCTACGCGGGCGTTCAGGAGGGGCGTGTTCGTGGCCGCGTCGCGGACCGTCCCCACGATCGAGCCGGTTTGGCGCCTCGCTCGCCCGTCCGGTGCGTCCGAGACGAGAAGAATCTGGCCGGTTCCGTCTACCGTCGGCATGGCACCGGTGCCCTGAAGCAGCCGGTCGAGCGCGACCCGAACGGGGACCGCGTCCAGCCGCACCGAAACCGACCGCTCCAGCGGGACGACCCGACGCGAGTACGCGATCCGCACGCCGGCACGCCGGGCTACTTCGTCGAGCGCGTTCTTCAACGACACGCGCTCGAGCGCGATGGTTACGGTGTCGTCGAGTGGCGGGCGTACCTCCACTTGCCACGCGGCGGCGCGGGCGGCCGGCGGCGTGCCCACTGCGACCAGTATGCCGGTAACCGTGATCAGGAACCGCATAGCCAGTTTCCTCCGTCTAGTGTCGCGGATGAACCGGGACGAAGCGCACCAGTCGTCCGGTCCGCGTGGCGCGGACGTTGAGAACCTGTGCCAAAGCTTTCACGGCCTCGTCGGCCGACCTGCTCATCAAGGAGATGGTGACTCGCTCGTTGGCCAATGCTGCGTCGGTCTCGATCTCGAGGTCGTACCAGCGTTCGAGTTGCGCGATGACACGGGCGAGCGGGGCATCGTCAAACAGCAACGCGCCACGGGTCCAAGCGAGATAGTTGGCCAGCGACACATCGTGCATGACCGTTGCGCCGCCGCTCGAGTCGAGCACGGCACGTTCGCGGCGGTGCAGCGTCACGAGCGCGGGCTCGGCGCCGTGCAAGCCGCGAAGCGCCACGCTGCCCTCCGCGACCACCACTTCCACGGAGGCTTCCTCCCGGTAGGCGCGGACGCCGAACTCGGTGCCGAGGTCCTGCGTCGAACCGTGCTCCGTGCGCACGATGAAGGGCCGTTTTGCGTCATACGCCACCACGAAGTACGCCTCACCCTCGAGATCCAACGTCCGCGTGCGGCCGCCGTAATCGCGGGGGACGCGCACGCGGGTGTCGACCCCGAGCAGCACACGGGAGCCGTCAGGCAGCGTCAGTGAGGACAACTGGCCGTGGGTGGTGGCGTACGCACGCGGCGCACCGGCGCGGGGGAAAAACCAGATCAGGGAGCCGGCAACGAGGACCGCGATTGCCGCCGCGGCGGCCGGCGTGGCCCACGATGCCGTCCACCACCGGTGGCCGGGTGCCACGAGCTCCAAAGAGTGCTCGGTGCGCTCTAGACGCCTGAGCGATTCCGGGATGCCCCAAGCTCGCGTGGTGTCGCCCGTGATTCGCCACACCGCCCGCAACTCGTCCCATAGCTCGCCGCGCTTGGGATCGACGGCGATCCAGGCTTGGATTGCGGCTGCTTCCTCGGGCGAGCAGTCGCCTTCGATCAGACGGAGCAGGTCGGCTTGTTCGAACATGGGGCTCTCACTCCTGAGAACCCCTGACGAGTCCTAAAGTATGAAGAGGTACGGCGCGAGCTTTTCCTTGAGCAGCACCGTCGCCCGCCACATCTGCGACTTGACGGTGCCTAGCGACACACCCGCGCGCGCGGCGATCTCGTTGTAGCTGAGGTGCTGGTGACGACGCAGGACGAAGACCTCACGACACCGAGCTGGCAGCTCCGCGATCGCGCGCCGCACGGCATCGGCAAGCTCGCGCCGCAAATACAGATCCTCGGGGCTCGATGCGGTTGGCGGCTCTGCTCGCGCTGCGCGCTCGATCCAGGCGGTCGCCACGCGGCGGTGGCGCAGATACTTCAAGGCGCGGTTCTTGGCCGCTACATACAGGTACGCCCGCGTCAGCTCCATCCCACCGCGCCCGGCGCGCGAATCCCACAGGCGTAGGAAGAGATCGTGCACGAGGTCCTCGGCGGCCGCTGCAGATCCGACGAAGCGGAGGACGTACTCGCACAGGTCGACGTAATGCGTCTGGAACGCCGACTCCCAGGTGTGCTGCGTCGGATCGGCGACGGAGGGGGCCGCCGATCTGGACTGCGGGTTCGGGAATGCGTATCGCGACGGCTCCGACATGGGCGCGTTGTCGTGGACGTACTTCAGCTATCAGGCCTGGCCTGGGAGTATACCCCCTACCCCGCCACACGATCGGGGGATGAGCGATCGAATGATGTGCGGTGCGGTCGATTGATTCTTGGAAGCGCCGAGCGTACGCTTACCATGTCGCCGGACTCTTCACGAGCTCGCCATGCCGGTGACTGCGAAGCTATCCCGAAAGTTCTACGAGAAGTTTGGGGATGATCTGACCAACGAGCTCGTGGAGTGGTTCAATCAGGTGGATGCTACGTACCGCACCGAGCTTCGTGATCTGAATGAGCTGAACTTCGCCCGGTTCGATGCCAAGCTCGACCAGCGGGTGGCGGAACTTCGCGCGGAGATCCAGGCCGGCCTGGCTCGCCTCGAAGGCGGCCTCATCGCTCGAATCGGAATGGCGGAGGGTCGGCTGGCACGTCTGACGGTTATCCTGTGGCTATCAGCGCTCGGTGCGTTGGCCTTGATCAAACTATGAAGCGATTCCTGACCTCCCCGTTTGACCGCGCGATGTTCCTGATGTTCATCGGCAACGTGTTATTTCTCATCTGGCTCCGGCCGGATATTCAGCGGGCACTGGCGACAGCCAGGTCCTCGGATTCACCCCGTTGGGCGGTCGTGCTGCTTGTGGTGGGTTTGGCTTCGCTGTTGTTTGCGGAACTCGAGACTCTCATCAACGATCCTCTCGATGACGAGTTTTCGACGCGCCGGTTCTAAAGCTCTACATAAGCCCCGACTTCAAAAACCTGATTTGGCGGAATCTTGAAGAAAGCTGTAGCCCTGAGCGCGTTGCGCGACATAAACCCAAACAGCCGCTCCCGCCACATCGCCATGCCTGGCCGATCCGACGCAATCAACGTTTCGCGCCCTAGAAAGAACGTCGTCCCCTCGAGCGGGATGTCGAGATGGCTCTGCTTGCACGCCGCCAGCACCTCACCGATGTCGGGATCCTGCATGAATCCATAGCGTGCAGTGACGCTGTGAAAGCCCTTTCCGCTCCGTTTGACGATGACCCGTTGATCGTTCCCCACATGCGGCACGTCTTCGGTGATGATCGTGAGGAACACGATCTTCTCGTGCAGCACCTTGTTGTGCGTGAGGTTGAGCACCAGGGCCGGCGGGGTCCCGTCGGCGCTCCCGTACATGAAGACCGCGGTTCCGGGGACGCGCACCGGCGGCTCGGCAGCGAGATCGGCCAGCAACAGTTTGAGCGGAACGGTCTTCTCCATCATCCGCTTGGACAGAATCTCGCGGCCGCGCTTCCAGGTGCTCATCGCGAAGTACAGCACGATCGCAATGGCCAGCGGTACCCATCCGCCGTGCCAGATCTTGAGCGCGTTGGCCACAAGGAACGTCAGATCGACGACGAGGAACAAGCCGGAGACGCTGGCCGCCTTGAGAAGGCTCCATCCCCACACTTCACGGCTCATCACGTAGAACATCACCGTCGTCAGCGCCATGAGCGTGGACAGCGCCACGCCGTACGCTCCCGCCAAGTTGCTCGACGACTCGAAGCCAAAGACGAGCGCAATCGTCAAAACCATCAGCATCCAGTTGATATTGGGCACATAGATCTGCCCAATCTCCCGTGAGCTGGTATGCTCGATCTCCATGCGGGGGATGTACCCGAGCTGCACGGCCTGGCGCGTGAGTGAGAATGCTCCCGAAATCACGGCCTGGGAGGCGATGACCGCCGCCGCCGTCGCCAGAGGGATTAGGAAAAACAGCGCCTTGGCGGGTGCCAGGAAGTAGAAGGGATTGGGAGCGGTCTCCGGATGCGTCAGCAGCAAGGCGCCCTGCCCGAAATAGTTGAGCAACAGCGCGGGCAACGGAACCGTAAACCAGGCGAGTTGAATCGCCGAATGGCCGAAATGCCCTAGGTCGGCGTACAGCGCCTCGCCGCCGGTGACCGCCAGGAAGACGGCGCCAAGCACCAGCAATCCCCGTCCCGGATCCTCGGCAAAAAACCGGATCGCATGCGTCGGCAGTACCGCGCCGACGATGCCGGGATAACGCAGAATCCCATTGAGTCCCAGAACGGCGATCGTCAGAAACCAGATCAGCATCACGGGGCCGAAGACCGCCCCTACGCCCGCCGTCCCGCGCTTTTGAAAGAGAAACAGCCCCACGAGAATCACGAGCGACGTCAGCAGGATCACCCAGTGCTGCAAGGTCGGCGCGGCAATCTCAAGTCCCTCGACCGCCGATAACACCGAAACTGCGGGAGTGAGCGCGCCGTCGGCATACAGCAGCGCCGCTCCGAAAATGCCGAGCACGATCATTAGCCGGCGAGGCGGGAGGCCCCGCATCAATCGGCTGCCGTTCACGAGCGCCATGAGCGCGAGCACGCCACCTTCGCCCTTGTTGTCGGCGCGGATGATCACCACGTGATACTTCACCGTGACGATCAGAAGCAGCGACCAGACGATGAGCGATAGCACGCCCATCACGCTGCTTGCGGTCAATGGAATGGCATGCGGCCCGTGAAAGGCCTCGCGCAACGCGTACAGCGGGCTGGTCCCGATGTCGCCGTACACCACCCCGAGCGCCAGCAGCGCGAGACGGGCGAGATAGCGACCCCTGGGGCGGGTGTGCGCGCTGGTCATGTGGGGGTTTTCCGGTGCTGCAGGGGCGCTCATTGCGGGGGAACCCTACGCAGGCCGCTCCAGAAAGGCCAGAGGATCACCAAACCCGAAGCGCCAACTGCACTTACGAGAAATGCCGTCGCGCCGCTCCCGCGTTGGAAGATGACGCCCAGCGCGACTCCGCCCACCAGCGCCGCCACCCCCGTCAGCGCATGATAGACCCCAAAGCCACTCCCGCGATGACCCCCCGTGGCGGTCGAGACGAGCGCACGCTCCGGACTTTCCGTGAGCCCGGCGACCACGCCGAGCGCCAGAAACAGGAGCCAGGCCGCCAGCGCACTCGCCGCCCGCCACATGCCAGCCGCCAGCGCGACGTAGCTGAGCCAGCCGATCCACATCGTCCGCGCCGGGCCAATCCGATCCGACAGCGCGCCGCCGAGGAACGAGGTCGAGGACCGGACGACGTGCAGCGCCGCCCAAAGGAGCGGGATGAGGGCGACGGCGATACCGAGCTGCTGAGCCCTCAGGATCAGGAGGGTCTCTGGCATCCGGATCAGATAGAAGATCGCAATCGCAATGACGAAGGACGGTAAGGGACGGTAAGGGACGGTAGAGGACGGTAGGGGTTGTTCAGGGGCAGTTTCCCTTACCGTCCCATACCGTCTTTTACCGTCCCTTACCGCCCACGCTGCAAGCACCAGGACCACGATGCCCGGAATTATGCTGGCAAGAATCACCGTCCGAACATTGGCACCGCCTCGAGATAGCAGCGTCCAGGCAACCAGCGGCCCAATGACGGCGCCGACGTGATCCAACCCCCGCTGCAATCCAAACGCCCGCCCCACGAGGGGTGGCGGCGTCACGTCCCCGATCAGCGCGTCCCGCGGCGGGGTCCGCAGGCCCTTGCCGAGCCGGTCGACGACCCGCAGGCCGATGACCTGCCACGCCGCCGCCGTGACCGCGATGATCGGCCGGACCGCCGCCGCGACGAAGTAACCGATCACGATCAACGGCCCGCGGCGCGATGGACGGTCCGCGAGTCGCCCGGCGATCAGCTTGACGAACGCCGCAGCCGCGTCCGCGGCGCCGTCCAACGCGCCCAGCGCCGCCGCCCCGCCGCCCAAAATCCCGGTGACGAACGCCGGCAGCAGCGGGTACACCATCTCACTTGCGAAATCGTTAAGAAGGGAGACTGCACCGAACAGCTTGACCTGCCTGGGGAGCTGATTACTCACCCAAGCCGAGTCCCCAGCGGATCAAGGTCACGGGAAGTCCGCCGTACGGGAGCACGGCGTCGTGGAAGGCGCGCAACGAAAAGTGGCTGCCCTTGGCTTTCCGAAAATCGTCCCGCAGCCGCAGCAGCTCACGCCGCCCGACGGCGTAGCAGAGCTGATAGGCCGGCCAGGCGCAATAACGCCGCACCTCGGCCTCGGCGTTCCCGCGCTCGACGTGCAGCTCGTTCACCATCTGGTCGACCGCTTGCTCGCGCGTCATGCCGCGGGTGTGCAGGCCGACATCGAGCAGAATGCGCATCGCCCGCCACAGCAGATGCACGCGCTGGAAGAACAACTCCTGGTCCGAGGCGTAGAAGCCCTCCTCGCCCATCATGTCCTCGCAATAGAGCGCCCAGCCTTCGACCGTCAGCGGCGTCCAGAGGTTCTTCCGCACGTGCGAGGACGACTCTTTCGCGATGACGAGCTGCAGATGGTGCCCGGGGTAGCCTTCGTGCAGCGCGGTCGCGGCGAGCTCGTAGCGGCAGTGGTCGCGCAGGATGCGCTCCTGCTGCGCGGTGGGCAACCGGGAATCGGGGACGGTCACGTAGAACCAGCCCGTCCGGTCGCGACTGTAGGCGCCGGGGCTGTCATAGGCGGCGTAGGGAATGACCGGCCGCATGAACGCGGGTGTGGGAATCACGCCGAGCGGCGCCTTGGGAATGGGCGCGAGTTGGCGCTCCGCCACGAAGTCGCGTGCGCGCGCCATCTCCTTCGAGTAGGCATCCACCAGCTCGTTGGGGGCCGGATGATCGGCGCGGAGCTTGTCGACCAGGTCGGGCCACGGTTTCCCGTCGAGCCGTGTGGCGATACGGACCAGATCCGCCTCGATCTCTTCTTTGAGTCGCAGGCCGTAGCGCCACAATTCCGGCGCCGTATCGCGCAGCGCGTGCTGATAGTGCAGCAAGAAGTTGAAAGCGTCCTCGCCGATGGCGAAATGCTCCGTCCCCATTTCGAGCCAGCGCTCGAGATTCGCATCGAATTTGCGGAGCGCTTCAATTGCCTGCGCGGCGGCGGTACCGAGCCGGGCCGCGTGCATCGGCGCCTGGGCGCCCAGCGCGGCGGCCATCTCCTGGATGAGCATGCGCCCGCCGTCGGTCATGCGCACGGCCGTCTCGACGAACACGCGGACCGGTTCGTCGAGCGCGGTCTTGAGATCCTCGAGAAAACCGGGGATGTCTTCCAGCCGCCCGATCGCGGCCACGGCCTTCTCGGCCGGCGTGCGGTCGGCGGAGAGCAGGAGATGATGCAGTCCGCCGAGCAGGTGCGACAACCAGAACTCGGGGTTCTTGGCCTGCGGTTTGAGCTTCTCATAGCGGCGCACCATGACGCGGGTTTCGTTGAGCAGCGCCGTGCGGTCGATCTCCTCTTGGAGATCGGCCGCGTTCACTCCCTCCAGCGCCGTGGCAATTGATTTGAGGGCGGCGAGGTGCGGCGCCAGCGCGCCGGCGCTGAAGCGACCGTAGCGGTCATCGTGTCCCGGCACCCCGGCCTGCGTGGCGGCAACCGGATCCATGTGCCAGTAGAGATCGAAAAACGATTTCTCGATGTCCGAGAAACTCATGCGTTCAACAACCGGTGGCACTCCTCGTCGGACAGCACCCGGTCGGTCCGCTTCGCCGCGTCGAACAGCGTGCGGCACGCGGCCTCGTCGTTGGGATCGTAGCCATGGTGCTCGAGCCAGTACTTTACGTTCGAGATGCCCGACACCGGTGAGATCTCGATGCGCTGCTCGAAGCCGAACTCCTCGGCCGGGACAGAGCTATAGACTCGATCGGCGAGCCAGTTGTGGCCCTTCTTCTTCGCCTTGATGATCGCGGCGGCATGCACGCCGGTCCCGGTGCGAAACGCGTCGTGACCGACCACCGGATAATTCACGGGAATCGGCACGCCGACCGCTTCGGCGACGAGGCGGCAGTACTCCGGCAGCTTGCGAATATCCCCTTTGTGCGCGCCCAGCAGCTTCAGGTTGACGATGAGGAGATCCATTTCGGCGTTCCCGACGCGCTCCCCCACGCCGAGCGCGGTGGCATGGACGCGATCCACGCCGGCCTCGATCGCCGCAAGACAGTTGATCAGCCCCATCCCGCGGTCACGATGACCGTGCCAGTCTATCTTGACGGGTTGGTGCTGGACGATTTCCTGCTTGACGAATCTTATCAGTGCCTTTACGCCGTCCGGCGTCGCGTGCCCCACCGTATCAGCGAGGCAGATGCGGCGCGCCCCGCACGCGATCGCCGCGCCGTACAGCTCCTTGAGCGTTTCCGGCCGGGCGCGGGTTGTGTCTTCCGTGACGTACATGACCGGTAGGCCATGCTCTACGGCAAACGTCACCGCCTCCTCGGTCGCGGCAACGATCCGGCCGAGTGTCCAGTCCTCCGTGTACTGGCGAATCGGCGAGGAACCGATGAACGTGGCCGCTTCAATCTTGATGCCCAGCTCATCGGAGATGCGGACGATCGGCTCGATGTCGGCCAGGACCGTGCGGGCGGCGCAGTTAGGGGCAATCGGGAGCTTCTGATCACGAATCTCGCTTGCCAAGGCGCGCACCTGTTCGACGACCCGTGGACCGGCACCCGGCAAGCCAATGTCAGCCGCCACAATGCCGAGGTCGGCCATGAGGTGCAGGAGGCGCTTTTTGACCTCGAGGGAGGGATCGGTGACCGAGGGGGACTGCAACCCGTCGCGCAGCGTCTCGTCGTTCAGGTCAACGCGGGCACGGGTCCAATCGAAGTGGCCATCCGCGCCGCCCGCGTTGTTCCAGTCGTAGATGAGCTGCCGCTCCTCCATGGGTCTAGTGTCGCCCCCGCTCCAAGCCAGGTCAAGTTGCACCCGCGCCATACGTCATCATAGTTTGGCAGCGTGATTGCCGCACTTCTCGCGAACGACCGGATCCGCGCAGCACGCGCGCATATCGAGCGAACCGACGAGGTGACGCTCGCCCGCCAAGCCGCGCTGTCGGCGATCCCGGCACCCACCGGTGCGGAGGCCGCACGCGGCCGGCGTGTGGCGGAGATGTTCGGTGACGCTGGCCTGGACGACGTCACGATTGACGCTGTCGGCAACGTACGTGGCTGGTGCGGGAAACGGGAAACGGGAAACGACTGCGTTGTGCTCAGCGCCCACCTCGATACGGTCTTCGGTCCAGAACTCGATGTCTCTGTCTCGCGCCGCGGACTGCGGCTCGAGGGACCCGGCATCGCCGACAACGCACGCGGCCTCGCCGCGCTCGTCACGGTTGGCGAGGCGCTCACGCGCGCGCGTGTGCACGCCGAGCGGCCGATTCTGTTTGCCGCGACCGTCGGCGAGGAG
>WNGO01000122.1_pt1 | contig 74150 bp, 69 predicted proteins | sample 5400511 | NCBI WGS metagenome assembly WNGO01 (sample SAMN13153380, study PRJNA577476) | soil metagenome | isolation source: 20 cm soil or saprolite under Garry oak tree replicate 2 | place: USA:California | collected 2016-06-15 | reverse complement strand
GTCCGCCAGCTGGAGCGGGAAATCCAGGGGATCCTGCGAAAAGCCGCGCTCGAGGTGGTCGAAGGGAAGTCGACGAACGTGAGGATCTCGTCGAAGAATCTGGAGAAGTACGCCGGTCAGCCCAAAGTGCAGAGCGAAGTCGCGGGTCGAGCGCCGGAGATCGGCGTGGCCACCGGTCTCGCGTGGACGCCCGTCGGCGGCGACATCATGTTCATCGAAGCGATCCGGATGCCCGGCAAGGGTCAGATCACCTTGACCGGCCAGCTCGGCGACGTGATGAAGGAATCGGCGCAGGCTGCCTGGAGCCTGCTGCGCGCCCGCGCCAGTGCGCTTGGCATCCCGCTGGATGTGTTCACGCAGTCGGACGTGCACCTGCACGTGCCGGCGGGCGGCGTCCCCAAGGACGGGCCTTCGGCGGGCATCACGATCGCGGCGGCGCTGGCGTCGCTGCTGTGCCGGCGGCCGGCGCGCCACGACGTCGCGATGACGGGTGAGCTGACGTTGCGCGGGCGAGTGCTCCCGATTGGCGGGCTCAAAGAGAAGCTGACCGCGGCGGCACGCGCGGGCGTCACCTCGGTACTCGTTCCCGAACGCAACAAGAACGACCTTATTGACTTGCCTGAAGAGGTGCAGAAGTTGCTTGACATCAAGCTCGTGGAAACGATTGACGACGTGCTCGCCCTGGCACTGCTCGACGTGCCTGAAGAGCGTTCGGAACGCCGTTCCGGTGGGATTCGTGTGGTGACGACGCCTCCCACGCCGCCAGCCTCGCCGGCAGCTCCACCGCCTCCGGGCCAAGCCCGGCGATGAGCGACGTCGCGACTCTCGAAGCGGCCCTCGCCGAGATCCGCCGCCGCGATGGGAAATACAACGAGCGCGCCTACGTGTTCGTGCTCGCGGCGCTGGAGTTCGCCCAGACCCGTCTTCCCGCGCGCCGCCATCTGAGTGGCGTTGAGCTGGCGTGGGCCTGCCGCGACTTCGCGCTGGAGCAGTTCGGGATGCTGGCGTCGGCGGTGCTGACGCACTGGGGCATTCACACCACGGAAGACTTCGGGCAAATCGTCTTCATCCTGATCGACGTCGGACTGCTGGCGCAGCAACCCACCGATCGTCTGGAGGACTTCGAGCGGGTGTACGAGTTCGCGGAGGTGTTCAAGGCCGGGGCCGGCTATCGCTGGCCCGGAGTCTCCTCTTCGGGGTGAACGTCCGCCCGCCCGCCGTCAGCGGACGGTTCTATCCGAACGATCCCGCTGAATTGCGGGCGACAGTCGCTACACTCCTTGCAGATGCTCGGATGAGTCGTTCCACCTCTCCGCAAGCGGAGAGGGGGTCAGGGGGTGAGGTCGCGCGGGCCGTTATCGCCCCCCATGCCGGCTACGTCTACTCCGGCCCAACCGCGGCTGCCGTCTTCACGCGCGTAACCATCCCCGGTCTCGTCGTCATTGTCGGTCCCAACCATACGGGCATCTCGGACGCCAAGAGCGGCGTGTCGTTGTGGGAGGAAGGCGCGTTCCACACACCCCTCGGCGACGTCCCGGTGGATGCCGACGTTGCGCAAGCGCTGCTCGAGATTTCCCAGGGGTTGGTCGACGTCGATCACGACGCCCATCGTGCCGAGCACGCGGTCGAGGTCGAGCTGCCGTTCCTTCAGATGCTGCGATCGGACGTGCGCATCGTGCCGCTGGTGATCGCGTGGGACGCGTGGGAACCGGCGCGCCTGCTGGGCGAGACGCTGGCACGGCTCGTTCAGGCGGCCGGTGAGGCAGTGCTGCTGCTCGCCTCCAGCGATCTGAATCACTACGAGCCCGCGGCGGTATCCGAGCGCAAGGACGCGGCGGCACTCGCAGCCGTTCGTGAGCTGGACGGCGCCGAGCTGCTGGCGCGCTGCCGGCGCGAGCGGATCTCGATGTGCGGCCGTGGACCGGCCGCCGTCGTGATCGCGGCCGCGCGAGCCCTGGGCGCGAAGCAGGGGGAGGTTGTAGACTACCGCCACTCAGGTTGGGTTTCCGGTGACAACGCGCGCGTGGTAGGGTACGCGGGGGTGCTGATTCCGTGAATCCGATTCCGGTTCTCTCGGCGAGCGAAGCCGCGGCGTGGGATTCGGCCGCGCGCACGCAGTATCGCGTGCCGAGCCGCGTGCTCATGGAGACAGCGGGACGTGCCGTCGTGCAGGTGCTGGTCGCGGAGATCCCGGCGGCGATCACCGGTGGCGTGCTGGTCGCGGCGGGAGCGGGCAACAACGGCGGCGACGGCTGGGTGATCGCGCGCGCCCTGCACGCCGTCGGCATCCCCGTCTGGGTCACGGCCGTCGATCCCAAGACCGATGACGCCATCGACAACCGCGCGCTGGCGCGGCTCGACGGCGTGCGGGAATTGGGTCGCGAAGAAGCGTGGCCGCAGACCGCGGTCGCCGTCGATGCGCTGCTGGGCACCGGCGCCGCGGGACCGGCGAAGGGTGACGCGCTCGCGCTGGCCGAGCGGGTTGCGGCGTACGGCGCGCCGATCCTGGCCGTGGACGGGCCCACCGGGCTCGATCTGACGAGCGGGGAAGCGCACGGGCCGGTACACGCCCGCATCACCGTGACGTTCGGCGGTCCCCGGCGCGGCCATCTCCTGGCGCGCGAATGGTGCGGCAAGGTGGTCGTCGTGGACATCGGCTTCCCGCCGCCGGACCGTGGGTGGCCGGTCCTCGTGACCGATTTGTGGGCGGCCGAGCGCCTGCCGCGGCTCGCGCCGCAGATGCACAAGGGCGATCGAGGCCGAGTCTGCGTGATCGGCGGCTCGGATGGTCTCACCGGCGCTGCACTCCATGCCGCCCGTGCCGCCCTGGCGGCCGGAGCCGGCGTCGTCAAGCTCGTGGCCACGCGCGAAACCATCGTTGCCGCCCAGGCCAGTTTGCCGGACGTACTGACCGTTGAATCGTCACTCGGTGACAACCTCGAGCCCGCGGTCGCCGAGGTGCTCGAGTGGGCCGACGCGGTCGTGATCGGTCCGGGGCTCGGTCGTGTGGACGTGCGCCAGCAATTTGTTGCCGAGGTCCTGGCCCGCCGCCCGGTGCCCACGGTGATCGACGCGGATGCGCTCCACTACTTCAACGGTCCGGCCAATCGGCCCGTCGTGTGCACGCCGCACCTGGGAGAATTCCGTGCGCTTGCCGGCGACGCATTGGCCGACGAAGCCGCGAACGACCGCTGGTCGGCCGCGGCGCGCGCGGCCGCGAAGCTCAAATGCACCGTGCTGCTCAAAGGCGTGCCCACCGTCATCGCCGACCTGCGCGGGCCCGAGCATGTCGTCGCCAGCGGCAACCCTGGTCTGGCGACCGGCGGCAGTGGAGACATGCTCGCCGGATTCATCGGGGCGTTTCTCGCCCGCGGCACCGCGCCCGCGGAAGCCGCTGCCCTCGGCGCGCACGCGCTCGGCCGCGCGGCGGAGCAGGGCGCGCGGCAGTGGACCGCCCGCAGCCTGAGACCCGCCGACGTCCTCGCTGCGCTGCCGGATGTGTGGCGCGCCTGGAAGGACGTGAAGCCCCATCGGCCTCCCGTTCTGGCGGAACTTGAAGCTCCGGATTTGTTGTAACGCCGCAACAGTCGTGTCGATGCTGATCGCCTGCGCGACTGGGGCCGGCGGGCCGTCAGGCCGTGCGGCCCCCATTCTGAGTCCGGACAACCGCGTGCTGATCTCAGATTTCTCGGAAATCGAAGCCGTTGCCGCGACGCCGTGGCTCGTCTTTGCGGCGACCACGCATGGCCTGCTGATCTACGACCGCCTGGCGCGCGGTTTCCGGCCGCCGGTGACCTCGCTCGACGGCTACCCGGCGGGCAGGGTCCGGCGTGCAATTGCCGACCCGTCGGGGAATGCGGTCTGGCTCGACCGTGGAACGCTGCTTGGCTACGTGCGTTACGACGTCGATGGACGCATCTGGACGCCCGGCCCGCCGCCTGCGGCTCCGGTTGACGCACCACTGACGGTCGAGAAAGCCCTGGCCGCAGCGCCGCTGGCCGACGCGATGCGGGCGGCGATCCTCACCGATAAGCGGTTGCGGACCCATCAGTTCACCGCTGCGGCCGCCACCCCGGATCGGTCCGAGATCTACTTCGGGACGAACGGCTTGGGGCTGGTGCGTGTAGATAAGCAAACGGGAGAATGGGAAGTGCTGACCTACGGACTCCTTTTACCTGGGGTGGGCGCCGTCGCAGCGGCGCCGGACGGAATCTGGGCGGGGGCCAACACACGCCCAGGCGCCGAGCGTCACGGTCTGACGTGGGTGGCGAGTGATCTATCGGCAACGCGTAGCTCCGAGGGTGCCGGTGCGGCTCTCGGGTTCTCCTTTCTGGATTCACGTCGCCTGATTAATGCAGGCAATCAGCTGTGGCTCGCCACCGAGCAGGGCGTGTTGCGCATCGATCCGTCGACGTTCCGTGCGCGGCTGTGGGATTTTCCGGATGCAACGTGCCTCGCGGGCACTCCGCGCGGCGTTTGGGTGGGGACGACGCGTGGCCTTTCCTTTATTAGTGCGGATGAAAGCGTTCAGGCCTTCGGGCCGAGCGGTCTGCCGATCACGAGCCTGCTCGCGGTTGGCGACACGCTTTGGGTTGGAACGAGCGCTGGCCTGGGACAAGTTCTGCCGGGTGCGAACGCGTTGACCACGCCCGCTGAGCTCGCAGACCGCCCCAGCTTGCGCGTCACCATTTACGCGCTGGGGCGTCTTCAGGATACCATCGTCGTGGCGACGGAGAGAAATCTCCTCTGGCGTGATCCCGCGACTCGGGCGTGGAGTGCGATTCCACTACCTCTGTCGCTCGGCATCCCGACGGCGTTGGCTGGTTACAACGGCGATCTCTGGATCGGCGGCACGCGCGGCCTCGCGCAGGCCGACATTGCCGGCTCGCTCATCCACGTCCACACCGTGCCGTTCGAAGTCCCCGCGCCGGTGCGCGATCTCGCCACTGATCGCGACTTCTTGTGGGCCGCCACGGACAGCGGCTTGATGCGCGTCCGATGAATCTCGGCACCGGGAAAGAGTTCGATCGCATTCGCGGCATCATCGCGCGGATCGCGGAGATCACGGGCGATGCCGAGGAGATCGGCGACGACTGCGCCCTCGTTCCCCTCGGAGCGACGACGCTGGCCGTGAGCCTGGACAGCTCGGTCGAGAACGTTCACTTCCGCACCGATTGGCTCGACTTCAAGGAGATCGGCTTCCGCGCCGCGGCGGCGGCGATGTCCGATCTCGCCGCCGATGGCGCCACACCGTTCGGCCTGCTGGTCTCGTTGGGAGTTCCGGCGACGGACGGGAAGAAGGGAAACGATCCTGCCGCCGAAATCATGGCGGGCGTGGCCACGGTGGCGCACAATCTCGAGGCGAAAGTCCTGGGCGGAGATTTGACGCGGTCCGACAAGTACGTCGTCGACGTGTGCGTCCTCGGCACGGTCGAACGGCCCGTGCAGCGTTCCGGCGCGCGCGAAGGGGATGCGCTCTGGGTCACCGGCTACCTCGGCGGCGCGGGGCTCGCCCTGGAACAGTTGCGCGAGGGGAAGGGCATGGCGACCGCATTGCGGAACCGCTATGCCCGCCCCGAGCCGCGCATCCAGGCCGGCCGCTGGCTTGCGGAGCACGGCGCGACCGCCATGATCGACATCTCCGACGGTCTCGCCGCCGACGCGCGGCATCTCTCGGCGGCTTCCGGAGTGGGTATCGAGATCAACCTCGAGCAGATTCCCTGCTGGGAGAGCGTGGAAGCGATGGCCGCCGTCGCGAGCGGAGAGGAATTCGAGCTGCTCACGACGATGCCGCCGACATTCGGTGATGCCAGCGCGTCGGCGTTCCGCTCGGAAACCGGCATTCAATTGAGCCGCATCGGCACCTGCCTGCGCGGCACCGGCGGTCGCCGCAGCGGCGCGCGGCTCATCGATCGCAGCAAACCGGTGCCCTTGCCTGCAGGATTCGATCACTTCGCGTGAGTGTCCGCACCCTCTGGTACTACGTCGTTCTCGTCGCGTCAGCCATCGTTCATGCAATCGGAGCCATCGGGGCCGCACTGTTTCGCGTGCGCAGCCGGCCCGGTGGCGTGTACGATTGGGCGAGCAACGATTGGTCACGCGATATCCTCAGTGCCGCGGGAACGCCGGTCGTCGCCCAAGGATTGGAGAACATCCCGCGCGACCAGCCCGTCATGTACGCCTCGAACCACTCCTCGATGTTCGACATCTGGGCGCTGTTCGCCACGCTTCCCGGCTCCGTCCGCTTCGTCGCGAAGCGCGAGCTGTTTCGGATTCCCCTGCTGGGCCGCGCGATGCTCGCGGTCGGACACGTCCCCATCGATCGCTCGGCACGCAAGAGCGCGTTTGCCGCGTATGATGAGGCGGCGCGCAGGATTCGGGGCGGCACCTCGGTCGTCGTCTTTCCGGAGGGCACGCGCAGCCGCACCGGCGAGCTGCTGCCGTTCAAGAACGCCCCGTTTGGGCTCGCGATTGCCGCGCAGGTACCCATCGTGCCCGTCTACGTGCATCACACATTCGAAATCCTCCCCAAGGGTGCATGGCGGCTGCGGCCCCGGCCCATTCGCCTGCTCGTAGGACCGCCCATTCCGACGACGGGACTCTCGCCCGACGACCGGGAGCGGCTGCGCGAGGAGGTTCGGGCCGCGATGGTTGCCCTACAGTCCAAGGTGCGGTAGGGTTGGACCACACATGAGCACGGTCATCTCGGTACACGCGCGCGAAATCCTCGATAGTCGCGGCAATCCCACAGTCGAAACGGATGTCACCCTCGCGAGCGGCGCGGCCGGCACGGCGGCCGTGCCGAGCGGCGCCTCCACCGGAGAGCACGAAGCCGTCGAGCTGCGCGACGGCGACCCCAAACGCTTTGGCGGCAAGGGAGTGCTCGAAGCGGTCAAAAATGTGAACGAGGTGATCGGCCCACGCATCGAGGGGCTGTCCGCCGAAGACCAGATCGTGGTGGATTATGCGATGCTCGATCTCGACGGCACGCCCAACAAGGGCCACCTCGGCGCCAACGCGATCCTCTCCGTCTCGCTCGCCATCGCGCGGGCGGCGGCGCAGGATGCCGGCCTGCCGCTATACCGCTATCTGGGCGGTCCCGTCGCGCATGTGCTGCCGGTCCCGATGATGAACATCTTGAATGGCGGGGCGCACGCGGCCAACACCGTGGACTCGCAGGAGTTCATGGTCGTCCCGATCGGCGCCGAGACGTTCCCGGAAGGGCTGCGGATGGGCGTGGAGGTGTTTCACGCCCTGAAGAAAGTGCTGGCAAAACGGGGCCTCTCCACGGCGGTGGGGGACGAGGGCGGGTTTGCGCCCGATCTGCCCAACGACGAGGCGGCGCTCGAGGCGATCATGGCGGCGATCGAGGCGGCCGGTTTCGAGGCGGGCAAGGACATCGCCATCGCGCTCGATGTGGCGGCCTCCGAGCTGTATGCCGACGGCACGTACACGTTCAAGAAGAGCAAGGGCGGGCAGAAGAGTGCCGAAGAGATGATTGCGCTGTATAAAGGCTGGATCGATCGCTATCCCATCGTGTCGATCGAAGACGGCCTGGCGGAAGACGACTGGTCGGGATGGGCGAAGCTCACAGCGGCATTGCAGGAGCGGGTGCAACTTGTAGGCGATGATCTCTTCTGTACCAACGTCGAGCGGCTGGCGCGCGGCATCGAAGAAAGCGTGGCGAACGCCATCTTGATCAAGGTCAACCAGATCGGCACGCTCACCGAGACGCTGCAATGCATCGAGCTGGCGCGCGGCAACGGCTACGGGTCGGTGATCTCGCACCGCTCCGGCGAGACCGAGGACACGTTCATCGCCGACCTGGCCGTGGCAACCGGCGTGGGGCAGATCAAGACCGGCAGCGCGTCGCGCAGTGAGCGCGTGGCCAAGTACAATCAGCTGCTGCGCATCGCCGAGGAGCTCGGCGACGTGGCGCACTATCCCGGCCGCCATCTGTACGGCTTGTGACGCGCATCCGCATCGCCGGCATTGCCGGTGGCGTGGGACTGCTCGCGCTCGCGGCGTGGGGCGGGGAGTACAGCAGTGCCGACTGGATCACCATCCGGCGGCAGCTCGCGGACGAGCGGACCAAAGTCGCGGCACTGCGCGTCGAGCTGGACTCGCTCGCCAAGCTCGCCAACGACCTCGAGACGAATCCCGCGGTACAAGAGCGGGTGGCGCGCGAGCAATTCGGGATGATTCGAGACGGCGAGGTACTCTACCGCGTCGTGCCCAAACAGTAGAGGAGGCACTCATGAAGATCCTGGCATTTGCGAGCCTGATCGGCGGTGCGATCGGCGCGTTCGCGTGTGGCGGCGATTCCAGCGGGCCCAGCGGACCGCGCGCCGCTTCGGTCACCGGTATCGCCGGGGACAGCCAGATCGCGCCGACCAACGTGCCCCTCGACTTTCCGCTCTCGATGACGCTGCTCGGCTCGAACGGACAGCCGATACAGGGAGTCTCTGTCACGTGGAGTGTCGTCCCGTCCGGTGGGGCATTGTTCACCCCGCAGGTCTCTGTTTCCGATGCGAATGGGATCGTGTCTACGACTGTGACGATGGGCGCGATTCAGGACACGATTGTGATCAGCGCGACCGTACCGGGCGTCGCGCAGCCGGTCGTATTCCATGCGCTCGCGGTGGACCCCTGCACGTTCGCTCGGTCATACACCGTTGGGGCAACAGCGAACGGAGTGTTGACCACCTACGACTGCCAGGCTGGCGGTCCGTTCTATACGGATTTCTACATTTTCAGCGTCGGCGCGCAGACGGGGGTCACCGCTACGATGGCCGCCTCGACGTTCGATGCCTGGCTCGACGCGTACCGCGGCAACGGTAAAACTCTCGCAGTGAACAACAACATTGACAACACGACGACCAATGCACAGGTCGAGCTGATTCTTGCAGCGGGCACGTACATTCTCGCTCCGAATACGTACTTTCAGAATGCCACCGGCGCCTACACGCTCTCATCGACCGTGCGGGCCCAGACGCTTTCGGGTTGCGCCGAGGCCTGGGTGTCGGCGGGGATCACGATCACCGATAACCTTGCGACAACCGACTGCATCGACAGCGTGGGAAGCGGTGTGTACTACGATCAGGTCGGCATCATTGCATTCCCGGGCGATACCCTCCGGTTCACGGGGCGGTCGACCGCCTTCAACCCTATGCTCACGCTTTACCGAATCGATCCAGCGGGCTTCACGCAGGTTGCATTCAATGATGACAGTGCCGCAACGACGACCGCCTTCATCAATTATCCCGTTACGGCTACGGCGGGGGCGGTGTACGTCTTGTATTTAGGGAGTCCGGATACCGCCGCGACCGGCGCCTACACTATGATTGTCGATGGTTCGGCCTCGGTGAAACAGTCTCCACTCCTTGCGCCTGGATGGATGCGAGCGGGCGCGAATCAGAGGTTCGCTGAGCGGAGCCTGCCCAAGACTCTGACCTGGCACTAGGGGAGTACCTGCTCGCGGAGCTGCTGCTCGTCGGAGCTGCGCTGTCTGCGCAACAGCGCCCCTGCGATCCGCAGACCCCGCTCGGACCCAGCCACGATCTGTATTGCCTCGAGCTCGTGGCCGCGCCGGGAATACCACGCGCTGCGGGACGCGTCGAGCTCTCCATTTCTCCCGGCCCGTTTACCGTCTCCATCACACGGGACGGACGCAGCCGATTTCTACCGATTGTCTTCCTGAGCGGGCTCCCACGCACGGACGTCGTCTACGTCGCCTGGGCCGCGACGCCGCAGATGGATACGCTCATCAGGCTCGGTACGGTGAGGAACGGCAGGACGACGCTCCGGCCAATCGTGCTCGAGAAGTTCAACTTCCTGATTACCGCCGAGCGGAGCGCGCGCGTACGCGAGCCGCAGGGCCGCGTAATCCTGCGCGGGCAATCGCCGAGCACGCGGTTGTTTCCGCCCGATTTGCTCGAATTCTCGCTGGGAGCGGCGCGCTCCGCCGACGCGATCGATCATGGTGAGCACGAGAGCTCCGGCTGGCCAATGGTGCCGGCGCCTCCCGGGGTGACGATGCTGCCGTCGGAGATGGCGCTGCGTCCGGCGGTGACTCCGTTTTTGCCCGCGACGGATATGCCTCTTCCCCACGCTGAGTCGAACGAGGTGCTGCGTTTACAGGACGGCGACATCGTCGATCTCGATGCCGAGCTCGTCCGCCGCACGATCAATGGCCAGACCTACACGATGTACAGCTACAACGGACAGTATCCGGGCCCATTGATCGAAGTCTCGCGTGGGTCCGAGATCATGGTACGGTTCACGAATCACCTTTCAGACTCGACGAGCATTCATTGGCATGGCATACGGCTCGACAACGCGTTCGACGGAGTCGAGGGGGTAAGCGACGCGTTCACATACAAACTGAAGTTCCCGGATGCAGGGATTTTCTGGTACCATCCGCACATTCGCGAAGACATCCAACAAGCGCTCGGCCTGTACGGCAACATTCTCGTGCGGCAGCCGGGCGCGAAGATCGCCTCGAATCAAGAACAGATCCTGATGCTGCAGGATCTGCTGGTCGGCGATGGAAGCCTCATTCCGTTCGGGCTGGAATCACCGACGCACGCCCTGATGGGCCGGTTTGGAAATGTGTTTCTCGTGAACGGTGAGCCAGGCTATCGGCTGTCGGTGCGTCGCGGTGAAGTGGTGCGCTTCTATCTGACCAACGCCTCGAACACCCGCACGTTGAACCTGTCGTTCCCCGGCGCGCGCATGAAGCTCATCGCCGCCGATGCAGGCCCGTTCGAGCGGGAAACGTGGGTCGATAACGTCGTGATCGGTCCCGCCGAGCGCTACGTCGTGCATGTGCGGTTCGAGCGGCCGGGCGAGGTCGCGCTGGTGAATCAGGTCCGCGGGCTGGACCATCTCTTCGGGCGATTCTTTCCGCAGGTCGATACGCTCGGTGTCGTGACCGTCTCGCCGCAGCGCGTTTCGGACGACTTCGGCAACACCTTTGCCGCCCTCCACCGTCCTCCGCCGCCCTTCGCCGCCCTTGCATCCTACCGCCGCTTTCTCGACAAGGCGCCGGACAAGACGCTGGTGCTGACTTTGGCGACGCACGGACTGCCGTACGTCACCGAGCGATTGATGCAGCTCGACTCGATCTACTTTGCGCCCGTCGAATGGGGCGGGACGATGCCGATGATGAACTGGGCATCGACGGGCCGGCAGGTGCGCTGGGTGCTGAAGGATCCAGAGAGCGGGCGGCAGAACATGGACATCGACTGGAGCTTTCGGCGCGGCGAGCCGGTGAAGCTGCGCCTCGTCAACGAGCGCCGCGCCTTTCACGGCATGCAGCATCCGATCCATCTGCACGGCCAGCGCTTTCTCGTGTTGGCGGTGAATGGCGTTCCCAATACCGACCTGGCGTGGAAAGACACCGTGCTGGTGCCCGCGGGCAGCGTGGTGGATATTCTGCTCGACACCGCCAACCCCGGTCAGTGGATGCTGCACTGTCACATCGCGGAGCATCTCTCGGCCGGGATGATGATGCACTTCACCGTGAATTAGCGAGGAGCCTTCATGTACGCGCTCACACTCCTGCTCGCTCTGACCGCGCAGCGTCCCGACTCGTTCACGGCGCAGGTCCGCGAGTACATCACCGTGGATACATCGCTGGTCGCGCTGACGCACGTGTTGCTCGTGGATGGAACCGGCGCCGCGCCCAAGGCGGACCAGACCATCGTGCTGCGCGCCGGCCGGATCGTGTCGGTGGGGCCGTCGGCGGCGGCGCTCATTCCCGACGGCGCGAAGACGCTGGACTTGAGCGGCTCGACGGTGATTCCGGGGCTCGTCGGGATGCACGACCATCTGTTCTACACGGCGGCGGGCGGGCGCGCGGTGCAGATGTCGTACACCGGGCCGCGGCTCTATCTGGGCTCGGGCGTGACCACGATTCGCACCACGGGCAGCCGCGCGCCGTACGCCGAGATCAATCTCAAGGACATCATCGATCACGGGTACGTCCCGGGACCGCGGATCCACCTCACCGCGCCCTATATCACCGGCGAGCAGGGCGGCGGCGCGATGGCGATCGTGAATTCCCCGGAAGCGGCGCGGCGCTTCGTGGCGTACTGGGCGGCCGAGGGCGCGACGTGGATCAAGGCGTACACGGACATTCGTCGCGCCGAGCTCGGCGCCGCGATTCAGGAAGCGCACAAGCGCGGCGTCAAAGTCACGGGACACCTGTGCTCGGTGAGTTTCCAGGAAGCGGTCGCGCTGGGGATCGATAATCTCGAGCACGGCATGCTTACCGCATCAGATTTCACGACGGGCAAGCAGCCGGACGTGTGCCCGGTCAATCTGATGTCGCAGATCAGCGCGTCGGATCCCAGGGGTGATGCGGGGCAGGCGACGATTCGCTCCCTCGTCCAGCATCATGTCTCCATGACGTCCACGCTCGCGGTGTACGAGCCGTTCGTGGCCGGGCGTCCGACCAAGGACGAGCGCGTACTGCAGGCGATGGATCCGGAGGTGCGCGACAGTTACATGAAGATGCGCCAGCAGATCGATACGAACCCGAACGGCGGCTGGGTCAGCGCGCAGGCGTTCAAGAGTGCGATGGCGTTCGAGCGCGCGTTCGTGGATGCGGGCGGGTTGATGGCGGCCGGCGTCGACCCGACAGGGATCGGCGGGGCGCTGGCGGGGTTCGGTGATCAGCGCAACTACGAGCTGTTCATCGAGGCCGGGTTCACGCCCGCGCAGGCGATCCAGATCATGACGTTGAACGGCGCCAGGATCCTCGGCGTGGCGCAGCAGCTGGGAACGGTGCAGGCGGGCAAGCTGGCCGACCTGGTCGTCTTGCACGGCGACCTGACGGCCGACCCGTCGGTGATCCGCAGCCCGACAATTGTTTTTAAAGACGGGGTCGGCTACGATTCTGCCAAGTTGATCGCCTCTGTCCAGGGACGGGTTGGCGTCAACTAGCGAAGCGTCATGGCAGGGTAGCTCAGCCTGGTGAGAGCACGGCACTCATAATGCCGGGGTCGTGGGTTCGAATCCCACCCCTGCTATATCAAGAGCATGAAGGGCGTCGAACGAATTCGGTTCGACGCCCTTCTTGCCTCTTACCGGCGGGCGGGCGCGGGTGGAGGCGCTGGAGTCGGCGCATCCGCGTTGAAGATATCGGCGATAATCAGCCACCGACCGTCCTTTTCGCGCCGCCGCACTTCCAGGAATTTCCCGCGCTCATCGCCGCCCGCGAGCCAAGTCAACGAGTAGGTCCCGCGCACATAGGCGAGATCGCCGCGCCCGTTGATGTCGATCGCCGAGGCGATGAAGCGGCTGATCGACGGCACGCTCTTGATCCACGTGCGAATGGCGGCCCGACCCTGCACCATGGGCTGGTTCGGCGGCATCATCGTGGCGTTCTCAGCGTACATGTTGGCCGCCATCGAGTCGCGATGCGTCACGACGTAGGCGGTGAACGTATCGAGCGAGGCTCGGATCGTGGTCTTGTCGGTATCGAGTATCGGCGAAGAACCACCTGCCGACCCACACGCGATCGCGAGACATCCGAGAGCACCAAAGAGTATTGCGCGCATACGTCAGCTCCGTTTCCAATCGACGGGTTGGATGGTGCGTGACAGCTCCGCCGCGACGTGCTGTGCCTCCTTGAGTTTCGCTTCGTACTCGACGCGCCACTCCGCCGGCATGTTCGAGCGAAAGTACGTTGCCGTGAGCAGCTCGCCTCTGGGCTCGACCTCGGCCGCCTTCCCAACGCCCACCGCGACGACGTCGCCAAGGAATAACGTTGAGCTGCCGGTATCCATCACGTTCGCCACGCTGCACTCGAAATGCGCGAAGCACTCGTCGAGAATCGGAAGACCGAGCCGGCCGGTGTGGTGGGGCATCCCGGCCAGCTTGTCCTGATCCCTCCCGCTAAAGAAGCCCAATCGGCGGACGACGTCAAACTGCTTCGTGTGCAGCAGGTGCAGCGCGAAGCGGCCCGTCTCGTAAACCATGTCATGGCTGTAGTTGAACTTGTGGATGTATACGGACAGCCGCGGCACGGTGGGCACGATCGAGGCGCGCACGGCGGCGTCGGAGATCATGCCGTTCGTTTTACTGCCGCGAACTGCGGTAACGGCGACGACCGGAGATGTCAGATTGCGCAGGAGTTGGTAGGTAAGGTCGGGGTTGAGCATACTTCAAGATACATGTGCACTTCTGGCTCGCTCCCCGCGCGCTTCCTGGCGCATCTCAAGCAGGCTCGGCTGTTTCGCGAGCCGGGGGAGGCGCTCGTTGCGGTGTCGGGCGGCGCCGATTCCGTGGCGCTGCTGGATCTGCTGAACGGGCTGGCCAACGCATTACGGCTTACACTCGTGGTTGCGCATGTGGACCACGGAATCCAGTTGGAAAGTTGGAATGTTGGAAAGATGGTACAGGAGCTGGCGACGACGTACGGGCTCCCCTTCGAATCCACTGAGCTCCACCTCGGCCCCGACACAACCGAAACCGCGGCGCGCCGCGCGCGTTATGCGTGGCTCAGTGAGGTGCAGCGCCGCCGCGGCGCGAAGTACGTCGTCACCGCACATCACGAGGACGATCAGGTCGAGACGATCGTGCTCCGTTCGCTACGAGGCAGCGCGCCCGCCGGCCTCGCAGGCATCGCCGCGCGGGGCCGCGGCGGTCTCGTACGGCCGCTCCTGCCATTCACGCGCCGCGAGCTGGCCGCTTACGCCGGCGCCCGCGGGTTGCCAGTGCACGAGGATCCCGCGAATCGTGACCCGCGACATTTGCGCTCCTGGATTCGCACGACGCTGCTGCCGTTGCTGAACGAGCGCCTGGGAGCCCGTGTGCGGAGCGATTTGCTGACACAGGGCCGCCACGCCGCGAGTGACCGCCGCGCGTGGGATCGCATGCTCGATTTGGTCCCGGACCTGGCACTGCACGTGGAGGGAGAATCCTTCACCGTTGCCCGCGCGAGTGTGGGCGGCTATGATAACGCATTGTCTGTTGCGCTCTTGCGCGCGGCGGCACGAAGAGTAGGGCTGGTCCTTGGTCCCACCCGCGCCCGCCGGCTTGTGGCACTGGCGCAACGCCCCTCGGGGCGCCGCCTGTCACTGGGCGGCGGCTGGTCGGCCGAAGTGGCGTTCGATCGGTTGCGGGTCAGCCGCGATGTGGGAAACGAAATCGGCTGCGCACTCGAACGAGTGTGGCCGACCGGCGAGCAGGGCATGGCGCGGTTCGGCGCATTCGCGATCACCTGGTCGACCGCGCCCGCTCCGGCCCGGATCGAGCGCGCAACGTGGACGACCTGGCTGGACAGCCCGGCGTGGGAGGTGCGGCCTCCCGCGCGTGGCGATGCGCTGGTGCCGCTGGGCGGAGTCGGGCATCGCCCGCTGCGGCGCCTATTCATGGAAGCGCGGATCCCGCGCAGCGCGCGGCCGCGCTATCCCGTAGTCAGTCGGGGTGAGACCATTCTCTGGGTGCCGGGCATCTGTCGTAGTGCCGCAGGCGTGCCGGCCCCTGGAACTCGAGCGGTGAGGGTGGATGTTATCGAGTATCGCTGAGCTGAAGCGCGTCGTGTTTGAAGAAGAGACCATTGCGGAACGGGTGCGGGAGCTGGGGCAGGAAATCACCGCGGCCTATCCGGATGGCGAGTTGCTCGTGCTGGGGTTGCTCAAAGGCAGCTTCATCTTTCTGAGTGATCTCGTACGCAAGATCGACCGGCCGTTACAGGTCGATTTCCTCGTCGCATCGAGCTACGGCGAAGGGACGGTATCGAGCGGGAACGTGCGGCTGGTGTACGATCCCGAGACGGAATTGGCGGGGAAGCATATCCTGTTGGTAGAAGACATCATCGACACGGGTAAGACGCTCAACAAGCTGGTCGCGCTGCTCAAGCAGCGCCGTCCGAAGAGCCTGGAGATTTGCGCGCTGTTGCACAAACATGCGGCTGAACACCTGGAGCTGGAAGCGAAGTTCCTGGGATTCGACGCGCCGACGCTGTTCCTGGTCGGCTATGGGCTCGATCACGCGGAAAACTTCCGGCACCTTCCTTATATCGCGAGTCTGACGTAGATGGCCAATCGCATTCCCCCGCCACCGCGGGAATTCAACTGGGCCCGGATGCTGCGGACGCTCTCGTTCTGGGCGCTCCTCATCGTCGGGACGATCGCGCTGGTGCAGCTCGCGTCGAGCCGCCGCCGCGAAGAAGCCGAAATCACCTACACGCAGTTCAACGAAGAGCTGAACGCGGGCAACATCGCGTCGGTGGAAATCGCGGAGCGGCAGAAGGTCCGCGGCGTGTTTCAGCGTCCCGTCGTGGTCAAGCGCCAGACGGTCGAGCGGTTCAACGTGCTGCTCCCCTTCGAAGCCGACGACAAGTTCGCCGCCAATCTCTCGAGCAAGGGCGTGGACGTCCGCGCGCGCGAGGCCGGCCAGTCCTTCGGCGTCGTGCTGCTCACGTTCCTGCCGTACCTGCTGATCTTCGGCCTCGTGATCTTCATGCTGCGGCAGATGCAGCAGGGTGGGAACCGCGCGTTCGCGTTCGGCAAGTCGAAGGCCAAGCTGCTGGCGGGCGACACGCCCAAGGTCACCTTCGCCGACGTCGCGGGGTGCGACGAGGCGAAGCAGGAGCTCGAGGAGATCATCGACTTCCTCAAGGACCCGCAGAAGTTCCAGCGGCTGGGCGGCCGGCTGCCGAAGGGGGCGTTGCTGGTCGGCCCGCCGGGGACCGGCAAGACGCTGCTCGCCAAAGCGGTCGCCGGTGAAGCGGGCCGGCCCTTCTTCTCGATGTCGGGTTCCGACTTCGTCGAGATGTTCGTCGGCGTCGGCGCCTCCCGCGTGCGCGATCTGTTCGAGCAGGGCAAGGCGCACGCGCCGTGCATCATCTTCATCGACGAAATCGACGCCGTCGGCCGGCACCGCGGCGCCGGGCTGGGCGGCGGACACGACGAGCGCGAGCAGACGCTGAACCAGCTGCTCGTCGAGATGGACGGCTTCGAGTCCAACGACGGCGTGATCCTGCTGGCGGCGACGAACCGTCCCGACATCCTCGATCCGGCGCTGCTGCGGCCCGGCCGCTTCGACCGCCAGATCGTGGTCGACATGCCGGACCTGAAGGGCCGCGAGCAGATCCTGCGCGTGCACGTGCGCAAGATCCCGATGGCGTCGGGCGTGAACCTCGAGCGCATCGCCCGCGGCACGCCGGGCCTGGCGGGCGCCGAGCTCGCGAACATCGTCAACGAAGCCGCGCTGCTGGCCGCGCGCCGCAACAAGTCCGCCGTCGACATGCAGGACTTCGAAGACGCCAAGGACAAGGTGATGCTCGGCCTCGAGCGGAAGAGCCGCGTGCTGTCCGACGAGGAGCGCCGCCTGGTCGCGTATCACGAAGCGGGGCACGCGCTCGTCGGGCTCACGGTCCCCGATGCGGACCCCTTGCACAAGGTGACGATCATTCCCCGCGGTCGGGCGCTCGGCCTGACGGCGTATCTGCCGGAGGAAGAGCTGCACAAGTACACCAAGCGGTCGATCGAGTCGCGGCTGGCGATGGCCTACGGCGGCCGCGTGGCCGAAGAGCTGGTGTTCGGGCCGGAGAAGGTGACGACCGGCGCGGCGCAGGATATCCAGCAGGCGACCAACATCGCGCGGCGCATGGTGACGCAGTTCGGCATGAGCGCGGTCATCGGCCCCATCGCGGTCGGCGACCGCGAGCAGGAGATCTTCCTGGGCCGCGAAGTGGTGCAGCGCCGGGAAATCTCGGACCGCACGGCCCAGATCGTGGACGAGGAAGTGCGGAGTATTCTCACGCACGCCTATAGTGAAGCCCAGCGGATCCTGGCCGAGCGGCGCGCCGCGCTCGATCGCCTGGCCGCGGCACTGCTCGAGCGCGAAACGTTGGAGCGTGAGCAGGTGGAGATGGTGGTGGCCGGCCAGCGGTTGCCGCCGTACACGCCGCCCCCGGCGCCCCCGCGGCCCGAGGGCGAAGGGACGGAGAAGGAGAAGGCGCCGTCGCAGCGTCCCTCGGGGGGGATCCTCAGGAATCCGCCGCCTGAGCCCGCCGGGGCGTGACCGGCTCTCCGTCAGCCGCGGACCTTTCCAAGCTTCGGATCAATCGCGACGACCCACCGCCCGCGGTCAAGCGGGCGCTGGGTCGTGTGCTGTGGCTTGTCGGAGCCGCGGTCGTCATCATCGCCGTCGTCGTGCTTATCGGGCGGCGCGGGGGAACGGTTCCCGTTCAAGTGGTCACGGTTACCACCTCGGGCGGCGCAGGGGCGGCGAGGGGCGGCAACGGCGCGGTCGCGGTGGTTGCGAACGGATACGTCGTCGCGCGCACCAAAGCGGCCGTGTCCGCTAAAATTCCCGGACGCCTTGCGATGCTCAACGTGAGTGAGGGGTCGCAGGTCCAGAAGGGCGACGTCATCGCGCGGCTCGACAACGCCGACTATGCGGCCGCAGTCGGCCAGGCCGAAGCCGGTCTCGCGAGCGCGAAGGCGACGTTGATCGAGACGCAGTCGGATCGCGACCAGCTGCAGCGCGAATTCGTCCGCGTGCGCGACATCCATTCGCAGAATCCCAACCTCGTTTCGCCGCAGGAAGTCGAGAATGCCGAGAGCCGGGCGCGGCAGGGCGATGCACGGGTCGACGCGCAGCACGCGCGGGTCGATGCCGCTGCCGCCGCGCTGCGGGTGGCGCAGGCCAATCTCGAGAACACCTATATCCGCGCGCCGTTCAGCGGCACGGTGCTGCGCAAGGAAGCCGAGGTGGGTGAGGTCGTGGCCCCGTCGGTGGGCGGCGGGTTGACGCGCGGCGCCGTCGTGACGATGGCGGACCTCGCGACGCTCGAGGTGGAAGTCGACGTCAACGAGGCCTACATCGCGCGCATTCAGGGCGGTCAGCAGGCGCGCATCACGCTCGATGCCTATCCCGACACGTCGTTCCGCGGCGCGGTCCGCCAGGTCGTACCGACGGCCGACCGGCAGCGCGCCACGGTGCAGGTGAAGGTAACGATCGTCGATCGCGATCCGCGCATTCTTACCGAGATGGGAGCGAAGGTCGAGTTCTTGGGCGCCGCATCATCCACCGAGAGAACGGAGCGTCCGAGGATCATTGTACCGGCGGAGGCCGTGCGGTCCGAGAACGGCCGCGACGTCGTCTGGATCGTCCGGGACGGACGGTTACAGAAACGTGACGTTGACGCAGGTCCCGTCAGTGGTAATTTCCGCGAGATTCATTCCGGGCTTGCGGGCGGCGAGCAGTTACTCGTTGGCGGGATTGAAACTCCGCGTGATGGTCAACGCGTTAAGACCGGGCAGTAGTTCAGCCATGAGATCCGTTGTTTGTAGGGGCGCAGCATGCTGCGCCCCTACCCATTACCAATCCTGAAACCGGGCACACCATGGCACTAGTCGAAATCCGCGACGTCTACAAGTCGTTCCAGCGCGACAGCCAACGCATCGACGTCTTCACCGGGCTGACGCTCGACATCGAGGCCGGGAGCTTTACGGCCCTGATGGGGCCGTCGGGTTCGGGCAAATCGACATTGCTCAATCTCATTGCGGGGCTCGATAAGCCCACGCGGGGCCTGGTCAGCGTCGGCGGGAAGCACGTGAGCGAAATGACGCCGGGGCAGCTCGCCGCCTGGCGGGCGCGCAACATCGGTTTCGTGTTCCAGTCGTTCAATTTGCTGCCGGTGCTCACGGCGTATCAGAACGTCGAGCTGCCGCTGCTGCTCACGAAACTGTCCGGCCAGGACCGCACCGAACGGGTGAAAATCGCGCTCGACGTCGTGGGTCTCGCGGATCGCGCGGACCACTATCCCCGCCAGCTGTCGGGCGGACAGGAGCAGCGGACCGCCATCGCCCGGGCCATCGTCGCCGATCCCACGGTGATGCTGCTCGATGAGCCGACGGGGCAGCTCGACGCCAAGAGCTCGCAGGAAGTGCTCACGCTGCTGCAGCGGCTCAACAATGAGTTCAACAAGACGATCGTCATCGTGACGCACGACGCGCACGCCGCCGAGCGCGCCAAGATGACGCTGCACCTCGAGAAGGGTGACCTGATCGAAAAGCGAGCCGCGGTGGCTGGAGCGGCGCGGTGAAGTATCTGCGACTGGTCGTCGCGAATCTGGGCCGTCACAAGCTCCGGACGATCCTGACGATCCTGAGCGTGGCCCTGGCGCTGTTTCTGTTTGCCTCGCTCCGCAGCGTCACGACGACGCTCGCGGCCACGGCGCAATTCGGCGGGGCGCGCCGCCTGGTCACGCTGAATGCGACCGGTCTCGTCTTCCCGCTGCCGCTGGCATACGGAAACCGGATCAAGGCGATGCCGCATGTCACCGGCTTGAGCTGGGCCAACTGGTTCGGCGGCAAGTACGGCGACGGCAAGCGGTTCTTCGCGAATTTCGCGGTGGACGCCGAGTCTTATCTCGCGATGTATCCCGAGATCGTCATGCCCGAGGATCAGCGGCAGGCGTTTCTCAAGGATCGCACGGGGGCGATCATCGGGAGGCGTCTCCTGACCCAGTTCGGCTGGAAACTCGGCCAGAACGTCACGCTCCAGGGCACGATCTTTCCGGGCGACTGGACGTTCACGATTGACGGGGTTTACACGCCGACCGATCCCGCGATCGGCGATGACGTGCTGATCTTCCACCACGACTACTTCGACGAGCGGATCGGCCGGGCCGGCATCGCGGGGTGGTATATCGTGGAGATCGATGATCCCGCGCGGGCCCCGGCGATCGCCAAGTCGATCGACGACATGTTCCGCAATTCCAGCTCGCCGACCAAGACCGGCACCGAACGCGAGTTCCAGGCCAGCTTCGCGACGATGTGGGGGAACGTGAGCTTCCTGATGAGCACGATCGGCCTGGCGGTGGTGTTCGCGATTCTGCTCGTCACGGCGAACGCGATGATGATGAGCGCGCGCGAGCGCACCGGGGAGATCGCGGTGCTCAAGACCGTCGGGTTCTCAGACCGGCTGCTGTTTGCGCTGGTGATGGTCGAGGCCGGCGCGCTGGCGCTGACCGGGGCGGTCCTGGGGCTCGGCGGGGCCAAGCTGCTGTACCCCGCGATCAGCTTCAACGGCGCGGGCTTCCTGCCGGGATTCACGGTGACGACGAGCACCTTGATTCTCGGGGTGCTCGTGGCTGTCGGCTTGATGCTGGCGAGCGGCCTGGTGCCGGCGCTCCGCGCCGCGCGGCTGCCGGTCGTCCAGGCGCTCCGGCACGTCGAATGATTCCCATCGTCTACAACGTCCGCAGCGTCGTGCAGCGGCCCGTGTCGACGGCGCTCACGGCCCTCGGCGTCGGCCTCGTGGTCGCGGTGTTCATCGGCATGCTCGCGCTCGCGAACGGCTTTCGCGCGGCGTTGGCCAAAACGGGCTCGGACCGCAACGTCGTGGTGCTGCGCAAAGGCGCCGATTCGGAGCTGTCCAGCGGATTGGGACGCGACGTCGTGAGCATTATCGCCGCCTCGCCGCACGTCGCCATCGGGGCGGACAACCGCCCGCTCGTCTCGCCCGAGGTGTACGTCCTGATTCCGCTGGCCAAATCATTCGACACGAGCCAGGTCGCCAACGTGGTCGTGCGCGGCGTCAGCGATCAGGTGTGGACCGTGCGCTCCAATGTCACAGTGACGGAGGGCCAGCGGCCGGCGTCGGGGCGGGCGGAGGTCTGCGTCGGCAGCCGCCTCGTGCAGCGCTTCCCGCATACCGGCATCGGGCAGACGCTGCACTTCGGGGGCCGCGATTGGACCGTGACGTGCCACTTCAGCGCCGCGGGCTCGGCGTTCGAGTCGGAGATCTGGGGCGAGAACGAGCAGTTCATGCCGGTGTTCCGCGGCGAGGTGTTCCAGTCGATCACGTTCCGCCTCAAGGATCCGGCGGCGTTCGATGATGCGCAGCGTGCGCTCCAGGACGACAAGCGCATGACCGTCGACGCGCATCGGGAGTCCGCGTTTTACGCGCAGCAGTCGCAGCTGTTGGGCAATATCCTCAGCTTCCTCGCAGTCGTGATCACCGGCATCATGGCGGTGGGCGCGGTGTTCGGCGCGATCAACACCATGTACGCCGCCATCGCCTCGCGCGCGCCCGAGATCGGCGTGTTGCTGACCCTGGGCTTCAGGCCGACGAGCGTGCTCGTCAGCTTCCTGGCGGAGTCCGCGATCATTGCCGCGATCGGCGGCATACTGGGGTGCCTCTTCGCGCTGCCGCTCAACGGCATCGTGACCAGCACGACGAACTGGTCGAGCTTCAGTGAAATCGCGTTCAGCTTCCGCGTGACGCCGCAGTTGCTGGTGGCCGGCCTGATTTTCGCAGTCGTGATGGGGGTGCTGGGAGGCTTCTTCCCGGCGCTCCGCGCCGCGCGGCTGCAGGTGGTCCAGGCGCTGCGGTGAGAGTCACCGCGCTCGCCGCGCACACACCGGAAGCGGTGCGCGCGGCGCTCGCGGCGCCCTCCCGCGGGTGGGAAGCACAGCCGGCGTGGTTCGCGGCCACCGGCATGCAGTCGTTCGTCGTTCTCATCGAAGAGATCACCGAAACCGAGCGCGAGGCGCTCGTGCACTGGGGCACGAAGTCCGGTGCCGACGTGCTGACCGGCGAGGGGTGGGCGCTGGTGGCCGCCGCCGCGAGCCGCATCGCGCCGCTCGCTCGCTACGACCGCGCTCCACCCGAGCTCGCGCGCCTGGCGCCGGCCCTCGGCCGCCTGCTCGCGGCGCGTGCGGAACCCCCGCGCGCGTGGGCGCTCCGTGACGGCGAAATCAGTCTCGAGAAACCCGTCATCATCGGCATTCTCAATGTTACGCCCGACTCGTTTTCAGATGGTGGTCATCTTCCCACCGCAGCAGCGGCCATCGAACACGGCGCACGGCTCACGGCGCACGGCGCACGCCTCCTCGATGTGGGTGGCGAATCCACGCGCCCCGGTGCAGCCCCCGTTCCTGTGAAAGAAGAGATTGCCCGCGTCGTGCCGGTGATCGCGGGACTGGTCAAGCGCGGCCTGGGCCCGGTCTCGGTCGACACGCGCAAGGCGGCAGTCGCCCGTGCGGCCCTCGATGCCGGAGCGGCGGTGATCAACGACGTCTCGGGGCTGCGCTTCGATGCGGAGCTGGCGAACGTCGCCGCCGCGGCGCAGGCGGGCGTCATCCTGATGCACATGCGCGGCACGCCGGCCACGATGGACGACCTGGCGCAGTACGCGCATGTCGCTACCGAGGTGGCGGCAGAGTTGGCGGCAGGGGCGGAACAGGCGGAAGGGGAGGGGATTGCCCGGGAACGGATCGTGGTGGACCCGGGGTTCGGGTTCGCCAAGACCGCCACCCACAACTTCCGGCTGCTCGACGAACTGGCAACGATCGTCGCGCTGGGCTATCCTGTAGCCGTCGGCCTGTCGCGGAAGCGGTTTTTGGGTGCCGCCACCGGCCGTCCCGTGGAGGATCGCGATCGCGCCACGGCTGTGGCTTGCGCCCTCGCGTGGGAACGCGGGGCGCGGCTGTTCCGGGTTCACGACGTCGCCCTGACACGCGAAGCCCTTGCACTGGCGAGCGCTACGACTACCCCAACGTGAACGTCGACGCCTTTAAGTTCCTCTCTCCGCGGCTCTGGCCGGATCTGTTCGAGATCCTGCTGGTGTCGTTCGTGGTGTACCGGTTCCTGCTCTTCCTCGTCGGCACCCGCGCATTGCAGATCGTCATCGGGCTCGTGATTCTGTCACTGACGTACTTCGTGGCGCTGTTCGCCAAGCTCACGATGATCAGCGCGCTGCTCGGCGTCGTGTTTACGTACGGCGGCTTCGCGCTGGTCGTCGTATTCCATCCCGAGCTGCGCAACGCACTGGCGCGGCTCGGGCAGTCGCGCTTGATGCGCGCCTTCTCGCGCGGCGACCGGCAATCGGTGGCGGAGGAGATCGCCGAGGCGCTCGATCGCCTGTCGCGCGCCGGGACCGGCGCGATCATCGCCGTCGAGGGCGACATCGGCCTCGAGGAGTTCATCACCACCGGGGTGCCGATGGAGGCGAAGGTGTCGGCCGACTTGCTGACGACGATCTTCACGCCGTATTCGCCGCTGCACGACGGCGCGATCCTGATCCGGGGCGATCAGATCATCGGGGCAGGGTGCGTGCTGCCGCTCACGCAGTTCAAGGTCGCGGACAAGTCCCTCGGCACGCGCCACCGTGCCGCGCTGGGCCTGTCCGAAGAAACCGACGCGACGGTGCTCGTCGTCTCGGAGGAGACCTCGACGATTTCCGTCGCGAGTCACGGGCTGCTGTACCGCCACCTCACCCCGCAGCAGGTGCGCGATCTCCTCTCCGGCGCCGTCTCGCATCTGGAAGGCGGCGAGCGCGTGACCCAGCCTGCCATCTAAGCCCCCATACAGGGAGGCCGCCGCTGTCGCCTTCCTTGTACTCCTCGGCTATGTGATCACGCTCGCCCCCACCGTCACGCTGTGGGACGCGGGCGAATTCATCACTGCCGCCAAAGTGCTCGGCGTGCCCCACCCGCCGGGGACGCCGTTGTTCGTCCTGTTGGGCCACGTCTGGGCCGACGTCTTTCGCGTCGGCGCGTACGCCTGGCGCACCAATCTGATGAGCGCCTGTTTCTCCGCGGCCGGGGCCGGCTGCCTGTTCCTCGTCGCGCATCGCCTCCTGCTAGGCGAGGCGCAATGGCTGCGCATCGGAGGCGCGGCGGCGGCGGCGATCCTGTCGGCGTTCACGTTTACCGGATGGCAGAACAGCAACGAGACAGAGGTCTATACCGTCGCGACGTTCAGTATCGCGGCGATTTGTTGGTTGTGTTTGCGGTGGCGAGATGTGAGAGGCACGCATCGGGCATCGCACATCCTGTTGCTCATCGTCTACATCGCCGCGTTGTCCATCGGCAACCATCTCCTCGCGCTGCTCGTGGGCCCGGCGGTATCGCTGTTCATCGCCTATACGCTGCGCGCGCAGCCTGCCGCCGATCCCGCCGAGCGCCAGATGGAGTGGGCGGAGTGGGCGGCGCTCAGCGCGCTGTGGATCGTGCTCATCGCGGTGGGGCTCGGCAGCGAGCCGCTGCTCCTGTTTGGCGGTGCGCTGCTCGCGGCAGCCGTCGTGGCGTGCGTGATGAACGGGTCGCGCGCATTTCCCGTCATCGCGATCGCAATCGCCGCCGCGGGTATCTCGATCTACGCGTTCCTCTATATCCGCTCCGGACTACAGCCGCTGCTCGATGAAGCGGACCCCGAGACGTGGACCAGCCTGCTCGCCGTGATCCGCCGGGAGCAGTTCGGCAGCCGCGGCATTCTCGACAACCCGATGTTGGCGGGGAGTCCCCGCACGCTGGCGGTTTTCGGCCAGCAGCTCGTCAATTACTTCCAGTACTACTCGTGGCAGTGGGCCCGCGGGTTCCCATTGGCCGGGATGGTGCTCGTCTCCCTCGTCTTTGCGTTGCTCGGTGGTGCGGGCTTTCAGTTCTTGTGGCGCCGCGACGCCGGACTCGCGTACTTGCTGGGAGTGCTGTGGCTCGTCACCGGTATTGGGCTCGTGCTCTACATGAACTTCAAAGCCGGCTTTTCATTGTTCTGGAATGAATACAGGACGATTGCGCAACATGAAGTGCGCGAACGCGACTACTTCTTCGTGGTGAGTTTCCAGGTCTGGGGGATGTTTGTTGCACTGGGGCTCGTAACTCTGGTGCGATCGTGGCGCTCACGGGGGATCGTGGCCGCAGCAGCGCTGCTCACGTTGCTGCCCTTCGCCGCAAACTTCACCGCGGCCTCGCGGCGGCACGGTCCCGACGCGACGATCGCCCGCGATCTGGCTTACAACCTGCTGCAATCGGTCGAGCCGTACGGCGTGCTGTTCGGCTTCGGGGACAACGACACGTTCCCGGTGTGGTATCTGCAGGAGGTCGAGGGCGTGCGGCAGGATGTGACGCTGATCAACCTGTCACTCGCCAATCTCGACTGGTACCTGCGCCAGCTCGCGTCGCGTCCGACCCGTCCCTTCGACCCATCCCATGCGCCCGCGATCTATCGGACGCTGGCGCGCCCCCCCCTCGCCGCGCGGCCGCCGGCCGGTGCCGCGCTGCATTTCACGGCCCAGGACATCGAGGGCATGCAGCCGCTGCGCGTCAGTGATGACGGCGTGTTCCGCGCGGGACGGTTCGAGCTGCAGGTACGGAAGGGGCAAATCCTGCGGACCGCCGATCAGGTGATCCTGTACACGATCGCCGCGTACCTGCCGGCGGGGCGGCCCGTCACGTTCGGCGTGGCGTCGGGGCGCGGCTCCTGGTTGGGTCTCGACCCGCATCTCGTGTTTCAGGGGCTCGTGTTCAAGGTCGTGCCGCGCGCCGATACCGTCCGCCACTGGGTGCGCGGCATCCAGGGGCCGATGGTCGATTCGGCGCGCACCCGGTTGCTGGTAGACTCCGTTTTCCAATTCGGCGCGCTGTTCGCCGCCGATACGCTCGCGCTCGAGCCGGCCGCGCAGCAGGTCGCGGCGTCGTTCTCCGTGGCGTTTCTGGAGCTTGGGAATGCCGCCGCCCTGCGCGGCGAGCAGGCCCGCGCCATCGACTACCTGCGACGGGGCTACCATCTCAACCCCAGCCAGCCGCTCGCCGACATCATCCGCCGGGCAGAAACCCAAGGCGTGCGGAGCCTCTTTAGCCCCTAGGCGCCGATCCTCTATATTCAACGGCTATGAGTTTCGAGGCCCTCCCGGAGCGTTTGGCACAGGTGAGGGCCGAGGTCGCGCGCGTCGCGGCGCAACCGGTCGCGATTGTGGCCGTGACCAAGGGATTCGGCACCGATGCGATTCGCGCGGCACTCGCGGCCGGAATCGCCGACATCGGTGAGAACCGCGTTCAGGAAGCGGTGCAAAAGCAAGAGGAGTTGGGAGCCGGGAGTCAGGAGTTGGGGATACGGTGGCATTTGATCGGGCATTTGCAGCGCAACAAGGCTCGGCTGGTGCCCGGTCGATTCGAATTGGTACACTCGGTGGATTCGCTGGACCTTGCAAATGAGCTCAGCAAACGTGCTGCCGGTTTGCGAGTGCTCTTACAAGTGAACGTGGCGCGGGAGCCGCAGAAGAGCGGCTGCACGCCGGAAGAGGCCCGACCCCTGGCGCGGCACATCGCGGCGTTGGGGAATCTGAAACTAGAAGGACTGATGACGTTGGCTCCGTTTACCGATGACGTGGATGTGCAGCGCCGGACGTTCCGGGACCTGCGCGTCCTGCGGGATACGATCAAGGAGGAGGAAGGAGTATGGCTGCCGACCCTCTCGATGGGGATGTCCGGCGACTACGCTACAGCGGTCCGAGAGGGAGCAACGGTGATCCGCTTGGGTACCGCTCTGTTCGGTCCGAGGGTGGGGAGGGCGGGGAGGGAGACGCCGTGAGCGACGACGCGTTCAACCTCACGCCTCTGGACGTCCGCAAGCAGGAGTTCCGCAAGACGCTGCGTGGGTACGATACCCTGGGTGTCGACGACTTCCGCATGCGGGTCGCCGACGCGCTGGAGCGGGCGATGCGCGAGCGCCAGGTACTCGACGAGCGCGTGGCCGCGCTGACCGAGCAGCTGCGGGTGTTTCGCGAGCGCGAGAAAGCGATGAACGAGGCCCTCGTCGCCGCGCAGCAGCTGCGCCAGGACACGCGCGCCGCCGCGCAGCGCGAGGGGCAGGTGATCGTGCGCGAAGCGCAGGCGGAAGCAACGCGGCTGCTCGACGAAGCGAAGCGCGCGCAAAGCGCGGTGCAGGCGCGCATGGCGGAGACCGAGCGGCAGTTCCAGCAGTATGTCGGCGGCTTTCGCGCGCTACTCGAGCGCCAGCTGGCGGAGCTGCGCGCCCTCGACGGGCAGCGCGGGTGACATCAGTCGCCGATGCGGTCCGCGCCGTGCAGGCGCGGGCCGCGGTCGTTCCGGAGGTCGCGGTGATTCTCGGAACGGGGCTCGGGGCATTGGCCGACGACATGAAGGCCGAGGCCACGATCACGTACGCCGATATCCCCGGATTCCCGCGTCCCACGGTCGAGACCCACGCCGGCCGTCTGTTGCTCGGCACCCTGGGAGGGCACCGCGTCGCGATGATGCAGGGCCGCTTCCATCGCTACGAGGGGTACACGCTGCAGCAGGTCGCGTTTCCGGTGCGCGTGCTGCGCGCCCTCGGTGCGAAGACGCTGATCGTCTCCAACGTGTCGGGGGGCATGCATCCGCTGTGGTCGACGGGCGACCTCGTCCTGCTCTCCGATCACATCAACCTGCTGGGCGATAATCCGCTGGCCGGGCCGAACCTCGATGCGGAAGGCCCGCGCTTTCCCGACATGTCGTGCGCGTACGACCCCGCGCTGCGCAAGCTCGCGCACCAGGTCGCCGTGGACCACAAGATCGTGTTGCGGGAAGGTGTCTACGTCGCGGTGCCGGGCCCGAACCTGGAGACGCGCGCCGAGTATCGCATGCTGCGAGCGCTGGGCGCCGATCTCGTGGGCATGAGCACCGTGCCGGAAGTCATCACGGCCGTGCATCAGGGGATGCGGGTGCTCGGTCTCTCGATCATCACCGACACCTGTCTGCCCGACGCGCTCGAGCCGACATCGGTCGAGCAGATCATTGCCGTCGCGCGCGCCGCCGAGCCGCGGCTCGCCACGGTCGTGCGCGGCGTCCTGGAGCGCCTCTAGCGGATGCCGTATCCGCCTTCCGACCCCAATCAGTCGATCGACGCGCTCGAGAAGCAGCTGCTCGCGACGTGGAAGCACGAGCGCCTGTTCACGCGCGTCAGCGATGCCACCCGCTACGGGCCGCCGTTCATCTTCTATGAGGGCCCGCCGACGGCCAACGGGCGGCCGGGGATCCATCACGTCTTTTCGCGCACGCTCAAGGACCTGATCTGCCGCTACCACACGATGCTGGGGCAGGGCGTGACGCGCATCGCCGGCTGGGATACGCACGGCCTGCCCGTCGAGATCGAGGTGGAGAAAGCGCTCAACATCAGCGGCAAGCGGCAGATCGAAGCGTACGGCATCGAGCGCTTCAACCAGCTGTGCCGCGACAGCGTGTTCAAGTACAAGACCGATTGGGAATCGCTGTCGGACCGGATCGGATACTGGCTCGACTACGAGCATCCGTACATCACCTACAGCAACCCGTACATCGAGACGGTATGGTGGCTGCTCAAGCGCCTGCACGAAAAGGCGCTGCTGTACCGCGGCCACAAGGTGCTGCCGTATTGCCCGCGCTGCGGCACGGCGCTGTCGTCGCACGAGGTGGCGCAAGGTTACGAGACCGTCCAGACCAACTCGGTCTACGTCACCTTCCCGCTGGCGAGCGATACCGCGCGCCAGCTCGTCGTGTGGACGACGACCCCCTGGACGCTGCTCGCCAACGTCGCGGTCGCGGTGCATCCCGACATCGCATACGGCGAATGGGAGCTGGACGGCGTGCGCTACATCGCCGCCGAACAGCGCGCCGGCGACGTGCACGTGCACGGCAAGCCGCTGGCCCAGCTCCATCGCGTGGCGTCATATCCGGGCCGCGATCTCGTCGGCCAGAAATACATCCGGCCGCTGGAGGTCGTGCCGCTGCCGCCGGAAGGCCAGCGCGCCGTGGTGGTCGCGGGCGGCTTCGTGTCGGCGGACGAGGGGACGGGCCTGGTGCACATGGCGCCGGCGTTCGGCGCCGACGACTACGCGACGGGGCAGCAGTACGGCCTGGCATTCGTCAACCCCGTGGCGCCCGACGGCACGTTCCGCGGCGTGGGCGACGGCTGGCCGGAAATCGAGGGCAAGCTCGTCACCGACAAGGAAACGAACCGCATCATCATCGAGCGGCTGAAGCAGGACGGCCGCTGGCTCGAAACTAGGGCCTATACGCACAGCTATCCGCACTGCTGGCGCTGCGACTCGCCGCTCATCTACTACGCCCGCAGCTCCTGGTTCGTCCGCACCACAGCGGTGAAGGTGCGGATGCTCGAGATCAACGCCGAAGTGGACTGGCACCCCGCGGAAGTGGGCACGGGGCGCTTCGGCGAGTGGCTCGAGAACAACGTGGACTGGGCGCTGTCGCGCGATCGCTACTGGGGCACGCCGCTCAACGTGTGGGAGTGCGATGCGGACCGCGAGCACCGCGAGGTGATCGGGTCCTACGACGAGCTGGCGCAGCGCTGGGGGAAGGCGCTGCCCGCCGATTTCGATCCCCACAAGCCGTATATCGACGCCTACACCTGGCCCTGTCGCGAATGCGCGGGGACGATGCGGCGCGTCAGCGAAGTGATCGACGCCTGGTTCGACTCGGGCTCGATGCCGTACGCGCAGTGGCACTATCCGTTCGAGCATCACGCCGACTTCAAGGCGCACTTCCCGGCCGACTACATCTGCGAAGGCGTGGACCAGACACGCGGCTGGTTCTATTCGCTGCTCGCGATCGGCGTGACGGCGTTCGACGCACCGGTCTACAAGCACGTCATCGTGAACGAGCACGTGCTCGACGTGCACGGCCAGAAGATGTCCAAGAGCCGCGGCAACGTCGTCGATCCGTGGAAAGTGATCGGCGAGCACGGCGCCGACGCGGTGCGGCTCTACCTGCTCGGCCAAAGTCAGGTCTGGCTGCCCAAGCGCTTCGACGAGCGGCAGATCCCGGAGGTCTCGGGGGGATTCCTGAACACGCTGCGGTCGACCTACGACTTCTTCCGCCGCTACGCACAGGACTGGAGTCCGCCCGCCGAGGAGGAGGCCACGCCGCCGCCGCAACGCCCGGCGGCGGACCGCTGGCTGCTCGCGCGCCTCGATGAGGTCGTCACGGCGGTCCGGCACGCGTGGTCCTCCTACGACGCCACCGCCGGCGTTCGCGCGATCATGGATTTCGTGGGCGAGGACCTGTCGCGCTGGTACATCCGGCGCAACCGGCCCCGTTTCTGGGCACCCGACCGGGCGACCGATCCCGTGGCGCTCGAAACGCTGCACGAGGCGCTCGTGGCCGCCCTCCGGCTGCTCGCCCCGGCGGCCCCCTTTATTGCCGACTGGGTGCATCGGGCCATGACGGGGACGTCCGTTCACCTCGCCCCGTTCCCCGCCGACCGCGGGCACCGGGAGCCGGAGCTCCTGTCCGCCATGAACACCGTGCGGCGGCTGGCCTCGCTGGCCCGGGCGGCACGGGAATCTCGTAACCTGAGGGTGCGGCAACCGCTGGCCCGGATGCAACTGGCCGTTCCCGCCGCCGCCCAGGGCCCGGCCTTGTCAGACCTGTTAGATATTCTGGCTGCCGAAGTCAACGTGAAAGCCGTGCAAGTCGTCGCTTCGGATCATGATCTGGTGCGGCTGCGCGGGAAGGCGAACTTTCGGACCCTTGGCAAACGGTACGGCAAGGATACGCCGCGCGCCGCCGCCGCCGTCGCGGAGCTGGGCGCGGCCGATCTGCAAACACTGGAGCAGGGCAGTGCCGTGCGGTGCGGCGAATGGGAGTTCCGGCCGGAAGATGTGACCGTCACGCGTGAAGTCGCGAGTGAGTGGCTGGTGCAGGCCGACGGCCCGTACGTCGTCGCGCTGGATCCGGAGTTGAGCGACGACCTGGTGCAGGAAGGATTGGCACGCGAGGTGGTGAATCGCGTGCAGCGCCTCCGCAAGGAGGCGGGATACGAATACACGACGCGCATCGAGTTGAGTGTCACCGGCGCCGCAGAGGTGGTTGCCGCGACCCGCGCGTTTCAAGGATTTGTCGAAGGCGAAACGCTGGCCCGCCGGATGCTGCTCGGCGAAGGCGCCGAGCTCGACGAACCCGACTTGCAGCGTGATGTGGACATCGAAGGGCGCCGGGTCACGATCGGACTGCGGCGTCACGACGGACGAAAGGGCGGAACCCGATAATGCCGACGAAATCGACCAAGGTGAAAGTAAAGGCCAAGAACAGTGGCAGGAGTAATGGCCTGAACAAGAAGCAGCTGACCCACCTCGAGAAGCGATTGCTCGAAGAGCGGGCGCGCGTGATCAAGGAGCTGGGCCACTACGGCGAGTCGTTCAACTCGAGCCTGCAGGCTTCGGACGGCGACCTCTCCAGCTATTCGTTCCACATGGCCGATCAGGGCACCGACGCGATGGAGCGCGAGAAGCAGTTCTTGTTCGCGTCGCAGGAAGGGCGCTACCTGTGGCACGTGAACGAGGCGCTGCGCCGGCTGTACAGCGCGCCCGAGCGCTTCGGGCGCTGCGAGCAGTGCGGCGATGCGATCGGCTTCGACCGTCTCGATGCGCTCCCGCACGCCCGCCTGTGCATCAAGTGCAAGGCCAAAGAGGAAGATGGTAAGCGCCGCTGAGCGCCGGCTCTTCTGGGGCACGGCGGTCGCGGTCGTCGTCGCCGACTTCGCCACCAAGCTGATCGCGGAATCATTCCTCGCGCGGCGGCTGCCGCTCGCGGTGCTGGGCGACTTCGTGCAGCTGCGTCTGGTCTACAATGAGGGCGCGGCGTTCGGGCTGCACGTCGGCGACAACTCCCGCTGGATCTTCCTCGGCCTCGCCATCATCGCGCTGTTCGTGCTCGCGTCGCTGGTGCGCGGCACGCGGCCGGGCGACCGCTTTCGCCTGCTCGCGCTGGCGCTCGTGTGCGGCGGCGCCGTCGGCAATCTGATCGACCGGATCCGCAGCGCGCAGGGCGTCGTCGATTTCGTCGACGTCGGCATCGGCGCCTGGCGCTGGCCCACCTTCAACATCGCCGACTCCGCGATCACGATCGGGGCGATCGCACTCGGACTCTCGCTGTGGCAGGAAGGCCGCGCGCAGCAACGGGCGAAGGAGGCGCGGGCGGCCGAGCCTTGAACATCGCGTTTTGTGTTGTCGCAGTCAGTACCGAACGTCTCGACAAATTCCTCGCCGACCAGCTCGCGCTGTCCCGAACCCAAGCCGGACGCCTCATCGCCGACAAGCGGGTACGCGCTCGTGGGAAAGCGCTGCGGGCGTCGGCCGTCCTCGCGCGCGGGCTTGAAGTCACCGTCGAGCTGCCTCCCGACGCGCCGCCGCCCCGCACCTACACACCCGCCCACGCCGACCTGCGCTTCGTCTACGAGGACGAGCATCTCGCCGTGCTCGACAAGCCGGCGGGCCTGGTCGTCCACCCGGGCCCCGGTCACTGGAACGACACATTGGTCAACGTGCTGGTGGGGCGGGGCACCGAGCTGTCGGGCGGCGCGTCCGCGGAAGCGGGCCGTCCCGGGATCGTGCACCGGCTGGATCGTGATACCTCGGGGCTGCTCGTCGTCGCCAAGAGCGATCTGGCGCACCGCCGTCTCGCCGGCGCGATCGAGCGGCGCCAGGTGCAGCGCGTCTACGCGGCACTCGTGTGGGGCCATCTCCGCAAGAGTTCCGTCGACATCGAGGCGCCCATCGCCCGCCATCCCAGGGAGCGCAAACGCATGACCGTCGCTGACGGTGGCCGCCATGCGGTGACGCACGCCGCCGTCGTCGCGCGCTTCGCCCATGCCGACCTGTTGCGCGTGCGGTTGGGCACCGGCCGGACCCACCAGATTCGCGTGCACCTCGCGCACATCGGTTGTCCGGTCGTCGGCGACCGCGAGTACACGTTCGGTGGCAGCCGGCGCGTGACGCCGTCGGCGCGGAACGAAGCCGAACGGCTCGAGGCGCTGGCGCCGCGCCAGCTGCTGCACGCCGCTGCGCTGTCGTTCGCGCATCCCGTGACCGGTGTGCCGCTCGCGCTGCGCTCGGAATGGCCCGACGATTTGCGTCCCGCGCTGGCGGAAGCGGCCGCCGATGCGAATTTGCTTGCCGAGCGCAACCCCTTGCAGTATCTTGGCTTCTTCGCATCCGATGAATGAAGAAAGTCTCGGCCCCGGACCCGGCCCCGGCGACGGCCCCGCCCCCCCCGCCCCCGCCGCACCGCCCGGCCGACTGCTCGTGTTCCGTGTGGGACCGCTGGCGTGCGCGGCCGAGGTGGATCAGGTGCGGGAGATACTCCCGCGGCTTCCAACGACGCGTATCCCGGGCGCGCCCCCGGTCGTGGCGGGGCTTGTGAATGTCCGCGGCACACTGGTGACGGTCGTGGAAGGGTGGCGTGCGCTGGGGCAGGCCCCGCCCTCCCCTCCGCCCGGTCCAGCCGCAGGTTCCCCGCCATCGACGCCCGAAGCCGCTGCTGGGTCGACGATTATCCTCGAGCTGGGAAAGGGTGACGCGGACAACGGTGGCAAGAAGCTGATCGGCTTTATCGTTGACGAGGTGGTGGACATGTTGGCGGGGACCGACACGACGTTGGAGGACCGCCAGAGTCTCCCGGGGATCGATCCCGTCCTGGTCCGCGCGGTGGGGCGGCGCAATGGTGAGCTGTTCATCGTATTGGACGTGCCGGCGCTGTTGGGCCCGGTTCTGACCACGTAAGGAGCGAGCAGTGAGCCACACGGTTCTTGTCTGTGACGACGCCATCTTCATGCGCACGATGATCACCGATATCCTGGCCCAGGCCGGATTCGAGGTCGTCGGCGAGGCGGAAACGGGTAGCCAGGCCGTCGAGAAGTACCGGCAGCTGAAACCGGATCTCGTCACGATGGACATCGTGATGCCCGACATGGGGGGCATCGATGCCGTCCGCGAAATCGTCAAGCAGGATCCCGACGCCAAGATCCTGATGTGCAGCGCCATGGGGCAGCAGGCGCTGGTCGTCGAGGCGATCCAGGCGGGCGCCAAGGACTTCGTCGTCAAACCCTTCCAGCCTTCCCGCGTTCTCGAAGCCGTCCAGCGCGTTCTGGGATAGCGATGGACCTGTCGCAGTACGCCGAGCTGTTCCTGGCCGAGAGCCGCGAGCACTTGAGCGCCTGCAATCAGTTGTTGCTCGAGTGGGAGCGTCATCCCGCCTCGCCGGAGCCGGTCGGCGGCATTTTCCGCGCGGTCCATACCATCAAGGGCATGGCGGCGACGATGGGCTACGGCCGCGTGGCCGATCTCGCCCATCGCATGGAGAATCTGCTCGACCATTTGCGTCGCGGCGGCAAGTCGCCGGGTGAGGACACGCTCCAGCTCCTGTTCCGCGCCACCGACGCGCTCGAGAAAGCGGTCGGTCTCGCGGTCGCGGGGCGGGAACGGGAACTGGATGTCGCCGCGATCCTCGCGGATCTCGACCGCGCTGGGGCCAGGGAGCCAACCGCAGCAACCGCCGCCGCTTCTTCGCCCGCCGCCGTCGCTTCTCTCGCCGCCCCGTCGGGCTCTGGGCGTTTGGTGAGTGTGACGATCCGTCCCGAAGCGCCCCTCAAGGGCGGCCGCGCTACGTTGATCGTCCGCAAAGTGCAAAGCCTCGGCGTCATGCAGCGGATGCAGCCGGCGGCCGCGGCATTCGAGTCTGACGACTTCGACGGCCATTTCGCGTTCGAGCTCGATAGCGCCGCCGACGCGCGGGACATCGAGGCGGCGATCCGTTCGGTGGGAGACGTCGAGCGCGTGACGGTGAGTGACGAGGAGGAGCACGTCACGCCCGCCGAGAGCGTCGCCGCCGGGGGCGGTGGATCCGGTGGCGTGTCGGGGGGGGCGGGGGGAGGGCGCAGCAGGCACATCCGCGTCGATCTGCGGCGGCTCGACACGCTCATGGACCTGATCGGCGAGCTGGTGACCGAGCGGGGCCGCTTGAACGAGCTGGCCGCCCGCTGGGTCGGCCAGGATCCGGTGATCGACGAGGTCGCGATTCAGATCTCGCGCCTCTCCGCCGATCTCCAGAACGAGATCATTCAGGCGCGCATGACGCCGGTGTGGCAGGTGTTCGACCGTTTTCCACGGCTGGTGCGCGACGTCGCGCGGCAGCTGGGGAAGCAGGTGGCGTTCCGCGTCGAAGGCAAAGAGATCGAGCTCGACCGGGAGATTCTCGACGAGCTGGGCGATCCGCTCGTGCACCTGCTGCGGAACGCCGTAGACCATGGCATCGAGCCGCCGGCCGAGCGCACGCGCGCCAAGAAAAACGCGGAAGGCGAGATCGTCCTCACGGCGGTGCGCGAGCGTTCCAGCGTCGCGATCAGCATCGCGGACGACGGCCGCGGCATCGACCGCAGCCGCATTCTCGCCAAGGCGAAGCGCGACGGCATCGTCGGGCCGCATGTCGAGTTGCTCTCGGACGATCAGCTGCTGCGCGTCCTGGCCCGGCCCGGTTTCTCGACGGCCGAAGCGGTGACCGCCCTGTCGGGGCGCGGCGTCGGGATCGACGTCGCGATGACGCGTATCCGCGCGCTCGGCGGCTCGATCGAGATCCGCACCGAGCCGGGGAAGGGGACGACGTTCGTGTTGCGGCTCCCGGTGACGCTGGCGATCGTCCGTGCGCTGATCGCGGCCGTCGGGTTGGAGCGCTACGCGCTGCCGCTGACCTATGTGGCCGAGACCGTCGAGCTGGGCACGACGCCGATGACCAAGATGGAAGGGCGCGAGGCGATGGTGCTGCGCGATCGCGTCGTGCCACTCGTGGACCTGCGTGAGCTGCTCGGGACGAACGGCGGCTCGCCGCCGCCGCCCCCGCGCCGCCCTGTGATCGTGCTCGAGATGGGGGAACGGCGGGCGGGGATCGTCGTGGACGGGATGCTGAGCCAGCAGGAAATCGTCGTGAAGGGGTTCGATGCGCCGCAGGGCACGCTGCCGGTGTTCAGTGGCGCCACGATCATGGGCGATGGGGTGCCGGCGCTGATTCTCGATGCCGCCGGACTCGTGTAGAGAGGAGCGAGGTGATGGAAGACGTCCGTGATCTCAAAGCGCTGCAGCTCGATGCGCTGAAAGAGGTCGCCAATATCGGCGCGGGCCACGCGGCGACGGCGCTGTCGCAGCTGACCCACCGTCGCATCATGATCTCGGTGCCCGAGATCAACATCGCGCGGCTCGAGGAAGTGCCCGGGCTGATCGGCGATCCGCAGGAGGTCGTCGCCGCGGTGCTGATGCACATGCTCGGCGACCTGACGGGGCGGACGCTGCTGCTCTTTCCTGAGCCGGTCGGCCGGCAGCTGTGCGACATGCTGCTCAAGCGCCCCCTCGGCACGACCCAAACGTTCGAGACGATCGAGCAGTCGTGCCTCAAGGAGGCGGGGAACATCCTCTCGGGCGCGTACATGAACGCCCTGTCGGAGTTCATGGGGATGCTGCTGTTGCCGTCGGTGCCCAGCCTCGTGGTGGACCTCTCGGCCGCCGTCCTCACGACGACGTATCTGAACTTCGGGCACGACCGAGACTTCGTGTTTTGCGTCGAGACGGAGTTCAACATCGATGCCCAGGACGGGCTGCGCGGCCATTTCCTGCTCCTGCCCGATTTGGCGTCTCTCAAAGCGATCTTCGACGCCATCCGCCTCACCTAACCCGTGACTGTCCCGGCGGTCTCAGAGCGCGATCTCGCCGTTCTTCGCTCTTTCGCCCGCCGGATCGATCCGTCGGACGCCGGGGCGCACAACAATCTCGGCGTCCTGTATTACCAGAAGGGCCTCGTCCCCGAGGCCATCGAGCAGTTCACGCGGGCGTTGGAGCTCGACCCGCGCATGCAGGTCGCGCAGCGCAATCTCGAAATCGCGTATCACAACACCGGCTACTACGACCGGCGCGTCAACGAGCTCCAGGAGCGGCTGCGCCAGGCGCCCGACGAGCGCGAGCCTCGCTGGGAGCTGGGCCGCACGTACGCGATTCTCGGGGCGTACGAAGAAGCGGTCGCCGAATTCGAAGCGCTGCTGGCGCACAAGTCGAAGGACGTGGCGGCGATCATTCAGCTCGGGCTCGCCGAGAAATCGCGCGGCCGGCTGGAAGTCGCGACCGAATGGTTTCTGCGGGCGGTCGAGGAAGAGCCCGATTCGTCCGTCGTCCACTTCTATCTCGGCGAGGTCTACTACAATCGTGGCTTGAACGAGCCGGCGCTCACCGCGCTGGAGCGCGCGGTGTCGCTCAATCCCGATAACGCGAACGCCCATTACCTGATGGCGTTCGTGCTGGGCGACATGGGGCGGCATCAGGACGCGCGCGCCGCGTCGAAGCGCGCGATTCAGCTCAATCCGCCGCTGGCGCGCGCGCAGACGAATCTCTCACTGGAACGCTACCGCGCCGAGCGGCGGTCGGCCGAGCAGCGGTTGCGCGAGCAGCCCGTGCCGGAGGTGGCCGAGGGCAGCGAGCTGGCGCACTTCAACCTGGGGCTCGCGTTCCGCCAGAAGGGCTATTACGCGGAGGCGTTGCGCGAGTATCGGCTCGCGATCCAGCGCGGCGAGGATCGCCGGCTGGTGCGCCAGGCGATGGCGGAGGTCTACCTCCTCAAGCGTGACTTCACGGACGCGCTCGAGCTGTACGAGTCGCTCATCCACGACGTCCCGGACTCCCCCAAGCTGTGGAACGAGCGCGGCGTCGTCTTGCATCAGGCGGGCCGCACCGCCGAGGCGTTGACGTCCTACCGGCAGGCGACGGAGGTCGATCCGCGCTACGCGCTGGCCTGGAACAACGTGGGCGTGGTGCTCGCGCACCAGGGCGACACCGAGGCGGCGATCGAGGCTTTTCGCAAGGCGTTACAGCTCAGCTCCGTTTTCGTGGGGGCGCGGCTCAATCTGGCATTGCTGCTGACCCATCTGCGCCGCTTCCAGCTCGCCCTCGAAGCCTATCGTCAGGTGCTCGCCGACCAGCCGGCCTCGGCGCCCGCCTGGAACGGCGTCGGGCTGGTGCTGGTGGAGCTGAAGCGGTTCACCGATGCGCGCAACGCCTTCGTCCGGGCGGTCGAGGCCGATCCGCACAACGCCGGCGCGCACTACAACCTGAGCTTCACGCTCTCGAATCTCGGGGATTACGACGGCGCGTTACGCGCCACCAAGCGCGCCCTCGAGCTCGATCCCTACTACGTCTCGCAGAAGTTCGCGCTCGCGATCGACCTGCAGTACGAAACGGTGTCGATCGGCGTCGTGCCGGAGATCTCGGCCGACGTCACCGCCGAGAACCTCGGCGGCGAGTTTGCATTCGACCAGCGGCTGCTCGACAACATTTTCCAGGAGCTGGAGCCGGCGGCGATTGCCGCGCAGCCGGCGCCTGCGGGGCTCGCCAAGAAGGCCGACGATCCCCTCGCGCTGGCGCGCGACTACGTGAGCAAGGGGATGATGGACCTCGCGGTCGCCGAAGCGATGCGCGCCGTGCAGCGCGGCGCCGACCGCGGCCAGGCCGCCACGCTGCTGGGCGACATCTACGCGCGGCGCGGGCTGCACGGCGAGGCGCTCGAGCGCTATCGCGAAGCGCGCACGCTGGACACGGCGAATGCCGGCGCGGCGTTGGGCGAAGTCAAGAGCCTGCTCGCGGTGCATCGCTCGGCCGAGGCCCTGCCGTTGGCCGAAGAGCTCGTCGCCAAGGCTCCGGAAGACGTGGAGGTGCTGGTCGCGGCCGCCAAGGCGCGCGCCGCCACGGGCGATGCGGCGGGCGCGCTGACCGCGCTGCGGCAGGCGCAGACTCGCGCGCCGGACCGCGCCGATCTCCACAAGCTCCAGGGCGACATCGCCCTCAAGGTCGGGGACCGTCAGGGCGCGCGGGCGGCGTACCGGTCCGCGCTCGACCTCGACGAGGGCTTCGTCCAGGTTTGGCTCGACCTCGGGCGGCTGCACGAGCAGGACGAAGCCTGGCTCGACGCGCAGCACGCGTACGAAGCGGCGCTCGACGCCCTCCCCACGTTCCACGAGGCGGCACTGGCGCTCGCCGATCTGCTGCGCCGCTCGGGCAGCGCGCGCGCGGCCGTGGTGCGGCTGGCCGACATGCTGGAGCAGGATCCCTACGACATGGATGCGCTCCTGCTGCTCGGACGGGCGCTGCTCGACGACAAGCGCAACGAAGAGGCGCTCGAGGCGTTCCGGCGGGCCCTCAAATTCGATATCGAGCATACCGGCGCGCTGTTCTACCTCGGCGCGACGCTCGCGCGGCTGCAGCGCTATGGCGAGGCGGTCGACGCGTGGGAGCGCGTGACGCGCATCGATCCGGGCGGGCCGTTCGCGCAGCGCGCACGCCTGCATGCGCGCACCGCGGTCGACCTGCAACACATCTTCTCCACCTCGGACGCGGCGTAACGCATGGCGATCGAAGGACCGCTCCGCGAGCTCGGGATCCACGACGTCTTCCAGCTGCTCGACCTGAGCCGGAAGACGGGGGCGCTCCGCGTCACCTCGGAGCTGCGCCACAACGAGGGGAAGATCTACTTCGACAACGGCGTCGTCGTGTCGGCGGAGATCCGCAGCAATCCCCATCCGCTCGGCGCTTTGCTGCTGCGCACCGGCAAGATCACGGAAGCCGATCTCGAGCGCGCGCGCGACATGCAGACGCGGCAGGGGGACAAGCGCCGGCTCGGCGAGATCCTCGTATCGCTCGGCGTGATCACGCAGCGCGAGGTCGAGCGCCAGATCCACTTCCAGATCGAGGAAGTCGTCTTCGAGGTGATGAGCTGGAACGAAGGCTACTTCTCGTTCGCCGAAGAGGCCGAGAGCAAAGTCCCCACCGAAGTGACGGTCCGCATTCCCGTCGAGGCGCTGCTCATGGAGGGGGCGCGGCGCATCGACGAGTGGTCGCGCATCGAGAACCGCATTCCCCACGTCGGCATCGTGCCGTCGCTCGCGCCGCCGCCCCAAGGCGGGGGCGGCGAGCTCGACCTCCTGCCGCCGGAATGGGAAGTGCTCGCGCTGATCGACGGCCAGCGCTCCATCCGGGGGTTGGCGACGGAGCTGGGACGCTCGGACTTCGAGGTCGCCAAAACGCTGTTCGGTCTCGAAAGTGCCGGCGTCATCGTGCTCATGGACCCCGGGACGTCGCCGCGTGGCCATCCCAGCGGCTCGGCCGACCTGCCCGAGCTCGTGGCGAAGGCCGAGCGCGCGCTGCAGGCGAAGGATCTGGACGCCGCGCGCGCCGCGGCCGAGCAAGCCGGCAGCATGCAGCCGCACGATGCGATCATCCATCTCCTCCTCGGCCGGATTCATCTGGCGCAGGGGCACGGCTCGGCCGCGGCCGAAGAGCTGCGGCGCGCGCTGCGGCTCGATCCGCAGCTCGCCGCCGCCCACCGCCAGCTGGGTTTCGCGCTCGTGTCGATGGGCCGCTTTGCCGAGGCGGTCGTCAGCTGGGACGAGTGGGAGCGAGTGGCCCGCAGCCCCGATGAAGAGGCGCAACGCTCCGAGGTGAAGCGCGCGCGCGACGCGGCCCGGGTGTTCAGCCATGGCTGACGACATTCGCGCGCTCTCCGCCCAGCTCGCCCAGGATCCGCAGAGCCTCGTGTTCCTGCGGCTCGGCGAAGCATTGCGCCACAAGGGCCAGCTCGATGCCGCGCTGCGCGTCGCCATGAATGGGCTCGAGCGGCATCCGCATCTCGCCGATGCCCACGACTTGTATGCGCGGATCCTCACGGACAAGCACGACTACGAGCGCGCGTTCGACGAATGGGACATGGCGGTGCGGATCGCGCCCAATCATACCGGTGCGCTGAAGGGACTCGCCTTCCTCTATTTCAAGGTCGGTGACCTGGCGCAAGCGGAAGCGCACCTCGAGAGCGCGCGGAAAGTGGAGCCGGACGATCCGAGTATCGACCAGGCGATCGCCATGATGCGGAAAGGCGTGAGTCCCCCGGCACCGCAACATAGCGCCGCCCCTTCGCCACCCGCCGCCGCCGCTGCATCCGCCGCCCCGACCGCCGCCGCGCCGCTCGACGAAGCCCGCGTGTTCGCGGGTCTCGAGGGGGCCAACGAGGGCCTGCTGCTCATCGACGGCGCCGGCCGCGTCCTCGGTGGGGCGTTGCGAAATCGATCGGGGTCCGATGTCACGGATGCCGTCGCCGCGTACCTCGCCGGCGTGTCTCAGGAAGCGGCCCGCACGGCGAAGCTGCTGGGGCTGGGCGCCTGGAACGGCCTGTCGGCGGAAGGGCAGCACGGCAACGTACATCTCGCGCATCCCACCCCCGAAGCGCTGCTGCTCGTGGTCCGGGAGCGGGGGATGCCGCTGGGCCGGCTGGCGATTCTCGCGCAGCGCGCGACCAACATGGCGCGTCGCTGGTTGGAGAAGACGTGAGCACCGCGCTCGATCTGATCACGCGCGTGCGCGGCGTGCGCGGCGCGATGCTCGTCTCGGCGGACGACGGGATCGTCGTCGCCGAGCAGCTCATGGAAGGGATCAAAGGCGGCGCTGTCGCCGCATTGGCCGCGAGCCTGGCGGGCCGGTTGCGGCGCGCGATGGAAGCGGCAGGCACCGGCACGAGCGTCTTCTGGCATCTGCAGGCGGAGCAGGGCGCGCTCCTGGTGGTGCCGGGAGGAAATGCCGCGGGCGGAATTCTGGTCGTCGCCGTCGCCGAGCCGGACGTGAACATCGGCCTGGTGCGCCTCGAGCTGCTGCGCGCGGCGGAGTCGGTCGTATGAGCCCGCAGACGCGCGCCGTCGAGAGCTGGACGCTGAAACCGCTCACCGACTTCGTGCGCGAATCCTCCGTGCGTCTCGTACTGGTCCTGACCCCTTCAGGACAGGTGCTGGCGCAGTCCGGGTTCTCGCGCGCCGTCGACGTGATGTCCGCGGCAGCGCTCGCCGCCGCGATCGTCGCCACCACGGGAGAGCTGGCGCGGCAGCTGCGGCAGCCGCCCTTTGCGGCGCTCAGTCATCAGGGCCCCAAAAACGGATTCTTCCTGGCCACGTTCATGGCCGACCGCGGGACGCTGGCGGTGCTCGCCGTCTACGATCTCGATGTTTCATCGCTTGGCCTGGTGCAGTTATTCTATGAGCAACTTGCGGCGGACTTGAAGACGGCGAGCCCGAAGGGCGCAGTCCCGAAGCAGGTGCTGGCCGCGGACTTCGAGCGCGAGCTGACGGACAGCCTCAACACGCTGTTTGGGAGATAGCCCGTGTCCCTGGTCAACTTCACGAGCCGCGAGATCACGTGCAAAATCGTCTACTACGGGCCGGGACGGTCCGGAAAGACGACGAATCTCCATTACGTGTATGGGCGCGTGCCCGAGACGCGGCGCGGCCGCATGGTCTCGCTCGCCACGCAGACCGACCGCACCCTGTTCTTCGACTTCCTGCCGATCGATCTGGGGCAAATCTCCGGCTTTTCGACCCGCTTCCAGCTCTACACGGTGCCCGGCCAGGTCTACTACAACGCCACCCGGCGGCTCGTACTCCAGGGCGCGGATGGCGTCGTGTTCGTCGGCGACAGCCAGGCGCGGCAGCTGGATGAAAACATCGAAAGCCTGCAGAACCTGCAGAGCAATCTCCTGGAGCACGGCGTCGATGTGCGCACCATGCCCCTGGTGATGCAGTACAACAAACAGGATCTGCCGCGGGAGCTGATCCTCACGCAGGCCGAGCTGGACGACGCGCTCAACTTCCGCAGCGTGCCGAGTTTTGCGGCCGACGCGCTGCACGGCCGAGGCGTGTTCGAGACGCTGAAGGCGATTTCGGAGCTGGTCCTGAAGAAACTGGCGGCCGGGAGCCCGGCATGACCAGCACGCTCAACCCCCGCTTCACCTTCGACACGTTCGTCGTGGGCGCGGCTAACCGTCTGGCCGTCACCGCCGGGCGGACCGTGGCCGAGAATCCCGGCTCGGCCTACAACCCGCTCTTCATTTATAGTGGCTCCGGACTGGGCAAGACCCACCTGCTCATGGCCGTCGGTCACGCGGCCAAGGCGCTCGCGACCCAGCTCAACATCGAGTACCTCACGCTCGACGAGTACGTGGAGGCGTTCCACGCCGCCATTGCCGCCGGTCAGGGCGATGCGTTCCGGCGTCGCTTCCAGAACGTGGACGTGCTGCTGGTCGACGACGTCCAGTTCCTGACGAATCGCAAGGAGATGCAGGCCGAGTTGCTGCGCCTGACGGAGGCGTTGCAGCAGGCGGGGCATCAGATCGTGCTCGCGAGCGACCGGCCGCCGGCGGAGATCGCGGACCTGGACGAGCGGCTGATCTCCCGCTTCTCGGGCGGGCTGGTCGTGGACATGGGGGTTCCCGATTACGAGACGCGCGTCGCGATTCTGCGGCGCAAGGCGGACGAGCGCGGGACGTCGTTCCAGCCCGGCGTGCTCGAGACGGTCGCGAAGATCGACTTCCCCAACGTGCGCGAGCTCATGGGGGCGCTGAATCGCCTCATCGCCTTCCAGGCCGTGAATGACATGCCGATGAATGAAGAAGCCGCGCGAAAAGTGCTCGGGATTCCGGGGAGGGGGGACGAGGGACGAGGGAAGGGTGCACCCGCAGCCTCGCCACCCGCAGCGCCGAGCGGCGATGAGTTCTCGCAGTTCCTCAGCGACGTGACAGTCACCGTCGGCAAGGCGGTCGAGGCGTGGCGCGCGCGCGTGGCGGAGGCGGTGATCCGGTGGGAGGGGGAAGGCTACCGCACCGGCAGGCTCGAGAAGCTGCTCGACCAGGAAACGCCGGCCGCTGTCGACGAAGCGATCGCCGCCTACGTGCAGGACGTGGAGCGGCTCAAGACGCTCGAGGCGGAAGTCGCGGTGCTCGATCCGCAAGCGGCGGGCGAAAGGGTATTTCGCGATCCCGATCGCATGGACGAAGCCGAAGCTGCCGCGGCGAAGGTGCGCGACGGCGCGGCGCCGCCGCCCGCGCCCTCCGCCGCCTTCCCGCTCGAGACCTACATCGGGGGGTCGTCCAACGAGGTCGCGCTCAGCGCCGCCCGCGACGCGATCGCCAAACCGGGAAAGAAGTACAACCCGATCGTCATTGTCGGCCCGAGCGGCCTCGGCAAGACGCACCTGCTCAACGCCATCGGCCTCGAGCTCGCCCGGAAGAAAAAGGCGATCGTCGCCTGCCTCTCCACGCAGCAATTCGTCGACGAGTTGATCGCCGCGATCGACGGCAATCGCGTCGACTGGTGGCGCGCCCGTTATCGCCGCGCCACGGCGCTGCTGCTCGACGACATCCAGCTCCTGGCCGGCAAGGATCGGACACAGGAAGAGCTGTTCAATCTTTTTAACCAATGCATCGACGCGGACCACCAGCTCGTGTTCACCGCGCCCGCCCACCCCAACCGGCTCGAGGGCCTGGAAGAGCGCATCGTCTCCCGGCTCGAGGGGGGGCTCGTCGTCGAGATTGGCGAGCCCGACAAGGATGTGCGGCGCGGCGTGCTGGAGCGGCTGCTCACGAATCAGCGCGTGGCGGTGGAGCCTGCGCTGCTCGATTATCTGGTGGACCGGCCCGCCGATTCGGTACGCAGCCTGACGGGGATGGTGCAGCGGGTGGTGGAAGCGGCGGCGGCGCAGGACGCGCCCGTGACCGCCGGTCTCGCGCGCGACGTGCTGGAGGGCGCCCCGCCGCCCGGAATCCGGCGCACGACCGGGCTGCGCACCAGCGGCATCGTCGTCTCGAGCGCCGGCGGCGTGCGCAGCCGCGAAAAGATGGTGTGGGACTGGCCGGCGTCCGCTGACCGGGTAATCGAGGATCTCCGCTAATGGCGATCAAAGGCTCGCTCAAGGAAGCGTCGCTTCCCGATGTGCTGCAGCTGCTCGCGTTGGGCCAGAAGACGGGCTGCCTGTCGATCGCCGACCGTTCCAACTTCGGCTACATCTACTTCGACAAGGGCCGCATCGCCTACGCGTCGATCGTCAACCGCCGCGACCGCCTGGGCGACATCCTCGTCAAGCACGAGAAGATCACGCAGGAGCAGCTCGACGCCGCGATCCACCGGCAGTCCAAAGAGCGCGACAAGAAGCTCGGCGAGATCCTCGTGCTGCAGAGCGTGCTGACGCAGCAGGAGCTCGAGCGCTACATGCGCATGCAGATCGAGGAGTCGGTCTACTACCTGTTCACGTGGACGCAGGGGACGTTCAACTTCGAGGGCGACGTCCGGCCGGAGCAGCAGGACTTCCTGGTCTCGATCAACCCCGAGTCGCTGCTGCTCGAGGGCGCGCGCCGCGTGGACGAGTGGGGCCTGATCGAAAAAAAGATCCCGTCGTTCGATCTCATCTTCGTCGTCGATCGCGACCGCCTCGCCATCAGCGATGCGAAGCTCACCGAGGTGCAGGAGCGGCTGCTGCCGCTGCTCGACGGCTCGCGCGACGTCAACCAGGTGATCGAAGACTCTGGGATGGGCGAGTTCGAGGTGGGCAAGGCGCTGTACGGGCTCGTGACGGCGGGCTTCCTGCATCGTGCGGGGCGCACCGCCAGTGCCGAAGACGTGAAGATGACCGACGCGCGCGTCGAGGAGCACCGCAATCTCGGCATCGCCTTCTACAAGACGGGCATGCTCGACGAGGCCGCGCGCGAGTTCCGCCGGGTTGCGGAGCTGCGGGGCAGCGACGCCAACGCGCACTTCTTCATCGGGCTCGTCGCGCTGAAGCAGGCGCGGTGGCGCGAGGCGATGGAGGCGCTGCGCCTCGCGGCCGAGAAGGGCGGCTCGCGGCCCGCCGTGCTGCACAATCTGGGGTTGGCGTACGAGCAGCTCGGCCGGCTGGAGGATGCGGAGGCCGCGTATTCGGAGGCGGCGACGCGCGCGCGCACCGACCCGCGCGTGTACGTGGCGTGGGGCGTCGTGGCCCTGAAGCAGGGCGACCTGGCGAGCGCGGCGGGCCGGCTCGACCGGGCGAAAGAGCTCTTTGCCGGGAAGATTCCGCCGATCTGGTTCTGGGCGCGCTCCCTCGCCGCCGCCGCCGCCGGGGATTTCGAGACCGCGGAGCAGGTGGCCGTGCAGGCCGTCGCGGCCCATGCGCGTCATCGAGCTGTCCCCGGAGCTGGGCGACGACGTGTACTTCAAGCTCGGCAACATCGCCTACAAGCGGAACGACCGGGAGCAGGCCAGCACGCTGTGGCATCGCGCCCTCGAGCTGAATCCGAAGCACGAACTCGTGAAAGCGAATCTGGACACCCTGAGCACGTTGTCGTGAGCAAAGCTCCTCCGGAGCGAGCGTTCGATGCCTTGACCGAGAAGATCTCGCGTGAGCGGGGAGTGAGCTGCGGATCGTACAAAGACAAGTGCTTGAAGCGCCGCATCGCGGTCCGCATGCGCGCCCGCGGCGTCCACACCTACGAAGACTACGCCACGGTGCTCGATCAGGATGCGCACGAGTATCAGGAGCTGCTCGACGCGCTGACGATCAACGTCACCAAGTTCTTCCGCAACCCCGAAACATGGACGGCGATCCGTCCCTACCTCGAGAGACTGGCACAGCAACGATCGAGCCTGCGGGTCTGGTCGGCCGGATGCTCCTCCGGTGAGGAGCCCTACACGATCGCGGTCCTGCTGGCGGAGATCAGGGCGGGCGGATTCATCGATGCGACCGACGTCGATCGCCTGAGCCTCGAACGGACGCGGCAGGCGAAGTACCCCAACACCGCGTTCAGTGAGATGCGTGCGCGCCCACGATCTGACCCGTCACCCACCCCCGCGCCCACCGTACGATCTCATCGTGTGCCGCAACGTGGTCATCTACTTCGAGCGAGCGGCGCAGGAGCGGCTGTTTCAGGTGTTCGTGGACGCGCTGGCGCCGGGCGGCGTGCTGTTGCTCGGCAAGGTTGAGACGCTGTTCGGCCCCGCGCGGAACAAACTGACGCTCGAGGACCCGCGCGAGCGGATCTACACGAAGCCTCCGCCGTGAAGGAAGTCATCGTCAAAGTCGCCGACTGGGCGGCCGAGCGCGGGGATGGCGTGCTGATCACCCTCGGGCTCGGTTCCTGCGTCGCGATCATGCTGCACGATCCGCAGACGAAAGCCGGCGCGATGGCCCACGTGCTGCTGCCCTCGATCAGCCTGGCGCGCGACATCACCAACCGAGCCAAGTTCCCCGAGACCGCCGTGCCGTTGCTGGTCGAGCGTCTCAAGGGCCTGGGCGCCGACCCGCGGCGCCTGGTCGCCAAGCTCGCCGGCGGTGCCAGCATGTTCAGCCAGCTCGTCACACCCGGCACGATCCAGATGGGCGAGCGCAATGTCCTGGCGGCGCGCAGCGCGCTGCGCGCGGCGCAGATCCCTATCATTCGTGAAGCGGTGGGCGGGGAGCGCGGCCGCAGCGTGCGCTTTCACGTCAAGGACGGCCGCGTGGAAATCCGCTCCGTGGGGGAGCATGCCGACGTCATCTGACGCGCGGCCGAGGGTCGTCGTGGCCGACGACAGCGCCCTGATGCGGCGCGTGCTCGTCGACGTGCTGGGCGGCGGCGACGCCGACAACGGCGAGTTCCGCGTGGTGGCCACGGCGCGCGACGGATTCGACGCCATCCGGAAGATCCACCAGTACAAGCCCGACGTCGTGACGCTCGATCTCGAGATGCCGCAGCTCGATGGCCTGGGGGCGATCGGGTACATCATGTCGGAATCGCCGCTCCCCATCGTCGTCGTCAGCGCGCACGCGGGGCCGGGCACCGCCACCGCGATCCGCGCGCTCGAGCTGGGCGCGGTCGAGATCGTCGCCAAGCCGCCGCCGCCACCCGATGGGTTCGGGCACCCGCGCGCGGCGCTCGCGGCGCTGGCGCCGCAGCTCATCGCCGCGGTGCGGCGCGCGCTCGCCGCGGACGTGTCGCACGTCAAAGTCCTGGCGCGGCCGCCGGCACCCGTCGTGCATCCTCCGGAGCTGGCGCTGCGGGGCCGCGCCGTGCTTGCCGTGGCCGTGGCTGCGTCGACCGGCGGGCCGCGCGCCCTGACCGATCTCGTGCCGCGCCTCCCGACCGGCTACGGTGCGGCCGTGCTCATCGTGCAGCACATGCCGCCGAAGTTCACGCGCAGTCTCGCAGAACGGCTCGACTCGATCAGCCGGTTGCGTGTCGTCGAAGCGGATGACGGCGCACCGATCGTCGCCGATACGGCATATGTAGCCCCGGGCGATTATCATATGCGGGTGCGTTCCGCTCTCGACGGTCCCGTCATCGCGCTCGATCAATCCGCGCCGATCCACGGCGTTCGCCCCGCGGCCGATCCGTTGTTCCGCTCCATCGCCGAGGTGTATGGCGCACGCGGTGTCGGCGTCGTGCTGACGGGGATGGGGCGCGACGGCGCCGACGGCTTGCGCGTTATGCATGACGCAGGCGCTACGGGCGTCGCGCAGGATCGCGAGTCGGCGATCATTGCCGGCATGCCGGTCGCGGCGGTGCAGGCGGGCGGGGTCGATGCCGTCCTGCCGCTCGGCCAGATCGCCGATCGAGTGGCCGCGGAGTTGATGCGAAAGGGATCTCGCTCGTGATTCGACAGGCTAAAGCCTGCGCTCGGCAATGCGTTGTCGAGGACAATGCCTCGCCGAGCCCACCCTTCAGGGTGGGCACACGATGAAAGGCTATCTGTTGGTTCGCGCCGAGGGAAAAGCGTACGGCTTCCCGGTCAATCGGGTGCTGGAGGTCGGCGATGCCACCGAGGTGCTCAGTATTCCGCGCAAGCTCCCGGCGATACGCGGCCTGACGCCGTTGCGCGGCCGGCTCGTCCCCCTGATCCACCTCGGTGCCTTTCTTGCCGGCGCGGAAGCTCCGGCGGCGGCGCCCAGCGGTGCGCGCACCGTTGTGCTGGTCGAGCTCGGCGCCGGTGGCCGGCAGGTAGCGTTCGAGGTGGATGACGCCGATTCCGTCGTCCGCGAGCAGCCGCTGCCCGTTCCCCGCGGGCACACGCTGCCGTGGGCGGCGGGTGTCGCGGAGCAGGAGGGCGGAGGCCTGGTGCCGATCCTCGATCTGGACGCCCTCGGAGACCGCATCGGATGACGACGACCGGGACCACGGGTGACGATGTCCAACTGGTCACCTTCAAGGTCGGGGGCCAGGACTTTGCGTTCAACATTTTTCAGGTGGAGCGCATCCTGCGGTATGAGGCGCCCGCGCCCCTGCCCAAAGCGCCCGAGTTCCTCGAAGGCGTGCTGCAGTATCAGGGTCGCGCCGTCCCGCTCGTCGACCTGCGCAAGCGTCTCGGCACGCCGGCGCCGCTGCGGGAAGACACGCGCACCGTCATCCTCGAATTCGAGGGCGGCAAGATCGGCGTCATCGTCGATGCCGTGACTGAGGTCATGCAGGTGTCGGCACAGGCGGTGACGCCGCCGCCGGGGATCGTGAAGGGGCTGGCCGCGGAATACATCGCGGGCCTGGTCGTGCAAAACGGCCGCACGATCGTCGTGTTGAATACGAACAAGCTGCTGAATTCGAAGGAGAAACTGGCCTTGCAGGAAGTGTCATGACGGAGTCGCCGGTCGCCGCGTTGCGTCGCGAATACGATACCATCGCGCGGCAGCTCGAGGGGGGGGGCCCGCCGGGATACGCCGAGCGCGAAGCTGCCAAGCGCGAGATCATCGCGTTTTTCAAGAAGATCGACGGGATGCTGGGCGAGATGACGCAGCTCAAGGACGACATCCGCCAGCTCGTCGATCGCTATAAGCAGATCGCCGCGGACACGAAACAGGCGGGCGCGCCCGAGTTCACCGGCCAGCGGCCCGTGCTGCACGCCGATCACATCGGCGCGACCACGTTCATCGAAAAAGGCTGGAGCCTCATCTCCCTGGGCGACCATGCCGGCGCGATTCAGGCGCTCACCAAGGCGCTGCAGCTCTCGCCGGGCGAGACGCAGGCCGAGTCGCTGCTCGGCTGGGCGCAGATGCTGCACGAGGATTACGACGACGCGCTCGGCACCTTTCAAAAAGTGCTGATGAAGGAGCCGGCGAACTCGCTGGCCCGCATCAACGTCGGCTACATCTGCCTGAAGAAGCGGAGCACCTGTCGAAGGCGATCCGGCTCGACAACGACAAGAAGGCGACGCTGTACGCGCACTTCTATCTCGGGCTCGTCTACCTGCAGCGCGAGATGTTCGAGGATGCGGAGACGTTCTTCCAGAAGACACTCAAGCTCGGTCCCAACCTGATCGAAGCCTATTACGAGCTGGGTCGCGCGCACTGGTTCGCGGGTGATCAGGCGAAGGCGAAATCCACCTGGGAAGACGGCTTCAAGGCGAACAAGTTCAATCCCTGGGGCAAGCGGTGCCAGGAGATGCTGGACCTCGTCGCCAAGGGCGAGGAGCCGCCGCGAGACTAGTGCTGCTCCTCGTCGCTCTGCTGCTGCAGGCCCCGACGGTGACGGAGGTGGGTCGTGTGACGGCGATCGCGTGGCCGGGTCAGGAGGCGTTGGCGGCGGCGCTCGCGGAGCAGGCCGACCGCGCGACGAACTTTCCCGGCATCGGTGCGTTTCCTGACCGGCCGCTCCGCATCATCCTCGCGCCCGATCGTCACACGTACGACTCGCTGACCCGTGGCCGGCTGCCGCTGTGGAGCGAGGGCGCGGCCTTCCCGGATGCGGGTACGGTGGTTTTGCTGACCGACCAACCGCCCAACCGCCAAACCGCCGCACTCCGTCATGAGCTCGCGCATCTCGCGCTGCGCTGGCAGGTCGGTCGCCGCGTGCCGCTGTGGTTCGAGGAAGGCTATGCGGCGGTCGCGGCACAGGAGTGGGACCGCCTCGACGCGTTGCGGCTCAACTGGCAGCTGGCGCGCGGCGTGCGCATGAATCTCGACGAAGTCGATCGCGCCTTGCGGGGCTCGCGCGGCGACGCCGAGGCGGGATATGCCCTGGCGGCGACGGCCGTGTTGCTGTTGGAGCGGTGGGGTGGCGAGCGGGGGCTCGCGCCGCTGATGGCGAACCTGCCGCAGGCGGAATCGTTCGATGCGGCGTTGCGCGCGACCTACCACATCACCGAGGGCGACTTCGAGCAGCGCTGGCAGCGCGACGTCGCATCGCGCTACGGCTGGCTGTCGTGGCTCGCCGCGATGGGCTTCTTCTGGCTGGCGATCGGCGCCGTGCTGGCGGCGCTGCTGGGTTTGCGCCGCCGCCGCGACCACGCAAAGCGGCAACTGCTTGACGAGCTTGAGATTGAGGAATAGACTCCGTGCCCATGCCCGACCAGACTCTCGCCCGTTCGCGCCTGCGCTTTGGACCGAAGAACTACATGGTTCTCGGTGGAGCGCTCGTGTCGCTCGCACTTGGCTACTGGTTGCTGTCGCAGGGTTCAACGACGCTCGCGCCGGTGCTGCTCGTCCTGGGCTACTGTGTGTTGGTTCCAGTAGGCCTCGCCCTTTAGCACGTCGCTCCCCCAAATGGCCCGGGCGAATAGCTCAGCGGTTCAGAGCGCCTGCCTTACACGCAGGATGTCGGGGGTTCGAATCCCTCTTCGCCCATTGGTGTAGCAGCCTGTAACGGAGGAACGAACAAGGTGAGAGCGCTTCAATTCGCAGTGGCTCTGACGGTGTGTGTTGCGACGACGGCGGCCGCGCAGCTGGCCGCGCCGCAGGCGCCGAGTCAGAGACTTCTCGTGATGCCGTTCGAGGCTTCGGCTGCTGATTCGGCGGGCAGCATCGCGCTGTCGGACGCGGTGCGGGATCGGCTCACCGCGCTGACGAAAAACAAGGTCCTGGTGGTGCCGAAGGCCAAGTTATGCGAGGCGCTCGCGGCCTCGGGATTCCCCTGCAATGGCTTGCTCGACGATCAGCAGGCGCGCCAGCTCGCGCGGTTCCTCCAGGTCCACGCGTACCTCACCGGCAAATACGGGAAGAACGGCAACTCGCTCGCCGCCGAAGTGCATCTGATCGACATCGCGAGCTCCGGCATGTCCGGCAGCTTCACGGTGACGAACGGTAATCCGGGCACGGCCGTGGCGCTGGCCGACTCCATCGCGCAACGCATCGCGATCATCGTGCGCATCAGTGAGCCGATCCGCAATTGCAACGATGAGCGTAAGAAGAGCCAGTTCGCGCGCGCGCGCGCCGAGGCTATGAAAGCGCTGGCGATCGACCGGAATTCCACGAGCGCGCACCTCTGTCTTGCGACGGTCTACGAATCACAGCGCCTGCCCGACAGCATGCTTGTGGAATCGCAGCGGGCGCTGGCGGGCGACAGTCTCAACGGCTCGGCGTGGGAGAACATCTTCCGCTACTACCAGCAGCGTAACGACACGACCAAGATGGTCGACGCGCTGATCCAGCAGCTGCGGGGCGAGCCGCGCAATGTGCAGAAACGCCTCGGTATCGCGCAGCTGCTGCGCCAGATGACGCACTTCGACCAGGCCATCGCGCTGCTGGACGAGGGTCTCAAGGTCGCGCCCGGCGATCCGCAGCTGCTCGACCTGGAGCTCACGATTTGCAATGAGGCGAGCAAGTTCACCTGCTCGGCGCGCGTCTTCTATCAAAAGGCGCAGCACGACACCGCCCTGGGGGCGGACAGCACGTTCCTCAAGCCGGCGATCGGCGCAGCGCAGCAGGCGTCCGACACCGTCGCGCTGGACTTCTTCACCGCGGCGGCCGTCCGACGCTTCCCCAGCAACGCGAGTTTCCACCGCACGCGAGCGGCGGCGTATGAGATGCGCGGCAAGCTGGATTCGGCGATTGTCTCGCTGAACAATGCCTTGAAGCTCGAGCCGAATGACGTCGGCACCAGTCTGCAGATCGCGAAAACCCTGATCGACCGCGCCGTGTGGGACACGAGCGGTGTGAAAGGTCCGGACACCGCCGCGCTGCGCCTACGGCGTGCGGCGTTTGTCCAAAAGGTGGACTCGGCGAAACCCTATCTGCGCCCCGGACTGGCATCCGCCGATTCCACCCAGCGCCTCGCGGGCGCGGTCATGATGCTGACGGCCGGTTCCAAGCTCGCGCAGGCGGGGGCGTACGACGGGGCGTACCCGTGGCTCGACACGCTGCTGCAAGTGATCGCACCGAAGAATGCGGCCGATACGCTCGGTCCGAAGCACCAGGTGCGCATCAACGCCAGCTTCTGGTATGGCCTGTCGTCGGTATTGACGTTGAACCGCCCCTATCAGGAAATGACCAAACTGAAGGGCGGCGCGCGGTGCCCTGGGGCGCGCGACGTCTTCGAACGGTTGTCGCGCACCAAGGCGTCGCTGCAACTGGGCCGGCGCGTACACCCGCCGACGGCGGATCAGATGCTCGGCTTCGTGCGCCAGTACGAGGCGGCCAAGCCCCAGGTCCAAAAAGCGTTCAAGTGCAGCCCGCCGCTCTAAGCGCGCCGTTGAATTGACCTGACCCCCGGTCTATATTCCGGCGCTCCGCGAGGGGGCTTGGGGCTGTAGCTCAGCTGGTTAGAGTGCCGGTCTGTCACACCGGAGGTCGCGGGTTCGAGCCCCGTCAGCCCCGCTCTGAGAACCGTCGACTTTGAAACCCCCGCCCCATCTCGGCGGGGGTTTTTCTTATGTTGGAGCGTGCCCACGGCTGCCTCAGGCTCCATGCCATACCATGTCCCGGTCCTCTCCGCGGCCGTGCGGGAGTGGGCCGGTGGCAGCACGCGGGCGGTCGACGCGACGCTGGGCGGCGGGGGCCACGCCGCTGTACTGCTGGGGCTGGGGGCTCGGGTCTTGGGAATCGATCGTGATCCCGAGGCGTTGGCGGCCGCGCGTGAGCGTCTTGGCGAAAACGGGATCGAGTACCTCGAAGCCTCCTTTGCCGCCGCTGCTGCCCTAGCCGCCATTCGTGAGTTCCATCCCGACCGCATCCTCCTCGATCTCGGCGTGAGCTCGCATCAGATCGACGACGCCGAGCGGGGGTTCACGTTCCGGCCCGGTGCGCCACTCGATATGCGAATGGAAGGAGCAGGGAGCACGGAGCACGGAGCAGTGACCGCGCGTGACGTCCTGAATTCCTGGCCTGTCGACCGGCTCGCAGCCGTGTTCACCGATTACGCCGATGAGCGGCGCGGCCGCGCCCTGGCCAGGGAAATCGTGCGGCGGCGGCTGTCGGCGCCGTTTGCGATCAGCGACGACTTCGTGAACGCAATCCGCGCCATCCTCGGTCCGCGCTCGGGGCCGCCCGATTTCGCGCGGCTGTTTCAAGCGCTGCGCATCGCGGTCAACGCAGAGCTCGAATCGCTCAGCGCCGCGCTGCCGGCCTTGCGCGACGCGCTCGTGCCCGGCGGGCGGCTGGGCGTCATCACGTATCACTCGGGCGAGGACCGCATCGTCAAGCATCAGTTTCGGGAATGGGCGCGCGAGTGCATCTGCCCGCCACGCCAACCCGTGTGCACCTGCCGCAGCCGGGCGCTCGGCCGGGTGCTCACGAAGAAGCCGATCGTTCCCGACCCGGATGAAATCACCGCCAATCCGCGCGCCCGCTCGGCGCAATTCCGCGTGTTCGAGACCGTCGGTGACGTTTAGAGGCCGGCATTGGATCGCCTTCTGGCTGGTTGCGCTGCTCGCGGCGCTGTGGGCGGTCATCGCCCGCCAGACCTCCGCACTCAATTCGGCGCGCGCGCTCGCGGACCTGCGCGAGGAGCGCGCGTCTCTGGAAGGCCGCCGCGCGGCACTGGATCGGCGGGTGCGTACGGCCCAGAGCAGAGCCGTGTTGCTGCCGCGGGCGCAGCGACTGGGGCTGCGCTTGCCGGCTGACACCGAGATCATCCTGATCCCCGTCCCGGTGGCGGCGCCGCACTGATGGCGAAGCCCCTGGTGCGCCTCCGGGTCGTGGAGGTCGGCCTCGCCGCCGCCCTCGTGGCGCTGCTGTTCCGCGCCGCGCAGGTGCAGCTCGTGGACGGGCGGCGCTATGCGGCCGCCGCCAAGGCGCAGCGCACCGAGCACGTCGTGCTCGACGCGCGGCGCGGCGCCCTCTACGACCGGCACGGGACCGCGATCGCGCTCACGCAGGAGACGTATCACCTCGGCATCGCGCCCAACGAGCTGCGCGATCCCTCGCGCGACATCGGCACCATCGTGCGCCAGCTCCATCTCCCGCGGGCGGATCTGGAGCGCGGGCTGCGCCGCCGCTACGCCTGGTTTGCGGGGCCGTTTACGGCGACCGAGGTACAGCCGCTGCGCAGCATGCACGGCGTGCATCTGGAGCCGGTGATGCGGCGCTTCTATCCGTCGAACGAGTTCGCGCGCGCCGTAATCGGGAGGGTGGGGGAGGACGGTCGCGGTGGTGGAAGTGGAGGGGGAGGGCTCGAGCGACTGCTGGACAGCCTGCTGGCAGGCACGCCCGGCTCCGCTGTTGTGCTGAAGGATCGTGAGGGGCGCGAGTATGAATCCCCCGCCCGCGTCATCGCCGAGCCGGTCGCCGGCAACGACGTCGTGCTCACGCTCGATGCCGAGCTGCAGGAGATCGCGCAGCGTGCGCTCGATGATGCGATCGACAACATGGAAGCCGACGGCGGCGACGTGGTCATGCTCGATCCCGCGAGCGGCGAGATCCTCGCGGTCGCCTCCCGCCGCGCCGACGGCTCGATGCGGCCGAGTGCGTTCACGGAGACGTTCGAGCCGGGGTCGCTCGCCAAGATTTTCGCCGCCGCGGCGCTGATCACGTTCGATCGCATCCGTCCCGGCGAGCGCGTCTCCGGCGAAGGCGGGACGTACCGGATGCCCGGCCGGCCGTCACCGCTGACGGACGAACATCCGCTGCCGTCGCTCACGCTCGCCGACGCGATCCGCGTGTCGAGCAACATCGCGCTGGCGAAATTCTCGGCGCGGCTGCATCCGGACGAGCAGTATGGGGTGCTGCGCGGGTTCGGGTTCGGCGCGCCGACGGGTGTCGAGTTTCCGGCCGAATCGCCGGGCCGGCTGCGGCCGCCGCGGGAATGGTCGCGGCCCAGCTCCGCCAGCCTCGCGATCGGCTACGAGCTGGCCGTCACGCCGATCCAGCTCGCCGCCGCGTACGGCGCCATCGGGAATGACGGCGTGCTGCTCGAGCCGACGCTGATCCGCGAGATCCGCACACCCACTGGCGTCGTCCGCTACCGGCACGACCCGCAACCGGTGCGCCGCGTGGTGACGCCGGAGGTCGCAGTGAAATTGCGCGACTTGTTGCGCGGCGTGGTCGCAGCGGGCGGGACGGCGGAGCGGGCGGCGCTCGCCAACTTTCAGCTGGCCGCCAAGACGGGCACGGCTCGCCGCGTGGTGGCCGGCCGCTACGCCGCCGGGCAATACACGGCGTCGTTCGCGGCGCTGTTTCCCGCCGACCAGCCGCAGCTCGTCGTGGTGATGAAGATCGACAATCCCCAGAAGGGCAGCTATTTCGCCGCCCAGACCGCCGCCCCGGTGACCCGCTCGATGCTCGAGCAGGCGCTCGCGGCGCGCACCGTGGCGCTCGATCGGGCGCGCCTCTCGAACGTGGCCACGACCGCCGACCGCGCGCCGCTGGAAGAGCCCGACGGCGTCGTGCCCTACCTTGTCGCATGGCCGTATGTCCCTGACAGTGCCGCGGCGCAGCCGGACCGCATGGTCCCCAACGTGACCGGCCGGCCATTGCGCGAGGCGGCGCGGGCGCTGCACGCGCGTGGCTTCCACGTCGTGGTGAAAGGGTGGGGCATCATCCATCACACCTGGCCGGCGGCAGGCGAGCATGCGGCAACGGGATCGACGGTCACGATGTTTGCCGAACCCCCACCCTTACGTCGATGAGCAGATCGCTGCAGGAAGTCATCGACGCGCTCGCGCGCGCCGCCGTATTGATCGATGCGCCGAAACCTGCCGCCGGGCGGCTGCCGCAGATCACCGGCCTCAGCGCCGACGCGCGCCGGATCACGCCCGGCATGCTGTTTTGCGCCGTGCGCGGCGCCGTGCTGGATGGGCACGCGTTTGTGGGCGACGCTGCCGCACGGGGAGCCGCGGCCGCGCTGGTCGAGTCGCGGCAATCAGTCGCGATTCCGCAAATCCTGGTTCGCAATGGCCGGCGGGCGGCGGCGATCGCCGCCGAGGCGTGGTACCGCCGCCCGGCGGCACGGCTGCAGCTGATCGGCGTCACGGGGACGAACGGCAAGACGACCTCGGTCATTCTCTCACAGCACGTGCTGCGCCCGCTCTGGCCGATGGGCGCGATTGGAACGCTGGGCGCATTCGACCCGTCGGGCGCGCCGGTCGACAGCGAAGCCGGCAACCTCACGACGCCGGGCCCGATTGATCTGCAGGCGACGCTCGCCGCGCTGCTCGAGCGGGGCGCGGCGGGGGTCGCCATGGAAGTGTCGTCGCACAGCCTCGATCAGGGGCGCGTCGAAGGGCTCATGTTTCGCGCCGCCATCTTCACCAATCTCACACGCGACCACCTCGACTACCACGAAACGTTCGACGCGTATTTCGCGGCGAAGGCCAGGCTCGCCGGCTATCTCGCGGACGCCGGGCTCGCCGTGATCAACGCCGACGACGCGGCGTGGGAGCGCCTGCCCCGCACGCCCCGGCGCATCACGTTCTCGGCGACGCAGCCGCGCGCCGACGTGACGGCGCGTGACGTGCGCGTCGATGCGAAGGGGGCGCATTTCACCCTGGTGACGACCGCGGGGAGTCATCACGTCAGCCTGCCGCTGCTGGGCCGCTTCAACGTGGCGAATGCGCTCGGCGTCGCCGCCTGTGCTGTGGGATTGGACGTCCCGGCACGAGTCGTCGCCGAGCGGCTAGCGACGGCGCCGCAGGTCCCGGGTCGCATGGAGCGCATTGCCGTCGATCCCTGCGTCGTGCTGCGCGACTACGCGCACACCCCCGATGCCCTGGAGCGCGCCCTGGAGACGGTTCGCGAGGTGACGCCGCCCGCCGGCCGCGTGATCGTCGTGTTCGGCGCGGGGGGGGACCGCGACCGCGGCAAGCGGGCGCCGATGGGAGAGATCGCGGCACGCCTGGCCGACGTCGCGATCGCCACGTCCGACAATCCGCGGACGGAGGATCCGGATCGGATTCTCGACGACGTCGAAGCGGGCATGAGCGGCCGGCAGCACTATCGAGTCGTGGACCGCCGCGCCGCGATCGGCCAGGCGCTCGAGCTCGCGCGCCAGGGCGACACGGTCCTGTTGGCGGGGAAGGGCCATGAGACCTATCAGGTCGTCGGCACCGTCAAAGAGCCGTTCGACGAGCGGGAAGTGGTGCGCAGCCTGGGAGCGAACTGATGGCGGGACGCCCCTGGACCAGCGATGAAGTCGCGGCAGCACTGGGTGTCCCGGCTCCTGCGAAACTGAAGTTCCGAGGCATTGTGACCGACACCCGACAACCGATCACCGACAACCTCTTCGTAGCTCTCAAGGGCGAGCGCTTCGACGCTCACGAATTCCTCGACAAAGCCAAAGCGCAGGGCGCCACGGCCGCGATCGTCCGGCGTGGCACACCGAAAATCGAGGGGCTGCCCTTCTTCGAGGTAGACGACACGCTCGTGGCGCTGGGTCAGCTGGCGCGGGCGCGGCGCCGCATGCTGCCCGAGGGCACGCCGGTTGTCGCCATCACGGGGTCGAGCGGCAAAACGAGCACCAAGGAAATGATCCGTGCCACGCTCGGCGCTCGCTACAGGGTGCATGCCACAGCGGGAAATCTGAATAATCTGGTCGGCGTGCCACTCACGATCCTGAGCGCGCCGGAGGACACCGAAGCGCTGGTCGTCGAGGCGGGCGCCAGCGTGCCGGGGGAGGTCGCCCGGCTGCGCGACATCATCGAGCCCACCATCGCGGTCGTCACCAACATCGGCTACGCCCACGTCGAAGGATTCGGGTCGCTGGAACGACTGATGGCGGAGAAGCTGTCGCTGCTCGACGGCGCGCCGGTCGCCGTCATCGGGTCGGGACCGGCGACGATGTGGCCCGAAGCCCGCCGCCGCACGCAGGTGATTCCCGCGGCGCTGCCAGGAAAGAGCGGCGACGACGCCCTGCTCGATCGCTACCTCGACCGGGACGGCCATCCCCGTCTGTCGCTCGACTCGGGCGAGAAGGTGACCCTCCCGGCCTTGGGGCTGCATCAGCTCGAGAATGCCCAGATCGCCGTGGCGGTGGCGCAGCGGGCGGGGGTCGATCGCGACGCCGCGATCCGCGCGCTCGCGGGCGTGCGGCTGCCCGAAGGGCGCGGCGATGTGCGTGAGATCGGTGACCTGGTGGTGATCGACGACACTTACAACGCCAACCCCTCCTCGCTGCGGCGGGCGGTGCAGACCGCCGCCTGGCTGGCGCGCCGGCAGCGGCGGCCGCTGGTCGTGGTGGTGGGCCCGATGTTGGAGTTAGGGCCGGAAAGTGCAAGATTGCACGCCGAAGCGGCACGCGAGATCACCCAGCGCAAGCCCGCGCTCGTCGCCGCCGTCGGCACGTTCGCGCGGACGTTCGAGTCGCTGCGGGAGGCGTTGGGGGGGCGGTTGATCACCGCTCCCGATGCCGACGCGCTGGGACCCAAGCTGAAATCGGCGCTGCGGGGCAACGAGCTGGTACTGCTCAAAGCGTCACGAGGAGTCGCCTTGGAACGTGTCCTCAACTACCTGACCTGATGCTCTATCATCTCCTCGCGCCGCTCGCACGCCAGCACATCATTTTCAATCTTTTCAATTACATCACGTTCCGCGTCGCGGGCGGGACCGTGACGGCGCTGCTCCTGGCCTTCATCGTCGGCCCCTGGATCATCGGCCAGCTGCGCGCGAACCATATCGGCCAGATCGTGCGTGCCGAGGGACCGGCCAGCCATCACGGCAAGCGCGGCACGCCGACGATGGGCGGCTTGATCATCATTCTCGCCACCGTCGTGCCGACGCTGCTGTGGGCGCGGCTCGACAGCCGCTACGTCATCGTGGCCGTCATCGCCACGCTGTGGATGGGGCTGATCGGATTCCTCGATGACTATCTGAAAATCGTGCGCGGCAAGTCGCAGGGGCTCGTCGCCCGCTGGAAGCTCGCCGGCCAGATCTCCTTCGGCGTTGGATTGGCCGTGTATCTCCTGTTGTTTCCGCTCACGAACAGCGTCGACCCCTCGGCCACGCAGCTGCCGTTCTTCAAGTACATCGTCCTGGTGTTGCCGTGGCCCATTTACCTCCTGTTCGTGACGTTCGTGACCACCGCCAGCTCCAATGCCGTGAACCTGACGGATGGACTGGACGGGCTCGCGTCGGGACTGACCGTCATCGTCGCCGGCGCGTTCGCGATCTTTGCGTATCTGTTCGGCCGTGTGGACGCGACGCGGTGGTTGCTCGTGCTCTACCTCCCGGGAGCGGGTGAGCTCGCGATCTTCTGCGGCGCACTGATGGGAGCCGCGCTCGGCTTCCTGTGGTTCAACGCGCATCCGGCGCAGGTGTTCATGGGCGATACCGGTGCGCTGGCGATCGGCGGCGCGCTCGGCACCGTGGCGATTCTCCTCAAGACCGAGTTCCTGCTGTTGATCGCGGGCGCCGTCTTCGCCGCGGAGACGCTGTCGGTCCTGATTCAGACCACCACGTACAAATGGCGCAAGCGGCGGTACGGCAGGGAATACGCCGACGCGCATAAGGTCTTCCGCATGGCGCCGCTGCATCACCATTTCGAAAAACTCGGCTGGGCGGAGCCGCAGGTGGTGATGCGCTTCTACATCCTGGGGGTGCTGTGCGCGATGATCGCGCTGGCCACGCTCAAGGTGCGATGATCGAGCAGGTCTCCCCAACCCCCCGGCTGGTACCCGATGCCTGGCGCCGCGCGGGGAGCGTGGTGGCGATCATCGGGCTCGGCAAGAGTGGCGTCGCTGCCGCGCGGTTGCTGGCGCGCGAAGGGGTGCGTGTCTATGCGAGCGACGCGTCCGACCATCCCTACGCCGGCGCAGCCGCCGAAGCGCTGAAGGGTGTGCCGTGGATCGACGTCGAAATCGGCCGCCACGACGTCAACAAGATTCGCCAGGCCGCCGGTGTGGTGGTCTCGCCGGGTGTCCCGCCTGACGCACCCGTCCTGACCGCCGCGCGGCATGCCGGCGTGGAGATCGTCTCCGAGCTCGATCTCGGCTTCCGCGCCCTTGCGGCCTTGCATCCCGGCACGCGCAGCGTCGCGATCACGGGAACCAACGGCAAGACGACAACGACGGCGCTCGTCGCGCATTTGCTGAGTGCTGCCGGCCTGCGCGCGACCACCGCGGGCAACATCGGCCGGCCCGTGACCGATCTCGCATTGTCGAACGAGGGCTTCCAGTGGCTCAGTCTCGAGGTCTCCTCGTTTCAATTGCACGACAGCCCGAACTTCGCCCCCGACGTCGGTCTGCTGACCAACCTGGCGCCCGATCATCTGGACCGGTACCCGTCGGCGGACGCCTACTATGCGGACAAGCGGTTGTTGTTTCGCAACGCCGACGACGACGACGTGTGGGTCTTGAACGCCGACGACGCGTTGGTCCTCAACCTCGCCCAGGGGGTCGCGGGGCGCCGGGTGCACTTCTCGCTCCTGAAGAGGAGCGATGCCTGGTACGACAGGGGGAGCCGGACATTGCGGCTCGGCGCAGAGGCGCTGCTCGAGCGCGAGCAGCTGCACCTGCTCGGCGACCACAACGTGGCGAATGCGCTGGCCGCGGCGCTCGCGGTGCACGAAGCCGGCGTACCCACGCCCTTGATTGCCGAGGGGCTGCGCTCGTTCCGGCCGCTGCCACATCGCCTCGAGCCGGTGCGCGAAGTGAACGGCGTCCTGTGGATCAACGATTCCAAGGCGACGAACATCGCGGCAACGACGGTGGCCGTGATCGCGATGCAGCGGCCGTACGTCCTGCTGCTGGGCGGCCGGCACAAGGGCGAGCCCTATACCAGCCTCGCGCCACTGCTGGCGCATCGTTGCAGGCTCGTGATCGCCTATGGTGAAGCAGGGCCACTCGTCGAGCAGGATCTTACAGGCAAGGTGCCGCTCGAACGCGGCACGACGTTCGAGGATGTGATCGCGCGCGCCCGGCGGGCGGTACAACGCGGCGATGCCGTCCTGCTGTCGCCCGCGTGCTCGAGCTACGACATGTTCAAGAACTATGAGGAGCGGGGGGCCACATTCCGGCGACTAGTCGAAGCACAGTGACCTGGGAAGGGCGGCTGCTCGCCGTCGTGACGTCCGTGCTCGTCGTATTCGGCCTGGCGGCGGTGTACGGCGCGTCGAGTCTCGTCACGACCGCCGGTGGACAGGTAGGCGCGAGCTTCGCGCTGCGCCAGGCGGTGGGCGCCGCCGTCGGCGGCTTGCTGGCCGTTGTCTTCGCGCGCCTGGACTATCACCGCTGGCGGCGCTGGGCGTGGCCGCTGCTCGGCGTCACCGTCCTGCTGCTGCTCATTCCCTTGCTGCCGTTCACCCATCCCATCACGCCGACGATCAATGGCGCGCGCCGCTGGGTGAACCTCGGCGTGTTGACGCTGCAGCCGTCGGAGCTCGCCAAGTTCGCGGTCGTGGTGTGGTGCGCGATGCTCGCCGCGAAGAAAGGGGAGCAGCTGCGCGACTTCAAGCTCGGCGTGCTGCCCTTCGTCGTCATTCTCGGGCCGGTCGTCGGTCTGATCTTCCTCGAGCCGCATCTGTCGATGGCGCTGCTCGTCGCCGTGCTGGCGGGGAGCGTGCTGTTTACCGCCGGCGCGCGCATCGGGCATTTCCTCGCGCTCGGCGTCGCGGCCGGGCCGCTGCTCTTCGGCGCGATCGCGACGGCGCAATATCGGATCGCCCGCGTGCTGACGTTTCTCAATCCGGGCGCCGCCCCCACGGAGGCGACCTGGCAGGTCCAGCAATCGCTCACCGGCATCGGCGCGGGACAGCTGCTGGGCGCGGGCTTCGGCCAGGGGCAACAGAAGCTCGGCTACCTGCCCTACGCCTATTCCGATTTCATTTTTTCGACGATCGGCGAGGAGTGGGGCTTCCTCGGCGTGGTGATGATCGCGCTGCTGTTCGGGACGTTCGTCTGGCTCGGCTTTCGCATCGCGCGCCACGCCGCCGATCCCTTCGGGCAACTGCTCGCGACGGGCATCAGCGTGATGATCGGCCTGAGCGTCGTGCTGCACATCGGCGTCACCCTCGCGGTGATTCCGGCGACGGGCGTGACCTTACCCTTCATGTCATATGGACGGTCGTCACTGATTGTCGCGCTCGCGGCGACTGGGGTGTTGGCGAGTGTTGGGCGAGCTCGGAAGGCATAATGCGGATTGCGGAATGCGGATTGCGGAATTTTAAGGGCGGCGTCGAAACGCATTCATACCTTTCGAACCCCACCCTTACATTCCGCATTCCGCATTTCGCATTCCGCAATTCTGTCTCGTGAAGATCTTGATTGCGGGCGGAGGTACTGGAGGGCACCTGATGCCCGCCTTGGCACTCGCGCGAGTCGCGGCCGACTTTGGACACGAGGTGGTGTTGGTGGGCGCGGCGCGTGGCATCGAAGCCCAGATCCTGCCGCGCCATCCCTTCCGATTCCATCTGCTCCCGATGGAGCCGTTCTACCGCAGGGCGTGGTGGCGCAACCTGCGCTGGCCGATGATCGCGCTGCGTGCCTGGCGGTCGGCGGGACGCGTGTTGCAGGACGAGCGGCCGGCGATCGTCATCGGTACCGGCGGCTATGCGGCGGGGCCCGTCGTGTGGCGCGCCCAGCGCGCCGGAATTCCGACGGCGTTGCAGGAGCAGAACGCGTTCCCCGGACTCACCACGCGCTGGCTGGCGCGGGGCGCGCGGCAGGTGCACCTCGGATTTCCGGAAGCGAATCTGCGGCTCTCGCTCGGCCCACGCACACCGGTGTTCGTGTTCGGCAATCCGATCACGCCGCCGGGCCGGGTCGACGCCGTCGCGGCACGCAGCGAATTCGGTTTGGCCGCCGAGCGGCGCACGGTGCTCGTCGTGGGCGGGAGTCAGGGCGCGCGCGCGCTCAACGAGACACTCGCGCGCGCGCTGGGGCTCGAGCTGCTGCGCGACGTGAATCTGCTCTGGGGTACCGGCGCGGCGCACGAATCACGCTACGCCGCCCTGGCGGTACCCGGGCGCGTCGTGGTCCGCGGATTCTTCGATCCGATCGCGCTGGCGTACGCGGCCGCCGATCTCGTCGTCGCGCGCGCGGGCGCGATGACGGTGGCGGAGCTGTGCGCGTGGGGGAAGCCGAGTGTGCTGGTGCCGCTGCCGACGGCGGCGGCGGACCATCAGACGTTCAATGCCCGCGCCCTGGCGAATGCCGGCGCGAGTGTTGTGCTGCTCGAGAGCGAGCTCGCGTCCGAGTCGTTTGCGAAGACCATCACGGCGCTGGTCCAGAACCGGGTCCGGCTCGAGGAATTGGCCGCCAGTGCCCGAAAACGGGGGCACCCGAACGCCGCCCGAACCATCATGGAAAAGGTTTTAGAGCTTTCGCAAGTTGAGTAAATTTCCTATATTAGCTCCCCACAGATGACCTTGTTTCTAACCGGGGATCCCCGACCCATCCACTTCATGGGCATAGCTGGGGCGGGGATGAGCGCCCTGGCGATGATTGCCGCGCACCGGGGAGTCGTCATAACTGGTTGTGATTCCGAGGCTTCAGGGGCGGGTGTCGATGATCTCACCGCCTTGGGCGTGCGTGTGTGGCTGGGCCACGATCCCGGCCATGTAGAGGGGGTTCGGGCCGTCGTCGTGACGGCCGCAGTCCCGCGAGACCATCCGGAATTGGAACGGGCCCGGGCGTTGGGCCTGCCGGTCGTGCGTCGCGCCGATGCGCTGGGCGAGCTGGTGTCCGGCGGTGGCGCGAGCCTGGTGGCGGTTGCCGGCACGCATGGCAAGACGACCACCACGGTCATGGTGACTGAGGCGCTCACGGCCGCCGGGCGAAACCCCACGGGACTCGCCGGCGGCCGTGTCACTGCCTGGGGCGGCAACGCCCGCATCGGCGGTGATGAGCTGTTCGTCGTGGAGGCCGATGAGTACGACAAGGCCTTCCTGGCGTTGCAGCCGACGATCGCGGTCGTGAACAATGTCGAAGCGGATCACCTGGAGTGCTACGGCAGCGTGGACGCGCTCGAGCAAGCGTTCGCCGATTTTGCGGGCCGCGCGGCACGGGTGATCGTCGGCGCGGACGACGTGGGTGCGGACCGCGTGGCGTTGCAAGTCAGCGCGCCGGTGTGGCGCGTCGGCCTCGGTCCGACGGCGGACGTGCGCATTCGCGGCGTGCGACTCGAGCCGGGCGGCTCGCGGGCGACGATCGCGCTGCCGGGCGGCCACACGGTCGAGCTGCAGCTCGCGGTGCCGGGCATGCACAACGTGCGCAACGCGGCCGCCGCACTCGGCGTGCTGCAGGCGCTGGGCGCGGATGTGCAGGCCGGCGCGGACGCGCTGGCGGCGTTCCGCGGTGTGGGACGGCGCTTCGAGCGACTGGGTGACGCGGGTGGCGTGACCGTCGTCGACGATTACGCGCATCACCCGACGGAGGTGGCGGCGACGTTGGCGGCGGCGCGGCAGGCGTTTCCCGGGCGGCGCGTGGTCGCGGTGTTTCAGCCGCATCTCTATTCACGGACGGCATTGCATGGCGAGGCGTTGGGGAAGGCGCTCGCCGCGGCGGACATGGTGGTCGTGGCACCGATCTACGGAGCGCGCGAGCAACCGCTCGCCGGCGTGACGCATCACCTCGTGGTGCGCGGCGCGACGCGCGCGGGAGCCGCGACGGTGGCGGTGCGCGATCGCGCGGGACTGACGACGCATGTCGCCCGCGCGGTGCGCGGCGGCGACGTCGTGTTCACGCTGGGGGCGGGCGATATCACACGGGTCGGACCTGAGCTGCTGCAAATACTGAACGGGAGCCGGGAGCAGGGAGCGGTCGCGTGAAGTGGCCGCGGCAGTCCCGGCGCGTGTTGCTGTGGGCCGGCGCGGGGCTGCTGGGGATGGCGATGTGGATGGCGGCGCCGCTCGCGCTGCGCCGCCTGGCATTCTTCCGCGTGCGGCAGGTCGAGCTCATCGGCATCCGCTATCTGGATGCCGATCAGGTTTTGGCGGCGCTGAGGCTGTCGCCCCGCGCCAGCGTGTTCGACGATACGAGCGTGCTCGCCGAGCGCTTGCGCGGGCTGGATGGTGTTGCCGATGCTTCGGTCATCCGCCGCCCGCCGGCATCGCTGAAGGTGATCGTGCGCGAGGTCGAGCCGGTGGCGCTGGTGGCGAACGGTCGCGGCGCGCTGGCGCCGGTCGCGGCGGACGGGCGGGCGATGCCGTTCGATCCGGCGGGACTCGATCTCCCGATCGTGCGGGCGGCCGACAGTGGAGTCGTCGGTCTGTTGGCGCGGGTGCAAGCGTTCGATCCCGCGCTGTTTCAATCGATCGATGCCGCGCGGGTGAATGCGCCGCGCGGTGACGTGCTTCTCGAGCTGGGCGCGCATCGCGTGCTGCTGGGCCGCGATGCGGGGCCGGAGGTGATCGAGGCGGTGATGCTGGTGGCGAGGGATCTGGCGGCGAAAGCGCGCCCCTACGTGGAGCTCGACGGCCGGTACGCCGGACAGGTCGTCGTGCGGCGCCGGAGTGCGCGGAGCGCCTGATGGCGGACCGCCGCCTCGTCGCCGGCCTCGACCTCGGCAGCACCAAGACGTGCGCCGTCATCGCGGAGCTCGCGGGCGACCTGCCGCGCGCCCCGCTCGCGAAGATCCTCGGCGTCGGGCTCGCGAAGAACAGCGGCGTGCGGCGCGGCATGGTGCGCGACATCGACGAAACGACGCGCTCGGTCGCGGCCGCGCTCAAGGACGCCGAGCGCATGGCGGGCGCGCGGGTGCCGGACGTGACGTGCGGCATCGCCGGCGAGCATGTGTCGGCGCGCGGCTCGAGCGGCGTCGTCGCCGTAAGCGGGGACGAGATCTCGCCGCAGGACGTGGCCCGGGTCAACGAAGTCGCCCGGGCGGTGTCGCTGGGCCGGGATCACGAGCTGCTGCACGACATTCCGCAGGAGTACGTCGTCGATCAGCAGCACGGCATCTCGGATCCGGTCGGCATGACCGGGACACGGCTCGAAGTGGAGATGTATCTCGTCACCGTGCAGGCGACGGCGGCGCAGAATCTCCGCAAGAGCGTGCAGCGCGCGGGCTATCGCGTCGCCGACCTGGTGCTCGAGCCGCTCGCGGCGTCGTACGCGGTGTTGACCGATGACGAGAAAGAGCTGGGCGTCGCCCTGGTGGAAGTGGGCGGCAGCTCGACCGGCGTCGCGATCTTTCACGAAGGCAAGATCCGGCACCTCGCCTCGCTCAAATACGCGGGCGCGCACGTGACGAGCGATCTGGTGCAGGGCCTCGGCGTGACGCAGTCGGATGCCGAAAGACTGAAGGAGCGGCACGGGGCGGCATACACCCCCCTGGTCGATGCGGGCGAAATGATCAGCCTGCCGTCGACACAGGGACAGGGTGCGCGCACGGCCTCCCGCGAGCTGGTCGCGCACATCATCCACCAGCGCATGGATGAGATTTTCCAGCTGGTGGGCCGCGAGTTCGAGCGTGCCGGGTACGGCGGCGGCCGCCTGCCCGCCGGCGTCGTGCTGAGCGGCGGCACGGCGCATCTGCCGGGGATGGTCGAGCTGGCCCGCGAGGTGTTCGCGGTGCCGGTGCGCGCGGGACATCCGGAGCTGGGCATTTCAGGACTGGTGGACAGCGTGCAAGCGCCGCGCTACGCGGTGCCGGTCGGTCTGGTGTTGTACGCGGCGCGCAAGAGCGCCCAGGGAGGAGCGCCCGGCGTGTTGTTCGGCGGCCGCCCCGAGAAGCTGTTTGCGCCTCTCAAGAGATGGTTGCAGGACTTCTTCTGAGCCCTAGGGGAGAGCCATGATCTTCGAACTCGAAGAAACCGTTACACAGAACGCGCGCATGAAAGTCGTCGGCGTCGGCGGGGGCGGCGGCAACGCCCTGAACCGCATGATCGACGAGCACGTGAGCGGTGTCGAGTTCATCTCGGTGAACACCGATGCCCAGGCGCTCCTCAACAACAAGGCCGACGTCAAAGTCCAGATCGGCAAGAAGCTGACGCGCGGGCTCGGCGCCGGCGCGCGACCGGAAATCGGCCGCCAGGCCATCGAAGAGAACCGCGACGAGGTGCTGCACTCCCTGCAAGGCGCGGACCTCGTGTTCGTTACCTGCGGCATGGGCGGCGGCACCGGCACCGGGGCGGCCCCGATCATTTCGCAGGTCGCCCGCGACCTCGGCGCCCTGACGATCGGGATCGTCACCAAGCCCTTCCTGTTCGAAGGACGCAAGCGCATGCGTCAGGCGGAGATGGGGATTGCGGAGATGCGCAAGCACGTGGACACGATGATCGTCGTGCCCAACGAGCGGCTGCTCGCCGTCGTCGGCAAAGGCATCCCGTTCCAGGATGCGCTGAAGAAGGCCGATGAAGTGCTGCTGCATGCGACGCAGGGGATTTCGGCCCTCATCTGTGTCACCGGGCTCGTGAATGTAGATTTCGCCGACGTCCGCACCGTCATGCAGAACGGCGGCGCGGCCTTGATGGGGACGGGTCAGGGACGCGGCGAGAACCGCGCCATGGAAGCGGCGCAGCAGGCGATTTCCAGCCCGCTGCTCGACAACATTTCGATCGCCGGCGCGACGGGCGTGCTGATCAACATCACGGGCGGCGAAGACCTGACGCTCGGCGAAGTGACGCAGATCAGCGAAGCGATTCACGATGCCGCCGGCGACGAGGCCGAGATCATCTTCGGCGCCGTGAATGATCCCGCGATGCACGGCGAAGTGCGGATCACCGTGATTGCGACGGGGTTCGACAAGACCGGCGCCATGGCGGATGCGCTGGCGGGCGTGCAGCGGCCCGCCGCCGGCGTGCTGCCGTTCCGTGACCGTGGCGCGCGGCCGACGCACGTGCCGCCGCCGGGATTTGCGAAGCCGGCAGAAGTGGGGGGAGCGCCCAAACGTCCCGCGCAGGCGCCTCCGCCCGGCAGTCCCGAGCTGAATGAAATGGAAATTCCGACTTTCATCCGGAGACAGATGGACTGATGGTTGAGGCGTGGCGAGCGAGTCACTACGTTGCTGCCGGCACGCTCGCTGCCGGGATGCTGGTGTGGGCCGCACACGAGGCGTGGCCGTCGCGCGAGGTCCCGGTCGCGCTCCCCATCGTGGTGACGAGTGCGTACGACGAATGGGCCGACACCCTCGGCCGCCGCGAGATGCTGTCCGATGTGCTCATGCGCGCCGGCATCACCGGCCGTGAGTACGTCAGCTTCCTCAAGGCGAAGCACACGCTGAACCCCCGCCGTATGCAGCCGGGACTGATCTTCGAGGTGCGCCGGTTGAAAGGCACGACGGTCGCCAATCGCCTGGGCGTGCGCCTCGATCCCGAGCGGCATCTGGTGATGACGCGCCTCGGCGGCGACTCGGGCTGGCGCGAGAGCGTCGAAGCCATCCCCTGGGCGACCGAGCGACTCCGCACCACCGCGGTCATTCAATCGAATCTCTACGATGCGTTGGACGCCGCGATCCCCGATTCCTTTCTCCCCGTCCGTCAACGCGTCGCGCTCGCCTGGGCGATCGCCGACGTGTACGACTGGGAGGTGGACTTCACGCGCGATCTGCGCCCCGGCGATCGCGTCGACGTCCTGATCGAGCGGCTCCAATCGCCGGAGGGGGAGCGACGTTTCGGTCGCATCTTGGCTGCGCGCGTTGACGTTGCGGGCGCCCCCAGCTTCGCCTTCGCGTTCGACAATCCAAACGGCCGGGAGGGGTTTTACGACGACAAGGGGCGTTCGCTGCGCCGCGCGTTTCTGCGCGCGCCGCTGCGCTTCAGCCACATCTCGAGCCGCTTCGGCGGGCGCTTTCATCCGATTCTCAAGCGCTGGCGGACCCATCAGGGGACCGATTATGCGGCGGCGTACGGGACGCCGGTCCGCGCCACCGCCGACGGCGTCGTCATGATCGCCGGCCGCAATGGCGACTACGGCAACCTGGTCGAGCTCCGCCACGCCAACGGCATTCGGACCCGCTACGGCCACCTCTCGCGGTTCGCCTCGGGCGTGCATGTGGGGCAGCGCGTCGGTCAGCAGCAGATCATCGGCTACGTGGGCGCGACCGGCCTCGCGACTGGGCCGCATCTGCATTACGAGTTCCTGATCAATGGCCGGCCGACGAATCCGCAGCGCAAGGACGCCGGCGCCGGCGAGCCCGTGCCGTCGAAGTTGAAACCGGCGTTCGACGCCGCGCGCGCGCAGCTACTGGCGGAGCTCGAACCCACCGGTCTGTCGACCGCGGCGCCGGCGCTCGGTTCGGTCGCCGCGCCCGCTCGCGACGACTAGCCCCCCGCCCCCCCCTCCAACCTTTCGCTCACAGAATTCCGTGGAGCTCTATCCCGCCGTTGACGTCGAAGGCGGGCGCGTGGCACGCGCCCACGGCGCGATGGCCGAGCCGCTCGCGGCGCTCGATTGGTTCACGCGCGCGGGGGCGCACTGGATTCACCTGGTCGACATGGACCGGGCGTATGGGCGCAACGACAATTCCCGGATCTTGGGCGCGGTGCTGAAGGCAGCCAGGGTGAATGTTCAGGTCGGCGGCGGCCTATTCAAAGAAACCGACATCGATCAGATGTTCACATTGGGGGCAACGCGCGTGGTCATCGGCCCGCGCGGCGCCGTGGACTCTGGTCTCGTCGAGCGGCTGCTGGCGCGCCACGGGGCCGAGCGGCTGGCGGTCGGCATCGATGCGAAAGACGGACGCGTCGCGCCGCGCGGCACGAGCGACGTGCTCGATCTCACCGCGCGCGAGCTGGCGGCGCGCGTCGCGCGGCTGGGCATCCGCACGATCATCTATAACGAAGTCACGCGCGACGGGAAGCTCACGGGTCCCGACGTGGGCGGCGCCCGGCAGCTCGCGGAGCTTGGTCTCGCGGTGATCGTCTCGGGCGGCGTCGGCTCGCTGGACGACCTGCGCGCCGCTCGCGCCGCTGGGCTCGCGGGCGCGTGCGTCGGCCGGGCGTTGTACGACGAGAAGTTCACGATCGCGGAGGCGCTCGCGTGTCTCTCGTGACGCTGCGCGTCGTCGCCGTGCTGGCGTTGCTGCTGCTGCTCTGGAATCCCGCCAGCTCCCGGCTGCTGCCCTCGGGCGATCAGCCGATTGTGCTGCTCGACGCGTCGCTGAGCATGAGCGGCGCACCGTGGCGTGCGGCGCTCGACAGCGCCGGCGGCTTTGCGCGCGACCGCGCCGTCGTGTGGCGCTTCGGCAGCGGCGTGGCGGCGTTCGACACCGCGCCGCCGGCGGACGGCGCGACACGCCTCGGTCCGGCGCTGGAAGCGGCCGCCGCGCGTGCCGGCGAGGTCGTGATCGTCACCGACGGCGCCGTGGATGACGTGGCCGACATTCCCGCCGATCTCCTGCGTAGGCCGCGCGTGATCGTTACCTCCCGCCCCATCGTCCGCGACGCCTACATCGCTCGGGTCGCCGGGCCCCGCCACCTTACCCGCGGTGATACCGTCCGCCTACAGGTGAGCTATGGGACGGCGGGGACGGGGGACGCGGGACGGGGGACGGGTAAGGCGACCCTGAACGTTTCGGTGGATGGCCACCGCATCGCATCTCAACCGGTCACGCTCCCCGACAGTGGAGTGCTCACGACCGAGATCACCTTTCCCGCGTCCCGCGTCCCCCGTCCCGGTTGGACGGCTCTCGAGGTCCACCTGGATGGTGCCGGTGACGCCGAACCTCGAGACGACACACGCGAGTTCGTCGTCGACGTGAGTCTCGATCCCGCCGCGGTGATCTTCGCATCGCCGCCCGACTGGGAAGCGCGATTCCTCGCCCGGACGCTCGCCGATGTCGCGCGCCTGCCGGTCAGGGTGTTCGTCGAAACCGAGCCGGGCCGCTGGCGGGATGGTGTCACACTGGTCCCGGTCGCGAGCGGCGACCTCACCCGCGCGGCACAAGGCGCGCGTCTCGTGATTGCGCTGGGTGACCCGGCGCGCGCCCGCGCGTTCACCAGCGCCGCGCACGTTGCGCGCGTGATCTGGGCGACGAACGGACAGCCCGGTGACTGGTACCTGGAGCGCCCCGTTTCGTCGCCCTTCACGGCGGCGCTGGCTGGCGTGCTGTGGGATTCGCTGCCGCCCGCGACGGCCGTCGCGGTGGCACCGCGTGATTCCGCACAGGCCACCGTCGCGCTCACGGCGCGCCTGGTGCGGCGCGGCCCGCCGCGTCCCGTTCTCACCCTGGAGCGCCGCAACGGGGAGCGCGTGGCGACGGTCAGTGCCGCGGGGCTGTGGCGCTGGGCGTTCCGCGGCGGCGCGGCGGACGAAGCATACCGCAGCTTCGTCTCGGCGTTGGTCGACTGGCTGCTGGGGGACGGGGGACGGGGGACGAGGGAGCGGGTGGTGCCGGAATCTTTCGAAGCGCCGAATGGACTTCCCACGGTCTGGCGCTGGGTGTCGGCCGATACGGCGTGGCCCGTCGCCGTGACGCTGCGGAGCGACGACACGACGCGGGTCGACACGCTGCGCTTCGATGCCGCCGGCCGCGCCCAGCTGCGGCTGCCGCCGGCGGTCTATCACTATGCGATCGGTGGCGGAACCGAGCGCGGCGTCGTGGCCGTCGAAACCTATTCCGATGAATGGCTGCCGCGCGCTCCCGCGCTCGCCGCTCAGCCCGGTGAGGCGACGGCCCGGCTCGCAGCCGTCGGACTGCGGGACCGCTGGTGGTTATTCGTCATCGCGATCGCCGCACTGGCGACGGAGTGGGCGTTGCGGCGTCGCCAGGGCCTGCCGTAATGGGGCTGTGGAAGCAGCTGTCGCGTTTCTTCACGCCGGGCGCGGATGACGCGAAGCTCGAGGCGGTGCAGCGCCTCTTGATCGAAGCAGACTTCGGCGCCGCGGCAACACACGAGACCGTCGAGCGCCTCAGCCGCGCCAAGACCGTCGATCAGCCCACGCTCGAGCGTATCGTCGTCGAGCTGCTCGGCCCGGCGGCGACGCCGCTCGCGCGGTCCGACAAACCGCCGACCGTCGTGCTGATTTTTGGCGTGAACGGCACTGGAAAGACCACGACCGTTGCCAAACTGGCGCAGCGACTCAAGCAGGAAGGCCGCAGCGTGCTGCTCGCCGCCGCCGACACCTTTCGGGCCGGCGCGACCGAGCAGCTCGAGACCTGGGCGCGGCGTCTGAGCGTGCCGTTCGTCGGCGCCAACTCGGGGAAGGGCGCCGATGCGGCTGCCGTAGCGTTCGATGCGGTGGACGCCGGGCTCGCGCGCGGCATCGATACGGTGTTAGTGGACACGGCCGGCCGGCTCCACACCGACGAGCGCCTGCGCGAGGAGCTCAAGAAGGTGGCGCGCGTGGTCGGGAAACGGCAGGCCGGCGCGCCGCACGAATCGCTGCTGGTGCTGGACGCGACCGTCGGCCAAAACGCGGTGCACCAGGCTCGCGAGTTCTCGGCCGCCGTACCGCTCACCGGGCTCGTGATCACGAAGCTCGATGGCACCGCGAAAGGGGGCAGCGTCGTCGCGCTGCGCCGCGCCATGCCGGTCCCGATCCGCTTCCTGGGCACGGGTGAAACACTCGAGGACCTGGAACTATTCGACCCTGTGAAATTTGCGCATCGCCTGGTCGGCGAATGAGGGGAAGAGGGACGGGGGAAGGGGGAAGGGTACGACGCTAACGCTCGCGAGTCCCGTCAAATTCCTGAAAGGTGTGGGACCGAAGCGCGCGGAAGCACTCATGCGTCTGGGCATCCGCACGGCCGGCGACCTCCTATATCACAC
>WNGO01000164.1_pt1 | contig 74618 bp, 73 predicted proteins | sample 5400511 | NCBI WGS metagenome assembly WNGO01 (sample SAMN13153380, study PRJNA577476) | soil metagenome | isolation source: 20 cm soil or saprolite under Garry oak tree replicate 2 | place: USA:California | collected 2016-06-15 | reverse complement strand
TCGCCGCCCGATTCTCGACTCCGCGTGGCGCACCATCCTCCGCACACAGTTCCATGACACGATCGCCGGGTCCACCGCCGATCCCGTCGCCGCCGCGGCGGAATGCCGACTCACCGAGGTCGCCGCGTACGCCGGGGAGGTGACGCGTGGGGCGTTGCTGGATCTTGCGGGTCACGACGCGAATGCGCAGCGCGAGCGGACCGAGGGTGCCCAGCCGGCGTTGCTGCTGTGGAATCCGGCCGTTCGCCCGCGCGGCGGCATCACCGTCGCGGATATCACCGTATTTCGTCGCGATGTGCTGGTCGGTCCACCGAGCGGCGGGCGCGTGCCCCGAGAGGGAGGGGGCTATCGGCCGTTCAGTCTCCATGATCGCGAGGGACGGGCGATACCGGTCCAGGTGCTGGCACAACGGCGCGCGCAGGAGCGTCTCGAGGCAACGCGCCATTACCCTGATCAAGATGAAGTGGATCAAGTGCGCATCGCGTTTCGCGCGCCGGCCGTGCCGGGGCTGGGTGTTGCGGCGTTGACGGCGGGGCCGCCCGTACCGCTGCCGCGCGGCGGCGACGTGCGCGTCTCGGGCCGGGCGCTGGAGAATCGCTTCGTCCAAGTCGCGCTCGAGTCCAACGGCGCGCTGACGTTGGTCGATCGCCGGCGCAACGAGCGCTACGGCGATCTCCTGCGCCTGGAGGACGGCGGCGATGCGGGCGACGCGTACAGCTACTGCCCGCCTGCACGTGATCGTATCAAGCAAAGCCGCGGTCCCGTTACCGTGCGGCGCATTGCGGCAGGTCCGTTGGTGGCCGCGTTGGAGGCGCGCTGGGAAGTGGTGCGCGGGATCGACGCGCGTCTGATTGTGCAACTGTTCGCCGACAGCCCGATCGTTCGCGTGACGCTCGACGTCGACAACCGCAACCGCCATCACCGGCTGCGAGCCCGACTCGCTACCGGCCTGGCGGGCGTAGCTGCCACGGCCGGTGCCGCGTTCGGCGCGATCGAGCGCCCCGCGGTAAATGTCGACGACAAGCACCCCCCCTCCCTCTCCCCCTCCCCCTCCCTGCACGAGACGCCGGTCCGCACGGCACCCGCGCAGCGCTTTGTCGCCGCGGCGCAGGGTGGGCGGGGGCTCGCCGTGCTTGCTCCCGCGTTCTTTGAGTACGAGTGGACCGCACGGGGCGATCTCCTCGTGACGCTGCTGCGCGCGATCGGCGATTTGTCTCGCGGCGATCTGCCGGTGCGGCCCGGTCACGCCGCCTGGCCGACCGCGATTCCCGCCGCGCAGTGCATCGGCGCAAGCAGGATCGACCTTGCGATCGTCCCGGTGAGTGCCGGAGACGTCGAACGCGGCGAGGTGCTCCCGCAGCTGTGGGAGGAAGCGTTCCTGCCGCTGCACGGTCTGTGGCTCCGCGATGCGGCGTCGCCGCCCGCTCTCACACCCATCAGCATCGCCTTGGAGGGCTCGGGCTTGGTCTACTCGGCGCTGAAGCCGGCGCAAATCGGCTCGCCGACTGTGCTGCGCTGCTACAACGCGACGGGTCGCAAGACTGCCGGCGCGTGGCGCTTCGCACAGGGCGTGAAGACGGCGCATCGCGTGCGTGCCGACGAACGCGAGGCGGTGGCACTTGTGCTTGAGCAGCGCGGCAATGTCGTCCGCTTCGTCGCCGAACCGCATGAGATCGTGTCGCTGCTGGTGACGTGATGCAGGAGCACGTTCTCTCGACCTCGCGGACCGCGCGCTACTTTACGTTGGGACACCCGACGGACGCGACGGAGCTGTGGTTCGTGTGTCACGGGTACGGTCAGCTGGCCTCCCGCTTTCTCGAGCGCTTTCGCGCGCTCGAATCGCCGCGGCGCTGTATCGTCGCGCCCGAGGGCTTGTCGCGATTTTATCTCACCGAGCATCCGACCGAGCGGCGGGTGGGGGCGAGCTGGATGACGCGGGAGGACCGGCTCCATGAGATCGACGACTACGTTCGCTATTTGGACGCGGTGCACGCGCAGGTCGCGTCCGGCAAGGCGCGGGTCACGGCGCTCGGATTCTCACAGGGCACGGCGACCGCGTGCCGGTGGGCAGCGTTCGGGTCGGCCCGTATCGACCGGTTGATCGTCTGGGGCGGGGAAGTACCGCCCGACCTCGATCTCGCAGACACGCGCGTGAAGCAGCGCCTGAGCGCTCTGCGACTCACGCTTGTCTACGGAACCGACGACGAGTTCTTCACACCGAAGATTGTCGCCGCCACCACCGCCCGGCTCAAGGTATCCGGCATCGCGTACGGGCAGGTGCAATTCGATGGCGGGCACGAGATCCATGAGGCGACGCTGCGCAGCGTGACCTAGCGTCGCACATGCGGATCGAGCACATCCCGCAGCGCATCGCCCAGCAGCGTGCACGCCACGACAACCAGCACCAGCGCGACACCGGGCGCGATCGCGACCCACGGGGCGTTCACGAGCGTGTCGCTGCCGGACGTGATCATGTTGCCCCACGACGGTGTGGGTGGCTGTACGCCGAGCCCGAGGTACGAAAGTCCCGCCTCGAGCACGATTGCGTTGCCGACGCCGAGGGCCGCGGCGACAATCACGGGAGTCAGCGCGTTGGGTAGGATGTGGCGGACGAGAATGCGCAGCCGGCGCGCACCCACGGCAACGGCACCTTCGACGATTGGCCGGGCGGCGAGCGCCCGCACTTCACCGTGCACGAGTCGTGCGATGCCCATCCACCCCGTCACGCCGAGCACGGCGATGACGAGCAGCGTGCTCGGTTGCCAGAGCGCCGCGAGCAACAGCAGGAGCACCACGCGCGGGAGGGCGAGCGCGAAATCCGTGAGGGCCAGGAGCGCGACGGAGATCGGACCGCGCCAGTAGCCTGCGACGGCGCCCACGATCATGCCCAAGACCACCGAGACCAGCACGGCGAGAACGCCGACGCCCATGGAGACGCGCGCCCCGTAGATCAGCCGTGTCCAGACGTCGCGCCCAAAGCGGTGTCGCGCTGCGCGGTCGGCTCGCCGTTCGTGACCAGCGGCGCGGCAATCGCGCACACGACGATCACCAGCAGGACCAGGAATCCGAACGCGCCGCGACGATCCCGCAGCAGCCGTGTCATGACGCCACCTGGCTCCGGACTCGCGGATCGAGCCAGGCGGCCAGCAGATCGGCGAGCAGATTGCCCGCGACCACCAACACCGCGCTGACGGCGGTCGCGGCCATGACGACCGGATAGTCGCGCGCCTTCACCGCTTCGACGAGCACCCGGCCGACGCCGGGCCAGGCGAACACTGCTTCGACGAACACCGCGCCGGAAAAGAGTGCCGGCAACGATAGGCCCAGCAGGATCACGACGGGCGTCAAGGCATTTCGCAGCGCGTGCCGGCCCACGACGCGTCGGGGCGTCAGTCCCTTCGCCCACGCGGTCGTCATGAAGGGCTGGTGCAACGTCTCGAGCATCGCGCCGCGTACGAAGCGCGCGGCGCCGCCGATCCCGATGAGGGTGAGGGTCGCCAGTGGCAAGGTGAGATGGCGCAGACTGTCGACCAGGCGGCTGACGCCGGGCACGTAGTCCGCATCCAGCCCAGCGATGCCGAAGGCCGGCAGCAGCCGCGCCCAGTACGTGAACACGAGCACGAGCATCAGTCCCAGCCAGTAGCCGGGCACGCCGAAGAGGGTGACCGAGACAATCGAGAGCAGCGTGTCGAGTCGCGAGCCGCTGCGAGCCGCCTGGAGCGCTCCCAGCGCGAGCCCGACCAGGTAGCTCAGGATCAGCGACAGCGCGACCAGGCGCGCCGTCGCGGGCCAAGCGTCTCCGAGCATGGCGCGCACCGGGCGACCCGTGGCGATGCTGGTGCCCCAGTCGCCACGGGCAAACCGACCTAGCCAGCCCGCGAATTGCCGCGCCAGGGATTGGTCGAGCCCCAAGGCCCGGCGCTGGCTCGTGAGCTGCTCGGCGGTCGCGCGCGGGCCAAGCAGTATGTCGACAGGATCGCCGGGTGCGAGATGTAACAGCAGGAAGGTCAACGTCACGACGCCGACCACGACGGCGAGACCGGCGAGCAGGCGGTGCCCCAACCTGGCAAGCATCGCCGGGAATCTCGCGCCGCCTCTCGCGCGCCGCTAGAATGCGGGGCGTGTCGCGCTTCTCCGTCAAGATGCTACTGGCCGTCCTGCTCGCGACGAGCGCGTGCGGGGGGGAGGCAACGCGCCGCGGTGCGACCGTGCTGTTCGCGTCGGGCGCCGATCTGGCAAGCATCAATCCGTTGCTGACCAATCATCCGCTCGCGCGACAAGTTCAACGCTACGTGTTGCTGACCACTTTGGCGCGCTACGACTCGCTGCTCGTGCCCCGACCCTACCTGGCGCGGAGCTGGCGCTGGTCCGACGCCGGCCGCACGCTGACCTTCCGCTTGCGCACGGACGTGCGGTGGCATGACGGCGTGCCGACGACGGCGGGCGACGTCGTCTGGACGCTCCAGGCGGCGCGCGATCCGGCAACGGGATACCCCCGCCTGACGGAACTGCAGACGCTCGCCACGATCGCGGCGCCCGACGACTCGACGGTGACGCTCCACTTTGCGGGGAGCGCGGCTCTGCGCACGCCCGACGCACTGCCCGACGTCTTCACCGACCTCGCGATCCTACCCGCGCATCTGTTGGACAGCGTGCCGCATGCGCGCCTGCGGCAGGCGTCCTGGAATTTCCGGCCGGTCGGCAACGGCCCGTTTCGGTTCGTCACCCACGAATCGCACCGCCGCTGGGTCTTTGCGAGAAGCACGGACTTTCCGGAGGAGCTGGGCCCAGCGCAGGTGGACCGGCTGATCGTCGTGGTCGTCGATGACCCGGTGGTCAAGCTCTCGGCGCTGGTCGCGGGCGAGCTCGACTTCGCGGGCATCAGTCCACAGCATGTCGCGTTCGTGCGCCGTCACCCCGCGCTCGCGATTCGCGAGTATCCGCTGATCTTCCCGTATGGTCTCGTCTTCAACACGCGTCGGCCGCCATTCGACGATCCGCGCGCCCGGCTCGCTGCTGCGCTCGCGATCGATCGGCAAGAGATCGTGGACGGCTATCTGTTCGGGCTCGCGACGCCGGCGGAGGGGCCGGTTCCTCCCGGTCTTCCGGGGTACGTCGCGCCCCCGCATATCCCGTTCGATCCCGATTCGGCGCGCCGGCTGGTCGCCCAGCTGGGCACACCGCCCCGGTTCGAACTCGTGTCGGTGGGCAGCGGCGAGGCGCCGCTCGAGCAGATGCTCCAGGCGCGGCTCGCCGCGGTTGGATTTCAGGTGACGATCCGGCAGCTCGAGTTGTCGGCATTTCTGGATCGTGTGTACGGCCCACGCCACGATTTCTCGGCCGCGGTCGTGGGCATTCCCGGAGATGTCGGTCTCGGGTTTCTGCAACCGCTCGAGGATCTCACAGGAATTCCCGTACCGCGGGACCCCGCTCTGGCGCAGCGCGTGTTCGCGGAGCGGCAGCCGATCGTCTGGCTGTATCACGGGCGCGGGGTCCAGGCGATGAACCAACGCGTGCGCGGCGTGCGCATGGATATGCGCGGAGAGCTGCCCAGCGTCACCGCGTGGCACGTGCAGCAATGAGACGGCGCGATCTCCCCACCGAGTTTCATGCGAGCGCGCCCCTGCGACTCGATTTCGCCGGTGGCTGGACCGATGTGGCGCCGTTTTCGACGCGCGAGGGCGGAGTGGTCGTCAACGGCGCGATCGGGTTGCGCGCGCACGTGAAGCTCGAGCTCGGCGGAAAACTCCTGCGGCTGGTCTCGGAAGAGCTGGGCGAGACACTCGAGTGCGCGAACTCCGGCGGGCTAGTCCCCGACGGGAAGCTCCCCTTGCTGGCGGCGGCCCTGCGCATGTTTCCCGTGCTGGGCGGTTTCACGCTCACGACGCGCTGTGACGCCCCGCCAGGCTCAGGACTCGGCAGCTCGGGGGCGCTCGGCGTCGCGCTCGTCGGCGCGCTGACACGCGCGCGCCAGGACGGGATGGCCTCGCGCCCGCAGGACGTGGCGGATCAGGCGTGGCAGGTGGAGACTATCGAAGCCCGTCTGGCCGGCGGCAAGCAGGACCAGTACGCCGCGGCCTTGGGTGGCTTTCACCGTCTGACCTTCCGCGATCCCGATGTGGGGATCGAGCCGATCACATTGGGACACGCGTTCGCCGCGGCCCTGGAACGACAGACGCTGATCTGCTACACCAACAAGAGTCGAGCGTCGGGGAACACGATCACCCGCGTGATGGGTGCCTACGAGCGGGGCGACCCAAAGGTCACCGGCGCCCTACACGGTCTGAAGGAGACAGGTAACGCCATGGCCGAAGCGTTGCGTGCCGGCGATCTCGCGCGCGTCGCCGCATTGCTCAGCGAGAACTGGAAGCATCAGCAGGCGCTCGATCCAGGCATGCGCACGCCGGAGATGGCCCAGCTCGAAGTGGCCGCGGCGAACGCCGGGGCGCTGGGTGGCAAGGCGGCCGGCGCGGGGGCCGGCGGTTGCATGTTCTTCATCATGCGCGGGGACGCACGGGCGGCGGCGGCGGCCGTCGCGAGCTCCACGGTGGTGCCCTTCAGGTGGTCAGCGGAAGGCGTGCGCACATGGTGACGGCCGAGGAACTCGCCGCGCGCCGAGAGGTGATGCAGGGCTCTGCGGACCTGCAGGCGCTCCTGGCGCATCTCCGGGAACGGGCGCGGCCACTGCTCGAGCGCATGCCGGTGATTCCCGACCACAAGGCGATTTTGACGACGGATGGGGGCTTCTGTCCCGAGGACGGCACCGCCCTCACGTTCGATCCGTGGAGTCCAACCGACCACCGCTGTCCGCGCTGCGGCAAGACCTGGCGGGGCGAGCGCCACGATTGGAGCTGGGTGCGCCTTCAGCATCTCTGGTTGGGCGAGCGCGCCGCGCATCTCGCCGCGCTCGCCGCCCTCGGAGGCGTGAACGATCGGCCGGCGGGGGCGCGGGCACGCGAAATTCTCAACGCGTACGCGCTGCGCTATTGGAGCTATCCGAATCGCGACAACGTGCTCGGCCCGAGCCGGCTCTTCTATTCGACCTACTCCGAGTCGCTCTGGACCTGCAATTATGTCGCCGCAGCGACGCTGCTACGCGCGTCCGATCAGCTCGATGAGGCCACGGCACGGGGCGTCAATCAGGTCGCCGAGGAAGCGGCGACGCTGATCGGGGAGTACGACGAAGGATTCTCCAATCGCCAGACGTGGAACAACGCCGCGCTCGCCGCGGTCGCCGTGTGGTTCGAGGACGAGGATCTCGCGCAGCGCGTGATCGAAGGAGACACGGGACTCATCGTGCATTTGATGCGCGGCTATGGCCGGGACGGGATGTGGTACGAAGGCGAGAACTACCATCTCTTCGCCCTGCGCGGCATGCTCACGGGAGCCGGCTGGGCGCGTCTGGCGGGCGTTGATTTCACCCAGGATGATCGCTTTACCGCACGGTTACACGCTGCGCTGCGCGCGACGGCGCTGACCGCGCTCCCCGACTACACCTATCCGGCGCGCAAGGATTCCCGGTTCGGTGTCTCGCTGGCCCAGCCGTCGTATCTCGAATTGTGGGAAATCGGCTTGGCGAGACTCGGGATGCGGGATGCGGGAAGCGAGATGGGTGACGTCGCGTCGTGGCTTCATGCGCTGTACGAGTCACCGCCCGTTGTTCTCGAAGAGCTCGAGTCCTATCTGCATGACGCACCGCTCGCATCCCGCATCCCGCATCCCGTATCCCGTACGTCGCTCTCGTGGTGGTCGCTGCTCGAAATGCTGCCGGCGCTCCCGGAGAGCGATGTTCCCTGGGAGCCGCAGAGCGTGCTGCTCGAGGGCCAGGGCGTGGCGGTGCTGCGCCGCAACGGTCGCTATGTGAGTGTCGAATGCGGACCGTACGGCGGCGGTCATGGCCATCCCGATCGCCTGCAGCTCACGCTGTACGCTGACGGCGTCTATTGGCTTCCGGATCCGGGCACCGGGTCGTATGTCGCCCACGATCTCTTCTGGTATCGCTCGACGTTGGCGCACAATGCGCCCCGTTTGAATGGTGAATCCCAGTCACCGGGGAACGCGACATGCGTGTGCTTCGACGATCGCGAGGACTGGGCGTGGGTGTGCGGGCGGTTCGATAAGGTGACACGCCTGGTCATGACGGGTCCCCAGTACGTCGTCGACATCACGGTGCTTGGCGCGAAGGACGAGACCATGCTCGAGCTGCCCTGGCACATCGCGGGTCGAGGCGGCCTGGAGACCACAGGCCGCTGGGTCGATGACGAGCTGCGGGATGAGTTCGCGACTCGCGTACAGCGGTTCATTCCGGACGCCCCGGGACCGGTCGTGCTCGCGCACGTCCAGGAGCACGCGCAATTCACTTCTCGTCTCCTCTTTGACGGTCACCTGCTACAGGCGGAAGGACCCGGCCTACCGGAACAGCACGACCGGGCGCCGTTCTACCTGGTGCGCGTGCAGGGGCGCAACGCGCGCATCATCACCGTGATCGAAACGCACACCGGCAACCCGGTGATCCGGGCGGTGCGGACGCGCGGCGACACTGTAGAAGTCGAGACCGCAACTGGTACGGATCGTCACCGCTTCGGCACGGCGGAATGGGTCATCGAGCGTCACGGAGAGCCATCGATCACCCTGCGCGGCCAGCGCGACGCCATGCCGCCGTTCGTGCCGCTGCTCGAGATTGATGCGCCAACCCCAGTGGGCGCGCCGGCGTTTCGCGTCGGGACCCCACCGCCCCTGGACGGCTCGCTCGACGGATTCGACCTCGCGGAGCCGCTCGGCCTGGGACTCGAGGACCAGTATCGTCGGAGCGAGGATGCCTATCCCGGTCCCGACGATCTCTCGGCGGTCGCGCATGCGGCCTGGGATGAATCGGCGCTGTACCTTGCGGTCGAAATTACGAAGCCGGACCTCGTGCTACGCGCGGCCGACGCGCCGCCGCTCAGACTCGACAACGAACCGGACGACATCCATTCCGACGGCCTGCAAGTGTACCTCGCTCCGGCGGCCGGGCCCGATGGGGGAGGGGGGGGGAGCCACGACGGCGCCGCGCCCGTCGGCTATCTCATCGTTCCGAACCAGGCCGCTCACACCGTGCGGGCACGCCCCACGTCGGACACACGTGCCTCCCCCCCTCCCACGGGCCAGGTGCGCGGCGGCTGGCGCCGCACGGCCACGGGATACTGTGTGACGATTGCCATTCCCTGGCCCGCTGGGGTGTACCCGCATGCCGGCGCGCGTGTGCGCTTCGATCTTATCGTCAATGAAATGCTGCCGGGCCGCATGCGTCGTGTCGGCCAGCTGGTGTGGAGCGGTGGGGGCGGCTGGTTGTGGCTCCGTGGGGATCGCCAAGATCCCGCCCGGTTCGGCATCCTGGAGCTCGTTGGATGATCGTCGTGGTTCTCCACGAGCCGCAGGACTTGGTGAACATCGCGCACGTCGTGCGCGCCATGAAAAACTTCGGCGTGCGCGACTTGCGTCTGGTGAACCCGCGGGAGTACGAAGCGTATCGCATCGAGGGGATTGCGCATCAAACCCAGGACGTGCTGGCGCGCGTCCGGACGTTCGCGACTCTCGCCGAGGCGCTGGCCGACTGCGTGCACGTTGTCGGGTTCACGGCACGCGGACGGACGGCGAAGCGAAACTTGCAACGACCGAGAGATGCTGCGGCCGAAGTCGTATCACTGGCCCGCGGTGGAGGAGGGCCAATGGCGTTGCTGTTCGGTCGCGAGGACAAGGGACTCTCGAATGAGGACCTCGATCGCTGCCATCGTGTGGTGACGATTCCGAGTGACCCCACCTACGCTTCCCTAAACCTCGCCCACGCGGTCATCATCATGTTGTACGAGGTTGCCCTCGCACAGGGGGTGGAGTCGCGTCCATTCAAAGCACCGCGACGCGCGTCCGAGCCCGCGGCTGTGGAAGAACTCGAGCGGCTGTTCGCCGACGTCGCGCGCGCGCTCGGAGCGATCGAGTTCTTCAAGACCCGCAACGCGGACGGCGTCATGCGCACGATGCGGGAGATCGCGCATCGGGGGCCGCTGGACGCCCGGGAAGTCAAACTGCTGCGCGCGATGGCGATCGAGGTGACCAAGTACGGTGAACGACTGGCGCGTTCCAGGCTTCACGTCGACCGGTAGCAAGCGGCCGGATGCGCTCTTCGGGACGCCGGCGCGGATGACGCGGGCGTCGGGCGCTCGCGTGTGGGATGAGGACGGCCGCGAGTACGTCGACTACGTCATGGCGCTGGGCGCCGTGGGGCTGGGATATGGCCATCCGGAGGTCAATCGCGCCGCGGAGGCCGCCATCGCCGCCGGCGTCGTCGGGCCGCTCCCACCGGTTGTCGAGGAGGAGCTCGCCGAGGCGCTGAGCGCGCAGATCCCGTGGCTCGAGCAGGTGCGCTTTCTGAAAACCGGGGCCGAGGCGGTGGCCGCCGCGGTGCGCCTGGCACGCGTCGCCACCGCGCGAGATGAGGTACTGGGCTGTGGCTATCACGGCTGGCTCGACTGGTGTCAGGGCGCCACGGAAGGCGTGCCGGCCGCAGTGCGTGGTCTGTTCGCCGAGCTGCCGTTCAACGATGTGGCGGCCGGCCGCGAGATGATTCGCGCGCGCGCGCCGCGGCTCGCCGCCGTCGTCGTCGAGCCGGTGATCGTTTCCGAGCCCACGCGCGAATGGCTGCAGATGCTGGGCGCGGAGACGCAACGGGCCGGCGCGGTCTTGATCCTCGACGAAATCAAGACGGCGTTCCGGCTCGCTATCGGCGGCGCGGTTGCCCGCTACGACCTCGACCCGCCGGATCTCGTCGTGATCGGGAAAGCCATGGCCAATGGTTTTCCGCTCGCGGCCGTGGGCGGCCGCAGGGACATCATGGCCGACGCGAACCGGACTTGGATCTCATCCACCCTCGCGACCGAGGGGGTGTCGCTTGCCGCGGCGCGGGCCACCCTCGCCGTCTACACGCGCGACAACGTCTGCGACCATCTCCATCGTATCGGCACGCGGCTGCTGCACGGCCTGCACGAGGTCCAGCGCGCGCACTCTGGGCTCGTGACGGGAGTCGCGGGAATCGCGGAGATGTGTTTTCTGCATTACGCGACCGAGGCGCTATCCCGTGCCGCGGCACAGCGGGCGGCGCAGCGCGGTCTGTTGTTCAAGCGCACGGCCTACAACTTCGTGTCGTTGGCGCACGACGAGGGTACGGTGGACCGTACCCTCGAGATGCTCCACGAATCGCTGCGCGAGATCTAGAACAGCGTGTACGTGCTGACGAGCAGGAAGATCACGACTGCGGCAATGATCACGACGGCCGTGTAGCCCATCGACCGATTCTGCGGAACCTTCATCACGATCGGCAATCCAACAAAGAGCAAATAGAGCGAGTACGCGGACACGATGACGCCTACCATCACCAACCGGGCGTAGATGCTGAAGACGCCACTCAGCCACATCGGCGTGCTCGCATAGGCCGCGACCTTGAGGGCCTGCACGTCGTTCTTTTGACCGCCGAACCCCGGCGCGAGCAGGCTGATCACCTGGCTTAGGGCAAAGACGGCGGCCAGCGCCAGCACGAACGAGATGATCGCCCAGGTGATGGCGTCGGTGATCGACACGGAGCTGCTGAGCGTGGTCAGCGCGATGCGCTGCCCGAACACCAGCCGCCCGATCGCGCCGGCGATCGGCCCGATGGCCGCGAGGGGGAGGACATATCTGCCCCAGATCGCCCCCGGCTTCGTGAACTCGGCGTCGACTTCCTTGAACGTCGCGCGCGGCTCGAACAGCACACTTCTCGCACGGCTCGCCAGCGTCTCCATTCGGGTCTCCCCCCTCGGGACGCCCCCAAGATAAAAGGGGCGTAGATTGTGGCAATGCTGGTTGACGTTCATGCCCACTTTTACCACTCCGCGACTCCTCGCGCCGATTGGCGCGAGCGTAATGACAGTCGTCTGACCGCCGGCGACAAGATCGGCATCACGGCGCACGTCGCCTCGATCCTGGGCAGCTTCGGCTTGACGTCGCCGACCTATTTCCCCTCGCCGCGCGACGTCACAGCCGGCAACGATGCGTTACTGGCGCTGCAACGCGCGCACCCCGATCGCATTCGCGGCTACGTGTGCGTGAACCCGAACTATACGGCGCATGCGCGGGCCGAAATCGTGCGGTGCCTCGATGCCGGGATGATCGGCATCAAGCTGGCGGCGAGCCGCCGGGCCGATGATCCGCTGCTCGATCCAATCGCGGCGCTGGCGCTCGAGCGGCGCGTGCCGGTGCTCCAGCACATCTGGCAGCACCGCCGCCGCGACTGGCCGGGCCAGGAGGCGTCCGATGCGCTCGAGCTCTGTACCCTCGCGCGCCGCCATCCCGATGTCGCTTTCATCCTCGCGCACATCGGCGGTGGGGGCGACTGGCTGCATTCGCTGCAGCCTGTGCGCGACGTCCCGAACACCTACGTCGACCTCTCAGGGAGCGGGGTGGACGGCGGTATGCTCGAGGCATGCGTCGAGCGGGTCGGCGTGAATCGCCTGCTGTGGGGCAGCGACATCACGATGGACACGGGCTGGGCGAAACTGCGATATCTCGAGACGCTGTTGTCCAGAGACGAGCTCGCCCTGGTACGCTGGAAGAACGCAGCGCGCATCTTCCCGGCCGGCGCGTTTCCCTCGGATTGATGCGCATCGACTGCAACGCATTCCTCGGCGCGTATCCGTGGCGTAGAGTGCCCGGAACGTCGCCGGAGGCGCTGCTGCGCGCGCTCGATCGCAGCAAGATCGACGTCGCCTGGATCACCCACCTGCCGAGTCTGTTCTGGCGCGATCCGACCGAGGGCAATGCATGGCTCTACGAGACCGCGCGCGGCGAGCAACGGTTCAAGCCGGTGCCGACCGTCCATCCCGGATTGGCGCTCTGGGAGCAGGTGCTGGCCGACGCCGCGAACGCGGGCGCGCCGGCCGTCCGCTGCGATCCAACCTATCTCGGTCTCGAACCAGCGGGCGGAGAGATGCGCGTGCTGGCCGCCGCCTGCGGCACCGCGCGCATCCCGCTGCTCCTCGCCGTGCGGCTCGAGGACGGGCGCCAACGCCATCCCAACGACCGCGCCGCCGAGCTGCCCGCGGCCGCGGTGCGCGCCCTCGTCCGCAGCGATGCGGACGTGCGGCTCATCGTCACGCACGCGGATCGGTCGTTCATTGAGGAAGTCCATTTCGGCTCGACGCCCGAGGAAGCGCGCCGTATCTGGTGGGACATCTGCTGGATCTGGGGTCCGCCCGAGGATCATCTCGCGACGCTGGTCGATACGGTCGGGGTTGAGCGTTTCGTCTTTGGCACGGGTCAGCCGCTGCGTCTGCCGGAGAACAGCGTCGCGAAGCTCGACCTGCTCGATCTCTCTGCCGACCAGCGACGCGCGATTGAATCCGGCAATGTGAAGAACCTCGTGGCGGCATAGGACGGTCCGACTGTCGAACCGTCCAACCGTCCGGCAGCGCTTGGAGTGGGGCCTCATTCCGGCAGTCCCGGTGCCGTTCCGCGGTGTCACTATTGACGAACAGGCGCAGTCCGCCTACGCCCATTGGATGGCGACCCAGCGCGTCGCCGGCGTGGCCGTGTGGGCGCACACAGGCCGGGGGCCGCATCTCACCGCGCAGCAACGCCATGTCGTGCTCGATACCTGGCGTGCCGCCCTGCCGGAGAAGGTCATCGTGGCTGGCGCGAATTCGGTAGAAATGGCGCGGGGAGCGGGGCGGGGTGGTGCCGACGCGCTGCTTGCCTTTCCGCGCCGCGACAATCCCGTTGCCTATCACGAGGAGCTGGGGCGTGAGCTTCCCGTGATCGCCTTCTACTTGTACGAAGCGGCGGGCGGCGTGGCCTATGACACCGACACGCTGCACGCGATCCTCGCGTTGCCGGCCGTGATCGGAATCAAGGTCGCGACCCTCGATTCGGTCATGACATTTCAGCGGATCGCCGCGGTGATCGGTGATCATCCGGACAAACTGTTGATCACTGGCGAAGACCGTTTTCTCGGCTATTCACTGATGATGGGCGCGCGAGCGGCGTTGATTGGCATGGCCGCCGCGCTGACGGATCTACAGGCACAGCTGCTGCGCATGAAGCAGAGCGGGGACGACCGCGCCTTTACGCGCCTGTCCGCGCAGTTGGACGCGTTCTCCCAGACGACCTTCACGGAACCCATGGAGGGCTACATTCGCCGCATGCTCTGGGCGCTCGCCGCGGATGGCGTGATTCCCGATGACGCGTGCGACGATCCCTGGGGCCCAGCCTTGCCGACTGCAGAGCGCGAGGCCGTGCGGCGCGCGGTGCGCGAGGCGCGTCCACGCTAGCGCGCCGCTCGTTCCTCAAAACCACCGCCGCCATGGCGCTCGGAGGGAGAGTCTTGATGCCCAAGGCCAGTCCACTGCACATCGCCGTGGTCGGTGCGGGCGCGTTCGGCGGCTGGACGGCGCTGTTCCTGCGTCGCCAGGGCGCCCGTGTCACGCTGCTCGACGCCTGGGGACCCGGCAACTCGCGCGCCAGCTCGGGCGGCGAGACGCGTGTAATTCGGGCGACCTACGGGCCGCGTGCCGTCTACACGCACATGGCGGTGCGCGCGCTTGCCTTGTGGAAGGAGCATCAGCAGCGCTGGCGCCGTCAGCTGTACCACGGCATCGGCGTCCTCTGGCTCGTCGAAAGCGACGACCAATTCGAGCAGGCGGCGCTGCCGATCCTGCGCGATGCGCGTGTTGCGTTCGAACAGCTCCAAGGCGCCGAAGTGGCGCGACGGTATCCGCAAATCAATTGCGAGCAGGTCCGCTGGGCCATTTTCGAGAAGGACGCCGGCTACCTGACGGCGCGTCGCGCCTGCGCTGCGGTGCTCGAAGGTTTTATCGCCGAAGGCGGGGAGTACCGGCAGCTCGCGGTGCGAGCGCCGATCGAGCCGAGGGGAGGCGAGCTCTCGAGTGTGGCGTTGTCTGACGGCAGCCGGCTGACCGCAGACCGCTTTGTGTTTGCCTGCGGCCCTTGGCTGGGCTCCCTGTTTCCAGACGTCATCGGCGACCGCGTGCGCGCGACGCGCCAGGAAGTCTTCTTCTTTGGCACGCCATCTGGTGACGGGCGTTACACGGAGGAGGCTCTGCCAGTCTGGGCGGATCACGGGACGCGCTTCATGTACGGCATCCCAGGCAACGAGTGGCGGGGCTTCAAGGTCGCCGACGACTCGCGAGGGCCGGTGTTCGATCCCACGAATGGGGAGCGCACAGCGACCGAAGCAGCGCTCCAGATCGCGCGCGACTACGTCGGGTACCGGTTTCCCGGGCTGAAGGGGGCGCCGCTGCTCGAGTCGCGCGTGTGCCAGTACGAAGAGTCGCCCGACGAGCACTTCATCATCGATCACCATCCGCAGGCGGGAAACGCGTGGCTCGTCGGCGGCGGCTCGGGTCACGGGTTCAAGCACGGACCCGCCGTGGGAGAGCTGGTCGCGCGTCTGGTTCTGAGTGGAGCGGGGGGGGCGGGGGCGCCCGATGAGCAATTCAAGCTCGCGCGCTTCGCTCACTAAGGATTTCGAGCGGTTCAAGCGGGAGCTGCCCCGCGATTTTCCCGCGCATGTGCGCGACACGTATCGCATCGACCTCTCAGCCCACTATCTCGGGCAGCCGCTGCCGCATCCCGTCGGGAAGGGCTCCGGCCAGCTGTCGCTCAATACGGGACAGCTCGAGACGGACGCTGCAGCCGGCCTGGCGTTCGCGGTGCTGAAGACGGTGGTCGCGCAGGACGCCGCCGGCGCGCAGTCGATGGCCGCCTGGGCGATTCACGAGACCAAAATGAAAGTCGAGCGCCGCGGCGACGGGTGGACCGTGACCTGGAAGGGCAGGGGCTGGGATCGTTCGTTCGACGACTACCTAACGCTCGTGCGCTCCGGTCGAGATCTCACACGCGGGGGTCGTCTAATCACGGTGCCTTCGGTGAAATACCACTTGCCCCGTCTCGACGAGCCGTTTCGCGATGCCGAATACGCGTACACGACGCGCGCACTGGCCGAGGCCTGGCGTGAGTCGCCGCTGCTGCTCGAGAAGGACTTCTCGCCCACGCTCGCGGGAGATCCCCTGGCGGACGAGAAACCGCAAATCCTGCGCTGGCTGCGCGAGGTGCCGGGCAAGATCAGGGCGCACGCCGACGTGCGGCTGGCGCTGAAGTTGATGAACGCGCGCTTCGACGACGACTTTCAGGTGGAGATGATGAACGCTGCGAGCGCTGCCGATGCGCTCGTCGTTTTCAATCGTCTCTTCGATCAGAAGCAGGGCGTCGCATACGGCGGTCTGGAGCTAAGTGACCGCAACCTGCGGGTGCTGAACCGACCGCCCGACCGCCCGACCGCCCGACCGCCGCTTTCAGGCACCGGGAACATCAATTCGGGCCGGATGATCGTCGACTACGCGCTGCGTGGCTGTGCGTCGGTGCAGCTCCATACATTCTTCCAGTTGCCGCTCGAGGAGTATCCCGCAACTGATGGCTCGCGCACGCAACGTGCTCTGCACGCCTTGATCTTCCATCCGCGCGACGGCCTGATCGCCGTCATGTTGGAGCGGGAATCGGGGGGGCAGCTCGAGCGGCGCGGTGGTGAGCTGCATTTCCTGGATCTCTTGCTCCCATTCCATGCGAATCGCTCGCGCTGAGCTGTTCGAGCTGACACTCCCGCTGCTTGAGCCGTTCGTTATCTCGGGCGGCACTATGACGGAACGCCGATCCGTGGTCGTCGTGCTGCACGACGACGCCGGCCACGCCGGCTACGGCGAGTCCCCGCCGTTTCAATTCCCATTCTACTCCGAGGAGACCCTGACCGGCGCGCGCGATATGATCGCGCGGGTGTTGCTGCCGCGTGTCGTCGGTCACGAGTTCGAGGGTCCGGAGGCAATCGATGCCGCGCTGCGCGAAGGGGTGCGCGGCAACTGGTTCGCCCGCGCCGGAATCGAGACGGCGGCGTGGGATCTCGAAGCCCACGCGCGGGGTACCGGTCTCGCGATGCTCCTCGGCGAGCGCCTTGGTGTCACACCGGCAGCCAGTGTCGCCTGTGGTGTTGCCCTGGGTATTCCACCGGGATGCGACCACGCCGAACTGGCGCGCTCGGTGTACGACGCGGTGCGGCACGGCTACGGCCGGGTCAAAATCAAGGTCGCGCCCGGCTGGGACCTTGCTGCAGTTCGCGCGGCGCGTCAGGGCCTCGAGGGCAGCGATCTTCCCCTCACTGTGGATGCCAACGGCGCATACGAGTGGCCTCGCGACGAAACAGCGCTGAGAGCGCTCGACGATGCAGGATTGCTCTACATCGAGCAGCCACTCCATCCCGACGAGCTCGTGGGGCATGCACGCTTGGCTGAGAAACTGCGGACGCCGATTTGCCTGGATGAGACCTTACGCGACGCGCGCGCGGCCCGTCAGGTGATGGAGCTGAACGGGCCCAAGGTGTGGAACATCAAGGTGCATCGCGTCGGTGGGCTGACCGAGGTCTGCCGCCTCTACCACCTCGCCGCGGAGTACGGAGCGAAGCTGTGGGCGGGGACGATGCCGGAGTCTGGAATCGGATCCCAGGCGGCGCTCGCCGCGGCGTCCCTGCCGCTATTCGTCTATCCGTCCGACTTGGAGCCTTCGGCCCGTTGGTTCGGGCGCAACGGCGACGTCATCAAGCTCACGATGGGCCGGGGTGGCCGTATGGCCGTGCCGCACCAGTCGTGTGGACGACTGCTCGATCCCGGCCGATTCCGCCTCTTGACCGCGCCTGTACTTTTTGGGGCGTCATGAACAAACCGAACACGGACTACTGGGCTAACCACCTCTACATGAGCCCGCGCCAACGCCCCAAACCGGATCAGCCGGCGCGGGATCTGTCGCCCCGCGCGGCCCAACGTTTCAAGAAAGCCCGCGAAGAGCTCCGCAGTCTGCGCCACGTCACCGAACAAGTCGTCTATCTGGGCACGACGTGGAAATGGGTGTGGATGTACGAAGTGGGAGGCCGCAAACTGGGGTATCTGCACCCCATGCAGTCCGGTGTGAGCGGCACATTCGTTCTGTCGGCGCCCGAGGAGCAGGAGATCAGCGCGACGAATGGATTACCGCGCGTCATCAAGCAAGCGGTCCGCGACGGGACACTCTTCGACGGCGTGCGCCACTGCTGGATGGAGTTCGCGGATCTCGACGGCGTCCAGGCGTTTGTCGACGTGGTGCGACTGAAGTACCAATTGTTGGCCCGACCAGAATAAATGTAGGGGCGCAGCATACTGCGCCCCTACTTGTGCCCAATTCGGGCGGATGCATACATTCTTGGGCCTTCTGATTACACAGAAGCCGTCCCACACCGAAACCGAACCACCGATTTAGCCATTAGAGGGAATCTGCGTTCAGCTGCGGTCGTGGTGTTGATCCTCGCCCTCCCGCCTGCGGCCCTAAACGGCCAACAGGCTCAACCCGCTTCCTCGCGTTACACAGCACCCGTCATCACCGATACCAGCAGCTTGGAGGGGCCGCGCCAGCCGATTTTTTTCCGCCACGACGTCCATGCCGGGCAAGATCAGATCCCGTGCATGTACTGTCACTACTCGGCCGCCATCTCCAGCGAGCCGGGGATTCCGGCGCTGCAGACTTGCATGGGCTGCCATCAGTTGATCGGCGGAGGCCCGCCCTCCCATCAGGCGGAGATCAAGAAGGTGCGGGATGCCTGGCGCGAGCGAAAACCGCCGGAATGGATTCGGATCCACGCCCTCCCCGGCTTCGTCCGTTTCCCGCACATGCGGCATATCAAGGCGCTCGGCACACAGGCGTGCGTGACATGTCACGGGGACGTCCAAAAGATGGCGCAGGTATCCCAGGTTTCGACCCTGCGCATGGGGTGGTGCGTGCGCTGCCACGTCAAGAACAACGTGACCCGCGACTGCAGCGTGTGCCACTACTGACATGAGTAACTCCGTCGATCGCCGCCGCTTTCTGAAAGTTCTCGGCGTCACCGGGGCCGGAGCCGCCGCGGTGTCCGCCTGCGGCATCGGCCCGGAGCCGACGGAGCGGTTGATCCCCTATCTGATTCAGCCCGAAGACCAGATTCCGGGGACCGCCACGTACTACGCCACGACGTGCCGGGAATGCGCGGCGGGCTGCGGCGTGCGCGTGCGCGTGCGCGAGGGCCGCGCGGTCAAGCTCGAGGGGAATCCCGACTCCCCCATCAATCGCGGCAGGTTGTGCGCGCGCGGGCAGGCCGCGCTGCAGGGGCTGTACAATCCCGATCGCATCGCGCATCCGATGGTGCGTAACGCGCGCGGCGCCTTCGAAGACATCGATTGGGACGGCGCGATTCAGCGGCTCGCGACCAAGGTGCGCGAGGCGCAGGGCAAGGGGATCGTGTTCCTGACCGGCGCCGAGCAGTCGTCGTTCGGCGATCTCGTCGCTGAGTGGATGAAGCAGGTCGGTGGCCGCCACCTGAGCTACGAGCCGTTCGGCTTCGAAGCGCTGCGTGCCGGCAACCGGATGGCTTTCGGCACGGCGACGTTGCCGACCTACGACTTCGCGAACGCGAAGTACATCCTGTCCTTCGGCGCCGACTTCCTCGACACGTGGCTCTCCCCGGTGGAATTCCAAAACGGCTTCGCGCGCGCGCACGCGTTCGATGCCGGTCGGCCCGCATCGATGTCCAAGTTCGTGTACGTGGCCCCTAGGCTGTCGCTCACCGGGATGAACGCGGACGAATGGATCGCCGCGCGCCCTGGAACCGAGGGGATGCTGGCGCTCGCGCTGGCGCAAGTCATCGTCACGCAGCACCTGGCGCGGCTGCCTGCCCCCCCCGACACCAGCCGGCTCAGCGCGCTGCTCGCCGGCTATGCCCCTCGCGCCGTCGCGGCGACGATCGGCATCGACCAAGCGATGATCGTGCGTCTCGCGAGAGAGTTCGCGAGCTCGGGTGGCGGGCTTGCGGTTGCAGGCGGCATGGCCACACAGGGTCCCAACGCCGCGCAGATCGTCGCCGCCGTCAACGTCTTGAACTACGCCGCCGGAGTGGTGGGCACGCTCGTGAAGTTCGGCGCGGACCTCGCGGTCGGATCAACGAATACGTTCGCCGATCTCGCAACGCTGATGGCGGATATGACGGCGGGGAAAGTGGCGCTGTTGTTTGTGCACGGGACGAATCCGGCACACTCCGTTCCGGGAGCGTTCCCGCAGGCGCTCAGCAAGGTTGCCTATAAAGTCAGCTTCGCGTCGTACATGGATGAGACGGCCGCTGCCTGTGACCTGATCCTGCCCGATCATCATCCGCTGGAGCAGTGGGGGGACAGCCGGCCGCGCGCTGGGATCACGGCGCTGCAGCAGCCCGTCGTGCAGCCCGTGTTCGACACGCGGCCGACAGGCGACGTGGTTCTCAAGCTCTCGGGCAAGCCCGGCACCTTCCAGGACTATCTCCAGGCCAGGTGGCGCACCCGGCACGCGACGAATTTCGATCAGTACTGGATGGAGTCGCTGGAAAAGGGCGGGATCTACGCCGAGGCACCTACGCGGCCGGTGCGGTTGGCGGTGGATGTGTCGAGGATCAGTCCGGCTCCTCCGGCCCCGGCCACCGCCGCCGATCAGAACCAGGACGTCATCGTCTTCCCGCACTCGATCCTCCACGACGGGCGCGGGGCCAACAAACCCTGGCTGCAGGAACTTCCGGATCCGGTTTCGAAGATCGCCTGGCACAGCTGGGTCGAAGTACATCCCGACACGGCGGCGAAATGGGGTCTCGCGACCGGTGACTTCCTGTTGCTCAAATCCTCCTTTGGCGCGCAGAAATTCCCTGCGTGGATCACGCGCTCGGTGCGTGCCGATGTGCTCGCGGTGCCGACCGGGCAAGGCCACACGGCCTACGGACGGTACGCCAAGGACCGGTCGGCGAACGCGTTCGAGCTGCTCGGCGCGCAGGCGAACGACTACGGCGGTCGCACCTTTACCGTGCGCGCCAGCGCGACGAAGACCGGTGACCATCGCAAGATCGTTTCCACGGAGGGCGGGCCACGCGAGCTAGGGTTAGGGACCACGGAGGTCCTGCCGCTCGCGCGTGCGAAGGCGCTCCATCCGGGCGACCATCCGTTCCACTACGAAGAGACCCCCGAGTACGCCAAGGACGCCGTCGAGTGGTGGGGTGAGCGCCAGCACGAAAAAGCCTCGCTCGGAAACTACCGCGGCGAGCATCCCCGCTGGGGTCTCGCGATCGACCTGGCGAAGTGCACGGGGTGCGGCGCATGCGTGACCGCGTGCTACGCGGAAAACAACATCGCGACCGTGGGTGAAGAGCTCATGCAGCGCGGCCGCGAGATGGCGTGGCTCAGACTCGAGCGGTATTGGCGCACCGACGAGGCCGGCAGCCCACATGGTGCGGTCAACCAGCCGATGTTGTGCCAGCAGTGCGGCAACGCGCCCTGCGAGCCGGTCTGCCCCGTGTACGCCGCGTATCACACGCCCGACGGTCTCAACGCGCAGGTTTACAACCGCTGCGTCGGCACACGCTACTGCTCGAATAATTGCCCGTACAAGGTCCGGTTCTTCAACTGGCACAACTACGCCGAGCGAGACGGGCAGTACGAGGCCTTCCCCGATCCGCTATCCATGCTCCTCAATCCCGACGTCACCGTCCGGGAGAAGGGTGTGATGGAGAAGTGCACGTTCTGTGTCCAGCGGATTCGCGGCGCGCAGAATCAGGCGCGGCTCGAGAATCGGAACGTGCGCGACGGCGACATCGTCACCGCATGCCAGCAGACCTGCCCCTCGGACGCGATCGTGTTCGGCGACTTGAACGACCGGAACTCCCGCGTGTTCGAGCTCGCCGGCAATCCCCGCGGGTACCACGTGCTCGCCGGCCTGAATACCAAGCCGGCCATCACGTATCTCGCGCGCGTCGTCGCGGAAGCGAGTCCCAGCCGTGGCTGAGCAGCGCAGCTCGCCCTCGCGCCTGACCTACGATTACGTCACGCGCACCATCGCGCGGACGCTGGGCTCGCCCTCGCGGGGCTATTTCGTCCTGCTCGGCGCGGCGGTGGCGCTGCTCGCCATCGGGATCACCACCCTGGTGCTCCTGATCCGTTATGGCTTGGGTCTCGCCGGATACTCGCACCCGGTCTACTGGGCCGTCTACATCACCTGCTTCGTCTTCTGGGTCGGTATCGCGCATTCGGGGACGCTGATCTCGGCGATCCTGTTCCTGTTCCGCTCCGGATGGCGCACCGCCGTGTATCGGACAGCCGAAGCGATGACGGTGTTTGCCGTCATGACCGCCGGCCTCTTTCCGCTGATTCACATCGGGCGGCAGTGGTACTTCTACTGGCTGATTCCGTACCCCAACGAGCGCGGGCTCTGGCCGAATTTCAAATCGCCGCTGATCTGGGACGAGTTCGCGATCGGGACGTATTTCACCGTCTCGACCGTGTTCCTCATCATGGGTCTGATTCCCGACATTGCCGCCGTGCGCGATCTCGCGACGGGATGGCGCAAGAAGCTGTACCAGCTATGCTCGGTGGGCTGGCGCGGCACCAACGAGCAGTGGCGGCACTTCACGCGCGGCTACCTGTATCTGGCCGCGCTCGCCACGCCGCTCGTGCTGTCGGTGCACAGCGTCGTGTCGTGGGACTTCGCGATGGCGATCGTACCGGGCTGGCACGCGACGTTGTTCGCGCCCTACTTCGTGGCGGGCGCGATCTACTCGGGCTGCGGCATGGTGATCACGCTGCTCACGCCGATTCGCAAGCTGTTCGGCCTCGACGAGCTGATCACCGTCAAGCATTTCGAAAACCTCGCCAAGCTCTGCCTGCTGACCGGCTCGATCGTCTCCTTCTCATACCTGACCGAGAACTTCGTCGCCTGGTTCAGCGGCAATCCGCACGAGCGTGCGGCGTTCTGGTATCGCGCCTTCGGGCCCTACTGGTGGGCGAGCTGGACGATGAACATCTGCAACGGCTTGCTCCCCTGGCTGCTCTGGTCCAAGAAGGTCCGCACGAACATCACGGCGCTATTCGTGATTTCGATCTTCGTCAACATCGGGATGTGGTTCGAGCGCTACGTCATCATTGTCGTGTCGCTCGCGGGCGAGCCCTACACGACGTGGACGAACGCGGTCTATAACCCGACCTGGGCGGACTGGGGCATCATGGCCGGCAGCTTCGGCTGGTTCTTCATGTGGTTCCTGCTCTTCGTGAAGAATTTTCCGGCGGTGTCGATCAGTGAAGTGAAGGAAGTGCTTGCGCCGCCGCGCAGCACAATGTCGAAGGTGCGCGCATGATGCCGCTGCCCAAGCCGCTCCAGGAGATCTTCCATCCGCCACCAACCGCCGGCGTCCTCGGTGTCTTTCAGTATCTCGACGCGACGCTCGGCGCCATCAAGAAGCTGCGCGCGGCCGGGCACACCGATTTCACCGTCTATTCGCCCGTCCCCCGCCACGAGATCGAGGACGCGCTGGGCCAGCCGGTGAGCCCCGTGCGGATGTTCACGCTGATCGGCGGGATCGCGGGCTGTGCGGTCGGGGCCTGGCTCACGCTGTGGATGTCGTACGACTGGCCGATCGTGCTCGGCGGCAAGCCGGTCGGCTCGGTGCCGCCGTATGTGGTGATCATGTTCGAGATGACGATACTGTTCGGTGCGCTCTCGACCATTCTCGGGATCTTGTTCAACGCCGCCTTCGCGGCTCGGCGCCTGGGCACGATTCAGTACGACGCGCGGTTCACCAATGATCGCTTTGGCATTTTCGTGCCGGCCGAAGGCGCCAAGTCAGCGCCGGTGGAGAAGGTGTTGCGCGATGCTGGTGCGGAAGAGGTGCGTCGTGGGTAAACGCCGTCTCGCCCTGGCCGCCATTGCCGCCATTGCCGCCCTGGCCTGCAATCCCGACGACGTGGTGCACAAGGTCGGCTGGTTCGCGACGATGCGGCACCAGCGCAACATCAAGCCCTACGCCCGGCCGATTCCGCCGGTCGCGGGCGCCGTTCCGGTGTCCGGCGCCGAGCTCCCGTTGACGCGCGAGACAGCCGATCGCCTGACCAACCCGCGGACGCGGACCGCGGAGTCGCTCAATCGCGGGCAGTGGGTCTTTCAGACCTACTGCCTGGTGTGTCATGGCGAGAGGGGCGAGGGCAACGGCCCGGTTTCGCTCGCCGGTGGTGGCCCGTTCCCCGGCGTTCCCTCGCTTGTCGATCCGACGCGGCCGAAGATGACCGACGGCATGATCTACGGCATGATCGTCGAAGCCCAGCGCATGGGTCGCGGGTTGATGCCGCGCTACGGTGACAAGATTCACGGCAACGATCGCTGGGACCTCGTGAACTACGTGCGCAGCCTGCAGCTGAACGCTCGGGGGGGGGGCAACCGGTGAGCGCCGCCGTCGCCGGCCGGTCCGATCTCGTCCAAAAGGCGCGCCAGGCGCCGCTCGGTCGCTTTACGATGTTCGGCGCAATCGCCGCGATGGCGGGCGGCATCGTGCTCGTCGGTGGCCTCATCAGCGGACATCCGGAGCGCACGTGGTGGGCCTATCATGCCAACTTCATGTTCTGGGCGGGCCTCGCGCAGGGCATGGTCGTCTTCGCGGCGGTCCTCAAACTCGCCAAAGGACACTGGGGCGGCGTCGTGATTCGGTTTGCGGAAGCCGCCGCCGGCTTCACGACCGTGACGGTCGTGCTGTTCATCGGTCTCGTCATCGGCCGCGAGCACATCTTTACGTGGATTCACGAGCCGCGGCCCGAGGTCGGGTGGTGGCTCACCACAAAGTGGTTTTTCCTCCGGAACGGCTTGATCCTGGTCGTTCTGTCATGGCTGTCGTGGCGATTCGTACGCCACGACACTGCGCCCGATGCGCGCGAGCTCCAGAGCGGCGAAGCGGCGGAGCGTCTCACAGACTCCGGCGTGATTAGTCGCGACGCCGCCATCCTGGTTCTGGCGTACGCTTTTGGACACAGCCTGCTCGCGTTCGACTTGATGATGTCGCTGGCGCAGAAATGGGTGAGTAGCCTGTTCGGCGCGTTCTACTTCATGGGGAGCTTCCTCGCTGCGCTTATGCTGTTGGCCGTGCTGGCCATCACCCTGCGCCGCGCCATGGGTCTCGGCGGCATCTACACGACGCGCCAGCAACACGACCTTGGCAAACTCTGTTTCGGGTTCACCGTTTTTTGGGCCTACCTGATGTGGGCGCAGTTCCTCGTGATCTGGTACGGCAACCTGCCAGAGGAGACGTATTTCATTTTCTATCGGCTGACCGGGGCATGGCGCCCCGTTGGGATCGCGGTGTTCCTGATGGTCTTCCTGATTCCGTTCATCGGTCTGCTCGGCGTCAAGCCGAAGACGTTTTCGCCGACGATGGTGGGCTTCGCGCTCGTGAGTCTCGCCGGGATCTGGCTCGAGCGTTATCTCGAGATCGTGCCCTCGATCAACGGCGGGCAGGGGCCGGTAATCGGCGTCACCGAGGTTGGGGTTACGCTGTTTTTTGCTGGTCTCTTCTTTCTCTCCTGGGCCTGGTTCGCGGGCCGCTATCCGATCCTCTCGCCACGGCTCGCCGCCGACGCATTGGAGCGCGAGCAGCACTAGGGCTTCGCGCAGTAGGAGGTCCTTCCTTTTCAAAATGGGGGTAGTGTATTCTGGACCAAGACTCCCGGGGCAGACGCAGCCCCGGGAGTTTAGTTTTAGGAAATGAACGTCTGGCAGGCCGCGGCCGAGCTTGTACGCCAAACGCGAGCGGGCGCGCTCGCGACGGTCGCGCGCGCACGCGGGTCCACGCCCGTCCCCGCCGGCACCAAGATGCTCGTGGGGCCCGAAGGTCGGCTCCTCGGCTCGGTGGGCGGCGGCTGCGTGGAGGCCGAAGTCATCGGCGCTGCGCTCGACGCGCAGGCGCACCGCCGGCCCGCGCTCCTGACGCATCACCTGAACGCCGATCTCGCCGGTGATCTCGGTCTCTCGTGCGGCGGCACCGTCGACATCTTCGTCGAGCCGCTCGTCGCCGACGAACAGTACGTGCGTGTGCTCGAGCTTGCCGCCACCGCCGATTCAGGGTTGGTGCGAACCGCGACCGCGTGGGATGCGGGACCGCTGAAAACGTTCGAGCCACTCCGCGCGAATCAATCGCCCCGAGCTGCGGCGACACTCACCCGCGATGGTCGCTTCGTGGAGGAGCGGCTGATGCCCGCACCGCGTGTTTTCGTGTTCGGGGCAGGGCATGTCGGGGCCGCGATCGCCCGCGCCGCGGCAGCGGCGGGATTTCGCGTCGTGGTCATCGACGACCGCGCCGACTATGCGGACGCCTCGCGCTTTCCCAATGGCGTCTCCGTCCTTGCCGCCGACGTGGATGGTGCGCTCACTCGCTTTCCGCTGACAGCCGCGGACGCAGTCGTCATTGCCACCCGCGGGCACCGCAACGATGCTCTGATTCTCGAGCGCGTCGCGCCGTCAAACGCGGGCTATGTCGGTCTGCTGGGAAGCCGGCGTAAGAAGATCGTCGTGACGAAGGGTCTGACGGCGGCGGGCGTGCCCGCCAAGAGCCTGCGCCGCGTGCGGGTGCCCGTCGGACTGGCGATTGGCGCCGTGACGCCCGAGGAAATCGCGGTGAGTGTCGTCGCCGAGCTGATCGCCTGGCGCCGGAGCGCGGGGGCCCCTTAGGGCAGCGGTTTCACTTGCTCGAGCAGCCGGTTCAATGAATCGACGGACACGGGACCGGCAATCTCCACACGCAGTCGTCCAACGAATCGTGCGAAGAGCCGGCTGAACGCGTAGCCAGAGTCCGGGCGTGCGGCGTTGCTCGCCGGCCGCTGAAAGATCTGAATCACCGTGGATGAGTCGAGCGCCTGCTCGACAACGATCGTGCCGTCATTCCCCGGTGCGCGCCGGAAATCCCGCACGCTGAGACCCGGAAGTCCCACGGGGGCCTCGTCGCCCAGCAGTAACGTCGCGACCCGACGATCGATCACAGGCCAGGTTTTGGCGGTCAATGGCTGCACGACTGAGCCGTCGATGAACACGTTCGGTGCCTGAGCAGCGGCGCGCTCGCGTTCCGCCCGCGCGGGCGTGGGGGCCGCGGTGGGCTCACCCCGTGCCGTTACCGTGACGGCATCCAGCCTGAGTGTTTCGCGTCCCAGCCGGGCCGCGACGCTCTCGGGTGCGTTTGCAATACGCGGTTTGGCCTGCGCCGCCTGCGCCTCATCGCGGAGCGATACATTTGCGGCGCCCGAGTCGCCAGGTTGGTTCACGTGCGCCACCTGTTCCGTGGGGCGCGGCACCGGTGCTCGCCGCCGGCCCTCGGAAACCGTGGCCGCCGGAGCGGACGCCTTTTGTCGGTCCACTGATGCCGCACGATCTTCCGCAACGATCACCGGCTGCGGCGCGTTCGTTGTTGCTGGTCCGCCGGCACCAGGCGTTCGGAGGTAGTAGCCCAGGCCGAGCGCGAGGGCGATCGATGCCGCCCAGGCGAACGGCGTACGGACGTGCCAGGGCAAGCGCCGCGGCGCGCGTCGCAGCGCTTCAAAGGGCGGAATCGCTCGTTCGGGCGGCCGCGCAGATCCCAAGAGCGTGCTGGCGCGCGCGCGCAGCGCGCGCTCCTCCTCGAGACCTGCTCGACACGTCGCGCACTGCGCGAGGTGCGCCTCGAGCGCGACTCGTTCACTGGAGGGCAGCTCGCCGTCGAGGTACGCGTGCAGCGTTCCCTCATCCACGTGCGACATGCTCTCCTCCTTCCTGTCCCGCATCATAGGCTTCGACCAATCTCCGGCGCGCACGCGCCAACGTGGTTCCAATCGCACCCCGCGCGAGTCCCGTCTGCGCGGCGATCTCGTCGTACGACATGCCGGCATCCCATAAGAGCAGCGACTCCCGATCACGCGGGCTGAGCTGCTCCAGCGCGGCGCGCACCCGCGTGCGTTGTGTGTCCGCGTCGATCTCGTCTTCCGGTGCACTGCTGACAACGTCCGGCTCACCCTTCAGGAGCGTGAGGTGCCGCTTCTCTCGCGCCGCCCGGCGCGCCTCATCACGCGCCATGTTCGCCGCCACCACGAAGAGCCATCCGCGTGTGTTCTCCGGCCGGTGCACGAGGGCGCGGGAGAACGCCTCCTGGGCCAGATCCGCCGCGCGCTCGGCGTCCCAGACCTTGCGGTACAGGAAGCGCACGAGCGCGGGATAGGTGTTGCGGTACACTTCAGCGATGTCGTCGGGCATGGGCTAATGTGGAATTCGAAATGCGGAATGCGAAATGTGCGTGTTGGGCTTCGCGACGCTCGCCGTACGATTGCGCATTCCGCATTCCACATTTCGCATTCCGTTATCCGCGAAACTCCCGCACCAGCCGCTCCAGTTCACCAGGGTTCCACCGTGTCTTCCCACCGGCTCCAATCTTGATACTCGCATGCCGTCCGGCCACCAACACTGCTGGCTCGAGCGCGGCGGCCTCCCGCAGATCCGGGAGCGCCTTCAGCAATGCGAAATAGGCGTCGCTATACGGAGCGATGCTGACCACGCGCAACGAGTCGCCATGGCCCAGGTCGGTCCAGGTGCCCTCCCGCATGATGAACAGCCGCCCGCCGACGCGCTGCGTCGGGTTGATGCCCGACTTCGCGCGGCGCACTTCCTCCAGCTCGGACCCGTTCACGGTCACGACCACGTTCTCGAGATGCACCGCGTCGGCCATCGATTTCTCAGCGGCAGCGCGCCCGACAGACGCCGCGCCGGCTTGATCGACCGGAGCTGGTGCGGGAGCCTGCATGACCCGGTTCTCGGCGCGCTGGCGCATGGCGATGTTCGGCTCCTGAACCAAGTACGACGTGTACTCGGTCAAGATGCCGTACCGCAGCGCGAGCTGCTTGAGCGAGCTCATGATCTCCTGCGTTTGGCCGTGCAAGCGGATCTCACGTGATAGTGCACCCACCTTGCGGGACGCCCAAAGCTGCTCGATGTAGCGAGCGTCGGCGTTCTCACGGTCGCCAACGCTGGTCCGAAACTCTTCCTGCCGGCCGTTACGACGACCTTGCACCGTTACCGACCACTCCCCACTCCCCACTCCCCTGTATCGCCCCAAGACCACCATCTCATCGCCGGCGAACAGGTCTGGCAGGCTGCCCGGCTGCACGTCATAGAGTTCGACACCGGAGCTTGCATTGATGGTGACATCGGTCAACACCGGGCTTGCCACTTTCGCGGCCAGGGCGCCGACTGCCCGTTCGATGTTCTCGCCGGGCCGGATGTACTCCGTGGCACCGCGGGCGCGCTCCGTGAGTCGATCGAGCAGATACGTGTTCACGTCGTCGCCGACGCCGAACGAAAAGACGCGGAACCGGCCGCGTCCCTGTTCGGCACGGTCCACGATACGCTCGGGGTCCGTTTCACCCGTGCTTGCCTGGCCATCGGTCAGAAATACGACGACGCCGAGCGACTGCTCCGCGGGCGATTCCGCAAATGCTTCCGTCAAGGCGCCCGCGATGTTCGTGCCGCCCTCGGCGTCCAGGCTGCGAATCCAGCTTTCGGCGTCGTGGCGCGCGTCAGTCGTCACACTGGTCCATCCCTGCGCGTAGCGGCGGACGCCACCCGAGAACGCGACGAGCCGGAAGCGGTCGCCTTCCCTGAGCGAGCCGAGCAGTTGGATCAACGCCGACTTTGCTTGCTGGATCTTTTCGCCCGACATCGAGCCCGACACGTCGATCACGGCGACGACGTCGCGCCGCAGCGCGGCCGCATCGGCAGCGGCGCCCGGCGCGAGTAGCAGCATGAAGTAGCCGTCCTCGCCGACGGGATGATGCGGCATGAGCGAGAGACCGACCAATCCCCGCGCCAGCGGCAGCAGCAGCTCGAAGTCACCGCCGGCCGCCCCGTCGGCAAGCGTCACCTCGACGCGATTGTCGCGCCGCGTAACCTGAACCTGATGCGTGGGTGAATACGGATCACCAAAGCGCGCCGCGCTGTCGACCTCGAGGCGGAAGCTGCGTGGCGCAGTGTGCCGATTGCGATCGCCGAGATAGCGGAATCGCCAGGCATCACCAGCGCGGCCGAGCAGTTGCGTGTACTTCAGGGTGATTTTTCGGGTCTCACCCGGCGCGATGGGAAACACACGCGCGCGAATGAGTCCCTGACCGGCGAGCTCGATCAACGCGGGGTCGCGTTTCTGGCGTACGATGGCTTCGTAAATCGACCGTGCCTGGGTGGCATCCATCGCTTCGCCGCGCAACTCCTGATCGCCCTGCCAGAGTGAGTAACTCGAGAAGACGGCCTCACCCGGGAGGGGGAAGTGGTACATCCCCTCTTCCAGCGCCGGACCGTTGTTGCGGAACCATTCCTCCACGGTCACCCGCGCGACCCGTCCGGTGATGCTGACCTGGACGGCGCTGCGGAGCCGCTCGACTCGCCCGTTGAGATCCTGCGGAACCGGGCGAACCGGGTCGATCCACCCCTGGGCGACGAGGAGCGACGAGAGGGAGCACAGCAGGGCGACGGCTCCCAGCACACGCGAGCACGACATGAGAAACTCCGGTAAGGGACGCTATGAGAGACGGGCATCCCCGCGAAGCTTGCACACGCTGCCTCAGGCTAGCCTATGGCGCACTGATTCGGACCCGTTTCCAGTATCTCCGCATCCGCGTCGGAGACCTCGAGCAGGCCGAGATTGACCTCTTTGATTGTGCGGTAGGCATCGGGGAAGGCCGTGACGTGATCCGCAATCCATTGCAGGAACTCGCGCTCGTCCTGAATCGCGGCGGCGCCATTTGTGGCGGCGATCACATCGAACCGCGCGGCGACAGCACGGTCCGCCCGTCGCTCCCCCTCGCTTGTGTAGTGCGCGGGCAGGACTAGCAGGTCTCCAGGCCACGTCTGTCGGACCCGCTCCAGGCTCTGCCACAGCAGCTTCGCCCAGGCGTCGGAACGTCCCGCCAGGTCGGGCCGGCCGATTGACTGCACGAACAGAAAATCGCCGGTCAGCGCCAGGCCATCGTCAGCGAGCAACGCGATGCTGCCGAGGGTGTGGCCCGGGACGTGCGCCGCGCGCATTGTGGCTCGTCCAAACGCTATCGTGTCACCGTCACCGAGCCCCTGATTGGTCAGTCGCCCCGGTCTCTCATCGTACGGGGATACGGCGTCGGCCGAGTGCAGGAAGTAGGGCACCCGCCAGTGGGCAGCCGCCGCGCGCGCACCGCTCAAATAGTCGGCGTGCATGTGGGTGTCGACCACCGCCGCCGGGGTCGCACGCAGCTCCGCCAGCAACGCGTCATAGCGCTCGACATGACGGCCCGGATCGATGACGATGGCGTCCCCGTCGCTCACGAGGATGTAGCTGAGCGCGCGCTTGCCGACGCGATCGAGCTGGACCACGTGCGAGAGGGACGGCGTGGGCGACAGCCGGTGGGCGACATAGACGGTCTCCCAGGCCGCCATCCCGCCGATGACCGAATAGGCTTCGTATCCCCGTTCGCGCAGAAATGCCGTCGCCTTCTTACTCGAGTTCCCGTGACCGCAAATCACCGCGATCGGGCGTGCCGCGTCGAGCTGCAACGTGGCCACGTCCGGCGTGGCAAAGAGCTGGGAGTTCGGATGGGCATGGAAATCGAGCTCCGAGCCGAGGGCAACGTGGCCACGCTCCACCCGCTCGGGCGCGCGCACGTCGAGCACCTGCAGCGGCTCACCGCGGTCGAGCCGCTCGGCGAGCTCCTGTGGAGCGATTTGCGGCAGCGAGTCTCGCGTCATTGCAGAGCCATTGCGACACCCAGCATGGCGGCCGCGGCGTTCTGCGCGATTGGAAAATTTGAGCGTTCCTTGAATGCCGTGTAACTGATGTCGACGCGTCCCTCGAGAGGCCCGACGACGGGGAAGCGGTACCCGGCTGCGACATTCGCGCCAGCGAGGGCGAATCCTTTTTGTCCCGTCTGTCCGATATACCTCACATCTCCACCCGCGGCGGCGTACAACCCATCGTAGATCGCAACGTTCAGACGCGGCGCAAAGTGACCATCAAAGAAAGTGGCACCGTTCTGCTGAGTGTGCTGCATCCCGAAGCCCGCCTCGAAGGCCAGACGGCCACGCAATGGGACGTCCAAAAACAATGGTGCCGGCGCGGTCCCCTGCGAACCGGGAAGATTGATGACGGTCTGGCTGGCGTCGACGTACACGCCGGAGATCGATCCGTACAGATGCGTGCGCACGTAGCCGCCGGCTGCCCCCACCTGGAGTCGCCACGGCTTGAAGCTCGCAGTCCCACCGCTCGGCCGAGCGACCGGGGAGAGCAGGTGTTGGGACACTCCCAACAACAAGGCATACACGTTGGTCGGGAGAATCGAATCTGTGCGGCGCTGCGTGAGCCATTGCGCTTCGATCCGCGCGGTGAGGCCTGGGCTGATCCGCGGTTGCACGCCCACGGCCCCCAACAAACCGGTTTGAATGGAACGGCCACCATCGACTTCGCGGCGGCGGAGCAGTCCCCCGGCCGCGACGTAGATGCTCGACTTGAGCGCGAAGTCGACTCGAACCGTAAGCCGAGTATCGCTACTCGATGAGCCGGGAACGAGGCCGTTCGCTTCCCTGAACTTGGTGTGCGACGCCGCCAAACTCGACTCCAGTCCAATCCTGCCGCTGAGCGGGGCGATCAGAAAAAAACTCGATTGGATCGTGCCACTGCTCGGCAGTTCCCAACGATCGACCTGGTCGGCGAGGTGCGTTCCGGCGGGCTTTTGTCGCAGGATGCCGCCCTGGACGCCCAGCTGCGGGGTCCAGGTCTGGCCGGCGCTGGACGAGTCTGCAACGGTCGCCAGGAAAAAGGCGAGGACGAGGCGTCTCATGGGCTCAGAAGCTAGTGTCTCTGTGGGGCTCCCGTTTTGGGGACCCGCGTCTATATTCCCGATTGTGAAACAGTTCACAAGCGACACATCCCCTCAGTCCATGTCTCGGAGGAGTCCCGCAATGCGCTTCGCTTTGCTCACGGCGGTCGTGGCCATCGGCGCGCTCGCCTGCGGTCAGAAGGGCGACCAGAACCAGAACCAGACGCAGGCTGCGCCTCCCGCGCCGCCCGCCGGTGGAGCAGCCGCGCCGACCGGTCCCGTCGTTGAAGTGAAGATGACCGGCAACGGCAGCACCAAGGCCGCCTTCGAGCCGAGCACGATCACGATTCCGGCGGGCGCGACGGTCCGCTTCACGAACGTCGCGGGCGGACCGCACAACATCACCTTCTGGCCCGATTCCGTTCCGGCGGGCGGCGCGGCGGCGCTCAACGCCGGTATGAAGAACACGGTCGACAATCTGTCGGGGCCGTTCCTGACGCAGCCGAACGAAACCTATGAGGTATCGTTCGCCAACGCGCCGAAGGGGAAGTACAGGGGGTACTGCACGCCGCACCTGACGCTGGGCATGAAGATCGCGATCACGGTCCAGTAGTGTCTTTGGTGCAGGCAACATCAGCGGCCTCGGCAGATGCCGGGGCCGCTTTCGTGTCGTAGATTCGGAGACAATGAGAGTCGTTCTCGTGCTCATCGACGGCGCCCGGTCCGATGTGCTGCGGGACCTGCTCGCGCGTGGGGACCTCCCGAATCTCGCCCGCTGGGTCATCGAGCCCGGCGGCCTGCGAACGGGGACGACGGTGTTTCCGTCCACCACCGGGGTCGCCTACATCCCCTTCCTCTTCGGACGCTATCCCGGCAGCGTGGGCATTCCGGGCATTCGTTGGCTCGATCGACGCGGTGCGGCGGAAGGGAAGGGCTCGCGCGCACAATGGCGCGCCGCGCGGAGCTATTGCGGAGTCCAGGGGGGCTGGTTGAACACCGACATCGCGGCGACGCCTTCGATTTTCGATCTCGTCCCCGAAAGCATCGCGATTTGCACGCCGCTGACGCGCGGCCTTCGCGCCGGCGCCAATCGCTGTGCGTTGCGGCGAGTGGTGTTGGGATCGGCGGCACACTACCTCGGGACATACCCGGCGCTCGACCGTGCGGTCGCTCGCGCTTGGCTCGATGCCGCGGACGAGCCGTGGCGGTTCCTGTTTGTCGTTTTTCCCGGCGTCGACGGCATCTCGCATCTCAAGGATCCGCTGCATCCGGCGGTGCTCGAGGGTGCGCACGCTGCGTCATCCGGTCCATGTGTGGCGGCGGGGTGCCCGGGTCGCGACGATGGTCTCCGGGAATGCCAGCGTGCAGCTCTACTTCGAGCCCCGGTCTGGGCGGGAGCGCCCGCTCACGGAATCGGAAATCCCCAACGCCATCCTCGAGCAGCTGCTCGCCCTCCCGGCGGTGCGACTGGTCGCATGTCGTGCGGATTCGACCGGGGGGATCATTGTGCGAACCAAAAACGCCCGCGCGTCGTTGACGGAGTCGATGGGCTTGATCCGCTACGAGCCCCAGTCTGGCGATCCCCTGGGCCTCGGTGGGTACTTAGAGCTCGACGATCGAGAGCTCCTGACGCGAACCAGGGAAACTGACGTGCCCGACGCACCGCGCCAATTGCTCCAGCTTTTTGGGACTCCGCGCGCCGGAGATCTCGTCCTGGCAGCCACCCCGGGAGCAGATTTCCGGGGTCCCTGGGAAATGCCCGAGCACCGAGCGGGTCATGGTAGTCTCATTGCGGAACACATGGAAGTCCCGATCGCGGCCAGCGTGGCTCTTCCCGACCTTGGCCTGCGTACAGTAGATCTGATGCCGACGGTATTGGAATGCCTCGACGTCGCCGTCCCATCCGGTGTCGCTCTCGATGGCGTTCCCTTTTCCAAACTTGCTACTGTCACTGAACACTTGATTCGGTAGGAGACTCCCGATGCGTCCACGGTTGTTCGTGGTCCTGGCCGCACTCCGTGTAGTCGTGGCCGGCTCAGCAGTCGGCGCGATGCCCACCCATCACCCCGCCGCCGGTCCGGCGGTGCCTAACGATTGGAGCGCGCTGGAGCGCGCCACGATCATCCCTGGTTCGAAGCCGGGCGAGCTGACGCTCGAGCTGCCGGCGGTGGATTTGCCGGCGGGGACCCTCGTGGATGAGCCGGCGTCCGTCGGAGAGTTTCCCGTGGATGGATCGATTTACGCCTTGCATGCCGAGCTCGTCGACGAGAAGGGGCGGCAGTTGCCCGCGTCATTACTGCATCACATGAACGTGATGGATCCGAACGAGCGCGAGCTCTTCCTGCCGATCGGCCGGCGGATCCTCGCGTCCGGCATGGAGACCGGCGAAATCCGGTTCCCCTGGCTGCTGTTCGGGTCGCGCATTCACGCGGGCCAGCGCATTCTCGCCAATGCGATGGTCCACAATCCCACGAATGTGGGATATCGGGGCGTTCGCGTCCGGCTCGTCCTCAACTACATCCCTGAGCGTCGGCCGTGGCCCTTCTTCTCTGTGCTTCCCTGGCAACTCGACGTGGCTTTCCCCCTCGGCGACAAGTCATTCGACTTGCCGCCGGGCCGCAGCGAGCGCTCGTATGAAGGCAGCCCGGCGGTCGCGGGCAAGCTGATCGTCATCGGTGGCCATATGCACGCCTACGGACGGACCATCGAGTTCTGGGATGCGACGACCGGCAAGCTGCTGTGGCATGGCGAACCCGCGCCGGCGCCGGCCGGCGCAGCCAGCGCCGTTCCGGTCGGGAAGCTCTACAGTTTGAAGGGACTCGGCATGCGGATCACACCGTCGCACCGCTATCGCGTGCACGTGGTTTACGAGAATCCAACGGGGCACGCGATTCCCAACGGTGGGATGGGAGTCGTCGGCGGGTTGTTCATGCCCGATCGCAAGGCGATCTGGCCGGCTACGGATCCGAGCGATTCACTTTACCAAAAGGATCTGCGGCACTTCATGGGACCGGTCGGCAAGCCGGTCGTCGGTATGCCCATGGAGATGGGCCACATGCACATGGTGCACTAGGGAATCTCGGCACAAGTCGATGACGCGGGGGGCGTCACCTATCTCGTGCAGAGTTTCCCTAAGCGCTGCTGCCCGGTTCCACGCCGTAGTCGGCAACCGCCAGGCGTTGCGGCGCGGTGGCTTCGGCGGTCTGCATGATCCCCAGCATCACCGCGGCCACCATCAAGCCCGCCAACGCGTCCACGGCGTAGTGGAATTGTCCGTACACGACGGCCAGGATCAATCCGGCGGTGAACGGCAGCAGCAACCAGCCGAGGGGACGCCAGTAGCGTAACGCCATCCCCGTCGCGACGACGGACGCGGCCACGTGCGACGACGGGAAGGCCGCGCCCCACGAGTCGCCCCGGTCCAAGAGCCACGCGGCAAACCGGGCCGGCCCGACCTTGGTGGCGAGATTGTGGGCGTTATCGAATGCGTAGCGCGGGCCGGCGACCGGGAAGAAGAGGAAAACCACGTAACACAGGTAGAAGGTCGCCATCACTGCGAAAATCGTATGGCGGGAGGCGTCACGCCGCCCCACCATCCAGAGCGCGAATGGTGACGCGTACAGAATCGGGTAATAGGCGAGATAGCAGGCGTGCAGAGCCCACGAGAGGACCTGGTTGGGCGACTCGCGAATCCAGCGATATGAAATCTGCGACCCAAAGACCCAGGTCTCGAGGCGCTGAATCAGCAAGTCGTTCTGGAATCCTGCGCTGAGCGTGAGTATGCCGATTTCCCCGTACAGCGCGGGGAGCAGGAGCATGGGGTACCAGTCGCCGAGAAACCGACCGATCGGGCCGGCGGTGCGCGCCCGCGGGGCCAGCAGCACCAGCGCGATGATCAGGGTGTGAGCACTGAGGAGCCATGGCCAACCCGGGATTCTGTCCCCACGGAAGGAGACCAGGACCGCACCGGTCGCGATCGCGATGTAAGCGGCCGTGGCGATATCGACCGCGGTGTACTCGCGCCACAATGGCTTCAGAGCCATCCCACCTCCCGATACCAATTTGCGGCCCGGCGCAAGCCGGTTTCGAGGTCAATCTGCGCTTGCCAGCCCGTGTCGCGGGTCAAGGCGTCGCTCCGGCACGTCCACGCCGGGGCGAGGTATTCGTTGCTCTTGTCGGCCGACAGCAAGGTGGCGCGCCCCGCCAGATACGCAAGAGTCCCGACAGTCCAGAGCACGCCGCGGGCGATCAGAGCGGGCACCGGGACGATACGCGGCGCGCCACGGCCGAGTGCCCGAGCCGCGGCCAGGACGAGCGCCCGGCTCGTCGTGACCACAGGGTGCGCCGCGAAATAAACGCGACCGGCCGAGCCGGGTGAAGTGGCCGCCGCGATCAGCGCGCGGGCCAGGTCCTCCGCATGGATGACCGATAACTCTTGCGAGCCGTCGCCGAACACCGGGACGACGCCCCGCCGGGCGAGCTGGAAAATTGTCAGGGTCCCGCGATCCCATTCACCGTAGACGACGGGCGGCCGGACGATGGTCCACGGCAGTGACGCCGGCATCGCGTGCACGAGGACTTCGGCCGCGAGTTTGGACTGCCCGTACGGGGTGACCGGGGCAGGCGGGCGACTCTCGTCGATCGGATGACCCGGGGTCGTCGGACCCGCGACTGCGAGCGAGGAGACGAAGAGCAGCCGCCCGACACCGGCGTCGCGCGCGGCCTCGAGCACGTTCGCCGTGCCGTCCCGGTTCGTTGCCATGAACTCCGCGAGACTGCGCGCGGTGATCTTTCCAGCGACGTGGTACACGGTGTCCGCCCCCGCGCAGCCTTCCCGCAGGGCGGCCTCGTCGTCGAGGTCGCCGCGCACCTGTGTGACTTCGGGGCCCCAGCCGAGCCGCTCGGCGAGGGCGGGACGGCGCACCAGGGCGACGACGCGATCACCGCGCGCACACAGTGCCTTGACCAGGTGAGCACCGACAAAGCCGGTGCCACCGGTCACAAAGACGTTCACAGCGCTTTGTCGTAGACGCGGTAGGTCTTGGAGACGCGGAACCCGAGCTGGGTGGCGGACTTGTTCATCAACGCATTGTCTTCGAGGATCCACCCGGCCTCGCCGCGGGGCATGCCGTGTTTCACCGAATTCTCCCACACCTTCTGATACAACAGCGCGTCGACGCCGCGACCGCGGAATTCCGGGGTCACCCCGAGTAGGAGAATCCGGGCCCGATGAATCTTCCGGGAATACCACAATACTTTGAGAATGCCGGGGAACATCCGGCCCGAGCGGTTGTGCAGCAGCGCGAGATTGAAATCGGGCAATCCGACGCCGAATCCCACGATATTTCCTTCCAGCTCGGCGAAGATCACGAGCTCGGGTACGACGATCGGCTTGAGCTGCTTCGCCAGATGATCGATTTCCGCCTCTGTCAGCGGCACGAACCCCCAGTTTTTCTCCCAGGCGCTGTTGTAGAGCGCCTTGATGAGCTCGACTTCCGCGTCGAAGCGTTTCATGTCGAGCGTGCGAAGCTTGATGCCCCGGCGTTCGGCAGCGCGTTGCGCCAAGCGGACGAACCGCTCGGGCGCCGCTTGCGCGCCGCCGCCTTCGTACGCCAACAGGTCTTTCGCTTTGGCGAATCCGTAGCGCTCGTGGAGCTGCTGATAGTACGGAAAGTTGTACGGCATCATGAGCGACGGCGGCGTGCCGTTGTTCGCGATCAGCAGGCCGCATTCGTCATTGACCGACGGGCTCATGGGCCCCCGCATCGTGTCGAAGCCCCGCTGTTTGAGCCACGCGGCGGCGGTGTCCCAGAGCGCGTTCGCTACGGTTTGATCGTTGATTGATTCGAAGAAGCCATAGAATCCGACGCGATCGTTGTGCTCGCGGTTGTGCATGTCGTTCTTGATCGCGCCGATCCGGCCGACCACGCGACCGTTGGACTGCGCCAGAAAGTACTGCGCTTCGGCGTGTTGGAAGAACGGATTTTTCGACGGAGACAACAGCGTCTGCATGTCGCGGCGCAACTGTGGGACCCACAGCGGATCGTCGCGATAGTGGTTGTACGGGAAGGCGATGAAGCTATCGAGATCGCGCCCGTCCGAGACGGGCGCGATCTCCACTGCGGTCAGATGACCCCCAGCTCTTTTCCGAGGCGGCCGAACACCTCGAGGGCGAGGTCGATCTGTTCGGCCGTGTGCGTCGCCATCAGGCTGGTGCGCAGCCGGCACTGCGATGGCGGTACGGCGGGCGGCACTACCGGGTTCGTGAACACGCCGGCGTCGAACAACTGGCGCCAGAAGAGGAACGTCTTGTCGAGCGGTCCGATGAGCACGGGAATGATCGGCGTCTCCGTCGGCCCGATATCGAAGCCGAGGGACCGCATCCCCTCCTGCAGGCGGCGCGTGTTGCGCCACAGCTGCTCGCGCCGCTCCGGCTCACGCTGCATGACGTGCAGCGCCGCGAGCACGCCGGCCGTGTTGGCGGGCGGTAGCGCGGCCGTAAAGATCAGGGGCCGCGAGTGATGGCGGAGATAGTGGATGACGTTTTCCGATCCTGCCGCAAAGCCGCCGATCGAGGCCAGCGACTTCGAGAACGTGCCTACGATCAGATCGATTTCGTCGACCAGATCGAAGTGTGCTGCCGTGCCGTTGCCGTTCGGGCCGAGAACACCGACCGAGTGCGCGTCGTCGACGGCGAGCGCCGCGCCGTACTTCTGGCAGACCTTGAGCAGCCCGGGGACGTCGGCGATGTCGCCTTCCATCGAATAGACGCCGTCCACGATGACCATCGACCCGGTGCCCTCGGTCAGCTTCTGCAGCTTCCGCTCGAGGCCGGCCAAGTCGCCGTGGTTGAACCGGACCGTCTCACCGTGCGACATCTTGGCGCCGTCCACGATGGACGCATGATCGAGTTTGTCGAGGAAGACGACGTCGGTCCGTCCGACCAGGCCCGAAATGACGCCCAGGTTCGCTTGATAGCCCGTTGAGAAGACGAGGCAAGATTCCTTGCCAAAGAACTCTGCCAGCTCGGTCTCGAGCTGCTCGTGCAAGTCGAGCGTACCATTGAGGAAGCGGCTGCCGGTGCACCCCGAGCCGTAACGCTCGAGGGCCGCACGTGCGGCGGCCAAGACTTCGGGATGGTGGGTCAGGCCGAGGTAATTGTTCGACCCCATCATGACCCGCTCTTTGCCTTCGATGACGACGACGGTGTCTTCGGAGCGGGAGATTGGCTTGAAATACGGATACAGCCCGGCAGCCTGGACCTCGCGCGCCCGGGTGAAGTTCTTACACTTGTCGAACAGCGCGATATGCTGCAGGGTCTCTGTGCGCACGAAGCCTCAGTTCTCTATGGGTAAGCGGTGGTACAGCTTAGCCCTGCGGTCCCGAATTGGCAAGGCTCACTGTGAGATCTGCCACAGCCTTTCGGGGTCCCGGACTGCTACCCTAGATTGCGATGGTCGAGGGGCTCTACGCCGTTCCTCCCCGGAGGTTTCTCGTGGTTTCACATCTCGTCCGATACCTGGGCGTCAGCGCCCTGTTATGCGCTCTGCTTCCCCGGGCCTCAGCTGCGCAGGATCGGCGACACCCTCGGTGGGAGATTCCCGGATTTGATTTTCGGAAAGATGGTGTCTGGCGGGTTCGGGCTCGGGCCGTCCGCGCAACGCGCGCCCGGCTGCGCGCGGCGGGACGATTCGGCGAGCTGAACGCATCCGCCGCGGTGGCGGGGGGGGCCGCGCCGCTGCGACAGGCCGGCGCCGAAGCGTCTGCGACCGTCGTGAGCGATACCCTCAAGGTGCCGGCCATCCTCTTTCGCTACAAAGACTCGCCCGCGCCAACATTCGTCGCAGCGAATTATGACGATGTGTTGTTTGGTGCCACGCCAACCGGAGCTGCCGCCGGCCGGCCGTACACGTATCGATCGTTTTATAAGGAGATGTCGAATGGCCTGTTCGACATCCGGGGTACGACGTACGGCTACACGACACTGGACAGCAACGAGGTCTACTATACCGGTGGCACGAGCGCGACGTGCCAGACGGCGAATCCGTACGGCTCCACGAACTGCAATGGACTGTTCAGTTCCGCGGCCATCAGCCGCATGCGCTCCGGGTTGATGGAGGCACTCACCAAGCTCGACGCACAGATCGACTTTTCACAGTACGTCGATTCCACCACGGGGTTCGTGCCCCTGGTGCTGTTCATGCACGAGGCGATCGGCGGGGAATGCGGTCCCTCGAATGCCCCGCAAAACCACCTGTGGGCCCATCGCTTTGCGCTGCCGACCTTCACGACTCAGGACGACTGGCCTGGTCACGCCGGTCAGAAGGTCAAGATCAGCGACTATATCCTGCAACCCGCCGTCGGCGGGGCCAGCTCCTGCACGTCTACGGAAATCATGCCGATCGGCACCGTTGCGCACGAAACCGGGCACGGGTTCGGGTTGCCGGATCTGTACGACACCGACAACGTGAGCGAAGGCATCGGCGAGTGGGGACTCATGAGCTCGGGCAATTTCACAACGCCCCTCAGCCCGTCGCGCATGGAGGCCTGGTCCCTCAACGAGCTTGGTTGGATCACCATCGCCCCGCTGACGACGACGGGCACTTACACCTTCGACGCCGCGCCGTTGTCGGACACCGCCTTTTACGTCGCGGTGCAGGGGGCGAATCCCCGCGGCGAGTATTACCTGCTGGAAAACAGACAGCGACAGCAGTCCGATAGCGCCGGGATCCGCTATCACTGCCGTCGCGCCGGCGACCCGCCAGGCTGCACCGGCGGATTGCTCATCTGGCACGTCGATTCGGCCAAGATGGCCACGCCCGGCAACAGTGTGAATGCGGGCTCCATTCACGGGCTCGAGCTGATCCAAGCCGACGCGTTCGGCAATCTCGATGCGTTTGCCTCGTCTTCGAACTTCTGCCCGACCACATCGATGTTCCTGGACTGCTCGAATCGCGGTGATGAAGGCGATCCCTATCCAGGCACCACCGGCAATACGGCGCTGATCTATCGCACCAGTCCGGCCTCGCTCAAGAACTTCGACGGATCGTTTGCGGGGGTGGCGATCGATTCGATCCGCCAGCTCGTCACGGACCGTACGATGTCCTTCCGGCTCCGGTTCGGCGCGTTGACGGTCGCGCGCGCGAGCGACACCGGGGCGGTCATCCAATTCGACGCGTCGAACTTCAATGTCTTCCGCGACCTGCTCGAGGCAGGATCCAGCCACACGATCGGTTTCAGCGACAACCAGGTCGCCCCGAACGGGCGAACCCGCTGGCATTTTGTGAGCTGGTCGGATGGTGGCGCGATCAGCCACCCGATCACGGGCAGTCTTTCGGGCACCCCCCCTTACACGGCGACTGTGCGGCGCGATTTCAAGCTGATCGCTACGTCGAGCGGGACTGGGTCGATCACTCCCGATACCGCTGTCAACCTGGCCGGCGACTTCATTCCCGAGAACCGTCCCGTGAAGCTCACGCCGATCCCCTCAGGCAATCAGTTTTGCGGCTGGACCGGTGATTCAACGACGACCGACTCGGTCATCACGGTCCCGATGCAGCGGCCCTACACCCTCACCGCCAGTTTCGGGACCGGCGCCACCATCACGTCCGGTGGGACGCGGCCCGCTGGCATCATGGGCGCAACGTATGCCGACACGCTGCAGATCAGCGGTGGCGGTGGCGTCACGGTGTGGAGCCTGATCGGCGGCGCACTGCCGCTCGGTGTCACGCTGAGTACGGCTGGCGTGGTTTCTGGCTTCCCCCGTCAGACCGGCAACTTCAGCTATACGGCCCGGGTGACGTCATGCGGTACCGTGAGCCGCGCGTTCACGCTTTCGATCACCGCGCCGACGCTCGCAACGAGCGACGTCGTCGCTGAATTGCTTGGCCCCACGGCGCCGCTCAACGCCGATCAGGTGCGGTATCTCGACTTCATCGGGAATAACAACGGGAGCTTCGACGTCGGCGACTTCCTGGCATGGTTCAAGGCGACCGGCGCACCGCTGAGCGCGGCCACGCTGCAGGCGATGCAACGGAAGGGAGGCCGGCAATGAAGCGGCTCTTCGGATTTGGGCTGATCGCAGCGCTGCTCGTCACGGGGTTAAGCTGCGGCGATTCAACCGGTCCCTCGGGTCCGGGTCAACTCAAGGTGCGGCTGACGTCGCCAAACTCCGGTCTCGACTCCGCGATCGTATTCACGATCACCGGCCCAGCAGCGCTGACGAGCGCGACGGCGGGCACCGGCTTGCGCGTATTCCAGCAACCGCTCGGCGGCACGTCGACGCGATTTGCGCTCGTGGGGCAACTCACAAACGGCACCACGATCCTCACGATCGGGGTGCCGGACATCCGGGCGCTGACTCAGTACAGCGGCACGATTCAGGGCGTGGCCACCCCTAGCTATCAACTGCGCGTGCTGCCGGGTGGTTATGCGCTCGCGCTGATCCGTTAATCAGCCGGCGTGCATCGCCGGCTCCGGGCTCTGCCACAGGCGGCCGAGGTTTTCATCCAGACGCCGTCGCAGGTTCTGATATAGTCCGAGGAGCTGGCGACACTCGTCAGTGAGCGTCGTGGCTCCGCCGCCGGGCCCTCCGGCGCGCGAGACGACCATCGGCCGGCCGAGTGCCTCTTCCATCTGCTGAATCATGCTCCAGGCTGTGCGGTAGCTGATCCCCGCTTCCGATGCGGCGTCCTTTATCGAGCGCACACGGTCGACGGCCTCGAGCAGCCGAGCCTCGCGTTCTCCAATGACGGGCACGCCGCGTTTCGTGAGAGCGACGAGCGCGTGTGGGACCAAGTCCGGAAACAGCATACCACCTCCTACCTTTCGGCCGCCGTCGCCGTCCCTGGCACCGTGCATTCACCGGGCGGGGGAGGAGTCGCGAACGCCGGCGAGCCGCTTGGCAGTCGCAGGGCGAGCAGGCGGCTGCGCCAGTCGCCCAATGCCCAGGTGCTGAATTTCCTGGCGACGGTGTCGCCCGCCGCCGAACGAATCACGTACAGCGTGTATGGATTGACGAGCGCAGTGTCGGCTGTGAAAAGCACGCGCAGATTGATGCCTTGCAGCCGCGTAAACGTGGGCAAGTCGGCGAGGGCGTACGCGGTGCGCTCGTCGGCAATGCGCACTGTGGCAGCCTGATCTCCACCGGCCTGCACGTACCAGGTATCGCGCGGGCCCTCCGGCGTCACACCCGCCGCCTTCCACAAAGCCAATTCCTTGACGTGCGTGCCGGACGAGTCCGCCCGCGACACGAAGGAAGCGCGCGCCGTCGCGATCCGGCGAAACGCGTCGGCGGCCGTACCGGCGCTCGCCACACGCGCCGGATCGGCCGCAGGCCCGACGATGGCGAACCGGCTCACGACGAACGGGCAGCGCAGCGCCGCTCGCCCGGATTCGACGAGCAGCCGCTCTTCGAGGCTGGGCGCGTGGGTGATCACGACGTCGAGGTCACCTGCCGCCGCGGATTGAATGATCGTGCCGGAAGCGCCGACGACGACCCGGACCGGCACGGGCGGATGGAACGAATCGATCAACGCCAGCGCGCCCGACTGTTCGACCGTCGTCGTCGTGCCGACGCGCAGCGGGGCTGCTTGCGTGCCGCGGGTGCAGGCCGTTTCCGCGGCGCTCACGAGAATGAGTGCGAGCATGCGTCGGGTCATGGTTTCCCTGTGCGTATTCCCGAGTGGCAGAATCGTTCCAGTGGGTTTTTCGCGTGTGGCGTGCAGGCAACACTCTTTCTATTTTCGTTGCTGGGGGCGGTAGCTCAGCTGGGAGAGCACCTGGTTTGCAACCAGGGGGTCGAGGGTTCGAATCCCTTCCGCTCCACTCCCGCCGGTTCCATCTTGTCTCGGTGCTCACTGCTCTCCTGATCCCGGCTGTCATCTTGGCGCAGACCCAGGAACCCGCGATCCCGTTACGGATTGCCGCCAGCAGCCAGGCGTCGGTCGAAGTGCACCTCAACGCCCGTCGCATTGGCAATCGCTGGTTCGAGGAGGACGCCAGTCTCTCGGGCCCTTCGCGGATCGCCATTTCGTACGGACAGCCGCACGCGCGCGGCCGCAAAGTCGAAGGCGGCCTCATCCCGCTCGACACGGTGTGGCGCTTCGGCGCCAACATGGCGACCACGCTCCACTCGGATGTCGACGTCACCCTCGGCGACCTGAAAGTGCCGCGGGGCGATTACTCCCTCTTCGTCCTCTACACGCGCACGGGCTACACACTCATCGTGAACCGCGGCACAGGACAGTGGGGTACCGACCGCGATCCCCCGAAAGACGTCGGGCGCGTCGCCCTGGCGAGCCGCACGCTGGCCGAGCCGGAGCCGTCGCTGTCGATTTATCTCGTGCCGGACTCGCCCGATCCCACAACCGGCTACGCCCAGCTGCGGGGCACGCTCCGCATCAAGTGGGGAACAACGGAATTGACGACCACCTGGCGAGTCGACCAGTGACGGACGAGCGGTATCCCATCGGGAGGTTCACGCTCCCCGCCAACAATGCACTCTCGGCCTCCGACCGCGCCGCGTGCATCGAGCAGATCGCTGTTGCGCCGGCCAATTTTCGGCGTGCCTTTGCCGGCCTGAACGACGCGCAGCTCGATACGCCGTACCGGGCCGGCGGGTGGACGGTGCGCCAGGTCGCCCATCACGTCCCCGATAGTCATATGAACGCGTACATCCGTTTCAAGCTGGGGCTGACGGAGGATGCGCCGGCGATCAAGACATACGAAGAGAAGGATTGGGCGAAGACGCCCGAGACGCGCGCGCCCATCGGGATGTCGCTCGATCTGCTGACTGCGCTCCATGTGCGCTGGGTGGCGCTGCTGCGGGGAATGCGGCCGGCCGATTTTGCCCGCACGATCAAGCATCCCGAGTGGGGGACGCCGTCACTCGACACCATCCTCGCGCTCTACGCCTGGCACGGCCGGCATCACACGGCCCACGTCACGGCGCTGCGAGACCGGATGGGCTGGGCCGACTGATGGTCGACTTCCCGGGCGACGATCTCGACGCCGAGTTCCCGCTCGGCGACGGAACTGCCGAGACGGAGGGGGTAGTCACCTGCCCGTACTGTGGTGAGCCGAACGAGATCGGGCTCGATGCCGGCGGCGGGGCGTATCAGGACTACGTCGAAGACTGCCAGATCTGTTGCCGGCCCTGGCGCGTGACTGTCGCGTATGACGAAGCGGGCAACGCGAAGATTTCAGCCTCCCCCCTCGACGAGTGAGCAGTGTCGAGGTGACCTGCATCTCATCCTCCCGAGTTACATCCAATGATTCTGCTTGCACCGCGCTTGTTCGGTTAAAATATGGCACATGAATTCCATTCTACTCATCGATGACGATGCCGATACGCGCATGACCGTGCGGGATTTCCTGACGGGGCAGGGTTTTGTGGTGCATACCGCCCGGGAAGGCCAGCATGCGCTGCATATCCTGGAAAAGATGGACCCGCCGGATCTGATCCTGCTCGACTATAAGATGCCGGTCATGGACGGGAAGCAGTTTCTTGCGATCCTGCACCGCACGCCCGGGCTCCAGCACATTCCAGTGGTGATTCTTTCCGCGGCGACACGCGAGTGGTCAGGCGCGCACCTCGAGGTCGAGGACGTGCTGTCCAAGCCGGTCGACCTCGAGATGCTGCTCAGCACCGTGACGCGCATCCTCGCTCCGCCCACCCCAGAGCCGGCCTCGCGCGAGCACCTATAACGCCGCCTCGTAGCGGCGCCCCACTTCCCGCCAGTTTACCACGTTCCACCACGCCGCGACGTAGTCGGGCCGGCGGTTCTGGTACTTGAGGTAGTAGGCGTGCTCCCAGACGTCGAGCCCAAGAATGGGAATCTTGTCGTCCATCAACGGACTGTCTTGATTCGGCCGGCCGGCGACTTCGAGTTTTCCCTTCGCGACCGCTAGCCATGCCCAGCCGCTGCCGAACTGCGACGTCGCGGCAGTACTGAGTTGTTCCTTGAACTTCGCGAAGTCACCGAATGTGAGTTTGATCGCATCGGCGAGCGCGCCCGTCGGCTCGCCCCCCCCGCCTTTGCCGGCCGGGGCCATGATGGTCCAAAACAGTGAGTGGTTGTGGTGCCCGCCACCGTTGTTCCGAACCGCGGTACGGATGTCGTCCGGGACTGTGGTAATGCCGCGCAATAGCTCCTCGAGGCTCTTGTTTGCGAGCTCGGGATGCTTGGCAAGCGCGTTGTTGAGGTTGGTGATGTACGTCTGATGATGTTTGCCGTGGTGGATCTGCATGGTCTGCGCGTCGATGTGGGGCTCGAGCGCCGCGAAATCGTAGGGCAGTGGAGGCAGTACCTGTCGCGCTTCGCCACCCGCTTTAGCCGCGCTCTGTTCTTTCACGTGGGCCATCGCGTTTGTCCTTTTGAGTGTGCCTCTCAAACCCCGCATTGCGCGACACAGTTCCCTCCGTATTTTGCTCCGCGGAACGTGCTGTCCTCTCCTACCTCCGGAGGCGCTCGTGGCGGAGTTTCTGCTGCGCTGGCTGCACTTCCTCGCCGGCATTACGTGGATCGGTCTGCTGTACTACTTCAACTTCGTGCAGGGCCCGTTCATGGCCGAGGCCGACGCGGCGACGAAAAGCGCCGCGACACAGAAGCTCGTGCCCCGCGCGCTCGCCTGGTTCCGCTGGTCCGCCGTGCTGACGTTCCTGACTGGAGCAGCGATCATCGGTAAACGCATCGGGGAATCGCCCGAGGGGTCGGCCGCCTGGTCCTCACCGTGGGCGGTGACGATTCTGACGGGCGCTCTGTTCGGCACCGTGATGCTCGCGAACGTGTGGCGCGTCATCTGGCCGAAGCAGAAGATCGTCATCGCGTCCGCCGTTGCCGCGGCATCCGGCGGCCAGGCGAACGCTGCGGCCCCGGCCGCGGGCCGCCGCGCGTTCCTCGCCTCGCGCACCAACGTCGTATTCTCGATTCCGATGTTGTTCTTCATGGGTGCGGCATCGCACTTGACCGTTCCCGGCGGCGGGAATCGCCTGGCCTATTGGATCGCGCTCTTCGTGCTGGTCGCGCTGATTGAGATCAATGCGCTCACGGCGACCACCGGACCGACCACCAAGCCGATCGAGAAGATTTCCGGGGTCATCATTACCGGCTTCGTCGTGTGGGCCATCGTGTACTACGGGTTGGTGCGGGCATTTTTAGCGCCGTAACGGCCTAACCGATGGCGTCGGTCGCACTCCGCCGGTTGAGCAAGGTCTTCGACGGCGGCATACAGGCCTTGTCCGACCTGGATCTCGACGTGCGGGACGGCGAACTGCTCGTCCTGCTCGGTCCCTCGGGGTCCGGCAAGACCACGGTCCTGCGCTGTATCGCAGGCCTGGAAGAGCCGTCCAGCGGCGACGTCGTGATTGGCGAGCGCGTCGTGACCCACGACGCACCTGGCGCGCGTGACGTCGCGATGGTGTTTCAAACTCCCGCGCTGTATCCCCACCTCAGCGTGCGCGAAAACATCGCCTTTCCCCTCGACATGCGCGGCGTGGCCGACGCGCAGGTCGCGCGGCGCGTGGCGGAGGCGGCGGCACGACTCGCCATCGAGAGCGTCCTGGATCGCATGCCCGACCAACTGGCGGAAGGAGAACGGCAGCGCGCGGCACTGGCGCGCGCCGTCGTGCGCGCCCCACAGGCATTTCTCTTCGACGAACCGCTCTCACGGCTCGACGGGAACTTGCGGATCGAGCTGCGCGCTGAGCTCCTCGCGCTGCACCGCGCCCTCGGCGCGACCATGATCTACGTGACGCACGATCAGACCGAGGCGATGACGATGGGCCAGCGCATCGCCGTACTGCACGAAGGGCGGCTGCGGCAGGTGGGGACGCCCGAGGACGTCTACCTACGCCCCGCCGACGTCCACGTGGCGCGCTTCGTCGGCGCCCCGGGGATGAACGTGCTCCAAGGCCGGGGACGGGGGATGGGCGAAGGGGGACGTGTCGTCGAGGCGGGAAGCCTCACGATCCCCATCGAGCTGAACACCTATGAGGGAGAATTGCAGGTCGGCATCCGACCCGAAAACGTGGGGTTATGCGCGGTGGATCGGGGCGTCGGCAACGTCGATGTGCTGGTCGTCGAGCCATTGGGCAGCGAGACCCTCGTGCACCTCGATGCCGGCGGCCAACCCCTCGTCGCGCGACTCCCGGGGTTCGCCGATGTGCGCGTCGGGATGCGTGTCGGCGTGAACGTCGACCGCCGCCGCTTGTACCTGTTCGACGAGGCGGGCGCGCCGCTGGCATGAGCTCGCGGCGCTGGGTGGCGGCGGCCACCGTGGCCTCGGGGCTCGCGGCGACAATGTCGCTCGTTGTCGTGGCCCTTGCGCAGCGGCACTACGAGCGAGCGTTTGCCTTCCGCATCGCCGGAACGACGGCCGCATACATCTCCGCAGTCACGCCGCCGCCGCCACCACCACCACCCCCACGACCGCCGCGCGTGAGTCGAGCTCGCGGCCGGAGGGCGCCGGTTCCGCCTCCAGCACCTCCACCGCCTCCACCATCCTCCATACCGGCTTCACGCAGCTACGACCTGGTCCCGCTCCTGACGCAGTCCCGGGCGCTGCGGACGCTGCCAGGGTGGTCGTCGGATGTGGAGGTGTACTTCGGCACGGCCCCACTGGTCGATGCCACGACGGCGCCGCTCTCCCCGGATGATCTTGCGCCTCTCGCTGCGGGAGGACGCTGGCGCGACGGTGCCGCCCTCGTTCCCCTCAAAGACCGCGACGGGCAGGAGGTCGTTGGTGCCGTCGCCGTGCGGCCGCACCCGGCGCCGCACGGTCCGCTTCCTGGTGGATTCGGTTTCGCGTTCCCCGCCGCGATTCTCGCCGTGACTGTTGCAGCGGTGATCGCGTTTCGGGAGCGCTCGCTGCGGCGCGGCGCGTACATGGGTGCCGCGATGCTGCTGGCGTTGGCGACCTATCTTGACGTGCGTTGGGCGGCACGCGACAGCACGGATCGGTGGCTGGTCGACACACGCCGGCTGCTGCAGGAGGCGGCGACGCGGCTTCCGCCGCCACGAGTGCGCGTGGCGATCAGTGATCTCGCCGCGCTGGTCCGCGATGGTGAGGTCGCCCTAGGGGAGCCCGCGGAATCCGCACCGCGTCGGGTGCGAGTGGATGGCGAGCGGCGCGCTGTCGTGGCGGTGCTGATCGGTTCCGGTCGCTGGGTCGAGCTGCGCTCGGTGCCCGCCGAGCGCGAGGCGCCGCGATGGTTGCTGCTGCTGCTGCCGTGTGCGTTGCTCGGGCCGATGGCGATCCTGCTCCTGCGTTGGGCGGAGCGGACGCCCGCACGCCGCGTCCGAGAAGCCGCGATTGCGTGGGGATTCGTGGGACCCGCGGCGCTTCACGTGACGATCTTCACGATCGGTCCGGCGCTGTACGCGATCTATCTCGCGAGCACCGCAAATGTGCGCGCACTGCTGCGCGATCCGTTGACCTGGAACGCGTTCCGGAATACCGCACTGTACGCGCTGTACGTCCCGGTTTCTGTCGCGCTCGCGCTGGCAGCGGCGCTCGCGATCTACCGGTATCGGCACCACTGGGGCGGACGGCTGCTCAGCGCCGCGTTTCTGCTCCCCTACGTCGCCTCGGCTGTTGTCATCGCGCTGCTCTGGCAGGCGATCTACCGATGGGGATCGTTCGGCCTCGGGCGACCGGACTGGTTGAGCAATGCGGGCACCGCACTTCCCGCGCTCATGCTGACATCGGTCTGGGCGCATATGGGCGGTCAGATGCTCGTCTTCCTCGCGGGGCTCCAGGCGATACCACAGGCCTATCTGGATTCCGCACGCGTGGACGGGGCCGGCGCGTGGCGGGGATTCTGGCGCGTCACGCTGCCGTTACTGCGACCGGTCACGTGGTTCGTTGTGCTCACAGGGTTGCTCGGCGCGTTCGAGATGTTCGCACTCGTCTTTGTGCTGACCCAGGGCGGCCCGTTCCCCGCGCGCGCGACCGACGTGTTGGTCCATCGCGTCTACGCAGCCGCATTTGGCGCGCAGGCTTTCGCGGTGGCGTGCGCGCTCGCCGTGGTGTTCGCCGCCGTGCTCCTCTTGCTGACATGGCCACAGCTTGCGATCCTGCGCCGGCAGGTCCGCAATGCGTAAGCTGCTGCTTGCAGCGGTCGCACTCGTCCTGGTCGCGCCCTTCCTCTATATGGTCTCGGTCTCGTTCATGGGGGAGGCGGAGTTGTTGCGGTGGCCACCGCCGCTCCTCCCGCGCGCGCCGACCGCCGCCAACTACACCGCGATGGTCGAGGCGCTGCCGTACGGGCGGGTTCTGCTGAACACGGCGATCCTGGCCGTGTGTGTCATGGTCGCCCAGGTGCTCACCAGCGCCGCAGCCGGATACGCGTTGGCCCGGCTGCGGTTTCCGGGTCGCAAGGGGATCCTGAGTACCTCGCTCGCGCTGCTGTCGCTCCCGGCCATTCTTCTCCTCATCCCGCGTTATCTCATGATTCACGCCCTCGGCTGGGCCGATACCTATCCGGGCCTGATTTCAACCGAGCTGGTCTCGATCTGGGGTATCCTCTTCCTGCGTCAGGCCTTCGTGATGCTGCCCCGCGATGTTGAGGACGCGGCCCGTCTGGATGGCGCGGGGGAGTGGACGCTGTTTTGGCGCGTCGCGCTGCCCCTCGTGCGACCCGCCGCCCTTGCGCTGGCCGTGCTCGCTTTCCTGGATCAGTGGCGCAATTTCCTGTGGCCGCTCGTCATCACGAGTTCACCCACGATGCAGGTTGCCGACGTCGCCTTGGCGCGTGTGCACACGGCGTACGCGGACAACGTGCCGGACCAGATGGCTGCGGCGGTGCTGCTGACCGTGCCGGTGTTTCTCGTGTGCGTGTGTGCGCTGCGTTACATGATGTCAGGAACCTGCTTCACAGGCGCGCGCGTGCGACTCTAGCGCAGCCGCGTTCCCTTCACCCCCGGCTGGCTCGGAAGTTGCACCCACGGTCTGTCGGTCATCAATCCTGCCCCGTCGTAACGCATTCCGCGGCACACGCGGTGGGCTGCAGCTGTGGGGAGAGAACGTGCAGCGGTCTGTGGCATCACTGCTGGTTACGCTGGGCGCCGTGGCTACAACCCTTGGGGCGCAATCGGTGGCCGGGAAATCGAAAACGCCGGGACCGCACGCGATCGACTTCGGGCTGGTGGCGACGTTGGGTGCGAACTGGCAGATCGAATCCGCCGAGATCGGGTACATCCGTCGCCCGTCGCGCGCCTTCGCCGCGATCGGGCTGGCGGGTCGCCTCGGGACGTTCGTCAACGAAAGCAGGGTGTCGGGCGCGAATCAGGGCTTCGTGTTCGCCGCAACCCTGTCCGCCCGGACACGCATGAAATCGATTGCCCAGTTCGGTACTGATGAGCACGGGACCGGGATCGGCTTCGATCTCACGTTCGAAGTCACGGGGTACACCGCCGCGCACTCACCGCTCGCGCTGGGGCCCAGGTGGGCTGCGGTGTCGATGCTGCCCGCCTTCAGCCTGGGCAGCGGTAACTCACCTCATTTCGGAATTGTGATCGGCCCCACACTCTTTCTCCATAGCGGCAAGCCGCTGATGCGCGGCCTGCTGGCGTTCCGTGGCGAGGCGCCGCTGGCGCGCCGGGAGCGGCATCCCTAGGTTAGCGACCTTATGGTCGCGCCGACGCTGACCTCCGACCATCCCGGTCTCGAGGTTCTCGCTGAAGTCGCTAAAGTGCTGGCTGCCGGCCGGGCGGTCGAAGAAGGTCTGGCTGGGGTGGTGGGTCTGTTGCGTCGAGGTCTCGCGCTGCCGCGCTGCCGGCTCTGGCTGCGGTCCCCCGATGGTTCGCGCTTCATCCCTATCGCCGGTCCTGACGATGAAACGCAGCTCCCTGGGTTCACGTCCGCGGTCGCCGACCGGGTAACGGAGGGGCCGCACAGCGAGTCGGTCCCAGGAGGCACGCTCCTGCGCCTCCCGCTGGTCCACGAGGACGAGGCCCTGGGTTGCTTCGAGGTGATCATTCCCCAGGGCCGCTTTGAGCGGATGTCGCACGACGTCCTGGTTGTGGTGGCGCAGATGCTGGCCCCCGTGCTCGCCGCCGATGAGCTCTCGCAGGACCTCGCCTCTGAAGTCGCGCTGCGCACCCGCGAGCTCGAGGCGCAACGGAACTTCGCCGCCCGCATCATCGACTCGTTGCCGGTCGGCCTCTACGTCATCGATCGCGGCTATCGCATCCGGGCGTGGAACCGGAAGCGCGAAGCCGGGACGCAGGGCGTGTCGCGTGAAGATGCGCTCGGACGCGAAGTGTTCGAAGTCCTGGATCGGCAGCCGCGCGAGCTGCTGAAGCTCGAGTTCGATCGCGTCTTCGCGACGGGGGAGATCCAGACTGTCGAGATGGACTCGCAGACGACCGGCGAAGCGCGGCATTACCGCATCACGAAGATTCCGATGCGGCTCGACGATGAGGATATCTCCCACGTCATCACGATCGGCGAAGACGTGACGGCGTGGCGTCAGGCCCAGCAACGCCTGGCGCAAAGCGAGAAGCTCGCCGCAGTGGGGCAACTGGCCGCCGGTGTCATGCACGAGATCAACAATCCGCTCGCGACCATTCTGGCCTGTAGCGAGGCGCTCAGCCTGCGGACCGCCGAGCTGCCGGAGCAGGAGCGCGGCGCGCAGGAGGAGTACCTCCGGATCATCGATACGGAAGTGCAACGCTGCCGCCGGATCGTAGACGGGTTACTCGACTTTTCCCGTCCCAAGCAGAGCGCCCACAAAGCGGCTGCCGATATCAACGCGATCATCGAGCAGACGCTGTTCCTGCTGAAGCATCACGAGCGGTTCAAATGGCTCATGATCGAGCGGCAGCTCGAAAAGGACCTGCCGCAGTTCCAGGCGGATGCCGAGCGGCTCGTGCAGTGCTTCATGGCGCTCATGCTCAACGCGATGGATGCGATGAATTCGCGTGGCGTGCTCACGGTGCGGACCAGATTGAATCCCAACCGTCGCGACGAAATCCTCGCGGAGTTCATCGACACGGGTACCGGGATCCGGCAGGAGGACTTGCCCAAGATCTTCGAGCCGTTTTTCACAACCAAGCCGCAGGGCCGGGGCACGGGGTTGGGTCTATCGGTGGCCTACGGTATCGTGGAGGAGCATCGCGGGCGCATCGAGGTAGAATCCCAAGTGGGCGTCGGCACGAACTTCAAGGTCTTCCTGCCAGTCGGATGAAGATCCTCGTCATTGAAGACGACAGAACGGTGGGAGAGTACGTTCGCCGCGGGCTGGACGAGGCCGGCTATCATGTCGATCTGGTCGGCGATGGCGACGAAGGGCTGCGGCGCGCGACCGGCAAAGCGGGGGGGGCCGGCGGAGCTGGGGGGGCCGGCTACGACATGATGGTCCTCGACCTCCGGCTGCCGAAGCTCTCCGGCATCGAGGTCTTGCGGACGCTGCGCGATCGCGGCGTCGGGCTTCCCGTGCTGGTCCTCACCGCGCAGGACTCGGTCGATTTCAAGGTACAGGCGCTGCGCATGGGCGCCGACGACTATGTCACCAAGCCGTTCGCCTTCGAGGAATTGTTGGCGCGGGTCGAAGCGCTGGGTCGCCGGCCCAAGGCGATCGCGCCCCCGACGCTCAGGGTGAATAGTCTGGCGCTGGATACGGGAAGCCGCGAGGTGACGCGCGACGGCAAACGCATCGAGCTCACCCCCAAGGAGTACGCCGTCCTGGAGTACCTGATGCGGCATGAGGGCCGCGTGATGTCTCGCACGCTGATCACAGAATATGCGTGGGACTATCACTTCGATCCGGGCACGAACATCGTGGACGTCGTCATCACCCGGCTGCGCAAGAAGATCGATCATGGGAAGGAACCCAAGCTGATCCACACGGTGCGCGGCGTGGGATACGTGGTGCGCGCGTAAACGTGGAGAGCATTCGTGGGCGGATGACCGTCTGGTACGCCAGCGCCCTCATCCTCAGCATCGCGGTCTTTGCGGTTGTCTTGTATTTCTCGCGGCGCAGCGCCACCTACCAGGATCTCGATCGCCGCATCCAATCCGAAGCCGACCTGACGGCCGGCATTCTCGCCGAGAGCTATCACGCGCGGGGAGTGCTGGTGGAGAAGGACACTGCGGGGCGGCCGGTGCTGGTGCAGGAGGTCGCGGCCGTGCTCGAGGTGGTGCCCGATTACCTGCTGGTGACGAGCCGCGACGGCCGGCTCCTGTTCGCGTCGCCGGATGCCCGCGCGCTGACGTTTGCGGAGTTCGAGCAGCTCAACGCGATTACACGGCCCCTCCCGCCCCCCCCTCCCGCCCCTCCCCCCGTCGCTGAGGCGTCCGCGTCGCACCTCCCGGGGCGTTTCCGGATCGAGCCGAACGGGCCGACGCTGCATTACGTCGTGCGCGCCGTGCCGGACGCCGGTGAGCAATTCGGCGCGATTTTCGCGGGCGCGAATACCCGCTCCGCAGAGCTGCGGCTGGAGCAGCTCCTCACGACGATCCTGATCGCCTTCGTCGTCGGCGTCGTCCCCGCCATTCTGGTCGGCCGCTGGATAGCGGCGCGGGCGCTCGAGCCGGTGGATCGGATGATCACCGAGGTCCGCGAGATCAGCGACGGCCGCAGCCTGCATCGCCGCTTGCCCCTGCCACTGGCGCAGGATGAGCTGGCCCGGCTCGCGGCCACGCTGAATCAGATGATGACCCGGCTGGAGCGCAGCTTCGCGGCGCTACGACGCTTCACCGCGGATGCGAGTCATGAGCTCAAAACGCCGCTGACGGTCGTGCGCGCCGGCGTGGAGCGCGCCATCACACGCCCCGACACTGCGCCGGAAACGCTCGCGACTTTGGAAGAGACACTCCAGGAAGTGAACCGGATGACCGAGCTCCTGGATTCGCTGCTCACGCTGGCGCGCGCCGACGAGGGCCGGGCGGAGCTCCACCGCGAACCGGTCGACCTCCGCCAGATCCTCGAGGAAGCGGGAGAGACGGGCGAGCTCTTGGCCGAGCACGCCGGTGTGGGCATCGATATCCGTCTGCCGTCCGAGCCCGTCGTCGTGTCGGTCGATCGCAGCCGCGTGCGGCAGCTCGCACTCAACCTCATCGAGAACGCCGTGAAGTACACGCCGCGCGGCGGTCAGGTCTCGGTCGAGCTTGGCAGCAGCAACGGACGGGCGGTGTTCACGGTGGCCGACACGGGCATCGGCATCGCGCCGGGTGACTTGCCTCACGTGTTCGACCGCTTCTGGCGCGCCGATTCCGCGCGCACGCGCACGAGCGAGCGCGCCGGCACCGGCCTCGGTCTCGCCATCTGCAAGTGGATTGCGGAAGCGCATGGCGGCACGATCGAGGTGCAGAGCCGGCCGGGCAGGGGCACCACATTTACCGTGGGGTTGCCGCGCGGGTAGATCCACATCGCGTTGTCACGATTCTGTAATTCAGGTGCAAGCGCAGGGTCAGAAGTCGTCTGTATCTCTCAGATGGCCTCAAGCTGAGGGACGACCATGTACGATGACCTGGCGCGATCGCAACGACCCAGCTCGCTCGAGTGGCTTGTCGTCCACACCGTGATTCCCTCAGTGCTCTTGACCCTGGTCTTGCAGGCATGGGGAGCCACGCCGGCCGCGCGAACCCCGGCGGTGATGGAGGAGGTCGGGCCCCGCGACCCCAGACCCGATCCCTTTCCCATTCTGTTGCGCATGCCGCGTCCCGTGTACCCGGTCATCATGCTTCGCGCCGGCATCGACGGGCGCGTGGTCGTACAGGCCTTGGTGAACGCGCAGGGACGAGTGGAGGCAGCGTCGATCCTGGTGCGGCAAGCGACGCACGTCGAATTCATTCAACCAGCGCGTCAGGCTTTGGCCGCGGCGCTGTTCCGACCTGGGCGGTTCGGCGGAAAAGCCGGTGCGGCCTGGATCATCATCGCGATCGACTTCAATCTCACCCGGGAGTGACACCATGCGTGCCTTCAGCGGAGTGGCATCGATCACGATTCATGTAGGGCTTGGCGCCGCCGTGCTGCTCGGACCCGCCAAGACCGGGCGCTCAAATCCCAAGTCTCCGGACCCAGTTTCCATCGTGTTTCCTCAACCAGCAGCGAGGACGACGACCTCGGGGCTGTGGGCACCGAGCGGTCCCGCGACACTCGCGACCGACCTGAGAGCGATTCGCGTGCCGACTTTCACGCCCCAACCTGGTGCGCCGACTCCCGCGCCGTCCACCGTGGGTTCGGCGTCGTTCTCGGCGGCTCCGGTTTCTGGCTCCCCGCCCGGCTGGGTGGCGGTCGGGAGCGAGAACGGCCCAGAGGTCCTGACGGGTCCGCTGCCGCAGTATCCGGAGTTGCTTCGCCAGGCAGGGGTTGAGGGACGAGTGATGCTGGAGGCGGTGGTCGACACGACGGGACGCGTCAATCGAGACTCGGTTCGTGTCGTTTCAGCGACTCATCCCGAGTTTGTTGCGGCCGCGCGACAGGCGCTCCTCGCCACGCTGTTTCGGCCAGCATTTGTTTCCGGACGAGCGGTGCGCGTGCGAGTGCGAATTCCCTACGACTTCACGATCCGAAACGGCACGGGACGTGCCCGATGAGGCCGACGTCGAAGGCTCATCCGGCTGTCATCGTTTTGTAATCTTTCGCCTACTAGCGGGCCAGGTGCAACGGGTACTATTAGTTAGCGAACCAGTCCACCAGCCCGGAGGATACGGCGGTGTTTGATCACCTCATCGAGTCCAGTCGCAAGACCAACAAGAAAAGCGCGTTTGGCCTCGGCTTCGTTTCCCTCGTCGGTCACAGCGTCATCGTATTGGGCGCAGTCGTCGCCACCCTCACGGCGGGTCAGAAGAAAGACGACCTGGCGATCGACACGGCGATGGTGTTCCTGAATCAGGAAGAACAAAAGAAGCCGGAAGAGCAGCCGCCCGTCGTGGACGTGCCGCAGCTGAAAGGCTTCCAGACGGTCGTCGCGCCGACCGACATCCCGACGAACATTCCGCCGATCAATCTGCAGGAGCACTTCGACCCCAAGGACTATACGGGCACAGGTGTCGAGGGTGGTATCGGCACCGGTATCGTGCCGTCGTCGGATCAGGTGTTCATGGAGTCTGTGGTGGAAGAGCGGCCCGAGGTGCTCTCGGGGCCCGCGCTGAATTATCCCGACCTGCTGCGCCAGGCGGGCGTGCAGGGACGGGTGCTCGTGCAGGCGATTATCGACACGTCAGGCCGCGCCGAGCCGCCGTCGGTGAAGGTGATTCAAAGTCCCAACCCCGGCTTCGACCAACCGGCCAAGAACTATGTGTTGCGGGCGTTGTTCCGTCCCGCGCGCGTCCACGGGCGGGCTGTCCGCGTGCTGGTGAACCTGCCGATCGACTTCAAGATCAAGAGATAGGGAGACCAAATGAGTTACGGAGATCTATGGCTATCGATGGGCAAGTTTGCCAAAGGCATCGTCGTCGTCATGTTTTTCATGTCGGCCTGGTCGTGGGCGGTCAGCATTTCGAAGTACATCTACCTGAGAAAGTCTAAGAAGGAGACACGCCGGTTCGCACCGGAGTTCTCGCGCTACTTGCAGGAAGAGCAGCTCGATGGTGCGATCGCGCTCGCCGAGAAGAACAAGAAGAGCCACGTCGCGCGCGTGCTGGGTGAGGCGCTCGCGGAAGTGAAGCCGCTGCTCCGCGACCGCGCGACGATCACCGCGGCCGACATCAACTCGGCCGAGCGCGCGGTCGAGCGGCAAATGCTGATCATCACCGCCGAGATGAAGCGCGGCCTCGGCATTCTCGCGACGACGGGCGCCACCGCCCCGTTCGTCGGCCTGCTGGGCACGACGATGGGTATCGTGACGGCGTTCCAGGGCATGTCGGCGTCGGGTGGGTCGGGCTCGCTCGCCGCGATCACGGGCGGCGTCGCCGAGGCGCTGATCACGACCGCGTTCGGTCTGCTCGTCGCGATCCCGGCGGTGTGGCTCTACAACTACTTCGCCACGCAGATCGACTTCCTGACGGTCGAGATGACCTACACGTCGAAGGAGCTGATCGACTACCTGATCAAGAGCGTCGGCAGCGAGTTCGGCCGGTCGATCTTCACCAAGGAATTCCAGACGCAGAAGACGTCCCAGACCAGCGGTCCGATCAAGGGATAACGCAGCATGGCGATGGGTGGCGGGAAGAAAACGGAAAGCGCGGTCGCGGCGAACATCAACGTCACACCGATGATCGACGTGATGCTGGTGCTGCTCATCATCTTCATGATCGTTACGCCGGCGATCACGGCCGGATTCCAGGCGACGATTCCGCGCGCCAAGAATCCCGACTCGAAGGAGGAGTCGGAAGGAGAAGTCCGGCTGGGCATCGACCGGGACGGCAAGTTCTACCTCGACATAACCGACCCGCGCACCGGCAAGTACACCGGCCCGCGCCTCATCAGTGACGAGGATCTGCCGGCACAGCTCACGACCCTGTACGCAAATCGCACGGTCGACAAGGTCATGTATCTCAAGGCCGATGAGGGGATCGAGTACGGGCGGATCCAGGCGGCGCTCGAAATTGCGCGCAAGGCGGGCGTGCGGGTCGTCGGCGCGATCGCCGAGCAGGAACGCTCGGCAAAACCGGAAGGGCACTGACCGATGGCGATGGGAAGTGGCGGCTCCGGCAGCGGGCTCAGTTCGGATATCAACGTCACGCCGATGATCGACGTGCTACTCGTGCTGCTGATCATCTTCATGATCACGCTGCCGTTGTCACGGCGCAGGTTCGAGGTGCAGGTGCCGCCGGAGCAAAAACAGCAGCCGCGCCAGAAGCAGCAGTCGAGCGATCAGATCGTGTTGGAGCTCAGGCCGGACGGTTCGTACGCGATCAACACGCAGCCGGTTCCGTTCGAGCAGCTCGAGGCGAAATTCCATGAGCTGTACGACCAGCGTCCCGCGAAGTTGCTGTTCATCAAGTCCGCCCCGAATCGCAAATACGGTGAGGTCATGCGGGCCATGGACCTCGCGCGGGGCGCGGGCGTGCAGGTGATCGGGTTTACGCCGGCCGAACCAGGCGCCGCAGCGCACTAGCCAGGCTGAAGCACACCCTCACAGTGTGAACGCAGGGGCACGAAACCGTGCCCCGGTTTTCGTTATAGGGTATGTATTAACGATGCCGGAGACCACGCGCCCCCCGTTCAACGCCTACTCGCTGCCGCTCCCCCGGCGGCGGCAAGGGCCTGCGGCCGCGCTCTCGCTCGCCGTGCACATCGCCATCGCCATCCTCGTGCTCTGGCGCGGCGCCGAGCTGTTCGAAGGCGGCGGTGGCGGTGGATCCGGTCCGCGCGGCGGCGGTGGTGGTGGCGGCCGGCCCGCTATGAGCTGGTTTGCGCTGCCGACGCCGTCAACGCCGGCACTGCACGACGTGCCGCCAGCTCCCGCGGTCACGGTACCGACGGTTGCCCCGCCGGTCGTAGAGCCGGTGACGCTCGAGGTTCCTCCGCCGACAGTCACGATCGCGCCCGCCTCGCCTGCAGCGGTTGGTACTGGCGAGGGGACGGCGGGCGGCCCCGGGGAAGCGCCGGGCACAGGCGGTGGGAAAGGCACGGGGACCGGGACCGGCGTAGGATCCGATTCCGGCCCTGGCTCGGGCGGCGCCGCGAGTGATATTTTCGGGCCCACGCCGCTATTGGTACCCAACGTCCCCCAGGGGGCGCCTCCCGAAGAAAAGACTAAGCACGAGGTCCGGTTCTGGATTCGGGCGGACGGGCGTGTATCGAGGATCGAGGTGATTCCCCCGATCAGGGATTCGGGCTACCGTCGCGTATTCATGGAAAGCATGAAAGGCTTTGTGTTCAGTCCGGCGAAGACTCGGGACGGGCGTCCCATCGATTACGTCTACAGCATCGTCGTCTATCCGTAGCATCACGGTTCACACCGAACGCAGGGGACTTCGTGCGGCAGCTCTTTAAGCGGAAGCCGATCGCGGAGCTTCTGGTCAGCGAGCTGGAGACGCCGCAGTCGCTGCGGCGCGTCCTCGGGGCCGGCGATCTCATCATGCTCGCCATCGGCGCGGTCATCGGCGCCGGCATCTTCGGCGCGATCGGGACGGCGGCGGCGGGCCAGCTCGATGCCGCGGGGAACATGGTGCGCGCCGGCGCCGGCCCGGCACTCGTGTTCTCCTTCCTGCTGCTTGGGGTCTGCTGCGCGCTCGCCGGCTTCTGCTACGCCGAGCTGGCGGCGATGATTCCGCAGGCGGGGAGCGCCTACGCGTATTCTTACGCCACGCTCGGCGAGGTGATCGCCTGGATCATCGGGTGGGACCTGATCCTCGAGTACGCAGTCGGAAACGTCGCCGTGGCGATTTCCTGGGGCGACTACTTTAAGTCCTTCATCAGCTACTTCGGCATCCACTTGCCCGACTGGCTCACGACCGGGTATCGCACCGCGCTGCTCAGCCCCGACCCCGCGATCCACGGTCTCCTCGACCGCGCGCCCCACCTCGCCGGCATCCCGATCCTCGTGAACGTGCCGGCCTTTCTTGTCGTCGGTCTGATCACCTGGCTGCTGCTGCTCGGCGTGCGGGAGAGCGCCCGGACGAACAACGTCCTCGTCGTCATCAAGCTGCTCGTGCTGGGATTGTTCATCGTGGCGGGCCTGAGTCACATCAATTCCGCAAACTACACGCCGTTCGTGCCGAACGGCTGGCGTGGGATCCATCAGGGCGCCGCGATCGTGTTCTTCGCCTACATCGGCTTCGATGCGATCTCGACCGCCGCCGAGGAGACGAAAAACCCACAACGCAATCTGCCGATCGGGATTCTCGGCGGCCTTGCGATCTGCACATTGATTTACGTCATCGTCGGCGCGGTCCTTACCGGCATGGTGAAGTACACCGACCTGGGCGTCGCCGACCCGTTGGCGAAGGCGCTCGACATCGCGGGTTACAAGACCGTCGGCTGGATCGTGTCACTCGGGGCGATCGTCTCGATGTCGGCGGTGCTACTCGTGTTCCAGTACGGTCAACCGCGCATCTTCTTTGCGATGGCGCGCGACGGCTTGCTGCCGCCGTGGGCCGCGAAGATCTCGCCCAACCGCCGCGTCCCCTACATCACCACCATCGTCACCGGTGTATTCGTCGCGCTCTGGGCGTTGATCGGCGACGCCAACGAGACCTACAATCTCACTAACATCGGGACGTTGTTCGCATTCGCGCTCGTCTCGGCCGGCGTGCTCGTGCTGCGGTTCACCGATCCGACCAGGCCCCGTCCGTTCCGGGTACGCTGGGTCTACGGCGTCGCTCCGTTATCGGCGGTCCTGTGCGTGTACGTCATGCTGGGGCTGCCGCTCGAGACGTGGGTCCGGTTCGCGGTGTGGTTGGCGATTGGGTTGGCGTTGTACGCAGGCTATGGATACAAGCACAGCCGCGTGCGCGGCGGGCGTCAGCTGACGCCGTAGGATTCCGCTGCCAGCCGCAGGGCTCCCACAGGGGCATCCACCGCACTGCCACTCTCGGACAGGCGTGCGCGCGGCAAGTCGGCCGCGAGACTGGTGCGCAACGCGATGAGCAGCGGGGACCCCGGTCGCAGCAATCCCCCGATCGTCGCCATTTTGATCGGCTCCGTGCCCGCAAAATGCCGCGTCAGCACGCGGACCAGTCGTGACAGCTCGACGCCGCCATCCGCGACAATCCGCTGTGCCACGATTTCTCCTTCACGCGCCGCATTCAGCACGTGGGGTGCCAAGGCGGCGACCTGTGTGGGCGTCGCCGTAGCCGTCCAACGGATCAGGTCGTCGAGGGTCTGTAGGCCGAGGGCCACCAACAGTCGCTCGAGCAGGGTCGACGACTCCTCGAGGCCGTCTTGCGCGCGCGCGGCGGCGGCCAGTGCGCGCCGTCCCAGCCAGTAACCGCCCCCTTCGTCCCCGAGCTGCCAGCCGTAGCCGCCGGCGCGGTGCACGCGGCCGTCCCGTGTACGAGCGTACGCAATCGATCCGGTCCCTGCGTTGATGAGGATTCCGGGATTATTCCCAAACGCGGCTGCCAGCGCGATCTCCATGTCGCTCCGGACATCGACTCGCTCCGCCACGCCCGCGGCCGTGATCGCCGCGGCCAGTGCTTCCTGCTCGGGCGCGCGCCCCGCGCCGGCGGCGCCAACGAGGGCAAACGTCACCGGGAGGGATACCTGGGCCTGCGCAGTCGCCTTCTTGGCGACGTCGAGGATGACCGCCGCCGATCGCTCCCCGCCGCCCGGACGCATCGCGGATCCCGGGCCCTCGGCGCGGCTGAGCACGCGAGCTTGACGATCCCCCACGACCACCGCGGTGTGGGAGCCGCCGCAGTCGATGCCGAGCAGGACGGGCGGATGGGCGGATGGGCCGATGGGCCGTTCGGTCATGCTGTTCCGCCCATCTGCCCATCCGCCCGTCTGCCCGACACGACCGACGAGATCATCCCAACCGCCACCGTGACGGCAGTCCCCAGCGGCACATACCACGGCCAGGCGAGGCCCCGGAGCCAGTGCAGTGGGAAGTGCGGGATCACCGCGCCCAGGACGACGGGCGACATCAGGATGACGCTTACTACGATCGCGACGATCACGTCAATCTGGCGCGTTCGCGGCCAAGCCCCCCCGAGGATGTACGTCCCGAGCAAGCTGCCGTAGGTGAGAGAGGCGATGCTCAGGGCCAACTGTACGACGGGCGTAGTGCGATCGCCGATAAACGCGATCGCCCCTGTCACGAGGACCGCGGTCCAGATCAGTGTAAACCAGCGTCCCACCCACAACAGGTGCCCCGTGTCGTGTCGGCCCGTGAGGGGTGCGTAGAAATCATGCGTCGAAGCAGAGGCCAGGGAATTGACGGCCGAGGCGTGGCTGCTCATGGCGGCTGCCAGAATGCCGCCTACCGCGAGCCCCGCGATCCCCGGAGGCAGATGTGTAACAATGAAGTTCGGGTAGATCGCGTCGCTCCGCATTACGCCATCATCCGCACCCGAGAGCCAGAGGCTTGTCCCTACGAGAAGGAATAGAGCGAACTGTGCGATGATGAACACGCCAGACCCGATAAGCGCCCGTTGCGCGTCTCTCAGTCCCCGTGCGGCCAGCAACCGCTGAACGATCAGATGATCAGTGCCGTGCGATGCGGCGGCGAGAAGTCCCCCACCCACCAACCCACCCCAGAATGTGTAAAGGATTTTGAAGGAAGGCCGAAAATCGAGCACGGCAAGTTTTCCGGCGTCCCACGCGCGCCCAAACGCCTCGACGCCGCCGGCGTTGTGCGTTGCGACGATTAAGGTCGCAATGCCGCCTAGCAGGTACACGCCAAGTTGGATGACGTCTACCCACACGACGGCGCGGAGGCCGCCGAACCAGGTGTAGAAGAGTGTCACGATGCCGATGGCCAGGATGCCGAGCGCGAGGGCTCTATCGGTGGGGTTGGGGGTTCCGTAAACGATGATGGCGAGCGGAATCGCTGTCGCGAAGATGCGCACGCAATCCGCCAGGGCGCGCGTTACGAGGAAGACACCGGATGCAGTACGCCGGGCAGCCCTCCCAAAGCGCCGCTCGAGGCGCTGGTAAGCGGTGTCTTGGGTTCCTTCGAAGTATCCTGGGAGCAAAAGTTTTGCGACGCCGATCCGACCGACCAAATAGCCAAAAGCCAGCTGCAAGAAGGTAAGATCTCCGCGCGCCGCGAGACCGGGGACCGAGATCACGGTGACCGCCGATGTCTCCGTGGCGACGACCGACATCATCAGTGCCCACCAAGGAAGCCCGCGGTGTCCAAGGAAATAGTCTGTGGCGTCGCGCTGCCGTCCTGCGAGTAGCAGGCCGAACACCATGACCGCGGCGAAATACGCCACGATGACCGCGACGTCGAGGCTGCGCATACGAACTAAACGCCTAGACGCCTAGGATAGAAAAAGGGCCCGCGGTTTGCGCGGGCCCTGCTTACGGAATCAGGAAGGATCAACGCTCACACCGTGAACGACGACCCGCAGCCGCAGCCGCCGGAGGCGTTCGGGTTCTCGAACGCGAATCCGGATTCCTGGAAGTTGTTCTTGTAATCGATCACTGTGCCGTTGAGATATTGCGAGCTGAACTCATCGACAAACAACCGCACGCCCGCGCTCTCGATCACGACGTCATCGGCCGCGGGTCGCTCTTCGATGTTCAGACTGTAGCGAAAGCCCGAGCAGCCGCCCGGCAGCACAGCGACGCGCAGCCCGGCGGACTCCTGCGACACCTTCTCCTCGGCCAGGAATTTCTTCACCTCTTCGCCCGCCCGTTCGGTGAGCGTCAGGGTAACCGATTTCTGTGTAGTCCCCATCATATCCTCCAGTCTGGCAGCAACTTAGGGGGATAGAAATCGTCTGTCAATTGGTCCAGTTTGATTCGACACCCTGAAGGGTGCGCTCGGCGAAGCAGCGCTTGCCTAACTCCCTGTCACCCCCCCAATTGGTGGCCCATGCGACTGACCATCATCGACTGGCTCGTCATCGGCGCGTACTTCGCGCTCAACATCGGCATCGGTTTCTACTACAAAGCGCGCGCGAGCTCGAGCGTCAGCGAGTTCTTCCTCTCGGGCCGCAACGTGCCGTGGTGGCTCGCTGGGACGTCGATGGTCGCGACGACATTCGCCGCCGACACGCCGCTCGTCGTAACGGGCCTCGTCGCGAAGAACGGCATCGCGGGGAATTGGATCTGGTGGAGCTTCCTGATGAGCGGGATGCTCACCGTGTTCTTCTACGCCCGGCTGTGGCGCCGCGCCGGCGTCATGACCGACATCGAATTCGCCGAGATCCGTTACTCCGGAAAACCCGCCGCGTTCCTCCGCGGGTTCCGGTCGGTGTATCTCGGCATCATGATCAATTGCATCATCCTCGGCTGGGTCAACCTCGCGATGGTCAAGATCCTCGGCCTGATCTTCGGCGTCGGGAAGTTCGAGGCGCTGCTGATCGTGCTGGGGCTGATCGCGCTCACATCGTTCATTTCGACGCTCTCGGGACTCTGGGGCGTGCTGGTCACGGACATGGTGCAGTTCGTGATCAAGATGGGGATGGTGATCGTCCTCGCGGTGTTCGCCGTACACGCCGTCGGCGGCATCGATGCCATGAAGGAGAAGCTCGTGTCGAGCGGGCGGGGCGAAGCGCTCAACCTCGTGCCCAATCTCGACTCGGCATGGATGCCGATGATCACGTTCCTCGTGTACATCTCGCTCAACTGGTGGGCAACCTGGTACCCGGGCGCCGAGCCGGGCGGGGGCGGATATGTCGCGCAACGCATGTTCAGCGCGAAGGACGAGCGGCATTCGATGCTCGCGACGCTCTGGTTCAACATCGCACATTACGCGATCCGGCCCTGGCCGTGGATTCTGACCGCGCTGGCATCGCTGATCCTGTTTCCGGGGCTTGCTGACCCGGAGACCGGGTACATCCGCGTGCTGATCGACTATCTGCCGGCGTCGCTGCGGGGCCTGATGATCGCGGCCTTCGCGGCCGCGTACATGTCGACCATCGCGACGCAGCTCAACTGGGGCGCGAGCTATCTGGTGAACGACTTCTGGCGGCGCTTCGTGAAACGCGACGCCACCGATCGGTATTACGTTCGCGCTTCGCAGGTTGCCACCGTCCTACTCACGCTGATCTCGGCCGTGGTCACGTTCTTCATGGGATCGATCGGCGGTGCCTGGAAAGTGCTGATCGTGACCGGCGCGGGGACGGGCGGCGTGCTCCTGCTGCGCTGGTACTGGTGGCGGATCAACGCGTGGAGCGAGGTCGCCGCGATGGTCTGCGCGGCCGTCGTGTCGATCGGGCTGCAGGTCGGGTTTGGCTACGACACCGACCAGCCCAAGCAATTCGCGCTGGTCATGATTGCGACCGTCGCCATCACGACGGCCGTCTGGCTCGCGGTCACCTACCTGACGAAGCCGGAGCCGCAGGAGACGCTGGTGGCCTTCTACAGGCGCACGCGACCGTCGCGAACGGGCTGGGGACCGGTCGCCGCACTCGCGCCGGACGTTAAGGCATCGAGCGGTGGACTCTCCAACCTGCTCGACTGGGTCGCAGGGTGCACGTTGGTGTACGGCGCGTTGTTCGGCGTTGGGAAACTGCTGCTGGGCGACACTGGGCCTGGGCTCCTGCTGCTCGCGCTGGCCGCTCTGGGCGGCTTCGTGATCTACCGTGACCTGTCGCGGCGCGGCTGGGCTACTGTGGTGGAGTGAGCGCGTTGTTCACGAGGTCGGCAACGCGCCGCCGAACCTGAAGAATCTTGGTGTTCGCGCGCGTGGGGTTCACGCGGTTGGTGAGCAGAAGAATGAAGACGTTGCGGTCGGGATCGAACCAGATGGACGTGCCGGTGAAGCCGGTATGGCCGAAGGCGTTCGGTCCCATTTTCGTTCCGGCACTCGAGTTCTCGGACGGCGTGTCCCAGCCCAGGGCACGCGAAGATCCGGCCGGAATGTTCTGACGCGTTGTAAAGGCGCGGACCGTTGCGGATGTGATCGTTGGTGCGTTGACTCCGGGCTGCCAGCCCGGAGATAACGAACCCCTGCGGAGCTCGAGCAGCCATGCCGCGAACCGAGCCAGGTCCGGCCCGCTGCTGAACAAGCCCGCATGTCCTGACACGCCGCCGAGTCGGCCCGCGTTCTCGTCGTGCACTTCGCCGCGGAGCCAGCGATGCCGGAAGGTCGTGTCATTCTCCGTCGGCGCGATGTGGTCGCGCCAGTCCTCTGGCGGCAAAAAGCGCGTTGACTCCATCCCGAGCGGGCCGAACACGCGCGCCTGAAGGAAATCGTTCACGCGCTGCCCTGTGATCGCCTCGACCGCCTGCGTCAACACGATGGCGCCGAGATCCGAATAGACGAACGTGTCGCCGGGCTGGCGGAGCAGGGGCGTCGTGTCGACCAGCGCCAGCGCTTGCTCGCGCGTTGCCGTCTCGGCGTATAGCGGCCGCCACGCAGGCATCCCGGACGAATGGGTGAGCAGATGGCGAATCGTCACGCGCTCCTTGCCGGCCCCCTGAAACGCGGGGACGTAGCGCTGGACGGGCGCGTCGAGGTCGAGCTTCCCGGAGTCCACCAGGATCATCACCGCCGTGGTGAGTCCGATCACCTTCGTCAGCGACGCGAGGTCGTAGACCGTTGCTGCGGTGACGGGCCGCGCATCGTCGACGCCGTAGTGTCCGACCGCAGAAACAACGATGTTCTGGTTGGCGCGGCCGATCACGATCACTGCGCCGGGGAACGCGCTGTCGACCTGCGAACGGAGATAATCCAGGACCGGGTCGAAACGACGGAATTCATCCTGGGTCTCGAGCGGGGCTGCGGGGAGCGACGTGAGTGGCGGATGTGAACGCGCACAACCGAGCACCAGCAGCGCGGTGACGGCCACAGCGAGCCTGCGCATCATGGCATGATGACGTGCGGCGGCGGTTTCCGCGGCGGCAGCGTCGAATCGGCGATCGTGAGCCCGTATCCGATCCGATACGACGGCGGAATCCGGATCGGGAGCTTGCCGCGCACCGGTGACCAGCCCAATAACGCGCGCGCCGCGGCGCGCTCGGCGGCGCGGACACCGCTCCAGGCGATCAGATATGACTTCACGGTCGGCGTTTGATTCAAGAGGTAAGGGCTGCCGAGCGACACGAGCACCGCGGGCTTCCCCGAGTCGGTGAGCATGATCAAACGTGCGAGCGAATCCGGCAACGCGATGTTTCCCTTCGCGGCGATCGGGCGCACGTTCATCGCGAAAATCACCGTCGGTGCTCGACCGATCACGACACGTGCCGAGTCGTAGGAGGCCGATCCCGACATCGGCCAGAGCCGGAAGAAGCTGGCGGTGTCGCCGCCGGCGCGCAGCAGCTCGAGCATCCGCTGCCCGACGTAGCTGTTGAGCTCGTCACCGTACGCGATGACTGCCATGCGGCTCGGCGCTCGGCGCAGGCGAGCGACCGTTCCTGCCGAGTCCCGCACGAGCGTCAGCGAGCGCTGCGCGATATCATCAGCGGCGTCCTGGAACACCTTCGAGCCGACGATTAGCGGGATCGAATCGAGCGCGACGGTTCGCCGCTCGAAGAGTCCGAGCCCGCGCTTGATCTCGAGGACGCGCCGCACGGAGGCGTCGAGCCGCGCGGGGCTGATGCGCGCCGTCTGTACGGCGGTCAGCATCGACGCGATCGCCGAATCGGGATCGGCCGGCATGAGCAGGAGATCCGACCCGGCCTCGAAGGCGCGGACGGCGGCTTCGCCCGCGCCGTACTTGGCGACGATCGCCCCCATCTGCAACGCGTCGGTCACCACGAGCCCCTTGAACTTGAGCGAGTCGCGCAGCACGCCGGTGAGCATCGCGGCGGACAGCGTGGCCGGCGCGTCCCCGGTGAATGCCGGGAAGGCAATGTGCGCGCTCATCACCACTTGGGCACCGGCGTCGATGCCGGCGCGGAATGGTACCAGCTCGACGGAATCGAGTCGCGGGTAATCGACCCGAATCGTGGGCAGCCCGATGTGCGAGTCGGCATCGGTGTCGCCGTGGCCGGGGAAGTGCTTCAGCGTGGCCAACATGCCGTTGTCCTGCAGGCCACGCACGTACGCTCGCACCAGGCTCGCGACGGCACGCGGGTCCTCGCCGAACGAGCGGGTGTTGATGATGGGATTGAGCGGATTGTTGTTGACATCGGCATCGGGCGCGAAATTCACGTGGATGCCGACGGCGCGGCCCTCCCGTGCGGCGATGCGGCCGATCGTATAGGCATCGCGTTGGTTACCGGTCGCGCCGGCGGCCATGATCATCGGGAATGCCGTCGCCCCCACGACGCGCATCGCCGCGCCCCACTCGAGGTCCGCCGAGACGAGCAGCGGCAGCTTGGAGCGCCGCTGGAGCGTGTTGAGTTTGGCGGCGATGTCGTACGGCGAGCCGACGGAGATGATGATGCCGCCCACCTCGAGTGAATCGACCCAGCGGGTCGCGATCTGGAAGGCGGAATCGTCGAGCGCCGTGTAGTTTCCGCCGAGCCAGGGTACCACGAGCTGCGCGATCTTCTGGCGTGGCGTGAGCTTGGCGAGGAGGCCGTCGATGGCGGCCGGTTGCGGAGGACGTGGAGCGGTCGTCGTTCGTCCACCACACGCAGCAGTCACCAGCGTAATGATCAGGAGCGTATGCGCGCGCATCATCTCGTGTTGATTCTGTTGGGGATCTGTTGTGCCGGGGGAAGACTCGCTCCTCCCCCGGTGCGGCCCGGCATCGAAGTGCTACTGAGCGACTCCGCGCACCTCATTGCCGGCAAACGGCTCGGCTTGCTTTCGAATCACACCGGTGTCGATCATCTCGGGCGCCGCGATGTCGACCTGTTACGCACGGCGCACGACGCACGACTCACGGTCTTATTCAGCCCCGAGCACGGATTCCTGGGCCGCGAGGATCGCACGGGGCTACCGGATGGCCGCGATTCGGCGACCGGGCTTCCAATCTACAGTCTCTATGGCGGATCGCGTAGCGCGGCCGCAGCGGCGTTGGATTCGATCGACGTGTTGCTCGTCGATCTCCAAGACATCGGCGCGCGCTATTACACCTACATCGCCACGACGGTGCAGTTGATGCGCGCTGCAACGCGCGTCGGGAAGCGAGTGATCGTGCTCGACCGTCCGGATCCCGTCGACGGTGCGGCGGTGCAGGGCAACGTGCGGGCGCATATGGGCGATCCCGATTCCGCCTTCTCCGGATTCATGCCGGTGGCGATGCGGTATGGCATGACGCTGGGCGAGCTCGCGCGGCTGGCCAATGCTGAGATGTCCATCGGCGCCGATCTCGTCGTTGTTCCCGCGGCGGGCTGGAGCCGTGCGATGGCGTATGACCAGACAGGGTTGGCGTGGGTGAAGCCGTCGCCCAACATGCCCGATCTCGAAAGCGCCTTTCATTATCCCGGGACCTGTTTGTTCGAGGGCACGAACGTGTCGGTCGGGCGGGGAACACCGGCGGCCTTTCAGTTGATCGGCGCGCCGTGGCTTGATCCCGACGCTGTGCTGGACCGGCTGCGCGGGGACTCACTGGCAGGCGTGGATATCACTGCGACGACCTTCACGCCCCTCGCCCCGACCGACGGCAAATACGGCGGCGTAGCGCTCCGCGGGCTCCAGTTGCGAGTGCGCGATCGCGCGACGTACGATCCGACCAAGCTCGCGGTTGCGGTGCTCGTGGCGGTTCGCGCGACGCATCTAGCGCAATTTCAGTTTCGCGCCCAGAGTTTCGATCGGTTGGCTGCGGGCCCGGAGCTGCGGACGGCGATCGAGGCGGGGCGCACGGCCAAAGACATTTGGAGCTCGTGGGAGCTGGATCTCAGGCGCTTTCGCGAAGCTCGCCGCAAGTACCTGATCTATTAGGGTCGGATCCATGTGCCGAGTCATCGCTTGCTTCTGTTTTATGGTCCTGAGCGGGTGTTTGGACGGCGCTGGCCCTGCCGCCGAGGTCAGTGGCGTGTGGACAGCGTCGGCGGGCCCGTTTGGCATGACGTTGGAGCTCGTCCAGCGCGGTGAGGCGGTGACGGGGACGGGGGCGTCGTATGCGTTTAGCTCCCCGACGTCAGTAACGTTCGCGATCGCCGGAACGTATTCCCCTCCTCATCTGGCGTTGACGTTTACCCGTGACACGCTCCTCCTTGCGCAGTTCGACGGCACGGTCCTGTCCGATGAGCGGCTGGTCGGTGTGGAGAGCTTTGTCAACGGCGCCGACACGCTGACGTTTGTGCGGCAGCATTGACCTTCTCCATCAGTCATCGAGCGTCGACATGACAGCGGTACTCGGTCTTCGGACGGTCATCTACCATGTTCCCGACCTCAAGCGCGCGAAGGACTGGTACAGTTTGGTGCTCGGGGTACGACCCTATTTCGATGAGCCCTTCTACGTTGGCTTCAACATCGGCGGCTATGAGCTTGGCCTGGACCCCGACACAAAAGGAGCGAAGCCTGGCCCCGGTGGGTCGGTCGCGTACTGGGGCGTGCCAAGCGCGGATGCCGCGCTCGCCCACTTTGTGCAAGCCGGTGCAACCGTCCGCTCCGCCGTGCAGGACGTCGGCGAGGGGATTCGCGTTGCCACGGTGGCCGATCCGTTCGGCAACATCGTGGGGCTGATTGAGAACGCGCACTTTGTCGCCGCCTGACGCTCACGCCGCTTTGCGCAACGCTGACGCCGCGCGAGCCGGCGGCTACGTCCTGGCGCTGGCCGGTCTGTTGGTCGCGCTCGGTCTTCTCTTTCATCCCGTGCCGGCCGGCGGATTCGAGGAGCGCCCCTCCGTTCTCGCCAACACCCCGTGGTGGGGACCGATTCACATCGCCATCGCGGCCGGTTTCGTCCTCTGCGTGCTCGGCAGCTTGCTCGTGCTGGTCGCGGGAGGCGCATTGACGCACCCGTGGACCGCAGCGCTCAGCTGGGGCGCGATGACGGTCGGAATGATCTTCTTCACCGGCGTTGCGCTCATCAACGGCTGGGTCATGCATTACCTGACGGCGCACGGCGCGCCGACATCCGAGCCTCTCGTCTATGACGCGTTCAATCGCCTGTTGCTGGGGTACGGGTGGCTGGGGAACCCACTGTTTCTCGCAGGACTGACAGGCATTGCCGTCTTGGAGCTGCGCGAACACACCGTTCGGATGCCCATCACGCTCGCCTGGGCCGGACTCGTGGTGGTTGTCTTATCGTGGGGACGGGGGATCGGGTCCGCGACCGGTCTTTATTTTCTCGAGCCGCTGATCTTTGCGAACGTCCCGGCGTTCTTGTGGCTCAGCTACTATGGTCTGCGGATTGCACGCAATGTCCGGACCGATGTTCCTGCCTGACCGCCAGGCTGCACTCGCTCTCCTGCTTGGATGCCTCCCGGGGCCGCTGCTCGCGCAGCGCCCGCTGGAGGTCAACGGACTGCGCGTCGAATACCTCACCAATCCCGTCGGCATCGACGCGGGCCTACCCCGCCTCAGCTGGCGGCTGGAAAGTACGACTCGCAACACCGTGCAGGCGGCGTATCAACTGCAGGTGGCCGCGAGCGAGGCCGACCTGGGCCGCGGGACTGATCTGTTGTGGGACTCGGGGAAAGTGTCATCGGATGCGTCACTGTACGTGGATTACCGCGGTCCGGCGCTGGTCTCGCGCACACGCTACTACTGGCGCGTGCGCGTCTGGGACGCGAGGGGCCGAGCGTCACCGTGGAGCGCGATCGCGTACTGGGAAACGGGGCTGCTCAGGCCGGACGATTGGACCGCCAAGTGGATCGGCTCCGTGCCGAGCGCGGCGGATAGCTTGCCATCGCCGTCGCCACTGTTGCGCCGGGCATTTCGCGTGGCGAGCGCAGTCGCCGCGGCGCGACTGTATGTCACGAGCCTCGGTCTCTATGAGCTCCAGCTCAACGGCCGGCGAGTCGGTGATCAGCTTTTCACGCCCGGGTGGACGTCGTACCATCGCAGGCTCCAGTATCAGACCTACGATGTGACCGCACTGCTGCGACCCGGAGAGAACGCGATCGGTGCGATGCTCGGCGACGGCTGGTACCGGGGCTACCTCGGGTTCAACGGTCAACGGAATCTCTATGGCCGGCGCTTGGCGCTCCGCCTACAGCTGGAGATTCGCTATCAGGATGGGCGAACCGAGCGGGTGACGTCCGATGCGGGCTGGAGGATCACTCCCGGCCCCGTCGTGGGCTCGGACATCTATGGCGGCGAAACGTACGATGCGCGCCGCGAGCGCGCGGGATGGAGTAGCGCGGCCTATCGAGACAGCGCCTGGGCTCCCGTCGCATTGCTCGATGCACCGCCCGCCACACTGATTGCGCCGGTGTCGCCGCCGGTTCGTCGGGTCCGCGAGCTCCCTCCGGTAGGCATCCGGCAGCTGCCATCCGGTGAGACGCTCTTCGATCTCGGCCAAAACTTCACCGGGTGGGCCCGGCTCAAGGTGCGTGGATCGGCCGGCACGACCGTCACGCTTCGTTTCGCAGAAGTCCTGGATCGCACGGGCAATCTATACACGGCGAATCTGCGGAATGCGAAACAGACGGACCGATACATTCTGAAGGGTGGGGGAGAGGAAATCTTCGAGCCGCACTTCACGTTCCATGGCTTCCGCTACGTAGCGGTGCAGGGCCTTCCACAGCGAGCGGACACGGGGACGATCACCGGGATTGCGGTGTCCTCCGATCTGGCTCAGACGGGTCAGCTCGTCACGTCCGACTCGCTGCTGAATCAGCTGCAGCACAACATCGTGTGGGGTCAGCGCAGCAACTTCCTCGACGTGCCCACCGACTGCCCGCAGCGCGACGAGCGTCTGGGATGGACGGGCGACGCGCAGGTCTTCGCCCGCACCGCCGCGTTCAACATGGACGTCTCCGGTTTCTTCGCGAAGTGGCTCGGCGATGTCGCCAGCGATCAGCGTTCGGGCGGCAGCGTCCCGTGGGTGATCCCGAATCCGTTGGGCGGCGACTCGACAGACTTCGCGGGAACCGCGGGATGGTCCGATGCGGCGGTCATCATTCCGTGGACGATGTATCTGTCCTACGGTGACCGCGGTATGCTCGAGCGTCAGTATACCAGCATGCGCGCCTGGGTCGAGTACGCACGCCGCCGGGCAGGGTCGGAACTGATCTGGAGACCGGGATGGCAGTTTGGGGACTGGCTCGCGCTCCACAGTGACGATCCGTCATATCCCGGTGCGACGACCGGCACGGACCTGATCGCCACGGCGTTCCTCGCGCACTCCGCGGACCTCGTAGCGCGCACGGCCGCGGTGCTGGGGCGGGATGCTGACGCGATCGCGTACGGCAAGTTGTTCCGTGACATGCGAGGGGCGTTCGACCGGGAGTTCGTCTCAGCCACGGGTCGCGTCGGCGAGAACACGCAGACCGCGTACGCGCTGGCGCTCGCCTTCGATCTCCTGCCCGATTCCCTCGTGCCGTTGGCCGCCGGGCGTCTGGTACAGGAT
>WNGO01000036.1_pt1 | contig 76282 bp, 84 predicted proteins | sample 5400511 | NCBI WGS metagenome assembly WNGO01 (sample SAMN13153380, study PRJNA577476) | soil metagenome | isolation source: 20 cm soil or saprolite under Garry oak tree replicate 2 | place: USA:California | collected 2016-06-15 | reverse complement strand
AGCGCGTCGTCCAGATCGTCCTGCGAATATTTTCCGGTCTGCGTAAGCTCTTCCGTAGAAGCTGTCAGGTAGCCGTTTTCGTCCAGGTTACCGATGATGCTGTCGGCGATCTCTTTTACCGCGTCGGAGCAGATCGTCACGCTCAATTGCCATTGGAGATGCTCGGTCAAGCCGCTTGGGGAAGAGAGGAACTTCTCGAAGGAGGGCCGCTCGGATACTTCGCGCTCCTGCGATTGCCCGCCGTCGCCGCCGGTATCCAAGTATTGGTTGAAGAAAGTTCCGACATCGAATTCGTCAAATGGATTGGCTTCGGGCTTCTCGGGAACTTTTTCTGTTTCTGCTTTCAGGAAGGTTTCGTCGCTGTAGTTGTCCGTTTGGGTGGGTTCTTCGCTCTGTTCTTCAAGGACCGGGTTGGCGATCATCTCCTGGTTGATCATTTCGCGTAGCTCGAGACGGTTCAGCGCGAGGACGCTCACCATCTGCACCAGGCCGGGCGTCAGAATTTGCTTCTGCGCCACGCGGAGATTGAGTTTGAGTCCTTGCCAGGCCATGTATGGTCCCGTGTCCCTCTTCTAATCCTAGTTCAGGCGGAAATGATCGCCAAGATAAACGCGCCGGACCTCGGCATCGTTGCTTAATTCGTCTGGGCGGCCCTTCCGGAATATCTTGCCACTTTTCAGGATGTAAGCGCGATCCGTAACGCTAAGAGTTTCCCGGACGTTATGATCCGTAATTAGCACGCCAATTCCCGATGTAGCCAGTTCCCGAATAATCTCCTGAAGATCCTTGACGGTTAGAGGGTCGATTCCCGAAAAAGGTTCGTCGAGAAGAATAAAGGAAGGCTGCAGAGTCAGAGACCGCGCTATCTCCAGCCGGCGGCGCTCTCCGCCCGAGAGCGTATACGCCTTGCTGGTCCTCACCGTTTCCAGGCCCATTTGCACCAGGAGTTCCTCCAGCCGGTCGCGCTGCTGTTCTGGAGTCAGCGGAAGCGTCTCCAGCACCGCGAGCAGATTCTCTTCGCTGGTCAATTGGCGAAAAACCGAAGGTTCCTGAGGAAGATAGCTGATTCCACTGCGGGCCCGGAGGTACATGGGGAGGTCCGTGATTTCGTCGTCGTTCAGGAGTACGCGGCCGGAGTCGGGCCGGGCGAGACCTACTAGTATATAAAACGTCGTCGTCTTCCCTGCGCCATTGGGGCCAAGCAACCCGACGACTTCACCCTGTCCAATCTCCAGTTCAACGTCATCAACAACCTTACGGCCACGGTACGACTTGCTTAGATCGACGGCCTGGAGCTTCAGCATACCTCTTCACGGGCGGCCGCAGAGCAGTGGCGTCACTTCTCGACTCGGTGCTTCGTCAATGTCCGCGATCCATTTTCTGAGTCGACGATGATCGTATCATCCGCTAAAAAGAAGGTCAATTGACGGCCGGCTGTGGTCCCTTCCGCAGCGTCATAAATCGTGGGATTTCCGCCGCTCATTGTGAATTTACCGTCTGTAGCGTTGTACTCGCCGCGCTCTGCGGTGGCTTTCCTCGACCCTTGTTCCACAATCACCCCGCCTGTCCCGACGGCCCGGGCGATCTGTTGGGCTCCCGTCGCTGGATTTGGGGTAAGAGAATTAGTCGCGGAATTCGAGTTGGGTTTCTCGGCGCGCGTAAAATACAAATCCACAACTGCGGCCCGCATTTTCTGCTCGGCTGATTGCGCTACCACGTTTTTTTCCAGGTGCGCGCGGCTCTCCGCGTCATGGTACGACAGCGTTCCCGCCGTTACATGCCACAATCTCGCCTTCCTCGGCCCGGATTGCACGGCCATCGCTTGTGGCGTCGGTTGCCAGGCAGCTTGGGGAAAAACAGCGCGGACATTCCCAGTGGCATTCATGACCCGCGCCTCACGCAGCAGCTCGATCGAATCCGCTTCCATCACCGAATCGCCCTGCCACAAACGCGCATGGCCCGAGTACAGAGCTCTGCCCGTCTTCGAATTCGCCTGCATCGTGTCCGCGGAAATGTTTGCAGGCGCGGCCGCAAGCTGCGCTCCGTTCCCCTTGGTCGAAAATTCCGTCGAGCGCACCCCTCCCTCGGCGCGAATCTCTCCGGTAGTTTGCGCAAAGGTGATTCGCGGCGCTTGTGTCTCAGTGTTTGCGTCGCGCGCCAGCGCTTTTCCTGTCAGCAAAGCCGACTGCGTTGCCCGAACAAACGTGGCGTGGTCCGCTTGTCCGCTCCGGTCGCCTTCCTTTAGTCTTACATCCCCTTGTAGATCCATCTGCGACCATCCACCGCTTGCCAGCAGTTGTGCGGCTGCGCTCTGCGCCGTCGCCGTCTGCCTGGGTCTACCGCTTGCGCTCCGCTCCGTCAAAACATTGCCGGTCGCAACCAACCGCCTCGCCTTGCCCTCATCTCCGAATTCCATCTCGAGCTTATCGGCCTGCAGTTTTGTGCGAGCAACATCGCTGTTCGCGGCAAGTCCCGAAGTCCCACCTTGCGCCGCTGCGTCCGTCCATTCGATGCTCCCTGCCCCCAGGGTCTCCGCTCGCTTGAGTCTGCTACCCTCACCTTTTTCTCCACTGGCGAATTCCACGAGCAATTCGCCTGTCTGCAGCATTCGCGACTCGCCGTTCGCACCGGCCAGCGTTTTCAACTCCACGCCGCCTTTCAAATCCAATTCTTTCGGCTGGTTTACCTTTGGCCACAGTTCCATCGCGCCGTGCTCCGCCTGAAAGTCATCTACCTCCTTTCCGGTGCGCCGCGAACCACGCACATTTCCTGCTCCCTCGATTTTCTTCAACCACCCCTCGGGTGCGAATTGTGCAGTGATTGTCTCCGCACTCAGATTGGTCGAGTCTTCCGCGCTCCGAGATTCCAATTCCGGGTTTTTCTTATCTGGTCCTGGCGTAACCATCATTTTCTCCGCGCGGAACGCAGCGTCCAGCGTGAGCGTCAGCTTTCCCGCGTGCAAATGTGCCGCGCGAGTTTCCGCTTCCACCGGTCCATACAATTGCATTGTTCGGGACTCTCGCTCAAAATCGAGGCTCTTCCCCGTCACGCGAATAGGATCTCTGCCACCTCCGCTCGCCGCCTTTTTCACCGCGGCAGCTTTTTCTGGCGCCATCAAAGAAAACCGCACATTTCCCAATAGCCGGATCGTTCCTTCTTCGGAGTGGTATTCGACTCCCAGGGCTTCCCCAGTACCGTTCGGAAAGACAAACTTTACCGGCTGGTCCGTGCGTGCCGTTCCGTTGGTACGGTTAAACACCACGCCGCGGGTTTCCACATGTACGTTCTGCGCCGCTTTTGCATCCGGATTCCTTACCGCCCTTTCGGCTTCGGCCCGGCTCTCCAGGTCAAACTGCACTTCGCCGCTGCACGCGATACTTCCGCCTTCTTTTTCGTACTGGCAGCTTTGCGTATGAATGGTGTCGTGCCGCTCTCCCTTTTTACCGAAGATGGTGATCTTCACGTCTTCCAGCAAGCTGGCGTTCTTATCCCTGAAATCCGTGGACTTTGAGGCTTCTACCTTGAAAACCGTTTGTGTTCCCAACCCTTGGGAAAAAGTGAGGCCGTTCGAGCTGCGCGTCACATCTTTCGGAGCCGGCGGGGGCGCCTTTTGCTGCTCACGATAAGCGACCCACTTGCGCTCGAGATACACTCCTACCGTCAGGCTTGCCAGCAACAACGCTGTCGCCGCCGACCAGCGCGCATACTTCGCCGCTTCACTTCGCTTCATGTCTTCAGTTAAGCAAAATTTCGCAGGAGTGTATAGAAGAGGGAACGCTAGGTCAAAGGTCCGTTACCGAAGGCGGGGATTACCCGGCGGATTCAGCGGTCGCCACGCTCGGCAATATCCCGATATTCGCCGCTGCCACGCTGTCGCGCTTGGTATTTTTCACCAGGTACATGGCTTCGTCGGCGAGGTGCAGCAAGCCTTCCTTGGTCCGCGAATCCACAGGGTACGATGCAACACCTACACTGGGCGTCAGCTTGATGTTCAATCCTTCCGGCACAAGCCAAGTGGCTTCGCGCACCAGTTTGTGCAAACGGCGCGCCACGTTCAACGCGTTTTCTTTCGAAGTCTGCGGCAATAGGATCACAAATTCATCCCCGCCATAACGAAACGCGAAATCAATCAGCCGGCAATGCTCCTTCAGGGCATTTCCGATTTCGGCCAGCAGCCGCGAGCCCACCAGGTGTCCATGCGTATCGTTCACCTGCTTGAAATGGTCCAGGTCGATGAACACGATCGAAAATTCGTAGTTATAGCGTTGCGAACGGTAAATCTCCGTCTCCAGGATGAAGCCCATGTGCCGCGCGTTATAAAGCGACGTGCAGTCGTCCGTGATGGTCAACTCGTGAATTTTCTTAACGTGCCGCGCATTTTCCAGCGCAATCGCCGCGAAGTCCGAAAGCGCTTCGAGCAGCTTTAGATCGCGAGGATCGAATCCATCCGGCCCCATGCAATTGATCAGCTCGATGACCCCGAGGCAAGTGTCACGGAATCTCACCGGCACAGCGACGATCGACTGCGTCTCGGTCTTGGTCTTCTCGTCCACCTTCGCAAAAAACCGCGTGTCCTTCGTCGTGTCCGGCACCACCACGGTCTCGCCGTGCTGCGCCACCCAGCCTGCAATGCCCTGCCCCATCTTGATACGCACGTCTTTCAGCGCCTGCGAAGCTTTTCCCACCGCCAGCTCAAAGTAGAGTTCCTGCTTGGCCTCATCGAGTAGCAGGAGCGACCAGTTGTCCGGGCGAAGAAATTCATCGATCTTCTCCATAATCGTGCGGAGAACCTGGTCAAGTTGCAGCGAAGACGTTAGCGCCTTCCCCAACTCCTGGAAGACTGCAATCTCACCCTTAACGCGTTGGTCGGACGCCACCACAGGATTACGGCGTCGCTCAACGGCCGGAAACTGATTTACATCCTCCACTCGGTCTTTTTCCTCTCGCTTACAGATTCTAAGCCAGGCAAGGCTCGCGCACGCCTTGGGCATCCTACTTTCGCCGAGAAACACAAATTCGCACGATTCTCGCGCACGTCGGCGAACCTTTGCCAGTATAGGCCCCCCGCAAAAAGGTGCGCAACCCGCTCTTGGTACAGGTGTGGCCACATCGCCATCCTGACCCGGTACCGTAGGCATCGCAGAGTTCAGACAGGTCTATCTGGCTGCCCACTGGAAACATAGGGTATACCCGTCAGGATCGCGGAGATACAGCTGCCTCATGCCGTAGTGCGCGTTCTTAGGTTCTTCCGCGACAACACCGCGAGCACGGAGGTGGGCGTAGGCCGCATCCACATCCGGGCAACTGAAGTAAATCGCCGTATCGTCATGCGCGGCAATGCGAGCCGGATCGGGAGCCGGCGGGCGCGTGTCCTGTTCGTAAGACGTGTTCAGCATCAACTCCACACCTTTGAGCCGCAGCAGCGCCCAATCGAAGTGTTCTCCCTGAGGCTTGGACGTGGTCACCACCTCGAACCCCAGCACATCCCGGTAAAACGCGATAGACGTAGGCATGTCAAACACTTGCAGCAGCGGCGCCATCCCTCGTACCTCAATACCCATGCCATCCTCCAGTTAAGTGCTACGGCGCGCCCCATGGCGGCCGAGCAGTTCGTCAACTTCCGCGTAACCAGACGGAAAATCAACGCCGTTCACCGACGCTCCTGCGTTCAGCAGCATCTGAACAGAGTCTGGCGCTCGTCTATATTCCCAGTACGAGTCCGCGCAGGCACGTACGGCCAGCGTCAGCGGCGTGCGCCCGTTCCCGTCGAGTGCATCTACGTGGGCTCCGCGCTCGATAAGGAGCTTTACGGTTGCGTGCTGCGCGCGCCAAGCCGCCGCGTGCAGCGCCGTACTATCCTTGGCCACATCGAAATACGCGTCGCCTTCTTTATATACAGTTCGGGCGTCCACGCCGAGTTCAAGCAGTTGCCGCACGCCCTCCGTATTTCCGACGCCCGCGAACTCCGCAAGCAGTTTGCCCCCCTCCGCAACGATCTCGCGAACGAGCTGAGGCTCGCTCTGCGCGATGGCTCGCACACTCGACGCATCCTTTCTCGCGCAAGCAGCAATCAACCTTTCCACGCCGGGAAGCTCGATCGAAATGCCTCGCCGTTCGAACAGCTCAAGTACATCGCCACGTCCTCTTCGCACGGCCATCGCGACGGCAGACTTCCCTGCAGATGCCGCTACCTGAGCACGCTCTGGTCGCTCCGCAACGAGCGTCGGATCAGCGCCATGCTCCAGCAACACTTCGAAGATTTTGATGTCGTTATCCCTCAGCACAGCGTTATGAATTGCCCTCTTTCCCCATCGCGTCTTTGTGTTAGGGTCAACGCCCCGCTCGAGCAGCCATTTGATGCCCCCATAATCATGCCAGTCGGTTTTTCGCAGTAGGATCGTCCCGAGGCTCTCCTCATTGAGCTTCCCGCTCTCCACGAGCACCTCCAGCGCCGCGTTGTCATACGTTTCCGGCGCATGATACGGCGTCTCTCCATCGTTCGGGTCTGCGCCGCGCTCGAGCAGCAAACGTGTCAGCTCCGCGTGGTGAGCAATTCCGGCGGCGCCGTAAATCGCGCTCTCCCACTCCGGATGGGGCTGGTGGTTTTTCTCTATCCACCCAGTGTTCGCATTCGCGCCTGCATCCAGGAGCGCCTTCGCCGCCCGCACGAACCCCTCTGACCGCGCCTGATCGACCCGTAGATATCGCGAGAAACACAGATGAGTAAGCGCATCCCAGTCGTAGGGGCCGCCCTTTGTCATGGCGTTTCGCATATCAAGCGCGAGGAACCGGCGCACATTCACATCGTCGCCCAGAATTGCCGCCGTATGAATGTCGCTCCTCGCAACTTCGGGGTGTGCAGCCAGGATCGCCTCTGCAAGCTCCAGCGTTCCTGAAGCGTGGCCGGAGTCCCGCGGAACACACGCGGCCTCGATAAACGTCGTCCGCGGATTATCCAGCGAGGCGGCCGTCCGTTCGCGCGCCAACGCTTCGAGGTGTTTCGCAAACTTCGGCCAGCTCTCGAAGCCGTGCTCCCGCGCGATCACCAATTGCGCGTCGCCAAGCGCAAACTTGGCGTTGCGAATCTCCGCCTCCGGCAGCTGCCCCAAACGAGGATGGTGCCACTTGATTCGTTGAATCGCTCCGGGATCTTTATAGGCGCTTGCCCGGCAGCCCTTAAAGGCTTTTACCAGGTCTTTTGCTTGTTTCTTGTATTGTTCGAGGCTAGGGCGAGCGGGCAGTTCTTTGGCATCCATTACGACCTTCCTTTCAGTACTGCGCCTGGAGTCCGCTCGAATCAGGCTGAAAGAAGGTTCGTAACCTTCACTGTCTTGCTTGAGGTGGGCACGGCCCTTTCCGCGGACTGGATGCGCCCTTCGCGCTAGCCGCCAGCGTAAGCATTTCTCGTGACCAAGTCAATCGCGCCACAACTTGCGACGCGGATCACCTATCCTCTCTTCTCCGTCGCGATCCTCCGCGTCTGCCTCTTGCCTTCTATTAGCGTTCTCCATTTCAATTCCGACCGCTGTCGATGGTCCAACTCGCACTTTCCTCTCCGTTTGACACCGCTGGATTCCTCCACCTATAGTGCCGTTCAGGGATCCCGAGTCGTTTTCGCGAGCGCCCGCCTTGTCAACCGCCGTCCGGTTGCACTTGAAATCGACCGCTGTGGGGTGGCGCTTGGGTCGTTAAGGATTGGTTCTGGTTCATGGCCAAGGGAAATTTTGGTGAACGCCTGAAGCGCGAGCGCGAACTGCGCGAGGTTTCCATGGATGAACTCACCAAGGCCACGCGCATCAGCGCCCGTTTTGTCCAAGCCCTCGAAAATGAAGATTGGGCCAAGCTGCCTGGGGGAGTCTTTGGCCACGGTTTTGTGCGCACCATTGCGCGTTATCTGGGCCTTAATGAAGAAGCTCTGCTGGGCGAGTATGACTCGGCCCGCGCCGAACATTCGCCCCCGCCTCCAAGGGTCGAGGAACGGATTCCCTCCCCGCCGAAGTGGCTTCCGGCCGCCGTGGCTCTCGTAGCACTTCTTCTGGTCGCGGCACTCTTTTTCACCGTCCGTTACGTCTGGCATCGCTACGCGGCACATCGCGCCGAAAAAGAATCCGCCGCTGCTTCCATGTCCCCGCAGCTACAGCCTGAGTCCAGTTCCCCATCAACAAGCTCAACGGAGCAGCCTTCGACCGCGGCCCTTCTCGATCTTTCTGTCTCCACTTTTGCCGCCACCCACATCCGCATTGTGGCCGATAACAAACTTCTTTTCGACGGGGAGTTGCCTGCCTGGAAGAATCGTCACTTTTCAGCCCGCCAACAGTTCGAGGTGACCGCCGGGGACTCTACGGCGGTGTTGCTGGAATTGAACGGGAAGGCCATGCCGCCTCTTGGGGCACCAGGCGCCTCCGGTACAATGGTGCTAAGTCAGAAGGACTTGAGGCCGTAATCCAGTGGAAGCTCTGAGCCCTGAAGTTCTCGAAGATCTGCGCCACGGGCGGGCCACGCGCGAGCGAAAGATGGCTGTCTGCACCGGCGGCGCGCATCTCGCACCCGCAGATCGTGCGGAGATTCTTGCGGTTCTCGCCGGCGACGCCGACGAAATGGTCGCCTCACGCGCACAGGATGCGATTCTCTCGCAACCCATCGAATCCTTCGTGGAGGCGCTGAAACGGGAGCAGGCTATCCCTCCGCTTTTCTCTTACGCGGCAAGAAATCTTGCAGACAAGCCCGGCGTCTGTGACGCCATGGTGCAAAACAAAAACTGTTCGGCAGAATATCTCGTGCCTGTTGTTCGTCACCTTTCGACGGTGGGGATCCAGGCGCTGATGGAAGAGCTCGAACGGGTGAGCGAATCTCCTGCGCTGGCCGCCGCTCTCGCGCATTCCACTTCGTTGACGGTCGATCAGAAAAATCAGCTCCATGAACTTCACGGCCCGGGCAACCCTATCGATGAAGCGGCGCTTGCCGAGGCTGCGGCTGCGATTGAGCCGGACGTCGCCAGGCGCCAGACCCTGATTCAGCGCCTGGCGAAAATGACCGTAGCCCAGCGCGTACAATTCGCCATGAAGGGGGGATCCGAAGCGCGACGTACGCTCATCCGCGATACCAACAAAGTTGTGCAGCGTGCGGTGTTGCAATCTCCCCGCCTCACCGATCAGGAAGTCGAGGCCTTTGCTGCGATGTCCAGCCTTACGGATGAAATCCTTCGCCTCATCGCCAGCAACCGCAATTTCCGCAAGAACTATACCGTCGTCCGCAATCTCATCAACAATCCAAAAGCGCCGCTGGACATCACCCTGCACATGCTCCCCATGCTCAACGCCATCGACCTCAAGCGGCTTGCCTCCAACAAAAACGTCCCCGAGACTCTCCGCACGACGGCCGCTAAGCTTCAGCGCACGCGCGCCGAACTCAAGAAATAGGCGGCAATTTCCTTGAATCCACAAATCCATTCGTTCAAGCGTCGGGGCGTCTCTCCGAGGAATTCCGTGGCGCCGGAAGCAAGCCGTCTTCAATCTGTTTACTTGGCTTCATCCGTTGCTGTTTTGTTGGCTGTATCCGCCGCGCTCCTCTCTGTTCCAGCGATCCGAGGGCAGGAAAAGCAGTCGCTGGATCCATGGACGGCGGCGCAAAGTCTCCAGCCGGACGATCTTGCTCGTGAACTCGCGGGTAAGAACCAAACGCCACCCACCATTGTCTACGTAGGGTTTCGCACGCTTTTCGCTGGCGGCCATATACCTGGAGCTACATTCCACGGCTCCGCTTCCACAGAGCAAGGTCTTTCCGATTTGAAAAAATGGACGGAGGAGCTTCCGCGAACGACGAATCTGGTCATTTACTGCGGCTGCTGTCCACTCGAAAAATGTCCCAACATTCGGCCTGCGTTCACCGCTCTCGACAAGATGGGATTCAAGAAATTGCGGGTCCTCGTCCTTCCCACAAACTTTGCGACGGACTGGGCTGACAAAGGCTATCCCATCCAGAAGGGGATGTAGCCCAGCGCGGCTGTTGCCCGTTCGAAAGGATTATGACGCAGGCATCAGCTTGGGATGCTGGAGATGGAAACCCGTAGCTTCCTGGTAGGCGCGCGCGAAAGCAAGCAGTTCCGCCTCGCCGTACAATTTTCCAAGAAAGGTTAGGCTCGTGGGTGTTCCCGGGCCGCCCGCATTCTGGAAATCGCTCGGGTCGTCCGAAGGATACTTCGGTGCGTCGCTTCCGCGCAGACCGTTCGGCAAGATTACCGCGGGGTGGCCGGTGAGATTTGTAATTACCAATTGCTCGCCGCTTGTCGGGGCCACGATTACATCAAAATCATCGAACACTTTTGCGACCGCATCCATTGCCATCCTGCGCGCACGTGCGGCCTGGATGTATTCGACGGCCGGGATAAATCGCGCCGTTCGAAACGTATTCGGCCAGTCGTAGTCTTTCTGCGAAGTCAGCAGCTTGTCTTTTCCGGTGCGCGTTAGCTCATCGAAAGCGGCTGCTGATTCCGCCCTCAGCATTGTCACCATGGCATCGTAAGGAAACTTGGGCATCTCCACGGGCAGGAGGTTTACTCCCATTTCGCGCAGTTTCGCGAGGGCGGCATCGTTGTATCTTCTGTCGTACTCCGCCCGTATGCGCGCTGCCTCCCGCCGCTTCTTTCGCTCTTCGCGCTTCTTTTGTTCTTCGGGAGTTACGGGCGGTTCCTCCTTTGCGGCTTCTTGTTGCTCGTCCGGTTTGCGTTCAAACGCGGATTTCAAATAACCGACGCGGAGCTTTCGCCAATCCAGATTCGCGTCCCAATTGAAAGCCGCGGCTTGCACGGTGCGATCTTTGCCATCGCGCCCGTGAATCGCGTCCAGGACGAGCGCGCAATCTTCCACGGTTCGGCAAATCGGTCCCAGCTTGTCCATGCTCCAGGAGAGCGCCATTGCTCCCGTCCTTGGCACCAAGCCGAACGACGGCCGGAGTCCCGTGCATCCGCAGCGCGTCGACGGCGACGAAATCGAGCCGAGCGTTTCGGACCCGATGCTGAACGCCACGCATCCCGCGGCAGTGGCAGAAGCAGGACCTGCGGAAGAGCCGCTCGATCCTTGGTTCGTGTTCCAGGGATTCCGCGTCACGCCGCCGAACCACACGTCGCCGAGCGCGAGCGCGCCGAGCGTTAATTTCGCGACTAGAACCGCTCCGGCTTCGTCGAGCCGTTTCACAACGGTCGCGTCTTCATCGATCATCTGGCTTTCGAATCCGCCTGCACCCCACGTGGTTCGATAGCCTTTCGTGGCGAGCAAATCCTTCGCGCCCCACGGCAAACCGTGCAGCGGTCCGCGGTATTTCCCGGCGGCAATTTCGGCATCGGCCTTCTTGGCCTGCGCAAGTGCCCGCTCTTCCGTCAGCGTCACGACAAACTTCAGCGTCGAGTCATACTTCTTCAACCGTCCGAGATACATTTCGGTCAGCGAGAGCGAGGAAACTTTTTTCGTTCGAACGTGTTCCGCGAGTTCCCGTACGCTTGCAAATGCCAAATCCCCGAGATTCCCCAGCGCGCTTGCAGTGGCGGAAGTTACGGCCTTGGAAATCTTTATCGGCTTTCGCGCGGTTTCGAACTTCATCCCTGGCATTACGGGATCAAAAATCAGCGCCGGATCAACGGAATTCGGTATGCCTAGCTTGTAGATTTCCTCGTAGCCTTTGGCCTGATCGTTAAGACTCTCAAGCATCATCGCTTTGTATTCTTCGGGAATCGGCACATTCGCGATGCTTGCCGCATTTTCAATCATTTCCTTGATGATTCTCCTCGCACCTTCGGCTTTTGCTTGGGCCCACAACACTCCCGGAAAGAGCGTTCCGGCCAGACCCATCCCCGAGCACGTCTTCATGAAGTTTCGCCGATCCAACATTTTCATCCTCCTCCATAGGGCAATCCCGCAGGCGCGCGTAACATATCACAGCACCCTTCGGCCCGGTCGCGGGTTTTTCTGTTTTCATAAATGAGGGAAATCAGAGCGACGTCGATCATGATCGTTTTTTTTTGAAGTGAAAAGAAATGTTGTACGATGCTCGCATCCTGAAAGGAGCCTTCATGGCGCGCTTCGGAAGATACTTTGTCCTGCTGTCCGTAATGCTTCTGACATTTTCCGTCCGGCATCTGCAAACGGCGATGGCCGGGAATCCTCCCGCAGAGGGGAAGGAAGTTATCCTCAAGGCGGCGGACATCACCCCGAAGATTTTCCCGGAACGAGTTTTCTTCCGCGGACAGAGCGCTCCTGTGCAGTTCCGCAACAGCGGCGGCGTCCACTTCGCCGACGATCTCTTTGTTCTCGTGGGCATGGTTGACAGTTCGGGCTACTCCACGGCCATCAAGGAGAAATACCAGGCTTATCTGCTCAATGAAGTCACGCTCGAAATCGGCGGACAAATTTTGAAACCCGGCGCGTACGGCCTCGGTTTCCTTAATGGGGGAAAGTTCGTAGTGATGGATCTCGGCGCCAACGACGTGTTGCAGTCCGCTTCTCAGCACGACGCGGAGATGAAGCGCCCCGTACCACTGCAAGTCGTTGCATCCTCCACGGCGGGGGGCTACCGGCTGTATGCGGGCCGCGATTACGTGGAGTTTCGCCGGGCCCACTAACTCGAACACTCGTCCCTGAAAATGAAAAGCCCGGGCTGAACATCAGTTCAATCCGGGCTTCTTTGTTCGAGATTGGTTTAAGAGAGACGCGGCAGATTCCCCCTGAAGTTTAGTCCTTGTCGAACCTTAAGTAGAGTTCCAGTTGATGGATCGCTTCGTCGGTGGCGCGGAGAGCCTCGACGCGATGACCGCCGAAGTCATGGGCCGCATGTTCCATATGTTCCTTGGCCCTGCGCAACGCCGCCAGAGCTTCGCGGATTTCAGGATGCCGTTCCGCCGGCTGCTGCAGGTGTCGCGGGCAGCGTGTTCGCCGCCGGTGTCGCCGGAACGTTGGCCTTGTTGGGCGCTGCGGGCGCAGTTGCGATGAATGCAAACGCAAGGATCAAAGATGCAAGAGCCAGGAGACGAAGAAGCTGGGGGTCACTCAGGCTTATCTTTCGATGCTTGAACGGCGCCGCCGCTCCATGCCTTATGACCTGGCGCGCCTGGCCGTGGACACTCTCCATGCCTCTCCTACAGCTCATCCGCTGCGTACGCAAGCCTTCGAGACACCTGCAGAAAGCGAGAAATGAGCCTGCAGCTCGCGGCCCTGGGTTATCCGGGATTCGTACACTTGCAAGCGAAGGCGCGGCGCAATCCTGCCGAGGTTCTGCTGACCACACTCAATGCGGCGGACCTGGATAACAGGGTGACAGAAGGCTTGCCGTGGCTGGCTCTTGCCTACGCAGACATGGATTGGGATTGCGTGGTGCGGAACGCCAAGCTTCTTGACTGGCAGAACCGGCTGGGATTTGTCGTCACCTTGGCTTCTCAGCTGGCCGCCAAGTCAGCCGGCCCGGACCGTTCCGGTAGGCTTAGGGAATACGCAGCAGTCCTGGAACGATCGCGGCTTGTCAAGGAAGATACTCTTTGCCACGATTCCATGACGGAGGCGGAGAAAAAATGGCTTGGAGCGAACCGCCCTCCCGAAGCTGTCCATTGGAATCTGTTAACAGATATGAAGGAGAATCTCCCGCATGCCACGCTCTAGCAAAGTCCCGGAACCATGGCATTCCTTTCTGGCTGAGCTCGACCGGGGAGCGACGCAAGAAACGCGTCTGGATTGCATGGGCGGATTTGTCGCGACACTCCTTTACGGATTGCCGCGAGCGACGTCCGACCTCGCTGTGCTTGCTGATCGCGCCGCAGGAACGGCGCGCCCCGCTGCCTGAACTTGGCGCACGCGGCAATGCGCTTCACCGAAAGTACAAAATCTACTTGGATTATGTGGGCGAAGCCAAGGTTCCAGAGGACTACGAAGACCGGCTCACCGAAATGTTTCCGGGTGCTTTCAAGCATCTCCGGATCTGCGCCCTCGATCCTTACGACTTCGCGCTCTCAAAGCTCGAACGAAGTATCCAGCGTGACCGTGACGACCTTAAGCACTTGGCGCACCCCATCCCGCTGGACCTGAAAATCCTCAAGGAACGGTACGAAAAGGAACTCCGCTGGCAGCTCGGAAACCCGGAACGCGAAGACTTAACCCTGAAACTATGGACCGAAATGATCGAAGAGGCGATAAGCTGAAAACCGCGGGCCGCGGCAAGCCTTGAAAGATTTTCTCCGCCTATTTTCCTTTGCATCCTCGCGAAGTGCGTCATAGGATAGCGCCCACCGTTTCCCTCATCGCCTGACAGGAGAAAACATTCATGCACCTGCAAATGCACCACTTGAATTGGCTCGCGATCCTAGTAGCTGCGATGTCCACCATGGTCGTCGGGTTTTTGTGGTACTCGCCGCTGCTGTTCGCGAAAGCCTGGATGCGCGAGATGGGCTACGATCCGAACGATAAAGCCCGCATGGAGGAAATGAAGAAGACCGCCGGCCCCGCCTACACTGGCTCCTTTGTTGCCAGCCTGTTGTCCGCCTTTACCCTGGCGCTGCTCCTTCACGGGCTTCGCGCGGAAGACATGCACTTCGGCCTGATGGCCAGCTTCCACGTGTGGCTCGGATTCGTGGCCACCGTGCAGTTTACTGGCGCGCTCTTCAGCAAGCAGAGCATGAAGCTCTTCGGCATTAACACCGGCTACCAACTCGTTTGCTATCTCGTGATGGGCGCCATCCTGACGCTCTGGAGCTAACCGCCCGGCATATATTCTTTTGCTGTCAGAATTCCCTTGCTAACTGGACAGGTACCCCAGCCGGGGACGGGGCGCTTGGGTAAGCTTGGCTCGAACAAAGGCTTGCCTTCGTACCGCCGCTGGCGCGCCGTCGAAGTATCCCTAGGGTTGCCGCCCTCTCCTCGCGCCTTTTCTACTCACACAGTTCAAACCCACCAGCGGGGATAGATCTACTCCGGTTTTTCCGCCCTGCGTGGTGAACTTCTTGGTCCCAATGGGCCCTATTGCCCAATAGGGAACATGGCCATGTACGCCCCTTGCGGAGGGGAGGCCGTCTCAGGATGATGGAGGTAGGCTCAGCATGGTCATGTCAGGAGGGAAGATGCGTAAATTACTGATTCTTGGAGTATTTATCCTCGCGGTCGTGGTACCAGTTAGGGCCCAGGACTACCCCAAGGCCGAAGTATTCGGCGGCTATCAGTACGTTCGGCTTAACCCCGGCGGAACGAGTTGCCAGGGTTTTGGCGGCGCAGCTGCCGGGAACGTGAATAACTGGCTCGGGGTGGCCGGGGATTTCGGATACTGCAAGGTGACCGGCCTGCCGTCCGGTGTGAGCGCTCACGCGGTCAACTATATGTTCGGCCCCAGGGTGACGTATCGGTCCTATGGCTCTTTGACCCCGTTCGCCCATGTGCTATTCGGCGGGCAGCACTTCGGAGGTACCGGCGGCGGCACCGCGAACTCTTTCGCGATGGCGCTGGGAGGCGGCGCTGATTACAAGTTGACGCAGCATCTCGCCTGGCGATTGATCCAAGTCGAGTATCTATACACTCACTTTGGCGGCGTCAGACAGAATAATGCCCGGATCGAATCGGGCATCGTCTACCGCTGGGGCGGCAGGTAACCTCGCTAACTCGGTGAAGGGCTCGGCTTTCGCAGCCGGGCCCTTCGCCTTGTATTGCCTGCTCCATTCTCCTTCCGCGCCTCGGTTTCACAACTACAAATACGTTCTCCGGCCTCTTGGCAAACTCAGAAAACTAGATTCAGTTCCCGAAGAAGCCGCTTGCAACAACCCATGCCGATAGAGAGAATGTCCGGCGACAGCACTTGCCCTCCGGAATCGACAACGAAAGCAGCCAAGGTTCGCGCGCCGGCAACCGCGTAATCGCTTTGCTGGCCTTGGCCGCCCTGATCAACTACATTGATCGCGGCAATCTCTCCATCGCCTCATCGTTGCTGAAAGACGAGCTAAACTTATCCGCCTCGCAGCTTGGGATCCTGTTGTCCTCGTTTTTCTGGACATACTCTCTCTTCCTTCCAGTTTCCGGCTGGCTGGCGGACCGCTTCGACGCCAAATGGGTAATGGCTCTTGGTTTTTTCCTTTGGTCCGGCGCAACCGCTGCCACCGGCGGCTTGCACGCCTTCGCGGCATTGCTGGCCGCGCGCCTTATTCTGGGGATGGGAGAGTCCGTCGCCTACCCCTGCTACGCAAGGACGCTGGTCCACCACGTTCCGGAAGTGGGCCGCGGATTCGCAAACGCGCTCATCGCTGCCGGAGTCGGATGCGGTCCGGCCCTGGGAACTTTTTTCGGCGGGACCCTGATGGCACGTTACGGCTGGCGCCCTTTCTTCATCGTCCTGGGTCTCGTCAGCATGGCCTGGCTGATTCCCTGGTTTGCATGGATGCCGCGGGGCAACGCAACAACTGTTTCACCTATGAAGGAAAGTGGCGCAGGGTTTCTTGAACTCCTGAAGCAGCGTTCAATGTGGGGGACGTGCGGCGGCCTGTTTGGCGCAAACTACGTTCTCTATTTCGAGATTACCTGGCTGCCGTACTACCTGGAACGAGAACGGCACTTTCCAGTGAGCGCGATGGTTAAAATCGTTGGCCTCGGATACTTGTGCTATTCGACAGGCGCCGCGATGTTCGGCTGGATCTCCGACCGCTGGATCGCCGCCGGTGGAACGCCTACGTTGGTTCGCAAAACGTTTGCTGGTGTGGGAGCGGGAAGCGCCGGCGTGCTCCTCCTTGGCTGCGCGCTCGCGGGCCCAACGGTTTCGGTGATTCTGCTGTTGCTGGCGTTCGTAGCGGGCGGGATGTGCGGGTCCAATATCTGGGCGATCACGCAAACGCTTGCGGGGCCACGAATGGCGGGCCGCTGGACAGGTTTGCAGAATTTTTTAGGGAATCTTGCGGGCATCATTGCGCCGGCCATAACGGGATTCGTCGTCGATTTCACCGGACATTTTTTCGTTGCTTTCGTGATTATGGCAATCGTCGCGATGCTCGCCGCTCTTTCTTATTTTTTTGTGATCGGCCCGGTGAAGGAGATCGCCTGGGACGGATGACTGCAACGGAGGCGCTTAACCCTGCCGTCTCATTCGTTGAGGCCGGCACCCTCTTCGTCCTAGAATCGTGCTCATGAACGTCGATTGGCTGCGCGAGGTTTGCCGGTCGTTTCCCGGCACCACGGAACAGATCCAGTGGGGCAACGACTTGCTCTTCAAAGTCGGCGGGAAGATGTTCGCCCTGACGCCCCTGGAACCGGCTCCCGTGTGTCTCTCGTTCAAAGCCTCACCGCAAAATTTTGCTGAACTCACAGAGCGGCCCAACATTATCCCTGCGCCGTACCTGGCTCGCGCACAATGGGTAGCGCTCCAAACCAGGGATGCTTTGCCGGCAGAAGCACTCGCGCGCTTGCTGCGCGAATCGTATGACATGGTTTTCGCGAAGCTTCCCAAGAAAACGCGCGATACCGTTTCCAGCGCCAGGCCAATGACGGCGAAGGCTCGAGGCAAAAATCCAGCGAAGAAGAAACGTAGACATAGCCGCTGACTCTGGGAGAAGTTATACTTCGCTGAGTTTCGCCGCGTTTGAGAGAGATGTTACGTCGAGGTGAGCCATGCTCGCACGCTTGTCACTGCTCTTTGCCCTCATGATGTTCCTGACTTCAGGGGTTCTCCGCGTTGCAAAGCCTGCGCCGTCCGCTGGCGGTCTGCTTGTCGTGGCAAATCAAAAAGAGCATACGCTGCTCCTCGTCGATCCCGAGAACCGCCGCGAGCTGGCAAAAATCGTTGTCGGAGTGAACGGCCATGAAGTCATGGCCTCGAAAGACGGCCGCTTCGCCTACGTGCCAATCTACGGGAACTCCGGCGTCGGGAGGCCCGGGACGGACGGCAGCACGATTGACGTCATTGATTTGCAGACGCGCAAACTAGCCGCAACGATCGATCTGGGCAAGCCACTCCGCCCGCACCGCGCGGAATTCGGACCGGACGGTTTACTCTACGTCACCGCCGAGCTCGCGAATGCCGTCGATGTCATCGATCCTGGGACGCGCAAGGTCCTCGCAGAAATCCCCACGGGCGAGCCGCAATCCCACATGCTGGTTCTATCAAGCGACGGCCGGCGCGGTTACACCGCCAACGTCAGCGCCGGAAGCGTGAGCGTGCTGGATTTGCCGAAGCGCAGTCTTATCACCACTATTCCCGTGGCCAAGATCGTTCAGCGGATTTCCATTTCGCCGGATGGCCGCCGGGTTTTTACTCACGATCAGGACGCGCCCCGCATTGCCGTCATCGACGCTGCCACAAATAAGATTGCGAGCTGGATCGAATTGCCGAATGTGGCCTACGCGTCGGAGCCCAGTCCCGACGGGCGCTGGCTGCTGGCAGTCAGCATGGCTGCGAACAAACTCTTCGTCGTCGATTTGCAATCGATGAAAGTGGTGCGTTCGCTTGAGGCTCCGGAGAGGTCGTCGGAAATCCTCGTTCGGCCGGACGGGAATATCGCCTACGTCAGTGGGACCGGCGCGGGAAAGATCGCGGTGCTCGACCTGCATTCCTGGAGATTATTGCCGCCGATCGACCTCACTCCGGGCGTCGATGGCATGGTCTGGGTCTCGAATTAACCCGCAGCGTGAGTGCGGGTCCGCATAGACAGCTATCGCAGCATCGTGGCTCGAATATGTGCGCGGCGTTTGCCGCGTACTTCTTGCGTGGTCATTTCTGAAGGCACGTTATTTCTCTTCCAGATATTCGCCGGGGACGTCATCTTCGGGCACTTCATGGGTCATGACTTCCGATTCGTCTACTAGCGTGGCGTCTTGCACGCCCTTCACCACTTCTGCTTCAAAAGCATTCCCTTCTTCGAGCAATTCTTCCACGCTCTCCGAATCCGCCCCTTCGATTCCGGAAAGGCCTTGAAGATCGCCTGACTGGCCAGCGGAGCGTGCCCCGAGCCCCTGCGGCTCAAACGCCAGCGCGCCCACGTTTTCGCTTTTTCCGCGAATCCTCCTTTTCTTCAGCGCCTTCTTTTGCCTTAAAGAGGTTCTTTTGGATGCTGCCTTCTTCGCTGGCTTCTTTTTTGAAGATGCTTTCTTTCTTGTCGTCTTTCTCTTCTTTGTTTTTTTCATGTGTTTTTCTTCCGGTTTATCTTTCGGCGGAGGTTAACATTTCCCGTCCGGTTATCACAGCACTGTGTCCCTTTCGATCTTTGCAACGTGTACGCTTGGCGCTGGCAAGCCATGCGCCATTAACACTAAACCTCCAGTTCCAAAAACTCCACCTCATACGGCTCCGTTCCCAGCGCCAAGCGTGCGACCGTAACCGGCAATTGAAACCTGCGCGGCCCCGCGCTTCCCGGGTTGATGTAAAGCACTCCATCGCGCTTCGACTCTCCCGGTTTGTGCGAATGGCCGCTAACGACAATGTGAAATCCAGCTGCGGCAGGATTCAAATCCAGAGCGTTCACATCGTGCAGGACATAAATCAAGACCGCTCCTGCTTCCGCCACGGCCGTCTCCGGAAGCGCCCTCGCCCATGGCCCGGTATCCACGTTGCCCCGCACCGCTACCACTGGCGCGATCTTTCCAAGCTCCTCCAAAATTTCCGGCTTGCCCACATCTCCGGCATGAATAATCTGCTCCGATCCGCGCAAGGCTTCCACGGCTTCTTTACGCAGCAAGCCGTGGGTATCCGATATCAGACCGATTCGTTTTATTTCGTTTGTCATCGCCAAATCGTATCGCGAAACGAATGCAAGCACCCGATTCCGCTCAAACGAACCGCTCCTCTTGACAATCTAGGGTAACGGCGCCATCTTCCTCTGGACAGTCGAGAGGAGCGCGATTTCATGGCGGACAAACCGAGCGGCTTGGTCCAGGGCACGCTGGACATGCTGATCCTGAAAACACTGGAGCTGGAAGCCATACACGGCTACGGAATTGCCGTGCGCATCGAGCAAGTCAGCAAGGGCGTCTTCCAGGTCAATCCGGGATCGCTGTTTCCGGCATTCCGCAGGCTGGAGCGGGCCGGCTGGCTCAAGAGCGAATGGCGCGACACGGAGAATAACCGGCGCGCGAAGTATTACTTGCTGACGGCGCAAGGGCGCAAACAACTCAAAGGCGAGACACGCGAATGGGCGAGGCAAGCAGCGGCCATCGCGCGAATTCTCGAAGCGGAGTCGTAGGAGGCGGGCATGTCTTTGCTGCGAAATCTTGCTGGTGGTTTGCGCGGACTATTCCGCAAGGCGCAAGTCGAGCGTGAAATGGACGAGGAACTGCGCGGCTACTTGGACGCCGCCATGAACGAAAAGGTGCGCCGTGGGATGACCCGCGACCAAGCGCTGCGTGCCGCGCGCATCGAGATGGGCGGTGCGGAAAGCGTGAAGGAACAGATTCGCGCGGCAAGCTGGGAATCGGTGATCGAAACGCTGTGGCAGGATCTGAAATTTGGCCTTCGGCTCCTTCGTTTCAACACTGGTCTTGCAGCTGCGGCGATTTTGTCCCTGGCGCTCGGCATTGGGGCCAATACCGCCATCTTTCAATTACTCGACGCCGTCCGGTTACGCACGCTGCCGGTCAAGAACCCCCAAGTACTTGCGAGAGTCGCCATCGACCACCGCGATAGCGCCAGCGGCACCTTCAGCAACCGGTACTCGGACCTGACCTACGCCATGTGGGAGCAGATTCACACGCAGCAACAGGGCTTTTCCGGCATTTTTGCCTGGGGACCCACGCAGTTCAATATTTCGCCGGCCGGTGAAGTTCACAACGTGCAGGGCCTCTGGGTCAGCGGGGAGTTCTTCCAGACCTTGAGCGTTGAGCCCGCACTGGGCAGCTTGCTCCTTCCCTCGGACGATCAGCAGGAATGCGCGTCCGCTGGAGCCATCCTCAGCTATCCGTACTGGCAGCGTGAATACGGCGGCAGCCCGATGTGATAGGCCGAAAGCTCACGATTAGCCGGCATCCCTTTGCGATTATTGGCATTGCTGCTCCAGATTTCTACGGTGTGGAGGTAGGCCGCTCGTTCGATGTGGCCATGCCCTTGTGCACCGAGCCGGTGATTAATGGCGAAGGCAGTCAATTGAAAAGTCGCATCGGCTGGTGGCTGGCGGCGATCGGCCGGCTGAAGCCCGGTTGGAGCGTGCAGCGGCGCAGTTGCGGGCGATTTCCCAAGGTATCTTCCGAGCGGCCCTACCGCCGGAGTTCAATGGCTCGAATGCCAAGCCCTTTTTGCAGTACAAACTCGGCTCTTCCCCCGCCGGGTCGGGTATATCCGATTTGCGGCAGCAATTTGAAGATCCACTTTGGCTGCTGCTGGCGCTCGCCGGGCTCGTTTTGCTCATTGCTTCGGCAAATCTCGCCAATCTGTTGCTAGCGCGGGCCAGCGCGCGCGAAAAGGAAATGGGCATGCGCATGGCGATGGGCGCAAGCCGGGCCAGGCTGATGCGGCAGTTGCTGGCTGAGAGCCTGCTGCTTGCGGCGATTGGCGCGGCATTCGGCGCCTTGCTGGCGCGGAGCGTCAGCCAGGTGCTTGTGGCTTCGCTGAGCACCCAGCACGATCCTCTTTTCGTCGATATCGGGATGGACTGGCGTGTACTTGGCTTCACCACGGCGCTGGCTGTGCTGACTTGCATCCTTTTCGGCGTGGCCCCGGCGCTGCGCGCGACCAGCGTCGCTCCCAGCGCGGTTCTGAAGGAGAGCGGCAGGCGAGCGACCCAGGGCCTCTCCCGCTTCGGCTTGCGCCGCATCCTGGTCGTATCGCAGATTGCGCTTTCGCTGACGCTGCTGGTGGGAGCGCTGCTGTTTGCCAGAAGCCTGAATAATCTGGCGAGGCTCGACCCCGGCTTCCGGCGGAACGGTATTCTCATCGCAGACATCGATTTCACTGCGCGGCATCTTCCGAAGGAAGGGCGCGTGGCGTTTTCTGACGAACTCTTGCGCCGTGTGCGGGCCATCCCGGGCGTGGAAGCCGCCGCCACTGCGGCTATCGTGCCGTTAAGTGGCGACGGCATTGGTCATGATGTCCTGATGGGCGACACAGGGGTTCCGGAGGGTGACGTTCCCGGGGCGGCGTTCAATTATGTGAGCCCGGGCTTTTTCAAGACTCTCCAAACGTCATTTCTGGCCGGCCGCGACTTTAACGAGCACGACCGTACCGGCGCGCCCAACGTCGCCATTGTCAACGAGACCTTCATCAGGAAGTTCGCCATCGGAAAAAATCCGTTGGGGATGACTTTTCGAGTTCGCCGCATGAATCGGATTTCCGCGCCGTACCAGATCGTCGGCGTGGTCAAAGACACAAAATATGCCGATCTTCGAGAGGAACTTGTACCGATAGTGTACACAGCAAAAGCGCAGAGTGATGATCCCGGAGCGGACGCACAGGTTTTAGTCCGCTCTCGTGCGCCGCTGGTAGGCCTCCTATCCGCGATAAAAACCATGGCCAGCCAGGCCGATCCCGAGGCGGACATCACCTTCTCCAGTTTTCATCAAATGATTGATGACGGACTTTTGCGGGATCGATTGATGGCCAGGCTGTCCGGATTCTTTGGTGCTCTCGCCGCGCTGCTCGCTGCCATCGGCCTCTACGGTGTGATCTCGTACATGGTCGAGCGGCGCCGCAACGAAATTGGAATTCGCATGGCCCTAGGCGCCGGCCAGCAAGGCATCATTCGACTGGTGTTGCGCGAAACGGGCCTCCTGCTTGCAATCGGGCTTGTGACGGGAGTTGCGCTGGCCCTGGCCACCGCGAAGACCGCTGCTTCCATGCTCTTCGATTTGAAGCCCACCGATGTGCTTACCTACCTTTTGGCGGCGCTCAGCCTGTCGGCGATTGCAGCCTTGGCAAGCTTTCCGCCGGCGCGTCGCGCCGCGCGGCTCGATCCAATGGTGGCACTGAGAAATGAGTAACCAGGCGCTGCGTCTGTATAGAAGTTGCAGCGAAATAGCGGGAGCCGTTGCAGGTGGTTTTATGCGCTGACTTTGTTGGGAAGTATCCGGCGCAGCGGCTTTGCGCCAGGAATCGGAAACTCCATGTGCCAGAAATTCGTTTCGGGTGAAACGAACTCCACTCCGACATACTGCTTGTCATCGCGGGCCCGGTGAATCGACACAACGCGGCACTCGGTCGATTGTGAAGTGTGGTCGTTCATCAAAACCACCATCTGCCCCATCTTTACAGTTTCTTCCAGTTGAAACAATGCCCCATGCCGATTCACCGATTGCGAAACCGTCTGCGCGCTGAACTTTTCACCCGAATCCGTTTTCCCGTGGATCGTCAGCGGCACCGCTAGTGCTACGCGTAAAGTTCGACGGCGCTCTTTGCAGCGAAAATGAAGCAGGGACATTTCGGCTTCGACCTCAAAACTCTAATTTGGAAATGCGCGGCGCTTTCGACTAGCTTCGATCGAGGAGTGTCCGCTTACCGAGTCGTGTCAGCAGGGTGCTAAAGCGGAAGAAGAGCAGAACGGAAGTGACTAGCACGAACCTTGCCCACACAGCCCCATACTGCCTTCATACTTCTCCCCGGACAATGGCAGAACGGTACCACAAAAATGAATTACAAAACAGTACCGTCGTACTTCCCTGCCACACGCCTACTTCCAAGCCTCGAAACATCGTAATTCCGCTGCCTGATAACCTTCCCTTCCTGGAACTCCCGAAACACCGCAAGAAACGCCTTCATCTGCCCATCGGCTGGAACGGACGCAAAGGGGATCGCCAAAGTTCCGACCCACTCAACCTCCATCGCCACCAGGTCGTCCTCCGCTAACTCCTGCTTTATCTTATACATCTGGCGGGGCATGAACTTCTTGCCCCGTTCCGCCCCTGCCAAGCGCCGCAACCAGGTCTCGCTTCTTGCCTAGGGGCATCAGCAGGTTCGGGGATTCCTTCAAAACCCCATAAGGAGCAAAAAACTTGTTAAGGGCGGCGCCGGTCTCCCCGCGTTCTAGAGCCTGCAGGTAATTCCGCGCGATCTAAAGATTATTGGCCGGTTCTCCCATTCTGCCTCCACGAACAACGGATCTCCGCCGCCCGTGCAGTTCGTAGCGCCAGCCTGTCCCTCTCTAGTGTTCAGGCTAACGCAATCGTTTCATCTCGCTCGCCGCTTGGAGGGCTTTTTCCTCGCCGGGGTGTCCGGCGGATTCCCCAGTAGTCTTACGAGAAGCAGCGGGTTCACCCGCGCCCGTTCCACCGTCAGTCCCCAATGCAGGTGTGGCCCCGTGACGCGCCCCGTAGCCCCAACTTTTCCCAGCACTGCGCCCGTTTCCAAAGAGTCTCCTGCCTTTACGTCGATCTCCGAAAGGTGGCCGTAGAAAGTGTAAATCCCCAGTCCGTGATCCAGCACGACGGTATTCCCCGAAAAGAACAATTCTTCTGCTAGCGCGACGTTCCCACGCTGCGCCGCATGCACCGGGGTTCCAGTAGTGCCCGGTAAGTCCATCCCTCCATGGGGTGACCCCGGATTGCCGTTCAGAATCCGCCGCTTCCCAAAATTTGAGCCCGTCGTCACGCCGTCCAGCGGTATGCGAAATGGACCGTCCCACAATCGCTCTGGCGTCACGCGGTCAAAAATGTCGCGCAACTTCTGACGCTCTTCGTTGGCGCGCTTGACTTGTTCCGGGCGGGGCTCGACGAATTCCTTCCCAACCTGCAACCTCTCTGTAGCGAACCTGCCCTGCCTCACCGCCACTTTGACGCTGCAACTCATTTTCTCGCCGCTCGCCGTCTCCCCGGCTATCTTCAGTTCGTATTCGCCGGGTGCCTTTTCAAGATCTACTCCCAGTAGCCCTTTTTGCCGAGCTTCATCGGCGCCCTCCCGCCACATGGGGACGCTCCGCCCGCCCCAGTCGCCTTGCACTGCCGCCAGTGGCTTTGCGCTCTTCACTTCGATCAGCAACAAACTTCCCTGGCTCGCTTCGGGTGCGCTCAGGAGCAACATGGTTCCCGCGGTGCAAGCGCCCGGGTCTTTCGCCATTGCTTCGGGTGAATACAACGCGGCGCCCACCCCCAGAATCACAAAGGCAAAGCTCATCCGCCGAGTTAGAACTTCCCGCCAGCCCTGTAATCTCATTTCTGCTGCCGCATCCCCGCCACGCGCGCCTCCACCTGTTCAAATTGCGCCCGCGCCACTTTTGATCCCATGATGGCCTTCTCAATCGTCATAAACATCTCGGGGTTCTTCATCTTCTCGCGAAGCTCCGGCAAGAACGGCCGCACCTTCGCAAAAATGAAGTACATTTCACCGCAAAATGACACTTGAAAGAACAGCTTTTCACTCAGCACGCCATTCAAGACGAAGGACACGGCAATTCCCCAGTAGCCGCCGACTTGCCTCAGCCAGTTGTTCTCTTCCGTCCCCATGGCCGTCGCCACTTTCACGAAGTCGTCCGCGCACTTGGGCCAGAACGTGGCCACCCACCAATGCCGTGCCTTGCGCATTTCCGCCTCGCGCCGCAAGTCGTAGAGTTGGAGTATCAGTCTCGCATCATCAATCGTCGGTTTTTTCGGCATTTTTCCCCCGCAGGAATACTTGCTTTGTGATTCTACCTTCTACGCGCGCACTTTCGTCTCCGCTTTTTTGGCCAACCAAACCCGCTTCCTCGCGCCTCTCGAACTGTCCGGCAACGCGACACCTTCATCCCGTCAGCGAACGCCTGCAACCGGGCCAAGCCTCTACTCCCCACCGGAAGTCTTTTTGAATCTATAGCTTCCGTACTTCCCGACCTCGGCATGAAGATTGCCCTATTCTTCTGCGGAAAATTGCGTCACGGCACCAAAAAAAACGCGCATCCAGGAGGCTTCCGTGAAAAAAATCGATCGCATGCGGGAACGGGTCAGCTTCCTCCCCACTTCCGCTTATCTTTCGAAGATGCATGACGCTGGCTGGACCCTGGTCGCCCTCGAATGGGAGCGCGAAGTGGAAACCTCCTCCGCCCCCGAGCCGGAACAGCTCCCCGCCGCCTCCGAGGAGATTCCCTTTGGCCTGCGCATCGGCTCCGATTGCCGTCACTTGGAAGACGACCCACTCGAGATGCAGACGCTCCGCTTCCTCGCCGAAATGATCGTCCAAGACCTTTCCTTCACCAGCATGGCCGACGCTCTCAACGTCCGCGAATACCGCACCCGCGACGGCCGCCCATGGAACGCTGCCGCTGTCTTCAAGCTCACTCCTCGCCTCATCGACGTCGCCCCGCGCATCCTGTCCGGCGCCGAGTGGGAATCGCGCAAGAAACAGTTATCCCGCGTCACCTGGAACTCTTAACGCCCGCGGCCCTTCCGAACGGCCGCAAATTCCCTGTGATATTGTGGCGAAACATGTCGACACAGATTCCGGCTCCCTCCAGGCACGAAAATTTCGTTGAAGGAAGCATTGGCCTGCGCGACCTGTTCTCTCGAATACGTCGCATTCGTGTTCCCGCGCCCTGGTACGCCGCGTTACTCATTCCTCCGGTTCTGGTCCTGACCGTCCTCTTCTCGATGAAAACATTCGTCTCTCCAGTTTTTGCCCCCAACCGTTTTTTCATCGGTGTCGGATTCGGTTTTGTCGCGGGTTTCTTCGAGGAAATTGGTTGGATGGGCTACGCATTCCCCAAAATGCGTCGCGCGGACAACGCCGTGGCTCCCGCCATTGCGCTCGGCCTGCTATGGGGAGCCTGGCACATTCCCGTCATCGATTACCTGGGAACCTCCACGCCCCACGGGGCTTACTGGTACCCGTTTTTTCTCGCGTTCACCGCCGCCATGACCGCCATGCGCGTCTTGATTGCCTGGATTTACTCCAACACGAACAGCGTCTTGGTCGCCCAACTTCTCCACGCCAGTTCCACGGGCTCTCTCGTCGTCTTCAGCCCGGGTCGCTTAACCGCCGCGCAAGAATCGCTCTGGTACGCCGTCTACGCCGCCGCGTTGTGGCTCGTCGTCGCCATCGTCCTCGCTACTTTTGGCAAGCGGTTGACGCTGCCAAACGACGAACGCGCCTCACGCGGGTAGTGCGCTCTTCCGCGCCAACGATGGGCTGAACTTCTCTTCCCAGCGAATTCGCCCTGTCATTTGCATCACTACGAACAGCGTGAGGATCGAGCCAATCGTCACTGTCAATCCCGTGAACCCTTCAAAGAAGAACGCGTACGAAAACAACACCAGATAGATCAGCTGCGTCAGTCCTGCCTCCACCACCGCGAATCGCAAGTCCACCACCAGGCGCAAGTAACTGACCACCAGGACCACCGAAACGATCGACGAAATCAGAAACGCCGCATGGATCGAAATATGATCCGCCAGGTACGCCAGCAGCAGATGGAACGCAAAGAACGCGCACGCCAGGAAGAAATAGTTCATCGGATGCAGATCGTTGCCCCGCAGCGTGGACAGGATGAACACCAGGAAGAAAAAGAAGAACAGCGACACGGGAGCGAAATAGCTGATTCGTCCCGCTAGAGGCCCGGGCTGTAGCTTCTGCGGCATTTTCAGCGCGATGTCGAATCCGGACACCAGATTCTGGTAATTCCACTCCAGCTCCCAGCCGTTCGCCGTCTGCCGTTTTTCCGTCGGCGAAAGGGAATTGTCCGGAAAATCGAAGCCGGAAAAATCCGTTTTCACCAGCAGGTGGAAGTCGCGCGCCTGTGAAATATCCTTGCCGCCTCCATCTGCATTGTCGCGCGCGATCGAACCCTCCGCATTCGCACGTGAAAACGAATATCGCCAGCTATCCAGCCCCTGCGAGCGATACGCCGCATGCAGTACGGACTTCGCGCCCGCCGCCAGGCGGGTCCGCGCCACGGCCTGCGATCCGCTGAACGTCACCGCCAGCGGCTTGTCGTCCAGAAGCAGTTGCACGTTGTCGTACACCGCCTGCTGCGCGGGGAACGGCAGTTGCATCACAAACTCTTCTTCCCGCGGAGTGGGATTCTGGAACGTGTACGCTCCGTCGAAATCTACTGTGTAGGTGCTGAACCACAGCAGCCCTTTTTGCCGGTAATCGATGTGCAAGCCCGCCGCCACCCGGCTCGTGTCAATCTTGATTGGTTCCGAGCGAAGATAGCTCTCTTTGCGCGTGGTTTTCTTTCCCTTCTCTTCCACCTCGACTGTCTTTTCTTCTTTCCATTCCCGCGCAATCGCCGGTGGCGCCTGGGCTTGCGGCGCTCCCCACGTCGAAGCCACGCGCCCGGATAGCCCGGACTCCGCGTTATACGTCCTGTAGAAAATAGTGGATCCCAGAATGGCCCACGCAACTGCCGTACATCCAAAGATAAACGCAATCGCCGCAATCCGCTTGAACATGGTGGTTTGTGCCCCGACTCTCTCTGCCGCTACCCCACCCTACCTCGTCGAGTTGGCATTGTCAAGTACTTTTCATTACAAAGCAGAGACGCGTGCCTGGATCTGCCTTGTCTATGTAGGGGCGGACTTCAGTCCGCCCTCTCTTTCCGTACTGTAGCGCCGTCCCTTTCCTACTAGGGGCATTCGGCGAAGTTCCAAAACACGCCGTTGCGAGGCGTAGAGGAACTCATTCTAAACTATCCAGGAAGGACAGATCGTGCCTTGAAACGTATTTGACGTAACAGCTTTCGCACACCCAGTGATCCCCAGGATCCAGAATGCTCAACGCCAGTCGTTCATTCTCCGATCCCCCCTCGCTTCTTGCGAAATCTGCGCACTTCTGCATCCAGCAGAATCACACCTTCCGCACTCTTTCATTTTCCGAAGCCCGTAAACCCTTTGTCTGTTGCGAAAACTACCGGGTGTATACCAACAATTCCCAACTTGGGACTCATGCTCCCGCTCATCATGATCTTCTCGTCTTTTCTTTTCATACACTTGCGTGGAACCCATTTTGCAACCCATTTGTTTTCACATTCATGCATCGAATGGGGGGTGTACGTGCCCCCCCTTGCGCATCGTTTCTCTGCGTACCTCTGCGTCTCTGCGTTATTCTTTTCCCCTCTTCAGCTTCTGCTATCCTCTTCGCAGTGGGCAGCCTTCAATCCGCCCCTCATCCCGAAATCCAAGGAGCCCCATGCAGTCGCTGCGCCTGAACCCCATCCTGAACACGGACTCCTACAAGCTCACCCACTGGTGGCAGTATCCTCCGGACACGCGCCACATCTATTCCTATCTCGAATCGCGCGGCGGCATGTTTGAAGAGACCATGCTCGCCATGCTGCAGTACATCATCAAATCCAATTTCGCCGGCCAGGTCTTCACCCTCGACGACGTCGAAGAGGCTCGCCGCATCGCTCACGCGCACTTCTCCGGCCATCCGAAAACTTTCAACTACGAGGGCTTCAAATCTCTCTACGCCAAACACGGCGGTCGCCTCCCGCTGCGGATCCGCGCCGTCAAGGAAGGCACCGTCGTCAAGACGCACAACGCCCTCATCACTATCGAAAACACCGATCCGGAATTCTATTGGCTGACCAATTGGGCGGAAACACTTCTCGTCCAGGTCTGGTACCCCATCACCGTCGCTACTCTTTCGCGCGCCATCAAGCAAATCATCGGCAAAGCCCTCGTCCGCACCGGCGATCCTTCGCTTCTTCCCTTTAAGCTGCACGACTTCGGATTCCGCGGCGTCTCTTCCAAGGAATCCGCCGCCGTCGGAGGCGCCGCGCATCTGTTGAATTTTCTCGGCACGGACACGCTTGCCGCCATTCAGCTTCTCAACCAATTCTATTCCGCCGATCTCACCGCGCGGAATCCTCTTGACTGCGCCGCCTACAGCATCCCCGCGTCCGAGCACTCCACCATCACCGCGTGGGGCGAAGCGCACGAACTCGACGCTTACGCCAACATCCTCGCAAACTGCCCCGAAGGAATCGTCGCCTGCGTCAGCGATTCCTATGACGTCTACAACGCTGTCCGCAATCTCTGGGGTGGCGCGCTGCGCGAAAGAGTTCTCCAGCGCAAAGGTGTGCTGGTGATTCGCCCGGACTCCGGCGACGCTGTCAGCGTCCTCGAGGAACTCTTCAGAATTGTCAGCGAGAAATTCGGCTACGAAGTAAACCGCAAGGGCTGGAAGACCACTGTTCCGTGCGTGCGTTTCATCCAAGGCGATGGCGTCAATTTTTACACCATTCAAAACATCACCGCGCAGCTCACGCGCAAAGGCTGGTCGCAGGACATTTGGAACTACGGCATGGGCGGCGCATTGCTGCAGCAAATCAACCGCGACACGCTGAAATTCGCGTTGAAATGTTCCGCCATCGACCGCAACGGCCAGTGGCACAACGTTTACAAAAACCCGAAAACCGATCCGTCCAAAGCCAGCAAGGGCGGCCGCTTCAACCTCACCCAAAACGGCAAGGAGTTCGCCACCGTCGAAGTCATCGAGGGCGCTCCCGTCCCTTCCAACAATGCTCTCGAAACAATTCTCGAAGACGGCAAGCTGTTGCGCGACCAGACTCTTGCGGAAGTTCGCGCCATCGCCTCTTCCTATGACACCTATCTCAATTCAGCTTGACAAAGAAAAACGCCCCAACAACCGCCGTTGACAACTTATCTATGTAAGTCTATTCTCGCGCCTCTTCCTGAAGAATCCAGGAAGAACGCAAGGCGGTATAGCATGCGAGCTTATCTTTTTCTGTGTTCGCTCTTGTGCTTCGTATTCCCTGCTAACGCGCAGGAAACTCTGCCCTCAGTCCCGGCCCAAGAAAATACACGCGCACCTTCTCCACAGGACGTGCAGGCGCCGTCGCGCATCCGAATAGGGGGAAACGTGCAAGCAGCCAAAATCATTAAAAGGGTCCAGCCTGTCTACCCCCCGCTCGCAAGACAGACTCGCATCCAAGGTACAGTCAGGCTCCACGTCATTATCGCAAAGGACGGCCCGATCAAACAGCTTGAGATCATGTCCGGCCATCCTCTTCTACAGCAAGCCGCGCTCGATGCTGTCAGGCAATGGCGCTATCAACCGACCCTATTGAATGGGGACCCCGTTGAAGTGGACACCACTATTGACGTCATTTTCGCTCTCAACGAAGGCCCGGGAACTTCTACGGAGTCTGCTTCTCCCTCAGCGCCGCAGCTCCCCATTGATCCGCAATTGAAGGCGGAAATATTGCGCCTCTTCGACGTAATGCACCTGAAAGAGCAGACCGCTAAAACCTCGGATGCGATGGTCGACTCATTGCGCCCTATGATGCAAGCAGTTCTTCCGGTCACTCCGAATCGTGAAAAGATTGCAGACGCCTACGTCAAAGATCTGATGGCACTGCTGGATACGCAGGAATTCACGGACGGTACTCTCGCCGCGTACGCGAAATATTTCTCCGAGGACGACATCAAGGGACTGATCCAGTTTTACCAGACGCCTGCCGGACAACATTTCGCTGAGGCTATGGCCCCACTCTTTAACGATTTAAATCAGGTCGGGCAGCAGATGGCCATGGAACATCTCCCGGAAATCTTTAGGCAATTATGCAAAGACTATCCGGAATTGCAGGGCAAGGCCAGGTTTTGCCCCACTTCCGAAGGAGACAAGAAAAGTCTCCTGTTGATTCCTAATCTCCCTTTGATGGAAGGCCGGCGCTGGGGCAAGGGATTCTAAATGACCGCGATCTCAGTTGCCGCGCAGCTTGAAGCGCTGGATTTTTCCTGTCACTGTTTTCGGCAGCTCGGCGCAGAATCGCACTTCTCTCGGCACTTTGTACGAAACGAGCCGCGCTTTGACGTGCTCGCAAATTTCCGACGCCAGCTTTTCCGAGCCTTGCACATTTCCACGCAACACCACGTGGGCGACGGAATACGAAAGTCCCCGCTCATCGGTCGCGCCGACTACGGCCGCTTCGGCGATGTGCGGATGCCCCAGCAGCGCGTTCTCCACTTCCATGGGAGAGACCCACATTCCCGCAACTTTCAGCATGTCGTCCGCACGCCCGCAGTAATGGTAGTAGTCTTCGGAATCACAAAAGAATTTGTCGCCGGTCGCCACCCAATCACCGCGTTTCGTGCGCGCCGTCAGTTCGGGAATCCGCCAATATTCCGCAAACGCGCTCGCGCCGCGCACCCAGAGATTGCCGATCTCGCCGTCGCGCACCGGTTCTCCCGCATCATCCACAATTCTGACTTCGTACCCGGGCACGGGAAAACCGCAGCTGCCCGGCTTGCATTTCCCGGGAACGCTCGAAATGAAAATGTGCAGCATTTCCGTCGAGCCGATCCCATCGAGGATTTCGATTCCGAATCGCCGCTTCCACGCGTTGAAAATTTCAGCTGGCAAAGTTTCACCGGCCGAAACGCATTTGCGCACCGAAGAAAAATCCACGCGATGGTCCGGCCGCTCCGCTTCCCGCAACACCGCGGCATAAAAAGTCGGCACTGCGAAAAAAATTGTCGGCCGGTGCCGTGCCACCAAGTCCATCACATGCGGCACGCTGGTGCGCTCCGGATTCAGCATCATCCGGGCGCCGGCGGAAAGCGGGAAATACATTCCGTTTCCCAAACCGTACGCGAAAAACAATTTGGAAACCGAAAATGTCAAATCGTCAGTGCTCAAGCCAAGAACGTTTTGCGCATAATTCCTGCTGGCGACCAGGGAGTCCGCGTGGCGATGCACTGCCGCTTTCGGCATGCCGCCACTGCCGGAAGTGTAAAGCATGAATGCCGGATCGCGGGGCGAAGTGTCCGCCGCAGCGAGTTCTTCGCTGGCCGCTGCTATGCAATCGCTCCACCTGGCGCAAGCCACTCCGTGCAGATTCATTTCCTGCGCGCCCGCGACGACAATCGGAATTTGCGGACGCACGCTCGAAGCCGGCAAAAATTCCGCGAGCGACTCGGAATGCACAATCGCGGCCTGAGGTTCGCAATTTTCGAGGTAATGAATGTAATCGGAGGATCGCGCGAAAGGATTTACGGGCACGGCAACTGCGCCGATTTTTGCAGCGCCAAAAAAAGCGGCCACAAACTCCGCCGAATCCGGCAGCACGATCAGAACGCGATCGCCGCGAGAAACACCTTGCGTGGTAAGCACATTCCCCGCGCGATTGGCAAGCGCAGCTAGCTCGCGGTAAGTTACTTCGCGCGGCTCGCCGACGATGGCGGCCCGTTCAGGGTGGAGCGCCGCCGGAGCATTCAGGAAATGAGATGCCAGATTGAAATGTTCAGGCAGTTCCGCACGCATAAATTTTTTGATGGTTGCTCCGCTAACTGTTCAGTCCACGCCGATATCTTCGTTCCAAATTTCAGGATGGTCGGCAATATATCTTCCGAGCATCTGGATGCATTCTTCCGAACGGGCGTCGAAAACTTCGGTGCCGTTCTCGCGGAGCCAGTCAATTCCGCCAGTGAAATTCGCGGATTCGCCGACGACAACCGTGCCAATGCTAAACTGGCGGATCAAGCCGCTGCAATACCAGCACGGAGCCAGCGTGGTTACCATGATTTTGTCGCGGTAGCTTCGCTGCCGGCCCGCTTTGCGAAAAGCATCTGTTTCGCCGTGGGCGGAAGGATCGCCTTCCTGCACTCTGCGGTTGTGGCCGCGTCCGAGGAGCTTTCCATTTCGTTCGAATAGCGCGGCGCCGATGGGAATTCCGCCTTCTTTGAGCCCGAGACGTGCCTCTTCCATGGCAGTCTTCAGCATGGTGAGATATTTTTCTCGATTTTTTTCTGTCTCCGCGACCATTTTCTCCCGCTCCAGGCTCGCTGTTGGATTCGCATTCATTATTTGGCGGCGCTTGCCACGGGAAAGATCCAGCTCAATAGAAGGTGCGTCGGCCAGTACAGCAGCACGACTGCTGTGACAAAAATCACGGCGAGGTGCGCAGGAGCGGGTCCCCAGGAGCGATGAAAGAGAGGATCTTGATAGGCATAGTTCATATTGAAGCCCGCGGGCAAAAATCGCGAGGCGATGAAAAGTCCCGCCGCAATGGCGGCCTGCAGGGCGAGAGCGCGGCGGTCGTATCCAATTTTGCGCATGGCCCAGAGCAGCGCCAGGGGAAGAGCGAGGTGAAAACTGGAGAGAAGCCGGACCCAAACCGGTACGCGCGCATCCCACATATATTCGGTTCCGCCAACCAGAGAATGTCCCGTTACGAGTCGCCAGCCAACATCGATGGACCAAAGAACTCCCGCCGCCAGCGAGCTAACCGCCTGGCTGGAAATCAGCAAAGAACTTCCCCACCACAAACCCGCGCAACTAAGAATTACGGCGATATCGCACAAATGCAATAGATTGGCCCAGCCCCAGAATCGAATGTAAGCTGGCAGCCACACGATCGTCCAAAGCAGTCCCACCCAGCGCAGTACCGGGAACGCGTTTGCGCCGGTGATCATGTATCTTCTCCACTTGAGCGTTGCATTGCGGCACAGCCTACCACAGCCGCTGAATCCCAAGGCAATCGATTGATGGCTGTCCATGGGAGAGGTCAAAAGAAATTGCCCCCTGGTCCACCGGCACCAAAATGGAGCTTGGCATCACGCGGCCGAATTCCTAACATGCTGCAGCATGAGCAAACGAGTGCGCGATAGTGAGACAAAAAGTAGCCTGCTCGTGGAATGGCTCCGGCAACGCCAGGAGGAGATGGCCACGCTGCTGGCCGAACTGGTCGCGATACCCACAGAAAACCCGCCGGGAAGAAATTATCGCGCTTGCGCTGATTTTCTAGAAAGCCGATTGCGGCAACGTGGTCTCGATTGTGAACGTCTAGAGGCTAACGGACCAAAAGAAGGCACAGGCGACAAGCCTGTTTGCCTGGTCGCCAGCTACGGGCAGGGAGAACGCGTTTTCTACTTTCACGGGCATTACGACGTGGTCCCAGCACAGTCCAAAGCGCAATTCCATCCTTGGCGGAAAGACCATTTTTTGTTTGGCCGCGGGTCGTGCGACATGAAAGGCGGGATTGTGGCCATGCTGTACGCCATTCTCGCGCTGAAAGAGTGCGGCGCCGAACTAAACGGGCGAATTGCTCTGACGCTGGTTCCCAATGAAGAGACGGGAGGAGAAGGCGGCTCGGCGTGGCTGGCGGCGCAGGGACGACTGGGCCGTGGAGGGATCGCGATGCTATTGGCTGAGCCAACCAGCGGCGTAGTGTGGAATGCGAATCGCGGGGCGATTTCGCTGCGCGTTCGCGTGCTGGGGAAATCCGCACACGTGGGTTTGCAGCACCAAGGAGAAAACGCATTCGAACGGATGGTGCAAGTGGTTGGACGGCTTCAGGAGCTGAAGCGACGAGTAGAGCAGAAAACTACCGGCTACAACATCGGGGCGGATCAGGCGCGCCATTCGATCCTGATGCTGGGAGGACAAAGCGGCGGTGGCGCAAACTTCAACGTGGTGCCGGAGGAGTGCTGGTTCACCGTCGACCGGCGAATCAATCCGGAGGAAGACATGGAGGAGGAAAAGTCAAAGATAATCGCCACGTTGGAAGGTTGTAGGCGCGAAGGTATTCGACTCGAATGGGAAATCTTCCAAGAAGGACGATCCTCGGCATGCCCTGGGGAAGAAACGCTCGGCAAAGCGCTGGCAGCCAGCATACTACGGAGCACCGGCGAAGCGCCACGGTTTGAGATGTGTCCGGCGTTGCTGGAGACGCGCTTCTACGCCGCAGAGGGTGTCCCGGCATATGCTTATGGTCCGGGGATGCTGTCGGTCGCGCACGGGCCAAACGAGTACGTGGACCTGCGAAGGATAATCAATTGCGCAGCGATCTACGCGATGGCGGCCTCGGAAATGCTACATCTTTGAGGAGCACGATGGAACATAACTTGCAACACACCATATCGCTTCTCGCTCGCACCCCTGCCGCCCTCAATGCCCTGCTGCGTGATCTACCGGAAACGTGGACGTTCCGAAATGAAGGTGAAAACACTTGGAGCGCGTTCGATGTCGTGGGCCACTTGATTCACTGCGAGCGCACCGACTGGATGCCGAGGGTGCGGATGGTGCTGGAATTTGGCGAGACTCAAACGTTTGCGCCTTTTGATCGTTGGGGACACGAACGAGAGGTTCAAGGTAAGTCGTTGGGGCAGTTACTGGATGAATTCGCTGGTTTGCGGTCAGAAAACCTTGGCGAACTGCGCGCATTGAATCTGCGGCAAGAGGACCTCCAGCGCCGCGGGCGGCATCCTTCCCTCGGCGTAGTTACTCTGTCAGCGTTAGCGGCGACTTGGGCAGCTCATGACTTAACACATCTGCACCAAATCTCAAGGGTTATGGCTCACCAATATCGGGACACCGTGGGCCCGTGGAGCGCATACCTGGGGGTGCTGCAGTGTGCCGGCCACAGCTCTCCCTGAATGAAGTCTCCAGAACCGACAAACACTCCGTTTAGCCCGGCAAAAACGTACTTTTCACAATTTCCGTTTGACATGAGCGCAGTTACAGCATAAATAGTGCGAGGAAGGACGAGTTTACTCCGTGTGTGGCTGATGTTGAGGAATGCCGCCGTCCACGGCGCGGTGCATGGATCGCATGGGTTCACTCGCTTCGTCGTGAAAAGCGATTAGTCGTCGCGGGTTCGCATTTTAGATTTGGTTTCGTTTGGGTCCAAATCTTCTTTCTCTGCGCCTCAGCTGCGTCGTTTAGGCTCGATCCCGCTTCGGGGAGGAAATCTTGAGGGCCTGCACACTCCTCTTAACCTATTTACCAGCAGGGCGATGCGCTAAGTCTCTGCGCCTTGCCGGCATTCTGGGCGCCACTCTTTTCCTTGGTTCGTGCCTCGCTCCTGCCGCTAGGTGTACCGTTCTCTCTGATTCTTTGGCATCCGAGGACGCCAGGGTCGGATCACCCGAATCGGCGAGTCTTACGATTCCAGGCCCGTTGCGCTCCTTTTTACGGATGGCAGGGATCAGCCAGAAGGTTTTGCCTGAAGAAGTTATGCCTTTGCTCGCTCGCAACGTATTCATATTGGGCTATCAGGGGCAGTTTCCCAAGGGCCGGCCCTCGGAATTCCTTATTCTCTTGACCCGCTATGTGCAGCAGGCGCGAGAATTGGCGGCTATGGCAGGTCCCGATGGTTTCATTCATGTTTCTACTTGTGATGAGGCGAAGCCTCTGCTGAAAATCCTGGGTTATCGAACCCGGGCCGACTGCGGGCAGCGGAGCACCTTTTTGGAGACCGCCGACCCGCAAAGAGCGTTTCTCACCATCGACTCTGGATTCCCCTTGCCGGACCTTGAAAAGAGCCTCCAAGAGGGCCGGGCTTTCACGTACTCCTACTCGATGTCACACGTACCTGCGCCGCCCGTGGAGATCGACTGGACCAAGGAAGGAAAAAAAGTTGATGCAGTTGACCTGCTCTTAGGCGATCCGGAGTTGGCGCGCTTCTACTGGGCGTTGGCGCGAATGGATGCCGAGACTTTATCTGCGTTGCGGCAATCGCACGTGCTAAAAAAAATGGTTCCGCTAGCCGCAGCCTTGGATTTCTTCGGCAGCCACATCTGCGTTCGATCTGGGCGAGTGGTTGTGCCTGGGGGATCAGCCGCGGGGCCCGCTTGGAAAGAATTGATCGGAGCGAGTCCTGACTCTCCGGGAGATTTCATCCTTAAATTGCTCGCGAAGGACAGCGGCTGGCTTGCGGCGTATTTTGACGACCTGTCGAGTGTACCTCCATCACAGCAAACTCATTTCACCGAACCTGTCCGGCTACGTCATTTGTATGAGGTGTTCCGTGGAAAAGACTCTTCCGATGCTGGAAGGGGCGTGTTTCGGCGGGACGGAGGTTTGTTTCTGCTAGTGACCCGGCTTCGGTGGGAGCCGAACGGCGATCTATACGTTCCTGGAAATCTCGAGGTATGGAAGAAAGTCTTTCGACAAAAGACGGATTCCAAAATTATCCGCGACTGGGGCCATAGGGCCGCACACTGGGACCGCCCAGGTCAATTGCTGGAAGGCCTGTTCGCGATTTCTCGCGAGCCCACCTACACGGGTCCTTTGCAAAGCTATTTGATGCTTAGTGAACTCGACGGCAGGCGCTCTCCAGAGCATCGCCTTAGGCCTGAAACAGTGGCCTTGCTGGCCGACAAGTTCTCTGAGTACAGCGACCAATATGTGGTCTTTTCAGAATTTCCAGATTTGGACGATGCTTCCATCGCCGCCTTCCTCCAGGTTGTAACTGGCCTCAACCGTATTCCCAAGAACACTCTACGGGGCAATGCCTTCGGAACCTTTCAAGCTAGTGTCGGACTCTGGCAGATATTGGCGCGTCAAGGTGAAATACCTGGCGCCGCTTTGAACGATTCTTGGCAAAAGTTGATTGGGCCCTTTGGCAAGATCGGCTCTTCAACGCAGCTTTTTGAGGCAGGCCGAACTGCCCTGAAAGAGCTGCTGCTCGCCGCAACCGGCAAAGCCGATGTTTCTCAAGACAAAATCGTCAATCTGCTTGCGGGTCCACAGCAGTCAGCTCCGGAAGCCCAGCACATGCAGGAACTGATCGCCAACAGAATCCGGTCCGTTTTGGATGGGCAGCGCTTGGTTTCTCTCGACACGCTCTTGGCCCTGGATGATGGCCTGCGAGAGGCCGCGCAAGGAACCCTCTCAAGCAATAGCCTGCTTCCTTTGGCCACGGAACTCAGGGAATTCGAGATGCCCCAGCCAGTTTTCCGAAATAGCGAGAGAGAGGAGTGGGCCGCGGGAATTTACAATAACCGTCACACGGAATTGGAGATGCACACGACGCTGGCGAAGATAATTAAGTCGCCGGGTTCTTCCCAACAGCTGGTGGAAGCCCGCGGCCAGCTCGTTCCCTTTTTGCGAGACACGCTCGTAGGGCTCAATTACGCCTACTATGAACCTCCCGGCGCCCAAATTCTCCACCATAATCCTCTTTTCGTTCGCTCGCATGATTTTGCGGGAGAAAGCGTCATCGGCCTGGAACGACTTTGGCAAGCGCCGCAGTTGTTCGGCGCAGGCTCCCCGGCAGGCGGTGGCGCACACTTGGTCGGATCGCTTGCCGATTTACCTTACCTCCTTGCAACCGCGGAGCAGGACTTCATCGCGCCACAAAACGTGCAGGCCCTGATCTGGCGAGAGTTGGTGCCTGGCCTTTTGATCAACGCCGTCGTGCCCCGATGGTGGAACGTGAACCAAAATGAGCTTCACGCTGTCAGCCTGTATCAACAGTGCGGCGAGGAGCTTTTGGCCGCTTCCGCTGGGAATGACGAAGTGCGGAATAAGGTCATGAATATCCTGTCCGATCGTATGATGCCGCAGCGCTCCGAAAAAGTGGAGCAGAGTCTGCGTTCAGGGCACTTACCCGAAGTGCTTTTGCAGCTTATGCCTGCGGACACTTTCTATCTGACAGCTGAATATCAACGAAGATTTCCGCAAGAGCCCAATTCCTTCGGACCAGCCGGTAACGAGCTTGCAACCCTCTCAAAGCGCTATCCCGACGAGGTCAACTGGGAACGGTTGTCGCGAGACTTTGGAGTGCCACATCGCGTATTGGCGCAGAGCTACACGCGTGAGCTGCTGAATCTGCCGCCTTCCCCGGTTTTCATGGGCTACTCCAGCCGCTTATTGGCTGAGACCTGGGATTCCAACAACCTATACTGGGCCCGCCTGGCCGACGAAAAGGGTTATTCACCGGTGATGCTAAACCGCCTGGTTCCCGAACTCACGCGTCGCATGGTCGAGAAGATTTTTGCCACTGATTTTGCGGATTGGCCGGCGTTGCTGCGCGCTGCTCGAGAAACCGGTGAAGAGTTCCGGCAGGGCAAGATCGTTGCCTTGTCAAGACATGACAGTTTTTCCGAGCCCTAGACAAGTTCGGCTGGCTCAATTTTCGCCGGACCGTTACTGCCGGGAAAAAACAACACGGTACGATACGGAATACAAACCTATGGAAAAACGATATCTCTTGATCTTGACACTTCTTTTAGGACTGCTGCCTCTTTCCACGTTCCGGACCGGTGCGCAACAAGACACGACGCGCCTTCGTGTGGTGGTCAACCTGGTGCAGTTGAATGTGGCCGTGACCAACAATAAGGGCGACTATGTCACCGGTCTTGATCCTCAGAATTTCGCGATCACCGAAGATGGCATTCCGCAGAACATTGCTACCTTTGAAGAAGGGAATGGTCCCACAACCAGATTGTTAGACATTGCTGCAGACGTTGGCAAGAACAGTGCAGATGAGTCTGCCTCGGCGCATGGGAGTGCTCGCATGCAAGCAGACCCTCGCGAAGCGCTCAGTTCGGCCATTGCGGGCGCCAATGTCTTCATTTTGTTCGATACCAGCAATTACATGTACCGGGGCTTCGTCTTCGCGCAAGATGCCATCGCCGATTTTGTACGCTCCCTGGAAAGAGCGGACAGAATAGCTTTCTATTCATACAGCCGCGACCTTTACCGCGCCGCGGCTTTGACCTCCGATCGGTCGGAAGTGGTGCGCGGCGTGCGCACGAGCGTGGCTGGGGACGATGCGGCGCTCTATAACTCGTTGTTGTTGACGGTGCAGGACGCCGGCCAGCATCTAGGAAGGAAGGTGATTGTAGTGTTCTCGAACGGGCCCGACAATTCCAGCATGGTGCCCCCTGAGGATGTCGCCGAGTTGGCCCAATCAGCAGGTATACCTATCTACATGATAAGCACGACTGAGGCGCAGCTTGAGCCCGTTTCTACCGCCGTTTTTGACCGCATGAGCGCGGCCACTGGCGGCAAGGCCTATTTTGCCAAGAGTTGGCGGGACGAAAAGAAAGCGTTTGCCTCCATCCGAGACGATTTGGCGCATCTTTATTCGTTCAGCTATTATCCCAAGCCGAATCCCAATCGTGGATGGCGCTCTATCAAAGTACAACTAGTAGGCGAGCGCTTGAAGAAGTATCACCTCCGGACGCGGAACGGATATCGTCCCAAACCGAATCGGTTTTCGGCAGGCAATGTGCCGGCGTCTACTTCGGAGTCTGTTCCGAACTGATGCAATAGAATTACGCATTGTTGGGATTGGAAAGCCAACGCTTCAGTACCCTTTGAATACGCATTTACTTGCAGGGATTTTATCGTTGGTAACATAGCCAAGCGCTTTGCGGCGCTGAGCGGAAGTGGGGGGAATGGCTACAACGTGAGTTAATTTTGGGAGGCGTTCGATTTAGTTATGGTGTGCAGCACGCAAGAAAACAGAAATCATCTCTGTAAGTCTTTGAAAACATGGTCGTTCATTAGGTGTGCGGGGATGCTTCTGGGCGCCTTCTAATGAATGCCGGACAGTGGGCCGAAAGTACTATTCATATTTTCCACAGATTGACCAATGATTTCCATGTATGCCGACTCTCTACTTCTGCCAACCTCACGCCAAGAACCAAGGCATGCTTCGCGCTGTCCTATCCATCGACGAGTGTGAGCGAGTTGTCAGCCAGCACGCCGCGACGTACGTAGGAGATCAGTTCCCGAAGCTGGGGAGCGACCAAGCGGCGACGAACGATTTTGCCGTGCTCAACTTGCCCCCCAATGAAGCTCCCGCAGGATGGCGTCCCGGCTACTACCGGCTCGACTCGGACCTGACCAAGCTCAACGAATCGCTATTGGCGCTTTCGCGCTAATTTCAAGGGATTTGTTCGAAGGCATGCGCCGTTCGAGGCGCTTCGTTAGAGGGCTATTTCCAATCGCCAGTAGTTGCGAGCAGTTGCAAACCGATGGCGAACGAATTGTGCCCGAGGGGCTCGCAATAAACGACTCGTGCACGAGCCCGGAAGTCCCCTGGCAGCGACCACAAGTTCAACCGCTCATTGAGCCGTAGGGGATTGTTTGAAACTACGCGCGCGCCGTGGGTGCTTACGTTGTCCGTCAGGCCTTCGTGAGTACGATGGCGAATGTCGAGGCTGCAGAGATCCACTCGTACTGTAAGGGGAGTGCGCTCTTCCAACCGCCGCGAAACTGCTTCCATGGGACACCCGGGACCGTATGGCGCAAACTGAGTGAATGGGTGTCGGGGTGGGAACGACAGGACTATTGTAGCTCCAATGGGACCGGTATGACTAGAGATTCTATATCCCCGCACTTCGGTCTTCGTGTTGGCGAACCGGATACACGGTGGTACTCCCGGCCTATCGACGCCCCCGGATGCCGACGAGAGAATCTGCTCAATTCAGAGAATCTGGTCCTAAGACTCCCCTCTCTGGGAGTGCTAACGCCTGAATTTCTGGGAGCAAGACGAATTGGAGGCACCTGTGAAATCATTTAGTTTGTTGAAGTTGCCGGTATTACTAGCGGGATTTGCAGCCTTGCTCTTGTTTTCCCCCGCCTGCAAGGCGCAATCGGAAGTGAATCCCGACCACTTCGATGGGACGGACACTTGGGAGGTCGCTGCGCGAAAACCGGTGACTTCGAAAACCAAGCCGACACCGGCAATTGCCTCATATCAGGCGAATAACCAAAGAGCTGGCTCGGGCGGGAGCGTTCAACTTGTTGCCGTACGCGACCTGTCGAATCCTGTGCCACGAAATGACGTGGCGGTTCAGGACAAGCGCAAGCCGGCGGTCCGCAAGTCCGACGAGAAATAACTCTGGCGAATCCTTGCGACGGCAACGAAGTCGCCTTAGCCAGTTGTTATTGGACGTGATTACTCGCGGCTCTTAGCTTGCCGCGGGGAGCCAGTTTTGCAGAACATACTGAGAATCGGCCAGGACTTCTCCAAACCTCAATCCCATCCCGAGATGGGTATGTGAATAGACGACCGTCGCGGGCGCTTCGAACATTTGTGTTTCAGTGAGAATCTTCAAGCGGACAGCCGTTCCGTCCATCAGGGGATTGATCGTATCCACGTGGCAGCCGCCGGCACTGATGTCGCTGATGCGCGCGGCCAAGCGCGTGCCCGCGCTTTGGGATAGTACTTCCGCCGAAGCAATAAATGGGAATCTTGGCGCCCGCCGCTCCTGGTCCATGGCTTTCCCCTTTGACAAAATGGAGGCACATTCTACTCCGAACGCGCTTTCCCGGGCTTAAAAATTTCTTCATTTTTCATGCGCTTCCCGATGTCCGTCCAGCGCGTGAGCCGCGTGATCGCTCTAGCCGCTCGCGCTTGTTCAGCAAATAGGCAGAGCGGCTTTGAAAACCAGTGCCTTCGGCGCAGAATTCCAAGTACCATCGTGCAAGTTTCCCGGGGAATGTCAGCGTGGGGTAGGAAATGCCTCCAGAAGGCGTACGTCGCAGCAGCCGAATTTCGAAAGAGATCGCGATTCTGTTGGTGGGCAGCGATATGGAAGGCAAGATGTTCTCCGAGCAGACCAAGACGGTCCTGCTCAGCCGTCACGGGGCCGGCATCGTTTCGCAATATGCACTCTCCGCAGAGCAAGAGCTAGTCCTCCGCAGGCTGGACACCAACAAAGAAGCCGAGGTTCGCGTGGTCGGCAATCTCGGCGCTCAAGGCAAGATTTACACTTACGGCGTGGCCTTCCTGAACCCTGAGACGAACCTGTGGGACATCCAGTTCCCCAGCATGACGGACTCTGAAAAAAAGGCCAGCCTTGTGATGCTGCAGTGCAGTGGCTGCAAGACCCGCGAGATGGTGCAACAGAGCGATCTGGAATCGGACGTATACCGCGTCAACGAAGCGATTGTTCGCACTTGCAAGAACTGCGGGTCGTCAACGTACTGGAGGCGACCGATTGACGACTCCAGTGGGGAACCGGTTGCGTTGGAAACGCCTGCACCGGAATCTGAAGAAAGAGAGCAGTCCGTCGAAACCCGCCGGCCCGCGTCAAGCGATCCAGCGCCTGCATTGCAACCAGCGCCGCGCGTGGAAAACAGGCGCAAACACGTGCGCACGAAGGTGAATTTCAAGGCATGCGTCCGGAGTTACACGCTGGGCGAAGATATCGTGACGTGCGAGGACATGTCTCGCGGCGGACTGTGCTTCAAGAGCCGAAAGGAATATGCCGCCGAAACGGAAATCGAAGTGGCTGCGCCTTACTCGCCGGGCGCACACGCCATATTTGTGCGCGGGCAGATCGTTCACGTCGAGGAACTAAAGAAGGAAAGACGATTCCGCTGCGGGGTTTGCTATGCGAAGTCCTGAGGGGTCGCACTCCTCTGCTTACGAAGCTTATTTCAACGAGGCTTCGACTTTGTTCTTGAACTCCCTGGCCTTGGCGATCGCCGCCGGTTCGTCGATGGTAAGGAGTTTCTTATCTCGCATCACCACGCGGCCGCCGATGATTACCGTCTCGACGGCGCTTCCCTTCAACGCATAGGCCAATTGCGCATAGACGTCGTACATTGGCACGGCGTTGGGCGCGTCGAGGTCAATCAAAACAATGTCCGCTTTCTTACCTGTTTCGAGCGAGCCGATTTCTTTGTCCATGTGGAGAGCGCGCGCGCCTTCGATAGTAGCCATGTCGACGACGGCTTTCGCGCCGAGCGCTCGCGGGTCCATTTTAGTAATTTTCTGAAGCTTCGCGGCCAAGTCCATCTCTTCCATCAAATCCAAATCGTTGTTGCTGCCGGCGGGCCCATCAGTGCCGAGACCGACAGCGATGCCCGCGGCACGTTCTTCAATCACCGGAGCAACGCCACTCGCCAGCATCATGTTGCTGGAAGGATTGTGGACGCAGCCCACATGCCGCTGCGCCAGGACTTTGCGGTCCGTTTCGTCCACAAAAATGCAGTGCGCCGCGAGCACATCCGGCCCGAGAATTCCGAGTTTGTCCAGATACTGCACCGGCGTGGTGCCATTCTTCTCGCGGCTATCGTTTAATTCCTTCTTCGTTTCCCCGACATGAATAAGGATGGGCGCATTGAACTTTCTTGCCAGCGCTGCCGCGTCCCGAAGCGTTTTCTCTGAACAGGTGTAAATCGAGTGAGGGGCGGCCGCGGCGTGGATTAGCGGGTCGCCCTGCCAGCGCTTCAGGAATTTTTCCGTGTATTCGAGCATAGCGTCGTTGGTCTTATTGTCCGGAGCGGGAAAGTCGAGTATCGTTTCGCCCAGCACACCGCGCATGCCGGCGGCTTTCGTTTCCTCGGCGACGGCGTCCTCAAAGTAATACATATCCGCGAAAGTGGTGACGCCGCCGCGGATTTGCTCCGCCGTGGCGAGTCGTGTCCCCCAGCGCACGAAGTCCTCGTTTACGTTTTTTGCTTCGGCCGGAAAAATCGATCTCGTGAGCCATTCTTCCAGAGTCACGTCGTCCTTCAGGCCGCGGAGCAGGGTCATGGGTGCATGCGTGTGACCGTTGATGAATCCCGGAAGCACTAGCTTCCCTTTCGCGTCGATTAGATTCTTCGCCGCGTGGATATATTTATCGATGGCTGCGGGAGTGGACGGCTCAACTGCGACGATCAGGTCAGCTTGCACGGCCACTATTCCGTTTTCGAAGATCCGATGTGGCGTATCCATTGTTACAACCGTACCGCCCGCGATTACCAAATCCCAGACGGGAGCCGCCGCTGACTTCTGTTTCGTCGATCTCTGACCCTGTTTGTGCTTCGCCGGCGCCTGGGCTGTAACAGGGAGCTGAAAGGGAAACAACCCCAGGACGAGAACCGCGAGAGCAATTGAACTGCGCCGAAAGGGGTTTTGGGATTTCATTTTCGAGTTCCTCTTCCTATAAATTGGAGGAGTCGAAAGGTTTGGGGAACAAATCTTTCATCTGGATTGTTTCCGTCTTGCCCTTGAGGTTCGCCAGGATCACGGGGACGTCGCCGCAGAACTCCCAGATGAGCTGGCGACAGGCGCCGCAGGGAGGCGTAAGAGTATCGGTATCCGTCACCACGGAAATAGCGTTGAAGCCGCGCTCGCCTTCGCTGATGGCTTTGAGGATGGCGACGCGCTCGGCGCAGACAGTGAGGCCGTAAGTGGCGTTCTCAACGTTGCAGCCGCCGAAGATTCTGCCGGAGGTGGCGCGCAGTGCGGCGCCCACGCGGAAATTCGAGTAGGGCGCATGCGCATTCTCTCTCGCCCGCTTCGCGGCGGAAATTAAAGTTTCATTTTCGCTCAATCTAAAGCCTCCCAGCATGCTTTGCAAGATTCTATGAAATCGCCTCGGCAATTCGTGGAATGACCTCTTTCAGTAGACCGATGAACTGCCCTTTCACACGTTCCGCGGTCTCCAGCACTTCCAGATGGTTGAGGGGTTGATCCAGAATTCCCGCCGCGGCATTCGTCACGCAGGAGATGCCCAGCACGCGAATGCCGCTGTGGCGCGCGGCGATCACTTCCGGAACCGTGGACATGCCGACGAGGTCGGCGCCAATCGAGCGCAAGTAGCGAATCTCCGCGGGCGTTTCGTAGCTCGGGCCGCGGAGCGCCGCGTACACGCCTTCGTACATCCCGATGCCGAGGCGGTTAGCTTCGCCCACAGTCATTTCGCGGAAACGTTTGTCGTATGCCGTGGTCATGTCGTGGAAACGCAGGCCGAAGCGTTCGTCGTTCGGGCCTGTGAGCGGATTGACGCCCTGCAAATTGATGTGGTCGCTAATCACTACCAAACGGCCCTGAGAGAATTCGCGTTTGATGCCGCCAGCGGCGTTGGTGAGGATCACAGCTTTTACGCCCATGCGCGCGAAGACGCGGATGGGAAACGCAACGTCTTTCGCGGAATAACCTTCGTAAAGATGTACGCGGCCTTGCATGCCGGCAACGGGAATCGTTCCGACTTTTCCGATGACAAGCTTTCCAGCATGCCCGATCGCGGTGGATTGCGGAAAATGTGGAATATTCGCGTATGAAATTTTAGTGGCGCCGGCAAATTCATCGGCGAATGCGCCAAGCCCCGAACCAAGAACCAGTGCAATCCGAGGCCGGAGAGATGTTTGAGAAAAGATGAAGTCGGCGGCTTTACCCGCGCGCTCGAACTCTCCGTCCGGCACACTAGTGGCGGAAGCCGTAACCGCGATTTTTCCGGGCGAAACCGTTCTCGAAGTCTTCGTCTTGGAGTTTTTTTTCGCGGTCACGAAAGAATCCCCACGATGGAAGCGGACATCAGGTTTGCCATCGTTCCTGCGAGCATGGCGCGGATGCCGAATCTTGCGAGCTGGCTGCGCTGCTCCGGCGCGAGCGCGCCGATGCCGCCTATCTGGATGCCGATGGAACTGAAGTTGGCGAAGCCGCAAAGCGCGAAGGTGGCGATGGCAAAAGTGCGCGGATCGAGCGTGCCCTTCATAAGGCCAAGCTGGCCAAAAGCCACAAATTCATTGATCACCATGCGCGTTCCGAGCAGGTTGCCAATCTTCGCAGCGTCATTCCAGGGCACACCGATCAGCCATGCGACGGGCGCGAAGATCCAGCCGAAAATAGTTTGCAGGCTTTCTGGGAACCAGGCCATGTGCGGCCAGTTGTGAATGCCGCCCATCATGGCGTTCAACAGCGCCATCAAGGCAATGAAGGTGATCAGCATGGCGCCGACGTTGAGCGCGAGATGCAAGCCGTCACTGGTGCCGCGAGCGATGGCGCCCAAAAGATTCGTTTCTTTTTCCATGGGCGGCATTTCCAGGCGGCCGGCGGTGAGCGGCTGCTCCGTTTCCGGAACGAGCATTTTGGCCATGAGCAGCGTTCCCGGCGCCGTCATGATGACCGCGGTTAAAAGATTCTTGGGATCGGCCCCACCTACCTGGATGTAGCCCGCCATCATGCCGCCGGAAATGTGCGCCATCCCACTGGTCATAACCACCATGAGTTCGGACTTGGTGAGTTTGGGAAGAAATGGGCGGATGGTAAGCGGCGCTTCCGTCTGGCCCATGAAGATGCTGGCCGCGACGTTGAGTGATTCCGCGCCGCTGGCGCCCATGACGCGAGTCATGATCCAAGCCGCGGCACGGATGATGAGTTGCATCACGCCGAGGTGATACAGAACCGCAAAGAATGCGGCAATAAAGATGATTGTGGGAAGTACTTGAAAAGCGAACGAAAAGCCGAGCCGGGAGAGTTCCTTCGGCAACCCGAGATCGCCGAAAACAAAGGTGGACCCGGCGTAGGAAAAACTCAACAGTTTATTGGCGCCCGCGCCGAGGAATCCAAATACCGAACTGCCCACACTAGAACGTAGGACGAAAAAACCCAGTGCCAACTGGAGTCCGAGCCCCCAAGCAATCGTCTTGAGCTTAATCGCGCTGCGATTGGTGGAGAACAACCATGCCAACCCGAGAATCACGGCCATGCCGAGCACGCCCGTCCATCTTCCCATCAGCTATCCTCCCGCAATCTCTCTATGCGCCGATAATCCGGCGCACCAGTGGTGGTTCTTCCTGTGGGGCCTTTGCAGCGACGAAATAGCTGCCAGCAATAAGAGCTTTCGCTTCGGCAAGTTTAGCGTCGCTATTGTAATGAATGGTGGCCAACGGTTCGCCGGTTTCCACGCGATCACCAATGCGCTTGTGGAACTCCAGTCCGACGCCATGATCGATCTTGTCTTCCCTCTTCTCGCGGCCACCGCCAAGCATAGCGAGCGCGATGCCGAATCCCTCGCAGTTGGTGCTGGTGATGAAGCCGCTAGCAGAACTGACCACGTGATAATTCAAGCGCGCGATGGGCAGGCGTTCCGGCTCGTCGATGACGCGTTCGTCGCCCCCTTGCAGGCGAATCCCTTGGCGGAATTTCTCGAGCGCCTGGCCGGTGGCGATCATGGTCTCGGCGAGGCGGCGGCCTTCTTCGACAGTCTTCGTCCTCTCGCCCAGATAGAACATCCAAGCGGAGAGGTTGAGACTCAAGTCACGCAAATCGGCGGGGCCACGGGCTTTGAGGATCTCGATGGATTCGGCTACTTCGTTCGAATGACCGGCCATGCGGCCCAGCGGCTGGTCCATGCCGGTGATGAGTGCGACGACTTTCTTGCCCATGCGCTGGCCGGTTTCAACCATGATTTCCGCGAGGCGAACCGAATCCTCCTCTTTTTTCATAAACGCGCCGGAGCCCGTCTTGACGTCCAGGACCAGCGCGTCAATGCCTTCGGCAAGTTTCTTGCTCATGATGGAAGCGCAGATCAGACCGATATTCTCTACCGTCGAAGTAACGTCGCGGAGCGCGTAGATTTTCTTGTCCGCGGGAGCGATTTCCGCGGTCTGCCCAATCAGGCCCATGCCACATTGGCGGAGAACGCGGCGAAACTCGCCGAGCGAAAGATTGACATTGAAGCCGGGAATCGCTTCCAACTTGTCGAGGGTGCCGCCAGTATGGCCGAGGCCGCGGCCGCTGATCATGGGAACCGTAAGGCCGCCAGCCGCCACAATCGGCGCAAGAATAAGAGAAGTCTTGTCGCCGATTCCCCCGGTGGAGTGCTTGTCCACTTTTTTGCCTGGGATTTCGGAATGGTTGAGGACTTCTCCGGAGTGCAGCATCACTTCGGTGAGCGCGGCGAGCTCGGCGCGGTTCAGGCCGCGGATCCACACAGCCATCAGCCAGGCTGCCATCTGATAATCAGGTATGTCGCCGCTGGTGTAACCGGAAACCAGAAAATTGATTTCTTCGCGGGAGAGTTCCCCGGAATCGCGTTTCTTGCGGATCAGGTCGACGGCGCGCATGCGTTTGAAAAGCGAACGGCGAGCGTAACATCCGCTTCAGAGGGCGTCAACGCGACACACGCGCTGGAATCCACTCTGCGTTACAGCACCTGCTGCACATCCGGAGGCAGGTTGGTTGTCTGGCCAGAAACCACATGCCAGCCATAGGGTGTGTTGACATAAACATGTATCGCGCGGAATTGGGTGCTGAGGTGCTGGCCTTTGAGAATGAAGCGTGTCGACCATAGGCTAGTGGCGACAGCGGTGTCCTGAAAAATCCGGACCTTGATATCCGAGACGACAAACGATTCACGCTGGACAACGGGAGACTCAACCGTCGCAATCCATTGGTCCTTGTTGATCAGCTGCCCATGCGAAAGCGCGCCGGTGAAGTCATCACTGTAAACACGATGAAAGAAAGTACTGCTGCCCAATTGGATGGCGCGCCCGGCTTCTCTTTCGAGGCTGACGATTTCCTGCCTCTGCACTTCCGGATCTCCTTGCGTTGGCTGAGTGACACACCGCCGAATGCAGTCATTCCGCCAGTTCTCCTGCGCCTGCCAGGATGGGGCAAGAAACAGCCCGATTGCCAATGCCACCGTACCCCTGGTTTTGATCATGTTGACGCGCCTCCCTAAAGGAGCGATGGACTCTGGAGGAGTAACTCAGGAAAGAGTTATCGCTGACTTGTTCCATGGTACGGAAAGAAGATTGTCTATATCCATTACATCGTGACATGCGTGCTGTGAATGACAAGCTTCGTTGTGTGGGGAGATTACGCAGGAACTGGCTGGGGAGGCGGTTGCGTCTCCGCGCGGCCGAGCTGCGGTTTACGCCTGGGATTGAGTTTGCGGCGGGCGGGCTCCTCGATAAACCGGTACACCAGAGCTGAAATTGTCACCGCGAGAATCACGAAGACGAGAACGCCCAGCGGCGTTTGATAGCGCAACTGGCCGGTCATGTTATGAAAATACATGCCGATGATCATGGAGTGGAGCAGATAGAGGCTGTAGCTGGCATCGCCGCAAAGAACAAGGAGGCGGTTCTCCAGGATGGCACCCCATTTCGGCCGCAGAGCGAAGGCATAAACAATGGCCGCAAAGGCAGGCGCGAGCAACGCCGTGTGCAGAATGGGATACGGAATGAGGGCGCTGAAGTAAACGACCACAACGAACGCGGCCATTCCGGAAACGACGAGACGCAGAGCAAGCTTGCTTTCCCGGCGGGACCGGAGAAAGAGGAATCCACAGGCCATCCCCAGCAAGAATTCAGGCAGGCGAGCGAGCGGGTGGAACTTCAGAGCGTTCAACCAGAAAGCACCAAGTACGTCGGAATTGACAACGCTGAGGTGGTCGGGATTCAGCAGCACATAGGAGATCGAAAGAGCCAATGATGTCAGCCAGGATGCGGCGGCGATCAGGAACAACTGCGCTGGCGAGCGGCGAACAAAAAACAGCAACAGAAATGGGAACAGGAGGTAAAAGAACGCCTCGACAGATAGGCTCCAGGCAACCGCGTTCCAACTAAGGGCTGCGGGAGGCACCCACGCCTGGAGAAGGCTCACGACCAGTACGGATACGAACTTCAAATGCGCTTTTGCCCAAGCGAAGAACGGAATATTCATGGTCAGGACGGCAAAGAAAAAAAAGGGAGCAGTCACAAGCAGAGAGAAGGCATACGCGGGGTAAATCCGGGCGAAACGGGCACGCCAGAAGTCTTTTAGAATCATTGGGCGGCCCGCATAGGTGTAAACCAGGATGAAACCGGAAAGGACAAAGAAGAAACTGACACCGACGTACCCAATGGACGAGAGCTTCTGGAACCAGGAAGGGCCGAGAAAAACCTGCATGGCCTGGAAATGAAAGATAACCACGTGGAAGGCTGCAAAAAAGCGCAACGACGTCAGCGCTGGCAGGCGAGCGCGGACTGTCCCGAGGTCCATATTATTCCATACGGACAAGGGCGGCCCGATGTTTCAGAAAATCCGCGCGAAATGCAACAAATCGGATTAAGCTTAACGCTCTGCTAGAATAATCTGCTTTCAAAGAGAGTCCTGACAAATGTAACTCAATTCGATTGGAGGAGTCATGCTCGAGTCTGTCAGAAAAGGTGATCGCCAAGCGGTCAATTTGCTGCCGCTTTCGCGACGAAGCTTTCTCGCCAAGACATCATGTTTCGGAACGTTTTATGCCGCCGCGAAGCTGATTCCCTTGCCGGCGCTGGCTGCGGAACTGGCGGTTGACTTGCGCGTTTCGCAAACTCCAATTGTGGACAAAGGTTTCGCCTCAGTCAGAAAAGTGGGTGAAGGGCTGTACGCGACAATTTCCGATCCCTCGAAGGGCTACCAGACGCTCTGCAACGGAGGCTTCCTGGTGGGCAAGGATGGCGCGCTGATGATCGAGGGGTTTGGCAGTGCGGCGGGCGCCACTTTCCAGATGGACGCGCTGCGGATGGTGAGCCAGGTTCCCGTGAAGGGCGCGCTGGATACTCACTACCACTTCGATCATTCCATGGGAAACGGGTTTTACGCCGGCAATGGGATTCCTCTGTGGGCCCATGCGAATACGCCGAAGCGCATCGTGGAGAGCTATGGCGCAATGCAGGGAGCTGACAAAGCGGTCGCGCTGGCCCCGCTTGAGAAGGCGATTAAAGATTCCAAAACAGAGCTGGCTCGGAAACATCGCGAGGAACATCTCGGCATGGTAACGAACATTTTCAACATTGTGAACGGCACCGTGCTGGCGCTGCCGAATCATCCCATTGATCCGGCCAACTTGCCCATGAAAATGGATTTGGGCGGATTGACGGCGGTGATGGAGAGCTATCCGGGACATTCCGGGACGGACATCATCGTGCGAGTTCCGGAGCAGAACGTAGTGTACACAGGGGATCTGCTCTTTTCTGCGTTGTATCCAGTTTGCTTCGACCCGCAAGCCACGGTGTCCGGCTGGAGACAAACTCTGAAGACGTTCGCCTCCTGGGACAGGGACACGGTCTTTGTGCCTGGACATGGGCCTATCTGTGGCCAGGAAGGAATTGCGGTCTTCCGGGCACTTTTCGACGACATTGAGGACCAGGCGCAGAAAATGCGCAAAGCGGGAGTGCCTGCGGCAGAAGCTGCTGATCTTTACGTTGTTCCGGAAAAATACAAGAACGTCGGCATTTTTGTCTGGGACTTTTCCATTGCACCCGCGATTACGAAGCTGTATGCGGAATGGGGAGCAAAGTAGGGCTTCGGCAACGACGCGGCAAATGGGCACTTCCGCAGCTTGAGACTTTATTCCGGAATCAGGCCATCGAAACTGCGCATGGCGTGGCTCTTGGGGCGAGAGGAAGCAGATCCCGGTTCGCGTGCGCAGAGGATCGCCTGCATTACCGCCGACCGCGCCGCCTCGACTTCTTTCGTGGCATCGGAAATGAACAGGAATTGCTGTGGTGCATGCGAAAGCGAAGCGGCGATTTTCTTGTAGCTCTCCACTTCGGACTTGGCTCCCACTCGCGTGTCGAAGAAAGCGGTGATGTACGACGTCAAATCACCGTATGTGGTTGTGCGAAACAGATTTTGCTGCGCGAGAACACTTCCCGATGAGTAGATACTGATAATTCTTCCCTGCTTCCGCCATCGTTCGAAAGCAATGGGCACATCCGGATACACTTCTCCCCGCAATTCGCCGCTCGTGAATCCTTGCTGCCAGATTTTCCCCTGAAGAGACTTGAGAGGCGTGCACTTGCTGTCCCGGGCGATCAGCCATTGACCATAGGTGACGCTCGAACGCAGCCGCGCTTCTTCTGGATGGTCCTTCCAGGCCGGCGGCTCAAGGCCATTGCGTTCATCCGCCTCGTGCTGCACGCGTAGCCCCTGGATCAAAGACCGCATAACAGGATCGTGGGCGTGTTCTCGAAGGAAAGATTCCAGCTTGCAGCTCGCGTAAGGGAAAAGCGTTTGATAAACGAAATTGATAGGCGTCGTCGTGCCTTCGATGTCAAGAAGAATGATGCGGATTTGGGATTCGTCGATCAGCGGCACGCCGACTACTTCGCAGCCCTTTGCGGCGGAATGTATCTGGGACCCAGGCAAACGGGTTCGTAATTCCGGTCCACGCCGCTACTCGTATAGTGGGGCGTCCAGCCAGCCTTGTCTTGGAACAAACGGATGGCGCGTATGCGGCGGTCTCCGCAGAGATCGAACCAATGGAGCGTCCCGCGCGGAACGCGAATCAAGTCGCCGGCTTCCACCTCGATCGCGACGACCGAACCATGTTGCGGGTGGATGTGGAATAGCCCGCGCCCCGCGACGATGTAGCGGACTTCGTCCTCATCGTGCGTATGTTCGATGTTGAATTTGGCGAGCATCGCGTCCAGCCCGGGAGTATTCGCGTTGACGTCGATCACATCCGCGGTGACGTAGCCACCCTCGCGCTTGAGCTTTTCGACCTGCTCGCTATAGGCGTTCAGGACCTGCTCCGCGGAAGCATCCGCAGCCAAGTCCACCGGAGATTCCCAGCGTTCGTAGTCAATGCCAATCCCGCTGAGGTAATCGCGCACCTCACCGTGTTCGCAGAGCGAACGGTTTTCATCGGGAATTCGAAGGACGGCCACGGCAATCAACTCCTTAGGCCTGCCAGCCCGGAAATCAGACACTCTGTGCAGCGCCGGAGCGAACCAGCACTTCCATCAGGAACTCCAGAATCTCAACATGGCGCTTGGCTTCCTGCAAGCCCGCACCCCAAGTATAAAGCCCATGCTCCTTCAGAAGGAAACCGTGGATTCCGGGACTTTCGCGCAGGGTTTTTGAAACACGTTCGACTAGTTCAATCATGTCCTGCGAATTCTCCAGAATGGGCAGCCACTCGCGGTGCTTGTGCGTTCGAACGCCTTCGAGCCCTTTGAGCATTTCAAATCCTTCCAGGGCGATACCGCCCTGTGGGGCATGCGAGCCCGAGAGGACCGTGCTCCAAGCAGAATGCGTGTGCAAGATCGCGCCGGCATCCACACCTCGCGCGATGGCGAGATGCAGCAATGCCTCCGCCGAAGGGCGGCCATCGCCGCGCACGACGTTGGCCGCTTCGTCCATTTCCAGAAACTGCGCGGGTACAAGGCTCCCCTTATCCAATCCTGTCGAAGTAATCGCCAGCCGCAGCGGCTCGCGGGAAGTCACCGCGCTAAAATTCCCGCTCGTTCCCAATACCCAGCCGCGCGCATAGAAGCCTTTTCCAATTTCTGTCAATCGAGCGGCTGCTTCCGCAAAACGGCTGCCGTCTCGGCTGGATCGTTCGTTCAGCCGAGCGCTAGTGCGGGGATTGGCAGGCGTCCTGGTTTTGCTTTTTGCCACCGTCGACATTCTACGACGTAGAGCGAATGGATGAAACAGCCGCAAATCGGCGCAAAGCTAGCACTGGAATGCAGTAACGATTCTCCACGCAAATCAGAATTTCACGAGGATCGCCATGTTCAGCCGGTTCTCGCTCTTGCGAAGGTCCGGGAACCAGCTCAAACACTCGCTGGGGTTCGGTGAGAAATCTCCAGCGCTACGACGCGCATTTCTTCGTGGATCAGCCCGTTTGTGGCGAGGATGACGGGGCCGCCAAGCTGGAAAGGATTCCCAGCGAAATCCGTGACTTTGCCGCCGGCCTCTTCGACCAGCAGAACGCCTGCGGCAGTATCCCATTTCGCAAGTCCGAATTCCCAGAAGCCGTCGAAGCGGCCGGCCGCGACAGAGGCAAGATCGAGCGCAGCGGAGCCATCGCGCCGTACGCCATGAGAGCGCTGCGTGAAGTCGCCGTAGTATTGAAGATTGGCGCTGGCTTTGCGGTTTCGCACGGGAAAACCGGTGCAGAGGAGGCTGGTCGAAAGTGTGGCAACCTTGGAGACGTGAACTTTTTTGCCATTGAACGCGGCGCCTTCGCCGCGCGCGGCAGTGAAAAGCTCGTGGTAGAAAGGATTGAAGACGACAGCGGCGAGCAGTGTATCTCTTTGCGCGAGAGCAATGGAAACGCTGAAGCAGGGATAGCCGTGCGCATAGTTCGTGGTGCCGTCAAGCGGATCAACGTGCCAGCGGAACTCCGAAGCCGAAGCGCTCTCGTGCCCCGTTCCCTCTTCAGCCGTGACGGCATGGTCGGGAAAGTATTTTGTCAGCCGTTCGACGATGAACCGTTCCGATCGCTTGTCCGCCTGCGTGACGAGGTCTACCTCGTCTCCTTTGTAGCGAATGTCGACCGGGCGCGATAATTCTTCGATTAGGATTTTGCCCGCTTGCTGCGCAATTTCAACGGCTGCTTCGAGATAGTTCTTGGACACCGAACAGGTTCCTTGTGTGGCTAACAAACTTGTTTGGCTAGTGAGCGGCCATGCCGCGCTCGGTTACGGCTTCTAGTTTTCGAAGCATTTCACCGATCTCCGGATTCGCCATGAAGTTCTTCCAGACCAGGCCGCTTCGATAGTTTTCGATCATGACGGCGCTGGGCGCCTGGTTCAATCCCATGTAGATAGGCGAAACCCAATCCTGGCCGGGATTAAAAGCATCGCGTGGACCGTAAATGTCCCATAGCTGGCTGCCCAGGTCGCGGTAATAGTGTTTGAAAGCCTCCATCGAAGCTTCCGGAGTGTATGGAAAGGAAGCGAGCGCTCCGGTGGGAGTTAGCGTGCCGAAATCGTTGTTGTTGTCGGGCGCGTGTGCGACGTAGCCCCAGGGACCATCGCTCGCCGTCAAGCCCCAGGCGTTAGCCCCGTAGCCTTCGAAGTGCTTGGGGTTGGCAATCGAGTAGGCACGATTAATCAGCGCAATGTTCCTGTTGTTCTCGAAATAGGAAGATGTGTAGCGATCGTGCAAGCTGTGCGGGTCAAATCCAATGTAGGAATAATGCGTGAAGAAAAGCGGGCCGCCCGTCCCGACACCGACGTCGAGCTTGGTGCCGTAATAGCTGTGCCCATTTGCATAGTGGTCGCCGTCCTTAGTGCCCGACCAGCCCGCACGATAACTTAACGCTGTTTGCGATTGATTGGCCCACCCGGAATAATACATTTCTGCCGGGACACCGTGCGTTGGAGACGACATGGCGAGCAAATAGGTGATCATCACCTCGTTGAATCCGATCAGCGTGTGGTGAATGCGCCAGGCCCAGCGCGGGGACCAGTGCCAATACAAAAAGTCACTCTTCGGATTCTCGCGGTACCAGTCCCATTCAACCGTCTCCCACAAATACGTGATCCGGCGGTAGAGAGAAACCTCGTCCGCACTCGTACCGTGGAAGTATTGCCGCGCCGCGAGCAGCCCTTGCATCAGGAACGATGTTTCCACCAAATCGCCGCCGTCATCGAACATTCCGAACACCGGCATGGTTTTCCCCGTGCTGCCGTTCATGTAGTGCGACCAGACGCCGTGATAGCGATCCGCACGTTCCAGAAACCCCACAATTTTTGTGAATCGTTCCACACCCTCCTGTCGCGTAATGAATCCACGCTGTACACCCACAATCAGGGCGCTGATGCCAAAGCCGCTCGCCCCTGTTGCGATAATCCGGTCATCACCGGGGATATTTTCACGGGCCATGCCGGAGTCCGGGTCCGCGCCCTCCCAATAGTAGTGGAAGCAGGCTTCTTGCAGCATCGTGAGCAATTCATCGTCGGCAAACTCTCTAGTGGACGCGCTTGCCGTGTTCGAAGGCGGCGACTGCTGATTATTGCGATCCGAGCCTGCCACTCTGTAACGGGCCGTGATTCCGGCTTTTCCAAGGAAGTCTTCATAGCGATGCGTTCCCGGAATCTGAATCCCCACTGGCTCGAAGTTTTTGCCATCAAGCGAGCGATAGATCACGTAGCGGGCTAGGCCGGAGTTCTTTACTTCGTCCCACCGAACCTCGATGTGCCGGTCATAACCCAAGGCTCGTACGTTTTGAGGAGGAGGCAGCGAGTTCATAGACTCCTGCGCGCCGGCTCTAGTTTCGTCGTCATCCACCCGGAATTCATCGAGGATGAGGGTGTGGCGCGCTCCGTCGGCCCGTCCCTGATGGAAAATGATGTTTTGCAAATACTTTGGCTGAAACTCACAAATCGACGCGCTGCGAAACTCCGAGAGCGGAATGCGAATCTGGACCCACCGCCCCGCCGGCAAGTCGCCGGAAAACTTCGACAATGGCAGTGACTCGGTAAAACTCCCAGGAAACTCTGCAACCTGCAAACCCTGATGGGTGTTGGATAAAGTGATCAGCGGAAGATCGGCTGCTGCGATAGCTTGCGGTGCGAAACACCAGAAGTATAGATTGCCTCCTAGATACTCCGGAAAACGGTTGCGGAAATTCACGGACTGCACTTCCGCCTGCCAGCCTCCGCCCGCTTGGGATTCCCATACAAGGCGAAGGGCATTCGGCGGCGTGATAAAAATCTTTGTCTCCACCGGCAATTTCGAATTTCTCTGTTGCAAGCTGCTGGGCATCGAGGCGCTTGCCGAACTGTAGAAGTAGGCGTCTGAAGTGAGACTGTTATCGAAATAAACGTGGCGGTAGTAATCCGTGCCTCCGTAGACAAACGAAGGAAACAACAGAGCAGCGGAAACGATACACATCCTAAAAGTGGGAAAATCTGACCTCAAAGTACATTTCTTGGGAACCGCAAGTCTCAAGAATCCCACCCCCTTCCTTATCACTCAGACTCCCAATAGAAAGTCCGCATACCACAGCCAGAGTCGTCGCAAGACTGAAAACCTTCGTCCCGCAGAAACTATACGCCGGAGGTCGCGGTTTTTCCTCCTAACCAAAAAAGTTTGATGCCTCTCTCAACGCAAGCGCTAGTTAGATGTCGCCCTAGGTTCGCCGCTGCACGAGCCGAGAATCATTGGGGCCCGGTGAGGTAGGACCTGCGGTGGCGGACCTGGTAATTAGCTGGCGTGACTGTGACCACGATGGACCGATAGGTATTTGCCGGACCGCGCGGAGTGGGATAGTAGGCGAGAAGATACTGAGTGCGCAGCTCTCGGTCGATGCGATCGAAGATAGCTCCCAGTTCCTGCGGCGTGTCGGGATAAAACATGGCGCCGCCCGTAGTATCGGTCATGGTTTCGAGGGCGTGCTCACCGGCGGTGTTGCGGCCACTCTCATTTTTCACTGGGCGAATGACGATGGTGTAAAGGAGCGCGTTGGAGAGGACGGCCTCCTTGCGTGCGGCTTCGAAGTCGGCACGGCTGGTGGTCTCGCCTGCGTCGGTCACCAGGATGATTACGCGGCGGCGCTCATCCCCGCGGCGCTCGAGCGCGCGCGAACCAAGAAGCACTGCGTCGTAAATCGAAGTGCCGGCTCCGGGCGGAATCCTGCGAACCGCAGCTTGCAGCTCCGCGACCTTATCCGAAAATGCGGCAACTTGCGTCACGTTCTCATCGAACGAGAAAACCGCCAGCCGGTCGCCCGGGCGCAGCACCTGCCGGATAAAGTGGGCAGCGGCTTCCTGCTCGAAGCTGATTTCCTTGTGGGCGCTCATGCTGGAGTCGATCATAATCGCCAGGTCCAGCGGCTGCGAAGTTTCCGGCTCGAATCTGTCGATCTTTTGCTCGACGCCTTCCTCGAAAAGTTGGAAAGCCTCTCGCGGTAAATCGGGCGCTGGGCGGTTCTTTTCGTCGAGCACGCTGATGAGCACGTTGACAAGGCTTACGTTGACGCGGATGCGGCCGCGCTGCGAAGCAGCATCCTGCGATTCATTCGGCGCCGCTGGAGTCGTGGGCTGGACGATTTTGCCAGGCTCGCCGTCCGGAGCCGAAGTGGGAGACGCCGTAGACGTGGACGTGGTGCTCGGCTTGGAAGTTGGGTTGCCACTCGCCGTGGATTTTGACTTCTGCGCCCAGGGAGGACGGTCAGGCCTGTCCTGACTGAACGCCACCCCGGCGAGGAGTAACGCTGAAACGGCGCACAAGAGAGTAGCCTGGGGGCGAAAGGGTGTAATCGGCATTGGGAGTTAAGATGCAGGTTTCGCTCGCGGCGTCGCCGCGGGCGCGGGAGCGGGAGGGAGTTCCCCATCAGCCCAGACTGCACCATCTTCGAAATACTCCTTCTTCCAGATGGGCACGGTACGCTTGAGCGTGTCGATGGCGAAGCGGCAAGCGTCAAAGGCAGCGGCGCGGTGCGGCGCGCTGACCGCGATAAATACGCTGGTTTCGCCGATCTCGAGGCGCCCGAGCCGGTGAACCATCGCGACACGATGGATGCGGTATTTTTCGTGAATCTGCATGCCGATTTCGCGCATTTTAGAGAGGGCCATGGATTCATAGGCTTCGTAGTCGAGGTACAGAGTGGTGCGGTTGTGGGATTGATTGCGGACGAAGCCATCGAAGGTGACGACGGCGCCGTCTTCGGGCGCACGGACGAGGCGGGCCAGCGCGGCCATATCGATGGGCGCCCGCACCAGCTGGTAGACGTCATCGTGAGGGAGTGTCGCCATGTGGAAGTGTCAGCCGCCGCTCACGGGCGGGAGAAACGCGACCTCGTCTCCGGAACGGAGTAACGTATCCCAGGCGGCAAATTCCTGATTGCGCGAGGCGACCACCGACGAGCGGTATTTTGCAAGCTCGGGATAGCGCGCCACATAGAGGTCGAAGAGTTGCTTGATCGTCGCGGCATCTCCGACCTCGATGGAATCCTCGGCATTTCCGGCGATGTCCTTGAGGCGGCCGAAAAAAAGGACCGTCACGCGAATCGATTGTGAGACAGGTGGCACAGGGGAATTGTAACCCGCAGTGAGGGAAGGGGCTAGTAGGTTAGGGTTTGCCAAGTGCGATCCGGGAACATTGCAGGAATCGATCCATGTCAGCGGGCGAAAGATTCAAGCGCTTCGTACGAAAAGTAGGATTTGAAAGATTCAATTACTTGACCCCGGGACGCGGGATGCGTAGCGTGCAAGTGGCTGGTTCTTTGTCGGCGGCGGACAAAGAAGACCAAAGTGGAATTGAATGAAGATTCTGGTGACAGGCTCCTCGGGGCTGGTCGGCACGGCGCTGGCAAGCGCGCTGGCCTCAGCTGGTCATACCGTGTGCCGGTTGGTTCGGCCGCAGAGTGCGGCGAGCGAGGGCCCAAAAGAAGGCTTCGCGGTGGTGTGGAATCCGGCAACCGGAGAATTAGGCGGCGCAGGCGTCGGCGCCGATGCTGTAGTAAACCTGGCAGGCGCATCGATTGCAGACGGGCGGTGGACCGCGGAACGGAAAGCGCTACTGCGCTCCAGCCGAATCGATACGACCCGCGCATTAGTGAGCGCGCTGGCGAAGATGAATGCCAGGCCGAGCGTGCTGGTGTCGGCATCCGCGATTGGGATTTATGGAAATCGCGGCGACGAAACGCTTACCGAGGAGAGCATGCCTGGGACGGACTTCCTGGCAGGCCTGACGCGTGAGTGGGAAGCAGAAGCGTTGAAAGCCGAGGCGCTGGGGATTCGCGTGGTACTGGCACGCTTCGGGATTATTTTGGCGCGCGATGGCGGAGCGCTGCCGAAAATGATCCTGCCATTCAAGATCGGCGCCGGGGGAAAACTGGGTTCCGGCCGACAGTGGATGTCGTGGGTCACGCTCGAAGACGTCGTGGGGATTTTGCGATTGGCTATCGAAGGCGCCTCGTCAAGAGGCGCAGTGAATACAGCCACGGTGAGGGGCGCCGGGAATGTCGCCCCGGTACGGGGCGCCATTAATATCGTGTCGCCGCAACCGGTGCAAAACGCGGAATTTACAAAAGCGCTCGCCAACGCGATGCGCCGCCCAGCTCTCTTCCCTGCCCCAGCGTTTGCGCTGCGGCTCGCGCTGGGAGAAATGGCCGACGCGCTGCTGCTATCCAGCCAGCGCGTCGCGCCGCAAGCGTTGGAAAAGCTGGGTTACCGGTTTTTGCATGCAGATTTGAAGCTAGCGCTCGCAACAGTTCTTGGGAAGACTTAGAGCAGAATCCTGCGCTACTTTTGGATGTTAATCGTGACGGAGACGCGAAATGTGTGTCCATTCAGTGGATCGGTGGACAAAAGATTCTCCGAAGTTTGTCCATCCTTCAAAATCAGATTTTCGTCAGTTCTAAATTGGCGAACCACTGGCTGGCCTCCCGGGTTGGCCACGAGTCTCTCACCCTCGGTGGATTTGTTGGGGTAGAGCGCGGACCGGTCGAAAATCAAATAAAGATGAAAGCGGCCTTCGTCTTCGGTTTTGATACCACAGTCGATGTTAGTGCCGATATCCATGTAGATAGTCTTCTGGTCCTTGCCTTCCGTCTCGATGGGAACGCGGATGCCCGTCCGAAGCCTCGTTGAGTAATTGCCGCCCACCTTTTCATCGGTAATCACCGTGAAAGTGTACGGCATGCTGGAAATCTTCTTGTCGCCGTCATACTCGGTAAAGGTAATTTGCACTTTGACGGGGATCGAGATTTTAGCGCGCTCCTCGGCCTTGGGCTTTTCCTGAGCGCACAGCTGGGCCACTGGTTGGCAGAGTGAGCCGAGCAGAATCAAATAGAACAATTTCTTCATTGCATTCCTCCTGGGCGATGCGAACGACGTTTAGGGTGAACTGTCTCCGCGGAAATCATTGCGACTTCTCTTCCGCTAAGAGCTTGACGTCAAGCTCGTCAATTTGGATCGGAGCAACTTGCAAGGGCGCCAAAATTGTCGCGTCGAACTCCTGAGCTAGAAGCAGAGGGCGCTTGTGGGCACGCCACTGCTCGGCGTATTCAGTAAGTAAGACTTCCTGATCCCTGGGGACCAGGACTTCCGGGAACGCATTGCGCGCGGACTGCGCCCCATGTTGCTGGGAGTTCGTCGACACAGAGGAATGTGGGGACGCAAGCAAATTGGTTTTTGCGGACTGTTCGCGAGCCTGCGTGAGTCCTTGTGCAGGGGGAATCACCGGAGCCGACGGACTCTTTTGCGCGTAGTTGGATTGCGGATTTTGCCGCGCAACCAGGTGCCACACGGCGCGCGCCACGAAGAACGTCGCGATAACCGCCGCGGCGCTTGCCAAAACCAACCAGTTAGTAACCCAACTACGGTTGGGCGCGCCCTCTGCGTCGAGTCGGGCGCGGACGCGCGGCAAAAGAGAAGCAGGCACGTCCGCATTCGCCATCAGGCGCAGGCCGGCATCGATCGAGCCAAAAAAGGCTCGTTCCTGCTCGAAAGCGGCGCGGCAGGCCGCGCAACCATCAAGGTGCTCGCGTAGATCCCCTGATGCCGGGACGTCGCTCGCCGCCGCTTCGATCAACGTTTCTTTATAGTGTTCGCATAACATCGCAACTTCTCCGCTAACTGCTTTCGCGCATAAAAAATTCTGGACTTCACCGTACCCGGGGAAATTCCCAGCATCCCGGCAATTTCATCAATGGTGTGTCCCTCCATAGCCGCAAGCAAAAGGACCAGCCGCAACTTCTCCGGCAATTCCGCAAGGGCGTTCTCAAGGTGCCCTTGGAATTCGTTCGAAGCCGCGAGGTCTTCGGCAGTCGCTGCAGGCGGCTGGTGCTCCGGCTGCGACCAAAGCGTGTGGCGCAGTTCGCGGCGTTTCCCGGAGCGCAACCGGTCGAGCGCGAGGCGAAACGCGATTCGCACTAGCCAAGCGCGGAACCGGTTGCGGTCGCGAAGGCGATCGAACCGGCGGTAGGCACGCAACAGAGCTTCCTGAGCTACGTCTTCCGCGTCGGCGGTATTGCGCAAGACGCCGCGGGCCACGCGGTAAGCAAGCGGGCCGCACTCGGCAAGGCGCTCTTCGAACTCGCGCCTCGTGTCAGGCTGGGCTGCCTCGTGCGCCAGCTCCTCCTCCTTGTCACGCGCGACTGACAGGCCGTCGTTGTCATTTGCGGCCGCAAAGCGGTCGGTTACGCGACCCGGTTGGACCAGAACCAGCTCCTGCATTTGCCTTCCTGACACGAGGTCGACCGCCCGACTTCGCCTGCAACTAACCAGACGCCGCCGCCTGAAAATTAGTTCAGTGCAGAACGGCCGCTCCAGCCAATCGAAATATTCCGGGTTAGATTCCCAGCCGTCCGAGCAGATCTTCCAGGTTGGATTCGTCGACAATTACTTCCCGATCTGGCCGGCCCGCTGCCGGAGCCTGGACGGCTCCCTCATCGAAAGCCTGAAAGAGGCGCATCTTCGCGACGGCGTATTCCTCGCTGCTCGAAAGCGGGCGGCCGTTCTGCTGTGCCCAGGCGTCCAGCGCTGATTGCACGACGAAAATCTTGAAGGGAAACGTCGTGTGTCGGTCGGCCGAAACCACATAGGTAAACTCGCCGCCGGGACTGCTGCCACGCTGCGCGCGGTTTCCTTCGAAGAAGTAATACTGGTAGACGTAGCCGTCGGCGGCAGAGTAGCTCTTGACTCGGCGAACCGCATCGGGGCGAGGCATAGGCGGATTATTGAAGGGTAAGCAAGGGAAGTCAACGTTGGAATTTGTGCTCGCGCAATCCCGATTTGAAACGGCGCTGCGCCTCTTCCGTTCCAAATCAGAACGAAATCGCACCAAAGCGGTTCACTCGAAGGATCAAGCATTACGAAATGCACCGAAATCGTTTATTCCCAGTCTGCGACAACATACTGATCAAGACGGTTTCTTTATGAGAGTCGCCGCGCAACTATTCCCTAATCCCTAACAGCTATCCCCTTCCCCTTCGCTGGCCCTTGGCCTGCTCCTCCGAGGGCCTGTGGTCCCTCCCGCGAAGCAGTGAAAAAAGATCCAGCACCAGGACGTTCGTGTTTGTCGCACTTCTCGTGGAGGGAGCGTGGACAATCGGCTGCACTGCAGGAAGTGTGTCATCGTCGCCGCCACCTCCGCCTCCTCCAACGATACAGGTCAGGGTAAATCCAACGAACGCATCGGTTGTGCTTGGGAACCAGGCGACGTTCACAGCCACAGTTACAAATACAACGGCCACTGCCGTCAGTTGGAGCATCAACGGCGGGCCAGGTGGAAGTGCAACGGTAGGAACGATCACTGCCGCCGACGTCTACACAGCCCCGGCTGACATGCCGTCTCCCGCGACGGTGCAGGTCACGGCCACGAGCCACGCCGATGCGGCAAATGCGGCACAGCCGCGTTGGCAATTACTAGTGACATCGCGCTGAACTTGACGCCGAATCCCGCCGTGGAACTTGGGGCGGCGCAAACTTTTCAAACTACAGTAACAAGCAGCGGACACCCAGATACCTCAATCCGCTGGAGTCTCTCGGGCGCGGCGTGCCCCAGGGGGTGCGGCACGGTGGACGCGAGCGGGAACTACACTGCGCCGCAGACTCTTCCTTCTCCCGCGGCCGCGACGCTGACAGTGCAAAGCGTGGCGGACCCTTCAAAGCAGATCTCCGCGACGGTGGCTATCACAGCAATTTTTCATTACAACTTTCCGCGCCATCCAGCGTGCCGGCCGGAGCCACCGCAACGATTGTCGCGACAATGACTCCCGTTCCCGGTTCGAATCCAAGCACGGTGCGGTCCTGGGCTCTAAGCGGTCCAGGCTGCAGCGGCGGTTCTTGTGGAGTGTTGAGCGCGGTGACGACGCGATCAGCGAGCTTCGGTGACGTACACGGCACCCAGCGCGGCACCAAGTCCGAACACGGTTACAGTGACCGTGACCCCACAAGCGGACCCGTCGAAAAAAGCCCAAGCGACGCTGGCGATTCAGCCGGGAGTTAACGTAAGCGTGTCGCCTTCGACGGCGACGCTGGCGGCGAATCATCGTGTGACGCTGACCGCGCAGGTGAATGGAACTTCAAATGCCGGCGTAATTTGGAGCGTCAAGGGAATCGCTGGAGGAAATGCCGCGCTCGGCCAGACTTGCGCCGCCGGTTCGAATCCTTGCCAGCCGGTGACCAGCACTGCCGCCTCGCGAGAGTTCCGAGTTTCTATTTTCCATTTTCGTGGGGAGTGAGCCAGCCGCCGCCGAAGAGAAGGCCAGGGCCGAGCGAGGCCAGGAAAATTGGCCGGCGACCGGCACGCGATTGCTTCTCAGCGATCCGCAAAGCTTCATGCAGTGCCGCACCGCACGTGGATGAGCCGAGATTCCCGGAAACTCGCGCGATCGGCGGAAAAGTGCTCGGGGAAACACCGCACTGCTTTGCGAGCAGAGCTACGAGGCGGGGATTCGGTTGGTGCGTCGCAAATCCTCCGACGGAGCCGCGCGGGATACCGCTCCGCAGCTCAACGGAAGTAAGAACTTTTTCCATGCGCGTAATCGCCGCGCGGGAAAGCGCTTCGCCGTCGAATTGCACTTCGAGGCTGCCGTCCTTGGTATCGCTGACCTGGATAGCGCCAGCGTACTGGCCCGCGCAGCCGAAGAGAAACTCCCCGAGGCGATAAGCTTTGCTGGAACCGTTATGAGCGGCGCTTCGCAGAAGGAAAGCGCTGGCGCCGTCGCCGAAGAGTCCGCCGAATTCGCCCGCGACACGGCCGGGAGTGAGTGTTCGGCTGTGCACGTCGGCAGTGACGACTGCCACCGTGTGGGCCTGTCCCGCTCCAATCAGGGATTGCGCGACGACGAAGGCATTCAGCAAACCGAGACAAGCGCCTCCGGTATCCAGCGCGCCGCAATTCTCGCGGACAAGCAACCGGGAATGCAGCAGGGCGGAAAGCGAAGGATAATCGTGATGCGTTTCACTCGTCGCGACGATCCAATCTAACTGTTGCGGTTCGCAGGAGGCGGCGCGTAACGCTTCCAGCGCGGTTTGCGCGGCAAGAGTCAGCTCGTTTTCGTCTTCGCCAACGTAGGCGAGCGATTCGATTCCAGCACGCCTTCGAAGTTTGCCCACGGGCATCCCGAACGCGCGATCAACTTCCTCCGACGGGATGACGCGCGAACCAGTCGCGGCCGCCGAGGATATGACGGAGACTTTGTCCGTGTTTGTCAGTTGTCGTTCTTGATTTCTTCGAGTTCGTTGGGGCATTGGAGTTTCTGGTTTCTTTGTTTCGCTCGATTGCCGGGGAGACCAATCTCTATCTTCGCATCAGACTTTGACGACTTTCTAGCGAAAGAAAACACACAATCAGATTGCAAAAACCTTGAGTTGCAAAATCGCCCTCGGAATCATAAATGGTGAGCCCGTGTTGCTGTTTTGCCCTCTCAGAATGAAGCGGGGTCATGGTGTAAAACGGAGCTCATGCTAACGTAAAAAGATGCCTCACGCTGCGGAAGGATACGTCTTAAGTCGTGAGGGATGGAGCGAAGCAGGAGTTATTGTTCTCATTCGGGTCAGAAAATAAAGATGCTTGCGATAAGAACAGCACGGTTTATTGGCCTCCTCACACTCCTTCTTTTGTGCGACGCGAGCGCGCGAGCGCAACGTGTGCGGGGCGAACTGCGGCTTGAAGTGCATGACCCGCACGGGGCCGCTGTGTCGCCGGCCGGCGAGCTTGTCAGCGAAGCCAACGGAGTTCGGCGAGCGTTTGTTGCCGGGCCGGAAGGGCGCTACCTTGCGCAGGATCTCCCATTTGGAGTTTATCGGCTGAGTTTGCAGGCGGAAGGATTCGCTCCGTGGAGCGATTTAGTTGAAATTCGCTCCGAAGTGCCGGTGCGCGTGGCCGTGACGCTGGGCGTTGCGCCGGTGACAACACAGGTGCAGGTAAATGATTCGGCGACGCTCGTGGATCCCTATTCAACCGGATCGCTGTACTCCATCGGGCGGCAGGCAATCGAAGAACATGACGCTGCGCAGCCGGGACGCGAGTTGCTGGACCTGGTGGCGGAACAACCCGGCTGGGTGTACGAGGCCAACGGCGTGCTTCATCCGCGCGGCTCGGAGTACGACGTGCAATTCGTGGTCGACGGGCTGCCGCTGACGCAGAATCGCTCGCCCGCGTTTGCCCCGTCGTTTGACGCGGGCGACGTGGAGTCGTTGCGCGTGTTGACCGCAAGTTTTCCGGCCGAATATGGACGGAAACTCGGGGGCATCGTCGAAGTCACAACGAAGAAAGATGTCCCGGCAGGATGGCACGGACGGCTGGACGCGGGAGGCGGAAGTTTTTCCACGGTGAACGGCGCGGCCGGAATTTCTTATGCGCAAGGGGCGAACCGCTTTTCGGCGAATGGAGAAGGATTTCACACCGAGCGCTACCTCGATCCTCCGGTGCTGGCGAATTACACGAACCGGGGAAATGCCGCAGGATTCGCGGCTTCCTATGAACGGGATTTTTCGACGAGCGATCGCTTACAGGTGAGCGTGACGCACAATGCGGTCCGCTTTCTCGCGCCAAACGAGCTGGTGCAGCAGCAAGCCGGCCAGCGGCAGGACATCCGGAATTTGGAAACGAGCGGGCAAATTTTCTTCCAGCACACGATTTCGTCTGATTTGTTTTTAAGCTTCTCGGGAAGCGTGCGGGATTCGAGCGCATCGCTGACATCGAACTCGTTCGCAACGCCTGTAATTGTTTCGCAGGATCGCGGCTACCGCGAAGGATACGTCCGAGCCGACGTTGCCGGGCATCGCGGGCATCACGATTGGAAAACAGGCGTGGACAGCATTTTCAGTCCGGTGCAGGAGGCGCTGCAATATGCGATTACCGATCCAGCTCAATTTGATCCTGGGACGCAGTTGAACTTTCAATTTCCCTACCAGCGGAAATGGGATGTCGAGCCTTCGTTTTACGCGCAGGATCAGATTCGCCTGGGCCAGTGGAACATCAGCGCAGGGCTGAGATTCGATCATTATGGATTTATCGTCCACGAGTCGGCCTGGAGCCCCAGAATTGGTGTATCTAGATTTGTTCCTCCGCTCAACTTGCTGCTTCACGCTTCGTACGATCATGTTTTCCAAACGCCCGCCGTCGAGAATCTCCTTCTCGCGAGTTCGCCGCTGCTCGATGCCATCAGCCCTTCAGTGTTGCGATTGCCGGTGCCGCCTGGGCGAGGAAATTTTTACGAGGGCGGAGTGACGAAGGCTTTTTTTGGCAAGCTCCGGCTTGATGCCAATGTTTTCCGCCGCGATTTTCGCCAATATTCCGATGACGACGTCCTGCTGGACACGGGAGTGAGTTTCCCGATTGCGTTTACGAAGGCGCGGATCTTCGGAGAAGAAATCCGCATGGAAGTTCCCCAATGGGGGCGCTTCTCCGGCTACTTGAGCTACGCCAACCAGTCCGGCTACGGGCAAGGGCCAATCACCGGCGGGTTATTCCTTGGAAGTGACGCCGCCAACTCGCTTACCGATACGAGCAAATTCGCGGTGACGCAAGATCAGCGGAATTCGCTGCACGCCCGAGTGCGTTTCCAAGCTCCCCGGCATGCGTGGCTGGCGATGGGCGCGCAATACGGCAGCGGGTTGCCGGCGGATATAGGCAACGCAAACATCAGTGACCTGCTAGCCGCGTTTGGACAGCAGATTTTGGATCGCGTCGATTTGGTTCGTGGGCGCGTGCGGCCGAATTTTTCTCTCGACCTCGCGGCGGGAGCGGAAATCTATCACAAAGAATCGAGGAGCGCTGCGCTGCAGATTCAAGTGGTGAATCTGGCCAACCGGCTCAACGTGATTAATTTTGCGAGTTTGTTTTCCGGAACCGCATTGGGAGAACCGCGAAGCGTTTCAGCAAACCTGCGGCTGACATTCTAAGTCGGAATGCGTGGGGCTTCGTCACTCGGCGTGAAAGCTGCTGCGTACTTACTTGGCCAGGTGTTCGATCTCCGTCACAACGCGGTCGAGCTCGTCGATGAGTGCGTTTGAGCCCGCCTTGCGAAATACATTGACGAGCGTGCGGTAGTACCAAAGAGTGCCATCCTTGCGGCCGGAGAAGCGGTCGAAAACAGCATCGCCTTCCATACGATAGTCCGAAAGAATTTCGCGCGCGTTGGCCAGTTTGTCCGCTGCGGAAACAAGCCGGACAGCTTCAGGCTCGTGCGCGACTTTTTCTATGTAAGCGCGCTTTCTTTCGTCCCATTCCCGTTTTTCGCCGGAGACTTCGTAGGAATCCGTGCAGCCATCGACGATGCGCGCGACGCGATCGCCGAATTTTTCGCGGATTTCATCAAGGCGCGGGAGGCCGCCCTGGTCTTCGACGGCGTCATGCAGAAGTGCGGCGATGGCTTCGTCTTCACCACCGCCGTGCTGAATGACGATAGCCGCAACGCCGAGCAAGTGTCCCACGTACGGCTGGCCTTTGCCCTTGCGGCGCTGGTGGAGGTGCAGCTCCGCCGCGTAACCAAGCGCTTCCACAAAACGGTTTGTGAGCACCGGCTTTTCGATGATGGCTTGCGCGCGCGCCAAGTGTTTCGCTTATCTACGGCGCGCTTTGGCTAGCAGGCGGAGGATTTCCAGATAAAGCCAAATGAGCGTGACCATCAGGCCGAATGCGCCGTACCATTCCATGTATTTCGGCGCTCCGCCCTGGACACCACTTTCGATCATGTCGAAATCGAGAACCAGATTCAGGGCCGCGATAATGACCACAAAAAGGCCGAAACCGATTCCCACGGCGCCGCTGCCGTTGATCGCCCGAACCTGAATGTGGAAGAAACCGCCAAGAACCATCTCCACCAGATAGAGAAGCGCGATACCGCCCGTGGCGGCAATCACGCCGAGCTTGAAGCCCTGTGTGGCGCGAATCATGCCGGTCTTGTAAGCGAGCAGCATTACGAAGAGTGTGCCGAACGTGAGGCCGACGGCTTGAATCGCGACGCCCGGGTAGGTACGCTCGAACATCGCGGAAATGCCGCCGAGCGCCAGGCCTTCGAGGAGCGCGTAGATGGGCGCGGTGAACGGAGCCCATTGTTTCTTGAAGATGGTAACAAGCGCGACCATGAAGCCGCCAAAAACGCCGCCCATCATCCACGGAACAGCCGCTGCCGGCGTTGGAGAATGCGACAAGCCCCAGGTCCACGCGGCCGTGGCCACGACGCAGAGCAGGAGAAAGCCCGTCTTGTTGACGGTGCCCTGCAGCGTCATCACTTCGCCAAAAGCGACCTGGCCCTTGAAGGCTTTCTCGTTAAGCGCCGGGTTGGAGGTGCGCATTAGATTCGCCATTTGGTGTCTCCCAGTTTGATTGCAAGTATCAGTCTACGCTGGCGTGAATCAAAGTTCAAAACTGGCTGTTTTCGAGGAACGGCGCGTTCAATTTGCATTGCGTTCGCCGGCGATTTGGCTTTGGACTTGTTCTCTGAACTTCAGGGGATTCTGGATTTTCTGGAACACTTCGGGCGTGCCGCCGGTACCGCGCACAATTACCGTTCCGTAGCCCAGAATTCTTCCCATGACGGGCTCGTCGACCACGACGCTCTCAATTCTGGAGAGAAGGACTTCCGTGGTCCGGCGTTCCGCAAGGCCAGTCTTTACGATGACTCTCTTGTTGGTGACGGCCATCTCCGTGACACTGCGCTTCAGCAGGCCGATGCAAAAGAGGGTTGCTCCGATGAGGAAGCAAATAAGAGCCCCCACATCTAAGGCGTCGCGCGAGGGCATAGCTTTGGCTCCTGTCGGCTTGGAAAACGCTACGACGAGAAATGCTATTGCGAACAACTCGAAAACCGCGGCGATGGCAACATGCCCGAGCATCACAATCCAATGCAGCTTGGTCTGATACTGAACGGTCTCACCTGGAATGAGATGCTTTTCGACGTAGCCCAAGTGTGCTCCTGGAATACAGTAACAACGACGGTCCGCGTGTGCCGATGCGGATCACGGCTCCGAGTGGTTCAGGTCCATGATAAACAGAAAAGTGAGGAAATCAGCCAGCGATTGTTGGTAGCGCTAACGGGAATCGAACCCGTATTTTAGCCTTGAAAGGGCGGATTGAAACCACAATTTCATTGCCATTTATACGATTATAGGTCATACTTGCACCTCGATTGCACCCAAGGCTAGAACAAGGCGGAATGTATGACCCAACACGATGTTAGCGAAGGCTTCATTAGACTGGTGGGCCGCAACTACTTCATGCGGCTGGTTGTTGATGGTCAGAAAAAGCAGAGGGCCACGGGTACCAATGACCCGGACAAGGCGGCGGAACTGCTCGCAGAGTGGCGTGCAGAAGAACGGGCGGGCATTCAGGCGGATACGAAGCTGCGGTACGAGGCGATTCGCGATGCTTACATCAAGGGCGGAAAGTCGGTGCAAGCGTCTATTCTCCGCGACCTCGATACCTTTTTCAAGGACATTCGAGTTGGCGCAATCACGGTTAAGAAATTGGAGCAGTTCCGCGAGTGGCGGGAGAATCAAGCGCGGGTCTTGGAATACAAAGAAGAAATTCTGGGAAGAGAAATCGCGCTGCGAGTGATGAGAGCGACGACTGAGCGCAGAAAATTGTCGGCCTCGGGACGGGAAGAGATTGTGAAGGGCGCGACCAAGTGGGTTGAGAACGGCGTCAAGGCAACCACTGACAAGCGGTTGACCATACTTCGGGCGATGTTCAATTTCGCGAAGGAGCGGGAACTGATTGACGACGTGCCGTACTTCCCCATCCTCGGCACAAAGGTTGACAACAAGAAGGAAGGATTCTTCGAGCGTGACCAATTCGAGAAGCTGCTCAAACGTCTGTCGGAACACCTGCACCAGTTCGTGAAGTTTTTGTATGCGACCGGAATGCGTTCTGGTCAAGCTGGGAAGCTAACATGGGACATGGTGAGCGGAGACAAGAGGACGTTGACGGTTCCTGCGCGGTTGACGAAGAACAAAACAGATTTCTCACTACCACTGACGTATCAAGACGGCAAGACAATTAAGGGATTCGAATTTCGAGAGCGCAATCGCCAGCCGGGGGAGGTCTTGTTCAACACGATTAACTTCCGAGCAGAATGGCGGCAAGCGTGTCACGAATTAAAGTTAGGTGTAATGAGCGGGAGGACATATCGGGGAATGGAGCCGCATGACTTTAGACGAACGGCTTGCCGCGATATGGTGAAGGCAGGCATCCCCGAAGTTGTGGCAATGCAAATTTCAGGACACAAAACTAATTCAATGTTCAAGCGATACGCAATCACCGACCCCCGCATGGTGCAGAGCGCCTTCCAGCAAATGCACGCTAGGTGATACACTGAGTCTCTGGCCCGGTAGAGTAACTGGTTAACTCGTCACCCTTTCAAGGTGAAGATTACGGGTTCGATTCCCGTCCGGGCTACGTAAACTTCAAGCGGCTTTCTGCACACGACTATCCACGAACGCTTCCAAGTCAGCGCGACGAATAAGGTATGGTTTCTGGTTCACGACGGGCAGTTGCTTGGCGTGAATCGCTTGACGCAACGACCACACGCTGTAACCTGTGTACTTCGACGCGCCTTTCAAATCAAAACTGTATGGCGTCGGCTCCGATACTACGAGGGGCGCAGACGTGATGGGTGTTGGATACGAGTATTTCTTCTTGGAGCGAGGCATAGACACCAACCGAAAAATGTATTTCGGTTTGCCTATGACGATTGTCTTGGCTTTTGCCACCTAAGGAGTTGGTGACGTCGACTGATATACCCCATTACACGACATCGGTGAGCGACCGTTGACACGACCTTTAGAGTCGCGCTGCTCTTGCCGATATTGGCGTATGAACTGGCACCCGCCGACTGGTGTCTGGTGCCCCGAGTGTTACCCGGCGATTCTTTGCCGGACGGGCGTCCGACGTAACTTGAATTCTATGTCAGAATAGTAACTGTTGTCAAGATAAATCTCACGTTTCGTTAAAAATTTCCTATTAATTGCACACTCTTCGCTACAAAACGCACGTCGTTCGCCGAACGGAGCCCTGATTCATGTTCCGTGAGATACTAAGAGCGCAGTGCAGACCGTTGCACCGCAAAGTCGAGTTTGGGCAAGGTATGGTAAGGCGAGGTGAGGTCGGGTAAGGCGCGGTCTGGTATCGTGAGGTAATCGGAAGAGCCCGGAGCAATCCGGGCTTTTTCCTTTTCCTCCCAGCCCGAACGAATCAGAGTCGCCCGGCGGTCAATCAACCTCGGCGGCATTCATTCAACCACTGCTCGATTTCTGACCAGCGAAAACGAAGATATTTGCCGACCTTGAGAACCGGCATCGGTCGAACGCTGCGGCGACGTGCCAGCTCGTAAACCGTCGAAGCCTTAATCTGTAAACGTTCTGCAACCTGCTCGCGGGTCAGAATTGGCTCGAACGACCGGTGTTCATTGGGAGTCGGATGTACTGCGGCGGATGAAACTTCGACGGGCTGCTGATTCTTTTTCTTTGGCGTCACGGAGAGCCTTTCTCATTCCTAAAGATATTCTTACAGCCGACAGACTGCTAGTAAAAATTAAGAACGCCTCGCGAACATTTCGACCTCTGACAACAGCACTTTTGAATCGGATTCAACAAAACTTGTCGAAGGCTTTGTAGTTCAAATCTCAAGTGCCTCTGTCGTTGGTCTGGTATTCGCGAGACGACCTTTTTGTTCTTCACCTAGCAAATCATCTGAACCTAGTCGCTCGCCGTTAGCTATGCCGTCAAGCGGTATTCGGTTGGATAAAGAGAAGGTCAGGCGCGAGTCGTTCGACATGACAGCCGCCACTTTGATTAAGTGGATTGGGCCGTCAACCGTCTCGAAAACCTGCTTTGGCACTTTTTAAGTCGCGAACTGTCGAGGTCCGTAACCGTTTCATGCCGACATCCGGGCCGGAATTTTCCAGCTTGCGGATGCTTTTAAGACCGTTTACTTTCCTTGACCCCAAAACTGTTTGAGGTCCGCTTTTTGGGATTTCCGTTTACGACGCCCTTTTCGGCTCCATCGCCCTCGGACTGGCGCTTTCCTGCCGCGATTGCTGTGCCTTTGTTGGCATTCGGGTCGATGGTCGTTACAGCTTCTGGTTTTGGCTGCTTGCCGTCGCGGAACGTTTCGGTCGGCAGGTTCGATTTACCCGCTACGGGACGCGTTCCTGAATTTGGCGTTGATTCTGGTTGTCGCAGCGGTTGCTGCGATATTTTATTTTCGCTCATGTTATTTGCTCGTGGCATCTTCTCTCTGTCGGAGAGCCTTCTGCTGACAACTTTTGTCTTCTTTGGCGTCTACGACTTTTTCCGCTGTCCTGTCTTGATGTCCGATGCGACGTGTTTCTACTTCTCTCGACGTGGGGTCGATTTTTTCTGCTGGTTTCATACTGTCCTCAATACGCCCGGCTGTTGAGGCAGCCTTGGGCGCTTTTCTTTGTCGGGTTGAGCCCGGCAAACTTTTACTTAAATTAGAGAGTTTCTCGCGATGGTCGCTGGTCGAGGCACGAACACGGCAGAGACCGCGTCGAAACTTGTGTGAAAAACTTTCTTCGGAATTAAGTGTTGCGTTGCTGGAAACAAGGCTTGCAGTACACCGGGCGTCTTGCAACGGGTGTAAACGGGACCGTGGTTCCAGTTCCGCAGCTAGAACAAACTACGCGAAAGGTGACGCCATTGGTTTGTCTGTCGGGATAAGCTCGGAGACGACATGGCGGACATCGTTTTGGCTTATTGGTATACCCGCGACGCGCAAAGAACGTCTGTTGCTCATGGTCGAAAATAAAATCTTGCTTGCAGGCGACACAATTCAAAATCAAATCACTCATTAATTTTCCGTCAACACTTCTCTGCACGTCTCCTCTCTTTGCGCTTCTCCGGCGCAATAAACATTAGGGTAGGGCACCCGTAAAAATTGAGAGTGCCCTTTTGCCGTGGTCGCTTTGACCCCACGCCACCTCACGGTAGTCGTGGGTCGAGGCCACGAATCTCGGCTGATTAGCCTCGAACTTGTTGTCGGTCGCCGTGATTGATTCAGGTAGCGGCGGCAAACCTAATTTTGTTTAAATCGTCCCTCTGCGTTTCATGTCCCTCACAATTTCAACCACGTCCGTCTTGCTTACGCCTTCGCCCGGGTATCCTTGCAAACCTTCTGGACCAATCTCACCACGCTCGCCTTTCGGACCCGGAACTGTGGAATCTTTCCCGGTTGGACCTTGTGGACCGACGACAGATTGGCCGTCTGCACCGTCACGACCATCACGACCATCGACGCCATCTTTTCCTGCTGGACCTGCCAGACCAGCATCGCCCTTATCACCCTTCGGACCCGGCACATGAGAATCAGCACCCGCAGGACCCGGAACGGCGCGGCCTTCTGCGTCTAGCACGCCGCCCAGCTTCAATTCCTCGATGACCGCCCATCGCAACGCGGCTTTGACGGCTGCGATTTCGGATTCGAGGTCCTTTAGAAGACTCTCAAACTTTGCAATCTGAGTCTCGAAGCGAAAAGCCTTCTTCACTAGCTCTGTTGCAATTTCCGCTACCTGTTTAGGGTCGGCGGGTGCACCTTGCGGACCTTGTTCGCCTTGATGCCCACGCGGTCCTTCCGGACCTCGACGTGAATCTCGGTGCAGACTCAACTCGTTCAGATAATTCTCTATCTGAACAATTCTCTCTTCCGATGTCCCGCTTCCTACCAATGCGACTAATGCCTTGCTCATAACTTCTCCCCTTGCCGCTATGCGGCTAAATCAAAATTCACTGTGCCTAGCGGCCCGGTGTTTTTCTTTTCTGCAACGAAATTTGAAAGGGCGACATCGCTGCCGCCCCTCTAAGCTGCACCACTGGATGCACACTTCGTTCGGAAGTTGTGGTTGGGGCGTGGTTGCAGCGCGGTGCCCCAAACTTGCCCTACAAAAACCGAATTTTGTTACCAAGTTATCTTGGAATCTTCGCGCTCAAACCCGCGCAACGCCGCACTAACAAGTTCCAGCATTTTGCTATAGAGAATTACATTGCCTTGGGTCACTTTGATTTGACGAAGCAGGTCTCTTCGCTCTTGTGTTTTGCTGTGGTCTGTTCGACCACTCGCTCGCGTAACGACGTACTCGTCACAGATTTTTTCGAATTCGGCCTTCGCCTGCAACTGAGTTTTCTTGAACGCCTCTTTCTCAGCGGCTTTTTTCTCAGCGCGAGCACGGGCCTGCCTATCGCCGTCTTGGTCAAGTTCCGTTCGGTCGGAGCCGCGATGAAGCCCCCAAGCGTTGGCGAACTCTTTCTTCTTGATGCGCTTGTTTTTCTCGTCCTGTACTTT
>WNGO01000033.1_pt1 | contig 77878 bp, 116 predicted proteins | sample 5400511 | NCBI WGS metagenome assembly WNGO01 (sample SAMN13153380, study PRJNA577476) | soil metagenome | isolation source: 20 cm soil or saprolite under Garry oak tree replicate 2 | place: USA:California | collected 2016-06-15 | reverse complement strand
GACTTCAGTTTGCCTATCAAACCAGAGTGGCGTTGCGCGATTCGCGAGGCGATCAGCAAATGGAATGTTGGTGGCAAGCCATTGATGGTGCATCGGCCGATTGTCGTTCGCGGGGAGTGGGATGGTAAGTCACGCAATCCAGACCCGGTTGCTTACAATGAGCTGTATCGATCACTGCGGGACAGGTTCTTCGTGGTGAGCATCGCGGACCTACAGACGGGGCGGGAATGGATCGACGGGCCACGGCAGAACGTAGACATCGAACTGCATAAGGGGGAGCTGTCTTTCGAGGAGATGGCGGCGCTGTTTTCCGAAGCAAGTATGGTATTCTGCAACGCGGGCTTCGCTCCGGTGCTGGCGCAGGCAGTAGGCACTCCTGTTGTCGTAGTGTACGGCGGACGAGAGAGCTTCCGCACCACCCAGCGCGTTGGCGCGCACCTTGCTCCCACGCTGCCGATTGATGTCATCAACCCCTGCGATTGCCATAGCGCGAAGCATTCGTGCAACAAGCGCATCGATCTCCCGATAGCGCAGCAACGCCTGCAGCAGTTTCTGGAACAGCGCAGAAGCACGCTTCTCTTCGGCACGTTCTATGTCGATAGCCCGGATCGGGATGCTCTGACGGATCTATGGAAGCGGCTGCACCTGGCGCTCAATGACGACTGCGATGTTCTCGCGGTCGACTCGCATTCACCGATCAAAAAGTTCGAGGACTGGCCACCTTATGATGGCAAGCGACACCGCCGCATGTATTTCAGCTTCCCGGATAACATTGGCCATCTCAGTAGGCCAAAGGTTACTCTCGGCCGGGACGGATGGGGACGCGCCTTCTGCAAGGGGCTCGAGGTTGCGTGCGAACTCGGTTATGAGTACGTCGCGCACATCGAAGGCGACAGCTTGTTTCGCCTCTGCGTGTCAGATGTGGTCAAGCAGATGAAGACAGAGGGCATCGACTGTGCCTCAACTAATGTGCATGGGTTGAGAACGCCCGGATTAGACAAGCAATGGATCGAGACAGGCTTGCTGTTTTTCTCGACCGATTATCTGCGGCGCAGCAGATTCATCGAACGCTATAACTGGCCCGAGCGTCAAGCATCTCCAACGCCGGAGCGCTACATTCGATTGACGATTTTGGAGAAGGACCTTGACGATAAACAATTGCGGATCATGCCGTGGAAGGCGCTGCGCGCCGACAAGAACCAGATTACCAAAGACAATGTGTCGTCGTTGAATCTCGATTGGATCACGCATCAGCATGACAGCGCGCAGCAGGATGTCTACAGCAAATTCGTTGACATGGCTCTGAAGGCGGTGCGGCTGGATGGATCAACATCCGGGGAACTGGCGGGGACGACTGACAGCGTCCCCCGCATCGTCGTCCCCAGACTGAAGCTCAACCTCGGCTGCGGAACTAACAAGCTCGCGGGCTGGGACAATCATGATGCTGACGTGGACATCACCCGGCGGCTACCGTGGGCCAATGACAGCGCCAGCCATATCTTCATCGAGCACTGCGTCGAGCATGTGCCGTACAAAGCGGCCATCGAGTTTTTCAAAGAGGCGCACCGCGTGCTCGCCCCTGGCGGCGTGCTGCGCGTCACGGTTCCTTCGCTAGAGCAAATCGCCTGCTGCGATGATGCTGACTATCACCGTTTCACTACCAAGTGGCAGTCGTTCGGTTCGAATAAGCGCGGCGCAATGCATGCCATCATCTACGCGCATGGTCATGAGATGGTCTGGAATGCGCAGCTCCTCAGAGACACGCTCTACTTCGCGGCCTTCGATGATGTCCGCCTCTGTAAGCTGGGTGAATCGGATGATCCAGTGCTGCGAGGCGTTGAAGGGCATGGCAGGATTATCGGAGAAAAATTCAACCGCATTGAATCATGCTCAGTCGAGGCGCGCAAGAGCGGTCACTTGGCAGAAGCGACATCCGCGTCACTCGCCGAGCCCGTGGCAATCATTCTCGGCGGAGCGGAGTGCTGGCAGCAAGATCTCGAGGAGGCGCGCAAGATCATCGGTAACGCGCCTGTCCGGTTCTTCCTCGTCAACGACCAAATCAAGTCATTTCCGGAGTCTGGCATCGCATGCACGTTGCATCCCGACAAACTTAATGGCCACTTCGCGTGGTTGGTAATTCGGCGCAAGGCTGGGTTGCCAGACCCGGATGAAGTCTGGTCCCATCGTAAGCACGCCGCGGTGACGCACGACACCGCGAGCAATGATTGGAGAGGCTCATCTGGCTTGTTCGCTGTGCAGGTGGCGCGGCGCAAGGGGCACCGGAAGATCATCGGATGCGGTGTGCCGATGACAGTCGATGGGAATCACTTCGAACGGCACATCAAATGGCAATCTGCGATAGCATTTCGCGATGGTTGGAAGCAGCGCAAAAATGAGATCGCGCCGTACTTTCGCAGCCTATCAGGGTGGACAAGGCAAGAGTTTGGGGAGCCGGATGCGGATTGGATTGCTTCCCAATAAGAAACGGGCGACGGCGGGCCCTGCAGCATCACCTGCCGTCGCCCGGGCGCGTCGCTATTCTTTACCGAGCCAGACGAGAGTCTCCTCCCCGTCGGCCGAGTTCAGTCATAGCGGCGCGCCAACCTTTGATTGGCGCACCCGTTCTTTGATTTCGACAGGTGGCGGAGGGTTGGTGAGATTGCCCTCGCGGTCGTAGACTGCTGGCTCCCAATTGCTCGGTTTGAACACCGACCATTCACGCTTACAGGACCAGCAAGCGACGCCGGAAGTGTAACCAGCAGAATTAGTGAAGCCGTACTCATCAAACGCAAGCCGACAGTCTTGACGGTCACACGTCTTGACGATCTCCTGGATGATATTCATGTGCCCTCACTGGTCGATAGGGCGAGTCAAACCCGCCAGTTCTCCGTACATAACCAATTTCGTCAAACGTGCTACGCAGCGCATCCACCCATGGGCCGAACATTACGAGTCTGATATTGTCAGATCGGTTTGGCGGAATGCGACGGACATAGCAATCTAGCGGCATCATCAAATGAGCTTCTCCGCCTCTGCAGCGGCTCGATAGTCGGCAGCGATCTCTAGCATGATCGCGATCTGTTTCTCTTGTGTCGGCGTGAGATCACCGCTGCGTCCGTAGACCCGATACCGCATGGTGATTTCACGCTCGGCTTCTTTCGCCTTTTCCTCGTTGCTGAACTTGCTCATTTGCTCGCTCCTCGTACATCTTCATCAGCTCGCGGACGTGATTGATCTCCATGTCGAGCATCTCCTCGCCCATCTCGTGCGGCTGGAACCCACTTATCCACATCGCCAACAGATCGGCGATGATCCATCCTTGCGTGGCTGGTCCCAAATTCGTGAGCAACGGTCTTATCTTGCGCACGATCTTTTCCGACACTTGCATGATTTCGTCTGCATCGGCTGGATCAGGATGCTCGCCAAGGAATATGTGGCAGTTGCCGCAATAGAGATTGAGCACGTCGTTGACGTTATGCGAGGTCATGCCGCAGCGGGGACAGGTAATCGAGTCGCTCATGCGTGCCCCGTCATATCCGGCTGGCCTTCGAAGCGCTTGATCTGCTCCTTGAATAACGTGACGACGTCGCGGCGATCAGCTCCGTTGCTGATGTAGTTGCAGCGACCTTCCTGCTCACCAAACGGAAAAACCAGCAGCACGAAGCCGACCTTGCGGTTGGTGCCCTTGGCTTTGCCGTTGAGGACATCATCCAGCACCCTGGCGAGGCTGTTCATCGTGCTCATGTATTCTGGTTCAATCGGTGCATCGCCTAGACGCTCTGTCATTGCTTGTACCTTTCTTCATCGATCAGTCGCTTGGTCGTCGCCATGATGGCGCAGCTTCGGCAAAGGTGGCTGCCAGCTTTAAAGGGATGGCCCTCACAGAGTTGGCGCTCGCCAGCGCTCTCAGGATTGGATGGACGGACCGGCTGTATGTCCTGCGAGATGCAGTACAAGGCTATGCCCGGTACGTCCCGCCTGTTGAGGCGCTGGCAATCAGGGTCGTCGCAAGAGATCGCTTTGTCCGGCTCAATTCTGAGTAAGCCATAGCGCGCACGATAGTCTGGTTTGCTCAGCATGATGGTTGCCACGCGGACAGTATCGCGCCACTGCTTTGCAGTTACGCCATGGCAGTGCGAGTGCCTCATGCCCTTCTCGTCGGTGATATATCCTTCATTCACCTCAACCTCCGTTTTGGCCAGCGTGATCGCCGCACCGGCTTCTCGCCCGTACTCTTGAGCAGCATACGTTGCGCGTGTGCATTGACCGCCATGCGAACGTGCCGCTCCTTCGCCATGTCGGCAGCGTCGTGCTTGGTCTTCCATTTATGATCGTGCCGCAGGAGCGGACGAAGATTCCAGTGCGTATCAGGGCCACCATCGGCCTTGCGGATTGGATAATGGTCGTACTCAATCATGCCGATGATCTCGTCCTCGGACAGCTCCTTGGCGATCCTGTGGGGCAGCTCCAACCAGGCGACGATGGTGGCAGCACGCAGCGTGCGCTCGGAAATGTGCTTCCTGGTCACTCGACGACCTCGATGATTTTCTCCACGCATTCGTCGCAGAGCTGCACGCACGCGCCCTCGTCGGTCCACATCATTAACGGAGCTTCGCTGACGGGTCCGAAGCAATTTGAGCACAACGGCGCGATCCGCGAATCCGGGCGGCTCCAGGTGAGCTTGCTGACATCGAAATTAGGCTTGAACCGCAGGTGCATTCAGGTCACGCGCTTTCATATGTCGCGCAGAAAAATCTTCAATGATTTCGGAACCGGGTCAGCTCGCCCAAGATCACGCCACAACAATCGACAAGCTGCGGCATTGAGTTCGCTTGTCTTAAAGGCACGCTTCAAAATCCGATCATGCTCCAACAACCAGAAACGAAATGCCGGATCATCGCCGAAATCGCGCCCATCATCCGCTATATATTTTGCTGCGAGTTTAGATGGCTGCCATTCAAAACCCGCGATCCGACACCCGCACGGCGTTTGCACCGCGCAGCCGAGATCGTCCACCAATCGGTTGCCGTGATGACACAGCATCTCAGCAAAAGTGCACGCCATGTTTTAACGCTTCATCCGCTTCAAACGCCGGATACGCTGAAGCCGACCATGTGATATTTTCCGCGCCGTCTTCAGTTGACGTGACAGCTCAGCGATCTTTTCCTCTTTTTCTTTACGCTCATTCTGTTGCCAACCTCCCCAAACAAAATTGGTGAGAGACATGAGTGCGGCATCTATCGGTCGATAATGACTACAGGTGTGGTTGGTCCATACATCAACGTGAACCGGATTTAGGGCGCAAAGACCCTCCTGGTTTTTGCCGCTAGCCTCGCACATCGTCTTGCGGACATCGTAGATGTCATAGTGGTCGCCTTCATAGCGCGGCTTCCAACCGTCTGGCGGGACCGGCTTGAAATAGTCGCACAGCAGGCAGGCACCTTTAGTCATCAGCGCCATTGGGGTATTAGGGTAACTTTGTCCGTTACCGATTCCGGCCCTTGTTTTCTCTATGTTTTTTGACGCGCTCGGCGGTCTTGGAGCGTGCTTCTGTGAGGCTTTTGCCGCGCCCGATTTGGATCAACTCATTGGCGCGGCTACGGGAAATGCCGCATTCGGTTTTCACGAGTTCCTCCCATCCGGCGCGCCGATAGGCTAGACGCTCGAGGTGCTGTCCGGCGGCCCGCCAGAAGGCCTGCTCCGACCGGCCGGTGCCGCGCCGCCCGCGGGCGATGGCCACCATGGTCCTAATGCCTTGCACGTCATGGGCGTCCTGGTCGGGGCGGTCGTTGAGCCACCGCATCAAAAACCCCTTACTTCCGCTTCTTGGCCGTCCGCAGCTCCGCGATCCGGCTCAGGACCATACCTTCCAGGCGCTTACGCACGGAGAGCTGGACCTTGAGGTCCGCCCGCATCTCTTTTTCGCCATCCCAGCGGGCCTCGAGATCGTCAGGGTTGTTGACCTTTTCGATCCACCTAGCGGCGTAGGCCATGTACTGATCGGCCGTTTCTGGGGGCTTGGGAGGCTCAGGAGCGGCTTGTTTGGGCTCGGGGATTGGCTGGGCCTGGGGTGTCTCTTCCGCCGCGTCCTGGGGCTTCTCTGCGGCCTTGCGGGTCTTCTTGGTGGCCTTGGCTTCCTGGGCTTGTTCCGCCTCCTTGGCGAGACCGGCATCGACCACGTCGGTCTGGAAGCCCGCACCCTCCATCTTCCCCGGCAAGCGCTGCATTAGATTGGGTGAGGGCGGGATGACATTGGTTTCGTCCTGGGTCGTTTCCGAAAATTCCTCACGGTCGTATACGCCACCGAGGAGTTCCGGGGCATGGCGGCGGCCGAAATTCCGAACGGCATAATAGCCAAGCTGCTGGTCAGCATCTTTCGTCCACAGCGGTGAACCTTTCACCACGCCGTCTTGGTTCTTGGGAGGGCGGCACACTCGGATCGGCGGCGTCGTATATTCCACCGCCGTTGCCTCGCCCTTGAACGTCGCGGTGACCGTGCAAACGCGTTCCTCGCCCTCTCCTGAGTAGCTGTACCGGGGCCGTTCCTTTAGGAGTCCGGAGCTGAGAAGGATCGCGGCATGGACGGCCGCATCGTAGGCGATCAACGATTCCGCTTTGGCAATATATGAATGTTGAGAAACCCAGTAAGGCTCCAGTCTCCATCGTAACGATTGCGTCACAATCGCCAAACAGTCACCGGGATTGCCTTTGAGATACGCAGGAACGGAATGCTTTGCCTGCGCCATCACCTTGGCGAACTCGACGCATTCTCGATACTCCGCGAACGTGAGGCCAGCCCATCGGTCGACGACCATGTCACCGACGCGCTTGCGCTCCAATGGGGCGTCAACGCGCGTGAGCTGCTGAGCCAGTGATGGCTCAATGACATCCTGTTCGGTGCTATTAGTCATGTTGTTCTCCGTTGGATTAGTGGGCGTGGTAAAGTGCGTCCTCCCAGAATCTCGGGTCTTGGTCGAGTTTCAGAAGGTCGACCCAGTAGGGAAGGTCGCGGCCTAACGACAACTCGATCTCACCAGGATAACGTGGGGGGAAGACAATCGCCTTCACCGGCATGATCAGCTCGGCATGCACGATGGCGGGTGCCGCAATTAACGACACAGCACCAAACAGGAATCGGCGACGGTCAATCATTTTTGTCTATCCTCTTTCATTTCCTTTAGGGCTCGCCTTAGCGGAACTCCGCCCTCGACGTGGCGAGCAAGTGCGGTGGCAATCTCCTTACTGTCGATGAATTTGTCGCCCTTTGTCGTCCAGTAGCTGTCGCTCACACCCGGCATGTTTATTTCGGGAATGAAATAGTGGTCGCGGCCAGGGATGGTCACATGTACACGGTATCCAGCCCAATCGAACTCGCGTGCCCCACGGAAATGGCCTTTGACAACCGAGCCATCATGGCGCTCGTGGGGACGCACGTAGTGCAGAATGCGTTCACGCGCCCCATCGTGGACCACGACATCACGGTCGCGAAAGAAGTAGGCCGTGCGACGCGGGCTTATTCCGAATACGGCGGTTAGATCGCCCTTGTGCACGGACACTCTCGCCATCGACCAGTTGCTCCGCTCGTATTGGCGCACCAGATTACAGAACATGTGCACAAGGTGGATTTGCGCCGTCAGTCCGTGCTGATGAGCCCATATCTCGTAATCGTCAGGGATGCGCCATGCCCGCTGCGGGATGTCGAACATGTGGCCCCGCAAAGGATTGCCGTTCTTATCGTGGCCTGTCTTGTGGCGCGCCGGGAGCAGCTTCGTTTCAAGCATGCGCAACAGTTGTATTGATTCCCCATCATCGCTGATGAAGATGCCGAAGTCCGAGGGACGACCCCACTTCATTTGCTTCTTATCTTCCGGACGATCCCACCACACCGTCATCTTGTAGATGTCGCCGCCGCGTTTCGGCTGTAGCTCGGGCGGCGGCCGTTCGTACTTGATGAAATACATGAACTTCGGCGTCCACCACGTGCCGCGGTCCGGCGATTCGCGTTCATGCTGCTCGTGCAGTGGATCGGTGCCCGTCGCAATACAGCCAAAGGCCGGACGATGTTGTTTGAACCAAGCCGGGATTTCGATTTCAGCTTTGTACGTCCGGAGTTCTTCCGCAGACATCTTGCCGTCGTGATAGTCATGCAAGGTAGAGTTGATTCCTGTCGCGCTATAGGGGACCAGCGTTGCGCCAATCTGTTTGTAAAATTCATAGGCGCTTGCGTCATGTTTCTTCATGCGCTCTAGGTAGACCCAATAACGGTCCAACTGTTCGAGGATGGAATCACGGAAATTGAACTCGCCGCGAAACTCGCTTTCCTTGAACAATACGTCGCCCTGACCGTCGCCAACTACCAGCTCGTCAGCGATTAGATATTCGTTTGTCTTGTAGTCCGGCTCCTCCTCTTCTTCCGCCTCTTTCGGACTTGGTTGCGGCGGCGGCTTCGCTGGCGTTTCGCGTTCCGGCCGCTTGATCTGGTCGAGTAGTTCGAGATTCTTCGGTGTGACAAGTTTGTCGCGCCTGACACGGGCGCGCTCCAGCTTACGCAAATCCCGCCGCATCGAGCGGCGCTCGTGGCGGTTCATGCCCCTTTGTGTTTGCGGTGCCGGTGCCTCAACCGCGGGTCCGCTCGTTATTGTTTGCGGTGGGAGATTAACCGGCGGCTCCGCTTGCGCATTTGCATGTGCTCCATCCGGCCTGAACCAAGCCACCACCTGTTTCCACCACCTTGTGAACCGTGCCAGCATTAGTGAATGATCCTGTATGCTGTGCGGGTTGACAGGAAATCATCGTCGGCGTTCACAAACACAGGATCAATCCAGATTCGTTTCACCAATAGATTGCCTACGCCGTAATGCTGGTTTCTGATATGTCCCCGCCTTAGATGCGGCCGCACAGGCCGTCCTGGTCGAGCCTCTTGGTCTGTTCCTCTCTCAAGCGAAGGGAATAGCTTGATCGTAGTGATGTACTCGTGCGCGTTAGAACCTATGCCGAGCCTTTGCCGCTTGTTCTGTCGCGTGACCTTCTCAATGCCTTTGCTTGCCAGTATTGCGACCAGTCCATCTCGCCACCATGAGCGCTTGTGAGCCGATCCGGTTGTTTCCCTCATTCTGTGTCGGAACAAAAGCCTATGTTTATCTCGCTCTGGCGGCATTCGTTCAAACGGCACAGGTGAGGATTCCAGTTTAAGATTAAATTCCGGCTGCGGTTCTCCTAGGCGGCCCACAATCACGCAATCCCACACAAATCCTTCCTCATCGGACCTATGCACGTCATGCGCTTCCGTAAAAAACATGGGACTTCTGATAATCCTGACGTTGATGCTTCCATTGTAGGGAAGCGAATATAGGCCAATCTCTCTAAGACCAGCCACGGTCGCGCCAACTTCTTCCTCAGACAAAGCGGTCCACACGCCTTGATCTATGCAGAATAAATGTGCGCGGGTCATGACTTTCGGTCCAGCGTGATCGTTTCATCGATCCGCTTCTGATCGAACTCGGATAGCTCGATGTACTGCGCGTCTTCACGGTTGCCGCGCGGTCCCGGCCAGCGTTTTTCCCGCATGCATTTATCGAACAGAGCAATCGCGTTCTCGCAGGCCTCAATGCCGCGTTGAATATCATTCTCCTTGAGCGTGACGATCTCAATGCAATGTGGCTCAGTGTTCTCGCAAAAGACCAGCGTGTAGGAATTGAGCGGTTGGCCGAGGATCGCACGCACGCCCATCGCTGTGAGTCCGGCTTGCATGTAATAACCATAGTCGCGGATCGCGCGTTGCATGTCAGGCCACATAATCGACTTGGAGAGTTTCAAATCGACAAAGTCGAGCGAGTCCTTCGGCGTGGCGTCCGGACGAATCTTGAGCCAAATTCCGGTACGGTGTTTCCAGAACCAGCTATGCTCGATCAATCCATTGAGCAATCCGGCCAGGATCAATGGATCCTTTTCTAATTCGCGGGCGATTCCCCTGATCGCCTTCATGTTGTCGGCGGTGACGACAGTCAACCCGAGATCGGCTTGCTTCTTGAGCCACAGCTTGCAGATGGTTTTGTTCGACTGCCAGGCTTCGCCATTGATCGTGGCGGGACGCATGACAAACAACTCGCGGAAGTCGGCTTCACCAAACAGTAAGTGATGTGCCGCGCGACCTAAGACGAAGGCTTTCTTCTCGTCTTCATCGTCGTCAACGGTACGTTCCTGATTGTACGGGCTCCGACACCAGTAGTGTGCGGGGCTCGCCTTCACCCAGGGCAATGGGCTGTACAGGATACGTAGGCTGGAGGAGCTTATACTCGGCTCGATGCAGATATCGCCGTGGTAGTCCTCGAGCGAGATGTTGGAGTACACTCCCGGAAAGCGAATCCGCTTTCCGTCCCACGGCCTCGGTTTCAATGCCGCGATTGTTTTGCTGAGAGCAACCATTTGGCGGCCTCCGCTTTCCGCAGTCGTCATTGGCGACTCGTTAATCCGCCGGGGAATCATTTATAATAGCAAAAATTATTTGCGGCAACTAATTGAGGAGGATTTTTCCGTTTTCTTTCGTAAAAACACACAAGATGTGGTACGATTCTCGCTCCTCTAGCACCAGGAGCGAATCCCTATGGCGAAAGCGAAAAAAAGAAGTTCTTCCAAGAAATCAAAGGGAAAGGTGATCGGCTTTCCTAGCAAGCGTAAACAGCGGGACGTCGAGGGTGATCATATCCGCTCGCTTGCCCCAGCGTCAGCCGTCCGATCCTTCATAAATGAAGTGATATCCACAAAAAATGCTACCAGCGAGGCGGGCCAGGGACTGAGCACGGCAACCAAGCGTGCCACCGAACAAGGCGTCAATGTCCCGGCTGCGCGTATCGCAGCTCGCATCCTCAGCAAGGCCAAGCAGGACGGACTCAAGGCGCGGGTACTGTGGGAGGATGCACGGTATTACCTCGAGGACTGTACCGAATTCAATCGCATCGCTCCGGCTGGCATGTTCACGCCGGAGGAAAGTGGACAGAAGCGCTCGCGCAAGAAAAAGCCGGAGCAGCAGGAGCTGCCGGTCGATGCGCCAGCCGATCCGATACAAGCCCAGGCTGAGGCCGAGCCAGAGCCAATGGTGACGCACTGATGGAAGCCAAGCCGGTCATCGCATCCTTCGACATTGCGACTTCGACCGGCATTTGTTGGGGGCGCATCGGGCAAAAGGTGCCCGATCTAATCACTTGGAATATGCGCGAGGCGGGGCCGTGGCGTCCCGCCCGCCTGCTCCTGTTCTGGCAGAAGCTCGAGGACTTCTTCATCGAACAAGCCGAAATCGCTCGCATCGATCAGGTTTGGTACGAAGCGCCGATGGCCATCGCGGTGGCCAACAAGATCGGTGCGAACGAGGAAACCATCGCGCTGTTACGTGGTATGATCGGTGTGCTCGAACTCTGTGCTATGCGTGCGGGCATTACCGATATCAAATCCTTTTCCGTACAGGACGCGCGGCATCATCTGACCGGCCAGCGTCGACACGGCAGAACCAAATCAGGAAAGAGCGAAGGCAAAGCCGAAGTCATGCGCGTTGCGCACATGCTCGGTGTTGAGGTTGCAAACGATAACGAGGGCGATGCCTTTGCCGGATGGAGCTACGCCTGTGGGCTCGCCAATCCCAGGCTCGCCCATCTCGTTACGCCACTGTTCGCGGGCACCTAAAGCGGCTCGTCTTCGTAAACTATCTCATGCAATTTGAAGATTCCCTTTTCCGTACAGCATTCAGTGAACCAGCGGGAGGTCAAATATTCACTATCATCCGGGTCGATGATTTGGTTAAGCGCCTGGATCAAACCTTCGCCCTCGCTAAAATTGATCATCTCGCCATTGGGCCACTCGCCAGCCTTCAGTTGTTTGAAATGACGATAGATAAGCCAATTGCGCAGGCCAGATAGTTCGGCTGCCTGACTGATGGTAGTCTCGACCGCTTCTTGAATGATTGAGATTTGCTCTTCTTTGGTCGCCTTCCGCTCCTGGGTCATTTGCGTTTCTCCTCGGCTTCATTACCCCATGCAGTCCATCCCGGCCGCGCCTTGCCGCGACAGTTGAGTTCGATCTTCGGCAGGTTCGGAAAGTATTCTTCGATCATCTTCATTGCACGAACTGGTTTTTCACTATGTTTGCCGCGTGCTGCAGAGATGATCGATTCCCATTGCTTGCCGGGTGCGGGAGCTGGGATATCGCCCTTGGTGCCGATCAGCAACAACTCGTGCCGCTCGCGATTCCAGTAGCCTGTCCCAGCTTTATTTTTCCTCCAGATATAATTGCTTTTGTAGTCGAAGTCCCATGCCGCCATAACCAACAGAGCGTGCGGAAGCATCGGTGTCGTCGCCCATAAGAACAGCACGCAATCCTTGGCCGAGATCGATGCCACGTCACGCGCCTTGATCACTTCCAGCACCGAAGTCGGATAGTGATTGTCCGCCGCACGATCTAACCCGGTCTTGCGCGACCACGGCTCAAATCGCCATTCAGGATCAGCAACGATTACGCCATATTGTTTGGTCGGCAGCGCCACCTGTTTGGTGCTGAGTTCCTTCTCGCGCTGCTCCCGCTTGAGCTGCTTGAGTCGTAGTTTCGCGCTGACTTTCTCGCCACGTCGCGCTTGAGCGATAAGATTTTTACGCTCGTTCGGCGAAAGCTTGTTCAAGGCGTCGATCTCGGTGCCCTTGTCGAGGCAGGTGCCGACGATCTTTGAGAGCCAGCCACGCCCCTGTTTGCCGCGTTTGGCCTTTTTTGAAACGGTGCTTTTATGTCGTCCTGTCTTTTTTGCGGTATCTTTCACGAAAGATCGCCTTTTGCCTCCTTTCGCTTTCTTACCGCCACCGGATTTTCCTGGTGCGCCACCGTGTTTCGTTTCGGGATAGAGCTGCTCGTACAAAGTTTTACGGCGGTCAAGGTGCTGCGCTTCCTCAGCCTCAGTAAGTTCAGCGCGGACCAGATTCTCGTCGATCTCGGCGAGCATTGCGTGATCGGCATCAAATCCATCGAGCACGGAAGCCTTGATGCTTTCGCCCTTGAGTTTGCGAATAGCCATCAGGCGGTGCCAACCAGCAATCAGGATATAGCCCATGCCGCCGCGTGGCCTCGGGCGCACCACGATTGGTTGCAGCAAACCTTGTCGCTTGATTGATTCAACTAGTTCATTGACTACTTCTGAGCGCAGCCGACGCATGCGCTCAGGAAGAATGGTGATGCCGCTCGGGTTGAGCGACACCACCTTCGCAGACTTCTCAAGCAATGTCGGGGAACTCCTTGGCGCTGTCCCATTTCAGCATGGAAGCGGTGACCGGCGTGTTGCTGCGGTAGGCGTTCCAAGTCAAGATGATCATCGCTTGCAACTGTAGCTCATTCACGCGGCCTAACTGTTCCTTGCGCAGTTTATCCACTTGAGTCATCAGCTTGCGGATCCCACGGATCCGTTTGGCGAGGTCGGCAGCGAACGATTCCATTGTCCGTTTGCTTTTCTTTTCGAAAAGATAAAGCAGGTAGGTCAATGATCCAGGCGGCAGCAGACGTCCGGCGCTGATGGCGCGGCGCGCCGCCAACTGAATAGCTTCGCTGTCAACATGCTCACGATAATAATCGTGCAGCTCGGTGTTGGTGATCTGACGTCCACGGTCTTGCCCGATCATCAACCATCGCACAGCGGATGCTACGATTCTGCTGTGCGGTACGCCGACGATCTCCATCGTGTCAGCATTAGTGCGCACAGCATTGGTGTCGATCTTGGCAAAAGCCTCGGGCGCTATGCCGAAGACGGTGAGTGTTTTGAATGACTTTCCCGAAGCCACGCTTGCGGCGAAACGGTTTTGCCCGTCAATCAGCGTGTGCTCGCTGCTGAACTTGACGGTATCGCCTGTTGCCGTCCATTCCCCCGCTGCCATGGCCGCTGAGAAGCGTTTGATATTTGCCGGGCGCTTACGCCGATTGTGATTGTTGAGATTCGTATTGATCCAATCGGACAGCTTGGGGGTGAATGTGATCCAACGGCCATTCTCGGGTGGGTTGTTGATGAACATGCGTAGCTGCTCGATCTGCTTTTCGAGCGGAGCCTTTGGATCAACAAAGCGTGGGATTTTCGCTGGCGGGAGTGAGGTTGGTAAAGCAGCTTTGACATCGGTGAACTTTTCTCCGCTCTTAATCTCGGCGATGCGTGCACCGTTTTCTGCAAAGTGAGCAGCAATATCGTGTTGCTTATCTCCTCGTGCGAGCATTCCTTTGATTACGGCGGCATCCTGGGCGCTCAACATGGCGCGATCTCCGTCTTGGCGCTATCGTCTGTGCCTCGACAGCATAGGCGACCGCGATTATAGGCAAAAATTATTTATGCTGGAAGGATAAAATGGATGGGTTACCGAAGATCGAACTCAATCGCCTGGGTCAGGGTTCGAATCCGCCCGAGTGGACTAGTTATATCAATGATTAGCTGAAATAGTCCGCTCGGACATCGGCCCCCGGGCACTTCTTGCTAAGGATACCGGATGTTTTTGGGGTTAGCGGCCTTCGGGTGTCTAGCAGTCAAATACCCCGCCCGGTGACTAGGCCGGGCACAAATACTAGTGCTTAAAAATAGGACGTAGTCCAAACGTCAGCATGTAGAGCACGAGTTGCCAGCTAGGCCACCGTCCAGGTTGACAGCGGCCGGGATGACCGGGGGGCAAATTGCAAGACCATCTTTTCTCGTTCCGTATCCACCACATGTAAATCATCCTTGCGTCGGAGAGCGTACAGAGCGAGGATGAAACCCGCTGGCCCCCACGGATGCGGCGGACGAAGGGACCAGCGGGCCGATGAACGAGCCGGTCACGCTACAAACATGCAACAACAATCCAGCTCGCCAGTGCTCACGGTAAAACCGTAAGCGATTCCTTAAAAGCACGGCTCCCTGAGTCGTGCAATCTTTTTGTGCTGGCACCAAACGTCGCTCCCCAACTAACAAATTTTCCCCCTGTGTATATCGGGGAAGGCCTCTTGCCGTTTCCTACGAATCAGCGCTGAAATGAGTGCGCCCGCCCCTAGCGGTTGTGAGGGACGGGCGCGTAAATCCGATTGGCTTACCAGCGGTCGGATTTGAGAATCGCAATATATACCAGTCTTTGCGGTTTTCAAACCCCCCAGCCCAGCCAATCCACAGCCGGTAGTACCCGCGTACGTGCGGATTCAGGCGCTTACCAGCAGTCGATCCGGTCCGCATAATGGCAATGCCCAATGGATGGGAGAGCGTCGCACATGGGCAGGGAGCAGGCGAACCAACAGGCTCCCGAAGGCGCGAAAAGGCGGGAACAGGAACCGTCTTTAAAAAAACTGTTGGGGCGGCTCGCCGCTAGCAACCAACTCTTGGCTGTGGCCTGACGACCGCGTCAGCCTACAGTTGGGAGCTGGCTGGCGGCCTCACCTTCGGTGAGGGATTCTCCTGTTGAATTTCTCTCTCTCAATTAAGAAAAGACTCTCGCGAAGAAAAAAGAACAGACTCTAGAAACAAGTAAGATCCTCAGTATGTGGCACTAGGGACCGCAAAAATGACCGGCAAAATGAATTGGCGACGTGCTCAACTTGATGGCCGCAGGAAGTTAGATCATCGTTTTGAGAATGAGTTTCCAGATCGTGCCGAGAAATGGTTGAAAAAAGTTGAACAGCGCAGGAAGGCAGTGCAACGACCCGAAAGAATTGGAAAAGGGAGGTAGACGCATGACGGGCATGAAGGACCTATTTGGTGATCGGCTCTACGAGCAGCGCCGACCGACACCGACACAGCTCCGCGACGAGGGGCTCGCATTGGTGAAAGAGAACTCGGAGGAGGATGGGAATTGGTTCGGCCGCGCCCTGATGGTGATTGCGGCGATCCCACACGGCTGGACTGGGACGGCGGAGGATATTCGGTTGGACTTTCTCGATGTCCAGCTCGAGCAGCCACACAGCGTCAAGGTCTACGGCAGCCTGACGACGCAGGCGATCAGGCATCATCTGATTGTGCTGACCGGCGAGCGCCGCCAGATGCGCGGCCCCAAGAGCAACGCCCGAAAAACCGATGTTTACAGGAGACTGTGATGGAGGTTGTTATGAGCTTCGAGGAATTTTGGAAAGTCTATCCACGTCGCATCGCTAAATTTGCCGCCAGAAAGGCATGGGACAAAGCGTTGAAGCACAACCAAGAACATGAAATTCTAGAGGGCGCAAAACGGTATGCTGTTGAACGCGAGGACGAGAACCCTAAATTCACAAAACATCCATCAACGTGGCTTAACGGTGGGTGCTGGATGGATGATCCAGGAGCGAACGGCGGTCACGAGAAGAGCTACGCCGAGCTGGCGGATGATCTGAGACACGATGACACAGGAAGTAGCAGCAGCGAATCGGACCTATTTGGAGCGACCATCTCTACCCGGTCGCGCTATAACGGACATCATTGACCGTTGCCTGTCGGCCTCGGAGCGTGACGGCCAGCACGCGCTTTATCTGCGGAATATGCCAAGTGCGTCAGAGCGCAGGATGCTTTCCGAGCGTGTGCGGCTCTTGATGGCGTCGTTCAAACACCACGACAGGAAAGAGATTGCGATCCTGATCATGGATATGCTGGCGAGCTATGATGTTGCACAGATCAAGCAGTTGACGGCGGCTGAGCGCAAGGCTGCGGCTGTGATCTACGTGCGGGAGCTGCAAGGTATTCCAACCTGGGCGGTGCAGGAAGCATGCAATAGGATTCGTCTCGGGACTGCACCGGACATCAGCCATTCTTACAAGCCGACGCCGATACAAGTGCGGGTGCTCGCGGTGAGCATTGCGCAGCCATGGAAACAGGAAGCGTTGCGGATTGGGGAGATTCTTGGTGCTCCCGAATATGTGGAGGGTCCGAGTGAGGAGGAGAGAGAGAGGCTTGCAATCAAATGGCGTTCGCTCGCGGAGGCGTTGAAAGACGGCACGCTTGGTGATGATGGATTGAGAAATGCGCTTGCTGAAATTGAAAAGGAAAAACGCGAGGCGCTTCTACGTCGCCTTGTCGAGAATGATCGTAAGGTGATTGAACAGGGATGGGCATCGGCCGGTGTGAAGCCACCTAAGTTTTTAGTGTCACGCTCGCTGGTGAAGCTAATCGAGGCACAAAAAAAGAATCGTGCGGATGAGCTACCGCACGATCCCCTCGCAGGTCTGGGCAGCTAAAAGTCAGCCTAGCTTCATTTTACCCAGTACCCAGCAAGTTGGCGTGCCAGTTCTGCGCACTGCGCTCGTGCGAAAGCAACATTGCGGTATTCTTCTTCACGCAAACGCAAGTGTGGAAAGCGATGATTGCCCGGCGACAAGTCGTAGGCGTGGGCGCAATCAAAGCCGATCCACCACACATGATCAGGCTCGCCCGGATCAGGCACATGGCAGACGCCGTGGGAGTTGTCATCCTGCGGCTGGCAACGAGCAGAAAAAGTCACGCCACCGTGGACAAGAAGCTGTAAATAGTCGTCGTCGTCGTTACAGTCTTTGCCGTACAGCGGATGACCCTCGCTGATGCCGACATACCCACACCATGCGCCGATCCCGCTGCGCACGATCAAACACGGCAAGCCGGTCGCCTCGTCTGGCCACTGCATCTTGTCAGGCTCGTCATCCCACTCGCCGCGCGGCCAGTCTGATTTATTCACAGTCCGATATTCGATTGTCCTCATGGTTAATTCTCCGTTGGTTTAGTCTCCGGCATCTCCGGCTTGCGCAGCCTAGGTCCTTGCTTTTCCACCCACTCGAGGGTGCGGGTTAATTCTCGCATGGCAGCTTCCAGCTCTTCGGCAATCTTCTGGCCTTCCTCCTGTAGCTTCTTCTTGCGCTCCTCGACTTTCCCTGTGATTTTCTCGAATAGGACACGAGCATCCTCGACGATCTTATCGAGCGCCGTACAAGCATCGCCGTGAGCCTGGGTAACGCCGTTGCTCAGCACTTCTCGAGCCTTGGTCATATCGGCAGAGTTGGCATCTCTCGGCGGGTTTGGTGCGGGTTGGGACGTCGTTCCGCCTGAGCGCAAGGGATGATTGGTGGATGACTTCATAATGTCCCTCTCAAGGGCGGTCATGAGTCCTTGTTCATCGCGTCTGCGTGCGTCATCCTCGCGCAACGCCGACAGTGTTATTCGCTTCTCATTCATAGTCGTCTTCTCCTCCACGGAAGAATTGAGCATCGTCCCGCTTACGCTCGTAAGCTTCATCGGGATCTGGCTCCGGTGGGGCTTCCCGTCCGTGATGCGGGCAGTCCCGGTCGATCTTGACGATGTGTGGTGGATCGATGGTCGCGGTGTCCACCGGACTCCACTGGCATGTGCAGATGCGACGGTGATATTGCTCAGGAAGTGGCTCGACGATTTCGACCTCATCGAACTCATCTTCCCATTGTTTGTGGCATTGCGTACAGCGCACGTCGTCGTCATATGCGTTCTCCTGACCGCATGCGGAGCAGTACCAAACCTTCACCATGCCGCAATTCCCTCGCAGATCATCACGATCATTGTTGTCTCCATAGTTGTGTATCGCTAGCTATGGAGATAGCATGCCCCCCCCAATTCCCTCGCAGATCATCACTGCTTCTCCGTTGGTTCCCTAATGACGTTGCTCACAGCGGCTTGCCCGGCCTCATTCAACCGGGCACCGCGTTCAAGCGCTCGCGTCGACCAAAAGAAGTTACGGAATGCTTCCTGGATCCCGCAGGGCGTGCAGATGTAGAGATCGCAATAGCGGGAAAGGGCATTGCGCGCCTGCTCTGGATGCAGCCACTCGGCTTCGCAGGCGGGGCATACCGCGCCGTGAATGTATCGCGACGGCGGCGGCATTGGTTTAGGCTCTTGCCGGTAGTCTGTTCGTTTCGTCATGTCGTTTCTCCGTTGGTTGGGATCACGTCACGGGCGACAATCAGATAGCAGCGCTGGCCATTGATTTTGCGGATGCGCGCATCGACGACATTCTCGCGTTTGATGTTCCAGCGCTCATAGTCGTCGGGCGTTGGTTTGTAGCCATCCGTCAACCAGCCGACGTGACGGCGCTCGCGTGGGTTTTTGGGTGGTTGCACGAATACTTCCAGGTTGGTCATGTTGATCTCCGTTGGTTTCCGATTTCAATTGTCGAGCCGGGAGATTCGATTCAATCTGCTGGCTGCTGCTTCGGCTTCGTCCTTTCGGTCCATCCGATAAACAACGTGCATGCATGGGTCGAGGACAAAATAGCCCTGAGCATTTTCATATTTCTCGTTGACCTGTTTCATAAGTTTTGCGGACAATACGGTATACATTTGAGTTCTCTCCCCCTGCCGGTTCTCTCCGTTGGTGGTGCCCGCCGGTCCGGGGACCAACGGGCACCGTGCTCCGCGTGAGGTGCGGAGCATCAGGGCGGGCCAACGGAGAGTCACCCGCCCTGAAATTGCTCTACGACTTTAACTTCGCCATCTCTGACGCGAGCATCCATAGGGCACGGTTCAGCTTAATGTCGCCGTCGATGCCCCTGACTTCACGGGTCGTGGCGGTGCGCCATTGCTGGCGGTCGTTCCGATAGCGGGCGCTAAGTCCACCTTTCGTAGTATTCTCTTGCACACGGTTGAACACACGCCAGAGATCGTCGCCTCTGTCAGCCTCGCGGCGTGGGTGCAGAAGCTGGTCCGCCTTGATCGGCGTATCGACGTTGCCCTCGGCATCGCCAAACCGGACGATGTGCGCGGACTCCGCAAATGCCATCTGCTCGTCGCGTGTGAGGTTGATAGTCGGCCAGACCTTGGGGGCCTCAAGCGCCAGCGGGGCGTGCTCGATAATCTGATACGCTCCGTCGACCACCTGTTTGAGCTGCCGCTCGCGATTGCCAGAATGGCGGATATGGACGGAGGCAATCGTGCCGTCGTCCACGGTCATACCGTTCAAGCACAGCAGTTTGAATAGGCCAGCACCGAGTTCGTAGGCGGCGGTGCCGTCGTGTGCATTGCGCAGAAAGACTTCCAGCAGTGTGTCGCCGACTTGCAGTTTCTTCTCTTCGCGATACCGCAAGCGGACCAGGTGCTTTGCAAAGTTCTGACGGTTTGCATCGCGGCTGCGTGATACGCGGGCCTCGACGGGCTCGAAGCCCTCCTCGATCAACGCGCCCATCACGTCCTTTGTACTCACGTATACATACCGCTCGCTGCGGGACTCATGCGGCCGCTCTGCGAAGATCGCAGGAAGCCGTTGACGCATTTCGTCTAGCGACAGGGTGTCGCCAGCGCGGGCTCTTAAGATTGTCATGGTAGTTCTCCGTTGGGTTGGGTGGGTTTAAAAGAGCCGTTTGCCGCCATGCATTGTATGGGCTCACACGACGACTCTGGCTGCGCAGCCAGTTTGGGGGCACGACTCGACACCGTTTCACCACACGACAGACCCACAACCATCGTGAGGGATACCCAAAATTAAAATTACAGAAAGCCAGCAGTTTTTGCAAGCATAAAAAACGCCCCGCAAAACGTAGGTGTTGTTAGGCAGCGGTTGGTCATCGATTGACATGATTTTCTCCGTTGGTATGGTGAGTGCGCCCGCCTTCCTGACAATGGGCGTTCTCAATTCTCCGTTGGGAACCAGGGCCGGGGGAGTTGCCCTCCTCCCGGCCCTTTTCTGTTCACCATCGCCACTCTGGCGGCAGCTGGCTGTAATACCCGTCACAGCTCTCCTCGAAACCCATCGCGTGCTCGATCTCACCTGCGAGTCGAGCAATCTCGGCAGCCGCCTTGGCGTGTGCGTACAGCGACAAGAGTTGAGTACAGCGGGCAAACTCGAATAGGTCATCCGTCGTTGCGCAGTCGAGATTAGGTACGTCGATGGCGATCATTTGCTCGAGGCTTTCTGCTTAGCTTCGTCAAACTTCTTTTGTGCCGCGTCTATTTTTGCGTTTTCAATGATTGGTCGCATGAGACGCCTGCAATAAGCTGTAGGATTGCCACCATGGGCCGCAATCGAGCGCGGACCCCCAGCTGCAATCCTATCCGCACATTCCTTTATCGCCGGATGGTCCCCGAAGGTGTATTCAAACATCAGCACCACGATTATCGCGCTGAGGCCTATGGCTAGAACCAGAAATGTTTTTCTAAATCGAGTCATTTGGAATGATCCTCCACGGGGATGCCCGCGAGGCCGAAAGATTCGGTGATGACTTCGATGTCGCTGTCTTGCTGTTCTTTCAGCTGCTCGGCATTGATCGGCATTTCCGCGATGTGCGGCATGCGTGCAATGCAAATGAGTTTGCCGCCCTCCTTGCGGAACATCAGGCCAGAACGCGGGACGCCCCAGATGCCTCCCTCTTTGAGTATGCGGAAATGGTTGCGGGACCAGGATACGCTGGCCTCGCTCTTGGGATCGCCGATTGTTTCGAAAGGCATGGTACTGCTCCGTTGGTTTGGTTTTGAGTTTGCGCGGATCGGCGTCCTTGTACGGGTCATGTCTCATTGAAATGGCGGGCCCGCAGGACACCTTCCGTTTTCCGACCCCCGCGCTGGCCGTCAGGAGTTGTTCCCGCCATTGTCGGTTTGTCAGTAGATTTTGAATCCACCGCAGCTGCGCAGGAACATTACGAATTCCTGCACATGTTCGGTTTCAAATGGGTACATCGCGTCAGGCGGTCGCTTATGTCCGGTTGTGCCGCATCCGTTGCACGGGATGCCGCCGTTCTTCGGATCACCGGCACCACGTTGCGGGACAGCCTTGCGTGTTCCTGTGCCTTCGCACAGCTCACAATCTTCATCGGGCAAACTCTCGATCTCTGATCGGCGAATCCGTTCGAAGCCCTTGGTTCGCCCGGCATCGATCTCGGCCTGCAGCGCGTCTGCCAGCTTGGCGCTGTCAGCTGCGTTTAGACCGTCGCCGTCGTTGCTTTGCCAATATTTGCACTTAGCGGTGATCTCCGGCGCGATGTCGCAGACATACGCCGCGAGTGGACGCCAGGACCAGACGGAAGACCGGAAGTATTCGCCTTCCTTGGTAGTCGGTTTATTGCCGTAGACATCCATTCCCATTTCATCCTCCTATTTTGTCGGGCAACTTCATCGCTTTGTTGTAGGCTGGCATCGCGAGGCCTTTTTCTGCAGCGGCATAACCGAACCAGCGCGCATGCTCGCCATTGCAGAAATATTCGTCGGCGTAGCTCTGACCGTCCCAAGTGTTGTAGCTGTAGATTGTTCGACGACCGGTACGGTCGTAATTGGTATCAGTCTCATAATGATATTTGACTGACACAATCTGCTCGTTGGTGAGCTTCTTGCAATCCTCGACGGTGGTTGGTCTATCAAAGTCGTACGTACCAATTCTTCCGACAGGGCGGTGATTAGTACGCTTGGCGATGCGCTTGCCGCACCATCGGCACAGCGGTTGTGTTTGCGATTTGAACACAGCCTTGCTCCTTTCAGTCCGGCACGAAGTTGAAATAAAACCGAGGATTGTGCGTGAACTCCATCGAGCCCTTGACGCCGTCAGCCTTACGGCGAACAACGACGAACGGAGCCATGAAGCCGATCACCTCGAACTCCTCGCGGAGTTGATCGGTGTCCCAGCGCTGCTTCGCTTCCGCGAGATCGCGCTGTGGCTGGCCTGTTGCCAGCATGACCATGCGTACGTTCTCAGTGGGATCGTCAGTCATTGTCATTCTCCTCTGCTGCTTTCACCCATTGAATGTCGAAATGCATTCCATCAACACCGTAACCGGTGGCGATCACTTCCTTGTATTTGATCGGCCAGCCTTTGATGCGCTTGCGCATTGCTGCGATAGCTTCGAGCCGTGTCGCAAACGGTCCGAGCTGTTGTTTCCGGTATCGGGCCCAGTATTCGCGCGTCATGTTTGTCTTCCTTCAGCCTTGGCGATGGCGGCGCGGCGCATAGGCTCGAAGATCACGGCCACGCTAGGGTGATTGCTCTCCTTGAGTATCTGCTCAAGGACTGGATGTGTGGCTATGACGTATAGGTCGGGCGCGGCGGCGATCAGATGGGCGTTGGCGCGGACTTCAATGTCGCCCCGGTCTGCCATCGTGTCCCAAGGAACAAGGAGATTCCCGTCTCCGTCTAGGACATGGCCGCGTTTGTTGACCTTCCACGGTCCAGGTGTGTGCTGTTCGGTCATGTTCAGTCCATCCTGCAGGTTTCGTGTGAGCCATCAGGCTGGATGATTGTGACCCAGCTGTAATCGTGGAAGATGATCAGCTCGTCGCGCAGCTTAGTCATCGCCAATGCCCGCATCGGCGGATCGCCGGGATAGAGCAGTGAATAATTGGCGGTCAGCTTGAAGCCATTGAACGGTCGCCAGCCGCCGCCATGTTGATAATTGGCGTCGAATTGCTCACGCGCTGGACGCGGATCGTTTTCATCGAGCATGCCTGGCAGCAAGCCGAGCATGTCCGCTCTCATGTCTTGATGCAGCGCTATCCAGTCCAACATCATCATGCGCTCCCCTTGGGCGCGGCATCAGCCAAGCCGCCGATCACCATGTGAATTGCGTAATTACAGCCGGTTTTGCGAATGTCAGTGATGTGGCCGCACTCCTCACAATGTCCGCGCTCGAACAGCTTGTTCGGGGTATTGCCGACGATGCGCTTGCCGCAGCCACCGCAAGTCCATTTCTGAAAGAATGTGGCGTTGGGCCGTTCCGCTTGCAGCTTCTTCAATGCGCGAGCGCATTCATTAAGACCGTAGTCTCGATACTTCGGAGGTTGTGTCATGTCGTTCATTCCTCTCTTGCAGTTTTGCGTCGATGAACTCTTCAAGTGCGCGTAAGAAGAGATCAAGCTCGCGCCCATCGTGAGTGGCTGTGCCAGCGAGTTGTGGACCAGTGTGGCCGAAGGCACGCCGCGCCATGCGCCACAGCACTGCTTTCGCCGTGTTCATCGCCGCGCCCTTCTCCCGTTCAGCCATCCACGTTCTAGGTTGGCGCGCGGGCTCTCGGCCATTGTCTGAGGCCTCAAACTTGGATCGGTGCCGCCGCTGCTATGTTTCCGCCGTTTGATCAAAACGAGATCGTCCTGATCGATGTCCTCTTTCGCGCCCTGCTGGCCGAAGCCTGGCCAAAGCACGCGAGCGTCGTTTCCAAGCACAGCGACGACAACACCTTCATGTCTTTCATCATCCTCGCGAGCGACCACATCGCCGCAATTGAACTTGCGGGTTTCACCGGGTTGGATGATTCGGTTCTTAGGCATTTTGTCGATCCCGTTCAGAAAGTCCGCCCGCTGCTGCTACTCACAAACAGCGCATTGTTTATTTGCCGACCATTGCGGAATTCCTGCACCACACAGTCGCGTGCGTGGACTACATCGGGCTCCTGACGCATTTGCGCGCGTGGCCCAGTTCGTGCCTTACGCCTAGCGGGCGTTTCGTTTCGGTGCCTCGACGAACATTGCCTTTCTCGTCTTGACGCCGAATGCAGGGCTGACGATGTCTGGTCTGGGCGAACTCCTACCTTGTGCCTGTACTGTGAAAGTTGTATATGCTCAATATAAGGACCCAGCGGAGTTAGTGCAAGCATAAATAAGGTGATTTTTTAGGGCTACTACAAGGCGAGAAAGGCCCGTAAAATGGGCACTTCTGGCATTTTGGGGTAAGAGAGGAGTAAAGCCATGGCGCGAAAACTGCAACCCAGGAAAGTGGGGAGGCCAGCCACCGGCAAAAACACCATGATCGCAATCCGCTGGCCGCGCTGGCTGCTAGAGGCCATCGATAGATATGGACAGCATGAGCTGCTGGAACGCCCGGTCGCACTTAAGCAGATCGTGACCAAATTTTTGCTTGCAGAGGGAATGGTTGATCAAGCTGCAGTTAGGGCATCGATGTTTCCTACAGCCGAAATGCGCCCTAAGCGGCGATCAAAGAATATCGAGAAGGAGCTGATTTAAAATGGGAAGGTCGGACAGGTTCTATGTGGACTTGCTTGTATCGTTTGCATTGATGACTGCCATCATTGCGATTGCGTTTGCTCTATTTGGCCGACCGGTGCGTGGTGGTGAGCGCGTCGCTTGTGAAGCCAAACCGGCCGTAGGCGATGGATGGCACTATCGCACGAAGATTCCGGGCTACGGCGTCGGCATCCGCGATGACAAATGTTGGTACGTAGGGCCGTCAATGAAAGCACGCGATGAGCTTTATTGGCCGCCGACTGCCGATCCACCGAAACCAACAGCAAATGATCTCCCCAAGCCGTTATCCGAATTTGAGAACCGTTGGCGTGGAGCGACGGAGGGGTGGGACCAAAAGGAATAAGGCCGTGGTCGGGGCAAAGAAAAATCGAGCGACGAAAAAGCCTGATCGTATTTCTGCTGATCTTCGCCGCATCGATCAGATGCTCACTGCGGTCTATCCCGCCGCCCTTAAGGGTGATCGGGAATCAATTCAGATCGTGCTGACCTTATGGCGAGAGCGCGAAACTATCGAAAAAAAATTGGTGCGGCAAGAGAGCTTCCGAGTCCTTGCGCCGGATGAAGAGGAGGAGTGAGTGAATCCAATGGTCGCATCACATGCGCTTCAAGGTCGGTGACCGCGTTCGCCCGTGCCCGCAATGGCGTGATGATCCGAATAGAATACCGAGTGGGATCGTGCGCAGGATTGAGCCATGGGGGAAATGACGGTGCGCTATATGTCGGGGACGAGAAACGGGCATTTGCGGCCTATGTGTTCGAACATGTAAAGCGAAAAGCACAACTAAGATCCCGGACGGCACGATGACTTGCGTATTCTGTGAATCTTGGTGCGCGACCAGTGAGAAGCAATGGCGCAATCGTCAGCGTAATCTACACGCAATGCCACAAGTACAGGTCTATGCCTGTCAAGCTTGTGGCGATACCGAGTGGGCCACGACTAAGTCGCGTATCAGAAAGAGACGTTGGTGGAGTAGCCTTTATGACCGCATTTGTCATAGGACCAAACGATGAGATTCGGCTGCGTGCTGCTGCTGAGAAGGCGCGCGCACATCCGATCCCGTGGGATGTACTGAAACATGGTGTCACGCCAAACCAACCTACCGACGAACTGACGCTAGCTGATCGTGTGGGAGTGCCAGTAATCCCGCGCGATCCGGTTCAGGTTATGCTTCCATTGGGCTGGCGAGTATCGATCACATGCGAGGAGCAGCCAGCCGGGTTTTTGCTGCACGTTTCAATGTCATCGCCCGCTGCGCGCAAGGTGCCGTCACCTGCGGCGATGGAGATGTTGGTCAAGGCTTGCGGGTACAAACCCGATGACATCGTGCGGAGATGGCTTGAGGAATATGAGCCGGGAAAGCGCGCGGTCAACGTGCTCATTGTACTTGGTGAGCAAACTAGCAACTTGAGTTAGGAGGCCCCGGATGTGCGACTGGCTTGTGTGGCGCTGGATAAAGGCGATGGCTTACTACCGTGGATCGGGTAGTGGTCGTGCGTGGGGCAGTCTAGACAAAGCGGATATCAGGCGGATGCAGCAGGCTTGCAATCTGCTCACCGACTCCAAGCTTGTGGTCGACGGCGTTTACGGTCCCGCCACTAAGGCGGCCGTGGCTCATCTACAGGCCAAAGAGGAATAAATTCTCGCGCGATGAGCACTCCAATGCGCGACGTTCTTACCGACAGCGAGATCGAAGCCATTAGTGCGCAGGCAGGCACCTATTTTCGGTTCGTCTATTCCCGCCCGACCGGGCCAAAGGGGGGCGGTAGACGCATCACCGGCATGGTCGGGGTGCCCGAGGGAGCCGAGCTGCATGACGCTCAAGTCGAGGTTATGATCGAAAATCAGCGTTGGCAAAAGTATCGCCTTGAGTTTGCGGCTTTCTATCGGACATGACCGATGAGCATTCCAACGGGCTGCTGCGATGACCGCGATCCGCGTCTGGCCATGGCACGTTATCTCGTGCGGTGCGCGTTTGGTGAAGCATTGCGCCAACGCAGCAACAATGAAACGGCGTTGATCGTGATGGGACTCGCGCGGATGGTCGCCATCGATCTTTTGGTTGAGCGCGGCATGAGGCGGCAGCGGGCTCGCCAGCTCGTGGATGACAGCACACGTATGCTCGAGCAGATGACGGACCAGATGGCCAAGGAAGCGGGGTTAGCTTGATGCAGATCGGACGGATGGAATTGCCGGTGCGGTACGATCTAATCAACACCAAAGTGCATGGGCAGGAGACACCATGTATGACGACAGCCTGGTTGCCAACACCGAAGGAATTAGAAGCACTTAATGCAGGTGCGGCCGTACATGTGCGTATTCTCGGAACTGTTCACCCGCCGATAATGGTTGAGGTCGGTTTGCCACCGTCCTAAATATTACTCAGGTAAACGTAGCTCAAGGTAGCTCAAATGCCTGGACCTGGACGCCCATTTCAAAAAGGCGAGCGTCCTTTTGGGCGCAAGAAAGGCGTGCCGAACAAGCGCACGGTTGAGGTGCGCTCGGTTCTATTGGGCGCAGCTCGTGAGATCGGCGGCATGGAGCGGCTGGTCGCCTGGATCAAGGAATCGCCACAGCACGAATATGCATTCTGGACCACGATGTATCCGAGGCTGTTGCCGGTGAACATTCAAGGTTCGGGCCCGCATGGTGAGCTGCAGATGACGCTTGAAATTAAACGGGAAGAGCTAGCGCGCAAGCTTGAAGAGCGCGGCTTGCCTACCTTTGTATTCGGCGTAGATCGCCCGACGCTTGAGCTAGAGGCGCAGCGGCGCATCGAGGGGAACGGTTCTGATGCAAACGGGAGGCAGCAAGATGAGGCTTCGGGCGGCGGTAAGGGTGATGGGACAAGGCCAGCCGGGCCTGTGGCTGATCGACGAAAATAACGAGACCAGGTTCACGGTCTCGGTTCTTGGATTTGCGACTACACGGGACCAAAGTGCGGCGATTGTTAAGGCGCTTGCGGAGTGTATCCCCGACGAAGGCATCGAGGTGCCGGGGTGAGTTTGTAACGTAACAGCCTTGTGATACGTTACAGTCATGCCCAAGAGCGAGCCTATGCTTTCAATCATTGCTCGAGTGCGTCGGGCGATGCCCCGCAATATGGATGTGATGGCGATCTGTGAGGTTGCCGAAAAGGCGGGTATCTGTCCCGCCGTTTTGCCGCCAAGCGAATGTCCAGAATGCGCAAGGCGACGCGAGGCGAATGCTCAGCGCGTGCGTAAATTCCGAGAAAAACAAAAATGACCGACGAGATGAGGTGCCCGATATGTGGACGCCTTGCGAGCGCGAGGATAGGGGGGGCGGGCTTTGGTTCGCGCACGAGGAGAGGAAGATGGAGAACAGGCTATTGCGGATCGAAGCGGAGTATGGGCCGATTGAGGTTCGTTTTCCCGGGCGGCTGACCAAAAATGACGTGAGTGATTTTGAGTGTCACGTCCAAATTCTATTGCGGGTCATGCGAAGAATGGCCGCCCTGGATGAGCAAGATAATAATCTGCCGACTGTCGAAGATGCGCGCGGGATTATGCGTTCGTTGGAGAATCGAGAATGAGTAATAAGGGGCCGACCAAGCGAGAATGGGAAAAGTTTACCGCCGTCAGTTATCGCCGCGCCCATCCGTTGGAATACGCGACATTGCTGGCTGGCCAACTTTTTGGGCTATTGATTGCGGCTGCAGCCATGCTCTTTATCGTTGCAATAATCTGGAGAGGATGATCTCGATGGGGCGGCGGTCGGGGATGTAGGCATGTACTTGCTTTGGTGGCCGTCTGGAAAAGTAAGCACAGCACGCGCGTTCGCTGTCGCGTTCCTGATCCTTGTCACCACGTTGTTCTGGTTCTTGCTGTTCGATCTAGTGTGGGCGCACGACAATTATCCATCCGAGTGCTGCGACGATCAGGACTGCAGGCCGGTGCCATGTGCGGAATTCAGCGAGGAAGTTCGTTGGTCCGGCCACGGAACGTCGATAGAAATTGTTGTGCTCAACAGCCACGGCAAGCAGTATTTCGGCAAAAAAAGCAACGTGCGGCCATCTCCTGACGGTCAATGCCATGCCTGCTTTTGGCCTGGTACATTCGAGATGCGGTGTATTTTCTGGCCGATGAAGATCTCATGATGAACATCCACACAGACATCGTAGCTGAGAGAACTTTCACGTACGGCGATCTACATCTCGTCGATCAGATGGCCTGCCTCGAATCGCGCGAGTCGTTCTGGGCTTATCGCCAGTACATGAACCCGCGCATGCTCGTAGGTTGGTGGCAGCGCGAGGTAGCGCTCGAGCTGCACCGCTTCTGGATGGAGTATCGCGCTGGTCTGAGGCCAAAGCTGTTGCTGCAGTCACCACCGCAGCATGGCAAGTCGTCGATGGCGGTTGATTTTCTATCCTGGGCGGTCGGGCAATCGTGCCTGATGGGGCAGCCCGATCTAAGGATCATCTTTGCGTCCTTCAGTGATCGCTTGGGCATACGCGCCAATCTTCGCCTGCAAAGGATTTTCAACAACCCGAAGCACACAGCGATCTTCGGTCAGATTATTGAGCGACAGAATAGTCAGACGATTGAGTTTGCTGGGCAAGGCGCTGATCGAGGTTACTTCCGTTCCACAACTGTAGAAGGCGCGGTGACCGGCGAAGGCTTGGACATTGGCGTGATCGACGATCCGATCAAAGGACGCGCCGAGGCTAGCTCTCAGCTGATACGCGACAAGACGTGGAGTTGGATGACCGACGATTTCATGACGCGGTTCTCTGATCGGGCCGCGCTGCTGATGATCATGACTCGCTGGCACTTGGACGATCCGGCTGGTCGATTAATGGAGAACCATCCTGATGTGCGTGTGTGTCGTTATCCGGCGCTGGCCGAGGAAGACGAGAGAGCTGCCGACGGCACATTGTTGCGCAAGAAGGGCGTGCCGCTATTTCCCGAACTCAAATCATTGGAGTTCCTCGAGAAACAACGTGGCTTGATGACCTTGGCGGGCTGGCAATCGGTATATCAGCAAGCACCGATCATTGTCGGCGGCGAGATGTTTCCGGTCGACAAGGCGGTGGTCATCCCAGAGCGTCCAGCGCAAGCCGATGTGCAGGCTGCTGTGCGCTATTGGGACAAGGCTGGGACCAAGGATGGCGGTGCATATACGGCTGGCGTCCTGATGCTGCGCATGCGCGATGATACGTACGTCGTTGTTGATGTGAGGCGTGGGCGCTGGTCAGCATTGGATCGTGAGCGGATGATTAGGCAGACTGCCGAGGTCGATCAAAAGCTCTATCACCTGACCAGGATTTATCTTGAGCAGGAGCCGGGCTCGGGCGGCAAGGAGAGCGCCGAGTCGAGCGTCAGGATGCTTGCCGGTTTCAGCGTCGAGGCGGATCGGGTGATCGGAGCGAAGGAGGTGCGTGCGGATCCGTTCGCAGCGCAGTGGCAGGCGGGCAATGTGCGGCTTGTGCTCGGAGATTGGAACCGGGATTATCTGGACGAGCACGAGCACTTTCCGGTTGGCAAGTACAAGGATCAGGTCGATGCATCTACTGGCGCGTTCAACAAGATCGCGAGCAAGTATCGATATCCGTCCACGATGGATTGGGTGGGATGATGTGGATTAGATTGCGGAAGAAATGGCATCATGTGCAGTGGTGTGGATGGTGTCTATATGTGAACGGAACAAGGTGGATGTGATGTATATTTACTGTCCCAATGATCCCGAGCGCGTCTTCGGCACTCATACATGGATTGCGACCTGGCAGGGTCGGCTTGGCGATGAGCACCTACCGACACACTGTAAGAAGTGTGGCGCAGCGTTGACGCAACGCGCGAGTCCGAGTTTTCAACCTGTTTACATTGAATCTGATGAACCACGGTTTTGAAGATTGGATAATGCTTGGGGCGGTAGTGTTGGTTGCGCTGATGATAATCGGTGCAATGTTGCTGATCGGGTTACGAGGACTGTGAAATCGATGGCCCGGAAGATGAAACTGCATGACCTTGAATGCACGTTGATCCACGAGACTGACGGCGCGGTTCTGGTCACTGTGGACGGCGAGCACAAAGCGTGGCTTCCCAAGAGTGCAATCGAGGTCGAGCGAACGGAAGGCAGCAATGTCGTCGTCATAACCGCACCGGAAGAGCTGCTGGTCGATAAGGAATTGGTATGACGGCACGCAACATCGTCGTCATGGGTGTCGCGAAAAAAATCCCCCAGCCCGGTTAAGAGCTGGGGGTTTGAGTTAGCGTTTGGTCGGATGGAAGCCCATCGCTTTCATCCGCTTCTGCCTATCGAGCTGTCCCTCGACTTTCTGCAGCAGGTTTGGATCATCGGCGAGCTTCACCGGATTGACCGGTTTGCGCTTGGGCTCACGGCGCAAGTTCTTGGGTATGTCGAGGCCGTCATCCGGCACTCGCTCACCCTTGCCGTTGAAGCCCGGAGCGGGACCAAGTACGCCGAGCTGTGTGGTTGGATCAACCTTGACTGACTTAGGCTTGGTTGATCCAACCAGAGTATTGGCAGCCTCGGCTTTCGCTTTCACGATTGCCTTGTCGGCTCTGCGCCTCTTGCCGTTCATCACGGCGAGACGCTTGAGCCAGCGCTTGGCTGCCTTGTCGTGTTTCTCGAATGTGCGTTCGGCACGCTCGATGGTCACGAGAAGCTTTTCGCGCCGCGCTTCCATGCGGTCCAACTTTTTGTCCGGTGAGTTGACAACCGGCGCGGGAGATTGTTTCATTCTCCCACCTCTGTTTCCGTGAACACATAAGTGATCCGGGCCTCGGGCGCGTCAACGCCCGGGGTTTTCTGTTCGTGGTTCACAATGTCAAACATCCCGGTCAATCGAGACGACCTCGACTGAACGATGCATTATAGCAAATCGACTTTTGGGATTTTCCGATTTGACGCGACTCGCATGCAAGAAACCCGCATGATATAAGGCTTAGTGCGACGTGTTTCGAAAACTTGACATAGGTGGAATCGTGGTAACTACTGCGTCAATTGCAGTGGGCGATTCAAGAACCGCCCATTCCATCGAACTTGGTCGAGGCTAAAAAAATATTTATGGACGAAGGGTGAGCTATGTGTGGATGGGCACCGTTTGGGGCCTACGCTGGCGTGCTGATATGTTTGCTAATCCTCATCGTTCGTTTTTACGTCAAGAGGAAGTAGATGCAGGAGCAGCCGGATCTTCGCACCTGGGATGCGTGGCATCTCACGCATCAACCGTTTGAGCTTCAGTGGTGGAAGGATCATCTTGCGAATGGCCACTCGCTAGACGATGCCGAATTCCTGAAAGTCTGGAGTGAGGTTAGGGAATTTATTAAGCCGTACGGTGTCGTCCTCGATATTGGCTGCGGTCCTCGTCCACCATTTGCGCCTTGCATTGCTATCGAGCCGCTCGCGCTCGAGTATCGCAAGTTGGTGCCGCCGGAGTGGTGGTACGGCGTGGAGGTTCACGCGCACCCTGCCGAATTTCTGATCGACAAGCTGCATGCGAACACGGTGATCTGCTGGAACTGCATCGATCACACAATCGGCTGGTGCGCGATCCTCGACAACATGCTTGCGTATGGCGACAAGAGGACTCGCTATGCGCTGGCGACCGACTTCTGGGAGCCGTTCGTTGGGCATCCCGGCTTCGAGCGTCAGGAGTTCATGGCCGAGGTCGAGAAGCGTTTCGAGATAATCGACAAGCGTGAGCCGTTCGGCAGGGAGCTGGCGCTTATCATGATCAAGCGGTAGGGAGGGTATATGAAGGCGAGCATAGAGGTTAAAGATCGTCGTGAGGCGGATGCTATTCGCACCGGACTGGATGATCCGGCGGTGCGAGCATTCGTCGTCATCATGGGCACGCTCAAGCCATTGAGTAAGCGCGCTCAGGCGCGTGTGCTGCATTACGTGCGTGATCGTTTCGAAGAAGAGGAAGAATTAACTTCTGAAGGAAACGGCGGAAAGCTGGAGTAGGTTGACTTTCGTTTCATGGTAGAGTTCGCGATGCGAGTCGGAGTTCAGCCAACCAAAAAATTAAATTAGGAGACGATGTGATGTCGGGCTCGGGGTTGGTGCAGTTCCTGGTAAACGTAATTGCGCTGCTGGCGGCAGGCGGCATATTTTTTCTCTCAATCGACAAAGTGGCACCGGATGAGTTCTTTGCCCGCATTGCCAAGATCGCAATCGGAGCTTTGTTATTGATTGGGCTTGTGGTCACCATTGCTGCGGTCTTCGGATTGGCATCTGGGGTTACGGTTTCGCCATTGGGCATCGTGTGGTTTGCGGTTGCGGTGATCGTCGCTGTGGTCATTCTCTACATCATCAACCTGGTCATCGATTGGATCGGGAGAAACATGGGCGGCGGCCCGTGGATCACGCCGGTTAAGTACGTGTTGGGAGCGATAGTTCTGGTCGGTTTGTTAGTCGCTGCTGCCAACATGCTGTTCGGCTATAAGGTGCCTCTTCAATTCGGAACTACACTATCCTCCGATAACGGCTCCGGACATTTGCGTAGATTGCAGGTGATGTGATGCTTAAATCGCCGCGAGGGAACGGTGGGATGGGCTCGGCGGCGTTCCCGTCTCATCGTTTGCCTACGCTGGCATCGATGGCACAGAACGACATCGTCGATAGGAATACTCTGCGCGCCGATGTTCCGTGTGGAAAGTGTCAGCTCTGTTGCAAGACGCTGATCGTGCCGTTGGCCGAAGAGGAGTACGAGAAATATGATTGGGCTTGGATCACAGCACGAGATGGAACACGATTGGGTCGTGCTTTGCAGCGGAAGCCGAACGGTGATTGCGTGTACTTGGCTGAAAACGGCTGTTCAATCCATGGCCAAGCACCACACGTGTGCCAGCGATTTGATTGTCGTGAGCTGTTCCTCAAATCGGATCGTGCGGGACGCCGTCAAGCTGTGAAGAGCGGCAAGATATCGAAGGAGTTATTCGACAAAGGCCACGAGATGCTGGAGCAGACACGCGATGACTGAGCATCTACTTATGTTCGCATTAGGATTTGGCAGTGGCGTAGTCTGTATGACGCTGATCGCTTTCGTGGATGGCTGTGCCAGGTTCACAAAATAGGAGGCAGATCACGAAATGACATATGGCGAGAAAGCAGTAGGGCTGAGCTTCAACCCGAGCGGCGATCACGACGTCGAGCGAATTAAAAAGCTCTATGCCGAGATCATCGACTACTGCGACGACGCTCGTTCCGGCTCAAGCAGCGAGAAGGCGCGACTGTACTCGGTGGCGATCATCGAGGCGCAGACGGCGCAGATGTGGGCGGTGAAGGCGATCACGTGGAAGGACTAGATGAGCCTTATTCGTATTTATCTAACGACGGCGTACACATTGACGATGGCCGGTGAGTTCGCCTTGCTTAGAGAGTACATCGTTGGCGCGATGAAAGTTCTAAACGCCAAAGAGGTCATCATCATTCCGGGTGTCCCGCAGGACAAGCCGATCAACTAAAGGAGAAAAATTATGGTCGATTTCACTACCGAGCAGAAGCTTCCGTTCACTTTCGTTGTTAGGGATGGTCGTGGACGCCCCGCCGCCATCGACGGCGCTCCGACTGCTGCGTCGTCTGACGAGACCGTGGCCAAAGTGTCGGAGCTTACTTCCACCGACAACATCACGTGGAGTGGCGAGGCCGTTAGTGTTTTGGCGGGTACATGTCGCATTGTCGTGACGGCGGATGCCGACACCACGCCGGAGGGCGTGCAAGATGTGATGGGGGCGATTGATTGCAACGTGACGCTCGATCCTCGCACCAGCGCTCGCGTTGTCACCATGGATCCCGGTACTCCGGTCGATAAGCCGGTCATTTAAGAGGTTCGCCTCGCCCGCCGGGTCTAATCGGCGTGACCTGGGATGAGGCGGAGGTGGTCGGTGGCGTTGATGGTAGAGGGTCTGCCGGAGCCACCGACCCCGGTTAGGTGAAAGGGAGCGACGGTGTGGCGTCTAGAAGATTTGACTGTGCCGCAGCGGATCGTCGCGACGGTGGTCATAGTTATTGCCGCTCTCTTGGTATTGTTCGTTGTAGGGATGTTCACGGTGGAGGGGCAGCCAATCGCCCTCGTGCCGCCGAGATTCGAGAGCCACCTAATCAAACTGGATAGGGAGGCAATCGACGAAGCGTACAAAGCGCACATCAGGAGGTTGTTCGATATCTGGGTGACGGACTATGCCGCGAATATTGGTCAGCCCCCTCGAGCGGTGAAGGGAGCCAACAATGCCAGAGGCGCGTATGTTCAATCTATAACCGCGATTGAGAAGCGAGAATCAGTTCTCGCACCGGAGAGCAAATGAAAATAGTCATCAGTTCGGGGCACGGCTTGCACATCCGCGGGGCCGCGGGTCCAGAGCCTTGGGGCCTCGATGAGGTTGACGAGGCGCGTCGGGTCGTTGAGCAGGTCGCGACTGTGCTGCGGGGCGGTGGTGTCGATACGACCACTTACCATGATGATGTCAGCGACGACCAGAATGAGAATCTCAACCGCATCGTCGATTTCCATAACAGCAAGACGCGCGACCTCGATATTTCGGTCCACTTCAACGCCAATGTGAGTACCAGCAAACCAGTAGGGACCGAGTGTTGGTATGTAACGCAGAGCACGCTGGCGGAAGCGGTTGCGACCGCTGTTGCCGATGCTGGTCACCTGATTGATCGAGGGCCGAAAAAAAGCACCTCGCTTTTCTTCCTCAATAATACTGAGGAGCCCGCGATTTTGATCGAGGTATGTTTTGTGGACAGCAAGGCCGACGCCGACCTATATCGGGGGAATTTTAATTCTATAGCTACGGCAATCGCGCAGGCGGTGTCAGGCGAGGCGATACAGCCGGGGCCAACACCGCCGCCTGTCCCTGAGCCCGTGCCGCCATCTGGCGATAGACCGACGCTGCAAAAAGGGGACAAAGGGCCTTACGTTTCTGAGCTGCAGAAGTCGCTGGGCGTGCTCAATGCGGACGGCAATTTCGGTTCGATCACTGATACGTGGGTGCGAGCATTTCAAGCGGCATGCGGCCTGGGTGTCGATGGGAAGGTCGGGCCTAAGACTTGGGAGCAGGTTGACGATCTGGATGAGCGTGTAAGAGAGGGCGAGCCTTGTCTGCCGAAGAACGTCGCTGATCAGATTTACGCGATGGCAGCTCAATCGGAAATCGCGGACTATGAGTGGCCGGATCGCGACATCACGCCTCCTGGATATGTGCCTGCCATGGCGATGTCCTTTGCGTATGCTGCGCGCTTATTGCAGGAGGATGACGACGCCGTAACCATCATGGCCAAGGCGCAGGGCAGTTCCGACAAGGATGCGCTGGCTTGGTATGAGCAAGAATTCACCAAGCTCGGTATAAGCAACAAGAAGGCTGGCATCGATACGTTGCGGCACCTATTCGTGATGATGATTGGACTTGGTCCACGCGAATCAAGTGCCCGATATTGTGAGGGTCGGGATTTATCGGCCTCCAATGTTGAAAGTACGACAGCCGAGGCCGGTTTGTTCCAGACATCGTTCAATATCAGCAGCGCCAGCTCCGCGATCCCGCCGTTGCTTGATGAGTTCTGGCTCAACCCGAATGGGTTCCTAAAAGAGTTCAAGGAAAACGTCGAGCCGACAGCGAACAACTTGAACTGCTACGGCAGTGGCGACGGCGCGCGCTATCAGTGGCTGTCGCGGTTCTGTCCGCTGTTTCATGTGATGGTCACAGGTGTTGGTATGCGGACGCTTCGGCAGCATTGGGGTCCGATCAACCGGCGCGAGGTGACACTCAAGAAAGAGGCGGACGATCTGCTCAGGCAAGTACAGGAGTTGATTGAAGCGGTTGCGTGAGGAGGACTTTGCTTGCCTTTCGAATCGGGATTGAGGATTAAGAAAGCGTATAGATTTTTTGCGCTCCCTCGATGGCACAACAGCGAGTTTTGTCGGATTATCTCTTGGCTAGGTGTTTCAGTCGTAATGGTGAAATAAAAAACTAAAGGAGGATGCGATGGACCCGCTCACGATTCTTCAGCTCGCAATTCAGTACGGTCCCGCAGTCAAGGCAGCCATCGATGCGGCAAGTTCGAACAGCGATCTCAGCGCGAAAATAAAAGCGCTATCGCAGCCGCTGGCTAAGATTCTTGAGACCGTGGGCGGCGCTCTATTTCCATCCGCGAAGCCCGAACTTCACGTTGTCGGCGGTGCCATCGCGGCGTTCGATCCCAACGTGACGAAGTGGCTGCAAGGCAGTCTCAATGCTCTGGTCGTACCGAGCCCGAAACTTGTGGTTGATGGGCAGTATGGTCCAAGAACCCGCGCTGCGGTGCAGGCGTTCCAGAAGCAAGCTGGGCTTGTGGTTGACGGTCTCGCCGGGCAGCTCACGCAGGCGGCCGTCATTGCGGCAGTCGGAGCGCTTACTGGGCGCAAGACAGCCTGATAGGAGGCGTCTATGAATTTCGACATGTGGATGCAGCTGCTGCGATACAGCCTGTTGACGCTAGGTCCTGCCGCCGCCGCAACGGGATACGCAACAGGAGAACAGTGGTCGACCATTGTCGGCGGCATCGTTTGGCTGGTGACATTCGTCTGGGGGATTTACGTCAAATACGGCACGACCTCGGTGCCGGATCGTGTGGCGATCCGCGCGGATGTCCCGACTGTGAATCCCATCACGGGAACAGTGAAGACGGGAGCTGGCACCTAAATATTACGGAGAGCATTTCATGGAGGTCAATTTAATTGGAGTGCTGGATGCAGTCAGAGAATGGCGTGACGCGCGCATGGCATTCTGGCCGCCTGTGATACCGCGGTTTGAACGCCACCCGCCCGAGCGGTGGGCGAGATTGGAGCAGGCAGAGCAACGACTGATGGAGTTGGCAGAAAAGATTTAAGGAGAGACTTCGCTTGAGAGTTCCCGAGCGTCCAGTGTGGGCTAAGATTTACAAGGGGAGCGCGCATACGCCAAGCTGGCAAGATCAGCAGCTTGTGGCTGTGACAAGGCACACGTTGCACTTAGCGCGCTCGGCGCTACGGACACAGAACGCGATGGATTATTATGACAACTACGGTGCCGCCGAGCGCGAGATAAACGAAGCGCTGCAAGAATGATTGAGACGATGAGCAAACGGCTCACGGGGATTGTGATTGAACGAGAGGTCCAGGAGACCCATGTCGATGTCGTGGGTCTGGGCCTGAAGGCATTCAGTCTGCGTGCTGAGATCATGGCGCTGTGGGCCGACGCGCAGCCCATCATCGATGTCATCAAGCTTCAACTGCCCAAAGTGATCAGCCGCGGACGCGAGTTGTACGCTCGGATGATGCCGGAGGAGCAGGCCATGCTCGCGGCGCAGGCTCCCGTGGCCACGTTCGATGCTCTGTGGGTTCAGGAAAAGCTCAAAAAGCTTGGCTACGACCCCGGTCCGCTCGACGGCATTCACGGACAGATGAGCAGAGCGGCGGTGCGCAAGTTTCAGGTAGAGCATGATTTGCTCCCAGACGAGTGGCCGGGGCGCGAGACGGTCATCGCGATAGGCGTTGCTCTGGCCGGATTATGAGCGATCCCTTCCACGCGCGGGCAAATGGCGTTCTCTACCGATCTTTCCCCGCTATTGCCTCGGGTTTGCTCATCTTCTTAGCGACGCAGGCCCTTCTTGGTTTGATTTGGGCCGCGCAGCTTGGCGCACGGCTCTCGGCACTAGAGCTTCAAGCCACGAATATCGTGAACACCTTGCTGCGTTTTGACGAGCAAGGAACAAGACAACTGCCGCTGTTGCGACAGACGCTAGAGCGCACAAACGCTCAGCTTGATGTTGGCATGAAACGGCTCGATGCTTTGGAGAATCGAAATCACGAGAATCTTGTGGTATTCACCAAGGAGTCCACTGTCATTCGCAGCAGTATCGATGTTCTGAAAAGCGATATGACTCGAGTGCAGGAGCAACAAACGAGAATCATTCAGTCGCTCGATTCGACCTATAACCTGATCAATGAACATCTTCGCACCCATGCGGCAGAGCACAAGTAGAATAGGGATCGCCGGATTGTGTTGGCTTACGATGGTTTCGACGGCGGTGGCGCAAGGAGCTGGGGTCGGGGCGAACCGCATCGGGCATGCAATCGACATTCGCGGCACAGTTGAAAGCAACGTGATGGGTCATGCTTCGCCATTGTACAAAGGCGGTGTGGTCTACGGCGATCAATGGGTGAATACGCGCGCAAACAGCGTCGCCGGGCTTGGTTTGATCGACGAATCGAAGATCCACATCGGCCCAAATTCGTCGGTCAAATTGGACAAATCGAAATATGATCCGGCCAAACGCGGTGGTATCGTCAGTCTGCGGATCAGGGGTGGAACCCAAGCGCTGGTGAATACAGCTGCCACCGATTCGACCAATTATCGCCTCAGGGACCCCAATGGGGTCTTGTCAGTCGGCGGCGGTCGCTGACGAACAAAGGGAGGCTTCATTGCGAGGGCTCATCGTCGTGACAGGTCTGTTGTCGTGCATGACTTGGGCTCACGCCCAGCAAGTACTCAGCGTCGGCAGCAACAAGGTCGAGATCGTGACTAATCCCGATCCGCGCGCCGAATGTGCGACCAAGCTCAGGCTGGTCGAAGGCGAGATCGAATACAAGATCGCGAAAACCGGCAAGATTGTTCGACTGAGAAATCGATACGAAAGCAATGTCGCCTGCATCACTCGAGCCGGTGACGTGAGGTATTCCACCAGCACGCGATCCATTCTAACTTTCTCCGCCGACGCATCCGCCTCTGAGTTCCCCGGCTCTGGGTTCGAAGCCACATCGGAGGGCATCGGAACGCCCTCTCAATTCTCCGGCGATGTTTCGGGCGCGGCGTTGATCGCGCCGAATGCCGCTCTCTCTGGGTTGTTCATCTTCGTCCCGGCGTTTGGTTTGATTGGTCCACTCTTCCTGTCTTCCGGCGCAGGCCAGCCTTCGCCGATATCGCCATAGGAGTGCGTCTTGGTCTGCGAGTATTGCGACGGAACTCAGACTATCTTAAACGATGAGCACTCAGCTTGGCCTGGAACATATAGGTGGTGCGAATGGTGTACTCCCCGCGGCAAGCCTAGGCCGCCGGGGCCCGGTCTGTGGCACTGCGCCACCACGACCGGTGTTCTGGCCTGGGAAAAAATCAGCGATTATTAAAGGAGGATCAGGATGACATTTTTCATGGATCGCACCGGCCCGCTGCTCCGGTACGAAGATGGAATCCTTCGCGTTGAGGATCTGAACCCTGAGATTAGGACTCGATGGCGCATGACTCGCCGTGAGCGGTTTGTGGTTGGGCTCCGGTTCGTCTTGTCTGCGTTGTTGCAGAAATAGTATCAGTCAAAGATGAGCGAAGCAGCAACAAGGGCCGCTACGCCGCCGCAGAGCGAGCAGAACTGCGGTAACTGCCGTGCGTACTTGGAAGATGTAACAACCCCTGATGGCGTGGGGTGGTGTCGCTTTTGGCCGCCCACCCTTCTCATGACTCCGCCGGTCGGAGGCTCCGCATTCGGCAATCCGGAGTCGTTTCATCCAGAGGTAAAGGCGGATGATTGGTGTGCGCAGTGGGCACCGATGGAAAAATGACCTGGGTCATGTGGGTTACCCTGTTGTCCGGCCAGGCGATCTACGCTGGCGAGTATCAAACTTGGCATCGGTGCAGTCGTGCAATCGAGATGCAGCAGAGATACTGGGTCGGGAAGCACGCGGCAGATAAGATGGAATGCAGGCTATCGACGGTGACACCCCTAAAAGGAAGAGATAACTTTTGAAATGAGCCTAATGAAACGCTGTGGCAACTGTTTCTTTGCGAGGCTTAATCCGCAGATTATCGCGCAGGATATATCGAAGCGGGTATGTTACGGCGCACCTCCAAGTGCGATCCAACTGCCAACGACAGGTGGCCGGATGACATTGCAAATGGCGCGGCCGATTGTAGGGGTAACCGAAGATGCATGCTCGCTACATCGCGCCAAGGATGAGGCGGATACGGCACGCGATCACGATGCCATGCACGAGCTGCAACAGATGAAGAATATGGAGACCAAGCAGTGAACCGGAAATGGTGGCGCAGACTAGCTCAACGAATTGCCTACCCGAAAATGTGGCCGGTGGTTGTCTCGTATTGGATGCCGATGAACGATGAGACTGCGCCACCGCGAATCGGGGTTTCCGTTAATGGCACAGTGATTTGGTATGGAGTTCTAACGTGAGCTACGTCACCTACCTCCGCGACTCGCTCCGCAACTTTGTCACGGGACTAGGTCAGCTCGGCGTCGATCCGAACAAGAGCGTTGAATACATTCTCACGCTGTTGGATCGAAACACTCTCGAAAATATGTATCGCGGAGATTGGTTGGCTCGCAAGATAGTCGAAGCGCCAGCCGAAGACATGACGCGCGAGTGGCGCGCCTGGCAAGCAAACCAGCAGCAGATTGAGGCGCTGGAGTTGGTTGAGAAGACCCTGGATCTTCAGCGCAAGGTCAAGCAATGGATCAGCAAAGCTAGATTGTACGGAGGCTCGGCACTCGTCATTGGCGTGGACGACGGTAATGATCCTAGCCAACCGCTTGATCTAGAAAAGTGCAGCAAGGATTGTCTGAAGTACGTGGTGGTGCTGCACCGCTTCGAACTCAATGCTGGTCCGCGCATCTACAACGTGATGGATCCCTACTACACGCGACCGGCCTATTACACCGTTGCGACGCCGATGTTTGGTTTTGAGGGCGGATCGGGGACGACGACGCCGTCGGTACGTGGACAGCCCGAGCAAGTGCCGGGTGCGGTCAATCCGGTCAAGAGCTTTTTCAGTAATGTGATTCCGTTTAGTAAAGGCCGACAACAAGAGCTAAGCACGATCCCCACAAACATGGGCATGACACAGATTCATCCCAGCCGCGTGCTCGAGCTTCCTGGCAATGAGCTACCCGACTGGCGGCTTGCTCCGCTCGGCGGCGGCTGGGGCGATAGCGTGTTGCAGACCGTGGTCGATACGGTCAACAGTTTCACGGGCAGCATTCAATCCATTGCTGCAATGGTTAACGACGGCAAGATGGATGTTGTCAAAATCCCAAACATGGCGCTGAGCCTGATATCACCGGAATATAAGAACAAGATGCTTGATCGGTTCACTCTGTCGGCTCAGACCAAGAGTGCACTTTCCGTGCTGATATTGGACAAGGAGGAGGAGTGGGACCGGATACAGACCAATTATAGTGGCCTGCCGATGATCTTGCATGAGTTCATCACTCTCATCAGCGGTGCGGCCAGTATTCCGGTTAGTCGTTTGTTCGGCACGGCATCGGGCATGGGATTGCAGGGCGGCAGTACGAGCGGCGGGCCGGACGATGTGCGCAACTATTACGATGATTGCGTGAACAAGCAGAAGAACGAGATCGCGCCGCGCCTCGCAATGCTCGACCAGGTGATGATGCGCAGTGCGCTCGGTAAGGCCGATCCTAACATTCACTACGAATGGAATCCGCTGTGGCAACTCAGCGAAGGCGACAAGGCCAAGATCGGGCTTGAGAAGGCGCAAGCGACGCAAGTTTATGCAACCATTGGCATCATTAACGCGGATGCCTTCCGTGAAGGCGTGGTCAATCAGCTGATCGAGGATGGGACCTATCCGGGGCTCGACGATGCCATTGAAAAATATGGATCGGAACCAGAGGAAGGCGACGATACTGGAGGCTATCAACCCAGTGGCGAGCCCGCGCCCGATGCGAGTGGCGGAGGGAGTCCGGAACCAGGGCGGTTCAACTGGAAAGCATCATGACGCTTGCTCTCAGCCTCTGCGGGCCCCACCGTGCTCTGCCCACGCATGCAGAGCTGCAGGATGCACGGGCTGGGAAAGACCCGACCAAGACGTATTACCTACGCGCGCGCATGCGAGCGGAAGGTGACCGGCGCTGGCAGACGTTGGCGCAGACGGTGCGTCAGGCGTTGATCGAGCACGATCTCATAGGAATGCGCGGTATCGGTCGGCTCCCATATGCCGACAAGGCCGAGGGCTTTGCGGCGTGGCTGCGTGAGGAGCTGCGGCACAAAGTATTCGGCTTGGACGGCCGTTGGCTCAGACCGTACGTGCAGCAGGCGGCCGTGATCGCACAGAAGCATGTGAACCAGTTAGCTCCTGGTGGGAAAGTTGACTCGACTCGAGTCGCTACCATGGAGAACTTTGCAGTCAGCGAGCTACGCGGCATCTGTGAGGCGGCGCAGCAGCAGATGATCCGGGTCGTGACGCATTCGATCATGGCCAACGATACGCCGACGCAAGCGGCCAATGCGCTATCCGGCGTGATCAAGACCATGCGCAATCGCACGCGCGCTATGAGCGAGTATGTGATCGCCAAGACCCATGGCACTTGCACGCTCAGCGCATTCCGTGATGCCGGAGTGCAGCAGGTTGGGATCATTCCCGAGCGATTGCGCAAGCGGCGTGTTGTGCAGGGTCCGCACGGTAAGACGCTCGTGAGCGATTGGCTACGTAGCCATTCATCTCGCGTAACTTTCTTCACTCACGAACGTGACATAAAAAAGTTACGTTCAGACAACCGCACGCAATCAAGGGACGCCAAGCAACCTGTCGGTGGCCCCGGCTCCCGTGTTAGCAGGACCGAGACGCCGTCGGCCGCCACGATTGCGCGTATCGAAAGGGCACAGGAGAAGATCGAAGAGGTCGAGGGGATAGGGGGCGTCGAGGTGGTCACGGCGGGCGACGAGGACGTGTGCGTCATCTGCGAAGATATAAGCGACGAGGGCCCTTACGATCTCGATACGGCGGAGTCGCTGATACCAGCCCACGCATGGTGCCGATGTAGCTTTTACCCTGCCGGTGAAACGACGGATGCGCTTTGGGATTGGGATCCGGAGCAGCATCCACGCGGCAAGACGTCAGAGCAATCGACAGGTGGAAGCTTTGCTCCTGGTGAATTACCGCTTTCGGGCGGTGGGGAACCAGAGCCGGGAAAGAACCGCTTTATCGAGGCGCTCGAGTCTGGCGAAGAAAAAATAGGCCAGACGTGGATGCAGCGCGGATCAACGCGAGATGTACAAAAGCTTGCGCGCGATGCGGTCGTCAGCGTTGGTGATGATAATTTCGAAACCGCAGTCATTGTTGGCGAGCATCGTCCCGACGGGACACTTGTCGGAGCTGCCCCGGCGGGGGGTGCTCATAGTGTTGGTGTGTCGCCGAAACTGATAGCCAAATTCGGGGTGCATGAGCTGCATCATAATCATCCGTCACCATTACCTGTTTCCGGCCCGGATATCAGCTTGCTCAATCGACGTCCCGGGGAGTTGGCGGTGTGGGCGCACACCGATGACGCCTCGTCGAAGGCTAGCATCCCTGGCCGTGATGCCGAGCATCCAAACATGTCGATTGTCGGGGATGCCGATCCCAATGTTTATACATTGCGGGAGCCAAAGCCGACTGAAGCCTTCGATAGGTTCTTGATGGAATATCACGACGAGGTTGGCAACGAAGCTGGAAACACCTTGCAGCGCCTTCAATACCAGCTGCGTAGAGAATTCGCAGACGAAAAGGAATTGGAGAGCGCCAACCGTTTTGTGCTCTATCATCCGCTGGTGCAAGGGCTGGTGAATGCGGGCCTGGTCAAGCATGATTATCAACCCGGGGCATTCGAGCGCGGGCTTTTGCGCAAACACGGTCGTGCCATCAAGCGGATCACCGAGATCGCTGACCGGGCCATGGCCGACGGAATCAAACGCCACAACCTGCATATCGCCGATGTTGGTCTCAATTGATCCGCCGGGATTGTTTGCAAAACCAGCACAGTGGCAGAGCTTTGTCGCTGATATGGAGCAGCGGCTAGCTGAGGGCCACGAGGATGCAAGGCCGTGGCTCGAATGGGGGCGCAAGCATCTCGGCACGCATGACTTCGATCCTGACCAGCCGCGCGACCCGCAGGGTAAATGGACTGGCACGGGAGGAGGGACTCCGGCCTATCATGGTTCGCCGTATGCCTTTTCCGAATTTGCGAGCAAGGTTGGCAGCGGTGAGGGCACGGATGCCTTCGGCCACGGGCTGTACTTTTCCGAGAACCGCGCGGTCGCCGAGCATTACCGGCGCGCGCTGAGCGGGCTGCGCGGGCAACCGGCGGGCGGCGTGCTGTACGAGGTCGATCTCGACGTCGAGCGCAGCAAGCTGCTTGACTGGGACAAGCCGCTAAGCCAGCAGCCGGAAATCTCCAAAATCCTGCGCGATCAAATTGGAACGGCGGCGACGCCGTTCAGCGGCGAAACGAACAAGGATATTGCCGACCTGTTGCGTAAGGATGCGAAGGGCGAGGCGATCATGGAGAGGGTCAGCGGCTCCCCGCAAGGCGTTCTGCACAAGCTGAAGGAGGGCAGCGATGCGCTGCATGAGATCGGCATTCAGGGCGTGAAATATCTCGACAAGCGTTCGCGGGCAAAGGGTGAGGGTACGAGCAATTACGTCGTGTTTGATCCGAAGCGCGTCCACATCGTGCATGCCCACCAGTTTGCAGATGCTGCGAAGAAGGGCATCAGGGTCTTCTTCATGGGGCTGGGGCATCCGCATCAACAGCCAGCAGGCGGCGGAGACGCCTATGACGATGATCGGGCACGCTACGATCCTGGTGAAATCAGCGTGCATGGTGGTGAGTTTGCACCGGAAGGCGGTGCGGTTGGCGGGCCTGATTACGAACCAGGCGGCGTCAAGTATGAGGAAGGTCGGCGGCTTACCAGCAATTACATCGCCCGCGAAGCCTCTGGCTATAAGCCCAACTCACGTAAAGTGCCGGACGTTGCGCAGGAATTGAATGGCCGTGCGCAGAAAATTCTTCAGCAGGAAGTTAATGTCAAAGAAATCACGCGGGAGAACGCTACTCCGCAGCTTGAGAATTACATCGCTAAGACGTTGGCTATGGAGCTGAAGGACGGGTTGCGCAACGGTCATTCGACGGAGACGTGGTACAGCGACAAGATGCAGCGAACGATGCAGATTGCATCAAAGCTGCATCCCGAAATCAGCGCCGATCCAGGTAAACGGTTTGCGTTCATTGCTGCGCTTAGCATTGTTAGCCAGGGCGAGCGTGTTAACCGAGCCGGACGAAATGCCGATGAGGCATACACGCGCTTCAACAAAGACGGGAAATTTCCGACCGATATCAAGGTTGCTGATCCGAACATCACCGGCAATTTTCAGAAGATGAATAAGCTGATTGCTCGCTTTGGCCTCGAAGGCACCAAGAAAATTTTTGATACCCAGTACACCAATCGTGATCTGCTTGAGGCGACTGGCTATAAAGTTGGCAAGACCAACATGGATGACAAGGTCTATGGGTCTGCTGTGTTGGGCCCGAAGATCGGACAGGGCTTTTATCAGAATCTGAATGGCAACTTTGACCCGCTCACGATGGATATGTGGTTCATGCGTTCGTGGGGGCGTCTCACTGGCACTGGTATTGGCCATACCGACATGAACGAGCAGCGCGACAAGCTGCGAACCGAGCTGAAGCGCAAAGGCAAAGCAGCGCCGTCAAGCATGGAGAGGCTTCTGGGCATTGCACAGAAAACAATAGATGTGCATGAGGCTGACTATAAAGAAACACGTAGACCGAAGACTCCGCTCGAACATGCCGCGGAGCGTTTTGTCTACAACTACAGTGGGGCGATGGTCGAAGCACCGAAGGGTGGCAATGATCGTATTTGGATTACATCGGTCTTCGATAAAGCGCTTAATCTCTTGCATAAGGAAGGAACTCATCTTACGCGCGCGTCTGGGCAAGCTACGTGGTGGACGCCTGAGCAAGGACTGTACAAACGTCTTGGTGCGCGCGTCCCTCAATACGACACTGACTATGCTAAAGTGTTTGAGAGGATCGCCAGGGAAAAGGGCGTGACCGTGGATGCGAAAATGACACTCGAGTTCGCGCCGTGGATCGATGATCCCGATTCGCCTGATAACATGACCGAAGCTGAAATGGATCGCATGGTCGAGGGCTTTGTCCATCTTCAAAGTAAAGCAGCAAGAGACTATGACCCGGATCAGCCGCGCGTACCAAAGGGTTCGGGCGAGGGTAGCGGAGAGTGGACAGCAGCCGGTGGCGGCGGTGGCTTTGAGTTTGTCTCGCCCAATATTGAGCACACCGGTTTCGAAGGTGCCCTACGTGGGCTGACCGGTGATCGACAGCGGGCCTTGCGCCTAGCGGCGACCGAGATCGATGGCACTCTCGGCCTCGACAGTGTCCACACCAACATTGTGGGAGCCTGGTCCGATGGTGCCGAGAACTCGATCCTGAGCGAGGTGGAAAATCCGGACTGGGACAAGCTCAAGCTCAGCGGTGCAATGAAGGGTTATCTGGCCGACCAGAAGTCGGTCCTGTTGTTCAAGCAGGACGACAAGGGTAAGGCGGTCCTTTACAAGTGGGCGATGCCTGGTACGCTCGAGAGTGCCCACAGGGAGTTGATGCAGGCTGGTATTACGGACCACACCTTGCAGAAACAGACATCTGGCGTTACGGCATATGTAGTTGATCGAGACGGAAAATTGCATGACAAAATCGCCCACGCCTCCTCCGGGGCAGACGTCGAATACCAGTTCGGACGCGCAGAATTTATCGGAACTACAAAAGACGACGGAACCGACCGCCAGCAGCGAGACGACGCGCGAAGAGCTTATGCGGAAATTATCAAGCAATCCCCGATTCAAAATGGCACGGAAGTCTGGGACCGGGTTCACAATCGGTGGGGTGAAGCGCTAAATCCCAAGAGCGGCAAGGTCATTCAGATCGGCCGCAATCAGCCGTTTGAGGTGATGATCAATCCGAGTGAACGTGACTTGCGTAGCATGGTGCGCGAGTCTTCGGATCAAGAGATTCGTGTTTTACTCGATAAAGACAACAATCTATTTGCTTGGGATGCGCGGCATGCAATTCACGCTTCCGTTGAGGATGAACTACAGCTTAAGGCCAAGGAGTGGGATAATTGGATTTTACATCGCGGTAAGTTGGTGTCTGGACGCTATTTTCGCCCTAATCCAAATATTTCCGAGGATGTTCAGCGACGTCATTTGCGTCAGGGAGAGACCGAGGTTCGTAGTTGGTTAAAACAAGTTCCGGCAATCGCCGCGTTCAATACAGCGCTTAGGGATGCGTCAGCTTCGATGATATGACCGAAGGAGGGCGCGTTCAGGTTGAATGGGGGCTTCCTTAAAGACGCAAAGTCGAGTAATTACGATTTGATGCAGGGAATCGTTTCTGAGTCCGAGGCTGGCCGTCGGGGAGACACGTCGGCCACGGAGCAGATGAATGCCTTACAAGGCAAGCCAGATCCCGAGCGGGACTGAGAAGGTTCCCAAGCACGGTCAGGCTATTTTCCGATCAGCATTCAATGCCGCCTTCGAGAAGTATGGCGAGGAGCGCGCGCACGCGATTGCGTGGTCGGCCGTTAAAGCAAAATATAAGAAGAAGGGCGACCGCTGGGTCAGCAAGGACGGATATGCCGTCATGCATCGGCTCGGGGACTACGACCCCGATCAGCCGCGCGTACCTGCCGGTGAATCAGGTGGCGGTCAGTGGGCTGGCGGCGGCGGTGGCCCCGCCGGTCGCGGCGAGCTGCATCTGACCAAGGCAGAAGGACTATCTGAAAAACCCGAGATCGCACGCACCTTTGGTTTTGGTCAGGGCATCGAAGGAATAAGCGGCGGGCTTGGAGGCGCTGAGGGAGAACTTGGTGCCGGGACATTCGGCAAAAGCGAACCTGCTGGTGGCGCGAAGGCCTCACCCGGCGTTCCCAAGGAATTGGTGAAAGCCATTGAGGATCACGTCGGCGGGATGGGTGGTGAATTTGGCCAGCACGGCAGCGCCGATCTCACCAGGTGGCTGATGCTCGCGCGCAAAGACCAGATGCTCAAACTCATCGATGACATGCCAGCCAACAAGCGGCCAGCGCTGCTGCTGCACAAGGGTGATGAGAAGGCGGGCATGCCGTCAGTATGGTTGTTGGGTTGGAGTGGGACCGAGCAGACGGACATCCACGATCATGTTCGTTCCGAAGTCGGCATTTCGGTGTTGCGCGGTAATATTGCCAACGAATGGAATCATCCTCCTGCGGGCTATCTCGATGCCGCGAAGAGCCCTGACGGGCTGCGTATGCCGGTCAACAAGGACACGTTGCCCGAAGGCACAACTGTGCAGCTCGAGGCTCCGTATATCCACCTGATGCGCGGCACCGCGCCGTCGAAGGCGTCGGGAGAGCGCGACATTTCGGTGCATGCATATCACCCGCCACTCAAGCAGATGCACTATTTCAAATCTCGAGGCGGTGCGCTGCATTACGACGGCGATTGGGATGAGGATCGCCCGCCGTCCGAATATTCGACTCGCGATTGTGCTTGCTGTTCGTTGCTTGACGAGGCGGCAGGCCATCCGTTCCGAGGTAACCAATATACGACGGGAGAGAGCGGCGGTGGCAATGGGCAACCAGCTGAGAGTACCGGTGAGCATGGTCAGAAGGTTAAGGCATTCCTCAGCTTATCGTCCGCTAAGTCGGTCATCAGAAGCGCAATCAATGAAACGATCAGGGCTGGAGAGCACATCGTAAAGCATGAATCCGAGATCGCCGTAACGAGCGGCATCCTCGCTGCCTTGACGGCGTTGGGTGCGCCATCGGTGCCAGCGGCAGTCTGTGCCACGATTGCTGGTTATGCGGTGCACCGCGTGGCCCATAGTCTTGGCATCGATGCCGGAGCTGCACACCGCTTATTGAAGGCCACGACCGGCGGGCTGCGGAATATGTCTGAACGAGCAAGGCGCTCTGGCATGCATGGCGGCGGCTTCCCCGAGCAGGCATTAGGTTTCGGCGATGCGGATGACGGTTCCGTCTCCCGGTCTTTGCGCTTGCTCGACGATGCATTGAATCGTCACACACTCGATGAGCTTGATAGATTTATCGAGGAGTACGAATCCGGCCGCTTCCATCGGGATGAAGAGGCGGGTCATCCATTCCGCGGCAACCAGTACACCACGGGTGAAAGCGGTGGCGGAAAAGGCGAGGAGGGCGGCGGAGGGCGAGGCGGTGGTGGCGAGGAGGTCCATCCCGGGAAGGGCTACTCGAAGGAGGCCCGCGTTGACGAGAAAGGCGTCATCCATACCGAGAATGTTGATGATGCAGCGCGTGCGCTTACCGAAGGGCGCAAGGTTGAACTGAATCAACCACGGCAAGTCTCAACCTTGCTCGACAAGCTTGGTGAGATAGCCAAAGCGGCGCTCGCTAAAGGCGAGAAGGCTCCAAATTTTAATTTGTGCGATGTGTCGGTAAAAGGCACCAACCTGTTCTGCGCGGAGACTAAAGGCTTCACGCGCATTGAGATGCCGCAGCTCGAGGATACCAAAGGTTTCCTCGATTACCTGAAGGCTCGAGGCCACACGGTAAAAGACGGCGAAGAATATGCGGCGCACTTGCGAGCAACACAGAACGAACTGAAGGGCGCGCAGGTCGCGGCCCTCGCCAATTTCATGGAGACCGGCATCGGTAAGGACGGCAAGGTCGACAAGGAAGCAGCCGCTAAGCTACAAGACCGGCCCATCGTTATTAGCAAGGACGATTACATTCTCGATGGCCACCATAGCTGGGCGGCAAAAATTGGCATGGACGCGCGCGACAACATCTTGGCTGACGACAAAAAGATGAATGTGCGCCGGGTCGACACCGACATCATCACATTGCTGTACGCCGCCGATGACTTCACCGGGGGTAAAGGGAAAAAAAGCGCAAAGGATCGCGCAAAGGATCGCGTCATGATGGACCAAAGGAAACAATGTCCCGGGTGTTACGGGAGCGGTTTGGACCTTGAAGGCGACCAGTGCGATGAATGCGACGGTACTGGTTATATCGATAATGACGATGATGATGTTGAGGATGGCCGACGACGGCAGACAGATTCGATACATCTCATCGAGAACGCCGTATTTGTCCAAGATCGCGATGGCAAGATCGTACGCAAAACCAAGGATGGCTACCTCGTAGCGAATGCACGTATCGCTCGTACCGGCATTCAGCTCTACGACGGAGCAGAGATCGGTAAGCCCGACATGGGCGTGGTGCGGGTCTATCGACCGGAGAGCGAAGTCTTCAGCGCCAAGGCGATGCACAGCCTCGCGAACAAGCCGATCACGCTCAATCATCCGCCGGTCATGGTGGATGCGAAGAATTGGGACGAATACGCGGTTGGTCACATAGGTGAGGAAGTCGCGCGCGATGGTGATTCGGTGCGCGTGCCGCTGGTGATCATGGATAGCAAGGCCATTGAGGCTTACGAGAAACATGGCGTGAAAGAATTGTCAGTTGGCTATTCGACCGACTTGCGGTGGGGCAAGGGCCGCACACCGGATGGTGAAATCTACGATGCCAAGCAGACTGCGATACGCGGGAATCATCTGGCCGTCGTCCCCGCTGCCAGAGGCGGATCGCGATTGAAGATCGGGGACGATCACCAGAAAGGAAGGACCGACATGGTGAAGATTCTCGTAGACGGTCAGAGCATCGGGTTCGAGGACGAACTCGCTGCCAAGCACGTACAAAACTTTATCGGATCGCTGCAAACGCAGTTGGATGCTGCCAGGAAAAAGAACGGCAACAACAATAACAAGGAGGGCAGTGCTGCCGAGGAAGAGCAGGAGAGCGAGAAGGAAGAGCGCGGCGAGAAGGATGCTGCATTCGCGGCCATGAAAGGCGAGGTGGCGGCGCTCAAGAAGCAACTCGCTGACGCTCTTGCCAAGACTGATCCCAAAGCCATCGATGCGGAGGCGGAGCGGCGGATCGATCTGCTGCTGAAGGCCGATGCCGTGATGGAGGGCAAGGCCGACTTCAAAGGCAAGCCGGATACGGAGATCGTGCGCACCGTCGTCATGACTAAGATGGGCGATGCCGCTAAGGACCTCTCCGACGCCGAGATGGTGGGCGCATTCAAAATCCTGACTGCGAACCTCAAGCCGCGTTCAGGCACAGACCGTCTCGCAGATAGCTTGTTGCTGCTCGGTCATGGCGGCGGCAGCAGCGATCAGACCAATCCCAAGGCGATCAGAGACAAAGCCTACGCGGATTATGTCGCCAATACCTCGAACGCCTGGAAGAATCCTCGCGGCGCGGCACAGTAAAGTAACGCGCTGCAGTAAAGCTGCTGCGCTTTTGAAAATAGAAAAGGAGATAAGGGCATGTTGACTCCGGCCCCCGTTCAAACCGACTACATTCGCTATCAACTTCCCGCCCAAAACGGGATGCTTGCTAGCTCGATCAACTACTCGGCGGACACGCGGATTGTAGAGGTCGTCAGTGGCGGTGCCACTGCTATCCCGTTTGGTCGCGCCGTCAGTCAAGGCGTAAAACCCAAAGGCTGCCACCTCGGCGGCACCGCCTTTGTGGGCCTTTCCCGCGCTGATCCGACGGTCGCTCGCTCGGAGACTCTTCCTATCGATGAGTATCCGGAGAACGACAACGCGGGCATCCTGGTGACCGGCGACCTGTGGGTCATCGTTGCCGGTGATGTGACTGCTGGCCAGTCGATCCATTACAACACAACCGACGGCAAGCTTAGCGCCGCCGGTGGCACCGCCATCGACAGCTCACGCTGGATGACGACGGCTACATCTGGCCACCTCGCCGTCGCACGTCTCGGCAACATCGCTGGCAAAGCGTAAACAGCGCTCAATACGGGAGACATGAATATGCGCCTTGATATCTACGACAACCCTCAACAGGCGCTCGGCTTCCTGTTGAGCCAGACTGCTTTCATCGAGCAGGAAGTTTACCGGACGCAATACCCGGAAATAATTTATCAGCAGCTCATTCCTATCGACACCGCTGCTGGTGAGTGGGCCAAATCGGTCACCTACTTCAGCCTCGACCGGGTCGGTCAGGCTCAATGGCTGAGCAACGTAGCGACCGATATGCCGTACGCCGATGTCAATCGTAATAAGTACGAGCAAGGCATCGAGATGGCTGGCATTGGCTACACCTACACGCTCGAGGAGATCGGCCAGGCGTTGATGATTCCTGGTTTGAACCTCACCGGGGAGCGTGCCGACGCAGCAAGATTCTCCTACGAAATGTTCATGGACAACCATGCGTATCGTGGAGATGCGACCAAGAACGTGACCGGATTGTTCAACAATCCGACCGTCACGGTGGTCACAGCGAAGACCGGTGCAGGAGGTTCGACGCACTGGTCGCTGAAGACGGCGGACGAGATCATCGGCGATGTGCAGGATGCTCTCACCGGCATTTACGCAGGAAGCCTGACCGTTGAGATGGCGGACACGGTGTTGCTGCCAGTTGGCGAAATGCAGAAGCTCGCCAACATTCGCATCCCGAATACCTACGGCAACGCACTCGACTATCTGGCTCGCTACAATCTCTACACGTTCAACACAGGTGCGCCGCTCACGATCCGCGGTGTGATTGGTCTCGACTCTGCGGGCGCAGACGGTGGCGGACGCATGGTCGTATATCGGCGCGATCCGCGTGTGCTCAAGTTACACATTCCAATGCCGCACCGCTTCCTGCCGGTGTTCCAGCGTAGTGCGATCCAGTTCGACATCCCTGGCATCTTCCGCGTTGGCTCCGTCGAGGTTCGGCGTCCGGGTGCCGTGCGGTATGTCGATGGCATCAGCGGTGTTGGGTCGCCCTAGTAACTGAGTGCTTTTTGTTAGAGGCCGGGAGCGGGTGGGAGGCCCGCGCCTGGAAAAATTTTGGAGGAGAGAAGAACATGCCGACGAAGAAAAGTGAGACTGAGTGGAGCAATGAGCCGGTGGCGGACCTCGATGCGGAGAGGATGAAACCCACACCGCGTGAAAAGATGGTCGCTGACCTGACCGAAAAGGCTAAAGACGTTAAGCCGCAGCGCTACGACATCACCAGCAAGAACGCCAAGGCGCTGCGCGTGGTGCACGATCATCACGGCAACAAAGTCGCACTTCAGCCCGGAGAGACAAAGCGCAGCATCCTGCTGCGTCCGGATCTCGCCGAATATCTCGGCAAAGGGGACCTGACCCTGACGGCGAGCACAGTGTGATGCGCCTTGGAATGATGACGACGCAGGGAACGGGAGGTCATCCGGCATGGAAACATGCTGAGGTCACAGCCGATAAGCTGGTAATTGATCCAGAGCCGAGTGTTGCCGACTACGCCGCCAAGTGCGAAGCGGCGGCCCACCTGCGGCGTAAGCTGCGTGACGCGCTTGAGAAGCATCATGAGGACGTGAAGCAGCACGAACTCGCACAGCTTCAGGCGAACTCTGCAACGCGGATCAAGGCGGCGCTCGAACCTGAGAGTCGGCACGTCGACGAGGCGGTTGCCACGATCCAGGGCCTGACCAAAGGCACGCTGCTAGAAGAGCACTATGCCAAACCAGAAGTGGTGCAAGCGATGCGCGAGGTGCTGGCCTGCGAGTTCAGGACGCAGCAGTACATTCACCGCCAGGAGGCGGGCAAGGGAGCATGAGCTATGCCGGGCTTCACCACAGCAATGCCGACCAGTTACAAGGCGGAGCTGCCGCAGGCGATTCACAACCACACGGCAATAACCGGCGACGATTTCAAATGCGCGCTTGGCGTGGGAACGCCATCTGGTACATTCGACGCAACCACAACCAACTATTCGGCGCTTAGCTCCGACGAGGTTGCCAACGGCAACGGCTATACAACCGGAGGCTTCGACTTCACTGCGGCCAACAACACCACACCATTAAGCGCAAGCGGCACGGCCTACTGGCAGTGGGGCGTGAACCCGAGCTGGTCGAGCGCGACGTTCTCGACCTCGGGCTGCATCATCTACAACGCGAGCAAGTCCAACCGCGCAGTCTATGTCGGCTCGTTCGGCGGCATACAGTCGGTGACCAACGGCACGCTCACGCTGGTCATGCCGACGAACGGGAACACGACTTCGCTGCTGAGAATCCAATAGGGGCGGCTAGTGGCCCTGGTCTTCACAGACGCCTTCGACTCCTACGCCGCGACGGCAGACCTCATCAAGAAGTGGGGCACAGCATCCGGCGGCTTCACGTGGGGCGCGACTGCTGGCCGCAACGGTGCAGGGGGTGTCACATGCGCGGCTGGAGCCGCAGGCGGTATATTTCAAACCCCGAGCATTCTTGGCGGTGTCGCGAGCGGAATCTTTCACTTTGGTTTTTACATCAAGTTTTCGGCGATCCCCTCTAGCCTCTATGAGTTTCTGGAACCTGTCCGCTCGGATACCGGGGCTCCAGGGCACTTGCTGGGAATCCAAACCGGCACTGGCTTTCTGCAGCTGATAAATGCGGTTGCCACCGTACAGGCGACCGGAACCCGCAATGTCTGTGATAATAATTGGCACTGGATTGAGGTAAAGTACAATTTAGCGAACGCAGCCAATTTACAAACGGTATACGTTGACAGCACGCAGGATATTTCTGGGTCATTCAACGTGACCAATGCTTTTACTTTTGGGCCTATTCGCTTTGTGCAGGCCAACGTGGGCTGCGCGATCAACGGAATAGACGACGTCATCGTTTACGACGACACCGGAGATTCCCCGAAGGATTCGGATTACCCGCTAGGCCCGCGTGAGATACTGACGTTACGCCCGAATGGCGACAGCGCGGTGCAATTCACGCCAAACAGCGGTGTGACCAACTGGACACGGGTGAATGAGACCGTTGCCGATGGTGACACAACCTATGTGCAGGACGGCAACGTAGGCGATCAAGACCTCTATACCTATGCCGCTCCCGGTATCACGCCGTCGCAGATCAACGGCGTGATGCTCAACTCTTACGTAGAGAATCCGAACGCGGGCACACTCAACTTCAAGCAGATTTGCAAGAACGGCGCGACGCAGATCGACGGCACCAGTATGCAAGCGCCGTCGGGCTACACGACCAAGCAGCAGTATTTCGGACACGATCCCAACACCGGCTCGGTGTGGACGCCGAGCACGCTCGCCACGGCAACATTCGGAATGAAGGTCGCCTGAGATGCAAAATGGAAAGATGCCACTCGTTGCACTCTGCCTTCCATCCGGCGGGACGTGGAAGGCGAAAATGGGAATGGATCTGCTCTACCTCGTCACCTACACGCTGAGCCAGGGCGTGCAGATCATGCCGATTTGCAACGAAGGTTCATCGATATCGAATGGCCGCAATCACCTTGTTCTCAACGCGCTGGCGATCAAGGCCGACTACCTGTTCTTCGTGGACACCGATATCACCCATCCACCGGACGGGCTGCTGCGATTGAAGGCACATGACAAGGACGTGGTGTGCGCCACGTATAACCGGCGCATTCCACCCTACGACACGCTCGGCGTTTGGGAGGGCGAGTGGAAGCCGGACAAGGACGGCAAGGTCGGTATCGTCAAGGCAACCAAGATTCCGACCGGTTTCCTGCTCCTGAAGGCGGTAGTGTTCAAGAAGATGAAAGGGCCGCCGTGGTTCATGGAGGTTTACACGCAGGCAACCATCAGTGACCGCAATCAAACCGGCCACATCTCCGACGATTACGTGTTCTCGCACCGGCTAATCGAGGAGGGTTTTCAACCGTACATCGATCTCGACCTGACGTTTGAGATTGGTCACATCGGCGAGCGCGTGATCGTGGCCGAGCGGCCCAAGCTGCAGCAGGCCGCGCAATGAGAAATCTTTTACCCGATTGGATCAAGCGCCGCGAAGATCGCCACGGCTACCGGCTGATCGGGGCATATGCACGAACCGATCCGAAGGACGTGCGCGATGTCGCGCGCTTGTGCTTGGAGCGATGCCGCAACATGCGCTGGCATCCCAATATCGAGGACCAACTCGCGCTTGAGTTTTTCCTGGGTGCATCTGTGGGTGCAGTGGCGGCGGGAAGCACGCTGCTGGCAAACCGGATCGCCTGGGCCGCCACCAACATTGTGGCTAAGCACGGTATGCGCGGAATCGCCGCTCTTGAGCGTGGAGAGGCGGACATTCCCAAGAATGGAGCGAACTGATGCCCAGTCAGGGATGGGAGCAGGCCATTGTCAATGCGCAGGCTGCGGGCAGTTCGGTCTCCAATACCACGACATCAACCACGCTGTTGCCGACGCACGCGCTGTTCACGCTTCCCGCCAACTTCTTCAACGTCGGTACGCTGCTCAAGTTCACCAGCATCGGCCAGATCAGCAATGTGGTGACGACGCCTGGCACGATCACGCTCGACGTGCGCTTCGGTGCGGTTGTCGTGTTCAATGGTGGCGCGGCGCAGATGTCTACTACGGCGCACACGACGCTGCCGTATTGGTGGGAGGCAATATCAACGTGCCGCGCCATCGGCTCGGGCACCAGCGCAAACCTGATGAGCCAGGGCAGGCTGACGGGTCAGATGATCTCGGCTACGGCGGTAGCCGACTCCACCTCGACGCATGGCACGTTGTTGACACCCAACACGGCGCCCGCGGTGGGCACCGGTTTTGACAGTACGGCCACACAGCAGATCAACCACTTTGTGACATTCAGTGTCACGACCAACCCGACCAACATTACGCTTCAACAATGGATCGTTGAGTCCTTGAACTAATGGCCAACCCCCCGCCTACAAACAGCCCACGGTCTAACAAGCCGTATGCGGTCCCTTTCACAAAGGGGCCATTTCGGCGTTTCCCTCAGCTTAAATCCGGGGCATCTCCAAGCGTTCGGCTATCGCAGCAATATACGGAGGTCGTCCACAGCGGCAGTGATCCCAAGATCCGGCTATCGCAGCAGTACACTGAGGTCGTTCAGAGCGGCGGCAACACCAAGATTCGGCTGTCGCAGCAATACATCGAGGTCATTGTCAATTTCGGCCAACCCCCGCCCAACAACGGCAAGGGCAAGGCTCCGGGGCAAGGCAAGAAGCCGCCTAAAGATGTAACGGCATTGTGGCTCAAGCGGCTCCGTTTTGCCGAGGCGCGCAAGACCTGGCGCTTCATGCCGAATGCCCAGGTCTACGCGAGCCCGGGCTTTGCGTATGTTCCGCAAGTGCCGCCCCCGTACATGTGGCGCGACCGCAAGCATGTCGTCACGGTTGGCACTTCTTCCCGCGCAGTGAGGACAGAAAATGAGTAGGCGATACACAATCGTTGAGCCGTCCTTCGCTGCGGCGGCCAACATGAATCTGATCGAGATCAAGGGTGCGTCCGGCAAGGTGCTTGAAGTGCTGCGCTGGTGGTGGAGACCTACCGATAACACGCTCGCGCCCGCGCAGGTGCTCTACACCCGCTGTCGATTGCTTCCAGCGACAGTGACGGATGCGACAGGCGGCGTGAATAGCTCGCCGTCAATTATGGCCAACGACGGCGGTGACACCGCTGCTGGCTTTACCGCGATCACCAAGGGCACGGCGGGAGCCTCCACATCCGGCACGGCGCGGCTCTACGACTCGGCAGGCTCGCATTCCTATAACGGCTATGACCAGACCATCGAGGAGGGCGTCACAGTCAAGTCCGGTGAGGCGTTTGTGTTTGAGATCGTCGGCAGCGTCACGACAACGATCAACATTACGGTCGGTGCGGAGGTTGAGGAGATCGGATGACGCGCGTTCGCTACCGCGAGAGAACTGTTGTCCGGCGTCTGGTCGCGGGCGGCCCATTCGCTGGGCCGGCAACATCCATCGATCTGACTGCGATTTTCGGGACTGGGACGGCGGGGACGCTCGCGCCGCAAATCAGCGATGTTCTTAATCTCGTTGGAGTGCTCGGCACCGGGGCAGCAGGTACGCTAGGGCCAATTACCCAGCTCACGCTCCCCAGCATTCATGCAACCGGCACCGCGCAGGCGTTGGTTGCTGCGGTCTCGGTGGCGTTGCAGTCCGCACACGGCATCGGAGCTGCGGGCACGCCCGTGGCTGGCATTGCTGTCCCGCTCAGCAGCGCGCACGGCATCGGCACGCCTGCCACATTCGCGATCTCGGTGGGTCAGACGCTTTCGCTGGTTTCCGTTCATGGCATTGGCCAGATGGCATCCTTCGGGGTGCAGTTCGGCAAGGACATCGCACTCGCCTCAGTATTCGGCGCGGGCGAGGCGGGTCTGTTGGTCAACAGGGTGGCTGTTCCGCTCGGCTCTGTGTTTGGTGCGGGGCATGGCTCTGCATTCTTCATCGAGGCTGGCAGCAATGTCCCGTTGGCTCCGGTTTATGGATTAGGGGCGGTTGCCAGCCTTACTACTGCCGAGCGCGTGGCGCTGGCAGCCATATTCGGCGTTGGCACAGTTGAGGAGCTTACACGTGAATTTGGTCTGCCGCTCACTGGCGCACTTGCCTACGGCGTGGCGGCACCGGTTGGGCTTGAATTTGAGGTATTCCTGCCGGGAGTGTTTAGCATCGGCCTGGCCGAGCCGTTTGAGCACATCTCATTTGCGCCGTGGCTGCTACGGCGGGTTGCGCTGCATGGGCAAGAGCCAACGGCGACCCTGCAGGGCGAGCGGCCTGTCCCGGTTATCAGGGGAGCGCAGTCAAGCCCGCTCCTGCGCGGGCGGCGTCTCAGCATCGATCTGCGCGGGATCGTGCCGCGCGTGACGATTAAGGGCGATTGGGAGAAAGACCATTGAGTGCACTCATACAGAACTTCTCGGTCCCAGCAGATGATGATGTGGAGGTCACTCTAAAGGTAGATCCGGACCTGGGCCTCGATACGCTTGAGGGCTCCGCGATCTACTGGCGCGTTTACGAGCAGCAGTTCGGCATTCCTGACTTTGATGCCTCGCCTTTGCCTCTGCTGGAAAAGTCCACACTCGACGGCTCGATTACGTTGCTGCCGTCGCCGCCGCCCATGGAGTGTCAGATCAAGATTGCACGCGCCGACACCGCGAATCTGCTACGCAACTACTACCACGAGACGACGCTGATTGATGTGGCCGGTAACTTATCGACGCTCAACTGCGGGATTGTGACCATTACGGCGACGGCGAACAGGCTCTAGGAGTGCGGCGATGATAGTCCCCACTGTCACGAATATGAAATTTAAGTTTCCTGAGTTCAGGAATGTAGACGATGGCACCGTCGAGTTCGCGATTGAGGAGGCGGTGGTCACGTGCGGGGGCGAAGGTCATTGGATCGATGATGCAAATCAGACGCTTGCCATGATGTACTACGCGGCGCACTTGCTACAGGTCTCCATCATGCGGGCGGGGTCCGGTACGGGCCAGATCATTTCGAGCGAGCGCACGCCGGAGTTGTCGGTCACCTATGCAGTACCGAATATGAATGCGCCGATTGATTTTACCATGACGATCTACGGCGAGCGCTTTCTCGGTTTGGTAAGGAAGAACTTTCCCGCCATTCTTACGGTGGGCAGCGCGACGGCGATGTGATGGCCACGTTTTATGAACCCTTTCCCTACGGTGTGGGCCGCTCGCGTCGGATTTGGGATAGCATGATCAAACGATATGGCAACCTCGCATTGCTGCGACAGCCAGATCTGCCTGATCGGTTTGTGTCCATTCTTTCGGCAAACTTCACCGCACTTGAGAGACAGGGCGGCATCAGTAATCCCACCGACCGCAAGGTGCTCTTGTCGGCATTTAGTCCAGGCACCGAACAAGTGCTTGATCCGGAGCCGAGCGAGCGCGACATGCTAGTCACGCTGAGTCTCAATGACGACGGAAGTCCGGTGAAGGATGCAAGCGGCAATCCGGTGGAGGACGAGCATCTCAAGCTAGTCGCCCCGCCCGCCCGCATTGGTCCTAGCCGAAAACAGTTGTACTGGGTGCTGCAGGCACGGGCATGACATTCGACCAGACACTGGACCGGCGGGAGGCCATTCTGGATCGGCTGTTCGAGATCGGGCAGGGGCTTAGCGGTATTGCCGAGGCGCACCGCAACTACGGTCCGACCCCAAATGGCATCTTAGGCGTACAGCGCCCCGCGTTTTTGCTGTATGACGGCGGAGCCAGACTCACGCAGGATGTGCGGATGCACAAGGCGACCAAGATGCCCCCGACCATCTGGCGCATGGACCCGCAGATCGTGGTGCTGTTGGAGAGCAGAGATACCGTCGAGAACGTAAGGGTGGACGGGGTAGATCGCCCAGTCGGGCCTGAAATTTCCACTTGGTTCAACTTGATCAAGGACACCATCACCAATGACAGCGTCCTGCTCGATTTGGTCACGGCAAACGGCACGCACTTCGTGAGCGGCTGCGAGACTGATCTAAAGGTAGGCAGAACCATAGGAGCCCTCGGCGCGTGGCTCATGATGCTCTATGAGTTCTACTATCCGTTGTTTCCATCGCGCCAATGAAGGAGGAGAGAAAGCGCAGATGAAATGCCTGTTCCCGGCCCTAGCCCAAATATCGGTAACTATGTTGTCGGTCGTGGCATCGGCTACGTCAAATTGGTAGCGCCGAGCCTCAGCCCAGATGTCGACTACGTGGACGTCGGCAACATCACCGAGTTCACGTTCCTGGTTAAGCCGACCCGTTTGGAGCACTACAGCTCCCGTGTCGGTGTGCGTAAGAAGGACATGGTGGTCGTCACCGAAGTCGCTGCCACGCTGACCATGATCCTCGAGGAGTTCACAGCTCGAAACCTTGGCATGGCTGTTCTGGGTGCCGCTTCTGGCGGAACGGTCACGATCTTGTCGGAACCGCTGCTCTATGCGGCGTTTAAGTTCGTTTCGACCAACGCCATCGGCCCGCAATACACCTATACGTTTCCGCTCTGTCTGTTCACGCCGACAAAGGCGATTAGCCTTCTGCCGACGGGAAGCGGAACATGGGGGCAGATGGATTTCGAGGCGGATGTGTTGTTCGACGACGTCAGCGGAGGATTTGGAACTATCGTTGATACGACACACTGACGTCGGCTGCAGAGGAGGAGAATATGGCTAGCATGTTGTCGCTGCTCGATGTCCTTCCGCGCCATGAGCGGGTGGACATCGGCGGTGGCCAGAAGATCGATGTATACGGTATTTCTGGTGGAGACATCGGCAAAATTCTGGAGCGTTACCCAAACGCTTTTCAACAGATTGCCGATTCTGGCAGTCAGCCTACGCGAATGGACGCGGGCTTGCTCGGTGCATTATTGGCAGCAAGTCAGCGCAACGGCGAGGATGAGTCGATGCTAAATAACGAGAAGGCGGAGAAGCGCGGCCGCGCTCTTGCTGTCAGCGACCAGATAAAGATCATGCAAGCACTGGGACGATGTACCTTCCCAGATGGTATCGGCCCTTTTCTCGAAGACCTCGTATCAATGTCATCGGAGACGTTCAAAGCTACAGAGGTCATCGTACGAGTCGTTTCAAAGGATCAGCCTACGGAATCGCCGCCGACGCCGAAGCCCTCGGAGCCGCCCGACACCCCACCGTCTGGAAGTTAACGCCGCGTCAGATGTCAGCGCTGTTGTTCATTGAGAATAAGCGCAAAGCATTTGAAAAAATTGAGTTGGTCAGCATGCTGCGGCTGGCGATGAACGGCTCAAAGCGAGACGTTGAAAAGGTTATGGAGCGATGGGCCAAGAGCGCTGAGATCGACCTAAAGTTCGAGGACTGAAATGGAACTGAAAGTTAAGTGGAGCAACGAGCCGGAGGTAACCCGGAAGATCAAGCAGAATATGGATAAGCTTGGACACGTCGTCCGCGAAGCGATGCAGGAGGCCGCCGAGGAGACTGCCGAGTTCATCTTGTTTCGAGGTGCAGAAGACATTCAGGACGCTGGCAGGTTCGGTGATCGCTGGGTCGATGCGCTGCATGCTGATGTCAGTGAGACCCAGCGTACGGTTACCGTCGATGTGTCGATGCAGCCGGAGGGGCCGCCGGTCACGTATTGGAAAGTGTTCGAATACGGCGCGACGATACATGCGAAAAATCCAAGCGGATTGATGTGGCTGCCCTTCGCTGGCTCTGAGGGCACGGATGTGTGGCCGCGCGCGTATTCCGGTGACTTATTTCGCCGCGGCCGGGCGCTGTTCGATGCCGAAACCGGAGAGAAAAAATACTTCGGCGTCCCGGAGGTAACGATCCCGAAGAAGTTTCATCTCAATGAAATCGTCAAGGATGAAGCTGCGAAGGCGCGTTCCGTGTTCAAAAGAATCCTCGCTGAAAAACGTGAGACCTAGCCATGGCGACCGACGAGATCATTAAGATAACTTTCGGGCTCGACACAGGTGATGTCGCCTCGAAGGCGGCGGATGCGGGTAAACAGTCCGCTACCGCTTTCGAGGCGGGGTTTAAACCGAAGATTGACATTGTCCCTATTCCTACGAGCCAGACGGCGGCAAAAGTTGCTTCCTCATATGCGGATGCGATTAGGAAGCTTTTGACGCCGGAAATTGAGAAATCATTTTTCGACATTGACTTCGCTAAAACAGGTTTCGGCAAAAACATTCACGAAGCGGTCAGGAAAGCTGCCGAGACGGCTCCTCCAACCCCCGCTGCCCTTCCTGCGATTGATCCAAGAGCGACAGCGGAAACTATTGCCCATGGAATGAAGCCGGTCGTCGCCGGTTTGGAAGCTTTCACCGCCTTATTGAAGGGTGCCCCGCTGGGGGCAGCTGCTGCACTGGCGGTGCAGGGATTTGCACCAGAGCGAGAGCGGGGGCGGGGCGGCATACCCATTGCTCCGCCGCTTGGCGGAGCAGCACATGAGACTGAGGCTCAAAGAATAGAGCGAAGACTTGCAGCGATTCCCGGCGCCGTTCCACCTGAACCCAGTGGAGTTGGCGGCGGCTTAAAAGCAGCCGGTGCGGGTGCCGCCGCAGGAGCTGTGTTTGGCGGCCCCGGATCGATCATCGGCGGTGCCATAGGCGGAGCGCTTGGATTTGCTACTCCAGTCCCAGGAGCAACAGCGGCTGGAATTGCTACCGGCATTGTTATTGGCAAGGCAGCCGAGGACGTAACCAAATCTATTTTCGGAGCTGGTGAAGCTGTCGAGGATATGGCCGAAAAGGCATCTCGATTGGACATCGAGCTGTTGAATATGGCCAAGACGCTGAACACCACGCCAGCGCAGCTCTTGCGAATGCGCCATGAGGTGGCAGCGACTGGAGGGGATTTCGATAGCTGGGGCCTTTCACTGCAACGGCTGGCGGTTCATGCAAAACAGCAGATGCCGGAGATTGAACGGCAGGTCGAGCTTTCCAGCGATGTCATAACGGAATCCAATATCAAGGTGGCAGAATCTACGCGCGGTGTTGCAAAGGCGCGAGATGATGAGCAGGCAGGTATAGAAAGAGTTGCCAAGACTAGAGGTGAGTTAGAAAAGTTTGAAGCGACGCGCGCGCAGGAGCGAGAGCAACAAGCTCGAGCTGCTGCATTGGCTGTGACCGGAGCGCAAATTGGTCTGCGTGGTGCGCAGATGCAACGGGCGCAGGCAGGTATCGGCCTCGCCTTTGCGCCACAAGAAGCACGCCAAGCTGATATCGCTGGACCATTGACTGTTGAAGGTGCCCGGCTGGGTCGTAGAGGCGCGGGAATTGCTCTTGAAGAAGCCCAAGCGCGTTGGCGACGATTCGATACCGGCGAAGAAGAAGACCCCGATGTTGTAGAGCAGCGGCAGCGAAGAAAGGAAATTCTGGCAGTCCAGACTGCTCGCCACAATTTTGAAGACAAGAAACTCGCTGAAGACAAGGCGGAAACAGCCGAGCAGAAGCGGGTGACGATGAGGGGAGCTGGGCTTGGGCCTGAAGCGCAGGCTCAACAGCAAGCCGATCAAGCTGCTCAAGCCGAAGACCAAGCCAAGCTGCATCTCGAGCGGGTCACGACCGCTCAAACAGGATTAAAAATTCTACAGGAGACCAACACGCTGCAGATGGAGGGCAATGAACTGCAGCGGCAACTAAACGAAGCGTTGCGTAATCAGCTTACTGGGCCGGAGGCAGTGCAGCGAGCGGAAGCAAAGCTGCGAAAGGACATACAAGAACAAAAGAAGGTTCCGTATGGAGACGTACTAACAGTTCAGAGTGCAATCGAAGCCTTTCAGCGCGGCGAGCCGGTTCCCGGCTTTAAGTTTGAGCAGGTAGAGCCCGGGGCATTACGCGGCGCGCTCTTTCGTATGGGTGGCGGCAGAGCGAGCGATATTGTTGAGCGGTTGTCTGAGTACATACGCGGTCCAGCAGGAGAAGATCAGGCCGAGCAGTTACGCGCCATTGCCGAGGTCATCCCCGGTCGGCGTGGTGAGCGGCAACGAATGCAGATGTTGGACTATTTGAAGCTCTCGCCGGAAGAGCGAGCCGGTTTATCGACACCCAAAGATATCGAAAGGTTTCAGCAGCTAGAATCAACCATGCTGGGCAGGGAACCGGCAGCCCGAGGGTATTTAGCTCAACAGGGGATACGAGCCCTTGACGAACAAATGCGCGGGATGGTCACAGGGCTCGAAGGCATAAATGTGGGAGGGAAGGTTTCGGCATTTGGTGAAGCTGTTGACCAGATTACGGACGCGGCAAAGCGAGTTGGCATCAATATCCCTGATTATCTTGCCATAGCACAAGGCGCGATCAAGGGAGCTGCAGATGCGCTCCACGACGCGGTTGCGAGCAAGGCCGGTGAAATAAAAGCCATTGTAATCGGTCCTCCAACTCCTACTCCAGCTCCTACTCCTACTCCTACTCCTGCAGAGCGAATTAAGGGTGGGTTTGAAGCAATCGAACAGCAAACCGGTGGTTTGATTTCTGGTCCCGGATCGGAGACTAGCGATTCTATTCCGATCAGGGCTTCGCATGGCGAGTTCATCATCAAAGCGGAGCGCACGCGAGCATTGGGAGTGTCGTTCTTAAATGCGCTGAATGAAGGCAAGCTTGACTTTGCTAAAGGCGGTATCATTCCGCGTTTCCAGGGCGGCGGTCCTGTTGTGCGTACGGTGCGCCCGCCCGGTGATGATGAGTATTGGAAATGGGTTGAGGCCAGCGGGATTCGACCAAATCGCGCGGAATGGAATGAAGTCAAAGCGGCGGGACTAGATCCGAATACATCCTTCGACGCAGACGGCAGCCTCAGCCCAGAGGCCGCAGCTAAGATCAAGACCCACAAGGCAGCAGCACCCAAACCAACCACGACAACGCAGGCGGCCGCCGCAGCGCGCGCCGTAACGCCCATAACGCCAGTCGGGGCCGGTATCAGGTTTGCACCAGGCGCACAGCCAGAAGCGCAGCTAAGCGATGAGCAAGTAAGGGACCGTTTGAAGGATCGTGGCTTCAACGTACCGAAGGATGCGACCATCGTTCGCAATCCATTCTTTCCCGATGACAGCTTCCAGATTCGCCTGCCAAACAGGGGACCGGTGATCCTTATTCCTCCGACCACGGACCCGACTCGGCCGACGACGGATTTCCCATCTCGACCACCTGGCCCGCCAAGCAAGCGGGATCTGTCTATCCCCTTTAAGGTGTCGCCCCGCGACCTAGCAACGCCGCAAGAGCCTGTCACCAAACCGACGCTTATTCCTTCATCGACGTTGTCGATCCCGGTAGAACGCAAGCCTGGAGAGAGCAAGGCTGATTTTGATGAGCGGGTTCAGCGTTGGTACGAAGAAAGGGATAGAGCGGCTCAGCAACGTGGGGACGCTGTCAAAGATGCCACAGGAAAAGTAATTCCGTTAGAGAAGCAGACGACCGACACCGGATTTAGTTTGTTATCGCCAGCCGAGATAAGGAAACAACTCGAACAGACTGCAGAGGGCCGCAAGACCCTTAAAGAGATTGCTCCCGAGGAAATCCCGCTTCCGCAATCGAGGCCGCAAGAGGCTGGACTAGGGGAACTCCCGTTTCCGCGGCCAAGGCCGAAAGAGGCAGGACCACGGGAGCCCATACCTGAGCCTCAAAAGCGGGTCATGCCGCTTCCGGAAGCCGCAACTATCGAATCAATCGTAGAGCATCTAAAGACGCTCGTTCCGAAGGAGGAGCCGCAGCGCAAACCAACGATGGAAGAGCTGCGCGAGCAGTTGATCGAGCCGAGCACCCCAGAGCAACGAAAGATCGACCCGAACCTATTCCGTGGTGAACGGACGCCTGACGTTCAGCTAGCCATGAAGCGCGAAGAGGAGGAGCGCGAGCGGCGTAGGCGCGAGGAGCAAGAGACCGAGGCGGCGGCGGGTGGCCTCGTTCAGCGATTGCAGGAAGGCGGCCCGGTTTACGGCTACGATTTTCCAGGTGAGGTGGACCGGCGCGTGGAAGCATTGTCAGCTTTGGCTGCCACGGAGGCCGGTGGTGCCTTGGCCCAAGAGGCTGGCCTCGGCGACGTCGCTAGGAAAAAGGAAGAACAGGTCTTCCGCCTACAAGGGCCCGAGCGCGAAGACAAGCCCCACGAGGAGCCCGCCGAGGGCAGAGGCTTCGCAGAGATGGCTAAGGGTTTTCCAGAGTCGCAACAGCCTTACTACTACGAGCGGCGGGGGGAACCGACCCCGCCGGAACTCAGCCTAGCGCAGGCCGGAGAATCGCTGGAGGATGTGACGTCCGGGGCACATGCCCCAAGCGTCGCGGCGAGTCTGGAGGCATTCGGGTTCAAGCCGAGGGCTTTTAAGTTTGCTGCGGGTGGTCTTGTGGTCGGCAGTAACGGTACTCGCGTTGATGTGGGCGATGCGATTACGCGTCTTGTGCGACCCGGCTTCCAGAGCGGCGGGATTGTGAATGCGGATTTATTCGAGACGGGGTTTGCGGGCGACTCACGAGCTTATTCGGGCGGAGGTCAGAATACGCTTGGATTTCACCAGCTCGATATCCGAACCAACGCTGGCGACTTCACCGCTGGTGTGAGTGCGGACACGATGGAGGCCCTGCAAAGGTCTTCACTCGGCGGCAAGCTGACGCAAACGGGGCCGCGTCCCACTTGGTACAGCTAAATGATCACTCTCACCAACGGCACACTGCTAGTTCTTACGCCGCTGTCGGGTTTTGCGTCGCTACAGCTGACACCATTTGCAGCGCGCGGGCTTACGCAAACTCTTGAATTGATAAAGGGCGGCGGCGGGGGTGGTGGTGGTTGGCTGAGACGTGACGTGAATGGCATTCTGCGCTCCGTCGTAGACACGCGCTTTCGAAAATACAGAAGCACGGTCACGTGCAAGGACGGCGAAACGCCTTGCCTCGATAATGCGTGGATCGGCGAGCCCGTGCTGGTCAGTTGTGCCTACGAGCTGAGCTATCCGACTGGAGCCTCTCCCGGGCGGCCCGTCGTGAGCGGCTCCACACGTACACAGGGCACCGTGACCTATTACCGCCCAGAACTTACCATGATGGTTGCGGATATCAGACTGTCATTGCCGGAATGGCAAGCGCAGTATGATTGGCAAATTGATTTAGAGGAGATTTAAACTTGCCTGCCGGGGGGATGGAATACACCTTCTTCTTTGCGTGGGTGCCGCCTGGTACGCCATGGGATGTTTCGCTCGCGCGCTTCGACGAAAACATATTTGATTTAGAGATCAATCACGCCGAAGGTCAAATCCCCGAGGCCGTAGTCGAGATCGAGAATCCCCAGATTGGTCTTATTAACCCGGGCCGACAATACTGGGCATGGATCTCGTTCTCTTACGAAGCGTGTGGTCCACTTCCATTGTTCTACGGGCGGCTCGTTGGCATACCCGAGGATTTAACAGGGACCACGATCAAAATGAAGTTCACCGCGCGTGACGCGAATTACATCTATCAGAAGCAGCAGGTGGCACGCTCTCTTAAGAAACTTCCGAATTATGATGCACTCTGCTTCGAAACGTCAAAGCGCGACGATCCCGATTCGATCCTTGAGGGTTGGTCAGCTTTATATCACGTTGACCGAGTGAACCTCCGCGTGAGCGCAAGTGACATTCTAGTCGGGGAGGACGGCACCATTACCTTTGCGGCTCGGGATGTGTTTTACGATAGTTTAAATTTTAGGATTCTCCAATCGCCGCTGGTCGCGATCAACGTCAAGATGGAGGTGCAGTGGGCGCAACAATATCGTGGCGCGTTTCAGGTCGGGCAATGGGCCTGGCCGACATTGGGCTCGGACCCATTCGTCGGAGAATGGCCGAAGAGCGGGTCAGGGCTGGGCGGTGGTTGGTCCGCTGGGGTCGCCTGGGCAGGAGAGCGAGACCCAAGCATCGAGCAAGCAGCATTGTTGCAACTAAAGCCGCAGGTGGCATCGATTTCGTATCAATGGACGAACACGGCGAAGACGCACCGGGAAGGCGACACGATGTCGATCAGTATCAATTCCACACCGCCGTGGGGCAATACAATCGTATTAAAATCAGAAACTCAAATGGGCTTGCTCGACCCCAACGCCGTAGACGGATATGGGGACCCGGCTCCGGTTAACAGACCAGCCAAACAGTCGGTTGATTGGTTCTGCTATCGCACCTTCGCGCTCAACTTTCTGGGCAAACAATCGCTGGCGACCCTCAGTCTTATCTACGCGGCGGATCGGAAGCGCTCAGAGCGACTAGAAATGACCATCGCGGCGGATGTGCAGCCGGTACTCATCGATCCGACCGTCATCGAGGATACCGAACAGATCACGCTCAAGAGCGGCGACCTCTCACTGCCCCTCATCGATTACCAAAATTGGGACAGCGTCGGAATGGGCGGTTCCGTCACACAGGGATTAATCGTTTTTCCCGACAACCCGCTGGTGCCGGGACAGACATCGTCGCAGATCGCCTTGAACTCCGGCACCACTGGAATGGTGCAGCCGACGTTCTCCAACATCGCGGGGCAGACTACCGTCGATGGCAGCGTCACCTGGGTCAGTCTCGGCGAGACGCAGCCAACTGAGGCAGCACAGGACTGGGTAAAGCTGGCGCGCGTGCCGCTCGGGGCGCTATTGCTCCCGAAGCCGGTTTCGGGGGTGCCCAACTTTGATTCGGTCAAAATTCCAGGTCAGCTCAATTTTCCGCCAACCGGGACCGGCGTGCCCCTCTTCAGCATATTCAGCGCGGGTGGTGGCGGCCCCGGCGATACGATGTACGAATGCAGCAGTGCAGGCATGCTGGGCGGGAGCGGGCCACAAGCAAGTTTCCGGAACTTCCACAACCCGACCGGGGCGTTTCTATATATTTCGATTCAAGCGGGCACGACGGGGCAATTTCACATCAGCTTTCCTGAGACATCGGGCAGTCAAGTAACCGACGGTTCAGTGATCTGGCAATGCATTGGGCCCGTGGAGCTGCCGATTGGCGGCTCGCCGGGAATGACGCCAGCCGCCAGCTACTTTTCAACCGACCGCGGGCGGCAGACCATATTGCATGGGTTTTGCAGAGCCCGCGCCAAGCTGCGCAAACGAGCACGAGCGGTGGAGGTCGCCTTTGATACGCGCTTTGAGGTTGCGGCTCAACTCTCGTGTCGAATGAATGGCGCGCTCAGCGATGTCCGACTCCCGGGCGGCAAAGCTTGGGGCAAAGTGATCTCATACAAGCTCAAGGCCAATGGAGACAGCGGAGTAGTCAACGGCACCGTTGTCCTTGGCTGCGGTATAGGTCAGAACAACATCGCTCCGGGGTTGCTGGCATGAGTCCTCCGCTGACCGATCCAGGTGTTCCTTCCTACGTAGGCATAGCGGGGCCAACGAATGGTTACGTGAAGCGTGGATATCAAAAATATTACAGCACAGGGACCACGCTGACACCGGGAGAGCCGGGCTATCAGCCGCCGGGCACGCCGCCCCAGCAGGGCGTTCCCTTTACTCCTCCACCGACGCCCGGAGCCATTGGCGGCGGCATCACGGAGCAGTGGCCGACTGTACCGCCCACGCTTCCCCCGGAGACGTGCCCGCCGCTGAACTCCGTTTGGTCATCGGGGCCGACCGAGCCCAGTGCGGATCAGATCGGTTACACGCCGCCTGTCAGCAATCCAAACGACGACGGCCTCACTTTCCCAGTATCATTTTCAGACGTGCGTCTGAAGCAAGAGTGGCACGGCGTCGCGTCAACGATAAACCCAGTCAACCTTACAATCTACCAGCGGCAACTGGACCAAATCGTCCACGACGCGGTCGCTTCGGCCAACAGCAGCAAACAGATGAACTTCCCCTCCGTCGGCGGCACCGCAACGGGAACGATCAATGTTCCCGTTTCGCCTTTCTATGATATCCAGGTCGCCGTTGAGATGGCGGTCCTAAAAGAGATGCTGCAGGGAACAGGCCTTTGGTTCGAGCTGGTGCTCAAGCCGCTTACGAATGGACCGTTCGCGAACTATTACGTGGTCGACACTACCCCGCTGCAGATTCCGATGGGCATCAATTTGTCCGCATGAGATGAAATCATGCCGCTTGATGATACTGTACGTGCCTATCAGCTACCGACGCCCGCACCGGCACAGTTATATTTGTCGCAATACAATCTCGCGACCAATGCGCCAGTTTACATCACGCCGGGATTCGGTGGTTCAGGCGGTGGTCAACTGCCGCCGATCCAGACCGGATCGGCACACTACGACATAACAATAACTTCGTACATGGAGCAGGCCGCAGTAGAGGCACGGGAGCAATAAGGTGGCCTACAGATTCCGCACGCCCGGTCCATGGGGTCCCGGAGAAGCAGAAGACTTACCCCCAGATGCGATTGACGGTAATTTCTGGCAAGCGATCCAGGATATCGCGGCCAAGGCGGTCGCGGGCGTCGGCATCGCCAACTTCGTCGTGTCAGGCAATCAGTTCACGGTGGTCTTGACCGACCACACGCTATTAGGACCATACACACTCCCGGTAGTATTGCCGAAATTCAAGGGCGAGTGGCTGCCAGACTATAATTACCTCGCCGGGGATATCATCTCACACGCCGGAATCACCTATGGCATTAACGTCAATCATCTCAGTGAGGCGACTTTCGACCCGGGCGCAAATACGGATGGGAACGATTGGTATACGGTACTGTTGGAAAACCCAGCCCTAATCATCCCAGCCGGTGGTGCCGCTGGGGCTTTCCTACGGAAGATCACGCTCGCCGACTACGACTTCACCTGGACAACGGCGGCCCTCGCCGATTTGACGGATGTCTCTCTGCCGATTTCTCCCGGTCCGGCTTCGGGCGACGTGTTGACCTTTTCCGGCGGCTTATGGACGGCGGCTCCCCTTTCGGCGATGGAGTTGTTGCTCTCGCAGCTAGGCGACGTGGACGTATTGGAGTCGCCGTCACCGACAACCGGCCAACTGTTGACGTGGAACGGAACGGCGTGGACGAATGATGATCCAGCATTTCAGCCCACGATAACCGCCCCGACGGCAGGTCAGCTGCTGACGTACGAGGCGGGCGCGTGGAAAAATACGAACACCGCAAACATTCCGGTCTTAGCTGGCGTCAACGTATTCGGTTCACTCACACTCGACTATTCACAGGGGTCTGTGCAGCGCGTCACTATGACCAACGGCGTCACACTAAGCGGCATCACGAACTGGCCCGCCGCAGGACAATTTGGACGGCTCGTGCTGGAAGTGCGCAACACCGGAGCCTACACATGGACGTGGCCTACCACATACAAATGGCCGGGAGGTGCTGATCCGGTGGTGTCGGTCAGCGGCAGGGACATCTTTGCGCTCACCACCTTCGATGGCGGTTCAACCGTGGACGGCAGCGTCATCGGACAAAACTATTTATAGACATGCGGGGCTGATATGGCGGTAGGTGGAAAAGGTCAGATATTCGACAATGATCTGTTGAAGCTCATTTTCAACGCAACCCCTATCGCCCAAATCGCGGACAACGCCGCAGTTTCGGCCCTGACAAACTTGTATTTCAGTTTGCACACTGGAGATCCCGGCATCGGCGGCAACCAGACAACGCTGGAGGCCGCGTACACCAGTTACACTCGTGTCGCAGTGGCACGGACCGCCAGCGGATTCGTCGTAACAGGCAACAGCGCCGTGCTGGCCGGTCCTGTGGCATTTCCGACGCCGAGCGGTGGTGCCGGGGAGATGGATACATTTTTTGCGGTCGGCACGGCAGGCAGCGGTACTGGCAAAATCCTGTACCGAGGGCCGATCACGCCCATCGTTACGGTCGTTGTGGGATTGGCTCCGGTACTCACCACAGGCACGACGATCACGGAGAACTGACAAATGGCGTGGTTGGTAGGCGACGGTTTTGATTTTTACAACGCCGCGGGCGACGTCGCATTGAACTCGGGAGTCTGGGCAGTAGAAACAAACTGCACCCTGCAACCATTTGGGACGTCGCGATTTGGGGCCGGGAATTGGATGACGTTGGGAAACCTCGGCTCCACAGCCGGAAACTTAGGGACAGCAGCGTTTGCAAATAGCACAACGATCTACGTGAACATGAACATCATCTCGAATCAGGCTCATGTGGGCGGCGGCACCACGCAGTGCGTGGGTTTCACCTGGCGGGACGGTGCTTCTATCCAGGGCGGTCTTTTCTTACGCAATGGCGGAGACTTCGTCGTCACCAGCGGCGATAAAGGGAGCGCCGTGCTGGCCACGTCAAGCGTGTTAATTCCGGTGGTCAATGTGTGGCACCACATACAAGCCAAGATCGTCGTCAACAACGCGACCGGGACTGTCGATCTTCGCCTGGACGGTCACACGTCAGCGGATTTTAGTTCCGGGAGCATCAACACCCGCAACGGCACAGCCAACGCCTATGCCAACGTCATCAACATTACCTCAACAAGCCCCAGCCTCGATGGCGTCGACGATTTCTACGCATTCAACGATCAAGGTGCGGCCCCGAACACATGGCAGGGGGACGTGCGCGCCGTGCAACAGGTGCCGAACACGGACAGCGCGATTACCTGGACGCGCAACACCGGCCCGAATAATTGCTTAACGGTCGACGATCTGAGACAAGACGGCGACACGACGTACGTATCAACGAATGTCGTGAACAACGTGGACACCTACGCGCTCGCGGCGCTGGCGACAACTCCTTCTGTGGTTGTTGCAGTGGTGCTTAAATATATAGCCCGTATGGACGACTCCGGGCCACATACAGTGACCGCTCAGCTCACCAGCGGTGGAACGACGGTTACTCTGCCAGATTACAGCACCACGAGTAGCTATGCTTACCAACAGGCCGTGTACACCACTGATCCGAACACGTCTGCGGCTTGGTCGGCAGCGGCGGTGAATGCGGCCTTAATCAGCCTCAAAGACGTTCTGTAAGAAATGGCAATCCGCGTCACCCAGGTCGGCAACGAAGTCTGGGTTGTCAATCCCAGCAAAATTCGTGTCACCCAAGTTGGCAATGAAGTCTGGCTCATCCCCACCGGGGGCAAAATCCGTGTCACCCAGGTCGGACTCGAAGTCTGGCGCTCCGTTGCAAACGAGCCACTGACCATCACGGGCCACGCGGACGGAGTGGCCCGGGCCTTCGCCTACACGCCCTTTACCTACCCGGTGGAAGGGCACGCGGACGGATATGCGACTGCTCAGGAAACGTCCGGAGTAAAGTGGTCAGCCATCATGGTCGTCATGGGCGTCTGAAATGGCTGACAGCAAGCGCAAGGCCCACGTCAAACGTATCTATAAGATAGTCACCGATCCTGACACCAAGGAGGAGTTTCTCAGCACCGACATCTTTGTAGACGTGCTCAGAATCGACGAGCTTCTCGTCAACTTTCAGAGCACGGACGATGAAAGACTCGGGCAAATCATCAAATACGTTTTGAAGTGGAATGACGACAAAGACAATCCGCTCGACAATATCGACGCTAGCGCCGCGGACATCCAATTTGAGAACGCCAACGCCAAGCGCAAGACCGAAAAACGCAGAATAGTCGATCCGGGCGTCAAGACGGACAAGACCCCCCTGCCTGAGGGCAGCTCTGAGAGTGCCACCTCAACCGAGGACAACGACCTTTACCTTTGGATTATGAAGAGAGTGAAAATAATGATGCCGCGGGGGGAGGTTACCGGACGAGAAGATCAAATCGTTCAATTCGTGTTCAACAACCGTCCTTTATTCGATGATAGCGAAGGGCCCCCGAGCAATCGAACGACCAGCGTGATCAAGGTCGTCAACAACGATCTCGGCGGCATGAAAATGGCGACCGAACCGCAGGCCGATGGGGACGGTGCTGGTGAGGATCCGCAAGCGATTATTCGTGATTGGGATACCTACAGGAAGGCTCTAGAGGACGGCAAGACCGACAAAGATGACGAGTTATATCTCACCGTGGAATTTACGGACAACTTTACGGTTAACTTTGGTGCCGATGCGGAGAGAGGGTTAGAAGCTCAGGGCATCAAACACGTCCTGGGAAATAACCGGGCCATAGAGGACATGTTTGCGAAGGGCGACCCAAAGGCTCTGGATCTCGATGGAAAATCAGCCCTAATTCGGCTCGATCCACTTCAGCTTATCGTCAACGTGGGTTCAAACATCATCGCTGTTGAGTTTAAGCCTGAGGCCGAGTGACATGGCCTACGAATATGTGGCCCCCGTGAAAGTGGCGGACGCAAGCAAGATCACTCTTTCTACGTGGGTCTATATCAGCAAAGAGGCGGTTGCTGCCCAGGCCAAGGTTGTTGCGGCTAAGACCCTGGACCCTCACTTTGCAAGCGATAGCGTCCGCAGCCGTATTCCCATCATGGAATTCGGCAACAGCATAGAGCCGCTCGTGGGCATTCGCATCGGAATGAGTATGACTTGGGAGGGATATCTGGGGTTTTTTTGGTGGTATGGCTTTCTCGACGCCCCATACTTCCCGGACTACACCGCAGGATACATGATCGGCGGCAAAGGTCGGACCAGGAAGGGTTGGTTTCCTTTCGTCGGCGGCAAAGCAATAGCTTCTGTCGATTACTCAGAGGAGTGGAAGAACGTCAATTTCGTCTTCCTTGGAACGGCAGCCTCCGGCGTCGGTACTGACTTTTACTACATGCCCCCAGGCACCGTGCTCCCACCCATCCACCCAACCGTACGGTATGACGGTTTTGACGACACGGGAATCCTTCCCTACAACGTCACCAACGCAGGTACGGGGGATTTTCCAGCGTATCCCGGCGGCGATCACGCCGGTAAGTTTGCGCATCCAACGAGCTGGACTTTCCGGGGAGAGATGAAAGCTCTTGTGGTGAATGTCCCCAATCGCATATCAGTTTTGCCGAAGGACATCGTATCCGCAGCCGACGGTCTTCTCGTCGAGAGCGAAATACTTTTCAATAATTTTTGGTCCTCTCCGCTGAACTACACGATGCAACCGACCCCCACTCCGGTCATGGGAGATAAGCCCGATATAAGAGTAGATACCGGCCCAGGCTCGGGCAAGTATTTCGCTTATGGCGACATGGTCCTCATTTTCCCGAAGCGCCCAAACGCAACCTACGCGACCGAGGAGCACGTAACAGCAATACCCTCCACGTTGTTCTACGAGGGCGAGACCATAAAATTCTTGCTAACCGGCCGTTGGCCGGAGAAGACAACACCCCAAGACGATGAGATAGTCCCAACGCTGACCTTCTCCGCGGGAGGATTCAAAGTTGATAGCTGGAACCACATCTTCCTCACAGTCGATCTGACAACAATGGTCATCAGCGGCGGTCAAGACGATCCCGAAAAGCTGATATGGATTGACACCATAGTAGGTCCTCAACTCGTACCAGAGGGACTGCGGATACCAGAGATGGTCACGCCTCCCAAATGGGCAATGTACGTAAACGGCAAAGCGGCCACGAAAGGAACGGACCTAAATCCAAACCCTGTTGCTCAACTCACGGTCTATCCGAGCAAGAACGGTCACTGGAAATCCGAGAAGACTTTCAAGATGGCACTGAAGGATGGCCAGATCGGGCTTCCGCTCATTCCCGAGGAGATCGGCAGATACAAGACGACCGGACCAAATCAGAAGATTGAATACGCCTACACGCACATCTGGTTCGACAAATATATCGAGCCGACAAAGGCGAACCTGTCCAAGTTCTTCTGGAAAAGTAAGAACAAGGACTACAACTTTGTGATCCCGCCTCCGAACAAAAAGGCGGCAAGGAAGGCGTTCGGCAAACCAGACGTGTGGTTGTACCGCGATAAGGCGGGCGGCGTTGAGTGGAAGAACCTAGGAACAGCTGGGACGTTTAAGATTGTAGGTAAACCAAAAACTGTAACTGACAAAGATGAGACGGGCGCGGAGATTAAGAAAGAAGTGAAACCGCCATTCGATTACCGTCCGGGTCCGGGACAACCTAAAAGGAAAAAGACCACAACCACCGTAACCGCCTAAAGAGGTTGTCGTGACAACAGTATTCCTAGTGACAGCGGATCAAATCCCGATACTCGTGTTTTCTACAATGAGCGCTGCCCAGCGGTTCTGCTCGACGCGACCAGATTTAAAATATCATGAGTTCACGGTGTTGGAAGAATCGCGTGCTGTAGCAGAAGGTGAATGCCCGGAAACAGCATGTCCAGGACGGATGGCCGCTGGGTTACATTCACTGCCATGATCTGCACGATACACAACGCCTCAGCCTCAGCTCGCATATTCTATGATGTGCAGAAGCGCGAAGTTAGGGTTGATCCCGGTTGTGTGCGCTACGCCGACATCGATGAGGGCACCTACGTAAGTCTTCGAGCCCGTAGTGATCTTATCGTGAAAGGGGCTTCATTCGCGAAGCATGCGCCGCCGGAGCCGCCACCCGCAGCGCTGCCGATCACTCAAAAATCTCCGGTCGTCATTACTGGGCACTTCGGGATTGGAGACAACCTACATCAGCGCGCGGTGATACGCGAATTGATGCCGACGCATGATGTGTGGCTGCACACGTGCCATTTCAATTTGTATCACGACTTAATCGCACAAGGCCTGAAGCTGGTCATGCGGGCGACCGGACTGCACGCGCAGGCGAAAACCGTCGCGCGCGAGCAGCAGCAGTTTGCGGACGCTAAGTTTCCGGCACCGCCGCGAACCGCGCGCCAGTTGAAGATCGGCTATCCCAAGGTGTTGATCGATCAGCACGGCTCAATCCTAGAGGCGATGTTCGGCTGCGTCGGTCTCAAGATGCCGGAGCGCCCTGACTTCAGTTTGCCTATCAAACCAGAGTGGCGTTGCGCGATTCGCGAGGCGATCAGCAAATGGAATGTTGGTGGCAAGCCATTGATGGTGCATCGGCCGATTGTCGTTCGCGGGGAGTGGGATGGTAAGTCACGCAATC